>Ga0075426_10000029_pt1 | contig 122765 bp, 101 predicted proteins | sample SoiMethybrSBSTD5_FD_75304 | JGI IMG/M metagenome (GOLD analysis project Ga0075426, IMG submission 75304) | Bulk soil microbial communities from a Populus tree surrounding site in Tennessee, USA - Soil MetaG P. TD hybrid SBSTD5 | ecosystem: Environmental > Terrestrial > Soil > Tree plantation... | reverse complement strand
GCGCCGATTGCGATGGAGAAAGGCTTGCGCTTCGCGATTCGTGAAGGCGGCCGCACCGTCGGCGCCGGCACCGTGTCGGAAGTGGTGGAATAGCTACTTTGCCGATTTCCAATTGCCGATTGCCAATTGGAAAAACGCGACGGATGGAAATCGCGACTGCGACCGTCGACAAATCGGAAATTGGCAATCGGAAATCGGAAATGATTTATGCCACGGGACAACATTGTATTGCAGTGCGGCGATTGTAAAAGCCGCAATTACGTGACGACGAAGAACAAGAAGACCACTCCGGATCGTCTGGAGTTCAAGAAGTTCTGCCGGCGCTGCCGTAAGCACACGGATCACAAAGAGACGAAGTGACATTTTCGATTGGCGATTGCCGATTGTTCTGTCCGAAAGCTTTCAATCGGAAATCCGCAATCAAAAATCGGTAATGTCTTCAGGGGTATAGTGTCAACGGTTAGCACGTCGGTCTCCAAAACCGAAAGTCCGGGTTCGAATCCTGGTACCCCTGCCACGAGAGCCGATTGGCGGGATCGCAATTATCGATGAGCGAGGAAGAAAACGACATTAACCCGGCTGTAGCTGAGTCGGCACCTGTGGTTCGCCGCGAGCGTAAGCCTTCGGCTCAACAAAGCGCCGGATTTCTTACGCGGCTGCAGCAGTTTCTGCATGACACGCGCGCTGAGATGCGCCGTGTATCGTGGCCGACGGCAACCGAAGTCAAAAATACAACCGTCATTACTTTAATCGCCGTCATCTTCTTCGCGCTTTATTTATTTGGAGTCGATCGCGTATGGGCATTTGCAATCGAACATCTGCGCACGTGGTTGGGCGGCTGAGCGAAACGAAAGATTTCTAATGAATCAGTGGTTCATACTTCATACTTACTCGGGGCATGAGAAGAAGGTTTGCGAAAGCCTGAAAGCTCGGGTTGCAGGCACCGAACTGGAAAGCGCGATCACCGAAGTGCTCGTGCCGACAGAAACCGTAGTCGAGATGCGCGGCAATAAGCGCGTCGAGTCTTCGCGCATGTTCTATCCCGGCTACGTTCTGATCCAGATCGATTGCGACGAGCGCGGACACATTCCTGACGATGTCTTTCACGCGATTCGCTCTACTCCGAAAGTCACCGGTTTTGTCGGCGGTCAAAACCCGACGCCGCTGACGCAGGAAGAAGTCGAGCAGATTCTGAATCAGCAGGCAGCGGCCGAAGAGAAGCCGAAGCCGAAGTTTTCGTATGCGTCGGGTGAAACCGTGCGCATCAAATCCGGTCCGTTTCAGAGTTTTACCGGTAAGGTCGAAGAGGTTAACGAAGACAAGTCCACGCTGAAAGTTACGGTGACGATCTTTGGACGTTCGACGCCGGTCGAGCTGAATTTTCTCGATGTCGAGAAGGTTACCTTTACGGAAGAGGAATGAAAGCGCGGTTCGCGTATTCGATTGGCGAGATGGTGCGCATCAAGGTGGGCCCGTTCCAGAGTTTTACCGGAAGAATCGAAGAAGTTGATGAGCAGAACGGGACGCTCAAGGTCAGGGTCAAGATTTTCGCCCGCACTCAGCCGATTGAACTGAGATTCGTCGATGTTGAGAAGATAACGTTTACGGAAGAAGAATAATGGCAAAGAAGATTACAGGTTATATCAAGTTGCAGGTTCCCGCGGGCAAAGCGAACCCGGCGCCGCCAATCGGCCCGGCGCTGGGCCAGCACGGCGTCAACATCATGGAATTCTGCAAGGCTTTCAACGCCAAGACGGCGCAGATGGATCCGGACATGAAGATTCCGGTCGTGATCACGGTCTATGCCGATCGCTCGTTCACTTTTGAAACCAAAACACCGCCGGCAGCAGATCTTTTGAAGAAAGCCGCGGGCATAACCAAGGGCGCGGGCAATCCCAAGAAGGAAAAGGTCGGCAAGATCTCGCGCGCGAAAATCGAAGAGATTGCCAAGACGAAGATGCCGGACTTGAACACGACGAACCTCGAGAGCGCCATGCGTACGATCGAGGGAACCGCGCGGCAAATGGGATTGACGGTGGAGTAAGGTTTTTGATTTTGGATTTGCGATTGCCGACTTTCTCGACTCGCAGCTCCAATGTTTTGAGGGAGGGAATTCGCGCTTTTGGATGAATCGACATTCCAAAAATCGCAAATCAAGATTCCCGCATGCACCTCGGAGGTAGTTAATGAAAAAGCACGGAAAGAAATATCGCGCGGCTGCGGAAAAAATCGATAGCACGCGCAAATATAGTCTTGACGAAGCGGTCAAGGCCCTCAAAGAAATTTCCTTCGCAAAATTCGACGAGACAGTTGAGTTGACGATCTGGTTGGGCGTCGATCCGCGTAAGGCTGATCAGCTGGTGCGCGGCACGCTCGTTCTGCCCCATGGCCTGGGACGATCGAAAACGGTCCTGGTCATTGCTCAGGGCGACAAACTCAAAGAGGCTGAGGAAGCCGGCGCCGATTTAGTCGGTGGTCAGGACATGGTGGACAAGATTAAGGGCGGCTGGCTCGACTTCGATGCGGTCATTGCCACGCCAGACATGATGCGTCTGGTTGGTGGACTCGGAAAGGTGCTTGGACCTCGCGGCTTGATGCCGAATCCGAAGACAGGAACGGTGACCTTCGACGTCAAGACCGCGGTCAAAGAAACAAAGGCCGGCAAGGTTGAATACCGCGTCGACAAAACGGGTGTCATACACACCGCCGTCGGGAAAGTTTCTTTCGACGAAAACAAGATCGCTGAAAACACTCGCGCGCTGATCGAAGCCGTGGTGAAAGCGAAACCGTCGACCGCCAAAGGCAAGTACATGAAGAAAGTTAATCTGGCTGCGACGATGAGTCCCGGGCTGTTGCTGGATGAAGCCGCATTTGCGAAATAAGTGAGGAGCGAAAATGAAAACGAAAGCACAGAAACAAAAAGACCTCGACGCCCTCGCTGAACAATTCAAACAAGCGCACGCGGCGATGCTGGTCAGCTTCAAGAACATGACAGTCGCCAAGGATCAGGAGCTGCGCAACCAGCTTCGTGAAGCGGGCGTCAGTTACTCGGTAGTTAAGAACACTCTGGCGCGTAAAGCCGCAGCCGGAACGCCGCTCGAGCCGATGAGCGATCAGTTCAAAGGCGTAACCGCGGTCGCGCTGAGCACCACTGATCCAGTTGGTCTTTCGAAGGCGATTGCGAAATTCACGAAAGCCAATCCCGACATTTTCAGTTTCAAAGTTGGCCTGGTTGAAGGCAAGGTCGTGGAGCTGAAAGAAGTCGAGGCGATCGCGAGCCTGCCTTCGCGCGAAGAGTTGATTTCCAAGGTGCTGTTCCTGATCAATGCTCAGGCGCAACGTCTGGTGACTGTGATTCAGGCGGTGCCGCGCAACTTGGCGGTGGTCGTGGATCAAGTGCGCGCGCAGAAAGAAGCGCAGGGCGCATAGTTCGACAAGTGTGAGCTTGTCTCTAGAACAAGATCGACAAGCTGAAGTTTGTCGTACGGTTTAGAGGTCGTCGCTTTAGTCAGTGGACGACCGAGGTTGGCAAGAGTCGCGGAGATGCAACCCCAGGCGATTGCCGAAGTAATTAGCAAACTCTAGTTTGCGGAAAAGCGATAGAGGAGAACGTGATTAGTCATGGCTGATATTCAGGGAATTGTCGATCAAATAAAAGAGCTGACGCTGCTGGAAGCATCGCAGTTGGTCAAGCTTATGGAAGAAACGTTTGGCGTTTCGGCTGCGGCGGCAGCCGTGGCGATGCCGGCTGCCGGAGCTGCTGGTGGTGGTGGTGAAGCTGCCGCGGCGGCCGAAGAGAAAACTGAATTCGACGTCATTCTGCAGGCTGCCGGCGGTAACAAGATCAATGTTATCAAGGTCGTTCGCGAAGTGACCGCGTTAGGTCTAAAGGAAGCGAAAGACCTGGTTGAAGCTGCGCCGAAAGCCGTCAAGGAAGGCGTTTCTAAAGAAGAAGCTGAAACCGTTCGACAGAAACTCGCCGACGCGGGTGCGACGGTCGAAGTTAAGTAGCTTAGTTTAGTTTTGGTGCTTGAGCGTCGGCGAATTCGTCGACGCTCTCAGCATTGCGTGTCATGCCGTTTTTGTCGGCTTGACCTTTCATTTTTTACCCGTTAACTTAGGGGAGTATTGAGGCGCTGGCGGTTACTCCCGAAAAGTCGGAACGAAAAGCATCGCTTTACATCAAAGCGGTCGGGGCATTTTGTGCCCTGACCGCAAACGTGTCTGTAACGCCGGCGCCTGGGACAAGGGTTTAGCCGAAGAACGATAGGAAACATTCATGTCTGCAAATCTACTTGAAGCAACGAATACCGGTTTGGGACGGCGCACTAGTCAGGCGCCTGTACGTCACGACTTTTCGAAGATTAAGACTGCCGTTCCGATTCCGAATCTGATCGAGATCCAACGCGAATCATACAATCGATTCCTGCAGATGGATCTACTGCCCGAGGAACGCGAGAGCACCGGTCTACAATCAGTGTTCAAATCCGTATTCCCGATTTCTGATTTTCGCGAAACGGCGACGCTCGATTTCGTCGAGTACCAAATCGGCAACTGGCAGTGCAAGTGCGGCAACCTCGAAGGCCTTCGCTTCCTGCGCGCGGCTTGTAAGAGCTGCGGCGCGAGCATCAAAGTTGATCCGCTCCGTCCGGGCGAAACTCTCTGTCACGTTTGCGGCACGTTCAATTCAGTTCGTCCCGAGCTGTGTCCGAATTGCGGCGAGCCTGTCGGCCTCAAGCACAAGCACGATCAGCAGGAGTGTCAGGAACGCGGTATGAGTTACAGCGTGCCGCTGAAAGTGAAGATTCGTCTTACCGTCTTCGATAAGGATCCGGACACGAATGTGAAATCGATTCGCGACATCAAGGAAGAAGAAGTTTTCTTCGGCGAAATTCCTTTGATGACTGACAACGGAACGTTCATCATCAACGGAACTGAGCGCGTAATCGTTTCCCAGCTTCATCGTTCGCCCGGTGTGTTCTTTAAGCGCGGTCAGCTTTTCGTCGCCAAGATCATTCCGTACCGAGGCTCCTGGGTTGAATTCGAATACGATCAGAAAAACCTGCTCTACGTTCGCGTCGGCAAACGCAAGTTTCTCGCGACAATATTCTTGCGCGCGCTCGGCGTGTGGTTGAACTCAAACTTCAACAGCAAGTCTTTCGGCAGCGACGGCCAGTTGGAAGAAGCCGTGAAGACTTCTTCGTTCACCGACGAAGACATCCTCCGTCACTTTTACGTGGTCGACGAAGTGCGCGTGGAAGACGGCCGTTTGATGGTCCAGGTGCCGGAAGCCGGCAAGAGCAACCTCGTCGGCATGAAGGTCGACTTTGAGATTAAAGGTCGCGGGCCCGACCCAATCGTACGCAAGGGAAAAGAGATCACGCGCACGTCGCTCGAGGGTTTGCGCAAAGCGAACATCGGCGAAGTCGAAATCGATCCGGCTCAATTCGAAGGCGCATACGCGGCTGCTGACGTGGTCAACACGGAAACCGGCGAAGTAGTGGTTGAAGCGAACAGCGAAATCACTCCCGCGAAGCTTCAGGAAATCATTCAGACCGGGGTGAAGAATTTCGCCGTGCTGTTTCCTGAAGGCGACGACGTCGGCGTCGTTATCTCTCAGACTCTGAAGAAAGACACGATCAGCAAGCCCGTCGATGCGCTGCTGGAAATCTATCGCAAGATGCGCCCGGGCGATCCGCCGACGGTGCAGACCGCGTATCGGCTGCTGGAAGGAATGTTTTTCGATCCGCGCAAATTCGATTTTTCGCGCGTGGGCCGTCTGAAATTCAACATCAAGATGGGCAAGCCCGAGATGGGACGGATCGAAGATCCGCTGCTGCAGGCGAGCGATTTCTTTGAAGTCGTGAACTACGTGCTGAAGATGCGCCGCAATCCGGTCGATGACCAGAAGCGCCCAATCTATCAGGCGGACGATATCGATCACCTCGGCAATCGTCGGGTCCGGGCCGTCGGCGAGTTGCTGGAAAATCAATTCCGCATCGGCCTCGAGCGTATGGAACGCGCGATCAAAGAGAAGATGTCGATCCATCAGGAGATGCAGACGACGATGCCGCGAGACCTCATCAACGCCAAGCCGGTCACGGCCGCGGTGCGCGAGTTTTTCGGCTCGTCACAGTTGTCGCAATTCATGGATCAGACAAATCCGCTTTCGGAAATCACGCACAAGCGGCGTCTGTCGGCGCTGGGACCGGGCGGTCTGAGCCGCGAGCGCGCGGGATTCGAAGTGCGCGACGTGCACCCAACACACTACGGCCGCATCTGTCCGATCGAGACGCCTGAGGGTCCGAACATCGGTCTGATTTCGTCGCTGTCGTGCTATGCGCGGATCAACCCGTTTGGATTCATCGAATCGCCGTATCGCAAAGTCGTGAACGGCAGCGTCGTCGAGTTTGTGCGGGTCGTCAACGGCGGCGACACCAAATTCAAACCCGGCGACCACGTACCGCAGGAAGATGTTGATAAGGCCAACAAACGCGTCGGGGCTGGCGAAAAGGCGAGCTACGAACCGTTTCCGTTTTATCTGACCGCATGGGTAGAGGACAAGCACGTCGTCGGGCAGGCGAACATCGAGCTGGATGAAAACAGCTACATCGTCAACGAGCGCAACGCGGCCAGGAAGGCCGGCGAGTTCATCCTGGCCCAACGGGACGAGATCGAATACGTCGACGTTTCGCCGAAGCAGCTTGTGTCGGTGGCGGCCTCGCTGATTCCGTTCCTCGAGAACGATGACGCGAACCGCGCGCTGATGGGATCGAACATGCAACGCCAGTCAGTGCCTTTGCTGCGCGCGGAAGCGCCGTACATCGGCACCGGGATGGAGAGCGTTACCGCGCGCGACTCAGGCGCGGTCGTGATCGCCCGCCGCGACGGCGTCGTTGATTACACCGATTCCGAGCGCATCATCGTCAAGGCCGATCACAATGTTGACGGCACGATTTCGCGCGAAGTGACGGCGGACATTTACACGCTGATCAAATTCAAGCGTTCGAACCAGAACACTTGCATCAACCAGCGGCCGATCGTCCACGTCGGCGAGCGTGTAGCTAAAGGCCAGGTGATTGCCGATGGTCCATGTACGGATCGCGGCGAACTCGCGCTGGGCCGCAACGTGCTCGTGGCCTTCATGCCTTGGCGCGGCTACAACTTTGAAGACGCGATTCTGGTTTCCGAGCGGCTGGTGAAAGATGATTACTACACCTCGATTCACATCGAAGAGTTGGAAATCGAGGCGCGCGACACAAAGCTCGGGCCTGAAGAAATTACGCGCGACATTCCGAACGTCGGTGAAAACATGCTGCGCGATCTCGATGAGAGCGGCATCATTCGCATCGGCGCGCAGGTCAAACCCGGATCGATCCTGGTTGGAAAGGTCACACCGAAGGGCGAGACGCAACTGACCGCGGAAGAAAAACTCTTGCGCGCGATCTTCGGCGAGAAAGCCGCCGACGTGAAAGACGCTTCGCTCGTGTGCCCGCCGGGAATCGACGGCACGGTAGTCGATGTGCAGGTGTTCACACGCAAAGGTCAGGAGAAAGATCAGCGCTCGCTTTCGATCGAACAAGGCGAGGAAGAACGCCTGCGCCGCGACCTCGAAGACGAAATTCGAATTCTTCAGGAGCAGCGCAACGAGCGAATCTATGAGTTGTTCGAAGGCCGCAAGCTCTCGGCAGATCTGACCGCGAATCGTGAGGTCGTGATTCCGAAAGGCGTACCGATCACTCGCGAGATGTTGGAAAGCGTCGAGCCGAAAGCGTTGCGGAAAGCTCAGGTCGCTTCGTCGCGCGTCGATGCTGCGGCGGAAGTTAAGGAATACGAAGATAGGACCGAACGGCAGATCAAGATTCTCTCGGACATTTACGAAGAGAAGATTGCCAAGCTGCGGCAGGGCGACGAGCTTTCACCGGGCGTGATCAAGATGGTGAAAGTTTTCATCGCGATGAAGCGCAAACTTTCAGTGGGCGACAAGATGGCCGGACGCCACGGAAACAAGGGCGTGATCGCGCGCATCCTGCCGGAAGAAGATATGCCATATCTTCCGGACGGAACGCCGGTGGAAATTGTTCTGAACCCGCTCGGCGTGCCTTCGCGCATGAACGTCGGTCAGATTCTCGAGACGCACCTCGGCTGGGCCGCGCGCGTGCTCGGGATGCACTTTGCCACGCCGGTGTTCGACGGGGCGACCGAAAAAGAGATCAAGCAGAAGCTGCAGGAATCTGCTGTGCGCGCGGGCGAACTCGGTCTGCCTGAAATGATTAACGAGTCAGGCAAGGCAATCCTTTATGACGGGCTCAGTGGCGATGCCTTCGAGCAAAAGGTGACGGTAGGCTACATCTACATGCTGAAGCTGTCGCACCTGGTCGACGATAAGATCCACGCGCGCTCGATTGGGCCATATTCGCTGATTACACAGCAGCCGCTCGGCGGCAAGGCGCAATTCGGCGGACAGCGATTCGGAGAGATGGAGGTGTGGGCCCTGGAAGCCTATGGCGCCGCGCACATCCTGCAGGAATTGCTGACGGCAAAGTCGGACGACGTTGCCGGGCGTTCGAAGATCTACGAAGCGATCGTCAAGGGCGAAGCTGATTTCGATCCGGGTTTGCCTGAATCGTTCAACGTGCTCGTGCGCGAGTTACAGTCATTGTGCCTCGACGTTGAGCTGGTGCAGAAAGACGGCGCGCCGGACGAGACGATTGCCGAACCGTTGATTACGAGCGGAATTTAGAATTGATTTGTTTAGAGTTGGGCTACCGCCCGACGACGGCGGGCGATAGCCCGCCGCTAAACGAGGTGGATAGAGAGCACTGGAGAAAAGATGTTTCGATTTCATCAAGAGAAAACGCAATTGGCGCCTGACTTCGAGGCGATTCGCATCTCGCTGGCTTCACCGGAAAAGATCCGGCAGTGGTCGCACGGTGAAGTAACCAAGCCCGAGACGATCAACTATCGCACGTTCAAACCGGAACGCGATGGGTTGTTCTGCGCGCGGATCTTCGGACCCGTCGCAGACTGGGAGTGTCTGTGCGGCAAGTACAAGCGCATGAAGCATCGCGGCGTGATCTGCGACAAGTGCGGCGTCGAAGTCACCCAAGCTAAAGTTCGTCGCGAACGTCTGGGTCACATCGATCTCGCCAGTCCGTGTTCACACGTGTGGTTCTTCAAAGGACTGCCGTCGCGCATTGGCCACTTGCTGGATATACCTTTGCGCGAACTTGAGAAGGTTCTTTACTTCGAGTCTTACATCGTTATCGATCCCGGCGATTTGAAAGAAATTAAGGAGCGCGAGTTGTTGACCGACGAGCGCTATCGCGAATTGATGCGCGAATATCCCGGTCAGTTCGTCGCGCGCATGGGCGCCGAAGCCATCAAGGAACTGCTGGCGTCGGTGAATATCGAAGAACTCGCGGTCGAGCTTCGTCGTCGCATGCGCGAAGAAACTTCGCAGCAGAAGAAGCTGAAATTCTCCAAGCGCCTGAAGGTCGCGACTTCATTTTTGAAATCGGGCAATCATCCTGAATGGATGATCCTCGACGTGATCCCGGTGATCCCGCCTGAACTGCGCCCGTTGGTGCCGCTCGATGGCGGACGGTTTGCGACCTCGGACTTGAACGATCTCTATCGTCGCGTCATCAATCGCAATAACCGTCTGAAGAAGCTGATGGAGCTGCGCGCGCCTGAAGTCATCGTGCGCAATGAAAAGCGCATGCTGCAGGAAGCAGTCGACGCGTTGTTTGACAATGGCCGTCGCGGCCGCGTGCTGCGTGGCGTGAACAATCGTCCGCTGAAATCACTGAGCGGAACACTCAAGGGCAAGCAGGGACGTTTTCGTCAGAACCTGCTGGGCAAGCGCGTGGATTACTCAGGCCGTTCGGTTATCGTCGTTGGTCCGGAATTGAAACTGCACCAGTGCGGTTTGCCGAAGAAGATGGCGCTCGAGCTGTTCAAGCCGTTCATTTACAACCAACTCGAGAAGCAGGGACACGCCGCGACCATTAAGCAGGCGCGCGAAATGGTCGAGCGCCAGGAGCCCGTCGTTTGGGACATTCTCGAAGAAGTCATTCGCGAGCATCCGGTGCTGCTCAACCGCGCACCGACGCTGCACCGCCTCGGCATTCAAGCGTTCGAGCCAGTGCTCGTCGAAGGTAAAGCGATCAAGATCCATCCGCTCGTCTGTACTGCTTTCAACGCGGACTTTGACGGCGACCAGATGGCCGTGCACATTCCGCTTTCACCGGAAGCGCAGATCGAAGCGGCGGTGTTGATGCTTTCTTCGAATAACATTCTGAGCCCGGCGAGCGGCCAGCCGATCGCTGTGCCTTCGCAGGACATCGTGCTCGGTATCTACTACCTGACGCGCGACAAGGAAGGCGCGAAGGGCGAAGGCCGCGTGTTCGCGTCGAAAGAGGAAGTGTTCCTCGCGCTCGATTCGAAGGACGTGACCACGCAAACGCCGATCAAGTTACGCATCACCGGCGACCTAATCGATCTGACGCAGGAGCATGACACACAGGATATTCTGCGGGCCACGATGCAGGAAGATGTGCGACGAGTCATTAACACAACGGTCGGTCGCGTGATCTTCAACGACGCGATTCCAACGGGCTTGCCTTACATCAACGGCACTTTGCGCAAGAAGGGTTTGCAGTCGCTCGTCAATTTCTCGCACATTCGTCTCGGTCACGAGATGACGGTGAAGATGCTCGACGACTTGAAGGCGCTTGGCTTCTTGTATGCGACCAAAGCCGGTATCTCGATCGGCATCGACGATCTCGTGACGCCGCCTTCAAAACCAGAAATCGTGGGCAAGGCTGAGAAGGACGTCATCACCGTCGAACAACAATATCGCGACGGCGTGATCACCAACGGCGAACGCTACAACAAAGTAATCGCTATCTGGTCGGAAGCGACCGACAAAGTTGCCAAGGAAATGTTCAAGGCGATGGACGATCGCGAGAAGGCGTCCAACGAAATGAATCCGATCCTGATCATGTCTGACTCAGGCGCGAGAGGATCGGCGCAACAGATTCGTCAGCTGGCCGGCATGCGCGGATTGATGGCCCGGCCTTCGGGCGAAATCATCGAGACACCGATTCAGTCCAACTTCCGCGAAGGCCTCAACGTCTTGCAGTACTTCATCTCGACGCACGGCGCGCGCAAGGGTCTGGCCGATACGGCTTTGAAGACTGCTGACTCGGGCTATCTGACTCGTCGTCTTGTGGATGTGGCCCAGGACGTAATCATCAGCGAACCCGACTGCGGCACACTGAAAGGCATTTCGGCGAGTGCCATCGTCGAAGGTGGCGAGGAAATCGAGAGCTTGCGCGATCGTATCGTCGGCCGCACCGCACTTGAAGATGTAATCGATCCGGTTGAGGGAACGGTCATCGTCGAGAGCAATCAGGAAATCGATGAAGATCTTGCCGCTGAAATTCAGCGCTCAGGCGTGCAGCGCGTGCGGATTCGTTCGGTGCTGACCTGCGAGTCGCGACGCGGCTGCTGCATCAAGTGCTACGGACGCAATCTCGCCACTGGCCGTCCGGTTGATATCGGCGAAGCTGTAGGCGTTATCGCGGCCCAGTCGATCGGCGAACCGGGCACCCAGCTTACGATGCGTACTTTCCACATCGGCGGCACGGCGCGTCTGGAAGAATCTTCGAAGCACGAGGCTCGCGTCGAAGGAAAAATCAAATACATCGATCTGATTACGGTCAAGAGCCGCAAGGGCGAGCGCGTGGCAATGAATCGCAACGGCGCCTTAACGATCATCGATGAACGCGGCCGCGAAGTCGCGCGCTATCAGATCGTTTACGGCGCGCACATCCTGGTCGAAGACGGCGATATGGTCGCGCAGGATCAACTGCTGGCCACCTGGGATCCGTTCACCTTCGCCATCCTTACGGAAGTCGCTGGACACCTTAAATTCCAGGACCTGAAAGAAGGCGTGACTTTCGAAGAAGAGACTGACCAGGTTACCGGTCTGTCGCACATGGTGGTCAAGGATTCACCGGATGAAAAGAAACAGCCGCGTTTGGAAATTCGCAACGCCAGCAACAAAGTGCTGAAGACTTACCAGATGCCGGTGCGCGCGAACCTGATGGTAAACGACGGCGAAATGGTCGAGCCCGGCGATGTGATCGCAAAGATTCCTCGCGAGACCACCAAGACCAAAGACATCACCGGCGGTCTGCCGCGCGTCGTCGAACTGTTCGAAGCTCGCCGGCCGGGAGAAGCCGCGGTCATGTCGGAAATCGACGGCACGGTTAAGCTTGGTCCTATTTCAAAGGGCAAACGGAAACTCATCATCGTCGGCGACGACGGTGAAGAGCGCGAGTACGATATCCCGCGCGGTACGCACATCAACGTTCAGGAAGGCGATCGCGTCCGCGCCGGCGAAGCTCTTCAGGATGGCCCACTGAACCCGCACGACATTCTGCGCGTGTTGGGTATGAATCGTTTGCAGGAATACCTGACGAACGAAATTCAGGAGGTCTATCGCCTACAGGGCGTGAACATCAACGACAAGCACATCGAAGTGATTGTTCGTCAGATGTTGCGCTGGGTGAAGATCAAGGAAGTCGGCGATACCGAATTCCTGCTCGAAGAGCAAGTCGATCGCTTCCGTTTCCAGGACGAGAACGAACGCGTACTTAGCGAAAAAGGCGAAGTCTCTCAGGCTGAACCTTTGCTGCTCGGCATCACCAAGGCGTCGCTCTCGACTGACTCGTTCATTTCGGCAGCTTCGTTCCAGGAGACGACTCGCGTACTTACCGAAGCGGCAATTTCCGGACGCGTGGATTACCTGCGCGGCTTGAAAGAGAACGTGATCATGGGGCGGCTCATTCCCGCCGGCACCGGCATGGAGTATTACCGCAATGTCGATGTCGACCGCGATGAAACGATTGGCGAATCCGAGCGGGAGGAAGTCGAAGAGTTTCCCGAGATTCTCGGCGGTTCTGAGATTCCCCAACCGGTGACGCACGCGGTAATGGCGAGCGTGGGCGATGGCGACGGCGAAGAAGAGGTGGCCGAAGCCGAGACGGTCGAAGAGGAATAGCTCAGCTCTGAAAGCTGGTTTGGAGAATGGGCCGGTGAGGCGAAAGCTTCACCGGTTTTTCTTTTGGCCAAGAGGCAAGCCGACTGAGGTAGCGTGACTTGACGCCGATTGGCTCCGTTAGGAGCCGAATGTTTATAGCAAGCCCAAAACTCAATTGATTCTGAAGCTCCGTAGGAGCGTCACGTCTCGCGGAAGTTTATTGCGCTCCACAGAGCGCGGAGATTGGTAGCGGGCCGAGGTTCTATAAACATCTCGTCCCTAAGGGACGAAGACCGCCGGGGAGATCGGTAGCAAGCGAGGAGTCATCGATTCCCGCGATTTGGTTTTGCGGATCGCGATTTGTTAAATGGGGGCACTGGAGCAACAGCTAGATTTATGCCGTGCTCTATATCCCATTGACTGATTATAGTTTCCCGTGCTAGAAGTCGTTCACACATTTCAATCTAGGAGGTCCTTCCATGAAACTGATATCGCCTCTTAAGCGCACAATCTCTCTTTCAATTCTCGGCCTGCTTGTCTTCGCGTTCGGTTTTGCGACTACACCAAGTTACGCTTGCACGCGTATTCAGGCTAACTGCACCTATACTGTGGACGGATATATTTGCCGTTACGATGGTTGCCGCGGCTGCGACCAGTTCGGAGTACCGTGCTGCTACTACGAATATGGACACTGCAATGATGACCCGCACATGCAAGGTAGTTCCCAAATTTGCTATGGGCTCTGCGACTTTTAACATTTGATTGGCCGATACGCTCCTATACTAAGGAATATCAGAATTGATTAAGGAGGCATGAAAATGACGAAAATGACCAGCAAGAGGTCGGTCTTAGTTTTGACGTTCGTATTGTTGTTCGTCGGAGGCATCATCGCCCGGCGTGCGCTGACTCATGCGACCGAGGTTAAGCGGCCCTCTTATGCTTTCAAAACGCAAGCAACGCAGTATGACGATGATGGCACAGTACGACCGTTGTATTCAGAAACCATGTACATGTCAGCTACCGGAAATTGGTACAGCACCAAGCAACTGCCAAATGGAAAGAAAGTGGAGACGTTCGGTACTGTTGGGCAAGGGGTTTTCACTCGTCGGAATGGCGAAGCGCAACTCAACTTGTTGTCAGCTTACGATTCGCCCAGGCCCATTTTGACGGCGGAAGGGTTCCTGAAGAGTCCCAATTTCTTACGGACTGAACAGGTTTTGGGTTATCCAACTTTTGTTACTAATGGCGGCGATGGCTCTCAGTTTTACAATGCGCCAATTATTGGCGGAGCTTTTCTTAAGTTGGTCCTTCGCCAGGGAACGTCCACGGTCGTGGTGGAACCCTCGAGTCTGGTCTTTGGCGAACCTGATCCATCGCTGGTAAAAATGCCAACGGGTTTGCCAGTTAGTTCTGACAATTTCAATAATATTCACGGCCAGCAAGCTATTCGGTGAAAGAAGCAGACGGAATCATGGGCAGACGCAGGCAAGCCTACATTTCGCGTTCACTTAGAAAAAGGGCAAGAGAAGTCTCATCCAAATTTCCCTTTCAAATCCATCAGACTTAGTTTAATATCTCTCGCGAGGCCGAGCCCCATTTGCCTCGCGCCCCGAGTCTTCCCGACAACTGGCGACAGTGCATCGCCATCAGACAATCCCGACAAATTGATTAGTGCGCAGCTCCGAGCGGCGTTTCGGTCTCTTTGGTTTTCGCATTAGGAGGTTCGCCTTGAATAGAATATTCCCCCGTTCCCCCATCCTCGTTCTCGCCCTGCTTGCATTCACTTCCGTTCACGCGCAAGAGGCCTCTGAATCTGCAAAAATCGATCCAGCGAAAGCGCCTGCAGCGCAAGACTCCCTTCCCGATCTCGTGCGGCGCGTCAAGCCGTCGGTCGTTTCGGTGCTGACCTACGATCTAAGAGGCGAACCGCTGATCAGCGGCAGCGGCTTCTTTATTCGTCCAGGTGAAGTAGTGACGAATATGCACGTCATCAAAGGCGCGCACCGAGTCGAGATTCACACGCTCGACGGCAAGGGGCGTACCTTCCCGGTCGCCGGCGCGTTGGCATTGGACGACGAAGCGGACCTCGCTTTGCTGAAAGTTGATCTACCGGCGGAGCGTTCACACCCGCTGCCGTTGACCACAACTGTTCCTGACGAGGGTGAGAAAGTTTTCCTGATTGGTAATCCTCTGCGCCTCGAAGGTTCTGTCAGCGACGGCATCGTCTCTGCGATTAGGGAAGTTCCCGATCTGGGACGGATCATTCAAACGACGGCGCCGGTTTCCCATGGCAACAGCGGCAGTCCGCTCTTTAACATGCGCGGGCAGGTGATTGGAATTGTGACCGTGAAGGTCACCAACGGACAGAACATCAATCTGGCTTTGGGCGTGTCGCGCATTGCCTTGCTCAATCGCGGTAATTTGATGTCATTCGATCAAATCGGAACGCGCAATAAATCGACGACGCAACCAGAGGTTCTGGCTGAGCTTTGGTATCGCGGCGGAATTGACTCGCTTTGGCTGGGCAACTATGACAGCGCGCTTAACTATTTCGAGACGGCTGCGAACCGAAATCCACGTCGTCCCGAAACCTGGATCCAAATTGGTTACTGCAAAGTGAAGCAGGGCCGCAACGATGAAGCGGTTCGCGCTTACAAGCGCGCGTTGCAGCTGCGGCCAACATCTGCGGAAGCTAATAACAAACTCGGCGACGCGTACTTCTTTGCCGGCCATTTCGAAGAAGCGATCGCCGCTTACAAGGAAGCTGCGCGCGTTCAACCCGATCAGCCTGAGGCTTATTACAACCTCGGTCTTGCTTATCTTGAAATCGGCGATCGGGTGGCAGCGCTGGCGCAAAGTCGCCTGCTCGAGCCGCTAGATCCCGACCTGAATAAGCGGCTATTGGCTGAAATGCAGCGATAGTCGGATCTTTCCCGACCGTCGGGAAGAGCGCTTCGTCGAGCATGCTCTGGGCGCTCCTCCTGACGTCAATTATCGAAACCCTTCGGTTTTACATGCCCAAAAATAATTCTAGCGCTTAACCTCCCGGTTTCGTTACAATCGAAACGGCGAGAGGTTCGCCTTCCTTTCTTCCGCATCCACTCCAGGATGCGTTTTACTCACACCCAAGTAATCGATATGAGCGCAAACGTCGGGCTCGCAATCCAATGTGTCGGCATCCTGCTGGTAGCGCTGCTTTCGCTATCTATGCGGGAGTCAATCAAGAGCGCGTCGCTGAGATTTTGGACGCGTGCCTGGATTTGTCTCTCCCTCGGGCTTTTGAGTCTGTACGCCGGCTTTCACTTCGAGCAGAGCCAAAATCTCTTTTACTCGATCTATTTCATGGGCGAGTACGGTTTTGGATTGTTGTTCGTTGCCGGATGTCGCTTTCACGCACGAGGTGTCAGTTTCGGTCCTCGATATTACTTATTCCTTTTGCCGGCTGTAATCACAGCCATCCTGCTACCCCGTGCATCGCCCGACTTCAACGATCTGTTCCTGATTCAGGCAGCGATTATGGCGGTGCTATTCGCCGCCTCGTTCGTTTGTTTGCGCCCCGCATTTCGGGATCGCAACGGCGGGTTAGGCCTCAAAGTCACATCGACAGCTTTGATACTGCTGGCCGTTGACTATCTGCATGACGTACCTGTATTTGGCGCACGCAAAGGGCTCTGGGGGATCACCGTCCCCGCGAGTTACCTGCAATACACGTCGATCATCGATCTGGTTTTAGAAATCCTGCTCGGCTTTGGAACGATCATAGTTTTGTTGGAGGGTGTTCGTCGCGAAGTCGAAGCAGTCAACAAACAGTTAACTACAGCGCGCGACAAACTGGAATTGATGGCCAGCATGGACCCGCTGACAGAAGCGCTCAATCGTCACGCATTTCATTCGCTGCTTAGCCGCAATGAGTCCGGCTCGGAATCTGAGGTTGATGGCTGCGTTGCGGTAATAGATATCGACAACTTGAAACCGATCAATGATCAGTTTGGTCATGGCGCCGGCGACAAAACCATTCGCGCGGTTGCTCGGGCGGCGCGCTCGCTGATACGCGCTGACGACATGCTGTTTCGTTGGGGTGGCGATGAGTTCCTGGTGCTGATGTTCAAACTTCATGAGGAGGAAGCTGCTCGTCGCATGCTTTCGCTGAATGAAATCCTTGAAGAAAAGGGCGAGCAGTGGACATCATCAACGGTTAAGATCAGCGTCTCGTCAGGTGTTTCAGGATTTCATTCGCTGACTGATCTCGGCGAAGCAATCGAACGCGCCGATCAGGCGATGTATGAAGGGCGACGGACTCGTAGCACAGCCAAGTCGCAAGAGCTGGTGCTCGCCTGATGAATTATGCGGCCAGAGGAGGCGTCACTCTGACTGGCTGTGTTCTCACTCAAGACGCCTTGCTCTTTTTCTCATTCTGATCTTGTCGTCGAGCCGAGCGAATGAACCCAATCGGTTCACCATTGCTCAGGTTGATGCGTTATCACAAAACAGTCACATTGGTTGTTGTGACGAAGCGGGCCGCCCGCTAGAATGAATTTCCCTCCTCACTGCTGGAAATAGTAAGTAAAGCTTAATAACGAAAGTCGAGTCCCCTTTGAATATTCGTATACTGTTCCCCCGCCTGCTCGTCGTTTGCGCCACGCTTTTGTTTTCGAGCGCTGTGATTGCTCAAAGCAGCGAATCGGATTCGCGACCAGCCCGGACCAATGTTGATGTGAATAGATCGATCAGGCTTGAGACGGAAATCTCTGCGCCGTTGAGTTCCGAAGAAAGCCGGCCCAGGGTGGTGAAACCGCTGCCGCTGCCGAGTCTGACTGCCGCATCTCTCAATCTCAGCAATCGATTAGATCAAGATTTGTTAGCGGCGATTCAATCGCACCTCGGCGCTTCTTATCATTTCAATCGCACTGGGCCGGAGGAGTTTGATTGTTCCGGTTTGGTTTGGCGTGCGTTCCAGGACATCGGCGTGGATTTCCAGCGCGGCCCGGCGCGTTCGTATTGGGCGACGTTCGAAGTTCCGGCGAAGAACGAAGAATTTAAATTCGGTACGCTGGTGTTCTTCAGCAATCTGTCTCACGTCGGGATCGTCGTTGATGAGAAAGGTTTCTATCATTCAGCGCGACACGGTGGCGTGATGTATTCGCCATTCAATGATTATTGGCTGTCGCGCGTCGATGGTTTCCGGCGAGTCCCGCAGTCTGTGCAGTCGACCGCCAATGCAAAACCGCGCGCCGCTAAACCTGCGAACAGCGTCGACGTCGAGGAAAACAGAGAACCATAAGAACGTGGTGGACGAAGAAAGAAAGCCGCAGCGGGGAAATCCGGCTGCGGCTTTATTCTTTTGGATTGCTTGTAATCCTCAGCTCTTGAAAATAAATCCCGGATGACGGTCTCGATCGCGCTTTTCCCAGACAACGACGATCTTGTCAATCGCGACGTAACAAGTTTCGCCATCATCGTCTTTTAGTTGCAACACGCCGTCTTCGACTTTCACGAGTGTGCCGCGCAGGCTAGCCGCGCCGATGCAGACGATGTCGATTTCTTTATCGATCAGTTTTGACAGTAGTTCCTGCATGATGGTCCTTTGGTTTGACTCAGGCAGGCTGGTCGCCTGCGCTCCGCCCGCAGGATGCGGGCTTCCTACTTATCTCCGTTCTTGAAAGTTATCTGCACCAAAGGCAAGACCGTATCATCGCCCTGCTGGCTGCGTTCGAAAGTCAGCAGGTCGTAGTAGGCGCAGCGAGTGCGGGCAGGGAACTCGCGGCACACTGACGGACGGCCATCATAAATCGTGCATTTGCGCGTTGCCGGGTCGAGAAACTTGCACGCTTTTCCGAAGATCGGATCGGCCTTTCGTCGCAGGATCTGTTCGCCTTGCCATGTAGTCGTAAAGCGTTTCTGCGCCGTTTCATAATCAACATCAAAGAATTTCGCCAAACGGCGGATGTCGCGTTTCGTAACCTGCACCCGCTCGTAAATGGAGCAGCAGTAAGCCGGACACTTGGAACAGTTGTAATAACTCGGCGTCGGTGCTTTCACTGAAATCCCTGGCTCGTTCTTCATGATCGATTTTGATTCGTTGGCTTAACCACTCCACCTCTGACTAGGATTACCGTCGGCTCGATTTTTCATATTCGCGCATCAGCAGGTTCATGAATTCCTCGCGACGTTCGTAAAGTCGCCGCGGCGGCCGTGGCTTATGTTTCGCTAGAGCATACGCCGTGATGATCGGAAGCGCGACCGTCGAATCGAGATAACACACGACCGCGTCAGGCAGTCGCTCCGGATCGACTTTGCCCCATGACACAGCTTCTCCAGGTGTCGCTCCCGACAGTCCACCGGTGTCAGGACGCGCGTCGGTGACTTGTAGAAAATAATCGTGGCCACGTTCGTCAATGCCGAGCACTTCCTGAATCTGCGGCTCAGTTTGCAGAGCAAAGTTTTTCGGCGAGCCGCCTCCGAGAATGAAGATCGCCGAGCGGCCTGACTTCTTCTTGCTTGACCGCTTGGCCGGATCGCTACTGCTCCCAGTACTGACTTCGTCGCGAATCAGTCCGCGCTTAGCTGCCAGCACTATCGAGGCAGTTTCATTCACGTCCAGCGACGGATCGAAAGCCAGTTTGTTTCCCTGCAAAGCCTTGGCGGCGACGTTCATGCCGATCGAAGAATCGCCCGGCGAAGAAGTGTACAGCGGCACCGCGTATTCATGCGCCGCGGCCAATAAAGACTTGTTCTTTAGGCCAAGTTTACGCTCGCGTTCACGCACGTATCGGCCGGCCCGATAGTGGAACTCAGCCGTGGACATCGGCTTTTGAAACTCAGGCGCTTCGATGATCCGGCGAAAGAAATCATCGGTGTTCAGCAGCACAGAGTAATCAAAGAAGATGTCATAGATGCGCACGACTTCTTCTTCGCGCAGCACGATGTCGGACGTCGAGGCGTTGCCTTCGTGCATCGCCAGCCCAATGCCAAAGTGCGTATCGTGATAAAAATTCGCGCCGGTAGAAATGATCCAATCGATGAAGCCGGCCCTAATCAACGGAATCAGCGCGGACATGCCGAGACCTGCGGGCGTCAGCGCGCCGGTTAATGTGACGCCAACCGTGACGTCCGGCTCGAGCATCTTCTGCGCGAACAACCAACATGCTTCGCGTAAACGCGCAGCGTTGTAAGCAATGAATGATTCATCAACCAGATCTGTTAGTTTGGTTTTGCCGTCGATTGGTTTGGGATCGATGCGGCGGCCACGCAGAAATTTACTTTGTTTCTTTGCCAAGGTTCTTGTGCGACAAACTCAGTTTGTCGATTTCATTGATGGTGCGATTCCGACAAACTGAAATTTGTCGTACTGTCAGAACGTGAAGAAAGAATAGTCGGCGAGAGTTGCGTGCGTTGTCAACTGTTAGAACCGTCAAGTACTGTCTGAAAGTTGTGTTGCCGGGGAATTAGCCCGACCGTCAGGGAGGGCCCGGCATTCAATCGTTGCCAAATGAGCCCTCCCTCATGGTCGGGCTAGTGGCCCGACTCTGTAGCAACACAACTCTCGGACACTACCCAACCGTCAGCGGTAGCGGCCGGTTGATCTTTCTCACACGCGCGATTCTCCATCAGGATTAACGCCCGCTACCCCAGGCGGTTCTGACAGCCGCTCGAGGCATTCACGACAAAGACAACCGCGATAAGTTTCCTTCAATTCTGCCCGTGCCTCGCCAGTCAATTTAATCTCTGAGCACCAACAGCCGCGCAGGCTCGCGCCGCATGAGAATTCGTTGCCGCAGGCTTCGCACCGGGCCGGCCCGGCGATGCTGGGCGAAATTATTGCCGCGAGTTTGCGTAGTCGACTAGTCATCGGTTTGCAGCGGCGTCTTCTGCTTTATTATCGGCTGACTTTCTTAACTTAAGACACGAAATTCGTTTTTCGTCCGCTTCCAGCACTTCAACTTCCAATCCTCGAAAACTCATGTGCTCGCCCTGACGAGGCACGCTTCCTTTTTGCGCGATAACCAGGCCGGCGATGGTGGTAAAGTCGTCAGCTTCGATCTCCATATCGAACAGACGCTCTATTTTCCCGATCTCAGTGCTGCCGAGAACTTCATAATAATCATCGCCGGTGGGAATGATCTCCTCCGGCTCTTCGCCGCTCTTGTCTTCATCTTCGATCTCGCCGACGATTTCTTCCAGGATGTCTTCGACTGTGACCAGCCCCGCAACGCCGCCGTATTCGTCGATCACCATCGCGAGATAAGCGTGCGCTTTCTGCATTTCGCGCAGCAGCTTCGCCACCGGTTTCGTCTCCGGAACAAAGTAAACCGGCCGAACGAATGGCGCGATCGGCGAATCCGCTTTGCCCATTGAAAGAGACGGCAGCAGGTCGCGCACGTAGATCATCCCCTCGACGTTTTCGATCTGATCTCGATAGACGGGCAGTCGCGAATGACGCGATTCAATGATCAGGTTACGGGCCTCGCGCACGGTTGCGGTTTTCGGCAGCGCCACGATTTCAGTGCGCGGCGTCATGACTTCGCCGACGTGCGTGTCGCCAAATTCGATTGCCGATTGGATCAACTCGCGCTCTTCCTCTTCAATAATTCCTTCGGCCTCGCCTACGTCGATCAAAGCTTCGATGTCGTCGCCGGTGTCGTTTTCTTCATCTTCCGAAGTGGCCTCTTCGAGCTCTTCCTGTTCGCGCAGTCGATCGAACGAACGATGCCATGGCTCGGCAGCAAAAGCGAGCAACCGATAGAACGGCCGCAGCAAAGGCAAAAGTCGCAGCAGCTTGCTCTCAGGATTGCGCAGCGAAATCATGCGCGGGATGAACTGCCGAAATATTCCGGCGAGCACCAAACCTGTGGCCAGCGAAATCAACAGCGCCATGCCACTCGTCGAGAAGAATCGCAGCGAAATGTAAGTAACGAGGACGGTAAAAATCACGAGTAGGATCTGAATCGCTGCGGCCAGCGAGAAGCTGAAGCGCGATCGATTCTCGAGAATTTCTGTCAGGAAAGGAGCGTAACGCGCGTTCGGATGCTCTTCGGCTTCAGCCGCCAGGCGTCTGAGGCCGACATCGCTCAACTGGCCGAAGGCCATGTCAACGGCGGCCAGAAAAGTCATCGCCAAGAGCAGCAATGCGCTGATGGCTAAAAGGATTTCCATAGAGTCAGACTAGTGAATGGTAAATCGTAAACGATAAATAGACAAAACAGAGTACTTCTCTGTGTCCTCTGTGGTTTGAAATTACTTACCACAGAGGACACAGAGGAAGATAAAAATCAGATACCCAACTTTCTTCGCAGTCTTAATTCCAGCCGGTTCATCTCGCCGTTATCTGTTTCGTGATCGTAGCCGCAAAGGTGCAGCAGCCCATGGAGAATTAATTGCTCGACTTCATTGGAAAAGCTGAGACCGTTTTCTTTTGCCTGAGCCGCAGCGCGATCCACTGAGATTACGATTTCGCCGAGAGTCTCTTCATTCTGTGATTCGAATGCTTCGGCGTGATTCGGAAATGAAAGCACGTCAGTCGCATAGTTCTTGCCGCGAAACTGTCGATTAAGTTTCTTGATTTTCGGGTCGCTGACGAAAACGATCGAAACATCGTGCGATTCACGTTCGACCAACTTCAACGAGCGGGCGGCGAACTGACGCAATGGCTTAGCGCTAATCTTTCGCGCACGCTGCCGGTTGATAATCTCGATCATTGTGAGAAGTGTCATCAGCCCGACCGTCAGGGAGGGCTCCTCTGGTAACTCGCCCTCCCTGACGGTCGGGCTTCTGACACTAAATCTCGCTCTTCTTGGTGTGCGTTTCGTAGGCCTTGATAATCATCTGCACCAGCTTGTGACGCACGACATCTCTATCGCTGAAGTAAACGAAGTCGATCCCTTCGATGCCGGCCAGAACGCGCTCGGCTTCAACCAGGCCGCTGCGCTTTCCGGCTGGCAGATCGATCTGGGTCACGTCGCCGGTGATCACAGCTTTCGATCCGAAACCGATGCGCGTCAGAAACATTTTCATTTGCTCGCTGGTGGTGTTCTGCGCCTCGTCGAGAATCACAAAAGCATCTGAGAGAGTTCGGCCGCGCATAAATGCGAGTGGCGCGATTTCGATAACGCGTTTCTCCAGCAAACGCGTCACTCGCTCGTAATCAACCAGATCGAACAGCGCGTCATACAAAGGACGCAGGTAAGGATCGACTTTTTCCTGCAAGTCGCCGGGAAGGAACCCGAGCTTCTCGCCCGCTTCCACCGCCGGCCGCGCGAGTACGATGCGATTGACTTGCTTTTGCATCAATGCCTGCACTGCCATCGCCACGCCCAGATAGGTCTTGCCAGTTCCCGCCGGGCCGATGCCGAACACGATGTCTTTTTGCTGAATCGTTTCGACGTACTTGCGCTGCATTGCCGATTTTGGCGCGACCTGCTTCTTGCCGGCCGGGCTGAAGCGCGAACGCGTGAAGTAATCGCGCAAGCTGTAGGCCCGATCTTCGGCGATTTGCGCAAAAGCTTCACGCAATTCCTTGTCGGTGAACTGACGGCCTTCTGCGAACAGCTGGGAAAAATCTTCGAGGATGCGTTCTACCGTCTCGACGTCTTTCGGATCGCCGTCGACGCTGAGACTGTGTCCGCGCCCGTTGATTTGAATATCGAGCAGCGACTCGAGGTATTTGACGTTTTGGTCGTGAACGCCGAACAGCGTTTCCAGGCCCTTTGGTGGAAGCTCGATTTGCTTCAACTTACCGTACTTTCTCCTGTGTAAATGATTGGCGGATAGAGGTTGGTGAGCTGGTGATTGCTCGTTTGCATAAGTACACGTCGGACGCTACTACACGGCAAAAGCGATGTCAATTGAAGCTTCGAGATCGAAACTCAAATATGACTTTGCGACCCTTTGCGCCTTTGCGGCTTGGCGAGATGTTCTCATTAACGAGCGATTCTCACGCAAAGTCGCCAAGACGCAAAGAAAAACCGCAAAGTATGTCGAAGCAATTTAGTTTGGGCGCACCGTGAGTTCGTATCCCTGTTTCAAGCCGAGCACATATCGCTCCCATTTCTTCTTGAATGCGGTCATGTCACGCGCGCGCAGAATTCGCTGCAGTGTCTTATAGCCGGTTGGATCTTCTTTTTGGTGAGCATGAAATTCGCGATAGAACTTGGTGAGCAACCCTCGTTGCTGAAGGTAATAACAAAGGTAACGCGACTGAGCGTAATTCGTGCCCTTGTCATCGCTGTAAAACTCGCGCGTGTCCTTTGCCATTAAGGTTTTGAAAGACGGCACAGTGGCCGCCTTGATCGCCGCCTGCAATCCGGGCAAGCGCCAATTTGTAAAACCGTGAATGTGACCATCGACTTCACCGCACTGCTCGTACAACGAACCCAAACCTTCATTGAACCATGCGGGACACGCAGGAAAGTTTGCCTCGATGAAAGGATGGACGATCTCGTGGACCAGCGTGCCGCCGCCGGTTGAGATGTTCATGACCAGAGCTTTGTGCGCGCTCGAGTAATAACCGTATGGCGTTGTTGGTTTTTCGCCGAACAGGGTAACCGCGTTCTTTTCGTACGAAGCGGAGTCTTTGAAGAGCCAGATATCGAGAATCTCCTGCGGATCTTTCGTGAAGTAATCCTGCTTGAGTTTATCGACTGCCCACTTCACAGTTCGTTCGGAATGCTCCTTTACATCGTCAGCAGGTTCGTCGCCGATGACCACGAACGGCGGTTGCACCACGATCGAAAAATCGCTTGAAGGAAGCTTCTTCTTTAGTTCGTTGACGTGCCGGTCAAACTCCGTGCTCGCGAGCTTTGCAGAGGATGTGCCCGGCTCAGGTTCGCGTTTTGGAGACGGTTGATTAGGCGAACTCGGCGCCGAGTGCAGTCCGTAAAGCGCGCCGAGGAGCAGCGCCAGCAACGGAATTAACAGGAGGAATTGTATTCTTCTGATCAACGAATGGCTTGTATTCTCAGACAGCTCGAACATTGGTGTTCGATTAGACGCCGTTTTGGGTGTTGAGGTTCCACGGCTCGGCCGTCAACCTCAAATCCCCTCGTAGGTCTGCGCCAATTGTCCGTCGATAAAGATGCGGTATCGCATGGGCCGGAAGCCTGCCAGGAAGAGTTTTCGTTTCTTTTCAATCGCCACCTGATGACGCTCATTGATGCCGACGATGAATTCATAGCGCTTGGTCAGGCTCAGTGAGAGCAAGCGGAAATCCTTGATAGCCGGTTGCCCGTCGATGCGGATCTCCAGATTGCCGATAGTTTGATCGAACGAGAAGTCGACTTGATGCTTCTCTTGCGCGCCAACGATGAAACTGAATTGCATAAAGCAGTTTGTTATCTCGATCGTGGATCAGGCTTCACGATAAGCGACGCCGTTTGGCTTTTGCCGTTCACGGTGAGTTTGACAGTGTAGGTTCCCGGCAGCGCGAGTTCTCCGCCGCGTCCTCGTCCGCCACCGCCGCGCCCGCCGCCGCCCTGTGGTGTCGGGCGGAAATCCCAAAGCCAGCGATGGAATCCTGCGGTCGCCGGCAAAGGTTCAGATGTGCGCGCCCAGAACGGTGGAAAGTTGAGCTTGTCTGGATCGACGGGCGGAAACTTGTCCGCGCTTGAATACTTCCGAATCGTCTCGCCGGACGGATCGATGATCTCGATCGTTACTGGTCCACGCTCGTTCGTCTTTAAGTAGTAATCGATCATCGCGCCCGCGGATGGATTCTCGGTCAATGCTTCGTCGCGCGGCTGCGGCGTCCCGTTATCACCGTTGGTGATGACTTCGATCGCTTCGGCAGGCTTGAAAAGAATCGCATCAGCGCGGGCCATCGAAGGTGTGAGTTGCCGCAGCGCGCTCATGTTATCGAGCACCCAAAAACCGCGCCCGTGTGTCGCGACGATCAAGTCCTCATCGTGAAACGCCAGATCGCGCATCGACGCCGGCGGAAGATTCAGCTGCAACGATTGCCAATGATCGCCGTCGTCGAATGATACGAACAAGGCGCGCTCAGTGCCGGCGAATAGCAGTCCCTCCCGATAAGGATCTTCCTTCACTGTCTGCGCATAGATTCCTTTCGGCAGACCGTTAGTGATCTCCGTCCACGTTTTCCCGCTGTCGCGAGTTCGATAGATGTGCGGATCGTAATCGTTCAGTTGGTGACGTTCGACGGCCGCGAAAGCTTTGTTCACGTCAAAGTGCGATGCATCGATCATCGTCACCTTGGTCCAGGAGGTCAGCGCGGGCGGCGTTACGACGGCCCAGGTCTTGCCATCATCGTTGGTCATGTGAATCAGGCCGTCGTCCGTCCCGATCCAAATCAACGACGCGCGCAAAGGCGACGGCGCGATCGTGTAGATCACACCGCGGCGTTTGTCAGTCGGCGCGTCAGCGGTGGCAGTTTCATTCAGATTCGGCGGCACGCCCGGATCTTCGCGCGTCATGTCCTGACTGATTTGCGTCCAGCTTTCACCACCGTTTGTCGTCTTGTAGAGAAATTGATTTGCGTAATAAAGGGCGTGCGGATCAGCTTGAGAAAAAACTACCGGCTGTGTCCAATCATGACGATATTGTCCCGGCGCTCCACCGCGTTCAGGCGAAACATTTTTCGTTTCACCGGTCACGACGTTGCAACGCGTGACCGTACCGCCAAAGAGAATCTCCGGATGCAAGGGATCGGGCGCGGTGTAACCCGATTCGCCGCCGGCGCAGAGACCTTCCCAATCGCGTTGCGAAATTTCAGTGTGACGGCTGCGCGAAGGCGAGCTAACTGCGCCGCTGTCCTGCTGCGCGCCCGTGACCCAATAGGGGAAACGATAGTCAGGCGCCACGTGATAAATCTGCGCGGTCGCCTGGTTGTACCAGGAACTCCACGTTTCGGCGGCATCGACACTCACGATCGTTCCCTGATCGCTGCCGAGCACCATGCGTTTTGGATCGTCCGGATTAATCCAGAGTTGATGAAAGTCATCGCCCGTCGGATCGCCCTTGATCGCTTTCCACGTCTTGCCCGCATCGGTCGAGCGATACACCGACGTGTTCATCACGTAGACGAGATCAGCGTTCTTTGGATCGGCGGTGATTTTTTCAAAGTACCAGCCGCGCCCCCAAAGACGTTCGTCGCTTGAGAGTCTGGTCCAGGTTGCGCCCGCATCATCTGAACGAAAGACGCCGCCAGATTTTTTGGTCTTGGTGGCATCTTCGGGATGATCCTTATCGTTTACGAACGCATCGACCACAGCGTAAATGCGATTGTGATTTGCTGGTGAGACTGAGATCCCGATGCGGCCCCGGCCTTCGACCGGAATTCCTTCGTCGATCTCTTTCCAAGTTGTGCCGCCGTCTGTTGATTTGAAGATGCCGCCGCCGGGACCATTCGCCGGCGTGTAGATGAACCAGGGTGGACGACGAACGTTCCACATCCCGGCGTAAATCGTCTGCGAATTCGTGGGATCGAAATTAAGATCGATCGCGCCGACGTCTTCGTTCTTGAACAAAACTTTCTGCCAGGTTGCGCCACCATCCTTCGAGCGATAGACGCCGCGATCGGGGCTGGACGCATACGCGTTGCCGAGCACCGCGACAAACACAAGATTCGGATTCTTCGGATCGACAATAATCCGGCCAATCTGTTTCGTGTTCTCAAGCCCGATGTGCTTCCAGGTTTTCCCGGCGTCGGTTGATTTGTACATGCCGTCGCCGAACTGAATCGAATCGCGCATGTCCGCTTCGCCCGTGCCGACATAAATAACGTCCGCGTTCGAGGGCGCGACGCCAATCGCTCCTATCGACGCCGAAGTTGCTGAATCAAAGATCGGATTCCAGGTGCGTCCCGCATTCGTCGTTTTCCAAACGCCGCCGCCGACGGATCCAAAGTAGAAAGTGTCTGGCTGTCCGACAACACCGCTGACGGCGTTGACGCGCCCCGCACGAAATGGACCAATCATCCGCCAGCGAAGACCGGAATAAAGACTGGAATCGTATTGTTGAGCAGAGACTATCGGCGAAGCTATCAGACCAACAACCAACACCATTGATGCTATGAATACGCGAAGAGGCCATTGATGAATCAAACGCATAACATTCTCCTGATCTGGGAATTCTGTTCCTGGCTCCGGAAGAGCACGATGTTTATAGCTTACGGCCAGACACTCTAACAAGGAGCTGCGTGGGAGCGAAATGTTCGACGAGAGGCAGCAGCCGCTCCGTGCCGAACTCTATTTCCCAGCCCTTCGTTTCGCTGCTTTTCTTAAATAGTTTTCCGGATCGAAATCGGCGATGTCGATTTTGCCGAAGTCTTTCGGTGGCGTGTAAATTTTGGTTTTCATATGCTCGGGATTGGACGTGTGATAGTTGATCTCTTCGACGCGAACGAGCTGCCACGTCTTATCTGTCCGCGAGTAATTGAATTTGTAACTATATTTCCAGCGGTCAGAGCTGCCGCCGTAATGTTCGACGCTGAAAGTGTTGCGTCCAACTATAACGCCCTCAAACGGATCGCCGAAAACACCGCCGCACTGCGAACACATGACAATTCGTTCGTTGCGTTTCGCCAGCGCCAGCTTCCCATCGGCGCCGCGCAAAAGAATCAGCAGCGGTCGTTGATCGGAGGGAAAGCCATCTTTGTCCGTCGTCGGATTCTGTTTTTCCAGCACCAAAATAAAATCCTCGCGGCCGTCGCCGTTCAAGTCTCCTTTTTCGAGCGCTATCGCCTCAGTGCCTTTCTCGACAAACGGCGCGACTTCGGCGGGGATTTTTGTTTTCGGTTCCTGCGCCGCGGCCATCAATGACGCCACGCCTAAGCAAACCAGGATCATTACAAGTTTTCGCATTGGTGTTCCTTTAGAGTTGTGTCGGCAAACGCCTCGCCCCAGATTATAAGCGAAGATTCGTCGCCGGGATTCATGACGAGGTGTTTGTCTCAACAAGCCGCGGAGCGGCGACAGAGTTTAGCCCCGGGTGAGCGAAGCGGAGCGAGCGTAACCCGGGATCAAGTTCCCCTTTGATTCCAGCGCCGGCTTTAGCCGGCGAAAACGCTTTTTCGGGTCGCGTTGGTTTATTGCGCCCCTTCAGGGCGCGGAATTCTTTTCTAACCTGATCCAGGGGTGGCGCGACCCTTCGGTCGCTTACCCCTGGCTACTCTCTGCAACCGCTACGCGGTTGGTTACCACTATATCCGGATTCAACGTGCTACCCATCCACTCGGGCATCATCAATTCTTTTGGCTAGTCCAGCACACGACGCGGCCTAAGCGATCAATCTGCATTATACTCACGAACTACTTCTCATCCGCTTTCTTCTCTTCCTTCTTCGGGACTTCCGGCGCGGTAAAATCCGGTTGCGGATCGCCCCAGATGTAATGACCGAACCACGAAAGATTATGCTGCATCACCGCGCGCATCGATTTTGGTTTGGTGATGCCGTGTCCGTAGCCTTTGTAAACGACCATCTCGACTTTCACGCCGCGATTCTCCAACCCTTGCCGCAATTCGTATCCGTTGGCGATAGGGACGCGGCGATCGAGTTCGCCATGTTGAATCAGCGTCGGCGTCTTCGCGTTCTTGATGTAAGTCATCGGCGAAGTCTTTTCATAAATCGCCGGATCCTCGGCCGGATCGTTTCCGAGATAATTGATCGTGAAAGGCGTGATGTCTGTGTTGTAGTAGTAAGTGGCCCAGTCGGAAATGCCCGCGCCGACACTGATAGCCACGAAGCGATCGGTCGAGGTCGTTAGAAACGCTGAGATGTAACCGCCCTGACTCCAACCCATGCAGGCGACTTTGTCCTTGTCCACCCAACCTTTGCCGATCAAATAATCGACACCCGACAAGACGTCCCACGCGTCGCCGACGCCAAGATTGCGAACGTTCAGTTTGCGAAACTTCTCGCCGTAGCCGGCGCTGCCGCGATAATTCACTTTTAGGATCAGCGCGCCACGCGCGGCCCAGATGTCCGACGGATAGTAACGCGCGTCCGGCGTCAGCAATACCGGCCGATCGACTCCAGTCGGTCCACCATGAATAACGCAGAGCAGTGGATATTTTTTCGACGGATCAAAATTAGCCGGCTTGATGAGGATGCCCTCGATGGTGCTGCCGTCCTGACTCTTCCATGAAATAACTTCCCTCGTGCCGAGCATAAACGACTTTGCCTGGTCGTTTAAGTTCGTCAACTTGTGAGGAGCGAAGGTTCGCAAGTCCGATACGAACACTTCATTCATGCTGGTCGGAGATGCGACAGTGAACGCGACACGATCCCCAGAGCGCGTGAAGGAAAACGAACCGGCGATGAGATTGTCGGGTTGGGAGAGTCTAACCACTTTACCTGTTGCCGGATCGACGCGGAACAAATGCGCCGCGGTCTTCTGCGAGCCGGCGAAATAAATGCCGTTGCGGTTCCATTCGAGTAAGCCCGGGTTCTCGTCGAAGCTATCAGTTATCGATTTGGGCGTGCCGCCATCGACGCTCACCACCGCGAGCTTTGAATTGTTGGCGAAGTAAAGCTTTTCTCCCATCGCCGAAGAGAAAACAATCTGCTTGCCGTCAGGCGAGAAGCGCGGGTTATTGTCCGGACCGGGCTGATCGACGATCTTCCTAATCGAATCATCGCTGAGCTTGAGCAGATAAATGTCGGCGGTCGCGCCTTGAATCAAATCAGGATTGAGCGTAGCGCTGAAGACGATGCTCGATCCGTCCGGCGACCACGAGAATGAATCAACGCTGAAATCCTTTTTCTTCGTACGCTGCTTGCCGACAACCAGCGACTTCACCGCGTCGGCCACATCGATGGTCCAGAGATGCACATAGCTGTAGCCCTCGCGCACAACATCGTAATCGCCATAGTAATCTTTGCGATCCTTTTGCGGTTGGGCGGTAGGTTCAGTCGCGGTGTAAGCGATCGACTTACCGTCTTCCGACCAGGCGAAGTTGCTGATCGCAGTTTCCGATTTGGTGAGCTGTTGCGCCTCGCCCCCCGTCGGATCGATCAGAAAAATTTGGTTCTTGTCTTCGATGCGATTGCTTAAGAAAGCCAGCCATCTTCCGTCGGGCGACCAGTGAGGATTCGTCGAAGATTTGTCGCCCCGTGTCAGTTGAAAACTTTTTTCCGCGGCGCTGTCGGCCAACCATATCTGCGTGATGAAAGCGTCCTGTTTGAAGTCGCCATAACTAACTGTATACGCGACCCATTTTCCATCAGGCGAGATTTGAGTTCCGCCGGCGGATTTCAGCGTGAGCAGATCGTCGATGGTTGGAACGCGAGTTTGCGCCTGCGTCTTACAGACCAGCGCAAACGTCAGGGCGAGTAAACTCAGCAGGGCGGGAAATCGTTTGGTCATTTTGGTCCTCTTCGCAGCTTGTCTTCCTCTCCATTTGGAGAGGGTTGGGGTGAAGGCCTGTCGAAACTCGTCATGCTGTGCACCCTCATCCCCGGCCCTTCTCCCAAGGGGAGAAGGGAGAAACATTCATTTTGGCCGGCGCTTTTTCTTATAAATCGCTTTCACGGTTGATACGACGCCCTTCGGCTTTTGCGCCGCAGCCCCGCCCAGTTTTCGCGCGTCGGCAAATGCTTGTTTCTTGGCGCGGCGAATATATGCGCGCAGCTCCGGCCGTTTCAAGTCTTCCGCATTCTTGATCGAAATATGACGAATGCGTCTGCCGTTGCCCAGGAGAATGCCTTTCGGATCAGCGAGCGTCGCGCCGTCATTGAATCCAAGATTCACGTGCTGCGAATAGACCGCGATGTGAAAGACGCCGTCACTCAGGCGATCGCTGGTGCCGTAACCGATGGCCACAGCGCTGTAGGCGTCATAGATATTCTCGTAACACGGCGCCATCTCTTCCAGCACGAGCGTGCGCAATCCCAGCGCGAGATTGCGCACCTCGCGATCGTAAGGCTTGAGAAACTTCTTCAATGCTGCCGGCGGCGGATATTTCATTGCAACGCGATCCAGAATGCGAGGTTCATTCCAAAACGCGCGACACTATTATCACGCGGGATCAGCTCTGTCCATGATTTTCAGGAAAGCAATTCGTCGACGATCGCTGCGACATGAATCCGCGTGGTGTTGAGAAAGGGAAGTCCAAGGTATTCGCTTTCGGGAAGAATGAGTGACAGTTCAGTGCCGCCCAGGATCACGCCTTCGATTGCATCACGCTCTTTCATTTGGCCGATAATCTCCAAGAGCCGCGCGCGTGTTTCCGGCAGAATTGTCCCAAGGACGAGTTCGTTCATGTACTTATCGTGCACGTAAGCCTGGTTCTCTTCCGGCGGAGGGACCAGTGAGATTCCGCTGCGCGAAAAAACTTCCGGGTAAAACCGGCCCTGCATCGTTGGTCGCGTGCCCAGCAGCGCCAGTCGTTTCAGGTTTAGCTTTTCGGCGGCCGCGCGGGTCGCTTCGACTATGCTGATAAGCGGAACCGGCGAACGCGGCTTCACTCGATCGAACACGATGTGCGGAGTGTTCGCGGAGATGACTGCGAAATCAACACGAGCGTCTGCGAGTTTTTGAATCGCCGCAACCAGATAATCCGTAGCGCGATCCAGTTGTCCCGAAAGGATAGCATCGGCCATCGTCTTTAGATCGACGCTGTTGATGACCATCAACGGATAAGAGCCGTCGGTTTGCCGCGCGCGATAGGCCTCGACGATGAACTTGTAGTATTCAATCGTCGATTCAGGCCCGAGCCCGCCAATGATGCCAACAGTTTTCATTCCGTTCACCCCTGACGCCTCTTGAGATTTGAATCCGACAGTTTTGCACGCATCGCGGTGCGATTTATCTATCCGAACGGATAGAGCCGGAGCCAAAGTGATAGTAAAACCGAGTCCCCGCGTCTTCAAAACCATGTTTATAGGCCGTATTGCGACGGCCTCAATCTTGCTAATCGTTTTGCAAGCTTAGTTGACAGCATTGGCGAAGCGAGTTGAGCTGTTTCGCGAGCGCCGGGTTTGCTGACTCCTTTTGAAAAGCCAGCGAAAAATCGCCTCCCATATTCTCAGAGACGATTCGGGTCCCGACCTTACGTAAGCCAGCACGATCAAGACCAGGCCGCCAACGAAGCGGGTCACGTTGACTTTACGTAGTCTGCGAAAAACGACTCGCCCTTTGGCTCGGAATGAAAAGGAGACCACCATGCGATACCCCAAAACCCATCGCTCAGTTGTAGTTTTGTTGTTTGTTACTTTGCTTGTCGTTTGCGGCGGACTGATCGTGTTGTCAGCGCCTGCGGCCGCTCAACGGCCCGGCGGATCCCCTCTGCGGCTGCGATTGAAAGTTTCAACCAGCCAGCTTAAGAAAGGACAGTGGACGAGTGTATGGGCTGAGTTTCTCGACCGAAACTATGAACAAGTGCAAAACGACGGCACGCGCGTCATTCAATTTGCGGCAACGCCGCGCGGGACCGGCAGCTTCTCGCAGCAGCAGGTCACGGTGAAGGCGGGAGCCTGGTCTGCGGCCACGGCGTTTACATCGAGCGCGCCTGGCAAAGTTGTTTTGACTGCGAGTTCCGAAGCGCTTGATTCGGATCAGACCGTCCTGCTGGTAACGCCACAGGCGGCTTCGTTTCTATCGCAATTGTTTGAAACAGTTGCATATGCGCAGGAAGACTCGTTCGAATTGACGCCTTCCAAATTCGAGACCTCAACAGGGGAGTCGAGGGCCAAATTTGAATTGAATATGTTACCGGCTCGATCTGTTGAGACTGACGTCGTAATCTCAACTGAACCGGCAGCCACGATCCATTACAAAGAAAAATCCTATGAGGGAGTCGCCGCTGACATAAGACTTTCCGTCACAGGTAAATCGGAGCCTATTTACATTAGTTCGCAGAATGAAGGGTCCGTCCAGGTGATCGCCACGATCAAGGGCAGCGAAAGGCGCGCCTCGGCAATCGCGAAATTCAGCGCGCCAATGCCGGACACGATCATCTTCGACGCTGAACCACAGGAAATCTCGCCAGACATAAATCGGATTCCGCTTAGTGTACAAGTAGTCGATCGTGGATTATTCCCGGTTAACTCCGATCAACCCCGGATCTTTACTTTTAGAAACGCCTGCGACAAGTACCACCTCGATTTTGAGCCGATCTCAAGTAGCAATACAAAGACGGCACAAACGTGGGTCCTGTTGAAAGACGTGCCGGCGGGGGCCGAACTGACGGTTTACGCCGACTCTCCGCCATTAAAACCCGGCAAGAAAACCATTACGATTCTGCGCGAGATCGCGGGCTTGCGGATAGACGGCCCGGATGACGTGACGGTAGGCAGGGCTGGAGAAGAATATGCCGTTTCGTTTGTGGACAAGGACGGCAAAGTCGTCAAAACGGATCGAGATCGGACTGTTAATCTTACAGCGACGAGCGGGACGTTTACGCCCGCCCAGCTGACGATCCCGCACGGGCAAAGCAGTGGCAAGGTTCGCTACACCTCGTCAGGTCCAGCGGCCGGGGCCCAACTTAACGCCGCTAGCGACGGACTCGACAGCAAGTCAAAGAAAATAAACTTGGTGACAGCGATTTACTGGCTGGTAATCTCCTCTCTATTCGGAGGTCTGGTGGGAGGAGTAGTTCGACACATCTCAAAGGACTATAAACTCGAGCGCGTGATGCCGCGCCGGACCAGCGACGGCTGGGAGCTCGGGCTTGTGGGCCGCGTTGGTTGCAGCATCGCGTGCGGGTTGTTTCTTTACCTGACGCTGAAGCTGGGCCTTTCGGGGATGCTTAGTTGGCAGCTACCCGCTGGTCTGGATGTCGGGACCAAATTGTTGGCTTTCTTCTTTGGTGGAATTGGAGGATTTGCCGGCACAGTCGTTTTTGACCGACTGGCGGGTTACCTAAAGCTTCAACCCCAAGTCGCGAACTGAGAGCCGCGGACTCGACCACGCGCGGGCGCGATTCAGTCGCGCCCGCATCAGTTCCAGAAAAATCCAGTCGGAGCAATTCACTCGATAGTCGCGAAAGTCCTCTCGGCCATCAAGCTTATGGCATCACCGGCAAAGTCACATGCGAAGGATATCGCGCCGATTCATAAATACGTTGGGTCGCGGACTGATAATCCTCAGGCCGCGCCAGGAAAATGTTCGCGACGAACTTTTGCGGGTTGCGATCGTAGAGTGGAAACCATGTGGATTGCACCTGCACCATCAGCCGGTGACCTTTCTTAAAGGTGTGATTGTTCGCGCGTAGGTCGATCACGTACTCATTAATCTCGTTCCGGGTGATTGGCTGCGGATTATTGAAGCCATGCAGGTATCGTCCGCGAAAGATTTCATCGACGATCATTAGTTGATAGCCATTCATCTTTGGATCTTCGGGATTGTTGTCTGGGTAAACATCGACTAGCTTCACTACCCAGTCGCTGTCAGTCCCGGAGGTTGAAGCGAAAATGTGCGCCAGCACTTCGCCGTCGATCGTCAGATCGCGATCAAGCACGTTGCTTTTCCAACTCAGAACATCGCGCCGGCCCTCGAGAAACTTCTGATCCTGAACCAGCCACGTATACCAGGCTGAACCGCGACCATACGTTGGTTGAATTGGTGGTTTGCGATAGGGAACTGGACTAGACGGATTGGAAACGTAGGAATAAAAGATGACCGGGTCTTTTTCGTCCGGCTTTTCGAATGATAGTTTTAGGCCGCTGTGCAGATATAGATTGCGCGCGACGGCTTCTTTTGGCGGCCAGTGATCCGATCTCGTCCACTGATTGCTCCCGCTCTGGAATGTCAGCGCCTCGGGCTCGTTCAGCTTGCCTTTGCCTTTCAAGTAATAGGCAAACCATGGAGCCTGCACTTGTGAGCGAAAATAATTCCCGGTTGAGCTGCCAAAGTTCACATCACCCAGGCTTCGCCCGAAGCTGTTCCACCCGCCATGGTTCCATGGACCAAGCACGATGAAGTTGTGATTGCTCTTGTCAAACTTTTCGAGCGCGGCATAAGTTGCCAGCGCGCCGTAAAAATCTTCCTGATCCCACCAACCGCCGACTACCAAAGTAGCCACGCTGGTGGCTTTGAGCTTGTTTCCATAGCCGCGTGCTTGCCAGTAATCGTCATAAGCCGGATGCGCGACGAACGCATTCCACGTGGGAAACTTTCCTTCGTTCAATTCGGTAATTCTGCCGAGCGATCCTTTTTCGAGATACCAGTCGTAGGCGTCTTTGTCGAAAGATACTTGAGAATTCTCTTTCGATGTTTCCATCATCTTCACGTATTCGTAGCCGTAGCTTTGACGAAACGCCCCGTTGTGAAAGAAGTCGTCACCCAGCCACGTGTCAGTCATGGGCGCCTGTGGCGACGACGCCTTCAGCGCAGGGTGGGCGTTAATCGTGGCCACCGCCGAAAGCCAACCATCGTAAGAAACGCCGAAGATGCCCACGCGGTGATTGTTCTTCCTGACGTTCTTCACCAGCCAATCAATCGTGTCGTAGGTGTCGGTGCTTTCGTCGATCCCTTTCGCATCTTTCGGATCGTGCAGCGGACGGTTCATCACGAATTGACCTTCCGAGCCGTATCGTCCGCGAATGTCCTGGAGGACGAAGATGTAGCCGTCGCGAATGAGGTCGCGATTGCGGCGATTGATCGTGTCGGAATCTGTATCAGCTATTCCGTAAGGCGTGCGAGTGATGATGATGGGCAGTGACTCTTTCTGGTCTTTCGGAGCGTAGATCAGCGTGTGTAGACGCACGCCGTCGCGCATGCGAATCATCTCTTCGCGGCGATTGAACGCGACATCAGTTAGGATCTCGGGTCGGTCGCTGGTCCTTTGCGCACGTGACGTCCGATCGCCCTGGCGCCACAGAACGGCGATGACTTTTCCTTGCGCGTCGCGCACGAAAGTCGCGTCAGCATCGAGAATCCTGGTGAAGAATTTTGAGGCGCTCGCCGGATAGATTTGAATTCGTCCCTGGCTCGACGCCTGAATGAAATAGTTTGTGCCTTCACGAAAGAACGACAACACGAGATCCGGATTCTCAGCGAAAACGTACTGGCCGACGTAGTCGTCGAACATTTTCGGATCGATTTTGATTTCTTTTTGTTGTTGGCCAGCCTCTGCCGCTTGTCGAAAGCTTTCGACGGCGCAAATCGTGAACAGTAAAAAGAGGATTGTGAGTAGAACAAATCTTTTTGATTTCATAGTTTTCTAGAATGCTCCGGCCGTGGAATCCGCCACTATATCATCGCCTCACACGACGTCCGGTTAGGGAAACGATCAACCTTCCAACACCATGTAGGCAACCGCCGCTGCCGACAACAGAACGATCAGCAGCGTAACGATCCAAACCAAAGCGCGATCGGTTTTCACCACTCCGGCTTCGATCTGACGGTTGACTTGACCATAGCGGATGGCCGCAAGGACGGTCACTACGGCTCCAAACACAACGAGTACGATTCCGACCGGTTGAGTTTTGGAAAGGACTCGGGCCGCATTGGTTGCGCCCGCGCCGTTGAGTGTCGGGCTAAGTCGCGCCACCACAAAGCCCAAACTGATTAGCGCGACGTTCGTGCGCACCCAAGCCAGAAAAGTGCGCTCGTTATCGAGGTGCTCTGAGGCTCGATGCGCTTCGGGAATTTCGCGTTGGGTAGCGCGTTTAGTCATTCTTTCGTGATCAATTCGTACACCTGGGATCGTTTGGAACAGCGGGAGCCGGTATAAGTGCGAGGCTCCTTTGCTTTAACATCGTATTCAAACTTGCCAGCTTTTCCTCGTTCATCATTCTCAAGTGGGCCAGATTATTCTTTAAAGCAACGCAGAACGGCGCGACATTTTCGATGATCGATTTAGCTGGGCGGGCGTCGCCACTCTGAGCCATCGTGACGAACCGCGTGAGGTCTCGATTGACGGCGCCAAACCCAGGTTTGTCGTTTGATCCGTCCTGAAGCTCGCCCAGATCCTTATCCAACGCAACCAGTACTTCGGTTGATTCAAACTTACCCGAGCGTCGAAGCTCATCCAGCGTCGCGCGTAGCTTGGTCACGTCGTTATAAGCCCGATAACTGATGTTCATCCAGTCATCAATCGCCCGCGCAAGATCCGTCTCAGCCTGCAAGTCAGCAGCGGAAGTTTTCACGCGTGGATCGAGAACGACAGTCAGCGGTTGACGATAAGTCTCACCATCCACAGTCAAAACAACTTCGTAAGTTCCGGGCACAACAAAAGGACCCGGCGGTTGATTGACTGGCGTGTTGCCGGCGACCGCGTGATCGGGCAGCGTGTATTCGATGTAGTCGAGGGGCGATCCGCGGAAGCTGAACGCGAGCGCGTCCGGATGCGGCCACTGCAAATTCCACACAAAACGATTCAGGCCTACGCTCGTCGATAAGGCGGTTGGCGGCTCGAACCACCATTCCGGAACATTCCTTGGGCGCGGATCGCCGGGTTCGGCTTTGTCCGAAAAACTCCTGACGACGTTGCCACGATCGTCTCGAATTTCCAGGTTGATCGCTTTCGGCGTTGACTTCAAATAGTAAGAAATGATCACGCCGTCCGGCGGATTGTCGCCGTGCGGCGTCTCGGGCGGCAAAGGCGTGTCCGGATGATTGTCCCAACGCGTGCGCACCGCCGTTGAAGGTTTGAATAATTGAGCCTTCGCGATCTCAGAACCCGCTTGGCGCAGCGGCGAGATGTCGTCAAGAATCCAAAGCGAACGCCCATACGTTGCCGCTACCAGATCATCGCCATGAACGTGTAGGTCGCGGACTGAAACCGTCGGCAGATTGAATTGCAGAGACTGCCAATGGTCGCCACCGTCGTATGAAACGTAGACGGCTTTTTCCGTTCCGCCGTAGAGCAAACCTTTACGCTGCGGATCTTCACGAACGACGCGCGCGATCGCGTTATCCGGCAGACCGCTGACGATCTTCTGCCAAGTTTTGCCCGCATCGCGCGTGCGAAAAATATAAGGATGCAACTCGTTGCGCCCGGCGGCGACCACATAAGCAGTGTCGCCATCATTTGGCGAAGCCTCGATCAAAGTGATGCTGCTGTTCGGTGTTAGTTCCGCGGGCGTGACGATGCTCCAGGTTGCGCCGTTGTCGCGCGTGAGCTGTACCAGACCAGTGCTGCTACCGACCCAAAGTTCACCCGATTTCGCAGGCGATGGAGCGATGACCTGAATCACTCCGTTGCCGGGCTTTGCCGGATCCGCAGTCGTAAGATCGGGACTCATCTCCTGCCAACTATCACCATCGTCGGTCGTGCGCATTACGTATTGTGTCCCGAAATACATTGTCTTCGGATCGTGCGGCGAACGCATCAGCGGCGTTTCCCAGGTGTAGCGATACTTCGCGCCGGGAGCGAACACCGTCGCGAGTTGTCCCGTCGTTCGATCCAGACGCAAGATCGATCCGTACCAGCCAACCGCGAAGACAAGATTTGGATTTGTCGCATCGGGAACGATGCGGCCACTCTCAAACGCGCCGGTCGAGAACCAATCGCGGTACGTGATCATGCCAAAGTCGCTGCGACTCGACACCGCGACCGAGCCGCTGTCCTGCTGCGCCGCGTAAAGGCGATACGGAAACTGATTGTCGGTCGTCACGTGATACATCTCGCCCGTCGGTTGATTGAACCATTCGGTCCACGTGCTGCCGCCGTTGAGAGTGATCACCGCGCCTTGATCCGTTCCCATAAAGATACGTTGCGAATCTGACGTGTCGATCCAGAGCACGTGATCATCTTCGCCGCTCGGCTCGCCTTTCCACGCTTGAAAAGTTTTGCCGCCGTCAGTCGAGCGATAGGTCGAAGTCTGCATCACCCAAACCACGTCGCCGTTGTTCGGATCGCCAAAAGTGCGGCTGAAGTAGCCGCTGCCGAGAATGCGCGGATCCTTCGTGCTCTGCTGCCAGGTCGCCCCGCCGTCGTCGGAGCGAAAGAACCCCTGGTTCATGATCGCGTAAACGCGCTTGCCATTTGTCCCGGCCGCGACTGTCACGCCGATGCGCCCGCGCGGATTTGCGGGCAAGCCGGTTTCGCCGACCTGTTGCCAGGTCGCGCCTTCGTCAGTGGACTTAAAAACCTGGGAGACGCTGCTGGTTGCGCGGCCGGTGACTGGATCCAATTGCGGGCGGTAGCTTGCGGCGTAAACCACTCGCGCGTCGTCGGGCGCCGCGCACATGTCTGCAATGCCCGTGCGATCGTCTTTGAAGAAAACTTTCGTCCAGGTCTTTCCACCGTCAGTCGTCTTAAACACACCACGCTGTGGGCCAGTCGAGAAGAAGTCGTAAGTGCCGGCCAGCACCACGTTCGGATCTTTTGGATCAACGACGATCGAAGAGATGTGATGCACGTCAGCCAATCCAACATTGGTCCAGGTCGCGCCGGCGTCAGTTGATTTATAAACGCCGTTGCCTTCCAACTGCTCGCCAGTGCCAACGTAAACGATGTTCGGGTTCGAAGGCGCTACCGCGACGGCGCCAATCGACGGCACGTGCACGTCGTCAAAGATCGGTTTCCAAGTCCGGCCGCCGTCGCTTGTCTTCCAAACTCCGCCGCCCGGTGTACCGAAGTAATAGATCGACGGCTGGCCGGGAATGCCCGCAACGGCGGTGACGCGACCGGCACGGTGCGGGCCAACGAGCCGCCACTTCATCGCGGAAAAGTTTTCGGGATTGTATTGAGCGAACGCGGTGAGACTTGTGATTAGAATGATGAGAGCCGCACGAGAAAAGTGATTCATTCCGATCCTCCGAAACGTGGAGGGCAGTTTACATCGAAGGGTGGAAAAATCGGAGTCGATTTCGGGGGAGGTAATGTCCTGGTTCGAGATTCTCGATTCTTGCTCTGTAGTCCTCTGCCAGCCTCTGCTTTACTCAGCGGTAAATATTTTGGGAGCATTAACCGCAGAGGACTACAGAGGTTTCGCAGAGGCACACAAAGGAAGACTGAAATCAGAATCACCCAGCCAAAAACAAAACTGCTCGCGCCATCGAAGCCGCGAGCAGTCATGCGTAAATCAATTCACTGTAGGAGGTGAGCTACTTAATGTCGGCCCAGCCTTTGCCCTTGTTGGCGTCCCAGTGCAGCGTCACTTCCTCGATCTCGATCAGGTTCAGGTCGTACCATTCAAGCGAGTTACCGTCCTTGTCGGTGACCTTCAGATCCCAGTGAACGTGCTTGTCGCGATCGTCAAACGTGATCTTGACGCTTTCGCCGCTCGGCAATGTGTCCACTCCGAGAACGTCATCTTCCCAGTCATCACTCGAGTGAGGCGAGACGTAAAGCGAATGAATCTCGACACCGGTTTGATTGTGCAGCACAAAGTCCTGCTTGCCGGTGCGCGCAAGGGCGGAAGCCGTAACGAACAGTGCGATAACGGCGAGACCCAGCCCGAGTTTCACCTTCATACTAAAATGTTTCATCTATCAGAAAATCCTTTCAAGGTTGAAGTAGCCAATCGGGGAAAGTAAACAAGTAAAACTACCATTGCGAACGGCCAAAAGCAAACACATTCTTGATTAGAAATTTTGCGCAATCATGCAGAAAATTTTAACCTGTTTTTCGTTTGGGTACTGGTTTAGTTTGGCTCAATGCGCACCAATCAATGTAGTGAACCGCCCAGAAAACGCCGTTCCTTAGCCGCCTTCAGGTGGCTTACCCGCAGGGTTCTTAGACCAGCCGTTTACGGCTGGGGCCAAGCACGAACGAACGAATCCAAAGGCCGTTCAACGGCCTTACCAATGATTGCTAAAGCAGCCACACTTGAAGCGCGCTAAAGCGCGCTCGTAAAGAATGTCGTTGTCTGGCCCAGCGCTAAAAAGCGCTGGTCTAGGAACCCTGCGGGTAAGCCATCTAAAGATGGCTCATACTTATGCATGCTGTCCGTCTTCAAACTGAATTAGTTTTTCCGTTCGCGCTGACTTGCCGCTTTAGGAATTTCAGCAAGGATTTTTCGGCCGGATGCAAAGTTCGTCCGCGATATTTGATCAGGTCTTTTACGCTTTCAAAGTAGCGATCGATTACCTGGCCGGCAGTGAATCCGCTCATCACCAAGGGGCAGACGTAAGCATCGCGGCACACCGCCGGAGTATTGCCCAAAGCTTCGGCCGTTTCTTTGATTGCGGCGACGAGCCGGCGTTTGGATTCGCGCGGATGGTCTTGAATTTCAGCCGCGGCGCGGGCCAGCGCGCAAGCGCAAATCAATGTGCCCGCCCAGGTGCGGAAGTCTTTGGCGGTGAAATTTCCGCCCATGACTTCTTTGATATAGTCGTTGATGTGGCGCCGCTTCACATCGACGAGTTTGCCTTCACCATTCTCGTACGCAAAGACTTCGCGCGCCGGATGCTTCAGCAGTTCCTTCACGATCCTGGCGACAGCGCGATCGCGAAACTCTCGATACTGTTGCACGCCTGACTTCCCGGGAAAATCGAAGACGATCAAATCGCCTTTCACCTTGACGTGCTTCGGCCGCAGCGTGGCGATGCCGTAGCTTCCGTTCTCGTCCGCGTAAACCTGACTGCCTGGACGAATAAAGCTCGAAGCGAGAATGCGCAGGATGGCAGCCATCACGCGCTCGCGCGGCAGGCCCGGCAGACGCAGATGACGCGCGACGGTTTTACGCAACGCCGGAAGATTCTGCGCGAAGCGAATCAACCGCAGCAGTTTCTGCTTTTCACGATGCCGCACGCGGCGTTCGTGATAGAGATACTGCCAACGACCCGCGGCATCTTTGCCCAACGCCTGCACAGCGCCGTTCGCGGCAGCGTTGATGCGAACATCCTTCCAGGCGGGCGGAATCTTTATGCTTTCGATTCGTTCCCGGTCCGCAGCCGAGACTCGTTTTCCGTCTGCTCGCTTGTAGTGGAAGCCTCTCTGAGGCGAGCCGATTCGGCGAATACCGTTCGCGCTCAGTCGCTCGATCGTAGTCATTCGCGCTCGGCTTTCTCTAGTTCGCCGTGATGGTTCTCGGCGTGATGTATTCGCTCGAATTCCTTATGTAAACGCTCGAGGTCTGCGTCGGATAACTCTTCGAGGTTGACCAGGCTGGTGCGCGCGCCTTTGACCCCTTTGATCAATTCATCGAGCTTCAGATGAATCGCTTTGGCGTCCCGGTTCTGGGTGTTCTGAATCAGAAATACCATCAAGAAAGTAATAATCGTCGTGCCGGTATTGATAACTAACTGCCAGGTATCGGAATAATGAAACATCGGTCCGGTGACGGCCCAGACCAGGATAATTAGTACGGCAAAAATGAACGACCACGATGAACCGACGGCTTGCGATGTTATTTGTGCGAACTTGCGAAAAAGTTCTCTCATTCGGGGATTCCTCATTTCGAAATTTGATAAAGGCGATCAGCGCGCATCGCCTTTCGGGAACTGCACGCGATCGGGAGCGGCGTTGAGTTCTTTCAATAATTTTCTGATCAGACGCGTCTTCACGCGGCCGGCTTCTTTCGGGTGCACCAGGTATCGCACGATCGCATCGAGCCAGGTGTTCGCATTAACGCGAAACAAAACGGATGGATACTCACGGACTTCCAATTGATCGACCGGGGTTTGCGCCAACAACTCTCGGAAGATTCGCACCTGCTTCATCATCGCTTCGCCGACTTCTGCGGCAGCGACGCGCTGCATTGTTTCGGCGACAAATTCCAAATCACTTTGGTAAGCGATGCTGAACTTGATCTCGTTCCAGACGTAAGGAAAGAGCGGCCAGGTATAGTTGTAAACCGTCGAGCTGAGAATCTTTGAATTGGGAAACTTAATGATGCGGCCTGACGGATGATCGGTCGAGAGATAATCGCCGCCAAATTCCCACAGCGTAGTATCCAGATAACTGACGTCGATCACGTCGCCCGTCGCGTCGCCGATCTTGATTCGATCGCCAACGCGGTACGGCGCCCGCACCAAAATATAAATCCAACCGAGGAAGCTGGTTACCGGAGTCTGTACCGCTAATCCCAGAATCAGCGACAGAACGCCAATCGAAACGACAGTGGTGTACCAGTTCTGAAGAAAGACAACGGCCAAGACGACGAAAAGTCCCAGAATCAGTTTCGCAACGCGCCGCAGGTTGTAACGGGACACCGGGCTGACGATTGGGCCAATTAAATAAACATCGACAATCTTGGCGACGGCCAACAGTACGACAATAGCGATAACGCTTTTATCCAGCTTCTGAAGGAAAGGAATAAACCGGGCCGCAAATCCAAATACGCGGAATTGCAGCAGGTAGTAAACGACGGCGAGCCCGAAGATGATTATCACGTGCGTGCCGAGCCACAGCTTATCTTTGGCTTTCGCTTTCGGTTTGTCGGTCTCAGGTTTGACGGTGCTGGTCTGCTTCAGCGCCTGCTTTACATCGGCGCGCTCCTTAACCTGTTCGACTTCGGTGCGTAGTTCGTTCGCCATCCTTACAGAACCCTAACGAGTTTGTCGGTTTCCTGTTGCTGAGACTGGTGCTTATGTTGGCGCTTATGAATAAGCACCCTCCATGCCATAGACTTTCGGCTTGCACGGCATTTGGATGGCATGCGGTGCAACTAACTTTGGTTTATCTATGGCCCAACGACCAGACAAATACGCGATTGCGGCCGCGCTTCAGGAGATCGGAACGCTGCTCGAATTAAGAGGCGGAGAGTATTTCAAGGCTCGCGCCTACAAACTGGGCGCGCGATCGGTGGCCGAGCTGTCCGAAGATATTGGCAAGCTGATCAAAGAGAATCGACTGACGTTCGTGAAAGGCATTGGCTACGCGCTGGCGAAACAGATCGAAGAGCTTTACACCACCGGCCAATCGTCTTTTCTGAATGAGCTGCGCGCAAAGTTTCCGCCGGGCATTGTCGAGCTTTCAAAAGTGCGCGGATTGAATGTCAAGAAAGTCGATCAATTGCACCGAACGCTCGGCATTACCACGATCGATGAATTGAAAGCCGCGGCGGAATCAGGGAAGTTGCGCAAGATAAAGGGCTTTGGCGCCAAGACTGAAGAGCGAATTCTGGAAGCAATTAATGCGGCCGCTGAAAGACCGGAGCAGCGAATTCACATTCATCACGCGCTGCGTGCCGCCGAACGAATTATCGATTATCTGAAAACAGCACGCGCTCTAGGTGAAGCTGAATTCGCCGGGTCGCTGCGACGTTGGAAAGAAACTGTTTCGCGGATCGTTGTGGTGGCGAGCGCTAAGAAGCCCCGGACGCTCATCGATCATTTTCTGAAGTTTCCGATGGTTGCGCGTGAGATCGAAAGAGCCGCCGATCGAGTGACGGTCCAATTAAGCGAAGGATTTCGCGGGCAGCTTGTCGTCGTGAAGCCGGAAAATTTCGCGATGGCTTTGTTGATGGAGACCGGATCGTCAGCTCACGTTGCCAAGCTGCAAGCGATTGCCGCGAAAAGGAGATTGAAGATCACGCCGAATGGAATCGTAAGCAGTAATAGCGGTGTGTCAGAAGCCCGAACGTCAGGGAGGGCAACGCGGCCCTTGCTCACGCGCGGGCTTCTGACACAATCCAACGAACCAGATATCTATAGAAAACTCGGCATGCAATTCATTCCGCCGGAGCTGCGCGAGGACCAAGGTGAGATCGAAGCCGCGTTAAAAGGGAAACTGCCTGAGGATCTGATCACGACTGAAAATATTCGCGGGATGGTCCATTGCCACACGACTTATTCGGACGGTAAGCACAGCGTCGAACAAATGGTCGCCAGTGCGGAAGCGATGGGCATGAAGTACATCACGATCACCGATCACTCGCCGACCGCGTTTTATGCCGGCGGTGTGAAAGTCGATCGACTGCAAAGACAGTGGGAAGAGATTGACGAGGTGCAGTTGAAAACGAAAGTGAAGATTCTGAAGGGAACTGAGTCAGACATTCTCGCTGACGGCTCGCTGGATTATCCCGACTGGATTCTCGAGCAGTTCGACGTCATCGTCGCCAGCATTCATTCGCGCTACAAAATGGATTCGGAAAAGATGACGCGCCGAATCGTTACCGCCATGCGCCAGCCCGTGTTCAAGATCTGGGGCCACGCGCTCGGGCGTCTAATTCAAAAGCGCCCGCCGTTCGAATGTCGCGTCGAAGAAATTCTCGATGTCATCGTTGAGAATCGTGCCGCGGTGGAAATCAACGGCGATCCCTATCGGTTGGACATGGAACCGCGCTGGCTGCGCGAAGCTCGCAAACGAAAGATCAAATTCGTTATTTCAGTCGACGCGCACTCAATGGGGGCTCTGAATAATGTGAAGTTCGGCGTGGGTATCGCACGTCGCGCAGGGATTCGACGCAATGAGGTGTTGAATACGTTGGGAGTGAAAGCGTTTCAGAAAGCAGTCAGGCCGGTGTGAACGATTTTTCCGTAGCCCAGGCGTTTACGCCTGGGAGGGGAGGGAGGGGAGTTGGTTGGTTCAATCAGCCTCCTTCAGGAGGCTTTCTATAGCTTTAGCCAATCATCTTCTTCAATTTCGCACCTTTCAAGTAACTCTGAAACGTTTCCACGTCGATGGTGCTCCTCCTGTCGATCGATGTATCGCGCCACCTTTTGAATCTCATCTTTGCGCAAAGTGACAACACCATAGCCTTCCTGCCAATGTAACTTAAATCGCGGGTGAATTTCTTTATTGACGCGGAAAGATGTTGCACCTTTAACTTGACCAATAAATTCCGCTATCACAATCGTCGGCGGTAAGCGACAAAGTAAGTGTGTGTGATCGGGCATGGCGTTGTGACGAATCGGAAATCCGCCGCGAGTCTTCACTTCGTCGTTTAGGATTTCTAGTAACTCTGGTCGCCATGCTCGATCGACTAATGGTTCGCGTGAATGGGTAGCCCAGGTGAAATGGTAATAGAGTTGGTGAAACACGTGAGACATGAGGTTCCTCTCGTTTTTCAGGTAAGCCTCCTAAAGGAGGCTGGGATGGCTTATTGGGGGCCGATCCCAGGCGTAAACGCCTGGGCTACGAAAAACCGAATTCCGTCAGCAGCTCAGAACCGGCATTTTCGTAGTGCTCCGTTAGCGGGTTGCTGGTTCATGAAACCAGATTAGCAGACAGATCAAGGTAAGATCTTTAGCAAGAGTCATTCAGGCGCGGATTTGCTCTTACCCGACCTTCCGCTTCTTGGCCGTCGCGGGCTTCGCCTTGACCAGTGTAAGCGCGGCTTTCTTTTTCGCGACCGGCGCAGCCTTGACCATCGGCTTGCGTGAGGATGCCTGCAAGCTCTTCTTCAACGCAGTCATGATGTCGAGGCGCGGGATCTCCTCTTCCTTTTCAAACTCAGCAATCTTCTTGCCTTTGATCTTCGAATCGATCAGTTTGCGCAAAGCTTCGTGATAGTGATCGACCGTGTCTACGTCCGCGAACGATGTCACCATCTGTTCGACCAGACTGGTCGCCAGCATTAATTCTTTCTTGTCGAGCTTCTGAGTCTTGTCGACATCGGGTACCTCTTCCATCTTGCGAATCTCAGCCGGGTAACGCAGCTTCTGCAAAACAATTCCGTTCTCGAGCGGAAACACAGCAACCAAATCTTCGCGATCGCGCAGCACGACTTTCGCGAGTCCGACTTTCCCCGTGTCTTTCAGCACCTGGCGCAGCAGCGCGTACGGTTTTTCTGCGACCGCACCGTCCGGACCGAGATAGTAAGGCGCATCATCGAACGTGCGCGGAATCTCTGAAGAATCAACGAAGCCGATAATGTCAATGGCTTTGGTCGTCTTGATCTTTATCTTCGCGATCTCATCCGGCTCAACCAGCGCATAACGATCAGGTTCGTATTGATAACCTTTCGTGATCTGATCGTTGGTAACGATCTGGCTGCATTTCTTGCAGCGCTTGTCGTAACCAACCGGACCGAAGTCTTCGCGGTGCAGTTGATTGAACTGAATTTTTTCGGACGCTTCGATCGCGTTGTAAACGCGAATCGGAATCGCGACCAGCAGAAAACGTATGTGACCTTTCCAAATCGATCGCATCGGGGATCCTCTTTTGTAGCGCAAGCTGTCAGCTTGCGTCTTGAAAAAATCACGCAAGTTACCAACTTGCGCTACAGACACAAACGCGGGCGTCGGGCCCGCATTTTCTCGAACCTGATTGGCTCGGCCCTGGTCCATCGGACGAGGGAGGGAATTATCGGATAGTTGGCCCACCAAGTAAAGAGCTTTGTTCGGAAGATGTCAGAAGCCCGACCGCAAGGGAGGGCAGCGTCGCCCTCGCTCACGCCCGGGCTTCCGAAACGGCGATTGACCGCATCCCGGCAACACCTTATTCTTCAGCTTCGACTGATCTCCCTTAATTATGCGCGAATGTCCACGTTGCGAACGGTGTTTTGAAGACGACGCCGCTCTATGCCCGGACGACCAGGCAAAAACCAAGACGACGCTGCCGGGAACGACCCTGCTGAACGGGCGGTATCGTTTGGATAAACGGCTGGGCCGTGGCGCGATGGGCCAGGTTTATCTCGCCCGCGATCAGAACCTGATCACTCGGCGCGTGGCGGTTAAGACAATCCGTCCCGACGTTCTCTCCGACGAAGATTTACAGGAAGGCGAAGCGATCGCGCGATTCGAACGCGAAGCTCGCACCGCAGCTTCGATTCAACACCCGAACGTCATCGATGTCACTGATTTCGGCAAGAGCGACGAGGGCGTCTTCTTTCTGGTGATGGAATACGTCGAAGGCGAATCGCTCTATCAACTGCTTCGCCGCGAAGGCACAGTCACGGTGCAACGCGCGCATACTCTGCTGAAACAGATCAGCGCCGGCGTTGAAGCTGCGCACGATGAAGGAATCCTGCATCGTGACCTAAAGCCGGCGAACGTGTTCATCGTTCAGCGAAAGAAAAAAGTCGGAACCGTCACTGGCGATGACTTTGTAAAGGTCGGCGATTTTGGGCTGGCGAAGATCATCAGCCAGAGCCTCGCGGGAGTTACTTCCGGCAGCGGGCCGGCATCGCGCGGAATTCTCGGCACGCCGGAATACATGGCGCCGGAACAGATGCAGGCCGGCGCTGTCCTCGACGCGCGCGCCGACATTTATGCGCTTGGAGCGATGGCTTATCACATGCTCGGCGGTCGCCCACCATTCACCGGCGACATCATGCAAATCTTCGCTTCAAAGCTGACGCAGGATGCGCCGGCGCTGAGCACGCTGCGTTCGGATGTTCCGTCCGCAGTCGAAGCAACAGTCATGCGCGCTTTGAAACGCGAGCCGGAAGGCCGTCCCGCGACCGTTGCCGAATGGTTTACCGAATTCGATGATGCTTACAACGGCGCTTCGGTTAAAGAAGAGAAAGGCGAAGCGCGCGTCGTGATCATGGCGCCCAGCGGCGCAGAAGTTTACGTCGACGACGAACGTCACGGCAGTATCGGACGATCCGGCCGCGTGATTTTGAAATCGATTCCGCCCGGCAAGCACGTCTTGCGCGTCGCGCATGCAGGTGATGAAGACGATGAGCGCATCATCGAGATTCGCCCCGACTCAGACGAGCAAATCATCCAGGCACAATTCAAATCAGCGCCGTCGAGCGGGCTTTCTCCTTCGCAAGGCGGCAGCCTCGGCAGCGTGTCCGGCGTCGCTATGCCGTCTCCGCTGATTGTCTCTTGCACCAAGTGCGGTTCACGTTTCGCGGCCGGCACGAAATTCTGCGGACGTTGCGGCAACACGAGCTTTGATATGGTGACCGCCGATGCTTCTATTCATCACACGCCGCAGCCGCAACCTTCATATCCCAGCCTCAATCAACCGAGTTTGCGCGGCGCGACCGGTCCGATTCGCTGCACCCGCTGCGGAACCGATCAACCCGTCGGGACAAAATTCTGTGGTCGATGCGGAGCTTCGCTGGGCGGCGCGGCGATCGCGTGGAATGCGCCACGCCCCGTCGAACTGGTATGCGCGGGATGTAACGCCACCTATTCCGCGGGAACCAAATTCTGCGGACGCTGCGGACGAACCTTATAAAGAGATTAGAGATTAGAGGCTAGCTTATTCTTCGCTAACGTGTAACCGTCAATCTCCAACCTCTCGCTTCAAGTCACGAGACTCTGGTTTCCAGACCTGAGACTAGACGGAAAAGCCGGCTGCTGTTCTTCACTGGCCTCTAACCTCTAGCCTCTAACTCTCTCTTGAGCGCGCTTCGCATCTCGTATAGACTGGCGCGCGCGAAACTGCACACGAAACGAGGCCAACATGAAGCGCTGTCCCCAATGCAATCGTACCTACACTGATGATGCTCTGAGTTTTTGTCTCGATGACGGATCGCCGCTGGTGAGCACGGCCGCGCCGTCATCATTCGATCCCAGTGCGACGGTTCAGTATCCCCAGTCTCGCGAGACGACTCCGCAGCCGACGATTGCTTATCCAAGTCAGCAGCCGTCGATGCCTCCGCCACAGGCGCCGGCGCCGCCGGCCTGGTCTCCGATGCCTCCGTCGCAGCCGCAAAAACGCAGTGTTTGGCCATGGCTTCTGGGAATCGGCGCGGTGCTCGTCCTTATGGGAATCGGCGTCGTAATTTTGATCGTCATGGTCGCGAGAGTGACCAACACGAACAATAACAACGGCAACGCCAACTCGAATAGAACGGCGAACCGCAACACGAACACTAACAAGAACTCGAACTCAGATGTGACCAACACGAACGAGAACTCAAACGCGCGTTCGACGCTCACATCTTTCAGCGACGATTTTTCCAAGGAGGACTGGCGCACCGGCTCATCGACTTACGGCACGATGTGGTACGCGGACGAGGAGTACCATATGAAAGGCGTCAAGGGTTTCTATTTCGTCATTTATGCTCCTGATAAGTCCGAGTACAAGACGAAGAACGCAACCGTCCGAATCGGCACCCGCAGTATCGATGGCATTTCGCCCAGCACCGGCTATGGTTTGGTAGTGCACGGCGAGATGAAGAACGATCAGTTGGAAGATTATGCGTTTCTGATCTACAGCGGCGACGATCCGAAATACAAAATCGTCGATCAGAGGGGCGGCAAAGATACGACGATGGTCGAGTGGACTGCCTTCAGCGGGATTCGCGGCGGCACGTCGCCTAACCAGCTCGAAGTGAGAATTCGCGATCGAAAACTCGATTTTTACATCAACGGACAATTTGTAACCTCGATTGTCGACAATGAGAATTTTCAAACTGGCCGTGTGGGTCTCTACACCAGCGATGAACATGAAGTAGCCTTCGACGATCTGGAAATCAGCCGGTGATGGTCCTCAATGCGCGTTACTCTACGAGTCTTGGAAGGACCTTACACCGGGCGCGAATTCGCTTTCGATCAGCACGACACCTTTTTGATTGGCCGTAGCGACGGCGCGCATCTTTACCTGCCGGAAGACAAATTTTTTTCTCGCCATCATTGCCTGCTCGAGATTGCTCCACCGCGTTGTTTTCTGCGCGACTTGGGATCGACTAACGGAACGTTCGTGAATGGCCAGCGAGTCTCGGAAGCATTTCTCCAAAGTGGCGATCGCATTCAGGGTGGACAGACAGTTCTCCAAGTCGAGGTGCTGGCCGAACAGGCCGGCCCGATTGACAGCTCGGAAGCGCCAACCTTAGCGCGACCATCTCTGGTGACAATCGAATGCGCGAACTGCGGCCGTCGGGAACAGACGGAAGCAGCGGCCGACGAGAAGATGACCTTCATTTGCGAGGAATGCCGCGAAGAACTCAAGCGCCGGCCACAACCTGTTCCCGGCTATGAAATGATCAAGATGCTCGGGCGCGGCGGCATGGGCTGCGTGATGCTGGCTCGCAGTGAAAAGAGCGGCGAGTCAGTTGCGATAAAAACGCTTCTGCCCGAAGTCGCCGTCGCCGATCAATCTTTGCGGCGCTTCATGCGCGAAATCGATGTTGCCGCGGCGCTCGATCATCCCAACATCGTGCGCTTCATCGAAAGCGGAACACACAACGGCGCGGTTTATTTGGTGAGTGAATACGTCGAAGGTTCTGACGCCGCACGTTTGGCCGATGCGCAAGGCGGTCGGCTGCCTTATCAGGACGCAATCAACATCATCTCGCAATCGCTCGACGCGCTGGCTTATGCGCACGCACGCAGTTACATCCATCGCGACATCAAAGAATCGAACATTCTGGTTGCCGGCGAATCCCCGAACTTCACGGCGAAGCTCACCGATTTCGGCCTGGCGAAGAGCTTCACGCAAACCGGCATGAGCGGCATCACCATGGCCGGCGACATGGCCGGGACTTTCGCATACATGCCGCCGGAGCAGATTCGAGATTTTCGGAACGTGCGGCCGACCTCGGATATCTACGCGATCGGAATGACCGCCTACAGCCTGCTCGCGGGCGATGTAGCGCTGGACATGGGGCCGAACAATGATATGGCCGGAACGGTGCGCGCAATCTTCGAAGGCCAAATAATTCCGCTGCGGCAACGCGCCCCGAATGTGCCCGAACGCGTCGCGGAAGTCATCGAAAGATCGCTGGCCAAGGATCCGGCGCACCGCTGGCAGTCGGCAGCCGCGATGAGAACGGCGCTGATGCATGCCGCCTGATGATGCCGCAATTGATTTGGTTCGACTCGTCGCCACACCTCCAGGTTCTGATTCCCAACCAACCTTGCTCACTGTTCCCGCATCCGTTAAGATTACAAAACGACTTCCTGGTCGTGATGTGATCGATCAAAGGGGCTCCCCGGTTTCGACGTTTCGGATTCCTGTGAGGTTCTAAGTGAAGAACAAATTCTCGCTGGCGCTCGCGGCGCTCATTATTTTTTCTTTTGCGCTTCCCGTCTTTGTTCTGGCGCAACAAAAACCTGGCCAATCGAATACTTCTTCGGGCCGTACGACTGGCCGCTCGCAGCCGGCAGCGCCGGCGCCCGATAGACGGTCGCGGACACGCACCACAAGTAACGCGGTCCCTGCTATCTCGCAGGATTACGGCGACGCGTTGAAGATCGTCGAGGACAATTACATCGACGGCAACAAGCTGAATTACAACGATGTCTACAAGTCGTCGATCATGGGAGCTCTGCGGACGCTCGATCCGCACTCGAATTATTTCGACAAGGAAGAATTCGACGAGTTGAAGACCGATCAGCGCAGCGAATATTTTGGCATTGGCGCGACCATCCAGAATTATTCAGTCGGCGAGTCGGTCGATACTTACATCACCGCAACTTTTCACAACGCTCCCGCACAGAAAGCCGGGCTTAGATATGGCGATCGCATCGATGCCGTTGACGGCGTTCCGATGCACGGAAAACTATCCGCTGAAGTCCGCGACAAGATTCGCGGTCCGCGCAACAGCGACGTTAAGGTCACCGTGACGCGCGCCAGCTCCGGCCGGGTAGAAACGGTCGATATCATTCGCGACGCCGTGCCGCAGCCGTCCGTGCCTGACTACTACATGATTCGTCCGGGCGTCGGTTACATCGACATGACGCGCGGCTTCAATTACGACACCGCGCAAGGTTTGCAGGACGCGCTCGACGCGCTGCATCAAAAGGGTATGAATTCGCTGGTGCTGGACCTGCGAAACAACCCCGGTGGATTTCTCGACAAAGCGATCGAAGTTGCCAGTGCTTTTCTTCCCGCCGGTCAGTTGGTTCTGACGCAGAAAGGCCGTAACGGTCTGAACGATCGAACCTATCGATCGACCAATTCGAATCCGGATCGAACGCCCCTGGTAATTCTGGTCAACGAGTTTACGGCTTCAGCTTCTGAAATCGTTTCCGGAGCGATGCAGGATCACGACCGCGCGATGATCGTCGGACAGACGACTTTCGGCAAAGGTCTGGTGCAGAGCATCATTCCGATGGACTATGGCACCGGCCTGACGCTAACTTCGGCCAAGTACTTCACGCCATCAGGTCGCTTGATTCAGCGCGATTACAGCGAAGGTGGTTGGTACAACTACATCTCGCGCGGCGGCACGTTGCGCGATCCGAACGGCAATCAAAATCCGGTTGGTCCGGCCAGCAAAACCGACACCGGTCGATCGGTTTATGGCGGCGGCGGAATTACGCCGGATGAAGCGGTTAAGCCGCAGATTTTCACGGCCCCTCAAGTGCGTCTGCGCGATCCGATCTTTTTCTTCTCGCGTGAGGTTGCCAACGGACGCATTTCAGGTCTGGACAAATACAAAGTCAACGGTTCGATTGAGTTCGAGCATGACATTGAGCCGGCGGACTTCCCGATGAACGACGCCGTCTTCAACGCTTTCAAGGACTACGTTGCAAAGGATGCGAACTGGAAAGCATTCACGCCGCAGCTCGAAAGCAACCGCGAGTTCATCCAACAGCAGTTGCGTTGGCAGTTGGCGACGGCAGCCTACGGAACCGTGGCGGCGTTGCAGGTCCTGACCAAAGACGATCCGCAAATCGCCAAAGCCGTGGAAGTCGTGCCGCGCGCACGTGACCTGGCCATGACGGCGATGCGCGCGCGTGTGGTCCAACCATAATCCGTATCACCAATCCAAAACCTTTTGAGGCGGGCATTGTCTCGCCTCTTTTGTCTTACCTTCTCTCCCTCTCGGATAGCCCGGGTGAGGGTTTAGCGCGAAGCCATGCCGAATCCATGTGGATTCGATCAGCGAGACCGGGAAAAATGAATTAGATGGGTTAGCGCTTAAGCCCTCACCCCAACCCTCTCCCAACGGGAGAGGGAGGTGCTGTTGCGTTCATAAAACAAAGTCTTGCAGCTAAAACTCAGCAATGCTAAACTGTTGACCCATGATGAAGAAAACTGGCGTCAACACTTCTGAGTTGGGCAACGCGGTTCGCCGCAGGCGAGAACAGCAAGGCTTGAGTTTGCGCGATGTCGCTGATGTTACCGGCGTCTCAGCCTCGACCCTATCGCGGATCGAAAACGGCACCGGCAAGCCGGACGCAGACAATATCGCGCGGCTTGCGTCGTGGCTCGACATGCCGATTGAGCGCGTCATGCATCACGGTCATCGCGGCGCAACCGATCCTAAACCCGTCGTTTATTATCCGCACGAATCAACCCCGGAGATTGTCGAAGCGCATCTGCGCGCCGACAAACACTTAACGGCGGACACCGCCAAGGCTCTCTCGGAATTGTTCCGCGTGGCCTATGCACAGTTCAGTCAGACTTCAGGACGCAAGCGGGGATAATCAACCACAGATGAACACGGATTACACGGATAGAAAAGAAATACTATCTGTGCAATCTGGGTTAATCTGTGGATGAAGATTTTTCGCTGCATTCCCGATGTTATAATTCCTCGTGCAAAACTTTCTGCTTCCTCCGACCGAAAAGCGAAAACAATTTGAGTTGCGGGCACTGGCGTTGCGCGATTTCGCGGGCGTTAATAAAAATCAGCCGCTCGATCCATTCGCGCTCGCACAATTCGCGAAACTGATGGTCGTAGACTTCGACTCAATCCAAGGCTTGTCGCCCGAGTCGCGCGAGCACTTGCTCAGCGAGGGCGCCGAGGAATGGTCCGGCGGCGCTTGTTCGCGTCCTCTGCCGAATGGTTGGCGGCTGGTTATTCTGAATCCGGCCCATGGCAAACAACGCAATCGCGCCACGCTGATGGAGGAAGTCGCGCACGTTTTTCTCGGCCACAACCCCAATCGACTGGCGGTTGTGGCCAGCGTTGGCAAAGACAAAACTCTGGCGCGCGATTACAACCACGATGATGAAGAAGCTGCTTATGCGATCGGCGCCGCGGCTTTAGTGCCCTACTCATCGTTGCGCGAGTTGGTGATGAAAGGTCGCGCGGCGCCAGAGATTGCCCGCCACTTCCATGTAAGTCGTCAACTGGTCGAATATCGCATCAAAGTCACGCACCTTTGGCCCGAATACAAACGTGCTTCTGCGACAAGTGCCGAGCACGTATAATTAACGCGCATGCCTGAATTAGCTCAAAGACCCGCCGCAGGCTTGACCACGATCGACAAGCTGCGCATGTTGCTGGACATCACCAAGACGATCAGCCGTTCGCTCGATCTCGATGAGGTGCTGAACCTGGTGATGGACACGCTCGATTCGTTGATCCCTTACGATGCGGCTGGAATCTATCTGGTCAAATGTTCGCGGCCGTTCACTGAATGGGACGAAAGCAGCCTGGATGAAACGTGCGTATTTCACACGCAAGCCGTTCGTGGATACGAGATCGACGATTTGCAGGAGCTGCATCTGAAAATGGGTGAAGGTCTGATCGGCCACGTCGCGGTCACGGGCCAGCCTTACGTTTCGCACGACGTGCGCAACAATCCGCGTTATATCAACGCAAGGCCGCGGACGAATTCCGAGATGGTCGCGCCGATCATCTCGAACAACGAAGTCATCGGGGTGTTCGATCTTGAAAGCGATGAACTCAACGCCTACTCGAACGATGACATGGAAGTCTTGATGCTGCTGGCATCGCAAGTCGCGATCATCATCGAGAAGGTGATGCTGCACGATCAATTGATCGAAAAGCAGCGGCTGGAAACTCAACTCGAAGTTGCGCGTCAGGTGCAGCTCGAACTACTGCCGGCGCGCGATCCGGAACTCGACGGCTTTGATATCAGCGCTTACAACTTTCCGACCGAAGAAGTTTCCGGGGATTACTATGATTGGGTACGCATCTATGACGATCAGATCGGAATCGTCATTGCCGACGTCTCCGGCAAAGGCGTTCCCGCCGCTTTGCTCATGGCTTTCCTGCGCGCCAGTTTGCGCGCGGCCACGCATATCGGATATGCGCCGCACATCTCGATGTCCAAAGTTAATTACTTGCTCTGGGAATCGATCGAACGCAATCAGTTCGTCACTGCGTTCTATGGAATTCTCGACGCCACGAATCGCACGATTGCGTACTCGAACGCCGGTCACAATCCGGCGCTGCTTATGGATAAAGACGGCACAGCTCGATTCGAAGAGCGGGGCGGCGTGCCGCTGGGAATGTTTCGCGACACGCGCTACTACGAATACTTTGAAACGATAGAACCGGGTCAGATGCTGGTGCTTTACACCGACGGCGTGACCGAAGCAATGAACTCAGCGGGTGAAGAATATGGCAAGGAGCGGCTGGTGGATGCCGCTCGTCAAGCCCGCGACATGACCGCGCGCGAGATTATCGAATTCATTCATCGCGATGTGATTGAATGGACGGAAGGTCTCGGCGCACACGACGACGTTACCTTTTTTATAGTCAAGGCTCGTTAAGTTGGTATAGCTCTCCCCGTTTTGAATTTTGTTGGTTGAAGTCTAAGCTATCACCCCATGCAGTACCGGGCCCTAACTCAATTCTCTCGCTTTTCTCCTCATAAAGTTTTATGTCTCGCAGTTGCTCTGGCTCTCTCGCTGATTGCCGCAGGCATTTGGGCGCCGGCGTCCTGGTCGCAAACGGCTCGCGAGTTACGTTTTGAATTGCCCGCGAATGGAAATCTTCGCGTTGAGAATTTGCGCGGCGGCGTCATCGCCGAAGTTTGGAACGAAAACTATGTTTCGGTCGCGGCGGTGGAACAGAGCGAGCAAGCAACAAAGTTGCCGGCGGTTGTCGATCGTGGCGAAGGTTTGCTTTCGATTCGCCTCGCGCGAGGCGCTGCGAATGCAGCCAGGATCGATCTTCAGTTGCGGATTCCCGCGCGCGCGCACCTCGCGATTGTCACTGCGGACGGATCGGTCGTCATGCGAGGTTTGCCGGCGGCGCTTTTGACAGTAAGCGGTTCAGGCGAAATTCGCGTCGAGCTTCCGAACAACGCCAGAGCGACGATCGTTGCCGATTCGAAAACCGGAAACGTTTCGTCGTCCATCGACTCGCTCGCGGTAAATCGCAGCGCTAGTCCGCAGTTGCAAGGCCGCGTCGGTGGTGGCGGCAGTTCGATTCGTCTTTATTCGCAGGCTGGCAACATCAATGTTGCTAACTCGACCGAAGTTGGGTCGCGGATTATTACGCCGAGCCAGGAGCGCACCGAAACTCTGACTCCTTCCCAGGCAGCTCCATCTCCACGACAGCGGCCAGACCTGCTTGGCCCGCAGATCACTTCGACACCAGCCGGGACGCCAGCCCCGGTGACAAACGGCCCTGAAGAAATCTCTGAAGGCGACGTGATTCGCGTCGATACTGAACTCGTCAGCGTAAATGTAAGCGTCGTCGATCGCGGTACGAACCGCGGCGTAAATGATCTAACCAAAGACGATTTCCGCTTGTATGAAGACAACGCCCAGCAGCAGATCGCACATTTCGAGTCGGCCTCGGCGCCCTTCAACCTCGTGCTCCTGGTCGACCTTTCCGGGTCGACCGCGAAGGTAGTCGAATTGATAAAGGGCGCGGCCATGCATTTTGTCGAAGCTGCTCGTCCGTTCGATCGCATTGCAGTGATCACTTTCGCCGGTAATCAAGTTGTCGTGTCTCCCTTGACCAGCGATCATGGCGCTCTGCGCACGCGCATACACTCGATTCAAAAGCCCGACGGTAGCACCAAGCTTTACGACTCGCTCGCGTTTGCGATGGAAGAAGTGTTTCGCGAGGCCAAAGATTCCCGTCGTAATGCAGTTGTGGTCATGAGTGACGGAATGGATAGCACGTTGCCGAACGTTACCGGCGAAGGCTCAGCGCTTTCTTATGAAGAATTGCTGCGGCGGATAAGTGAATTCGATGGCGTCATCTACTCAGTTTGGGTGAAGACCCAGAGTTATGTGCCGTTGAGCATTCACGACATTCAGCAGGAAACGTGGGACCAGGGCCATGATGACCTAAAAGAAATGGCAGACTCCGGCGGCGGAATGTTTTACGAATGCAATAAGCTCGAAGATCTGGCCGGCGCCTACGAACGCGTGGTGGCAGATCTTGGAATGGTCTACACCTTGTCTTATCGGCCAACGAACAAGGTTCGCGACGGCTCGTGGCGGACAATTCGCGTCAACGTTAACCGGCCGAATACCGTCGCGCGCGGCAAGCGTGGCTATTATGCGAAGTAGTGCGCAGTGAGCAGTGAGCAGTGAACGGTGGCAGCGAGCGGTGAGCGTTGAGTGCCATGTGTTGAATTCAGTTTCCAAAACCGTGATTGTTTCCTCGGTTCCAACTAGAAGGTTGCTGTTTAGGTGTCTCTGGATACTCAGTCTTTTTCTGCTCACCGCCCACTGCTCACTGCTCACTGTCTTCGCTCAGAACCCCGAACAAGTCGACGTGGTGCGCATTGATACCGACCTGGTGACGCTGAACGTCAGCGTTTTCAACAAGACGGCGGCGCAGTCTCAGGTTACTTTGCAGCAGAAAGATTTTGCCGTGCTCGATGACGGAATGCCGCAGGAGATCGCCTTCTTCGAATCGGGCGAGAATCCCTTTGATCTCGTTTTGTTATTGGATCTTTCAGGCTCGACGGCTGACAAGATCGGCTTGATTCGCAAATCGGCAAAGCGCTTTGTTGATGCCACGCGTCCCGGAGATCGCATCGCGATCTTTACTTTCACTGCTGATCTTCAAGTCGTTTCAAAATTGACGTCGGATCACGACGCGCTGAAGAAGAGCATCGACGACATTGAGAAGCCATCGGGCGGCACGAACTTCTGGGACGCGCTGCGTTTCGTTCTTGAGCACGTCGCCGTTCAATCGCGAGTGGAGCATCGCCGTAGTGCGGTCGTAGTCATGACCGACGGCGTAGACAATGCTTTGCCGGGAGTCTTCGGCGACGGCTCGGTAACTACATTCGATGAGTTGATGCAGATTGCGCGACGGATGGACTCGATCATCCTGCCTATTTACCTCGACACCGAAAAAGAGTCTAATCCTCGAAGCACGCCACCGAGTGCTTACGCAATGGCGCGCGAGCAACTCGCGAAGCTGGCGTCCGAGAGCGGCAATCAGGTTTATCGCGCGAGCAAAGTGAAGGATCTCGACGGAGTTTATGCGCGGGTGATCCGCGATCTCAGCACCGTCTACAGCATCGGATATCGGCCCGCGAATCGAAAGCATGAGGGCGCCTGGCACGACGTTGCGGTTCAGATCGTCGGCCATCCCGATCTCGCCGTGCGAGCCAAACGCGGCTACTTTGAAATGGTCAACAATCGATTAACGCCAAATGAACAATGACAAGTTTGAAGTGCTGCACGCCAGGTGGCTGATGGTCCTGGTTGCGTTGTTACTCGCGGCCTGTTCATCGCAGCAGCAGGGGCTCGACGTGTATCCAAAAGCAGTCGGCGCGGCTGATGAAGGATTCGCGATTCAGGCGCTGCGCACGATTGCTACCGCGCAGACACAATTCAAAGTAACGCGCGGATCGTACGGGGATTTCGATTCGCTGACGCAGGCGGGATTGCTGGATCAGCGGTTTGCCTCCGCGACGCCGACGCTGAAAGGCTATCGACTCAGCATGAAATCTTCTGAGAATGAATTCACAGTGAACGCGGATCCGGAAACTCAACCACAGGGAACCACCGGCAGCCGCCACTTCTATCTTGACTCGTCGGATAATGCGATTCATGTAAACGCCACGCAAGCAGCAGGCAAAACTGACCCGATTCTCTGAAAGTCCGCAGTAACTCGTTGGACATCACCCAGCCGCAGCGTATAATCGCGGCACTTACTCTCTCCGAACTGCCGGCTCTCTTAGGAGGTCTGAAATGAAAGTCTCAAAACTCGCGATCAAGACTGGCATGCTGACGATCGTAGTCGCTCTGTCAATGCTCATGGCAAACGCCCAAAATCGCGAACGCTTCGGAATATCCGCGAAGGCTGGCGCTGTGAACGCGGTTTCGGGAAAGGTCTCGGTCAGGCGCGGCGCGACGGAACAATTGCTTACCAGCCAGGATAATTTGGATTCCGGCGACGTCGTGACCACCGGCAGCGACAGCCAGGTTGAGGTTTTGTTGAATCCCGGGACTTATCTCAGGCTTTCCGAAAAAAGCGAGTTCGTGCTGGTCGATAATTCGCTCGACAATCTGCGAGTGAAAATAAATAAGGGCAGCGCGATCATCGAAGCAACTGGCCCGGATAGTCTCGATCTTCACATTCCAATCGTTACCGATCTGCAGCGCATGATGATCGTGCGGAGCGGCATCTATCGAATCAACGTCACGAGCGATGTTACCGAACTGCTGGTGAGAAGTGGCCGTGTGCAGTTGAACGATGATCCGAAGAATATCGTCAAGAGCGGCAAGAAGGTCAGCTTTATGCGAGCAGCGCCGCAGATCGCAAAGCTAACAAAGTTGGATCGAGATGAGTTCGATGACTGGAGCCGCACGCGTGGCCAAACACTCGCCCATGCGAACGAGAAACTTTCAACTCGGGTGCTGGATAGTTATCTCTCGTCCGGCGGCTTTGATTTCTCGGGAGGTCTCGGACGCTGGGGTCTGTGGACGTGGAGTCCGTTCTCGAGTTGCTATACCTTCCTGCCGTTCTATTACGGCTGGTCCAGCCCGTACGGCCGATACTACGGAGCGTATGCGGGTTTCGATCCTTACTATTATCCGCGTGGTTATAATGGCCCGGTGATCGTCAGCAATCCAACATCGAATCCAAGTGGGTCTAACGGATCGCCCAACGGAGGATTTGGGACTCAGCCCGGCGGGGGTGTGACTAGCTCGCCTTCATCCCGGCCAAGTTCTCAACCGGAACGTCGTGATCCGGATTCGGGTAACCGAATTGTAAACAAGATTCGAGATCCTGACTGACCATTAACGTTCGCGTCTGAATAGATCGCGAATCTCTTCGTTCACGATCTCCGTCACTTCCGGGCGCGGTAAACCTGCGAGCACCATGTGCGCCAAACTCGCGCGCAATCCTTTTCGCAAATCACTGTCGCTCTGTTGCGCGACGCGCCGCGACGACACCACTGCGCCCGCCCCGTGACGAACCTTCAACAAACCTTCCTTCTGTAGTTCGCGATAGGCGGCGGCAATCGTGTTCAGATTCACACCCAGGTCATCGGCCACCTGGCGAACCGGGGGAAGTGCCATGCCTTCGCTAAGCGAGCCTCGGGCGATTAGCCCCTTGATTTCATCCGCGACCTGTCGGTAGATAGGCCGACGGTCAGTCTCATCGATGGTTATGTACATAGTCTAGTGTCGCACGACACTATACACTAGCGAATATTAGGCTGTAAATGGGAAAGTCTAAGCGGTTGACGGTGCGATTGTGTCCGCCAACTTGCGAGCGGTTTGGGCTATGCCGGCGATGCCGGGACCAAGACTAGTCGTGTCGCTAACAATGAAGACGTTCGCCAAGTGAGTCTTGGACAATTCTTCATTGGGCGTGGCCGGTTCGGGATAAGGCCGGCCGATCATGCCGAACTTGCGGCGCGTGGTCTCATAAAAACTCTGTGGTGTGGCCGACTCGATCACTTCAACCTGGGCGCCCAGTTCGGGGAGCGCCGAATGCAATCGCGACCAAATCTGTTCGAGCATTTTTTGATCCTGTTCGGCGTGCACGTTGTGATCTTCATGGAAAGAAAACCAGTTCTCCGCGTTCGTGAATGCGGAGATGGTAACCGCGAGTTTGTCCTGAGGCGCGCGAGGATCCAGATCCGATGCGACATTCAACACGAGTTGGGCGGTTTCGGGATCATAGGAGTGTTCTTCCTGCCAATCAGTGAGGGCCATGATGTGTCGCGACGGCGGACGAGAAATCGCGTGACGATCCAGTCCAAGAAACAGCAGATATGCGCCGGGAGATTGTAGCTTGCGAAGTTGAGATGAAATGGCCGGCGGCGTGCGGCTCAACCCGATGAGCTTGCCATACGTGTCCCATACCGTGAGGTTGCTGATTATTCCCCGCGCGGCGATCACTCGCTCTCCGCTCAACAGATCGATTCCAATCGCTTCTCCATCAGAAGCGTACGCCAGCCGCAAGACCGGAGAATCGAGTCGCAACGTTCCGCCGCTATGTTTGAAAGACTCAGCCAACGAATCTGCTAACGCCTGTCCACCCCCATGAATTTCGTATCGTGCCTGCTGCGGATTCAACGCAATCGCTGCGAGATTAGCGGACCAGCTTTCACTGCTGCATTGGACGAGCGTCTGCAGTTGAATATCGATGAAGCGACGAAATCGGAGCGAGCAATTCTGGAGAATTCGGCCGATGTCAGCGTGTTTGTTCGACGGCGAAGAGCCGGTCTCGGGCGTAGATAGCAGTCGATAAAATTCGACCGCAGCTGCGGCAGACTCTGGAAAACTCTTGTGCAGTTCATTTTCGAAATCGTTCGAATCATCTGAGATTGCAACATCGACGCCGTCGGGCAATCGAACGACGTAAGCCGGCGACAACCGATGAACTCGCGGAGGCGCGATCGGCATTTCGGAAAAGATGCGCTCGAAAATTCCGCCTGGCTCCCAGCCCGAATAGAGGCCGTAGGTGGGCTCGAATTGGTAACCCAGGTGTTCGAAGTTTGCGAGACAACCGCCAACCCGCGACTGTCTTTCGAGCAAACAGACGTTGACGCCGCGGGCTGCGAGCAAAGCGGCGGCGGTCAATCCGCCGAGGCCTCCGCCGACAACAACGACTTCGTAGTCCATCGTTAACTGAGAAGATGCGAGATGTGCAGGATGAAGCTGTTGACGGGCTCGTGTCGCCAGTGTTCAAGCAGCGTGCGCAGGTAAGGTTCGATAATAATGATGATCGACTGCACGCCGTTGAAGACCAGATGAACGACGAAGCAGGGAAGCAGGCGGCCGGTGCGTGCCCGAGTGACCGTAAGAACCACACTGAGCAAAGTTATCGAAGATATGGCGCCCACGTTCGGCCAATATTGAACGACATGCAACCCCGCAAACATCGATGCAACTATCACAATCGCGGGCCATTGGCCAACAACTTTACGGAAAGCTGAATACAGCAGCCCGCGATAGATTAATTCCTCGACGAGCGGCGCGGTGACCACCGCGATGATCGCCAACGTGACTGCCGTAGCGCGCGAGCTTTCCAGAATTCGATCGAGATCTGTTCGCGGTCCACCAAACAAGCCAACCAGGACGAGCGTAACCATGAACAACGTAATGGCCAACGCGGAACTTCTCCACAGGCCAAGGTTCGGACTCCAGCTCCAGCCGAATACTTGTTTGAAGGAACGCTTGCCCAGACGAGTGCCGATGGCCCACACGAGCGCCAGCGTTAGAAGGTGCGCCGGCAGCCATGCAACCACGAACAAGAAAACGAAAGTCTGATCCTTGAGCAGCAAATCGCGCGTCGGCTGAGTTCCGGCATAGCGATAAGCGACATAGGGCAAGACGCAAACGTTCGGCACAATCGCGAGCATCGCAATGCTCACAAACCAGGTAATGAGAGCGGCAAGAATTCCCCACGGCGGATTGTCGGGATTGTTATCCGCTGTTGCAGACAATTCAGGCAGAGCATTGGGAGATGCAGGCACAGTCGATTCCGCGTTGTAGGTGATTTCGGGCGAGTTATTCACTTGTCAGCTTGAACCGATCAGTTTTCTTCTGAAGAACCGCCAGAGGTCTGTTGTCCGTTGTATTGCTCGAGCTTTCGATAAATGGTTTTGCGTCCGATGTTCAGCAGCCGCGCCGCCTTCGTCTTATCGCCCGAGGTGTAATCGAGTGTTGTTTCAATTGCTTTCCGTTCGATATCGTCCATCGATGACGGCACTTCAATCTCGAGCGTGGTGCTGCGGCCTTCGCTGGCTGCCTGAGCGCGTTCAGCGCGTGCGTGTGATTCTCGTTCAGCCGCGACGTTGCCGATTGCCGCAGGCAGATCGTCCAGTTCGATTTGACGTCCCGAAGCAATAATCACTGCACGCTCGATCGCGTTTTCGAGTTCCCGAACATTTCCGGGCCAATCGTAACTAACCAACGCGCGCAGCGCTTCTTTCGAAATTCCCGAAACGAATCGGCCGGTGCGCTGCTTGTAGTGCTCCAGGAAGTGAAAGACCAAGGGGTGAATGTCTTCCCGACGCTCGCGCAAAGAGGGGAGGCTAATCGGGAAAACCGACAGACGATAAAAAAGGTCGCGGCGAAACTTTCCCTGCTCAGCCGCGCGTTCGAGATTGACGTTTGAAGCGGCGACGATCCGCACATCCGCTTTCACAACTTCGTTGCCGCCAACGCGGGTGAACTCGCCGTCCTGAAGCACGCGGAGCAGGCGCACCTGCGCTGTTGGACTCATCTCGGCAACTTCGTCGAGAAACAGTGTGCCGCCGTCTGCCTCTTCGAATCGGCCTTGCCGGCGCGCGCGCGCGTCGGTGAACGCGCCCTTTTCGTGACCGAACAATTCGGATTCGAGCAGCGTTTCGGGAATCGCGCCGCAGTTAAGTTTCACGTACGGCTGATCCTCTCGACCCGAATTGAAATGGATCAGGTTTGCCAATAGCTCTTTGCCGGTGCCGGATTCTCCCTGAATCAACACGGACGTTTGCGTGTCGGCGACGCTCAAGGCGAGTTCGATCGCGCGCCGAATTGCCGGAGCCTGGCCGATGATTCGCTCTTCGCCATAACGTTCGTGCAGCGCGCTCTTCAACCGCATGATTTCGGCCGAGAGATGATCGCGTTCCAGGGCGGTGCCGATCTGATCGGCGATGCCGTCGACGAGGGCGACTTCGTGATCTTTAAAGCGATCGCGTTGTTCGCTCCAAACCAAACCGAGCAAACCAAACGCGTGACCGGCGATGCGCACCGGCGCCACTAGCGCGGCGCGTCCGCCCAGCGTTGCATTGAAGATCGCGCGCAGCGGCAGCGGCAGGTCCGTCTCGTGCAGCTTCAGCGTCTTGCCCTGGGTCAGGATATCGACCATCGCCGGATATTCGGTTACATCCATCGACTGTCCGTGGGTTTCGATCAATCCGCGAACTTTGTCGGTGACGGCGTGCGGCGCGGCTTTGAAGGCCGCCAGGCTGATTCGCTTTTCATCGGCGTCGAGCACGCCGAGCGCGCAATAGTCCGCTCCGACCAAAGACAGCGCTCGTTCCAAAACCGCCGAACTAACATCGCCGAAATCCGATCGCGCGTTTAGTGTGTTGGCAATCTCGAGCAAGGCCTCGGTCGTTTCGGCTTCGCGTTTCTTATCGTTGTAAATGCGAGTGTATTGATAACCGATGGCAAGTTGCGTCGCGATAGAAACGAGGAACGCGACCTCTTCATCCGTCCAGTGACGTACGGCGCGCGTGTGATGCAGACCGATCAGTCCCAACACTTCATCGTCCAGCACGACCGGCACGACTAAGAGCGATCGCGTGCCGAGGCTCTTCGCGAAGAAACGCACTTTGTGATCGAGTTCCGGAGAAGATGTGTCGTCCAATTTGATCGGCCGCCGCACATCGAGGTATTGCGAGAGAGTCGCGACGTCCACCGGAATGCGGGCTTGCAGACTGGACGGCACGTTTTCGTTCGCGCGCCATTCATGACTGATGCGCAGCTCGCCTTCGGGCGTGAGCTTGATGATGTCGCAGCGATCGACTTCCATCATCCGGCCCAACTCGGCCACGATCACCTGGAGGAACGAATCAAGGTTAATCGACGTCGGCAACTTAGCTGCGAGCCGGCCAATAATCGATTCGCGTGCTTCGTGCAGCTTGAGCTTGCGCTCGAGTGAAAGACTGTGTTCTGTTTCTGGTATTCGTTGCATCAAAGAAAACGATCGGAGTTACGGACGCTCCTGGCACAAGTGAAGATTGATCATAACGAAGGGCTGCTGAAGTTGCAAAAATCAGCAGCCCGCCGGCCAGCGAGGCGGCGCGGCGCAGCTATCACGCATCTGAAACTGCGAACGGTTTGTAACGGCAGAGAACGGTCTCGTATAATTTCACAGAATTCAAAGCTGAAGAAGATTACCCTGATTCACAATGCCAATTTACGAGTTTCGTTGTAAGAAGTGCCAGAATCAAATTGAAGTCTATCAGAAGATTTCCGACAAACCGCCCACGCGCTGTAAGAAATGCGGCGGTCGTCTTGAAAAGCAAATTTCGCGCACGTCTGTGCAGTTCAAGGGCGAAGGCTGGTACGTGACCGATTACGCGCGCAAAGGCAGCGTCGCGGAAAAAGTTGATAAGGAACTGTCGGCGCCCGAACCGAGTTCAACTGACGACAAAGTCAAGAAAAAATCCCCAGCCAAGAAAACCGGATCGAACAAGAGTTAAGCGGGTCATGAGATCGCCAATCGCATCGTCAACCAGAAAAGTCAGTGCATGGTTGCGCGCATTGGCGCTGGCCCTCGCGTTAGCGTGTCTCATCGGAAATCTGTGGGCGCAAGCGGGCCGGCGCGCTCATCCTACCAACGAAGCAACGACTACGCTGAACGTCGTCGCGGCACGAACGGACAAAGCATCAGGGCCCATCACCTCGAAAGATATTTCGTTGTTCGACAACGGCGTCGAGCAAACAATCAAAAGTTTTTCACCTGATCTTTCAGCAGCGAAGATCGTGCTGCTGGTGGATAACTCGCTGACGATTCGCGCCGATGTGGACAAGCTCGAGGCTGCCACGCTGGAGTTCGCGTATGAAATTTACGACGGCGACAAGTTGCTGATCGTTGGCTATGACTATAATGCAGAGATAGTTTCTGATTGGACTGACGACGCGAAAAAAATCGAAACGAAACTCAAGACATTTCGCAAAAAGGGCGATCCGCACTTGTTCGACGCAATCGTGGCCGTCCTCAACGATGCCTTGGAGCCTTTGTCGGCTCAGAAACGCGCGATCGTGGTGATTAGCGACGGGCTCGATCGCGGCAGCAACACAAAGTTCACCCAGGCGCTGAGCGCGCTGCAGGCTCTCGACATCGCAGTCTATTGCGTTCAGGCGACTGATCGAACGCGGGGCGCGATTCGGCGTGACGTCCCCAAGCCCCGACAGGTCATCGATGATCTCGCTGAGGGCACCGGCGGTCGAATCTTTCCCATTGATGATTCGCGTGCGGCCGCAAAAACAATTTGTGACGAGCTGCGAAAGAATCGTTACGTGCTTTCATACCTGCCGCAAAGCGTTCCCTTCAGCGAGGCGCGCAGGTTGTTGGTGATGGGCGAGCGCGGAATCGATGCGCGGGCCAAGACAATGCAGCCGGCGAATTGAACCAACTAGACATTTAGCTCCCAAAGCAGAAGCGACAACTCATTCACCGATTTCCTCCCAATGAAGAGCGGCTGTTGACAAACCCGTGAGTGCACTCATATATTTGGTGAGCGCACTCACGGATTATGTTATGACGGCAAAGAAGAAAGCGACATCGAAACAGAAGCTGAGCCGGGGTGCCACAGTGAAGCGTCCCCTGGGGCGGCGCGCGCAAAACAAAGCAGCGATTCGGAAGCGAATTGTGACAGCCGCGTTGTCTCTCTTTCAGACTAAGGGCTTTGACGCCACCACAACCAAAGCAATTGCGCGCAAGGCCGGCATCGCTGAAGGCACCGTCTTTAACTATTTCCGAACAAAAGAAGACATCGCATTGCATTTCTTCGAGCAGGAGGTGGACCAGGCTATTGCTTCCGTCCGCGAAAATCCCCGGCTGCGGAAAGCCCCCCTCGAAGAAAAGCTCTTCGCTCTCGTGCACAGCCAGCTTGAGTTTCTCGCGCCATACGAAAAATTCATCGGCGCTGCTTTCATTCATGCGTTGAAGCCGGCTTCGCCGCTCGGGATTTTCAGTCATCGTGCGCAGGAGCTTCGCCACCGCTATGTCGGGTTTGTGCAGGAACTCATGGAAGGGTCGCTGCCCGTGCGGAAACAGAATCCGCTCGCGTTCCTCGCTCCCGATGTTTTCTGGATTTACTACCTCGGCGCGCTGCTCTACTGGCTGCACGATTCGTCGCCGGGCAAGCAGAACACGCTGGCATTCCTTGATCGGTCGTTGAGCATCGGCGTCTCAGTGCTCAAGCAGGGAAAACGATAGATGTCATCTCAGAAGAACACTACCACAGGCCGCGCGCTCAGCATGGCTTCGATGGGAGCGGGCATTGCCGGTAGTTATGTCGGCTACTTGTTGCAGCGAGCATTTCTCGGGGAAACAAAGAGCAAGATCAAATTGAAATCTACGCATACCCTTGCGGCTCGGAGAATGGCGAACGAGATGCAGGCGTTGCGCGGTCCGGCCATGAAGCTCGGCCAGATGTTGAGCCTGCAAACTGGAGTTCTTCCGGATGAAATTCTAGCTGAGTTAGCAACACTGCAAATGGAAGCGCCGGGTATGCATGCGTCATTGGTGCGCGTGCAGGTCAAGCAAAGCTTGGGAGGCGAGCCCGAAGAGATCTTCAAACAGTTTACGCCGGAGCCTTTCGCCGCCGCCTCACTGGGCCAGGTGCATCACGCCGTCACCCGCGAGGGCCAACCCGTGGCTGTGAAGATTCAGTATCCGGGCATCCGGCGGGCGATCGAAAACGACTTTACATTGTTTCGCACGTTCTCAAAGCCGGCGCAAGCATCGGGTCATATACCAAAGTCGGCGATTGACGAGATTGAAGAGCAAATCATCGCTGAAACCGACTACCTGCGAGAAGCTGAAAACATCGACTTCCTTGCCGACCGCCTGGCGCCGCTCTCTTTCGTCAAGGTTCCGCGCGTTTTGCGCGAGTACTCTTCCGACAAAGTGTTGACGATGTCGCTCATGACTGGTCGTCACCTCGAAGACTTTCTCGCGCAGCGTCCTTCTCAGAAACTTCGGAATCAACTGGGTACGCACCTCTTCGAGCTTTTCTATTTTCAGGTATTGAAGATCGAGGCGCTTCACGCTGATCCTCACTGGGGCAACTATCTCTTCAGTGATAACGCCGGTGTCTCACTAATGGACTTCGGCTGCGTGAAGTATCTCAGCCGCGAATCTGTCGCTTACCTGCGGAACGCCTTTCTTTATCCCGGCGCGATCGACTCTGCGGATTTTCGCCGGATACTCGAAACTTATTACGACCAGGTCGGCGAGAAATTACTGCCGGCCGCCCGTCGTGCCCTGGTTAGGTTCGCGGAAAACTTCTATCGCAAGGTTTATCCGCCCGAGCCGGAGAAGCGTCAGCTCTTCGATTTCGGCGACGCCGCATTCCTGCACGACTATCTACGCGAATCGAAGAATTTGCTCCGAACCAAAGGCGTGCTGACAGAGTTCATTTTCATGGGCCGTGCAGAGATGGGACTGTATCAAACGCTGCACCGGTTGAAGGCGCGGGTGCCGACCAGCGAGATTGTTAGAAAATACCTGTGATCTGAAACCCGACTCCGCGCACTGGATCTCGCGACCGGGCTAACTTTTCTTGCGTGAGTACAGATAGAACAGCGTCACGATAATCGCCAGCAGAACAATCTCCCAAAACACAAAAACCGCCGGTTCGAATTGGCCGACTTCATTGTGCGCGTCCATGAAAACGATGAACGTGCCGAACGAAATTCCGGCTACGAGCCAAATGACTTGTCGTTTTGTGTCCCACATGACTGTTGGTACTTTGTGCTTTGTACCTTTGAAACTCTGTGACGACGTTCCGCAACCAGCGATCGAGATGCCGGGTTTAGATCGCCCGACACAAAGTACAAAAGGCGAAGGACAATCTCACAAGTCAATCCTCATTCGCGGCAGTACTCGAGATTGTCCATTCATATCCGCACGAACGTCGCCGACGCGCACTGCGCCCATGTGTTGATAGAAACCTTCCGCGTTTGGATCGGCCGAAAGTTCCAATGCGGGCAAGTGAAGCTCGTTTGCGCGATCTCGAACATGATCGAACAACTCGCGACCGATGCCTGAGCCGATGTGTTCCGGTTTGATCCACATGTGTTCAATCTCAGCCAGTGAATCGTTCACCACCAGCGCGCAACAGCCGGCAATCTCATTGCTCAAGATTGCCACGAACACTTCGTTGTTCGCGATGAAATCCGGGGTGATTGTAAGATCAACTTTCCAACGCTCGATCCATTCCGCCGGATAACCCCAGTGACGCTTCGCGTCGTGCGCGATCGCGGTCAGCGTCGCAGCTTCATCGGGCGCGGCTCGGCGAATCTGAACGTCCATATCTCGGTTTTGAAGTTTAGCACTTTGAAGTTAGCTTTTCTCTGTGATGCTCTGTGCGATCTCCGTGTCTCTGTGGTAAATGCTTTCAGAGGGATTTCACCACAGAGACACAGAGAGACACCGAGGTCGCAAAGAAATCGCGCTAGTCATATGGAACGCATCGTCTTTTTAGAACGAAACACGATTCAAGCGAACTTTCGCCAGCCTAGCTTCGATCACGAATGGGTCGAGTATCCGGAAACTCTCGCTGATCAGGTGATTGAGCGAGCGCGGACCGCAACCATCATCATCAGCAACAAGCTGTCACTTGGCGAGCCGCAACTCTCGCCGGTTCCCGATCTGAAGTTGATCGCGATCGCCGCAACCGGTTCAGACTGCGTCGATCTCGATTACTGTCGTGCGCGCGGCATCGCTGTTTGCAACGCGCGCGGTTATGCCGCGAACTCGGTTCCCGAACACGTGCTCATGATGATCCTGGCGCTGCGTAGAAATCTGATCGCATATCGACAGGACGTGCAGGGCGGATTGTGGAACCAATCAAAGCAATTCTGTCTGTTGACGCACGAGCTGCACGACATTCGCAACGCGACGTTGGGAATCGTTGGGCACGGATCGATCGGCCGCAGCATGGCGCGGCTCGGCGAATCGGTTGGCATGCGTGTGCTGATCGCCGAACGCCGAAACGCATCTTCGATTCGGGATGGGAGAAGGGCTTTCGAAGAAGTGTTGCGCGAAAGCGATGTGATCAGTTTGCATTGTCCGCTGACTGATGAAACGCGCGACTTGTTTGGCCGCGCCGAGTTTCAAATGATGAGGCGTAACGCGCTGCTGATTAATACTGCACGCGGGGCCTTAATCGATGATGCGGCTTTGATCGCTGCATTGCAGAACGGATTGATTGCGGGCGCGGGAGTCGATGCGTTGCGCGAAGAGCCGCCGGTTCATGGAAGTCCTCTGCTCGATCTCAATCTGCCGAACTTCATCATCACTCCACACGTCGCCTGGGCAAGCAACGAGGCGGTGCAAGCTTTGGCTGAGCAAGTGATCGATAATATTGAGGCGTTTGTTGCAGGAGAGCCACGGAATTTGTTGACATGAGAGCACACCGCAATTCGATTTACTTCTCATTCACGCCCGCGCTTCGGCCGGGCGAGGGCCAGATTGTTTAGACAATGAAAACCGTTTGAAACGGTTTCCGCTTTCCAATTGGTTTGGGTGATCGCCTCGCTAAAGCTCAGGCGAGAATAAGAACGGATGCCGTGACGTGAGGGAACTTCGCGCTAAGACGTGGCCGCTTCGCTCGCCTGCGGCTGCTCTTCTTCGGTGGTGTAGAGGTTTAGGATTTCGCGACCCTGTCGCGAACGTGGGTCGATGGTGCGCAGGTGTTTCCGGCCCTTCATTTCCCAAATCGCGGTGACGACGCCATCTTTCTCGACGGCCTGATAAGTTATTTCTTCGGTTTCGGCCGCGGGAGCATTCTGGCTCGCGGCGATTGCGGACTCGCTTTCAGACATAAAACTTCTTGGTTTCTCCTGTTGGACTTACTGGATTCGTTTGACGAATTCTGGCACAGCCACAAAGCCGGTGTCTAGCGGAGCTGCAATGCCTGCTCAACCGCGCGCCTCGCATTCACGACGCCCCACCCCTGGCGTTCGACTTCGATATCGGAAACGCGTTCAGCCGTGTCGATCAAAATTCGTTTGATGCGCTGCGGGGTCAGCCGCGGATTCGCTTCCAGCATGCAGGCGACGATCGACGAGACAATCGGCGCTGCGAAGGAAGTGCCGTCAACGTATTTGTAATATTGATTGATCACGTTGCCTTCGCGCAGCTTGATCGTGATCAGTTGGCGCAGCATCGGGATCCGCAAATCGAGCGCTTCGTCGAGATCCTTGTCGAGACCGCGATTTTGTTCAATCAATGCAGGCAGCTCTTCGTCGGAAGCCGCGTCGAGCTTTGCGTACAACTCGGCCTCGGCAGCCGTGGGCGTGTGCGGCAAGATTGGCGCGGCCACCCAAATGCCGGGCGCGATCAGTTCCGGCTTTTGTAGCCCGTCAACCGTTGGTCCATAAGACGAGCGATACATGCCGCGGCGCGCGCGGTCGGTCGAGTTCTGATCGTCGAGACCGCCAACTGCAATGCATGAAGGCGCGCTCGCCGGCGGCAGAACCGGATGACCGCGAACATAACCGGCGTTGCCGACGGCACAAACGACGGTGATACCGGCGCGCGTGCAACGCTCGACGGTTTGCGAGAGCGGATTGGTCAAGTAGCTTTCATCGGAGTCGCCGCCGGCGGAAATGTTGATGACCTTGATCTGATATTTCGCGGCGTTCGCCAAAACCCATTCCAGGCCTTCCTGAATTTGCGCTTCGCTGATGCGGCCGGTGCGGCCAATCTTCACCAGCACGAGGTCGGCTTCCGACGCGATGCCGCGATAAAACCCATCGACCAATCCGCCGTCGCCCGCGGCGACGACTGAAGTCATCATGCCGTGCCAACTCGCCACGTCGTTTGTCTCGAGTGAAGTCTGATCGTCGTCCGGTTCGAAGATGCTGTGATAAGCGACGATGCGATTCTTTGGTTCGGTCAGATCGGGATGAGCATAGAAACCCGAGTCGAGAAACGCCATGGTCACGCCGCAGCCGCGAAATCTTTCGTCGGCGTCCATCCGCAGCGGCGTCGGCAAAACGAAATCGTTCTGCTCAAAAACGCTCGCGTGCGATTCGATTTGACGTCTGGCGCGTTTAAATAATTCCAGGCAGCGTCGGCAGAGATGATCGGCTTCAGGAGTTGCGGCATTCGATCTGACGATGTGATGCAGACTTTCGTGCAGCACGTCGATGTGATGAAGCTCGTCCTCGCAATATCGCTCGCAGACGGGACAAACCGGGAGGTGGATCGCCGGCAAGCCGGTGGCTTCGGGAATGCGTTCGCTTGTGTCGCTCATGGTGTTAGACCGTTTCACCGGCGTCTGTAAAAACGCGCGGCATCGTTGCCAGCTTCTGCAAATTCAAAATGTGCGCAACGAAAATCGGCCGCGCATAAAACGCACGCGACGTGCTGCCGTGCCCCGGCCCTTTGGTTCGCGCCTGCACCAGTTTTCCGAAATCTCCGGTGACTGAGTCAATGCCACGCGTGCGAATCTGAGTGCGAATAGTCTCGTAGTCGTCCTTCACCTGATCGTGGATCTTCGGATCGTCGAGATCAAATTCGGCCGCTGCGTGCAGCATCGAATGCAACTCTTCTTTGCTTTCCCAGACGCGGCTGACGACGACCATGCTGCGTAGCTTATCGTAAAGATGACTGTCTTCAAATTTGCTGGCGAGAACTTCCGCGGGTTCGAGCATCGTTATGGCCATCGATTCTTTGACATGCAGATTGCCGTCGCTGGCTTTGCGCAGCGGCACGACTTTCAACTCCCAATCGCCAAAGTCCGGCTCTTGCCGCGAGTTCTGCGGCAGGCCAAGGTAATGCTCGATTACCAGACCGGCCCAACCTTTGTTCTCGCGTCCATTCTTCCAAACCGGAACCTTGTACTCATCAGCCATCGCGCGCAGATCTTTTCCCGCGAGCAGATTGATGCGGCGGACGGCTTCATGACGAACTAGAGTCTGGGTCGAGATGAAGAAAGACATGATGGAGCGCACGGCGATTATACGTTGCGCGCCCGAAAAACCCGGGTATCGGTGCCCGGCACGAGCCAAGACCGCGCTTCTTCATTAAGACTTCGACTTGCGGATGGCGACCGCGCATGCCTTTTCGCCCAACTTCTTATATGTCGTAATACTCCCCGAGCGAAGCCTTCGCAGGCAAGTCGAATCTGCACGCTAGGAATTACTCCCATGTCAGATCCTCCAAACTTTTCACGCTACATTTACACAACCGACTGCAGCAAGCTTGCTATATAATGCATCGCCTCACACCCCAGAAACTTACCAACCAGCCAGGCGGGAGGATTTTGTCATGCGAAAAGCTGTTACATGTTTCAGGATTTTTTCAATCCTAGTCTCTATTCACTTAGCTTTTTTTTGTGGTGTTCAGGCCGCCGATTTCAAGCGCGAGGTCATTTATCAAATCATGACCGATCGGTTTTTTGACGGCAGTACTGCGAACAACAACCCGTCACAGAGTTCAGGCCTTTACGATTCGTCCAAGACCAATTGGCGTCTTTACTGGGGCGGCGATCTGGCCGGCATTCAGCAGAAGATGTCTTATCTGGCCGGCCTGGGCGTGACGGCGATTTGGATTTCGCCGCCGGTGGATAATCTGAATACGAACATCCCCGACGGGCAGGGGAACGCGACCGCTTCGTATCATGGCTACCAGGGACGCGACTTCAAGAAAGTCGAAGAGCATTTTGGCGACACCAGTAATACCTGGACCGACTTCGATAATTTGGTGACCGCCGCGCACCAGAATGGAATCAAGGTGGTCGTCGATTTTGCGCCGAATCATTCGACGCAGGACAATGCCGGTGAATACGGCGCACTGTACGATAACGGAAGTTTCGTCGGGAACTACACCAGCGACGCGAACGGGTATTTTCATCACAACGGAAATATTTCGGATTGGAACGATCGTTATCAGTTGCAGTATTACGCGCTGTTCGATCTTGCCGATCTGAATCAGGAGAACGCAACGATCGACGCTTATCTCAAGAGCGCGGTGCAACAACTTCAGCAACACGGCGTCGACGCATTTCGCATCGACGCGGTCAAACACGTCAATTGGGGTTGGGAGTACAGCTTTGCGAACTCGATCTACAGCTATGGCGACAGCTTTCTTTTTGGGGAATGGTACCAGGGTAATAGTTCAGATCCGCTCTACCATGATTCTTACAAGTTTGCGAACAAGAGTGGAATATCGCTGCTCGACTTTCCGCTTAACACGGCGATTCGTGACGTGTTCGGTTCGAACGCCAACTTTTCAGAGATTGACGGTGTGATCTCGCAAGAGGCCGGCAACTTCACCTGGAAAGAAGACCTGGTGACGTTTATCGACAATCACGACATGACCCGTTTTCTGACTCTGAACAATAACAATAATCGCTTGCATGAAGCGCTGGCTTTTACGCTCACCAGTCGCGGTATTCCGTGCATCTACTACGGTACCGAGCAGTATCTGCACAACGACACCAACGGTGGCGGCGACCCGTACAATCGGCCCATGATGCCGGGCTTCAGCACCACGACGACCGCGTATCAGCTGATCGGGCAACTCTCGACCCTGCGTCACAACAATCCCGCAATTCCATACGGCTCGATGGGCCAGCGATGGATTAATAACGACGTCTACATCTTTGAACGGAAATTTTTCGGCAGCGTCGCGCTCATCGCGATCAACAAGAATGAAACGTCGTCGTACTCGATAAGCGGTCTTAACACGGCGTTGCCGGTTGGGAGCTACGGCGATTATCTCAGTGGATTGTTGGGTGGGTCGTCGATCACGGTCAACACCGGATCGGGAGGAAATAATCCGGTAACTACTTTTACGTTAACGGCCCACACGGTTGCGGTTTGGCAATTCACCGAAGGCGCGGCCGCGCCCGAGGCTGGCTCAATCGGACCAACCTCCGGCCAAGCGGGCGTCCAGGTTACGATCGCCGGCCGCAACTTTGGCTCCAGCGCAGGCAGCGTAAAGTTCGGCACCACCGCAGCTACGATCAATTCGTGGACTTCGACGAAAATAGTCTGCACGACTCCGTCGGTGACGAATGGCGTCTACAACGTCACGGTTACGAATTCTTCGAGCCAGGTCTCGAACGCAATTCAATACACCGTGCTGACGGCGAAGCTGATTCCGGTTACTTTCACGGTTAACAACGCAACCTCGACACAGACGGGCGACTACATCTTTCTTACCGGCAGCACGGTCGAGCTGGGAAATTGGAGCACGACGTGGGATGGGGCAGTCGGTCCAATGCTGCCGCCGAATTATCCGAACTGGTTTCTAACCGCGAGCGTTCCCGCGGGCCAGACGATTCAATTCAAGTTCATCAAAATTGCGGCCAACGGTTCAGTGACCTGGGAAGCCGGAAACAACCATCAGTACACCGTGCCCACCAGCGGCACCGGTTACGTGAACGTTAATTGGCAGTATTAGCGGGCTAGCCGTTATGATTTCAGGAACATTCGGCCCAGGGTGACGAGCGCTCGCGCACTCCCTGGGCCAACTTGTTTCATGCCGGTTGGTTTAACGATGCAGACGCGGTTTCATGTCGAGAATCGCGGCGGCAAGATATTCAAATGAAATTGTCTACTGACTACTTCTTGTTGCTGTGCCAAACCTTTTTCTTCGCGCTCTTCTTGCGACGCTTGATCCCGCGGCGAGACGGAAGCTTCTTCGGATCGCCGGTCGCCGCTTTCTTCACATCGCCACCTTCATCTTCAGCAATTTCAGCAAGAGTTCGCTTCGTGAAAATTGAATAAGGTTGGGTCTCGGTGATGTCTTCGCCCTCAATCGCGTACTCGTCTTTGTGCTTCATCAGAAGCCATTGGCGATCGCGCGTGCGCACCAGCACAAACGATCCCTTTAACTTCTTTCCGAGCACGGTGAATTTCAGTTCGCCTTTGCGCAGCGCGTTCGAAACGTTGTCCGTGTTCTCCGGCGCGTAAACTCCCATGTCCCAAACCATCACGGTGCCGCCGCCGTATTCGCCCTCGGGGATGACGCCTTCGAAGTTCGCGTAATCGACCGGATGATCCTCGACCTGCATGGCTAGTCGTTTCACCGCCGGATCCATCGGCGGGCCTTTGGGCACGGCCCACGATTTCAAAACGCCGTCCGCTTCGAGACGAAAATCGTAATGCAATTGCGTCGCGCGATGCTTCTGCACGACGAAGATGTTGCCGAGCTCGGACGATTTTTCCTGCGGACCGGGCTCAGGCGTTTTGTTGAAGCGACGTTTTTTCTTGTATTCAGCGAGACCCATGGGAGTAGTTTCGGGTTTCAAGTTTCAAGTTTCAAGTTGTGGTGGAGAGAGTCAGTACCGGGAGCGGTAGCGACCGGATCAAGTATCAACTCAACCCAACACGAGCACCCTCAAGTTGAAAGCCAACGTTGAATTTGCGTCTTGATCCGGTCGCTACCGCTCCCGGTACTGACACGCAGCCCTTCCTTACGGTCGGGCTTCTGACACGATTGGCAGCACGATCTCAACTATCAATCCACCGTCCGGAGCATTCAAAGCGCGAATGCTTCCCTGGTGCATGCGCACGACTCGATCGGCGATCGCCAGTCCCAGGCCCGCGCCCTGAGTCGCGCTCTCAGCCTGATCCGGCACGCGATGGAAGGGAAGAAAAATTTCCGACAACATCCATTTGGGAACGCCAGGTCCGTGATCGCGGATCTCCAGCAGTGCTTTCTCAGAGCCGTCAATTCGCTGCCGTTGCAAAGTCAATTCAACCGATGTCCCTTCAAGTGTATGACGAATCGCATTGCGCACGACATTCTCGATGGCGCTGCGCAGCATCTCTGGCGCTCCGGACATGGTGCAGTTGTCGGCGTGCACGATCTTAACTTCCCGTCCACGGGCGCGTGCTTCAAAGTCACCATCGGCGGTGACTTCGTGCACTAGGTTCGTAAGATCGAAAGTTTCGCGCTGTGCTAACTCGACGCCGCTCTCAATCCGCGTGAGCGTGAGCAGCTGCCCGATCATTTTATCGAGACGCTCAGCTTCCTGCTCGATGCGCGCCACATATTCGGGAGCATCATCCGGCGACGCGTGGCGTAGCAATCCGAGCGCGACGATCAAACGGGCCAGCGGAGATCGCAGCTCATGCGAGACGTCGCCGAGTAGCTCTCGTTGCGCGGTAATCAATGTGTCGATATGTTCGGCCATGCGATCGAAGTCGCGACCAAGCGTGCCGATTTCGTCATAGCGCCGGCGCACGCTCGGATCGACGCGAGTCTTAAGACGGCCCGCGGCGATTTCTGATGCGGCGACTCGCAAACGGCTGATCGGCTTTGTGATATTTCGCGTTAACAGGAAACAGAGAAGCGCGCCAAACAATCCGATGGCGGCGAGGCGAAGATAAGGATGAGTGCCGACAGCTTGGGACACCGGCATGATCAGGGTCGGCGCTTGTTGAAATGCAAGTGTGTACTTGCGGCCGCTAGGCCCTTCGACCAGTCGCATTGCGATTCCTTGTTTGGGACTCACTAACGAAAGATTTTGTTTGGCGGTTTTCTGCAGCGTTTCCTTGGCCAGGGCCATTTTGCGAATTATCTCCGGCGCGCCACGATCCAGAAGCGAATTTCCGTCTTCATCAAAAAAGTAAAACCTGACCGACTTTTGCCGCTGCAAGTCGTCCAGATAATCCTGCACGGCCTGCTTGCCCGAGTTCTCGTACATCCGCGCGCACTTCTCGGCCTCCATCGGCATAACGCTGTGCAGGACCATCTGCCACTCTGTCTCGTAGTAATGAGCGAGGATGCTCGAGGTCTCGATCGACGCGCCTACCAGGACGACAATCAAACAGAACCAAAGAAAAATTTTGAAGAAGAGAGTGTGCATCAGTGCGGGTTGAGCGGCAGCGCGTAAAGGTAGCCGATCCCGCGGACTCCTTTGATTCGTTCGGTGCCATCCGGGAGCAATCCGATCTTTTTACGCAGATTGCAGACGTGCGTATCGATGCTACGGTCAAATGGTGAGAAGTCGCGTCCTAATACTTCGCGGGTGAGCTTTTCGCGACCGACAACCTGGCCCACAGCGTTCAGCAAAACTTCCAGCAGATCGAATTCAACGGTTGTCAGATTAATGATCTCTCCTTGCCGGCGAACGACGCGCGCACGGGAATCCATTTCAACGTCACCGATGACGATCGGCTGCATGGCTGATGTCTCGGGTTTGGCGCGTCGCAGAATCGCGCGAATGCGGGCAGCGAGTTCCTGGGGGTTGAAAGGCTTGGGCAGATAGTCGTCCGCGCCCATCTCGAGGCCGACGACGCGATCGAGAGCGTCACCCTTTGCTGTCAACATCAACACGGGCACGCGCGATTGCGCTCGAATGCGACGCAGCACGTCAAATCCGCTCACGCCGGGCATCATCACATCGAGAACGATCAGTCCGTACTTTCCCGACAGCGCTTGTTCAGCGCCCGGCGTACCGCTATGGATCGCATCGATCTGAAATCCTTCCTGGACCAGATACCGGGAAACCAACTTGCACAACTCGGCGTCATCATCGATCACCAGAAGACGCTCAGAGTTTGCGGTGGCTTGTGTTTCCATCTGCTCAATTCGCGCGCGAGCATTCTATACGTCGAACGATTTCACGCCGTCAAGAAATGTTAAGGGTATTGCCTCAAGGCGCCGATGTCATGAAGTCGGTACCGCCCGCGTGAGCGGGTGGATCTTATGCGCAACTTGAGTCTCGATCCCACCCGCTCACGCGGGTGGTACCGACTCCTTGTCCTTCCCCTTAACATTTCTTGACAGTCGCTTGGCATTTCTTGACCGCGCACGTGAAACCAAACTCATATAAAGTTATGCCATGAAAAGCGCGGTCCTTCGGTCTCTTTCGCTAATCGTCGTCCTATTACTTCAACTTGTCAGCGCTTCCACTCGCGGCGCCGCTCAGCAAAGCAAAGTGGACAACATCATTGGCGACATTGTTGAGATGAACGCCGCCAATAACACCGCGAAACTTAAGACCGAGGCCGGCACGCTTTTCACGATCAAGACTGACGACAACACCGTCTGTCTGCGCGTACCCGCGGGCGAAAAGACTCTTGCTAACGCAGTGCCGATCAAGTTTGCGGCCATTGCTGTGGGCGATCGCGTTCTTGGTCATGGAACTAAGGGTGAAAGTGCGTTCCTGGCACAACGCCTTGTCGTTCTGACCAAAGACGACATTGAAAAGAAACGCGAGCGCGACCTGGAAGATTGGCAGCGGCGCGGCATCGGCGGAATCGTCAGAGAAGTAAATCCGCAAACGGCGGAAGTCACGCTGGAACTTCGCAGCGCGGCGGCTGGCGGGCGCGTGATGGTGGCGACTTCAGGTGCTGACTTTCGTCGTTATGAATCCGAGTCGCTTCGCTTTGAAGATGCTCGGCCCAGCAGCTTTGGCGAATTGAAGGTCGGCGATCAATTGCGCGCTCTCGGGGATAAGAGTGCCGACGGCCATTCCTTTAAAGCAGAAAAAATCGTCTCAGGGGTATTCAAAACGATCGGCGTCGCGGTCATCGAAATCGATCTACAGAAGAACGAAATCAAAGCGACCACGCTCGATCAGAAAAAGCCGATTGTAATCTTGATTACCAATGATTCTACGCTGCGGCGCATTCCGCCGACGGTGGCCCAGGCAATCGCGCAAAAGGCGCTCGCGATCAAGACCGCCGCTGGCTCATCGGCCCAAAAAAGTCCAGCGGTGCCAACGAACCAGAACATCGATGTTCAGCAAGTAATCGAATCGTTGCCAAAGATCGTGGTGGCGGACTTGAAAGCCGGAGACGTACTCGCCGTTACCAGCGCCGTGGGAAAGGACGACACGCGCATGACCGCAATCAAGTTGGTCGCAGGCGTCGATCTGGTTTTGAAAGCGTTGGCGCCTCAGCCCGGCAAACCGCAGGTCGTGCGCCTCAGCGCCGGTCTGCCGTCGGTGTTCGACTTCAGCGTGATTCCGATCAACTAGTCGTGAATGGTTTCTTTAGATGCGACTGGAGGAGTTAGAGATGAGGATTTCAACCCGGATATTTTTAGTCCTTCTGACTTTGATTCTATCTTGCTCGGTAACTCTCGCTCAGCGCCCGACCTCGCTGCGCGGTCAGATCACCGATCAATTGGGAGCGGTAATCGTCGGAGCCACGGTCACGCTGACTGACGAGAACGGCAAACAACAGACCGCGCAGACTGACGGTAATGGAGCCTATCGTTTCGACAATCTCGCCGCCGGAGCTTACAGCCTACGCGCCGCCCACAAAGGCTTTGCGCCTTATATCGAAGCGGGCGTAAATGTGGCGGCGGCGTCGACCACTCACGATATTCAACTGGCGGTCACTATCGATGAGCAGAACGTTACCATCGGCGATGCGCGCAGTCTCGACATCGATCCGAACGCCAACAAGAGCGCGCGCGTTATCGCCGGCAAAGAACTCAACGCGTTGTCGGACGATCCGGACGAACTAGCCGCTCAGCTGAACGCCTTGGCTGGCCCAGCCGCCGGTCCCAGCGGTACGCAAGTTTTCGTTGACGGCTTTACTGCCAGCAACGGTGTGCCCGATAAGCAAACGATTCGCGAGATCGTCATCAATCAGAATCCGTTTGCAGCCGAGTTTGAACGCATCGGGTTTGGCAACATCCAGATTTTCACCAGGCCTGGCACAGGCAAGTTTCACGGCGGGGGAGCTTTCACTTTCAGCGACTCACAATTCAATTCACGCAACCCTTATGCATTGAATAGGCCGCCATATCAACGACGCGCGATTGAAAGTAATTTCAGTGGCCCAATCTCAAAGCGCGCTTCGTTCTTCTTCAACCTGGCGCGCAGGGACATCGACGATACAGCTGTGATCGCCGCGTCGACTTTGGACAGTGCGTTGAATCCGCAGCCGGTGAATCTCGCGGTGGTAACGCCCAAGACTTTCATGAACATAGGTCCGCGCTTTGATTTTGCAGTGAACAAAAACAACACCTTGACTGTGCGCTACAACCGCAACACGCAGGAGCTGCACAAACAGGGGATCGGCGGATTCGTTTTGCCATCGCGCGCTTTTGATTACTCGGACCGGCTGCACGTTTTGCAGGTGGTCGATATGGCGATCGTGAATCCGCGGATCGTGAATGAGTTTGGCTTCCAGTACATCTGGTACTACATCAAACAAAAACCGGCCGACATCAGTCCAGGTTTGATCGTGCTGGATGCGTTCACAGGCGGTGGCGACCAGGTCGGAGATTATTCGTTCAAACGTCATGAAGACGAGTTTCGCGACTACATCTCGATTACTACTCGCGCGCACACGATTAAGTTCGGCTTGCGTTATCGCTGGGCGCACATCAGCGACACCGCGCCCAATTTCTTTAACGGCGCTTTCGTATTCACGAGTCTCGATCGATACCGGCGCACGCTGCTGCATACGGCGACGCCCGATCAGTTGATTATTGCCGGCGGTAATCCGTTTGCCGAAGTGCGTCAATGGGACATCGGGCCTTTCATCCAGGACGATTGGAAGATGCGTCCCGACTTTACGCTCAGCGCAGGCTTGCGTTATCAGTACCAGACGAACCTTAAGAGCAAGTTCATGTTTGCGCCACGAATGTCATTTGCGTGGACGCCCTGGTTCGATCCGAAAGGCCAGCCGAAGACAGTGATTCGCGGCGGCGCCGGGCTCTTCTATGATTTGGTGCGCACCTCGACGACGTTGCAAACCAATCGCTTCGACGGGCGGACTGAGCAGCAATTCATCGTTACCGATCCAGCTTTGCTCGCGTTGTTTCCAGCCGTGCCGACTCAGACAGCGCTCGCAACTCTAGCGCAGCCGCAGACGATTTGGCTCAAGACTCCGGACCTGACTCAGCCTTACTATTTGCAGACTTCATTCAGTCTCGAACGCAGTTTGCCGCACAACACCACGCTGAGTGTCAGTTATGTCGGCACGCGCGGTTTGCATCAACTGCGTTCGCGCGACCTGAACGCGCCCGCGCCGGGCACAGGCATTCGGCCGTTCGGTAACGGGTTCAATGTCTATGACTACGAGACGACTGGGATCTTTCGACAGCACTTGCTGGTCTTCAATGCGCAGATGCGGCCGAACCGCAAAATTAATCTGACTGCGAATTACACTTTTGGTAAGGCCAGAGGCGACACGGATGGCGCCGGTAGTTTTCCGTCGAATTCTTACGACTTGTCGAATGAGTTTGGGCGATCCACTTTCGATGTGCGCCATCGATTTACGCTCACCGGATCGGTCGAGACTTTTTGGGGTATTGGATTCTTTCCGTTGTTGATTGCGCAATCCGGCGCGCCTTTCAATATCATCACGGGCCTGGACAACAACGCAGATTCCTTGTTCGTGGATCGGCCGGCGTTCGCAACCGATTTGTCGCGCGCGTCGATGCGACGGACCGCGTTTGGGAATTTTGATTTGTTGCCGCTGCCCGGCGCGCAGATCATTCCGCGCAACTTTGCCGATGGCCCGGGTTATTTTTCCGTCAACATGCGATTTGCCAAAACGTTTGGCTTTGGGACCGTACACGCGCCGGCGAGAGCACAGGCAGCGAGCGGTCCTGCGCGAGCGAGTACTGCCGCGAAAGGTGGCGCGGCCAAACCGGCGCCGGCGCAACCAGCCCGGCCCGAAGACAAGCCCTACAAACTAACGCTCAGCGTGTTTGTGACGAACCTCTTAAATCACACGAACAAAGGAACGCCGATCGGCAATTTGAGTTCACCGCTGTTCGGTACTTCAAATTCGCTTTCGGGAAACGGCCAGTTCACTTTTGGCGCGAGCGCGGCGCAGGCTAATAGGAGCGTGAGTTTGCGAGCGCAATTTCAGTTTTGAAGGGATAGTCAGAAGCCCGACCGTCAGGGAGGGCCGCTTGCGCAACACGCACCGCGGAATTACGAGAATAAATCAGCCGCAGATTTACGCGGATAGACGCGGATCAGAACAGACAGAACTCAGTCTTTCAGTTCCTATCAGCGTAGTCCGCGTTCATCCGCGGCTTATCTTCTAATGCAAGTGGCCCTCCCTGACGGTCGGGCTTCTGACACAAAGCGATCGCTACTGCCCGGCCATCGCAGTCTCGGCCTTCTCTTCGAACAACTCATTTTGAATTGGATCGAGGCCTAGCGCTTGGCGCACGCGCGCGAAACTCCGACGATGAATAGCCGTCGCGCCGAGTTCTTTCAAACACCGGCAGTGTTCGGGCGTGGGATAGCCTTTGTGAGTTTTAAAATTGTAGCCAGGATGAGTCTCATCAAACGCAGTCATGATCGCGTCGCGCGTCGTCTTTGCGATGATCGATGCTGCGGCGATGCTGGCTGAGAGTGTGTCGCCTTTTATGATGCCGCGTTGTGGAGTTTGGCAATGGGGAATCCGACGCGCATCAACCAAAACAAAATCAGGTGGTGACGTCAGGCCTTCGACCGCTCGGCGCATTGCGAGCAAGCCCGCGTGATAAATGTTCAGCGTGTCGATCTCTTCGACTTCGGCGCGGCCTACAGCCCAAACCACAGCATCCAGCTTGATCTGTTCGGCAAGCTCCGCCCGCACATTTTCATCGAGAATCTGCTTCGAATCGTTTAGCCGCTTCAGCTTGTAATTGCGCGGGAGAATCACCGCGCCGGCGACCACCGGCCCAGCGAGCGGGGCCATCCCGGCTTCGTCGACGCCAGCGATAAGATTGAACCCCTGCTCCCACAAGTCGATTTCGAATCGCAGAAGGTTGTGAAGACGCTGACCTTCGGCGCGATTCTTTCGCCAACGTTCGCGGATCAGCTTGGCAAGATGATGCGCACCCTGGCGCGAATCGCACTCGAGCGCGTCCACCAAGCCCTTCGGCACGGGCCGCGCGCGATCGACGTAGCGCTCCCTTAATTCCGGAATTGATTTGGCGAGAATGTCTTCGAGAGTTGGCATGATGCTGTGGCGCAAGTTGGCAACTTGCGCTACTTACCTCTCAATGCTGTCAGCGACGACTGATCCAGAACATAAACATCAGCCGCGGGCGTCGTCCCAAGACTGACAGTAAACGCCGGTTTGCTCGCTGATCGCAAACGCGCCAGCATCGCCTGGTTGCTCAAATAAGTTCGACCACGCGCGTCGATCGCGAAATCGCCGGGCCGCAGTTTATCTAAGTCAGCAGGATCGGAAAGCTCCAGCGAAATCAAATCCGGACGACCCGCGCGATTGGCGTAGTACGACGAGACACTTTGAAGTTCGCTGGCAACTCGGGTGTCTGGCTGCGCGCGTCTGGCGATTTCACTTATGGCTTGCTGCATGTACGCGTCGTAAAACTCATCCTGCGGAAACATAGTCCCGGCGCGCGCCGGCCCGCCGGCAATCGCATTCATGTACAGACGATAATGCGGCGCGGCTTTGGTTGCCGACCAAAATGTCGCCAGGACTACAATCGATGGCAGCGCGGCGCGTGCGTAAACTTTTACTGACTCGTTTCCTACGAATCGCGCGCAAAGCCTGCCGAATTTCCGGGCGACGAATTGAATCCCGATCGCCGCAGTGATCAGCACTGCCGGCAGAACGGTAATGATATAACGCGCAAACTTGCCGCCGACGAACATGAATGCCAGTGCCCAAACGCCCAACCAAATCAGCAGAAAGTATCGTCCATCACCAATCTTGCGGCGGAAAAGCAAAACGAGCCCGCCCACAAATGACGCGAGTGACAGTACCGGCAACTTTGTGCCGATCAATGCGAGAAAGAAATACCATGGTTCGCCGCGTACCCAATCGGTAAACCTGTGCGGATAAAGTTTTCCGAAGAACTCATAGCTATCGTGGCCCATCATCTGATTGCTGCTGAACCTTAACATTGCCCGCCAGGTGTCAGGCAGCAGAATCGTCGGATTGCAAACCAGAAAAGCAATGCCCATGACCAGGAAGAATTTTATGAAACGCTTCTTGCCGATCACCCAACGGGTAACTGGGATCTTCTGGAAGATATAGTTGTAGGCAACAGGAATTCCAATCATCACCGGCAGATATTTCGAGGCGAGCATTGCTCCGAATGCTGCGGCAGTCGCCCAGTAGAAACGCTCGGGATTGCGATTTGGCTCGCTTTCCGCGACGCGCTGGCTGCGTAACCAAAAGAAACTCGCCAGCAGGAAAAAGAAAATCGCGAAGGTGTCTTCTTTCGCGATGCGATTGAATCCAATCGCCAGCGGATCGAACGTCCAAAGCGCCGCAGCGATCAGAGCGATTTCGACCCCGAATAATTCAGAGGCGACCAGGAAGATCACAATGGCGATGAATGCGCCGAACAGCGCGCCGGGAATGCGCAGCGAAGTCTCAACCGGGACGTTCAGATCAGGATGCGTTGCGACTACCGACGTCTGATTCCATCGATCAGCCGCGATTACACTCACCGTGAGCAGCGCTTTCATTAGCAGCGGGTGCTCGCCGTTGGCCGAGGTTAATCCATGCGCTCGATACTCGTTGACGGCGCTCAGCTTGTTCAGTTCGTCTTCACTGAGGCCTTCGCTGCTCAGGTTATTTACGCGCAGAGCGAATCCGGCAACGACAAGAACCGCCAGGCCAGTCACAAGCAGCAACCGAGGAATTGAATGCGCACGCGCGCCGGCGAATAGCTCCGGTCTCAGGCCCGCAGTGATGAAGGGAATAGCAGGGGACGACAAATCTTCAGGACTCCAATTAGCGGCGTTAGCGCGCCTACTCACTCACCTCTTTCATCAATGATGGCGCGCCAAACGGGCAAGCTTAACTTTTCTCGCCCAAAGCGGCAAACGCGCCTCGCCAGCTGAGGGTCTTAATCTGAGATTCTCTGCGCCACCTCAGCGTCCTTTGTCTCTCTGCGGCGAGTATTTTCCAGTCATTATTCACCGCCGAGGCGCAGAGGTCGCAGAGATCATGAGGAGTCAGGCTGAAATTAAGACACCACCCTCGCCCGCATAGACAAGTTCGACCCATAAACGGCTTGCAATTGGCGCTCAGATCAGCCAATATGTGCGCTTGATTTAGACCCAGCCCTTCGAGTGATGTACCGCTTCGAAGGGTTTAGCTTTGCCAAATTAATTCAGTTAAAGAGGTAGCAAGAAAATATGGCACCAGCATTACAGCCGGAGAATGCGCCCGCTTCTTCCGCACCGCCGTCCCGAATAGATCAGAAGCTTCATCAGATTCTTTACAAAGAAGAGTCGCGCCCCGTGTTGGAGGCAAAGGCGGAACTCGAAGTTCTACCTGAGCCTCCGTACCCGATTCATCCCGATCCGACGCCGATGAGCAAGTCGGAATATCAGAAGCTGAACGCGATTCGCACCTGGAAGACCTGGGGCTCGCCCTATTTCAAATCGCGTTGGTACAGCAACGACCTGCGGCCGATCATCCCTTACCTGTTCACCGAGTGGAAGTGCAACCTCGATTGTCACTACTGCTGGTCTTACAACAACAAGGTCAAGGGTATGACCGAAGACACCGCGAAGCGTTCGATCGATTGGCTGCATTCGATTGGTTCGCGCGTGCTGGCGCTGATGGGTGGCGAGCCGCTGCTGCGGCCGAAGTTCATTCACAAGATCGTTCATTACAGCGCGAAGAAAGACATCTTCGTTTACTTGCCGACTAACGGCCGCTTGATGAAGCCTGAGGTAATAGATCGTCTTGGTGACGCAGGCATTGCGACGGTGAATCTGGCGGTCGATTCAGTCAAAGACCGGAAGTCTCTGCCGAAGGCGCTGGATCCGATTCGTCCGTACTTTGAATATTTAGTGAAGCGGCAACATCACTACGGCTACACGGTGATGTTCAATATCAACATTTGCCGCAACAACATGGATGACGTCAAAGAGCTGACGGAAATCGCGCATGATGCCGGCATCGCCACCGACTATCACATTAACGAGACGCCAATGATGGAGCAGGACCACTTCAAGCATCTGGACGAGAACGTCACCTATCTGACGCCGGATGACTGGTCCAAGGTTGATGACCTGCTCGACTATCTTGACGACAAGCGCCATAACGAAGGCTACAAGATGGTCAACCAGAGCAAGCACATGCAGGAGATGAAGCAGCTCATGCGTGGTGCGGTGCCACCGTGGAAATGCCGCGCGGGTCAGAACTCGCTCATCATTCGCACGGACGGAACCCTGGCGCCATGCTTCCCGATGTATTCAGCCACACACGACTGGGGCACAATCGAAAACCCGAAATTTGAGAAAGCCCAGCTCGATGAAATGAAGCAGGAATGCTCGACGCACTGCCTGTCGACGTGCAACTACATTCTCGCTTACTGCTATGACACGAAGCGAGTGTTGAAGTGGACTGTGAAGCAGGCCATGCACGGCTTCAAAGGATCGACCGACACGATTCAGTAACGTAGCGCAAGTTGTTAACTTGCGTGCGCAAACTGACAGTTTGCGTTACAAGACAGAAGGCCCGCGGTTGCTGCGGGCCTTTTGATTTCTCGGGATCACTTCGCCGATCTCCAAACCATTTTCCCGGTCTTATCGATGTAACCCCACACCAGGCCCTCCTTTGTCATTACATCGACGCGTGATAACCCACCGACGAATGATGAAGCGTACTTGAAATTTCCTACGACTATTCTTTTACCCGTCTTGTCTATGAAGAAAGCCTCGTCGCAGTTGTTGATGGCGGCCAGGCCTTCAGAAAACGGGCTAACAGATTCGTACTGCGGTTGAATCACCAGCTTGCCGGTCTTATCGATGTAGCCCCACTTCATGGTGAAGCCTTTTCGCGAACCGGATTCTTCGCGAGGGCACCAGGTCGTTTCATCGCTCCGCACTTTCACCGGAGCCAGGCCTTCGCTGAAGTCCTCGGCATCTTCGAATTGCGGAACGAGCGCTAACTTGCCGCTGCGATCCATGAATCCGGTTTTTTCTTTGATTTCAACCGGGACCAAGCCTTCCGAAAAAGAATAGCTCTTTGGCCCATAACCGAGCGGCGGTGAAATTTTCTTTCCGGTTCGATCGACGTATGAGAGCGAGCCGCGATAAAGAACTCCGGCGATACCTTCGTGGAAACCGAGCGTCACATCTAACGGAACTTCAAAAACAATCTTGCCCGTGTGATCGATGAAGGCGCCGCGATCACCATCTCCAATCGCACCGAGCCCTTCGCTGAAACTTTCGGCGTGGGTGAATTTCAGCGGAATGACAAGCTTCCCGGTTTTGTCTATGTAACCCCACTTGCCGGGATCGGAAATCAATCCGATGTTTGGGATTCTTTTCTCTCCAATATTCACCGCGGCCAGGCCTTCAGAAAAATTGTCAACTATATCGAACTTCAACTCGAAGACTGTTTGGCCGCTGGCATCGATAAAGAATTTCTTGCCGTCGCGCTTGGCCAGCGCCAGACCTTCGCTGAAGCCGTTTACACTGTCGAACTGAGGTGGGATGACGACTTTTCCGGTGCGATCGATAAAGCCTGACTTGCCGTCTTTCTCAATAACAAATAATTGGTTCCCGGACTGCGGCTGGGCGAAACACAATTGAAAAGCAAACAGACAGATCACCATCGCGATAAAGCGGCTGAGCTGAGGCATTCCGATCGTTTTGAATATTTGAATCAGCATGACAGGCTCTCTGCGTCTATGTCTCGAATTCAATATTAGCTATGACTTTGAGAACAAAAAAGAAATCAAACGCGGCGGTTTGTTTTCATCTTCTACGTGCCACCATTCTTTCAGACCCGACAGGGCCAAATTATTCCTGGCGGCAGCGTCGAGAAAATCTGAAATGTGATGCACGTACGCCGGAATCTCAATTGTTTCGTCGTTCCGTTTAAAGCGGGCTTGCACGCCTTCATACTGTCGAAACGGATGAAGCTCGCTGACAAAGAAGTTACCACCTCTGATCAGTACGCGCGCGGCCTCACCAAAAACGAAACCGAGATCCTCAACATGCTCGAGCACGAGATTGCAGGTGACCAGATCGGCCCAATGATCTTCAACTGGCCATGGTTGCGTGATATCCGCAACTATGAACATCAAATTATTAAATGTGTTCTTCTTTCGGGCTTGCTCGATCATCGCCGCCGAGAAATCGATCGCCTGAACCTGCTCACCGATTTGGCTCAGAAACGCAGTGTTCTTTCCAGTCCCACAGCCGATCTCGAGAATCGACTTGCAGCGACGATCATTGAGTGTCTGTCTCGTGATTTGTTCGTCCAGATCGCGCGTGAGATTTCGATCACGATCATAGGTTGATGACCAATCTGTGTAGGCTTGCTTTACCTCCATGACTTCGAATTTGTCTCACCAGTCCTCGGCAGAGACTATTTTAATAACAGCCGTTCAGCGCCTGGCGTCAGCGAGTAGTAATCCCCGATTATTTTGTTGTGGCTGCACTTGAGATAACCCTTCCTGGTTAGTTCGGCCGCTCGCTTTTTCATATCGGCGATCTCGATCTGAAAATGCCCCGCCAGGTTCGCCGCTGAGCGTTCCGTAATCTTGAGTCTCGGATTCTTTGTGACGTATTTGATCCGATCGATGATGTCGCTATCCCGCTTGACGTTATCGTAAGCCGATCGCAGCTTCTCGGTCATCCTACTGTAGAGTTTGTTATGAAACCCCTTTACTCGAAGAGTTTTTGCCAGAGATTCAACCAGCTTTTTTGAGAATTCCGCGTCTTCGAACTGCAAGACCTGACTCTCGCCCATCATTGTCGGCAACTCCATTTCCGTGTCACAGCAAATTGGAATGATCGGAACGTTCCGGCCCCAGGCACTGCCGCTTTCAAACAAAACCCAGCGACTGTTAATGGACTTCCTGGTGCAAATAACGAGCAGCGCTTCGAAAGTGGTCAAAGCGTCTCGCAGTTCCTTTACCCAACGGGCGCCGGGTTTGATGTCATGAAACGAAGAGCTTACAAATACACGGCATTTCGGCTTCAGCACCATCTCGATCCACTTCTTAAACTCAACCGCTAAAGCAGCGTCCAAAGCAATGTGGCTAACGAATATGTTTTTCATGGGAACCTCCCGCGATTTCCGCTGACGGCCCTCGCGCGTTCAAGAGGCGGAGTGCGAGACGGCGCGGTCTCGCCGGTGGTAGAACTCGTGTGGTCACGTGCCGGTGTTCGTCGTTGCCTTCACCAGCTTTATCAAACTTCGATACTTCTCGATGATGCTTGAATCAGCAAGTTCATGCAGCGTGGGCACGAGGTTGGTTCCCTGATTCACCATGCGAGCGTGATTGACCTCCCACGTAGCGAGCGGCGTCCAGGCAGGGCGGCCCATCGTCGCCGACGCAACGGAAACTAACCCGTCGTTATCCGGCTCCTCTGGTTCCTTCTTTGCGATAAGGTCGTGCGTCAGCCCAAACAGGCCCTGCGGGATTCCCAATATCCGCGGCGGCGTGAACCGGCCTCCGATCGAAAAATACCGCACACCGTCTGCGTCGGGCGCCTCGTCATTGAAGCGCGGCAAAGCTTCCGTGGTTATATCCAGAAGACCGTTCACATCAACACCAAGATGCTCCATAAACTTAGTCAGAAACGGATCGTCGCCGTGCACGACGATGTCGGCGAGCGGAGTCCCGTGATGCGGTGTGCCGATGGTAGTCAACGACAGAACCCGATCCGCCAGGCCGAGTTTTGAAATCAGGAAGCGACTATCGAGGCCGCCGAGGCTGTGCCCGATGAGATGCACTTGTTTCTGAAAGACGTCGCCCCGATTTGGATCCTCCAGATAGTTCTTCAAATCTTGGGCGCGTTCCGCAACGCTGCCGCCGGGATTTAGCTTCGGCGGATCAGGTACGCTGTGGCCGTCGCGTCGTAGCGCCTCAGGTATCGATCGAAAATATTCGGCGACTCTTAATCCGCCAAAGGTCACCTGATTAAAGCCAAAGAGTCCGTGGACCAATACGATCGGCGCTGATTGAGAGTTGCTCATAGGTTAACCTTTGCTCCTCATTTCGCTCATAGTCCGCAAAAGCCGTTTATGACGATGTTCCGGTGTGAGCATGAAACAAAGTGCCCGTCACAAAATCCTTCTGCCCCGTATTTAAGCCGCACCAGAGGTCTTCAAAAAGGATCAGGCTCAACCAACTGGACGACGAGAATTGTTTTCATGATTTTTTAAGTTCGCCGTCGACGCGTATTATAACGCACGTCTTCCTATCTCAAGATGAAATCAATCATTGTCGGCACCGCCGGTCACATCGATCACGGCAAGACCGCGTTGGTTCGTGCGCTAACGGGCATCGATGCCGATCGTCTGCCGGAAGAGAAGCGGCGCGGCATTACTATAGATATTGGCTTTGCGGATCTCGATCTTGGCGATGTGCGTATCGGCTTTGTCGATGTGCCGGGCCATGAGCGCTTCGTTAAGAACATGTTGGCGGGCGCGCACGGAATTGATCTGGTGGCGTTGGTAATCGCCGCCGACGAAAGCGTGATGCCACAGACGCGCGAGCACTTTGATATTTGCCGGCTGCTCGACGTGAGCAAGGGGATTGTTGTTCTCACCAAGAAAGATTTGGTTGATGAAGAGTTGCTGCAACTCGCGCAAGCCGAAGCGGAAGAATTGATAAAAGAATCGTTTCTCGAAGGCGCGCCGATTATCGCTGTTAGCTCGCGCACGAATGAAGGAATCAATGAGCTGAAGAAAGCTTTGCATGAGATCGGATCGAGCGTTGCGACGCGTTCGGCTGACTACGTTGCGCGCTTGCCGATCGATCGTTCGTTCACGATGAAGGGATTCGGCGCTGTCATCACAGGCACTTTGATCGCTGGTGAAATCAACGAAGGCGACGAGCTGGAATTGCTTCCGTCGCAGGCCCGCGTGCGAGTGCGCGGAGTTCAGGTGCACGGCTCGTCCGTGAAACGGGCGTTGGCTGGACAGCGGACCGCGATTAATCTCGGCGGAGTCGACGCGTCGGCAATTGAACGCGGCATGGTCCTGGCGCCGGCTGGGCGGCTGCGGCCGACGCAGATTATAGATGCGTCGGTACAGATTCTCGACGACGCACCGCGCGGGCTGCGTTCGCGGCAGCGAGTTCGAGTTCACATTGGCGCTGCGGAAGTCCTGGCCCGAGTGCGAGTGCTCGAAGACGCCGGCGAAATCAAACCAGGTACGAAAGGATTCGCGCAATTTAGATTCGAATCGCCCGTGGTGGCGGTGCTGGGCGATCGGTTCATCATCCGAGCTTATTCGCCACAAGTGACGATCGGCGGCGGGTCCGTGCTCGATCCTTTCGCAACGAAACATCGCGCGCGCGAGTTCGCGGCGGTGCGTTCAGCCTTACGCGAACTCGCGGAAGCAGATCATGCGACTCAACTTACACAGTTTGTCGTCAATGCGCATGCGCATGGAATTACACGCGCAGAGATCGGCGCCCGCACCGCGTGGCGCGATGAAGTAATCGACGAGGCAATCAAGCGAGCGCTGGCGAAGGGTGCGGTAATCAATCTCGATGGAACTTTGATCGAGCGTGCCACCTTCGACGAACTTAAATCGCGAATAGTCGAAGCGATCACCGCACATCACAAACGCGAACCATTGGCGCGTGGGTTTCCGCGCGAGACCTTACGCGAGCGCTTCTTTGCCGGAGCTTCGCCTGATGTGTTTCGCGCCACGATGGCAGAACTGGAAAAGACCGGCGCGTTTGTTTCGGAAAAGGAAATCGTCCGGCTGCGAGATCACACGCGCGAACTTTCCGACGATGATGCGCGGGCGCGCGACGCGTTGGAAAAAATCTATCGTGAGGCGGGACTGGCGGCCCCCGCATTGGCCGAAGCATTCGAAAAAGCAGGAATCAAGTCTTCTGATCAGCGAGGAAGAAAACTCTTGCAGTTGCTGCTTGATTCAGGCGCGCTGGTGAAGGTTCATGGGGAAATGTTCTTTCATCGGACAGCGCTCGATGCGCTCATCAAGAAACTGCAATCCTACGCAGCGACGGCACCTGATCGAGTCATCGATGTACCCGCGTTCAAGGAACTCGCAGGCATCTCGAGAAAATATGCCATCCCACTGCTCGAGCATCTCGATCGCGAGCGGGTCACGCGCCGCGAAGGCGACAAACGGCGAATTAATTAGTTAAGAATTGTAAAATCTTTCCGCTACGCACCTGAACTGCTTTGCTTTCCTTCTTCATCGTTGTAAATTAGTTCCGCAATCATGATTCAAAAGGAGCATCGAGGATGCGCTTATTCATCATACTGACACTGGCAGTTTTCCTGGCTGCGGGAGCATTGATGGCTTGTAATTCAAACGAGACCTTGCTTACGCAGGGTAATTCGACGGCTCAAACCAAGGGTACTCCGGTTCCGGGGGCGGCTACGCCCGCGGACAACGCGCGTCGGATCACCGCCGAAGAGGTCCACAAGCTTTGGGAGAAGGGCGACGTCGTTATCATCGACACGCGCGCTGAGGTTGCTTACAAACAGGAGCACATCAAAGGCTCGATCTCGATGCCGACCGGCACCGTTCTACAGCGCATCGACGAACTCCCGAAGAACAAGATGATAGTCGCGTACTGTACTTGACCGGCCGAACATACGAGCGCCGGGGCGGTGCTCGAACTCAACTCAAAAGGAATCACAAACGCGGCGGCATTGTTGGGCGGCTTGAATGCATGGAAGACTGCTGGCTATCCGGTTGAAACGACGCCGGAGAAGTAAAAAATGAAAGGGTTGCGTCATCGCGAACCGACTAGCCGGTCATATTCGCTATGATGCCCAATCCAAAACCAGACGAAATCATCACCTTCCTGAACCGCGACGGCTCGATAGTGAATACCGACCCGAGCCGACCAGAATCGCCCTACCTTCTTGAAGTGCAGTGAATTGTGGCGGGGCTCGCTCTTTAGCAATTTGAAGGATTGATCGGCGAGCTTCTGTATCTCGATCGGAAGTTGAGAGTAGTATCGCCAGAATTTGGCGCTCGCGCGGTGTCTCACAAGTCTTTGCAGCGCCCTTCGCGGAGATCTTGAAGCGCTTCTTCGGCCAGTAGATCGAGTCTGCCCGTGTTTACATCTTCAGCAAATTGCCGATCCCACGCATCGGCATCGAACTCGGCAAACCACGCGCGAAAATCCGATAACTCATCCGCGGACAAGTTCTTCACGGCGGTTTCGATTTCATGAATACTCATCATGGCAGCATGATAAAACTCTTCCCGCCTAAGTCAAACGGATAAAATCAGGTCTGCGGTTGTGGCACTGGTTGTTGTCGCGTGAACGCTGGCAGGGGCGTGACGACTTTGCCGGAAGGAACGCAGAGAACCGGACACGGAGAATTGCGAACGACGCGCTCGATTTCAGATCCCAAGGCTGGCGCGCCGCCAAACAGCGAAGCGTGAACGGTCGTGCCGATGACGATCAAATCCGCATCAATCTCAGCAGCGAGCCCGACGATTTCCGCATACGGACGTCCTTCGGCAACGTGAGTCTGCACGCGGCCACCCTCGCTTTCAAAGTGCTGCATCCGCTCGTTCACTTCCGCGCGCATGCGTGACAGGGCCGAGCGCCCGCCTTCAGGAAACATCACGGAAATCTGTTCGAAGTAATCGCCGATGACGTAGACGGCGTGCAGCTCGGCGCCATGCGCTTCAGCCATCTCGCGCGCGACTCCGGTTGCCGCGATTGACGAAGGTCTGAAGTTCGTCGCCAACAGAATGCGATTCAAGCGCACTTCGGTCGCGCCTTCGCGATGATGAACAAAATCGTGTTGCGGCGGACGAATGGTGAGCACGGGACACGGCGCTTCCGCGATGATTTCTTCGGCGGTCGATCCAAACAGCGCGCGCGCCAAGCCGCGTCGTCCGTGGGTAACGACCGTGACCATATCGATATCGTAATCGCGCACGGCTTTGGCGATTTCATCTGCCGGTTCACCTTCGACAATCACCGGATCAACTTCCAACCCGGCAAAGAGAGGATCGTCCAAAAGCTCCTTCACCTGACCGCGCAATTGCAGCAACCAATTCTTTTCCTGCGCTTCGAGAATACGCTCAGGCAAAGTCATCAGGTTCGCGGGAACTTTCCCGGTTTGGACGCTGAACATAACGACTCGGCCATTTTCCTCGCGCGCAAACGCGGCTGCATATTTCAGCGCGGAACGCGCGTGCGGTGTGAAGTCAGTCGGGAAGAGAATGTTTCTGAATAAAGACATGTGCTTTGTGTTTGGTACTTAGTACTTTGCAAAGAAGAACCAGGTACAAAGTACAAAGATCAAAGTACGAACCGGTTTACATCACCCTCGTGCCGGCGATCCGATCGAGCTGCGCTTGAAGTCCCGATCGTTCTAAAACTTCACTGTGCTTTCGCGCGACCACCAACATCTCCAAAGCTACTCGTTCGCGAATACGACGCGCGCGCTCGCCGGCTGCCGCATGATCGATTGTTCGGCGCAAAGCTTCACTTAGCGCGGATACAAAAATCTTCACCGCCGGTGGATGGTCCAATGTCGCGACACCACTGCCGTACACAAAAGCGTGAGCGAACGGATCGAGGAAGCTGTAGTCATCTGCCAACTCGACTCGCGCGTTGGTAAATAGCGACTCAAAATCCGCACCTGAGGCATTTACCCCATGTTCAATTGCGCCAATCAACTCACCGGTGGTTGCGAGAATTGCCGGCCAATCGTTGTAGCTTCCGGCCGGATAAATCACTGGGGCCGGCTCTTCAAGTGTTTGAGGTTCTTCGTAGATCTGCGGTGATTCCGTCGCCGCGACCGAGGGGTTGTCCGAAATTGCGCTTTGTTCCAGAGTGACTGGAGCTGCGGAAACTTGATCAGAATGGTCTGCAGAGGGCGGAGCATCATCCGCCGGTGTCTCAGATTTTGACGCGAGAGTTGGAATCGCCGCGGCTTCGTCGGCGCCTTCGAATATGCTGATCGTTCCCGGCGCTTCGCGCGCGCGCAACACCAAACGATGCAGAGCCGCTTCTTCGAGCGTCTCGGTTCCCGCCGCGCGATCGATTTCGTGCACCAGTGGCGAAGCTGATCCATTCAGAAAGACATCCGCCGAATAATCGTCCGCTTCCACGTGAACTCGTCCGATGAATCCTTTCTGCGTCAGGCTGCGCAGCAGAGACCAAAGATTAACGAAAGTTGTATCCAGGTTTTCGTGAAGGGGTTTGGATTTCGAATCAGTGTCCATGGGGCGACAGAAAATTCAAACTCAATCGGAGTCTAACAAACGCAAAGCGCGAAGGGCAAAGAGGCAGAGCTAAGGCCCAATTGCGAAGAGCGAAGCGCCAAGCGTGGCGCAATGTTTTAAGTTGCTGATTTCACTCTTGCGCCTTGTCGCTTTAGGCTTGGCACGTCGCCGGTTCCTCTTTGCACTTTACTCTTGGCACCGCGCCCTTTGCCTGCTATTCTCCGCCGCATGCTTCGCGGAATCTTTCGCACGAAAAACCTTGACGACATTCTGGCGTCCGCACAGGAAGAAGGTCACAAACTAAAGCGCACGCTCGGGCCAATCAACATAACGTTATTGGGTATTGGCGCAATCATCGGCGCCGGAATTTTTGCGACGGTTGGTACGGCCGCCGCCGGCGATGCTTCGCGGCCGGGCGCTGGTCCATCGCTGATGCTTTCCTTTGTGATCACCGCGGTCGTCTGCGCATTCACGGCATTGTGCTATGCCGAAATGGCCGCGATGGTCCCGATTTCCGGATCGGCCTACACCTATTCTTACGCGACGCTCGGCGAACTGGTGGCTTGGATTATCGGTTGGGATTTGATGCTCGAATACGCGATCGGCAACGTGGCCGTGGCGATTAGTTGGGCCAACTATTTTCGCTCGTTTATGCAGGACGCTTTCGGCGTAAATATTCCCGACTGGCTGGCGACAGACTTTCGCACGGCGAGAAAAATTCCGGGGCTGCTCGAACACGCGCCGCACATCTTTGGTTATCCAATTGTCTTTAATCTGCTCGCGTTCGGCATCGTCGCGATCATTACCATCGTCCTGGTGTGGGGCATTAAAGAGTCGGCGGGATTCAACGCGGGGATGGTGATGGTCAAGATCGTGGTGCTGATCTTCTTCATTGGCGCTCTCTTTTATTTCGTTTCACCTTCGAAGATGGTTGAGAACTGGCATCCGTTTCAGCCGGCCGGATGGGGAGGAACGCTCGCCGGAGCTGCGGTTGTCTTCTTTGCTTACATCGGCTTTGACGCGGTTTCTACGGTCGCGGAAGAAACGAAAAACCCTGCCAGAGATCTACCCATCGGCATCATTGCCAGCCTGTTGATCTGCACTGTTTTTTATGTGGTCGTGGCCGCTGTTTTCACTGGAGCGATGCCTTACGGCGATTTGGTCAAGCGTCTGGCGACCGAGCAAGCTGAGCCCCTGACGATGGCTTTGAATCACGTGGCGCCGCAAGCGCGTTGGGCCAGCGCAGTGGTGGCGTTCGGATCAGTCGTCGCGCACACGGCCGTGCTGCTGGTGTTTCAGTTAGGCCAACCGCGCATCTTCTTTTCGATGGCGCGCGACGGCTTGCTGCCGCCGGTCTTTGCGAAGGTCCATCCAAGATTCAAGACCCCGCACGTCACGACCATCATGACGGGTGTGATCGTCGGCGGTTTTGCGGCCGTGATGAGCATCGACGAGATGGTCGACCTCACGAACATCGGAACTCTCTTCGCGTTCGTGCTCGTTTGCGTCGGCATCATCATCCTGCGATACAAGGAACCCAATCGCCACCGTCCATTTAAGGTCCCGTTCGGCGCGTGGCCATTGCCGCTAATGGGAGCTGTCTCCTGCGTGTTCCTTATGTATTACCTGCCGCCGACTTCGTGGTGGCGGTTCGTTGCGTGGCTGTTGCTGGGACTCGCAGTTTACTTAAGCTACAGCTATTCGAAGAGCGAGATTGGAAAGAAGATCGGACGTTCGCCGATCACTGCGCCCTGGTTGATGCTGATGGCCTTGGGATCATTCCTGCTGGCGATTGGCCTGCTGGCGATCCCGCACGACGCAGCGCTTGCCGACTCGATTCATAAAGCAGCGAGCGGCTTCACGGAAGGAAAGCGCGAGATCATTTCGCTCGGGTGTATTGGAATTGGAGTGCTCTCGGCGATCGTGGGCGCACTGATTGGGCTGATGCAGAAGAAATAATGAGCCACAGATTACGCAGATAAACACAGATAAGAAATGAGAGGGGTGGTTTTTTAATCTGTGTTATCTGTGTGAATCTGTGGATTATCTTCTTAGATCCTTGATCACCTCTCGACTCGCATTCAGTCCGCACGCGCCCGTCACACCACCACCCGGATGCGTTCCCGCACCGCACAAATACAATCCATCGATTGGCGTTCGATATCGCGCCCATCCAATCAACGGACGAAAAGCAAAGAGTTGATCAAGAGACATCTCGCCGTGATGAATATGACCGCCGCTTAATCCGTAAACGCGTTCGAGATCGAGCGGCGTGATCACTTGTCTCGTCAAGATTAGTTCTCCCAAGTTCGGCGCATATTCCGATAGCGCGTTCACGATTGCGTCGCCGAGTTCATCGCCCCGCGAATCCCAATCGCCGTTTTTCAACTTGTACGGGGCAAATTGAGCGTGGATCGACATGACATGCGCGCCCTTTGGCGCCAGCGATCGATCGGTGAGGGTTGGAATCGTCACTTCCATGTAAGGCTGTAATGAGAAGTCTCCGTACTTCGCTACGTCGAAGGCCCGTTCGAGATAATCAATGTCTGGTCCAATGTGAATGCGTCCGGAAAGTTTCTCGGCAGAGTCGACATCGCGGAAGCTCGGCAATGAAGACAAAGCCAAGTTCACCCTCGCGACGGTCCCGTGCGCGCGATAGTTTCGAATCTTCTGCAGAAAACTCGGGTCAAGTTCGCCTGCGTCAACCAACTTAAGAAAAGTAGTTTTCGGATCAGCATTTGAAATGACTGCGCGCGCTGAAATTTCTTCTCCGCTCGCCAGCACAACTCCGACAGCTTTGCCTTCGCTGATTTGAACCTCTGCGACTTCCGCACTCGCTCTGATTTGTGCACCCGCATCAGTCGCGGCCTTCGCTAACGCTTGTGACAATGCGCCCATCCCGCCTTTGACGAAGAAGGACGGCGCGATTGCCTCGCCGTTGTTCGCAGCTTGTAACAAGAGCGGCGCGCTGGTTCCCGCCGACCATGGTCCAGCGAACGCGCCAAAGATTCCGCGCGCAGCAATCAGCGCGCGCATTAATTCATTTTCAAACCATTCGGCCGCGAGATCAGCAACGGCCATCGGTCCATAGCGAAGCAAACGATATTCGTCCTTCTTGCCGAGACCGCGAATCTTCCATCCCAGTTTCCCCAGATCCCACAGCTCCGATTTAGACGGCGCATCGAGGTTCGGGGGCGTCATCGTCAGCAAAGGCCGCAGCGCGCGACCGACATTGTTGAAGCAGGAAAGAAACTCGGAATATATTTCGCTGTCTTTCTTCGAAATCACGGCGAGTTCATCAGTCGTGCGTTTCGCATCTTTATAGATCCAAACCGGCGGGCCATCCAGATTGAGTGCCGCAACGCGAACTCGCGGCTCGAGAAATTCAAGACCGTAACGATGAAGTTGTAGGTCGTTGATTATTTGGCGCGACATCGGGCCGGCACTGCTCGCCAGCGAGGCGCGAAAGCCCGGATGAAATTCTTCAGTGACGGACGCGCCGCCGACCACCTGGCGCCCTTCGAGCACGAGAGGTTTCAATCCCGCTTTCGCGAGATAATAAGCGGTGATCAGTCCGTTGTGACCGGCGCCGATGATGACTGTGCGGCTGTTATTCAGCATTTTGTTGGTGCGTAAGAATATTATTGCTTTTGCAAGTGAACTTCCGATAGGATTTCGGCCGCTCCATTGAATTTGGGAGGCCTCAAACCTCAAACCTCAAACTCATTAAACTCTGAGAGGAGAACCCCCAAATGAATTACGTTTCGTTAGTTCAGCGCGGACGAGTGATTGTCGCCATCGTTGGATTGCTCTGCGTTGCCATGGCGAGCGCGCTCGTTTGGCGTACCACTGCAATCAGGCGAAGCCAAGCAAGTGAATCCCAGCGCAAGTATAACGCAAGAATACGCGACGGAGTCGGAAGCGAAGTGCAATTCGCCGACATCGGAGATGAGGGCAGCTGCCGAGCGTCTGCCGACTCAGTCTCACACTTCATATTCAAACGTTCAGGCGCAATCCTGAACGGCAAGACGAAAACCAGACTTGCAAGAATGGAAGTCAGTACACTTGCCGGAAACAGCCGGCGGATATCTCTGGACCAGTTGTCGGAGATTCTCGCTCAGACTGCTATCGAGCGCATTTCCAAATTAAGGGATTCGGACCTAAACAATGCAAGCGAATCCTTACGAGGCTTCGATGCTCCTGACTTGCCGGATTCGTTCCGTCGCGGCAGAAACACAGTCAAATTGCGAGCCAGTAAGGCCAGTTCGCTGACGCCTGAACAATTCGTAGCGCAGGCCAAAGCAATTCGTGGCGCAGATAACGCTTCGAAGAATATTTTCCAAGCTGCCGCCAAGAATGCGATCGCCGACGAGCTTGTGAAACGCTCGCGTTCGCTCGGAGATGCCATTCCCGAACGCTTCGGATCTTCCGCCGGTCTCACGCCAATTCAAGCGGTCCTGCTCGCCTATTCGATTGCCGCCGATGACCCGATGACGGATTCAGAGGCGAATTTACAAAAGCACATGGTTGAAGTGCGAGATGGACTGACCAGAATCACGGGGCAGACGTACGCCTCTCCCGACGGTCATCTGGCTTACGGGAACAATGGGTATTTGTTCTCCACCCCTCTTGATCTCGCCTTTGATGATGAAACCGTAAATCTTCTGCTCGATCATATCGCCGAAAGGAGCGCAAACCAATGAGAAAATAATTGCTCTGCCTCATGTCATGCGTTTTGATGGTCGCTCTTTATGGCTGCTCGTCGGAAAAGAATTGTTCGGTTGCGGTTGGTAAGGGGAATACTGGAACTTACCAGGACAGCGATGGTGTCCAACATCAAGTTACTGCTGACGATAACGGAAACGTGAGCGTTCCTTGCGGTGACAAGGATAGCCTCTCCATGGTCCAGCCAACCCCATCGCCGGATGAGTTATTTTATTGACGATATCGGGTTTTCTCTTGCTTTTATATGCCGCGCATCGTTACTGCGCGGCATTTCTTTTTCTCCGATTGATTTTTGAAGCCGAGGAGGGTGACGCTAATAATCTTTCAAGATCTCCATCGCCGCGTTCCGTCCGCTCGCGCCCATGATGCCGCCGCCCGGATGGGTGGCCGACCCGCACATGTAAAGATTTTTAATCGGCGAACGATACTGGGCCCAACCCGGCGCGGGCCGCAAAAAGAAAAGTTGTTCGAGCGTCAGCTCGCCTTGAAAAATATTTCCCTCCGACAATCCGAATTCACGTTCGAGATCGAGCGGCGTGAGAACTTGTCGATGCAGAATGATGTCTTTGATATTCGGCGCGTGTTCGGCAATCGTATCGATGACCGTGTCGCCGAACTCTTCGCGCTTCTCGTCCCAGTTCCCTTCTTTCAAGTTGTACGGCGCGTATTGCACAAAGCACGACATGACATGTTTGCCCGGCGGACAGATTGAAGGATCAGTCAGCGATGGAATGACGATGTCGATGTAGGGACGGCGGGAATAGCGGCCATACTTCGCATCGTCGTAGGCGCGCTCCATGTAATCGACGCTGGGAGAGATAGAAACGGCGCCGCGCAGGTGCGGGCCAACACCAGGCATTGATTTGAAGTTCGGGAGCGCATCCAGCGCGAGATTCACTTTGCCTGACGAGCCGCGAAACTTGTAACGCTTAATATCGTCCACGAAATCGTCGGGCAGGTGTTCTTCACCCACCATCTTCATGAAAGTCAGCCGCGGATCGACACTGGACGAGATGATGTCGGCGTAAATCTCGTCGCCGTTGACCAGCACGACCCCCTTCGCCGCGCCGTTCTTCAAAATGATTTTCGCAATCGGCGCTTCGGTGCGAATTTCTGCGCCAGCTTCACGCGCGGCATCGGCGATTGAGTTTGAGATTGCGCCGGTGCCGCCGCGCGAAAGACCCCACGATCGAAACGCTCCGTCAATCTCTCCCATGTAATGATGCAGCAGCACGTAAGCCGTGCCGGGACTGCGCACGCCGAGAAAGGTGCCGATGATTCCTGACGCGGACATGGTGGCTTTGAGCACGTCCGTCTCGAACCATTGATCGAGAAAATCGATGGCGCTCATCGTCATCAACTGCACCTGATTGTATTTGTCTTCCGCGGAGAGCTTTTGGAATCGCCGGCCCATCGTCAGCAATTTCATTAATCCTTTCGGATTGAGCGAAGCCGGATCGGGCGGCGTCATGTTCATGATCGGCTTGACGAAGTGGGCCATCTCGACCATCGCCTTGCCATATTCATCATAGGCTTCGGCGTCGAGTTTCGAATGCCGCGCGATCTCTCGCCGCGTCTTCGCATGATCGTTCACGCGCCAGAGATAATCGCCATTCGGCATCGGCGTGAAGGTTCCGTCCAGCGGAAGTATTTCCAATCCATGCCGCGGCAGATCGAGTTCGCGAATTATTTCCGGCCGGAGAAGGGAAACGACGTACGAACAAACTGAGAATTTGAATCCGGGAAAAACTTCTTCGGTGACGGCCGCGCCGCCGAGCACGTGCCGGCGTTCAAGCACGAGCACGCGCTTACCTGCGCGGGCAAGATACGCGGCATTGACCAAGCCGTTGTGGCCGCCGCCGATGACGATGCAGTCGTATTTTTTCATGTGATGTAGCGCAAGCTGTTAAACTTGCGCTTCGCAAATTACCAATTTGCGCTACTGCTTTCTGCTTGATGAGGACTGCGTAGGATACTTATAATCGCTCGCCCTTACAATTCATCATGAGTGCATCGCGGAGGAGAGAATGTCGATCAGTCAAATGATTCTGCCGGAGTTCGAACATGAAATGGCGAACACGCGCAAGACACTGGAGCGAGTTCCCGATGATAAGTTCGCATGGAAGCCGCACGAAATGTCGATGTCGCTCGGTGGTCTGGCGACGCATCTCGGAAACATTCCTAGTTGGACCAAGAATACGTTCGAAGCCGACGAACTTGATATTGCGCCGCCGGGCTCGCCGCCTTATAAGCTGGAAGAAGCGAAATCAACTGCCGAGTTGCTCGAGGCCTTCGACAAGAATGTCGCTTCCGCGCGCGCTGCGCTCGAGGCGGCAACTGATGAAAACTGGGAGGGCAAGTGGTCTTTGCTGATGACGGGCAAACCAATCTTCACGTTGCCACGCACGGCCGTCATGCGCGGATTCATCTTGAGCCATTCAATTCATCATCGCGCGCAGCTCGGTGTGTATTTGCGCCTGCTTGATGTTCCGGTGCCCTCGATCTACGGACCGTCGGCGGATGAAGGTGGGTTCTAAAGGGCTAACCGTTAGTTGTGATATCGAAATTCATGGTTCTTGTCGCTCGAATAGCGTCAGCGACGCGGACCACCTCTACTGCCGGCTTCACGTCGTGAACTCGGACAATATGCGCGCCGTTCAATACTGACGCGACCACTGTGGCGATCGTGCCGTAAAGCCTTTCATCGGCCGGCGCACCGCCCAATAACTTTCCCAGAAATGATTTGCGGGAAGTACCTATCACGATCGGAAGGTCGCTGAATTCGTGCGCGACTTGATCGAGCTTTGCGATTAGCTCCAGGTTTTGCTCCACGCTTTTTCCAAATCCGATTCCGGGATCGATGGCGATGCTCTCGCGCGCGACTCCGTGTTCTTCCGCAATTGAGATGCTGAGATGCAATCCATCGAGCACGTCGGCAAAGATGTTTTCGGCGAACGGGATCTGCTGCATGTCTTTCGGAGTTCCGCGTGAATGCATGAGAAGCAATCCGGCATCTGCCTGAGCTGCTTCGTCCGCAATCGCCGGCTCAAAACGCAATCCCGAAATGTCATTAATGATTTCGGCGCCCGCCGCGAGTGCGGCTCGCGCGACCGCCGCTTTGGTTGTATCGATTGAGATCGGAACAGCACCAGATGAAGCGAGTCGCTCAATCACCGGCAACACGCGACTCAACTCTTCTTGCTCCGAAACGAATTCCGAGCCAGGCCGCGTGGATTCTCCGCCGACATCGATGAGGTTCGCGCCTTCCGCGATCATCTGCTCTGCATGAGCAACCGCGCGATCGAGCGAATAGAATTGTCCGCCATCGCTGAAACTGTCAGGCGTCACGTTGAGAATGCCCATCACGAGCGTGCGCTCACCATAAGACAATGAACGTCGTGCAATTCTCCATTGGCGGATCGTCATTAGGGGAAAAGTAGAGTGCAAAGCGCAAAGAGGCAAGCGCGAAGGGTGAAGAGAAGAGAAGTGTGATTGGGTTCTGGCTTAGATCTTTGGGCGTAGCACTTTGTGTTTCCTGCCCGTCGCCTTGACCGTGCTCTCTGCGCTTTGTTATAAAATTCGTTCGCGCACGTCAAACATTCCATTCGCGCGATCGGTGTTCCGCAGTAGCTCAATGGCAGAGCATTCGGCTGTTAACCGAAGGGTTGTAGGTTCGAGTCCTACCTGCGGAGCCAAATTCCTTAAGAAAATCGCAAAGGCGACCGAGTAGAAAGGGTCGCCTTTTGCGTTTTCCCTCTAAGTTTCCCTCTAAGAGAATTTAGTATGTGGTCTTTTTGCTGGCTAAAGTGAAGATCTGCTCTTGAGATACGTAGTGAACAATTCTTGCAAGCCGGCCAGCTCTCACGCGATTTTCGGAACGGCTTGACTACGCTCTGAGTCGCGCGGTCCAGCTAACTTCGCACCCTTGCGTTCGCAGGTCGTGAGAAAATCATTAAGTTGTTCCTGATTGTAGAGAACGCGAGTTCCGATACGAAAGAACCGGATTCGCCCGGCCTCCCGCGCCCGCAACAGAGTAATTCGCGAAATACCTAAACGCGCAGCGGCTTGTTTCTCTGACATTAGGTTGTGGTTATCCTGATAGTCATTCATAACTCCCCCAGTTAACTAAGACTTCATCAGTGGTTTCACTATAGGGCGAATTCAAATTCGACCTCCTCAGACTGTGCAGCATCATTCCCACGCACTTCAGCTTGTTCGTAGTTGTCCAAGGTGCTTTCCTCGAGACCCTGATGGAACGCAGAGTCTGCTCGATCCCGAAGGGCATCTTGACTGGATTCGTTGCGCGGGTTTTGACGTTGATCGAAGCTTTCTTTCGTGGCTTCCAGCGCCATCTCTTTATCGACGCGGCGATCCAGAGCGCCGCGTAATTCTTCAATCGAGTTTGTGTAAATGATCGCGTCCTCTCGTGCCCTCGATACCGCAACGTAACCCATACGGTCGTTCAGCAAGACTCGCGATTCGCTCGTATCGGCGTTGATGAGAACGCGGTCAACGGTCGTTCCCTGCGATGAATGGCTGGTCACAGCGTAGCCGTGATCGATATGACGAAAGTTATCCTTCTCGAAACTGACTTCTCGTCCGTTGTCCAGCTTTACTGTCAGTTCTTCATCGCCAATCTTCGCGATGGTTGCTAACTCGCCATTGGCGACTCGCTTTTCAGTGAATGGAGCGCGGAATTGAATGCGGTCGCCTTCAGCGAATTCGCGTTCGGCTTCGCGATAGACGCTCACGCCAGACAGTCGCTGTGGGTTGTAAGTTAGTTCGCGTCCGTTTTCGAAGCGAACGGTGATCTCGTTCTCTTTATGATTCTTTGCAGTCACGCGGGAATAGTCGCCAACTTTAACGCCGTAGACCTTACTAGCGTGGTTGTATCGGAGAATGTCTTCACCGGGCACGTACGCGTTGGCGAAAGTGCGTTCGGTGCCGGTCATATCTTGACGGTTCACATAAACGATCATTTGGTGATCGTGTCGGCTGACTTTGCCGTCGCGCTGTAGCTGACGATGAATGAGCGAGTTGAGTTGAACTCGCTCTCGGTTGCGTGGCGAAACGACGAGCGTATTCTCCGGGCTCTCGCAATATGCGCTGGCGATTGTTTTCAAGCGCTGCTTTGAACTGACGATTTCAATGATCCGGCCTTGCTGTTCAAGGCTGTCGATCGCTGCGCGCATTTCCCTGGCTGAGAGTTTTTCAACGGTGCGCTTTAGCTCGGGCTTTCGTTGCCGGACGATCTCACTCAGTTTGACGGTCGCCATTCCATGCTTTTGGAATTGCTCGAACGGTGTTCCTGCTTCGACGGCTTGATGCTGTCGGCTGTCGCCAACGAGTAATACTTTGTCGGACGATTCAAGTCGGGCGAAGAACTTGTGAAGGTTCTTGGTGCTTGCGAGTGAGCTTTCATCCAAGACGAAAAGCCGATTGTGATTCGAAGGTGCTTCTTGTCGCCGCCGGATGAACTTCTGCAACGTCTCAGATTGAATTCCACTTTCTGCGAGCTGCTTGGTCGCGCGGGTCGTCGGCGCAAGGCCGCGCACTTCGTATCCTTCTTTCTCGGCTGCCTCTCTCAGAACCGATAAGGCTGTTGTCTTGCCCGTTCCCGCGCCGCCTTGCAAACCAATGACGTGGTCGCGACTCGTGAGGATCTGTTCAACTGCCGCGCGTTGGTTGTCGTTCAGTCTGAGTTTTTGTCCTTCGGCAATACTGTCAACTGTGCGCCGTGCATCCTTGCCAACGATCGGATTATGTTGCGATTGGCCGTCCAGCATGGTTTGAATGTTGGACTTCTCCATCTCCAACATTCGTTGAGTTGTCGCCTCGCGTGGTTTACGTTCGCGGATGATCTCAACGAATTCGCCGCGCTCGACGCGTTGGTGAAGCTCGCGCGCGACCGCTCCGTATGTGGTCAATCCAATGTTGCGCCGTAACGCATCGGCCATTACTTTTCGCATATCAGTGACGGCTTCACGTTCGGTCGTATTGTCGCGAGCAAACGTAACGGCTTCCTGCGCCCGCTTTGTGATCTCATCCTGAGAGAATTTAATTGGATCACGCTGTCTTGCCTGCTCGACTGAACGTCGCGCCTGATTGTCATAACGCGCGTCCATTTCCAGCGCCCTTTCTCTCATTTCGGCATGATCATATTTTTTGCTCGCGCGATCGTTGCGAGCGGCTGCCTGATTCAAACCCGCGCCTTCTTTAACGGTAATTCCCTGTTGCTCAAGGCGCTCCTTCATTGCCGCCGCTTCCCTGCGCAACTCGGCACTGCGTGGGCTGCTCTCCTGCAAATACTCCTTGCTGAATCCTTTGATCTCCGGTGCATCAGTACGCGCGTCAACCTCGATTTCATAACCGAGTTTCTGAATCCGCTCGGCCAGATTCACGCGATACAATGCGGTCGCGTATTGCTGGCTGCGATATAGCTCAAGCGGTTGTAATGGCTTCGTCCTTCCGTCATCGGTCCGCGTCACGTTAAAGATGACAACGTGTGTATGAAGCTGCGGCGCGGCATAGCCCGTTTCGTGATCTGGTCGCGCCGCCGTGTGCTCGAATTGCGCGGCAACCATCTTTCCCGTAGTGACTGCGGGCTTGTTGCCGCCCATACGCGCTTGCGTGAATTCCTCGAATACACTCAGTGCTTCATTGACGGCTTCTCGGTGCGCGACTCTGATTCGTTCGTCGTTGCCAACTAGCGCCGCGAGCGATACTGACTTTGGCGCACTGAAGGTCGCGTCCCAACCCGCTCGATGTTCGCTGATCGTTATTTCCTCGCCGTATCTGTTGACCTCTTCTCTCGACTTAACCGGGCGGACGAGTTGCTCGCCAGTATGCGGGTCTTGTCCCGCAACTAGTCTTTCGTACTGCTCGCTTCCGACTTCTCCTTTCAGTCCCCACTCTTCGGCCAATCGGCCATACCACTGTCCACTCACTTCGCCGGATTCGCTGTAGTAGTTCTCCTTCGCGTTGATGAACTCCTGCCGGTAGTAATCCTTGGCCTGTCCAGCGGAGAGCGCTTTACTCATCGTCATCATTGGCTAAACCTCGTCCCAATCGAGCTCCTCTGCTTTCTCCGGTACGATCTCCTCAGATTGAATTGCTAAGTCGGTTTGTTCGTGCGTCGGCGGTTCTACCGCTACTGGCGCCGGTGGTGGTTCAACTGGCTGTTCAACGACCGACCGAACATTCCTTCTTACGAAAGCATGAGCAACTTGCTCACGCTCTACAGGCTGAATGCGAAAAGGCACAACCGCATCCGAGTATTTCCAGTAGCCATGAAGGTTTCGCAGAGCCATGATTTGTTCTTTGCTTACGACCGAGCGTCGTTCGGTGAATGTCGAGTAGTTAATCGAATCTCGCCCATTCGCTTGCACGGTCGCTGTCGTTCCTATTCGTGGACGTTCTTTTTCTTCTTCTCCGATCATCTCGGAGACCCAACGCGCCGACTCCGGCTCGTTACAACGAAACAGAATCTTTAGGTGCGGTGCTGAAAGCATCGTCGCCGCGTTACGGCCGTAATGCTCTTCAAACTGCGCCTTGTTCTGTGTTCCAAGGATCAACTTCAGACCGTACTTTCGTCCTTCGACCAAGACGCTTGATAACGCAGGCAATCTCTTTAACGAGTGAACCTCATCGACCACGACCCAGCATGGGTGTTCTCTAGAGGCGGCTGGCGGTGTTGCCATAAGCCTTTTCATCAAAATGTTGATCCAGGCGGCTTGCAGTGTTCGGAGCGCATCGCGCGTGTCCTGGGTGGAAGTAATGAAGATCCAACCGCGCCTTCTGTGCGTCCATCCTGTTAGACTGAACTTTTGTGAACAATCATCCAGCGAAGGCAGAAGCTTGAGCGACTCGCCTATTTCGGAAAGCGTGGCGAGCACACCTCCGCGCTGTCCCTTAGCGTCCTTATCAATCAGGTGCGCGTGTTCGGTTCCCTTTACGACTTCATCGATTAGCTTTTCATCCGTGAGCATTTCAACAATCCGCGCGGCATTGGGTTTGAATTCCAGCATCCGCGCAAAGATGCTGCGGGCTGACTTGATGAAAAACTGTGTGTTTGGTGCGCTGTGGTCTCGATCAGGAAAGAAACTCTCGGCGATGAAATGCCGATCGGTCGCTCCGGCATTCGTGTTCTCGTAATCAACTTCCAGCGTCGGGGACCAATAAGGACACCGCGCATCAAGCGGATTCAAAACGATGTCTTGTCCTGGCTTGAAATAGTTTGTGATGAACTCGCCTGCCGGGTCATAACAAACAACGGCTTCCGGTGGATGGCGTTCGGCGATCTGAGCCAAGAACTGTTGGATGACCTGGGTCTTGCCGGTGCCTGGATCGCCTAACAAAAGAAACCCTTCAGTCTCTTCCTCACGCGGCACGGGTAGCGGATAAGAGCGTGCGTCCATTCCGATCATTTGTCTTAATGCGTCGATCATATTTCACTCCCCTGGTTGTAGCTCTTGAGTGCTACGCCAGCTTCTCGGCGGTACTCGCGGGCGTATTTCTTTGGGCTAAGTTCTTTCGTTCCTCGGATCGGTTCACCCTTCAGATAGAGTCGCTGTGCGACAGCATCAAGGATCGTCAAACCGATTGTTCCGAAGATAAAAATTAGGATTGCGCCCAACCATGCCGGACGCCAGATATCGGGAATGCTCTGGCCCTCGTAAATATGTTCCTTGAACCATTCGTACATATATCGGTCACCGGCAACGCCATGTAGCCAGTAATATTTCTTGTGCTCGATTCCTCCCTTCAGCAACAGAATCGGACGATGATCCTTGTCGAGCTTTATGTGTCCTTCGTCGTCGTACACTGGCTCGATCTCATCGTCTTTGACGTAAAGTGAAACTTCTTTCTTGGTGTTGGGATCGATCACGGTGCGCCCGAGCGTCGTGTACGGTGATCTCGAATTCGCAAAGGTGCCGCGCCAAGTGCTTTTGAAATATTGTTTGAAATAAACGCGCTGCATAACCGTCAAGTTAATGGTCACCCAATAGCGGTGAATGACATATGCACCCGCGCCAGCAACCAAGAACATCACGACTGCATAAGCGCAGAATCTGCGAAATGCGTTTTTCGATCGCGTACGACCTTCTTCGGTCAGAAATCCCAGTCTCGTTTTCATGACACACTTTCTCCTTCCTCCAAAAGAGGATTTTTCACAATATTCAGGTCGACGGCAGAGAGGGACTTGGAGGCGAACCAAATACTCTCGCCTGTGGGCCGGAGATGTTTCTCCGGTATTGTTAGAAGACGGCGGAGCCGTCCTGAAATTCCAGCCGTGCTGGAACTTCTATCGCAGATTTGGGACTTTAAGTCATAGTTTTTTCAGACTGTTTTAGTTAACCTTCGCCTACTCGACAACAACCCAACCAAAAAGATTCCCTATATATAATGACGGCACAAATCGCGTTTCGCTCCCATCAAGCAAAAAAAATATTTTCGTCGGCAGCTACAGGTGTCGCCAAAGGCGACACGCTTTTGGAAGAAAGGCGACACTTTGCCTGGTCGCCGCTCGCGATCTTCCAAGTAGGCCGAACGTTCGCCTGAGCCCTATTCCTCACTACTATCTTGAAACTCATGTGCTTCGTCACCGTCCTCGTCATGTTTCTCAAAACTGCGCTCTACAAATCTCGTTCCATGCTATCTATGGACGGAAGTTTCGAGCTGAAATTTCAGTCACGCCAAAATTTATTTTCAAAGATTGCTCGGCACCTACGTAAGACGCGACATTTGGTCAGAAATTCCCGCGACCCAAAACTTTTTTCAAAATAGCGGTTTTCAATTATTAATAGACGGAAGTTTTGGCCCGAAATTCCACTTGGCCTCAACTTTTTTTGTAAACCGTCTGTCAGCCTTTCTCGTTCCTTACTGTTCTCTTACCGTTGTCTACCGTTCGTTACGGCATGACGTCTGCTGGCTGATCTGCGCTGCTCTTGTATTTCGTCGTCGCTTTCAATTTTCTCGCGTTAGGTCGAACGACTCATTACCTCCAAGGGTGTTGTAAATAATGACAAAGTTGTAATTTACAACACCCCGTCAACTTCCGAAGACTTCGGAAGAAAACTCAAGCCCTGGCGCGAACCGCGCCATTCAACCAGCTTGCACAATAAATCAATTTTGGGAATCCGTCTGTGTTGTACAACACAATTCTGTTGAGCGATTGCTTAGGAATTCTGAAGGTTCTTCATGTTCTGAAAAAACAATCTTGGAACTCTTGACTTAGCGCAGTTCAAAACCGCAACAGACTGAGCCGGTGGAGCACTCAGGATCAAAGAATTTTCATGATGGGAAGTAGGTTGCCGATTGATCACACTCCTCTGATTCAGATTGCTTGCTATTCCGACAAATTCTCCTTGCCTTAACGCTTTGAGTTGTACTATTGTTTGCGCCGCAGAATTCAGTCTAGCGGGTTCTCACGTAACTCATTCACCGCGTAACCCTGAACCCGCACAGTTTCATCACAACTGTTTTGTTGCGCCATCGAATCTGCGCGGGAACCTAAATGACCGGCTCATATAAAATCGAAGGTCAAAACGAGAGCGCTTTGTTTAAGGCCGACTTCGATTCCGTTTGTAAGCTGTTAGCGCAGGATCGACAGTGGGGAACCCATGTTCTGCAAATAGCGAATACAAATTCGGTAAGCGTTGCAATCTCCAAAGCCTATGGCAGTGTTTTAGGCTCATCGACGGTTCGTGCCGGGCCGGGCTACATGCTCATCAAAGGAACGGCCGGCAAACGGAATCGATTGCTCTACCGATTGGAAGCGGTTGATGCAGCCACCACGAGAATAACTCCTGAAGGCATGGCTGATGGGTACTTTAAGATCATCGTACCGGTTGGTTTGCTCTGTATGGGTGTACTTCCGGTTGTTCTAACTCCTTGGTTATACAGGCTGCGGGCACATAACATGAGGTACTTTTCTTCGCGTTACCTATCTGCATTCTGCCGCTACTTAGGCGTTTGTCTGCAAACACCGCAACCCCAGCCTCGGGCGTCTTCACAAGGAGTCTCGTCGGTCCTTTCGCTCAGTAATCACGGATCGGAATCAGTTTCCCATTTGTTCTGCGGAACATGTGGAACGAGAAATCTCATGGAGAGTAAATTCTGTTTCGCGTGCGGTGGGCCGATCATTTCGCATGGCCAATCAGGTGCGGAGATTCCTGCAAGCTAGTAGCAATCTGGAGGTGAACGGAAGTGGAAACGATTCAGCTTCTTGGGTCGGCGATGGGTATCGGCTTTGTGTCAGGCCTGAACCTCTACGCAACTGTGTTGACGGTCGGACTAGGAATTCGTTTCCATTTTATCGTTTTAAGCCCGCAGTTCTCTAAGCTGGGAATTTTAGGAAGTCCGTATGTACTTATTGCGGCGGGCGTCTTCTTCCTTCTTGAGTTTTTCGCCGACAAGATTCCTTGGGTCGACAGTCTCTGGGACGCCGTCCACACATTCGTGAGGCCACTCGGTGCGGCAGCCCTCGGCGCTACGGCGATTGGTTCTGTTGATCCCCAAGCCGCGCTGATCGCAGTGCTTTGTGGAGGAGTCGCACTCACGGGCCATTCAGCAAAGGCAGGGACACGATTACTCGTGAATCATAGCCCAGAGCCTTTCAGCAACATCGTTCTAAGCATCGGTGAAGATATCTTAGCTGTCGTAGGAACTTGGCTAGCTATCAATCATCCCGTCATCATGTTCGTGCTAGTGCTGCTCTTCTTAATCGCGTTCACTTGGTTCGCGCCAAAGGCATTCCGGCTCATGCGAGTTGAATATACCGCAGCGCTCGCACTCCTTAAGAAGCTGTACATGATCGCTCATGCATACATCTTGAACTACCGACAACGGCGACTAGTCGCGGCTGGCACAAACCTGAGCATTCCCGTAGGTTCGTCCTCGGACTCTCTAGCGGAACGACCAAGTGCGCGGCACTGGAGCGAGGGTGTGCCCGAACACTATCTTCATTACTTGGATCATAACCTTCCAGGGCAAGACGTTAGCTCATGCATTAGATGCGTGGCCGGTAAAGGGATCAAAGGTCTGCGTCATTCACTTGGATACCTTCAGGTACGCGACAATGCGTTGCTGTTCGTGACTCGTCGGTCGTTTCGTTTTCGGAACTATCAAATTGATCGAACCACAATAGAAGACGTTCATGTCAAGAAGCGCATTCTGCTGGATCGCCTGATACTCAGAGCGAACGGAAAGCAGCAAGTGTTTTCCATCTTCAAATATCCTCCGCACATCGAGGATTTATTGCGTCTACTGGAAGTACATAAGAAAACGAGGTGAAGTTTTTCATTTCGAGGATATGTGAAATGCTCGACGTGCGATTTATCCTCACTTGCGTCGTGCCAAGAGTCCCGTAACGATTTCCTCGCCTCTCTCTTCGACCTGAGTCGTGATCTTTTTCCAAGCTGCAGCGGTTGGATGGTCGCCGCCGAGCACCAGCTTGAACCCATGCCCCACAAGGTAACGGAGCCGAGCAATTTCACCGTAAAGTATCCGCTCATTCCGTGCCAGGCCAGAGCCTTCCTGCAAGGCGGCAACTAAGATTTTGCGACACCATGTATTCGGGTCCAGTCCGGCTTCGGTGGCTAATTTCTCAACTTGTTCGTATTCCTCGCTAGTCACGCGAAACGCAACGTTTCGGGTTCTCACAGTCTTTTTCCCAGCCATCAGATTACTTCCCTCCGCACCTGAAAAATCACCAAAGTTTTTCGTTAGCAACTCTACTCACGTTTGTGATCCGATCCTAACGATTGTAACCGACGAACCGCTAAGTGCGGCAAACTCGCGTGGTTAACAGAACTAGGCCGTTGCTCACGAACGTGAGTAACGCAGCCCGCTTGGAGCGGGGTGACGTGTCCCCTATTTTCAGGTGCGCAGCACCTTCGTCGTCTATTCTTGTCACTGGATGTTCCGATTCCACAAGAAGATTAGCGCGAGCTAAGTGAAACCGACATGCAAAGACGACAGCGAGTCACAAGGCCAATCGTGGCTTGGACTCGCATCTCACCTATACAACCAGCTGAAGCGGGATAAGGCGTCAGAGTCGGCTTTGCCTCAATAAGCCCGTCTGCCTCAAAAACATGAGGTTTGCCCTAAAAAAGTATTTCCAGACGGATTGTGCTTGTCGTTTTTGGCGGGAGGCTGTTCCTCTTGACGCTGTTCGTACAACAGGACGGCGTATCCCTCGTTGTCCTCAAACTCAATTGCATAACCGATCTGAAGAATGTGTTGCTTGTTCGTAAGGTCTGTATAGCGAAATTGCGCGTCAATGAATACTCGCGTATGGCCGGAGATCAGGAAGTCGGCCACTTCAGGCGTAACGTCAAGCGGAGTGAACGCAATGGTCATTCTTGCTCCCGCAGCGAGCATGTTACTCGGCCTATCTTCCGGCCATCCTTTCCAGTCTGTAGGCCCTGTCAGCTTATCGCCCGGTCGAAAAAGCTGAGTTTGGGTTTTCGTTGTGAGATTAAATGCAGGCGTCCTACCGGCGTTCATCACATCGGCTGTAATCGAAATCGTTGGAATTTCAACCGGGCCGATCCTTGGCGTTTCAATGACTACATAGGCGCGCTCAGTTACAGCCATTGCGTCCAACTGGCGTTGCATCACTGTTGCCTGCTCCTTCATCGCCTCAAGCTGCGCTCGCATGACTTCCGATTGGTTGTTCAGCGATTCGGCTTGCTTTCTCATCACGCGCAGTTGCCGCCAATAGATCACGGCTTGTACGGCAACAGCCATGAAAAGAAAGAGATTGAGCAACATGAGAACGAGAGCCATAAGCAATATGCGATCTACGAACCGATCCTATCGCGCAGACTTCCGAGAAACCTCTCGGCTTGGTCAGCCATCCGTTTTAGTTCTGCTGCTGATATTTCGCCTTGCAAGCTTTCCCAAATCTGGAAGGTCGTTTGCAGATCGGAATGGCGACAAAGACTCTGACCCCTTGTTGGGAACAAATCGAGTTGTTGTGGTCTGTCGCGTTCCACGTATTCACTGGCATTCGCTCAGAGTCGCGGCCCGACGATTATTTTCAACTCATTAGCCGCCAGACTAGGATCACGTACACGTACCGTCTCGAAGTCGTCTTGGTTCAATGTCCTCATTAAAGCTTTCGCCACGCCGTCCAAGTTACTTGTTCGGATCGTAATCCCCAACGGCTGTCCGCCCGCGGCAAGGAGTGGCGACAACTCTTGTTCTGTCGATTCAGGAACGGGCTTCGGGGCAGAAATGCTCCAACCTGGTATTTCGCTCAGCGCCCTCGCCAGTTGCCCGGCGACTATAAATGACTCATCGCTTGCCTTCGGATACAGCACGTCTACACGGTATGGCTCGGAACTGAACCGCGCGTTCTTGAACATATCTGCGCGAATCACGCGCGGGTCTTGCTTCTTTTTGACTTGGGCTAATAGCTTCTCCGCCTCAGCCTGTCGCGTTCGCGCATCCGCAGCCTCTTTCTCTAGTTTCGCCGCGCGCTCATTCGTCTCAGCGATCACTGCGTCGTTCTTGCGATTGCTCGCACGCCATAGCGCCCACGTAAAAAGGGCCGTGACTACGGCGGCTATCAGAATCCAAACAAGGTACGCGAAAAATATGTTCCTGTGCGTCCTTCCGGCTATATCAATGGCCGATGGGCTGGACGAATTAGATTGGATAGTCATGATTGCCCTCATTGTATTCGTAATCAGCATAGCGATAGTCGCCGCCCATGCACCTAGGGACGCGCAGAGAAGATATAAAGCCCTACAAGAGCAGGAACGAGCTTCGGCGTTGAGCCAGCGTTTCTAGCGGAGGCCGCTTAATGCTAACCTTCGATGCAAGATTAACTCTCAGGCTTGCCAGAAAGGAACTAACCATGACGATGGAGGACGTTTACGTTGTCCAAACAAGCAACACCGGAAATGGTAAACCGGTAGGCGTGTACCGTCGAATAGAAAGAGCGCGGGAAGAGGCTGATGTTCACGCCGCCGCTATCTTTGGAGAAAGCACGCCCAACTCAACGCAGACACTTGATGGAACTGAGATGAGAATTTATCTCTCTTCTCAAGGAGAGATTGTCGGCAGCTATGCGATTTTCCACTTTACGCTCGATGAAGAGGTAGACAATTCAGAATCACCTGAGCCTGAAATCAAACCGATACGCCGCATCTCGCTGCACGAGGATGTGTGACAGGAAATGATCGACTGGACAAAAGAAGCCAGCGAAACCGACGCGCTCATCGCGGAGTTGCAGCGTCGTGGCATCCCGCTTCCTAAAGGGTCTCAGTTCTGGTTTGATGATCTGGAAGAACAGTCCGGCACATTAGAAGAGATCGAGTTTTCCACTCGCTCGTATTTCACACCCGCAGGAAAGTATGAGGCTAACCACCAAATCAGAGTTGATAAACGAAAGAACGCCGAATGGTGGATTAAGATCATCGGCCAACTCGGGGCGCTGATAACTGGCTTATTAGGCGCATTGATCGGCGTGCTTGCATTTCTCAAGAAATAGACTTTTGAGCCAGAAATAGTGTTTGCCTTAAAAAGAAAGCCGAATGACGACTCATAAGGCGAAGCCGTCAGAGTCAGGATTGCTGTCGCGTCGGTCTCGGGGCTTCTTCTCGGTAGGCCGTAGTCTTCTGGGGAAATGACTCGCAGAAAGGTCGATGGCTGTTATAGAATCATAACGGTAAGTATTCCTTGCCCTTCCTTACTCGGATACCATAAGTCAAATCGGGAGTTTTAGGAGGAATCCCAAATCATGAACAAACTTCTCGAATGCTTAGAGAATCTCTCCGACACAGACGCAAACTTGGTCCCCATTTTTGTGACGATCCTCTTGTTTGTAATCGGTATGTTTCTCTGCTTAGCGCTCCTGAGCGGATTTCGATCATAGCGCTTGGTGCTGTCTCCGGGGCTTAGCAGTTGACTACTCATTGACTGCATAACCCCGCCGCTAGTCATGTTGCGGTAAAGCGAACCAATGGCCGCGACTGCTTGCCTGAGATTCATGATGATTGAATCTTACTACGGCCTTAGGTTCAAAGCGGGCGCGAGTCATTGAACTCGCGCCCGCGCGGTGTGGGCGGAGGATTAGTATTCAGACGGCAGGAGAATAGTTGTGGAACTTCGATCCGCTTCAGTGATAATCCAAAGCTTCTGGCCAGCCGACGTGCGATAGGCGCTCAACACGCGAAGGCCTTCTCGCAATGAAAGCTCGTTCTCCTGAATATCCTCATCCGCTAGTTCTCCGAAATCGCGACTCATGTGACGGCGCAAAAACTCAATCGCGGTTTGTCCGGCGATCATGAGTGCTTCTTCTGCTCCGGGCGTGACGTAGGTTTGTCCAAGCGCGAAGCGCGTGATGCTCGGTTGTCGGTTTGTGTTAGTGTTTGGTCGCATCAATCTTTCTCCTATCACGGTTGAAAAGTTGGTGTAGTGGGTCAGGCAGTGTTCGCGCGCTTACCTGACCCTTTTACTTTGTCGTGGTTGTCTAGTTCGCGGAGTCGGCTGATCGCTCTCTCGTCGGTCGTCCGGCTCGCAGGATTTGATCGGCGGCGCGGAAAATCTTCTGTGCGCTCTTTTCGGGGATCGCGTCGGCGTCGTAGCCGATTCCCTCGTATAACCAATGCTGAATGTAGCCGCGCGCGTAGTCCGCTCCTTCGAGGTTCAATGCTTCGCAGCACAACAAAGCGACTGACTCCGCTTCGACTTCGCGAAGATTTCTCGGCGTCTGTTCCGTGTCGGTGAAATCGCCTTCGAACGTGTGCAAAAGCACATGGGCCATTTCGTGAAAAAGCGTCTTATGCGGGAGTTGCGCGACTGGATTGATCGCGATCTGGCTACCACGCGCGAACCCTTGACAGTTGCCGTCCGTCTTGTCGAACGCGATCCGCTCAATGCAAAGCGTCTTAAGCGCTCGCTCGGCGTCCCACTCAGGGATCGTCACTGGCCCAAGCTCGTTGCCGTAGGTCTGGCTGATGACGAACCATCGCGCTTTATGAACGAAGGTCGTAAAGGTCTGTTCCTCGCGTTGTCCTTCGCTGTCGCCCGATTCATCGTTGCGGCGCTTCCGCGTCAATGGCATACAAAGCGTCAAAGCCTTTTCGCCACGTTTGACGACTCGGCCTAACGTCTGCCATTTCGGAAACGTATTGATCGGTCCTGGCTGAATGCCGCGCAGTTGGCATTGAATGAGCGCGAGGATCTGATTTCCTACAGAATAGTTCCAGAACGCGCTATAAGCCTTCATGATCGTGCCGGGCTTGTTTACTGCTTCCACGAGTAAAGCTGACCACTTCGGAATGTCTGCGGATTGTGTCTGTCTTTCTGTCTGCATTGTTGTTGCTCCTTCGTTGGTTTGGTTTTGAGAAGGTGTTTCCCCCTCGCAGCGAAGAAGATCGAAGCGACTGGGCGCTCATTCGCATCACCCGCAGTGGGCGAAACGAAGTGGAGCACTCGGAGCGCGAAGCGCAGAGTTGTGCGAATGGGCTGTCGTGAAGAATCGCAGCGAAGAGGGGGAACTATTTAGAAGGGTTTAGGTGAGTCGAAATGGAGCGGAGCGGAATGGAGATAACTCAATATTTTAGTCGAACGCGAGTAAGCGTCTTGCAGGGTGGCTCTTTCCTTTTCAGGATCGGAATCGTGATCCTGCGTCAAAACGGAAACGGGATTTGGTGTTCCTTGATAACCGTCAAACTTTCCCTATGCAGTTCCTGACAAAACAACACGTATCATCTTTCGCAGCGGAACCTCGCGTCGAACTCTTGCCGCCCGAGTGTCACTAGGCTGACTTTCGAAAAGCATAATCGTCGTGCATTTTAACTTGCAACATTTGCTATCTCGCGTAAAGTGAGCAATTGAGCTAACGAAAGGATAGTGGTGCTTGCATCAGAATTAGCGTTAAGTCTATGCTCCGCAACGTAGAACGCCTCGTTGCAATTCTCAGGTCGTCGGATTCGTGGAGATTTGGGGACACGAGTACTTAAGCTGCCAATTTATATCTACCATTGGCAACGAATCTCTAGGAGATTTTGCGCCGGCTGAACCCGTTAGAACAGCATTAGAGCGTTCAACGCAATTTCAGCAAATGAGGGCAAGTCTGCTGACGCTGACTCTACTACTACGGCTGAAGTCTCCGTTTGCTCAGGCACAGTTGAGTCAGCGGTCGGTTGAGCTGCAGAAGTGCACGGCGGCCCTTCCGTTTGTCCCGGTAACGGGCAATCAGCGAACGCGGACAGCCCGAGCGCGCACGTCAGAAAGACGGCGGCACCTAGTCTCTTTAGGTTCGTCATGTTCTTGCTCCTTAACCTAGTGATGTGGCGTTACGAATGTCTTAAATGAGCATAGAGAAGTAGGTTTCAATGCTGGCATTGGCTAAGACTAACCAATGACTGCACCCACACTTCTCGATGCAAGCAGTGTATCACCCATGTAGAAATGGAGGCCTCACATGAAGTTAGCAACACAGCTAGCGACAGCAAACTCGATCGGCCTTACGCTGACCGAGCGCGCCCAAGAATGCTGTCGTTTAGTCAAGCAGCTTGAAAAGGTTGGTGAATACGAATCAGCTTGCGAGACGCTAGGAGAGTTGTGGCAAGCCCACGAAGATTCAACAGTCTTGAATGGATTTGACCGCCAAACTGCCGCTGAAATTCTCCTTCGAGTTGGCACCCTATCTGGATGGCTTGCGAGCAGGCATCGCACTGGAAGTCAGGAGCAGGCAAAGGATCTAATCACACAAAGCCTTGAAATCTTTAGACAACTAGAGCGAACTGACAAGGTAGCTGAAGCGCAATCCGATCTGGCTCTCTGCTATTGGCGGGAAGGCGCATTCAATGAAGCAAGAGACATACTTCGCGAAGTCATAATAGACCTGGGCGACAACGACAACGATCTGAGAGCAACTGCTTTGATTCGCCGTGCGGTTGTGGAGAAGACCGCCGCAAGGTATAGCGAGGCCTTGAGTGTTTACAAGGAAGCAGCACCGTTGGTGGAAGCCACGAGCGATCATGCCCTTAAGGGATCGTTCCACATGGGTCTCGGAACACTTTTGAATTGTTTGGGTGTCGCTGAAAAGCAGACGCAGTATATCGATCAGGCGCTGATAGAGTTTGCTGCCGCCGGTTTTCATTTTGAGCAGTTGGGTCATGCGCAGCAATGTGGCCGCGTTGAGAACAATCTCGGATTCCTCTACGTAAGCATCGGCAAATTCCCTGAAGCTCATTCGCACATTAATCGTGCGCGAGCCATATTCGTCTCACTAGGTGATCAGGGACTCACTGCGCAAGTTGATGATACTCGCGCCCGCGCCTTCCTCGCGGAAGGACGCCTTCTTGAAGCGGAGCGTTACGCACGCTTGGCCGTAAAGACGCTCGGCAAGGGTGACGAGTGTTCTTTATTAGTCGAAGCGCTCACTACGCATGGAATTACCCTAGCCCGTTTGGGTAGATACTCCAACGCACGTTCTGAACTGGATCGGGCGATCGAAGCTGGGGAGAACTGCGGAGATCTGGAAGGCGCGGGCCGTGCAAGGCTGACGATCATCGAGGAATTGAAGGACCAGACTCCAACCAGCGAGATGGTATCGATTTATCAGTCTGCGCTTGAGTTGCTGAAGAAGTCGCAAGACCCTGCCGCGAAAGATCGATTGCTTGCGTCTTCGACGACCGTCATAGACGCACTGACCGCCGGGGCCGAAGACGCCAGTTTGAAAGGCGAGAGTTGGAAGGACTTTTCGTTTAAGAAAGAATTGCGGGCGTACGAGAAGTTACTGATCGAACGAGCGCTAAGAGATGCCGGTGGCTCGGTAACTAGGGCAAGCCGGCTGCTCGCCTTCAAGCATCATCAGAGTTTGATCTCGTTAATAAACACGCGGCACCGCGACTTGCTGAAAACGCGATCAGCAGTCGTTAAAAGAAGGCGACATATCATCTCGAAGCCGAAGAAAGCCAGAAAGAAGACAGCGGCGTCCGAACCGAAACCGAGTCCAGCACAAGTTTCCATCTTACACGTTGAGGACAACAAGCAGGTTGCAAACGTAATAACAGACATTCTTAAGTCAGAAGGAATTAGAGTTGACACCTGCGTGAACGGAATGACTGCTTTGAGAATACTTACAGGCGACGCGCGCTACGACGCAGTAATCGTTGACAACGACCTGCCCGGAGTTAAAGGACTTGATTTGGTGCGGCGCGTTCGCAATATCACGCATCGCCGGAGTACGCCCATCATTATGCTTTCTGGCGACGATGTCGAAACCGAGGCTTGGCGTGCTGGAGTTAAGGCTTACTTGCGGAAGCCAGAAGGTATTGATCAGATTGCCTCGACAATCGAGAGACTCTTATCGACACCCAACGAAAATAGCTAAAAGTCAGGCTTCACCTTTAGTCTTTGGTTTTATATACAAAGGAGTCCCCCAATGAGACGTACTCACCGTCGGTCCGCGCGATCGCGTCGCTGGACAAGTCTTGTCGTCTGCTTTGTCTTAATTT
>Ga0075426_10000023_pt1 | contig 131470 bp, 130 predicted proteins | sample SoiMethybrSBSTD5_FD_75304 | JGI IMG/M metagenome (GOLD analysis project Ga0075426, IMG submission 75304) | Bulk soil microbial communities from a Populus tree surrounding site in Tennessee, USA - Soil MetaG P. TD hybrid SBSTD5 | ecosystem: Environmental > Terrestrial > Soil > Tree plantation... | reverse complement strand
AAATCCGGTTGATCCTGCCGGCGGGCACCGCTATTGGAGTTCGCTTAAGCCATGCGAGTCGAGAGGGGTAAGCCCTCGGCGCACTGCTCAGTAACACGCGGACAATCTGCCCTCGAGACGGGGATAATCCCGGGAAACTGGGGATAATACCCGATAGACCGGAGGTGATGGAACGCCCTCCGATCCAAATCCTGCGGGGCTCGAGGATGGGTCTGCGGCCTATCAGGTAGTAGGGGGTGTCACGGACCCCCTAGCCGTAGACGGGTACGGGCTTTGGGAGAAGTCGCCCGGAGATGGATTCTGAGACACGAATCCAGGTCCTACGGGACGCAGCAGGCGCGAAACCTCCACAATGTGGGAAACCACGATGGGGGAACTCCAAGTGCCTACACTTAGTGTAGGCTGTTCTCGAGCCTAAAAAGCTCGAGAAGTAAGGGCCGGGTAAGACGGGTGCCAGCCGCCGCGGTAATACCCGCGGCCCGAGTGGTGCTCATTATTATTGAGCCTAAAGCGTCCGTAGCTGGCCGGGCAAATCTCCGGGTAAATCGGGCGGCTCAACCGTCCGAACGCCGGAGACACTGCTCGGCTTGGGATCGGGAGAGGGTGAAGGTACTCCCGGGGTAGGGGTAAAATCCTGTAATCCGGGGGGGACCACCAGTGGCGAAGGCGTTCACCTAGAACGAATCCGACAGTGAGGGACGAAGCCCTAGGGCGCAAACGGGATTAGATACCCCGGTAGTCTAGGGTGTAAACGCTGCAGACTTGGTGTTGGGGGTCCTGCGTGGGCTCCCAGTGCCGGAGCGAAGGTGTTAAGTCTGCCGCTTGGGGAGTACGGTCGCAAGACTGAAACTTAAAGGAATTGGCGGGAGAGCACCGCAACGGGAGGAGCGTGCGGTTCAATTGGATTCAACGCCGGAAAACTCACCGGGGGCGACGGAGGGATGAAAGCCAGGCTGAAGACCTTGCCCGATTCTCCGAGAGGTGGTGCATGGCCGTCGTCAGTTCGTACCGTAAGGCGTTCTGTTAAGTCAGATAACGAACGAGACCCTCGCCCTTAGTCGCAATTTCGTGAGCGATCACGAGAGCACACTGAGGGGATCGCTGCCGCTAAGGCAGAGGAAGGAGAGGTCTACGGTAGGTCCGTATGCCCCGAATCTCCCGGGCAACACGCGCGCTACAAAGGTTGGGACAATGGGATCCGACCCCGAAAGGGGAAGGCAATCCTGAAACCCAATCGTAGTCTGGATTGAGGGCTGTAACTCGCCCTCATGAAAATGGATTCCGTAGTAATCGCGGGTCAACATCCCGCGGTGAATGTGCCCCTGCTCTTTGCACACACCGCCCGTCAAGTCATCCGAGTTGGGTCGGAGTGAGGGTGACTCATCTGGGTCGCTCGAACTTCGGTTCAGCAAGGGGGACTAAGTCGTAACAAGGTATCTGTAGGGGAACCTGCAGATGGATCACCTCCTAGAACGCCTCGTGCGTTCTGAGGCCGATCGTCGGCCGCCTCGCGCTTCTCGTCCCGTCACCCGTCGGTGCCATCAACCCATTTTTGAGTAACTACGCTTTCTTTATTAGCACCGTTCCCGGTTCCGCCGATGTGCTCGCCGTGAAACCCCCCGCGGTGCTCCCGGCACCCATCGCGCTCGCCGGCGACTCGCTCGCCCACGGCGAGCCGGTCCTGGTCTTCGACGCGGCCGATCGCGAGGGGGAGACCGACCTCATCTTCCTCTCCGAGCGGGCGACGCCCGAGATCGTCCGGCTCGCCCGGCGGGACGCGGGCGGGCTCCTCTGCACCGCCATCGACGCGCCGCTCCGGGAGCGGCTCGATCTGCCGTACTTCACCGAGCTCCTCGCCGCCGCCGAGGCGGACCGGCCGATCCTGGGCGCGCTGCGCCGCGTCGAGCTCCGCTACGACGCCCGGAGCTCGTTCGGGATCAGCGTCAACCACCGGTCGACGTTCACCGGCGTCCCCGACAACGACCGGGCCCGGACGATCCGGGCGATCGGGGAGATCGCGCGCGACGCGGCGGGGCTCACCGACGTCGCCCTTCGGGCCCGCTTCGCCGGCGAGTTCGCCTCGCCCGGCCACGTCCCGCTCCTCTACGCCGCCCCCGGCCTCCTCGCCGAACGCAAAGGCCATACGGAGCTCGCCGTCTCGCTCGCCCGGATGGCGGGCCTTTCGGCGTCCGCCACGGTCTGTGAGATGCTCGGTGACTCCGGCGGCCCCCGTTCCCCGGCCGCCGCGCGGCAGTACGCCGACCGTCACGGCTGGGTGTTCCTCGAAGGGCGAACGATCACCGAGGCGTACACCCAATGGTCCGCGTGATGGCCACGGGGGTCTTCGACCTCCTCCACCCGGGCCACGTCCACTTCCTCACCGAGGCCCGCAAGCTCGGCGACGAGCTCGTCGTCGTCGTCGCCCGGGACCAGACCGCCCGGCGCCTGAAGCGCGAGCCGTACGTCCCCGAGCACGTCCGACGGGCGATGGTCGAGGCGCTGAAGCCGGTGGATAAGGCGGTCCTGGGATCGACGACCGACATCTACCAGACCGTCGTCGACCAGCAGCCGCAGATAATCGCGCTCGGGTACAACCAGGACTGGAACGAGCACGAGGTCGAGTCGGAGTGCGCCCGCCGTGGCGTTCCCGTCAGGGTGGTCCGGATCGGCCCGCTCGCCCACGACGAGCTCGCGACGCGCAAGCTCGTGCAGCGCATCCTCGACCGGGGCCGCGGCCCGGAGGCCCGGCCGTGAACCGCATCGGGATCGCCGACACCACGTTCGCCCGCGTCGACATGGCCCGGTACGCCCGGGACGCGCTCGCCGCGTCGGGGACCGGGTTCCGGGTCGTCGGCCGGACCGTCCCCGGGATCAAGGACCTCCCCGTCGCCTGCCGGAAGCTCTTCGTGGAAGAGCACGTCGACCTCTGCCTCGCCCTCGGGATGCCCGGGCGCGCGGCGTACGACAAGACGTGCGCCCACGAGGCGTCGCTCGGCCTCATGTTCGCGGCCGTGCTCGAGGCGAAGCCCGTCGTCGAGTGCTTCGTCTTCGAGGACGAGGCGGCCGACGACCGGGGCCTCGAGGCGCTCGCCCGACGCCGGGCCGAGGAGCACGCGCTGAACGCGTTCGCGCTCCTCAAGCGACCGCGCGATCTCGCCCGGGCCGCGGGGACGGGTCTCCGGCAGGGGTTCGCCGACGCGGGCCCGGTACGCCCGACGCACTGACGGCGTTCACAGGTCACGGAAGGATACGATGGCGAAGGAGGAGTCGAAGGGGACCGGGGTCCGGATCGCGCTCGTGGCGAGCGAGTTCAACTACGACGTCACGACGATGATGCTCGAGCGGGCGAAGGAGGAGGTCGTCTTCCTCGGCGCCACCGTGGGCCCCATCGTCCGGACCCCCGGGGTCTACGACATGCCGCTCGCGGTCAAGGCGCTCTTCGGACGGGCCGACGTCGACGCGGTGGTCACCCTCGGCGCCGTCATCGAGGGCGAGACCGACCACGACGAGGTCGTCATGGGCCAGGCGGCCCGGAAGCTCCTCGACCTCTCCGTCGAGTTCGAAAAGCCGCTCGGGCTCGGCATCTCGGGTCCGGGCGAGACCCGGCTCCAGGCCCAGGACCGTATCGAGAACGCCGCGGCGGCGGTCCGCGCCGTGGTGAAGATGATCGCGCGCCAGCGGGAGATCCGCGGTCGGTCCCGGTAGCGCCGGACGGGCCGACGGCCCCGCCGCCCTAAAGGCCCAGACGGCGGCGCGTGAACTCGAACGCGGTCTTCCCCTTCGAGGTCCGGGGGGTGACGTTCACGGGACCCGGTGGGAGCCCTTCGCGACGCCGGGTCCGCAGCGCGGCGGCGAGCTTCGCGTGGCCGATCTCGATCACGACATCCGGGGCGTCGTCCCGGCCCTCTCGGACCCAGACCGAGCCGTTCGGTTCGACGCCGAACGTCGTGGCGCCCTCGTCGGTGAGGAAGAGCCAGCGCTGCGGAAGGTACGATCGGACGACGCCGCCGAAGAGCCCCTCCAGCTGGGGCCGGAGCTGGGCCTCGACGCCCCGACCGGCCTCCTTCAGCAGCTCGACGGTGCAGCTCATCGGTCTCCCACGGGCCGGTCGCGTCGCGCCATAATTGGGTTGCGTCGAACGCGCAACGGCGCAGGGGCCGGTCCCCCGCCCCCGCACAAGGGGTTAAGCGGGCGGGCTCCTCGGTCGGCCCGGGGGAGGCCCGACGACGCTCCGTCGGCACGTGGAGGTCGCCACCTCGACCCAATCGCTCGCCCTCCACAGCGCCCGGTCCGGCGCCTCGATCGGGACGTGGTTCGTCGCCGACCGCCAGCGCGATGGCCGGGGCCGGGACGATCGGACCTGGTGGTCGCCCGAGGGCGGGCTGTACCTCTCGTACATCGCCCCCGACCCCGGGGCTTCCCCGGCGCTCGCCCCGCTCGCCGCGGCCGTCGCCGCGGCCGAGGCGGCCGAGGTGTTCGGGGCGACGCCCGCCCTCCAGTGGCCCAATGATCTCATCGTCGTCGGACCCGCCGGGCCGCCCCGCAAGCTCGCGGGTACGCTCATCGATGGCGTCCGCCGGGCGAACGGTCCCGGCGCCCTCGTCGTCGGGATCGGGATCAACATCTACGTCCCCGTCGAACCCGTCCCGTCCGGCCTCGCCCTCCCGCCGGCGTTCCTCGCCGAGTTCGCGAAGGGTCCCATCGACCGTACCGCCGTCGAAGCGGAGCTCGTCGCCGCCCTCCGCGGGATGTTCGATCGCCGGTGGGACGATGCGCACCGGGCCTCCATCCTGGCCCGCGGCCGCCGACGGCTCTACGGTCGGGGCCGTCCGGCGACGGTCGACGGCCGACCCGCCGGACGGATCCGGGACCTCGCCGAGGACGGCGGCCTCCTCCTGGACCAGGGTCCCTCGACCTCGACGGTCTGGTCCGGTCGGCTCCGCGTGGAGGCGGCATGACCCGAGCGCTCGACCGGTGGGAGGACCGGCGCCGCCGGGCGTCGGAGGCCGGCGGGAAGGAGCGGGTGGACCGCCACAGGGCCGCCGGGAAAGCGACGGCCCGGGAGCGGCTCGAGCAGTTCTTCGATCCGGGGACGTTCCGGGAGGTCGACGCGTTCGTCGAGCACCGGGTCACCGCGTTCGGACTCGGGGACCGGAAGATCCCCGGCGACGGCGTCGTCACCGGCTGGGGAGCGGTGGAGGGCCGGATCGTCTGCGCCTTCGCCCAGGACGCGACGGTCTTCGGCGGCGCCCTCGGCGAGGCCCACGCCGGGAAGATCGTGAAGGTGATGGACTGGGCGCGCCGGTCCGGTGTCCCCATCGTGGGGTTCGACGACTCCGGCGGCGCCCGGATCCAGGAGGGGGTGATGAGCCTCGGCGGGTACGGCGACGTCTTCCTCCGCAACGTCGCGCTCTCGGGCGTCGTCCCGCAGCTCTCGGTGGTCCTCGGCCCGTGCGCGGGCGGGGCGGTCTACTCGCCGGCGATCACCGACTTCGTGATCATGGCCCGGGGCCAGGGCCAGATGTTCATCACCGGCCCCGACGTCGTCCGGGCGGTCACCCAGGAGGAGGTGACGGTGGAGGCGCTCGGCGGCGCCGACGCCCACGCGACGCGGAGCGGCGTCGCCCACTTCGTCGCGGGGACCGAGCCGGAGGCGATCGCGCTCGCCCGCCGACTCCTCGGGTACCTCCCGTCGAACAACCTCGATGACCCCCCCGTGGCCGAGCCCCGCCCGCCGCCCGCGTCGGCGGCCGGGGAGCTCGTCGGGGTCGTGCCGGAGGACTCGAACGCCGCGTACGACGTCCACGCGGTCTTGGACCGCCTCGTCGACGAACGGACCTTCCTCGAGGTCCACGCCGCCTGGGCCCCCAACATCGTCGTCGGGCTCGCCCGGCTCGAGGGGCGGCCCATCGGCGTCGTCGCGAACCAGCCGGCGGCGCTCGCCGGGACCCTCGACATCGCCGCGTCGGTGAAGGCGGCCCGGTTCGTCCGCTTCTGCGACGCGTTCAACGTGCCCCTCGTGACGATCGTCGACGTCCCCGGGTTTCTCCCGGGCGTCGAACAGGAGCACGGCGGCATCATCCGGCACGGCGCGAAGCTCCTCTACGCGTACGCCGAGGCGACGGTGCCGAAGCTCACGGTGATCCTCCGGAAGGCGTACGGCGGGGCGTACGACGTGATGTGCTCGAAGCACCTGGGCGGCGACCTCAACCTCGCCTGGCCCACGGCCGAGATCGCCGTGATGGGCGCCGCCGGAGCGGTGAACATCCTCTTCCGCCGGGAGATCGACGCGGCCCCGGCCGCCGAGCGCGCCGCGGTCCGCGAGCGGCTCGTGGGCGAGTACCAGGCCGAGTTCCTGAACCCGTACCTCGCCGCGGAGCGCGGGTACATCGACGAGGTCATCGAGCCGGCGGCGACGCGGGCCCGGCTCGTCGAGGGGCTCGCCCTCTGGGCGGGGAAGCGCGACGAGCGGCCGGCCCGCAAGCACGGCAACATCCCGCTCTAGCCCGGGGGCGTCGCATGGTCGGGATCACCGAGACGGTCCTGCGCGACGGCCACCAGTCGCTCATCGCTACGCGGATGCGGACCCGGCACATGCTCCCGGCGGCCGAGGCGCTCGACGCGATCGGGTACCGGTCCGTCGAAGTCTGGGGCGGCGCCACGTTCGACGTCTGCCTCCGGTTCCTCCACGAGGACCCGTGGGAGCGGCTCGACGCGCTCAAGCGACGGTTCCGCCGGACCCCGCTCCAGATGCTCCTCCGGGGTCAGAACCTGGTGGGGTACCGGCACTATCCGGACGACGTCGTCCGGGCGTTCGTCGCCGAGGCGGCCCGCCGGGGGATCGACATCTTCCGGGTCTTCGATGCGCTCAACGACCCGGCGAACATCGCCGTCGCCCTCGCCGCGGCGAAGGCCGCCGGGGCGACGGCCCAGGCGACGATCTGCTACACCGAGTCGCCGGTCCACCCCCTGGACGCGTTCGTCCGGCTCGGCCGGACGTTCGCGGAGATGGGGGCCGACGAGCTGTGCGTGAAGGACATGGGCGGGTTCCTCCCGCCGGCGACGGCCACGGCGCTCGTGGGTGCCCTGGTCCGCGAGGTCGGTCTCCCTGTCGTCGTCCACACCCACTCGTCGAGCGGGATGGCCACCTTGAGCTGTCTCGCCGCCGCCGACGCTGGTGCCACGGCCGTCGACGCGGCGCTCTCGCCGTTCGCCGGCGGCGCGAGCCAGCCGCCGACGGAAGCGCTCGTGGGCGCCATGCGGGGCTCGACCGTCGACCCTCGGCTCGATCTCGCCGCCCTCGCCGAGCAGGCGACGTACTTCCAGGGGGTGCTCGACCACTACCGGCCGATGCTGAACCTCCGCTCGCTCCAGACCGACCCCGGCATCCTGATCCACCAGGTCCCCGGCGGGATGCTCTCGAACCTCCTCGCCCAGCTCACCGAGCAGGAGCAGATCGGCCGGCTGGCCGAGGTCCTCGCCGAGATCCCCCGGGTCCGGGCCGACCTCGGGTACCCGCCGCTCGTCACCCCGTCGAGCCAGATCGTGGGGTCCCAGGCGGTGCTGAACGTCCTCCTCGGTCGGTACCGGGAGATCACCCGGGAGGTCCGGGAGTACGTCCGGGGGCTCTATGGCCGCCCGCCGGCGCCCATCGACGCCGACCTCGTCCGGCGGGTCCTCCGCGACGGCGCCGCGATCACCGGCCGCCCGGCCGACCTCCTCGCGCCCGAGCTCGAACGGGCGACGGCCGAGGTGCGGGCGCTCGTGCCGGCCGCCGACGCGGCCGAGGCGCTCAGCTACGCGCTCTTCCCCGTCGTCTACAAGGCGTACGCCGCGGCGCGCGACCGCGACCACTCAGCCGAGCTCCTCACCGCCGCCGCGATCGGCATCGTCGCGGTCGTCCGGGGGCGCGAGTCGGCGGTGCGACCGGCCCCGGATGCGGTCCCGGGCGCGGCCGGCGCCCGGGCGTGGGCGCGGGCCGGACGAAGCGAGCTCCACGGTGCCGGGAGGTGGGTCGATGCGCATCGTCGTCGAGGTTGACGGGGTCCGCACGGTCCTGGACGTCGGCGCCGACGCGGTGCGGGCCGATCCACCCGCCGGGCCGATCCCGTTCACGGTGACCCGCGTGACCGACGACCGGATCGAGCTCGAGGTCGCAGGCGAACCGGTCGTCATCGAGGGGTGGGGGCGGGGGCGGTCCGCGCCGCCGGCCGAGCTCGTCGTCGCGGGCGAACGGTGGCGGTTCCGGACCGAGCCGCTCGACCACGCGCCGAGCGTCCCGTCGCCGGCTCGCGCCCCTTCCCCTTCTGAGGCACCCGTCCTCCCGACGGCGGGGGACGAGGTCGCGATCCCGCCGCCGATGCCGGGCCGCGTCGTGGAGGTGCGCGTCGCCGCGGGCGACGCCGTCGCCGCGGGCCAGGTCCTCCTCGTTCTCGAGGCGATGAAGATGCGCAACGAGGTGACCGCCCCGGTGGCGGGAACGGTCGTCGCGGTGAACGTGCGGGCGGGGTCGAACGTGCGGACCGGCGAGCCGATGGTCCGGCTCCGGCCCGGCGGCGCTGGCGACCGCCCACCGCTCAAATAGACCGGCCTCGTCCGACCACCGTGACGGGCCCGACGCCGACCCTCGTCGCCCGGGACGAGTTCACGTACGAGATCGCGACCGGGGCGGTCCCCGGGATGCGGGTCCCCGGCGTCCTCTTCTCGAACGCCCGGCTCCTGGGCGCCGTCGAGCACGATCCGTCGCTCGTCCAGCTCGCGAACGTGGCGACGCTCCCCGGGATCGAGCGGAACGCGCTCGCGATGCCGGACATCCACTTCGGCTACGGCTTCCCCGTCGGGGGCGTCGCGGCGTTCGACCTCGTCGAGGGGGTGGTGTCGCCCGGCGGGATCGGCTACGACATCAACTGCGGCGTCCGGCTCCTCGCGACGCCGTACTCGGCGGCGATGCTCCGGCCCCGGATCCGGGAGCTCCTCGATGCGCTCTACCGGGCGGTCCCGTCGGGCGTCGGCTCGAAGGGGGGGATCACCCTCAGCGACGCCGACCTCGACGAGGTCCTCGCCGACGGCGCCGCGTGGGCGGTGCGCCGGGGGTTCGGCCGGGACGACGACCTCACGGTGCAGGAGGAAGGCGGCCGGCTCCCCGGCGCCGATCCTTCGGCGGTGAGCGAGAGCGCGCGGAAGCGCGGCCACCGGCAGCTCGGGACACTCGGATCGGGCAATCACTTCCTCGAGGTCCAGGAGGTCGACGAGATCTTCTATCCCGAGTTCGCCGCCCGGCTCGGGCTCGAGAGCGGCCGGGCCGTGGTCATGCTGCACACCGGGTCCCGGGGGCTCGGCCACCAGGTCGCGACCGACTACATCGCCGACTTCGACCGGGCGCTCGCCGCCGACGGGGTGACGCTCATCGACCGGCAGCTCTCGTGCGCGCCGGTCGGGTCGGACCGGGGGCAGCGGTACCTCTCAGCCATGGCTGCCGGGGCGAACTTCGCCTGGGCGAACCGCCAGTTGATCACCGACGGGGTGCGGCGCGCGTTCGCGTCGGTCCTAGGCCCGGCCGAGGACCCCGGGTCGATCCGGGTCATCTACGACATCGCCCACAACATGGCGAAGACCGAGCGGCACGCCGTCGACGGCGGGTCGAAGGACCTCCTCGTCCACCGCAAGGGGGCGACCCGGGCGTTCCCGGCCGACCGGCCCGAGGTCGCCGCGCCGTACCGCGCGTTCGGCCAACCGGTCCTCATCCCCGGCGACATGGGAACGGCGAGCTACGTCCTCGTGGGGCTCCCGACGTCGATGACCCGGTCGTTCGGCTCGTCGTGCCACGGGGCCGGGCGGCTCCTTTCGCGCCACGCCGCGGTCCGCCGCTTCCGGTACGACGAAGTGACCCGGAGCCTCCAGGCGAAGGGGATCGCGGTCCGTGCCGCGTCGCGCGAAGGGGTCACCGAGGAGGCGCCGGGCGCCTACAAGGACGTGGAAGAGGTCGTCCGCGTCGCCGAGGGCGCCGGTCTCACGCGTCGCGTCGCCCGGTTGCGGCCGATGGGCGTCGTCAAGGGCTAGCGGGCTCCGGCTCCGCCCGACGGCCGGGTCCCACGGCGATCGCCGTCGCGATCCCCACGATCACGCCGAGCCCGAGGATCGTCGCGGCGTCGAGGGCGAGCGGGAGCAGGCCCGCGGGCGGCCCAGCGAGGACGGTGATCGGGGCGTCGACGGCCCCCACGTACCCCGGCGTCGCGGCGGTGACGTTGAGCCGGTACGCGCCGGTGACCGACGGCGCCTCGAGGGTCACGATCGCCGACCCCTGGGGACCGGTCCGGACCGCGAACAATGGGCCCGAGGTCCCGTCGGCGGCTCGGAACACGAGGCTGAGCTGGAGCCCGGACGGGCCGCATCCTGGCACGCTCATCGGGGCGCACCGGGGCGTCGCCCAGATCGTCGCGGTGAACACCCCCGCCGGTCCGACGGCGGCGTGGTCGAGCGTGAGCGCGAGCCCGAGGACCGTCGGCGCGTACACCACAATCGCCACCGTCGACGTGTTCCGGTCGCCGAGCGCGTCGGTCACGGTCACGTTCGCCGACCAGTTGCCCGCCCCGAACGTGTGGTTCGTCACCGCGCCCGACCCGTTCGTCCCGTCGCCGAACGTCCAGGCGTACGCGTACGGCCCCGTCCCGTTCGACGCCGTCGCCGTCAGGACGACGGCGAGGGGGGCGAGGCCGCTCGAAGGCGTCGCCGACGCGCTCACCGACGGCGGCTGGGCCGGCGGGCCCGTCACCGTCACCGCGTGGGTCCGCTCGAGCTGATCGCCCCACGGGCTCACGACGGTCTCGGTGACGGTGTAGTTACCGGCAGCGAAGTACGTGTGGCCGATGGTGGTGCCCGTCGTCCCGGCACCGTCGCCGAACGTCCAGCTGCCCGTGAGGCCGGTCACGCCCGTCGCCGACAGGCCGCCCTCGAAGTGGAGCGGCGTGGTCCCGGCCGCGGGGCCGACGGCGTCGGTGAACACGACGGCGCTCGACCGACGGTCGATGGCGTGGGGGAGCGTGATCGTCGCGGAGAGGTTCGCTCCCGTGGCGTCGGCGGCGGACACCCGGATCACGAGGGGGCAGGCGCCGGATCGCACGCACGCCGTGGCGCCGAACGTCTGGCGGACCGTCGGGCCGAACGCGGAATCGTTGTCGCCGAGGTCCCACCGGACGACGTACCCCGGCGTCCCTCCGCTCGGGGTGGCGGTGAGGGTCACGAGATCGCCGGCCGGCACCTCGACCGCCGGCGAGATCTCGGCCCCGAGGGTGAGACCTCCCGAGGCGGACCCGGTGACGTCGACGAGGAACGCGGCGCTCGTCGTGCCGCCCGCGGCGTCGGGAAGGACCGCAAGGACGACGAAGAGCCCCGCGGTGAGGTACGTGTGGTTCACCTGGGCGCCGACGACGCCGCCTCCGTCGCCGAACGTCCACGTCGTCTGGTTCGCGTCGGCGCCGGAGCCGCCGAGCGGCGTCGCGGTGAACCCGACGCTGAACGGCGCAGGGCCGGTGAGGTTCGTCGCGGTGAAGAACCCGGCGAGCGCCGGGTAGAGCGTCACGTTGAGCGACGCGACGAGCTGCTGGTTCAGGCTGTCGTTGATGAACGCGGTGACGGTGTGATCGCCGGGGATCCGGAAGACGCCGCAGTTGCAGGCACCGACGTACGGGTCGTCGGAGACGTACCGGACCGAGATCGGCGCGACCCCCCCGGCGCTCGTGACGGTGAGCGGGAGGTCCCCCGGCAGGTCGGCGACGGTGACGGTGGACGAGAAGTTCGCCGTGAGCGGCGCGCCGTTGTCGCACGCGGGGAGAGCGGCACCGCCGACGGCGACCGCCACTCGGTTCGAACTCCCACCGGCCCGGGGGGTCGCGTTGTCGGCCGCGACGACGCCGACGCAGTAGCCGCCGGCCGCAGCGTAGCGGTGGACCTCCGTCGACGCGGGGACCGCGTCGGCGTACGTCCCGTCGCCGAAGGCGAACCAGTACGTGTACGGTCCGGTCCCACCGGTAAGGTTCGCGGTCAGGGTGACCGGGGCGCCGACGGCGGGGGTGACCGAGGAGGCGTTGAGATCGACGGCGATCGCGCCCCCTCCGACGACGATGCCGAGGGGGGCTGACGTCGCCGAGCCGTCGCTGGAGTCGACGACCGTCGCCCGCGCCACGAAGACGCCGGCGCGGGGGTAGGTGTGGAACGCTGAGCGACCGGTGACCAGGGTGGCGTTCCCGTCGCCGAAGTCGATGTCGACGATCGGGTAGGTCCCCGTGCCGCCGTTCACCACGACGGACAGGTTCGCCACGAGGGGCGCCGGCCCGCTCCGGGGCGAGGCGTGGAGGAACACCGAAATCGACGAGGGTCCGATCGACGACGCGGTGAGGAGCGGGATGAGGAGCGTCGCGTCGGGGGTCCCGAGCCCGGTGACGGGGTCCCACCCCGGGCCGGCCGAGTACCCGTTCCACCCGGCCGTGGGATCGTGGAACGCGCGCCCTCCGAGCGATCCCCGGGCAATGGCGTAGAGGGCGGCGTTGAGGTTACCGAGCGGTCCCCCCGCGGCGTCGTCGGCGATGGCGGCGAACCCGGCGCCGATGGGGGAGGAAACGCTCGTCCCGCCGACGGGCGCCGTCGCGCCGCCGATCACGATGTCGACGGGGCTGAGCGAGCTGCCCACGGCGGCGAGGTCCGGCACGCCCCGCGTCGCCGGTAAGGACGGCACGCCCGGGGCGCTCTGCCAGACCGGTCGCGGGAACGGGGCGAACCCGCCGCCCGATCCGCCCTGGTTCGCGCAGCCGGGGCTCGTGGACCCGGTCGCGTTCCCGCTCCAACCGGACTCGAGGACGTAGGTACCGTTCTGGAACGAGAGGAACGTCCCCCCCATCCCCGTGACCGTCGGGTCCGACGCCGGGAATCCGGTGCTGAGCCCGTTCGTTCCGTAGGCGGCGCCGCAGTCGCCGCTCGCGGCGAACACCCCGATCCCCTCGATCGCCGCGTCGACGAGGACCGGATGGAGGAGGGTGTACGATCCGTCGGAGCTCGCGTTGCACGCGGCGACGCACGCGCCGGTGTAGCTGTTGTACGTCCCGACATCGGGCTCGCCCCAGCTCAGCGACACGACGTCGACGGCGTGGGTGGCGACGAGCCAGTCGACGGCCGCGTAGAGACCCGACGACGCATCGGGGGCGAGGGTCATCGACAGCGTCGCTCCGGGCGCCATCGCGTGGGCCCACTCGACATCGAGCGCCGCCTCGAGCCCCCAGCCCGTTGACGAGCGGTTCAGGTCCTTGCTCGTGGGGACCGGGTAGACGAACTGGACGCCTCCCGCCGGGAGCCCGTACTTGGTGGAGAACGTCGCGAGGTCGTGGGTGAGCTCGGTCTGGTTCTCGGCCCCGTCGTACGTGTCGACGACGGCCATGCGCACCCCGGATCCGTTCGTTCCGGCGGCGAGGAAGCCGGTGAAGTTGTAGGCGAGCTCGACGGCACAGGGGGCGAAGGGGCTCGTGGTGGGGCAGCCCGCGAGGGGAACCGGGGCCGGTGGCGACGGCAACCGGACGGCGAACGGGTGGGGGGGCGACTCGTTGCCGAGACCCACAGCGCCCGACCAGCCGAACCCGCCGGGCAGCGTCGCGGCGGTGGGGTGGCTGTAGAACGCGACGTCGCCGCGTCGATACTCGGTGAACGTGGTGTGGAACGCGGCGGCGACGCGCGGTGCGGAACCCTCGACGTGGAGGACCAGCCGGTCCGGAGAGGGGATCACGTTCAACCCGGAGTCGGCGAAGTATGCCACGGCCCGATCGTAGGTGGCGACGTCGGGCCCGAACCGCTCAGCGACCGTCGTGGGATCGAGGAAGTGGCGGTAGTCGGGAGAACCGGGGGTGTACTCGAGCGCCAGACGGGCGTCAAGGCCGGGGACGTCCCGGGGGGCGAGTCCGACCTCGACGCCGACGGTCAGGGTGTCGGGCACCGGCCCGATCACCGCAACGCCCGAGCCCGGCACGAACGCGGGGGCGATCGTGACCGGTCCGCCAGGGTCCGGTCCCGACGCCGACGGTACGAGCTGCCGGAGATCGCTCGCGGTCAACGGGGCGAGGAGGAGCGCGGCGAGCAGCGCGAGCGCGATCGTATCGAGCCCGCTCGGTCGACGGGATCGGGGGGCTCGGCCGCGCACCGGACGGTTTCAGCCGGGGGCCGCGTATTAAACCGAGTCCCGACACCGCGTGGTGGAACGCACCGGCCGCGTCGTCTCGTTCCGCCGAGGGCGGAGGCTAATAATGGGCCCCCACCTCCGACGCGCTCGTGGCCGGATTGAGCGAGCTCGATGGCTGGGCGATCGCCCTCGGGCTCGTCGCGTTGTACGCCGCCGTCGTGGCGTACCTGTACCGATCCGGCCGGATCGGACCGGATCGGGCGCTCTCGCTCTTCGGGCCCGCCCTCATGATGAAGACCCAGCGGGGACGCGGCTTCCTCGACCGGGTCGGTCGGTTCCGCCGGTTCTGGTCGGTCGCCAGCGCCGCCGGCGTCGCCCTCGCCGCGGCGGCGATGATCATCGTCGTCGCGGTCCTGCTCCTCGACGCGGTCCTGGCCACGCAGGTACCGGCGAGCGCCGCGCCGTCGCCGAGCGAGGCGCTGGCGCTGCCCGGGCTCAACCCGATCATCCCGCTCGGCTACGGGATCGTCGCAATCGTCGTCGGGATCGTCCTCCACGAGCTCGCCCACGGCATCGTCGCCCGGTCCCAGCGGATCGGGGTGAAGAGCCTCGGGATCCTGTGGCTCGTCGTCCCCATCGGGGCGTTCGTCGAGCAGGACGACGAGGAGATGACCCGGGCGCCCCGGTTCCGCCGGCGCCGCGTGGCCGCCGCCGGCGTCCTCGCCAACTTCGTCCTCGCCGTCGTGTTCTTCTTCGCCCTCTCCGCCCTCGTGGCCGGGTCGGTCCAGCCGAACGCCACCGGGGCCGGCGTCGCCTACGTCGTCGACGGGAGCCCGGCGGCGAACGCGTCGCTCGCGGCGGGCGATATCATCACCGTCGTCAACGGCACTCCGACGCCCACGAACACGGCGCTCTTCACCGCCCTCGCGAACACGACGGCCGGCGAGACCGTGCCGATCACGTTCTTCAGCGCGCACCAGGGCGGCCTCGTCTCGACCACGGTCACCCTCGCCTCCCGGGCGCAGTACACGGGCAACGCGTCCGACGCGAAGGACGGGTTCCTCGGCATCGCCACTCTGTTCATCTCCCCGGCCGATCTCAAGTCGGTCCTCGTCTTCCCTCCGACGTCACCGTCCGGCACCCTCATCGGCGGGACCGAGTGGATCGTCCTGCCGCTCGCCGGGCTCGAGCCCATCGCCGGGACGACGCAGGGGTACTACCACCTCGTGGGCCCCTTCGCGGGCGCCGACCCCGGGACGTTCTGGATCGTGGCGAACCTGCTCTACTGGCTCGCCTGGATGAACCTCCTCCTCGGGCTCTCCAACGCGCTCCCGCTCGTCCCCCTCGATGGCGGCCTCCTCTTCCGGGACTTCATCGCGGGGGCGGCCAACCGGATCCGCCCGGCGTGGAGCCCCGAGCGGCTCAACCGGTTCAGTGGCGCCGCCACCGCCGTCGCGTCGGTCACCGTCGTGGGGCTACTCGTATGGCAGTTCGTGGGTCCTCAGCTCTAGGCGAGCGCGAGCTCCTCCGGAAGTACCCTTTCCTGCCGGGCGCCTCGTCGCTCGTCGCCGACCTCGGGCTCACCGTGGCCGAGCTCGTGTCCGACCCGGTCTACGATCGCGCCCGGGAGCTCGGCCGGACCCGGATCCTCGCTGCCGCCGACGATTCCACCGGCGCGAACCCGATCCCGGACCTCGCCCGGTCGACGCCGGAAGAGGGGTTCCTCTCGTTCCTCTACGCCCGGCTCCTCCTGGCCGCATCGCCCACCCCGGCGCCGCTCCGGCGGTGGGCCGTGGCCGAGGCGAAGCGGGCGTACGGGATCGTCCGCGCCGCCCCGGGCGCCGAGCTCGAGGAGGTCGGCCGCCGGCTCGATCGACCGCTCGAGCCGGCCGGGCGGGACGTGGCGATCTCGGTCCCCGACTACGTCCGCCTCGCGACGCCGATCCGGGAAGGGGATTTCCGGCTGAGCCGGCAGGCCGTCGGAGACGGCCGGGTCCTGGTCCACCGGGACCGGGGCGCCCGGCTGCTCCAGGAGGCGGTCCGGCTCGCCCTTACCGAGCCGATCGAGCTCGACCGCGAGGCGCGCGCGTCGATCGCCGACCGGGAGCGCGCGTTCCTCGACGAGCTCGCTCGTCGGATGCCGCTCGCGACCCGACCGGACGCGCCGCGACCGTCGGTCCTCCGGCCCGCGGCGTTCCCCCCGTGCATCCGGAAGATGGCTCGGACCCTCCAGGCCGGCGAGAACCTCTCCCACGCCGGCCGGTTCGCCTTGGCCGCGTTCCTCCACCGGGCTGGCGCCGACCTGGAGACGATCGTCGACGCGTACCGCGGCGCCCCGGACTTCGACGAGTCGATCACCCGATACCAGGTCGACCACATCACCCAGCGGGACAGCGGCGCCGGCTACATGGTGCCGGACTGCGAGACGCTCCGGAGCCACGGCCTCTGCGCGCGCGACGGCGACCCCCAGGGGCCGACCGACGCGGACCGGGCCCGGGAGCCCCGCTGCTTCGACGTGGCGATGACGAACCCGCTCAAGTTCTACCGCCCCCGGGGCGGACCGCCGGCTCCGGATCGACCGGAAGCTCCCGGTACGCCGCCCACGCGCGGGTGAGCGCCGTCACCTGGCCGGCGACGACGAAGTAGAGAAGCGCCACGTCGATCACGGTGAACCCGACCCCGTACGCGGAGAGCCGCGCCCACGGCGCCGTGGGGGCCCACGGCCAGGGGAGCGAGAGATCGAACTCGAGGAACGTCGCCCCGGCGAGGATCAGGAGCCGGTCGGCGCGGGAGAGGAGGCCCCGATAGCGCCGGCCAAGACCCAGCGCCTGGGCCTGGGTCCCCATGTAGCTCGTGAGGAGGAGGCTCACGAGCGCGAGGAGCGCGAGGGGCGGCAGCGCGAAGCCCGAGACGGCGATCCCGAGCAGGAGCGCGACGTCGGCGTACCGATCGAAGACGTGGTCGACGAGATCGCCCCGGCGGGAGCTGCGGCCCGTCCGCCGGGCGACCTCACCGTCGAGCACGTCGAAGACCCCGCTCAGGAACACGAGCAGCGCGACGGCGAGGAACGGGTAAGGGCCGAGCCAGCGGGTGGAGGCGGCCACGACCCCGGCGACGATCGCGAGGCCGAGCGCCACCGTGGAGAGCGCGAACGGCGACCATCCGAGGAACGGCGTCGCGAGCCGCTCGACGTACGGTTGGACGCGCGAGCGGTACCCCTCGGCGACCATCGCGCCGGCTACCGGGCGTGGCGCAAAAGCCAGTCGGTGACCCGCGCATCGGCGAGCCACCGCGGGTTCGCCCGGCGCGACGGCGGCCGGTCGCGCACCAGAGCCTCCACCGTCCGGGCCACCCCGGCGGCCGACCGTCCAGTGACGTCGATCTCGACGACCGGCGCGCCCGCGTTCCGCGCCTCGATGGCCATCAGGTCCAGCGCCTCGGCGCCGACGTTCGCGATCCGCTCCGCGTCGCCATCCCCCCGTTGACGGAGCCGGCGGTCGAGGTCGAGGGGGTGGAGGCGCAGGACGACGGCCCGCGCGACAGGGAGCCGGTGCGCGAGGTACCCGACTATGACGTCAGGTTGTCCCACCCGCGGGAGGCGGAGCAGCCGATCGGCGAGCCGGGGCAGGTCGACGGTGATCGCGCTGCGCGACCGGCGGCCGACGCCGAGGGCGAGCGCCAGATCCCCCACCTCCGCGGCCTTGAGCGGTGGTCTCAACCGGTGCGCCACGGTCGATTTGCCGGTGCCGGGTGTGCCCGTGAGCGCGATGGCCCGCAGCGTTCGCGGAGCGCGCGCTCGACCGCGTTTCATCGCCCGGAATCGCCGTTCACTACTATCGTAAATCCGAAGTTGACCGAAGGTCTTTAAAGACCCCCTAGTATGGCACGCCGTTCTCACCGCACGGTGAGGCGCCCGCGTGGAGTGAACCTGTGATGCACCAATCGCCCAGTCCAACCCCGCTCGTCCGTCGCCGGAAGTTCCGCTGGAGTCTGGCCGTCGGGGTCGCCCTCATCACCATCGCGTCGAGCGCCTTCTCCGGTGCCACGACGATGGTCTCCGCTGCCCACGTTCCCCACGCGACCTTCACGGTCACGTCGAGCCCGAGCTCGCTCCTCTCGGGATCCTCGCTCCAGCACTCCCCGTTCACCTCCACCGTAGGTACCGGCCTCCAGAACCTCGTGAACGCCACTATCGACGGGCCCGTTGCCCCGACGAGCCCCGTCGCCTTCACCGTCGGCTTTGCCCTCCAGAACCAGTCGCTCCTCGAGCAGATCATCAACGAGCAGTCGACGCCGGGCTCGCCGATGTTCCAGCACTGGCTCACCCTCGAGCAGGAGAACGCGATGTTCGCCGCGAACCCCGTCGAGGTCCAGAACACGATCAATTACTTCACGTCGCTCGGCTTCCACGTCGCGACGCGCGGTCCCATCTCGGTCTCGTTCACGGGACCGGCCGCCTCCGTCGACACCGCCTTCCAGACCCAGCTCGTCAACGTCCGGCTCGGCTCCGGCGCGATGGGGCTCTCGAACGCGCTCGCCCTCTCGCTCCCCGCCCCGATCGCCGGTGGCATCGCCACAGTGAACGGGCTCAACACCGCGGCCGAGATCGCGCACCCGACGCACATGATCTCGCCTGGCGCGATGGGCGACGAGATCTCGTCGAGCGCGATGCTCCCTCAGTTGGCCCCGACGGGGCTCACCACGGCCTACCTCAACACGTCGCAGGCGTTCAACTTCACGAACAACGCGTTCATGTGGATCTACTACTACTCGCAGAGCCGGCACGTCTACCGGCAGTTCCAGATCCTCACCCCGGGATCGCTCGACCACCTCTACAACGCGAGCCAGCTCCTCGATGCCGGGTACAACGGCAACTCCACCGGCACGCCGGTCCGCATCGCCATCGTGATGGCCGGCGGGATCAATCCCGACGACATCAAGGGGTACGGCAAGATCGTGTTCAACAACCCGAACGCGATCTGGAGCCGGCTCACCCCGTACCCCGTCGACGGTTCGTTCACCACGAACGGGACGCTGACGTACACCGACGGGGTCTCGGGCGAGATGGCCCTCGACATCGAGTACTCGGCGACGATGGCGCTCGGCGCGCACATCGAGGCGGTCTACGGGCCGTGCCTGTGCACGAACGTCCTCGACGACGACTACGCGACGATCTACGCGCTCCCCTCGAGCACGTTCCCGAACATCATTTCGAACTCGTGGGGCGGCGACGAGGACCGGTTCGGCAACCTCTACGGTCCGAACTGGCAGAACAGCCTCACCATGCACTACTACTTCATGCTCCTCGACGCGCGCGGCGCGACGGTCCTTGCGTCGAGCGCGGACGGCGGCGGGTTCGACACCGGCACCGGCATGCTCGCGGGCAGCTACCCCGCGACGGACCCGTACGTCCTCTCGGTGGACGGGGTCCGGACCGCGGCCACGGACAACTCGGGCCAGGTGTTCCCGTACACGAACTCCATCGGCCAGGCGAACATCACCGTCTACACCCTCTACGACTGGCCGCTCCACGTCGACTCCGCGGTGAAGCTCTCGTCCCAGTCGTTCTGGTACGAGCCCATCACCAACACGACCCTCTACAACTCGCCCCCCGAGGCGTCGGGTGGGTTCGGGACCAGCTACTGGTTCAACCAGACCTGGTTCGAGCATGGGATCGGCGTGCCCGATCTCGGCCGCTCGCTCGGGAGCTCCGTCGCGGCGGAGGCCGATTTCAACCAGACGATCTTCTTCGACGGCACCTTCGAGTTCTTCTACGGCGGCACGAGCTTCGCCTGCCCCACGACGGCCGGCGAGTTCGCCCTCATCGAGGATTATCTCGGCGCCCACGGCCACAGCACGTTCCTCGGCGACGGCAACGTCGCGACGTTCTGGGTCGGCAACGCGTGGCTCAACGGCAACCTCTCGCTGAACCCGTACTACGACGTCGTCAACGGGACCAGCTACTGGGGCAATGCCGGCGTCACGAACCAGTACTCGTACCCGCCCGGCCAGAAGTTCCCCGTCGACGCCTCCGGCCAGCCCACCTACGGTGACACGCTGAAGGGCTGGGACTTCCCGACGGGCTGGGGGACGATGAACGTCTACAACTTCGCGGTCGATCTCAACACGCTGCTCTCGCTCCCCGGAACGTTCTCGACCCTGAACGCTGCGCAGACCGGCTTCGACTCCGGTGCGTGGGCCTACATGGTCCTGAACAAGACCTACAACTTCCACCTCAACGCGTCGTTGACCTTTGCCGCGTCGAACCCCACGGTGACGATCAAGTTCATCGGATCAGACGGGAACACCGTCAGCTTCCAACCGACTCTGACATACACGCCCGTCCCGAGCAATGGGTACAACTTCCAGATCGACACGTCGCAGTCGCCGTTCAACACCCCCGGTCTCATCATCTTCGAGGCCGGCAACGCGACGACCCCTACGGCTGGGTTCGCGTACGACTGGATCTCGTACCCCGTGCCACCGGGCACGCTCACCGTCGAGGTCGTCGCCCCCAACGAGCCGGGCGGCGAGGTCGGCGGCTATCCGCAGTTCAACCCGTGGCCGTTCGGGTATTCGGCCCCGATCAGCGTCTCACCGAGCTGCTGCACCGCGTACCCGAACACGTTCACCGTGAAGGTGACGTTCAACGGCGCGCCGGTCTACAACGCGAAGGTCGACGCGAGCATCCCCGACCCCTCGGTCCTCGCGTGGCAGGGGTCCCGGGCCCAGGGCGCGACCGACGGGAACGGTCGGCCGGGGTCGTACCTCACCAGCTCGATCGTCTCCCAGACGTTCACCAACGTCACCGGGTACGCCGTGGTGAACACCTGGAACGTGATCACCCCGACCACGTACACGGTCACGGCGTCGTACGGCACCGCGTCGGCGAACACCACCTACGACGTCCTCCCCGGGCCCAACGTGGGCACCACCGACGCGTACGGGGGGCTCTACTCGGGGATCAACACCGTCGCCTTCATCCTCAAACAGCTCCGTCAGCCGATCAACAACGCCACGGAGAACCTCTGGGTCCCGAACTCGGTGAACCAGTCGGGCCTCTACACGATGGACTACGGCTGGGCCGGCGAGCTGATCCCGATCCACGTGAACGACTACCAGGGCAACCCGATGGGTGGCACCAAGGTGTGGTTCGGGAACATGGACCTGGGCGGCGAGAACCGGTTCTACGGCTACAAGCCCACGTTCGGCATCGTCGGCGTCACCAACCAGACCGGCACGACCGGGCAGACCGACGGGAACGGCAACTCGCTCGTCTACATCCCCCAGAACGAGTCGATGAACTTCTTCGTCTACCCGAACGGGACCGACTACTCGGGCTTCGGGTACCTGGCCGCGAGCATCCCGGGCGCGGTCAACCGGACGTTCAGCTACTTCGAGCCGTGCGCCCCGACGCTTCCGAACCCGAAGACCACGATCAGCTGCCAGTACAACGACACGTACGAGCGGAACTACACCTCGGTCCCGCTCCTGATCCTACCCGACCCCGTCGCCGCGTGGACCGCGACGCCCAGCAAGGTGACGCGGGACTTCTTCGGAGAGGGCTCCCAGGTGCAGGCCCGCGTGTCGGTCCACCTGCCGACGAACGACCCGTGGATCACCGGGATCGGGTTCAACTGGGACGCCGGTCTCGAGCACGTCGTCGACGCGAAGGCGTACGTCGACGGGATCTACGAGGGCGATCTCTCGCCCGACGTTCCGCCGAACTGGCAGACGTACAACTCGTCGGTGAACATGACCGGGACGTTCGCGCCCGGCGTCCACGTCCTCGAGGTCGTGGTGAACGACAGCTTGGGCCACATCTTCACCTCGAAGCACACGTTCATCGTGGGCTCGGTCACCTTCGGGTCGAACTTCGGGAGCGGCAACACCTACACGGTGGTGCCGTACAACCTCACCTGGGCGATCGACATCCCGGCGGCCCAGATGAACAACCACACGTTCAACCAGTCGCTCGATGTCCGGTACGTGACGGGCGGGTGCGGCGGGTCGTTCAACCCGTGCCCGACGGTCGTGAACCTGTCGGAGCGGGTCAAGTACGGCGTCGTGAACTACTACCAGTTGATCAATCTCACGATGCTGAACCTGGACCACTTCTACGGCGGGGCGGCGCAGCTGCCCGACGGCCAGTACCAGATCATCCTCTGGCTCAACGCGAACCATAGCGGATCGATCGTCGCCCAGGCGAACACGTACCTCGTCTTCGACGCGGTGAGCGGCCAGATCAATGGCCCCGGGCCCGGGGCCACGGTGCCGCTCGGGAACGTCACGATCTCGTACTCGTACATCGGTAGTTACGTCCAGCACGCCAACCTCTCGGTCTACCGGTCGACGGACCTCGTCTCGCCGATCTTCAACGTCCTCGCCTTCGTGCCCGGCACCGGGCTCCGGGGCGGGGCCGCGACGTGGACGGCGGTGGTCGGCGGACCGTACGTGATCTCGCTCTCGCTGGGAACGCCGTACACCAATACGACGTACTACAACGAGTCGATCACCGTCATCGAAACGTCGGGGCTGGTCTACTACAACGCCTCCTCGGCGAACCTGCCGCTCGGCAACATGAACCCGGCGGTCACGGCGACGATCCTCGCCCTCGTCGCCGCCATCCTCGGGCTCCTCGTCGGCGTCTGGGTCGCCCCGGCGCTCCGGGGCGGTCCGGCGGCCGGCGCGACGAAGACCGGGCCGAAGCCGTGGGAGGAAGGTCAGGGACCCAAGCAGGCCGGCCTGATCATCTGTCCAGTGTGCAAGGACGAGTTCTCGACGGAGTTCGCGCTCCACGAGCACCAGAAGATCGTCCACGGGATCGAGGCGTAGCGGGGGGGCGACCCCCCGCCCTGACGTATAGCCGGGGGCGTCTCGCCCCCGGCACCGTCTCGTTCAACCCTTGTTCTACGTGACATTTAAGCCCTAGAAGCCGTCCCCCCGCCTATGCTCCGCGCGTCAGCGAAATCTCTCGGCAAATGGACGATCGCGGCCGTGTTGGTCTCGGCGATGGTGGCGTTCGCCATCCCCGCGGCCGTCGGGGGCCACGCGGCGGTGGCCGCCCCCGGTTCGGCGACGTCGGCCGGCGGGTTCCACTCTGGCGCCCTCGCCGCTCCCGCGTCCCCGGTCCGCGCGTTCGTCCACCCTCTGGCCGGACCGACCGCCTCGGCGACGATCACCTCGACGTACACCGGTAAGCAGACGATCCCGGTCGAGGTCGACTGGACGATCTCCGTGGGCAACACGACGCTCGACCCCACGAACGTCACCATGGGGCTCCTCATCACCAACGGCGCCAACGAGATCGCGAACTGGACCCAGGACGTGGTCACGGCCCAGACGTCGTACTCGGCGTTCGTCGACTACGGCGTGCTCACCTCGGAGAACTTCAACGGAGGCGACCTCCCCACGAGCGCCTACACGTTCACCGTCTGGGTCTGGGCGACGAACGTCTCCGACCCGAACGCGACCGGCACCTGGGCGAATTCGGCCCCGGTCGCGGCCACCCTCGCCGTCGCGAACGTGCTCGACCTGTTCACGACGACCCTTCCGCTCTACGACGCGATGCCGTTCTGGCTCAACTGGACCGTCTCGGTCACCGGCAACACCGGGACGACCGTGGACGCAAACAACGTGAGCCTCGCGCTTGAGTTCCGCTTGGTCATCGCGGGGTGCAACAGCGTCTTCGGCTTCGGCGGCGCGTGCCCCACCATCGCCAACGACTCCGTCGCGTTCGACGCAGGCGGATCGTACGCCCTCGCGATCGACGAGTCGGTCATGGCCCAGGACGGGTACGCCAACGGCGCGCTCCCGCCCGGGAACTACCAGGTGATCGTCTGGACGACGCTCGCCAACTCCAGCGACCCCAACCAGGAGCCCCGGACGACCGCCGCGGCGCAGTACATCTACCCGGTCTTCGACCAGAACTCGGCCACGTTCCTCGCGCCGGACCCGGTCAGCCCGGTGAGCGCGGGTAACGTGACGATCGCGGTGCAGTACGTGGCCGACTACCTCTCGGGCGCCAACGTGACGGTGTTCGCCTCCGACCAGACCACCGTCGTCTTCGCCGGAGGGGTGTTCCAGCCGGCGGTCTCGCGGCACGCGGCCAGCACGACTTGGGCGGGCGCGACGCCGGGCCAGTACTACCTCGTCCTCGACGTCCTCACCGCGGCCGGTGCGGCGGGCGGCGCCACCTCGTTCTCCGAATGGTTCAACGTCACCTCGGCCGGAGGCGGCGGAGGCGGTGGCGGCGGTGTCGTCTACTACAACACGACGAACTGGGTCAACACGACGACCCCGACGGGCGGCAACATCGGCGGGCTCAGCCCCGGCGTCCTCGCCGCGGTGCTCCTCGTCGCGGGGCTCATCATCGGAATGATCGTGGCGATGGCGCTCGGCCGGATGATGTGGGGTTCGGCGAAGCCGGCGTCCCCCCAGCCGTGGCAGTCGAAGCCCGGGATGAACGAGTGCTCGGTCTGCCACCAGTCGTTCGCGACCGAAGCGGAGCTCAAAGACCACCAGAAGCAGGCCCACGGGATGTAGGTCCCGATCCCGCTCGACCGCGCTAACCCTTTCCGACGCCTCGGGGGCGTTCGCCCCCGGGTCTGATCTTCCTTCCGACAGGTCAGGCGAATCGTAGGGTCGGGAACTCGCGGCGCCACGCCAGGACCTCGGCGCCGATCCGCTCGCGTCGGATCCCGGCACGTACCAGGAGCTCGGCGAGCCGGGGCATCGCCTCGGGGGTGAGCCCGACGCGGGCGACCTCCGCGGTCCCGAGCCGACCGACGAGATCGGTGAGGAGCCGGTTGCGCTCCCACCGCCGAGCGAGCTCGCCGGGCCGGACCCCGTGCCGCGCCGCGAGCGCCGACCGGTCGAGATGGACCTGGTGAGACTCCGAGTACCCCCGATCGGCCGCGAGCATCGGGATCCCGGCCGCGTCGAGGGAGCGGCCCAGCGCCTGGGCGTTCGCGATCGTCGTGGAGGCGTAGTCCGCCCCGACGCGCTCGAGCTCGAGGAGCGTCTGGGCGAGCCCGGCGATCCGGTTCCAGTGGGCGTTGTCGAACACCCGCCAGACGAGCGCCGGATCGATCTGGGCGAAGAGGTCGTCCCGGTCGGTGACGAGGAGGCCGCCCTGGGGCCCGGGGAGCGACTTGTGGGTGCTCCCGAAGAGGACGTCGGCCCCCTCCCGGATCGGGTCCTGGAACCGGCCGCCGGCGATCAGGCCGAGAACGTGGGACCCGTCGTAGAGGACGAGCGCGTCGTGGGCGTGCGCCTCTTCCGCGATGGCCCGGAGCGGGTAGGGGAAGAGGAAGAAGCTCTGGCCGAGGACCACGGCCGCCGGGCGTTCCCGACGGATCTCCTCGGCGACGAGCGCCGCGTCGAGCGGCTCGGCGGGGGACGTGACCGGGAGCGGGCGGACGGTGTAACCGAGGAGCGCGGGGACGTAGCCGCCCGCGTACCCGTCGTAGCCGCCGGCCCGGGGTTCGATCGCGAGGAGCCGGGCCCCCCGAGGGAGCAGCGGGGCGAGCGCCGAGAGGGCGGCGATGTGGCCGGAGAGCGGCCGGGTCGTCGCGTGCTTCGCGTGAAAGAGCCGGGCGGCCGCCGCGTTGGCGAGCGCCTCGATCTGATCGGTGTAGCGGGTGCCGGCGTAGCTGTTGTCGATGGTCTCCCCTTCGAACGCCTCGTGGACGGGGAGAGTGTAGCGGCCGGCGAGGTCGCTCGCGAGGTACCGGCGGGCGACCGGCGAGACGGCGTTCTCGCTCGGGAGGAGGTTCCAGACCTCGCGCCCGCGCCACCGGTCGTGGGCGCGGACGAGGCCGGCGAGGCGGCGCTCCTCAGGCGACCGGTCCGGCATCGGCCGCGGGGACGGGCATCGTCGACGCGCGGCCCCGGGCCGCCTTGCGGCGCTCCCGGTGCCCGCACCGGGGGCAGCTGATCTCCTTCGGGCCGATGGTGAGGAGCGCGTGGCAGACCTGGCAGCGGCCCGCGACGACGCCCAGGTTGGGGGTCGACGTGGAGAGCTTGATGGTGGGGTGGCTCTGGATGACCCGTGCGATCACGAGGTCGCCGGCGGCGAACTCGTCCTGGAGGCTCTCGGTGTACTCTTCCTTCGCCTTCGAGATGTGGATCGTCCCTTCCGGCGCACCGGGGACCGCCCGGCGGCCGCCGGCCCGGGTGAGGACGGTGACGACGACCATGGCGCTCTTCACTTCGTCCACGCGCGCGTACACCTCGTCCCCTTCCTCGAGGTGGGGGATCGGGTGGAGCGCCTCCACGTGGATCGCCCGGTCGCGGACGTCGACGCGGCGGTGGCCCAGCAGGGCGGCGTAGATCTTGCCGTGGTCCTCGTACGTCCCGCGCCCGGGCACGAACTCTTCAGCCGTGCCGAGGAGGTCGCCCGGGAGGACGAGCCCCTTCCCTTCCGCGTCGCTCATGGTCCGTCGCGCGTCGTCAGGATCCAACGGTCAACGGCGAGCTCCACCGACCGCTTCCGATGGTGCGGAAACGTGCGCGGGAGCGTCCAGGGGACCGGTCGGGCGTCCTCGATGCGAACGGCGCGTGCGACGGCGCTACGCTCTATAAAGGTTCGGGAGTCGGCGAGCGCGTAGGCGTACACCCGCCGGCCCCGGCGGAACGCCTCGGTCCAGAACGGCCGGTCGGCGTGGGCCCGCTGCGCGCCGAAGGGCGGGTTCATCACGACGGTGTCGACGAGCCCTTGGCCCTCGCCCACGTCCCGGGTCTCCCAGCGCACCGAGAGTCCCCACGTCGCCGACGTCGCCGCACCGAGCCGCGCCGCCGCCGGGTCCCGCTCGATGGCCTCGACCGACGCGGCGCCCAGGATCGCCGCCCCGAGGGCCAGGACCCCGGTTCCGGCGCCGAGATCGACGACGGTGCGGCCCTCCACGTCGCCGCGGGCGAGCGCCTCGGTCAGGAGATCGGCCGCAAGGTCCGCCGGCGTCGCGACCTGCTCGCCCGTCGGATCCGGATGGGGGAACGCCGGGACCTTGGAGAGTCTCCGGACCAGCTCGGTTCGTCGCATCTGCGCCCCGGCGGATCCCGTGGGGCGACCCCGGTCAGGATGCGGGGAGCCGGATTTGAACCGGCGAACGCCTGCGCGGCAGGATCTCGTCGGAGAGCGGGAGGTCCCGCTCCCGGTTTAAGTCCTGCGCCGTTTCCGGGCTTGGCTATCCCCGCGCCCTAGCCGGCGGGGACGGCGTTGGGCGCTTCGGCACGAGCCGGCCGCGCGGGGGCCTTCTTCATCGACACGCGCTTCGGGAAGTACTTGAGCAGCACGACATCGTTGACGGCAGACACCCAGCGGTACGGCACGTTGACCGGCTTCGACTCGTCCACTAACAGTGGGCTCGTCTCGGCGATGAAGAGCCCGTCGAGCTTCGAGCCTTCCACATCGACGACGAGGTTGTCGACCTCGCCGAGCAGACGACCGTCCGGTGTGTAGATCTGGCGCCCGAGGAGCTCCGTCATTTCGACCAGCATGGAGTGGCCCGACCGCTCGACGGCGGGACCCCCTTTTAACCCTTGGGTCGGAAATGAATCTCGCGCGTCACGCGGCCGCGTCCGGTTCGTCGGCCGGCGCTCCGCGCCGCACCTGTAGGTTGTACATCTCGACGAGCTCCGCCGATGTCGTCGCGCCCGTGGGGTCCTTGTCGTCGCGCCAGCGGCCGGTGAACCGGGGGAACCGGAGCGCGAGCCCCGCGCCGGCGCGGACCGCGCCGAAGCCGGCTCGGTGGTTGGGGCTCAGGGTGAGCTCCGCCCCTTCGACCTCCATGACGAGCTTCGGGACCACCCAGAGGTCCGGCTCCACCTCGGTGATGATCCCCGCCGGGCGGTCCGCAGTGGTGAGCCCGCGCAGCCGCTCGGGGATCACGTCGAGCGTCGCATCATCGAACCCGCTCCCGACCTTGCAGAACGTCTCGAACCGGTCGCCCTCGGGGTTGTACGTCGCGAGGAGTAGCGCGCCGAACTTGCCACCGCGCCGACCGCGGCCGTGAAAGGCGCCGACGATGACCCCGTCGACGGTGTCGGCGAGCCCCTGGGTGTAGTCGCGCTTGAACTTGATCCACCAGAACCCGCGGGCCCCGGCGCGATACTGGCTGCCCTCGGCGACCGACTTCGCCACGATCCCCTCGCAGCCGGCGGCGATCGACTCGTCGAAGAACGCTTGGCCGTCCTCCACGGTGGTGACGAGCCGCTGCGTGGCGAGCCGGATCCGTTCCGTCGGCGCGACGAGCGTCCCCAGACGCTCCCGCCGCTCCGGGAAGGGACGATCGATGGTGGGCGCGCCGCCGGCGAGGAGCACGTCGAAGAGGACGAGGTTCACCGGCACCTCGGCCTGCATCCGCTCGAGATCGTACTTGCGGCCCCGTCGACGCGAGACATCCTGGAACGGCCGGATCTCCCCGGTCTCCGGATCGACCGGCACGCACTCGCCCTCGACGATCGCCGGGCGGTCCCGGATCGCCGACGGGAGCTCGGCGACGAGCTCGGGGAACTGATGTGAGAGTTTCTCGAGCCGGCGCGAGAAGAGCTCGGCGGGCCCGTCGACCGGGATGTGCGCCTGGACCCGGAGCCCGTCATACTTGTACTCGAACGCCGCCTTTCCGTCCATCCGTTCCAGGATCGCCGCGAGGCTCACCTCCCGCTCCGCGAGCATGGCCCGGATCGGACGCCCGACCTCGAGCTGGATCTCCGCGAGGGCGTCGAGCCCTCCCCGGGCGAGCGCCGAGGCAACGAGCCCGAGGTCGCTCGAGACGTTGAACGCCGCTTCGATCCGGAGGCGGCCATCCTTGGTACCGCCGCCGTACTTCTGGGCGAGGGCGTCGAGGATGGTGAGCTCGCGCACGCCGAGCCGTAGCGTCCCGATGGCGAAGCGGATGAGGAACTTCCCCTCAGCGGGCGTCGCCCGGCCCAGCAACGCCGCCAAGGCGGCGATCTTCGCCTCCTGGGACCCCTCGCCTTGAGCCCGGGCGATCGCCAAGAGTCCCGCGTAGACGTCGGCGACCCGGAGCGGTTCCCCGAGCGGAGTGGTCCGCGCTTCGAGGAGCGCCTGCGCCGTCGTGCCGAGGTCACCGGACCTGTTCTTCGCGGCCGTCACCTCGGCCGGAGGAAGTCCCGACGCGGCCGCGAGGGCGCGACCGGCGAGCGAGTCGGCCACGCCGAGCTCGACGGCCTCGTATTCCGGCCGCAAGGATCCCTGGGAGAGGTAGAGGACCTCGGGGAGTTCGGCGGCCTCGACAGCTCCGAGGAGCTCGACGAGGATCGCCCGCATCTCGAGCCGCTTGGTCGTCGCCTCGAGCCGCTCGTAGAGGGCGGTCAGGTCACGGAACAGCACGTCCGGCCCCCCGGCCGATCGCCTCGCGCAGGACGGCGAGGTTGGCGCCGACGTCGCCTCGGCTGAACACAGAGTTGCCGCAGACGAAGAACGTCGCGCCGGCGGCGGCCGATGCGCCCGCAGTTTCGACGGTCAGGCCCCCATCAATCGAGAGATCGGCCGCCGATTCGTGGCGATCGAGCAGTTGGCGGGCTTCGCGGAGCTTCGGGATGGTCTCGGGAATGAATGCCTGGCCCGAGAACCCCGGGTGGACGCCCATCACCATGAGCTGGTCGATCCGATCCACCAGGGGCTCGGCCCGAGCAAGCGGGGTTTCCGGCTTGAGGGCGACGCCGACGTCGACGCCGAGCGCCTTGCCGGCGTTGAGGACCGGGCCGGGGTCGTCGGTGGCCTCCACGTGGAAGACGAGCGTCGATCCGCCGGCTTCGGCGAACGCGCGGAGGTAGCGCTCGGGCCGTTCGATCATCAGGTGGACGTCGAGCGGTCGGTCGGTCCGGGAACGCACCGCACGCACCAGCGCCGGCCCGAACGAGATGTTCGGCACGAAGTGGCCGTCCATCACGTCGAGGTGGAACGCGTCGGCGCCGCCCGCTTCGGCGCGCCGTATCGCGTCGCCCAACGCTGCGAAATCCGCGCTGAGCAGCGACGGAGCGATTCGAAGCCTCCGGCTCGCCGAGGGCACGCGGCCGCAACTCGTAAGGCTATATATACAACCAGCGGGGTCGGAGGCGCAAGTTTCGGGGAAACCCGAGATTAGGTGAAATCAATGGCGGAGAATCCGAGTTGGGCTACGCCGGGACGTTGGGTCGGCCGCAGGGGCATGTCGACGGCCGCGGGCGGCGTGATCATGCTGGTCGTCATCCTCATCGTGGGAGCGGGCGGCTACTTCGCCTTCAACAACGCGCAGACCACGGGCACCGGCAGCTCGAACACCACCTCGAAGAGCTCGTGCCAACCGGTCACGAGCCCCATCTGTGGTACGATCACCGCTGCAACGCACGACGTGAGCCTTTTTGTCCCCTACAATTCCGCCCAATCCGGAAGCGTGGTCCCCTTCACCGCCTCGGTTCCGGCCTCCGACGGAACGCCGACGAACTACCTGTTCGATTTCGGCGACGGCACGAACTCGAGCCAGACGACCTCCACGGCGAACCACGCGTACACCTCCCCAGGCACGTACCTGGTGTCGGTGGTCGTGACGATCGCCGGACTGCCTCACGATAACTACCACTCCCTGGGCGCCATCGGGATCTCCGCCTCGTTCACCTCCGCGGACGCGTCGGAGCAGCCGGGCGTCTCCGGGACCATCCTCGCCAACACGAGCTCCACGACCGCCCCGACGGCGATCCTCTCGCCGGGTGGGTGGATCTCGGTCTCGGGCCGGTACACCGGCTCGCCGACCAACCCCAACTACGTGCCCCAGGCCCCGACGATCACCGCGTCCAGCAGTGGCGCGGTGGCCAACCTGACCGGAACGAACTCGACGGCCGCGGCGACGGTGACGTTCGCCTCGGCGGGCGTCTACTGGGTCCAGTTCGCAGGCTCGGCGGTCAGTCTCACGGACCCGACCGACGTGGTCGCGCAGAGCTACACCTTCACCGTCATCGTGGCCCCCTCGGGCGTGAACGCCGGTTCGACGGGCGCGGTCGCCCAGACGAGCCCGCACCAGGGCGAACTTGTCGTCTACGAGTACATCCCGGGCGGTTCGTCCGGCGAGGACCCTGCCATCGACTATGAGACGGCGGGCTACGAACCCATCCTCAACGTCTACCAGACCCTGATCGCCTACAACGGCTCGGCGGTCGGACCCTCGTACCAGTCGTACATCCCGGAGATCGCCGCGTGCGTCCCCGGCAGCGACCAGGGCGCGAACAACTGCCAGTCGCTCTTCGGCTCGACGTTGGTGAACGGCTCCGACTACACCTTCGTCATCAGCGGCTCGGCCTCGTTCTACGACCCGGCGACGACCAAGTCGTGGGGCGTCTACCCGACCGACGTGCTGTTCTCCGTGGCGCGGACGATGGGCTTCGCCGTCCAGCCGTGCTTCGGCTGCAACAACGGCTGGATCCTCACGCAGTCGCTCCTGAGCTCGGGAACCGGCTGGGAGTCCGGCCTCCACGGGGCCCGGAACAACACGCCCCAGAACGTCTACAACTCGATGACCCTCAACGGCTCCGACTGCCCGGCGGCCGCGATGCAGGACCCGTACCACGGCTGCGTCACCTTCCACGCGAACGGCAACGGGCTCAACTGGCCGTACTTCCTGGAGCTGATCGGCGACGGGCTCGGCGGGTCGATCGTGCCGTGCGGCTGGTTCAGCGCCGACGCCCAGGGCGCCGGCATCCCGTACTGGACCGCGGGCAATGTGACCGATGCGGGCGACCACCCGTGCGCGGCGCCCGGGACGACCGGCTGGGGCCTCGCCCCCAGCGACTCGAGCCTGCCCATCACCGGCTGGGACAACTGGGAGACGGCGGGTTCATCCCCACCGTTCGTCGGGAACGTCCAGTACGAGATGGTCGGGAGCGGCCCGTATTACATGAACCAGCTCGTCATCGGCAACTCGTACAGCCTGGCGGCGAACCCGGCGTACACCGGCAACCCCCTCTGCACGTGGACCGGCTGCCAGCCGCAGGCGGGCCACTTCGCGGGCACCGTCTCGGTGACGTGGGAGACGAGCCAGCTCCCCGGTGAGGAGGCCTACCAGAACCACATCGCCGACTTCGCCTCGATCCCAGTGCCCGACACGGGCCTCCGCCTGCAGTTGATCCAGCAGGGAGTCATCCACTCGACGACGTTCCCGTCGATCTCGATCGACTTCATGCCGTTCAACTTCGCCTTCAACGTGGCGGCGGCGCAGCACTACACGTCGAACCCGATCAGCGTCTCGTCGGACGTGTTCAGCTACTCGGGGCTGCGGCAGTTCATCGTGCACGCCTACCCGTACGACACGATCCAGTCGACGATCAACATCAAGGACGGACTCGAGTTCGCGTTCAACTACGGCGGCGTGATCCCGAAGTTCATGAGCAACTACTACCCCACGAACGTCACCTGGCCGAGCGGCGATCCCAGCGCCGACGCGGCGACCCAGGGCACGGCCGCGTGGTGGTGGGCCCAGGTGAACTTGGCGTCGAGCCCCTACTACGACCCCGAGCTCGCGTCCTGTACGGCGGCCAACCCGTGCCAGTTCCCGCTCTTCGGCGAGACCGGCGCGCCCGACCTCGACCAGCGCATCGCGCTGTGGGCGGCCGAGATCAACTCGCTGTCGGGCGGTGCGCTGCGCGCGAACCCGCTGGACATCAACTTCATCGACCTGGTCATCAACTCGCTCTACAGCGGGGCGTACCAGAACGCGATGCCGCTCTTCCGCCTCGGCTGGGCGCCGGATTACCCGGACCCGACGGACTACATGGTGCCGATGTGGATGCCGGACTCGAGCTACACGCTCTCCGACTCGGTCTGGGAGCAGACCCAGCTCGCGCAGTTCAACTCGTCGAGCTGCCACCCGTGGTCCGACTGGACCGGCTGGGCGGCGATGGCCACGACCGACGGCGGGATCGCGACGGACTGCCAGGGGGCGGCCTACTCGGCCATGGTCCTCGGGATGAAGCTCGCGGCGGTCATGCCGGACGGACCGGCGCGGGTCGCGGCGTACGCGACCGTCGAGCAGATCGGCAACGCGCTCGCGCTCTACGCGTACACGTTCCAGCAGAACGTCATCGCGAGCTCGGCGGCGTGGGTCGACCAGACGTCGATCAACAACAACATCACCATCGGGGGCGGCGCGGACCAGACCTGGTGGCAGATCGCCGGCAACGGGGTCTGGAGCAGCGGCTAGTCGGGCGAACGACCCCGCGAGCGGACGAACCCTTTCCCGAACCCCTGCGCCCGATGGGCGCAGGGGTCCCGATTCTCTCGGACCTCAGGGCGGCGGGGTGCTCGACGGCTCGGCCCGAGGGGGTCTCGGCCGGCGATCTACAGGAACTCGCGCGGGTCGACCGTCGGCGATTCGACTGGCGGGCGGACGGGCACCGGCCCCCGCCCGGATCGGGCGCGGAGCGTCTCGATCGACCACCGTCCTGCGAAGACCGGGCGGATCCACCGCGACGGCGGCACGGTCCGGTGGCTCCGCCGGGCCTCGGTGGGCGGCCGGTGCCAGAGGTACTCGTACGCGAGCCACTCCAGGTAGAACGCCGCCGCCAGGCTGCCGACGACCCCCGGGATGAACCAGGGGCCGGACCAGGAGTCGAACACGAACACATCGAGGACGAGGAACCCCAGGACCGTCCACGTCTTCGCGAAGCTCGCGAAGAACCACTCGCCCCAGGTGGGACCCGGGTCTTCGAGCGCCCGCTGGCGCTCCTCCCCTTCGAGCCGCGGGAAGTACTTGCGGCGGAGCCCTTCCGGCTCGTCGTCCATGGCCGCTCGGTCCGGGTCAGCCGGCGGCGGCCTCGGCGGGCGCCGCCGAAGCGGCCGGCTCGTCCACGGGGGCGGCCGCCGCCGCGGTCCCCTCCGGGGCCGGGTAGAGGTGGCACGCCACGAAGTGGTCGGGGCGGATCGCGATCAGGGGGGGTTCGACCTTCGAGCAGATCGGCATGACCGCCGGGCACCGGGTGTGGAACCGGCACCCGCTCGGCGGGGACGCCGGGCTCGGGACGTCGCCCTTCAGGAGAAGCCGCTCCCGCTGGTACGTGGGGTCGGGGATCGGGATGGCGGCGAGGAGCGCCTGGGTGTAGGGATGCATCGGGCGGGTGAAGAGGTCCTCCGTCGGCGCCCGCTCGACGACCTTCCCCAGGTACATCACGACGACGCGCTTACTCATCGCGCGGACGACGGAGAGGTGGTGGCTGATGAACAGGTACGCGAGGTCCTGCTCGGACTGGAGCTTCTTCAGGATGTTGAGGATCTGGGCCTGGACCGAGACGTCGAGGGCGCTCGTCGGTTCGTCGAGGACGATGAAGTCCGGCCGCAGCGCGAGCGCCCGGGCGATCCCGATCCGCTGCCGCTGGCCGCCGGAGAACTCGTGGGGGAACCGCCAGAGGTGCTCGGGGTTGAGCCCCACCGCCTGGAGGAGCTCGGCGACGCGCTGGTACCGCTGCCGGGGCGTCCCCATCCGGTGGATGGCGAGCGGCTCGGAGACGATGTCCCGGACCAGCATCCGGGGCGAGAGCGACGAGAAGGGGTCCTGGAAGACGATCTGGAGCTTGCCCCGGAGCTTGTGGAGCTGCCGCGGGGTCATCCGGTACAGGGAGTACTTCCGGGCGAGCTGGTCGAGCTCCTTGAGGAGCGCGGCGGCGTTGGCGGGGAGCTTCTCGTTGCCGTCGTCGAGGCTCAGGTGGTGGGGGCCCAGCGCCTCGTAGATCTGGCTCAGCCGGTCCTCGGCCTCGGGTGCCGGCCGGTAGAAGGTGTGCCCGCTGCTCGGCTCGATGAGCCGGAGCATGAGCCGGCCGACGGTCGTCTTGCCGCAGCCGGACTCGCCGACGAGCCCGACGGTCTCGCCCTGATGGACGTCGAAGCTGACCCCATCGACGGCCCGGACGTCACCGATGTGGGAGGAAAAAAGGCCGCCGCGAATGGGGAAGTATTTGCGCAGGTTCCGAACGGAGAGTAGTATCGGACTGTCGCCGCTCCCCATCAGGTCGACCCGCCTAACCCCGGTACGTCGGACCGTTATAGAGGTAGCACGCGACCTGATGGTCCTCGCCCTCGACGGTCAACGGCGGGCGGGCCTCCTTGCACACGGGCATGGCGTGGGGGCACCTCGGGTGGAAGCGGCACCCGGAGGGGGGATAAATGAGGTTGGGGACCGAACCGGGGATCGACTCCAGTTTCTTGTCCGGCTGGTCCATCCGGGGGATCGACGCGAGGAGCCCCTGGGTGTACGGGTGGAGCGGCCGCTTGTAGAGCTCCCGGACCGGGGCGACCTCGACGACGTTGCCGGCGTACATCACCGCGACGCGGTCGGCGACCTCGGCGATCACGCCGAGGTCGTGGGTGATGAGGAGGATGGCGGTCCCGACGCGATCGCGGAGCTGGCGCATGAGCTCCAGGATCTGGGCCTGGATCGTCACGTCGAGGGCGGTGGTGGGCTCGTCGGCGATGAGGAGCTCCGGCTCGGCCGAGAGCGCCATGGCGATCATCACCCGCTGGAGCATCCCGCCGGAGAGCTCGTGGGGGAACCCCCGGGCGACCTGGACCGGGTTCGCGATCGATACCCCCTCCAGGAGCTGGACCGACTGCCAGAACGTCTCCTGGGTGACCGGTCGCCGCACCCGGCCTCGGATCCCCCAGAGGCCGAAGTAGAACGAGCGCAGCCGCGTCGCGAGCCGGCGGCGGCCGATGACCCGGCGCGCCCCGCCGAGGACCCGGGCCTCGCGCATCTCCCGCATGTAGACGTCCTTGAGCTGGCGCCCGAGCTCGAGGATCCGGCGCTGGCGCCGGAGGTAGCGGCGCTCGAGGCCCCCGAACCGGATCCGATCGACGGCGCGGTCGATCTCGGCCTCGTGGGCCTCGGGGTCGGCCCACGCGTGCCGCAGGATGTAGTAGGCCTGGGTGCCGACGCTCGGCACGTGGACGGCGGCGCCGAACGCCCGGGCCGCCTCGCGGAGCGTGTTGATGTCCTTGGTGCGGGCCGCCCGCATGAGCTCGGCCCGGGCCGCCTTCACGCCGGGCGCGTCGGGCGTCGCGGCCAGGAGCCCGTCGAGGATCGTCTCGCCGCGGTGGAGGAGCAGGCTCTCCGAGATCTGGTTCTCGATCGAGAAGATGGGGTTGAGGGCGCTCGTTGGCTCCTGGAAGATCATCGAGATGCCGCCGCCCCGCACGGCGTTCATCCGGTCCAGGTTCCGCTTGATCCGCCGGTACCACCGGGTGACCTTCACCCGGTTGGTCTTCGGGATCGGCTTGAACCGCGCCTCCCGCTCGATCCCCCAGAGGAGGTTCGCGCCCTTGTACAGGATCGTCCCGTCCATGATCCGGCCGGGCGGGTCGGCGATGAGCTTCGTGATCGAGAAGGCGGTGACCGACTTGCCGCAGCCGGTCTCGCCGACGAGACCGAGCGTCTCCCCGCGGCGGATGGCGAAGTTGACCCCGTCAAGCGCCTTCACCACCCCGTCGTAGGTGAAGAAGTAGGTCCGCAGGTTCCGGACATCGAGGATGACCGGCTGCTTCGGGGCGGCGGCTGCCGTGCGGGCCACGTCGGTCGCGGACGGGACCGGAGCGCCGGACGGGAGGGGACCTGACGCGATGGCGGGTTCAGGCCCCGCGTCGGTCGCCGGTGACCGGGAGAGGCTAGCGGCCGACGTGCGGGCTCACCTCCGCAACCTCGGGTCGAGAGCGTCGCGGAGCCCGTCGGAAACGAAGTTCACCGAGATGGCGAACAGGAAGACGATGAGCCCCGGGAAGAGCAACTGCCACCACGGGAAGTAGCAGCTCGAGTTGATCTGGCACTGGATGAGGACCGAGGAGATCGCGGGGACCGATTGGGCCGCCATCGTGCCCCACTCCGGGAAGTTCACCGAGGGGAAGATCTGGAACCCGAGGAAGATGATCGCCGCGACGGCGAGCGGGATCGCCCCGACATCGAGCGACATCTGGACGAAGACGGGGTACATGCTGTTCGGGATGATGTGCCGGGAGAGGATCCGACCGGTCTTGGCCCCCGCGGCGCGGGATGCCTCGACGTACTTCTGCTCGCGCGTGACCAGCACCTGACCCCGTACGATACGGGTGTAGATCGGCCACCAGGTGACGGTGAATCCGCCGATGAGGATCAGGATCCGCCCCCAGAGCGTCGGGAACGACCCGGAGACGACGGCGAGGATGACGAGGACGAGGAGCAGCCCGGGGATCGAGAGGAAGATGTCGGTCACCCGCATGATGACCTCGTCGGTGTACCCGCCCTTGTACCCGGCGACGGAACCGAGGACGAGCCCGATGGTGGCCCCGGCCGCCACAATGCTCGTCGAGATGAGGAGCGACCATTCGGCCCCTTTGACGAACCCCTGGTAGATGCTGAAGAACGACGAGCCGGCGAGCTGGACGGTCAGCGACCCGAGCGGCAGGGGTCCCCCATGGAGGTGGGCAAGATCGATGGTGGGGGCGACGAGGGAAGGATTGTACGCGTCGGTCGGGTAGCAGTTCGGCGCCGGCGGAGGGGTCCCGATGGGGTACGTGCAGACCGACGTGCAACCGATGACCGAGCCCGATGAGCTGCTCCCGACCCCGGTGTACGTCCCGCAGTAGTACTGCATGGCCGTCGCCGACTCCGGATCGAAGGCGATGCCGTAGACCGCGACGCCGATGAGGAAGATCAGGATCCCGATGCCGAGGATCGCAAGGACGTTCCGGCTGAGGAAGTAGAGGGTCCGACGCATCTGGGCGATGCGGGGGTTGGGGCGCTTCTTCTCCAGCACGGCGGCGATCGCCGGCTTCGTCGTCGCGGCCATGGCTCACCCGAGGCGGACCCTCGGGTCCAGGTAGGCGTAGAGCACGTCGACGACGATGTTGGCGATGACCACGATGAGCGTGAACAGGAGCGTCGCCCCGAAGATGAGGCCGTAGTCGTAGTTCGGCTGGATCGAGTAGGCGAGCAGGAGCCCGATGCCCCGGAGGTGGAAGACGCTCTCGATGATGGGGAAGCCGCCGACGAACCCCGCGAAGGTGAGGCCGAGGACGGTGATCGTCACGTTGAGCGAGTTCCGACCCGCGTGGCGGGCGACCACCGACCGCTCGGGGACCCCCTTCGACCGGGCGGTGCGCACGAAATCGAGGTTCATCACCTCGAGCATGCTGTTGCGGACGAACCGCAGGATGGCGGCGATCGCGCCGAAGGCGATGACGAACGCCGGCAGCAGCATCCGGCGCAGCGAGTCGGCCGCGAGCGACCAGTCCCCCGCGAGCGCCGAATCGAGGGTGGGGAATCCGGTCGGGGTCGTCTGGTAGTACGAGCCGATGAAGCTCGGGTACTTCGACCCCGGGAAGCAGAACGACGGCGCCCACGACCCGTACCAGTAGTCGAAGGCGTCGGACTTCGCCCCGCATGCCGTGACGTGGCCCATCGCGGCGGTGACCCCCAGGAGGAGCAGGGTCCCGAGAAGAAAGCCGGGCAGCGCGAACCCCGAGAATGACATCACCCGGGCCGCCTGGTCGATGGGGCGGTTGCGGTAGACCGCCGAGTAGTTGCCGAGGGGGATGGCGAGGGCGAGGATGATGAAGAGCGAGATCGCGGCGAGCTCGAGGGTGTAGGGGAGGAGGTAGCCGAGGACCGTCGTGATGTGGAGCGAGCCTGAGAACCCGAGCTGCTGGCTCGCGTAGCTACCGGTATCGGTGGTGCCCCAGTTGAGCGTGAGACTGTTCCAGATGTAGTGCGCCCATTGGACGAAAATCGGTTGATCCAGTCCGAGCTGGTGGACCCCGTTGTAGTAGGCGGGGTTCGGGCAGGTCCCGGGCTGTTGGATCCCGAGCGACGTGCAGAGGACGTTCTGGGCGTACCCGACCTTCGTCCGCCCGTAGTGGGAGATGAGCTTGTCCTGGATCGGCAGCAGCGAGACGAGGCCGAAGGTGATGGTCATCACCCCGATGATGACCGGGATGATGAGGAGGATCCGGCGGGTGATGTACACCCACATCTTCATCGGGGGGAACCTCCGACGCCGGCACCTCGCCAGCGCACCCCTGCGATTCGGGGGCCCCTATTTATGGATTAGGCGGTGAAATCGCCGATTCTCTCCGAGCGCCGACCGACGCGGGCGATCGTACCGCTCGTCCCGGGGTCAGAGCAGCGGCAGGTGGCCGGTGACCGCGTCGATCTCCTCGGCCGGACCCGGCCCGATGCCGAGCACGGTCCGGGTCCCCGGCGCAACCTCGGTGAGCCCGGCGTCCTCGACCATGACCGTCGACAAGCCCTTCGACTTCGCCTTCCGTCGTAGCTCCTCCATCTCCTCGAGCGTCGCGGCCACCACGGCGATCTTCTTCTGACCCTCGGCCCGCCACGCGTCGAGGACCGCCCCGCGCTGGCGGCCACCGGCCTCCACCAGGAGGACCGCCGCGTGGGCCACCTGCACCGCGGCCTTGCCGGGGGTGAGCCGAAGCTCTCCGCGCACGACGAGGACCATCTTGTACCCACCGGAGGGGCCCCGTCGGCTACCGGGCGTACTCGGCCTCCCGACGGCGCTGGAGCGCGTCGGCTTCGGCGTCGAGCTGCGTGAGCAGGTCCCGCCAGCGAGAGGCCTCCGCGGTCGACGGGGGATGTCGGAGCTGGTGACGGAGCCGACGCCGCTCGCGGTCGATCGCGTCGAGCCGCTCGAGGATCGGCCACCCGTCGTTCTCGCCCGGGGCGATCTCGGTCGGGGGCGCCGTCGGCGGCACGCGGGCGAACGCGCCGCGCAGGGCGGCCACCCCGAACCCGACCGCGGCCGCCGCGGCGAGGACGATCTCGAGGAGCGGATCGGTCCACGTGGCGGCGAAGCCGACGCTGGGCGTCTCGAGCAGGAGGTACCCCGCCACGATCGTCGTGGACACGCTGAGGACCAGGGTGAGCGCCAGCGTTTCCACGAGGCGGCGGCCGGCGTCGGGCCCGGCGAGCCGCCACTCGGGAAAGAGCGCGCGGGTCCACGTGTAGCCGGGCAGGACGAACACCAAGAGAAGGCCGACGACCCCGAGCAGCGCTTCGAGCGGATCCATGCTGGTCCGCGCTATGCGTGGGGCTCGGCGCCGGCGCCGAGCTGGCGCTCGAGCTGCCGCCGGAGCTTCCGGTTCGACGCGATCCCGTGCGCCGCCTTGCGGGTCTGGTCGTAGTACTTGAGGAGGCCCCGGACCTCCTGGGTTCGCTGACCGCTTCCGCGGGCGATCCGGTGGATCCGGTCCCCGCGGACGAGATGCGGATCGTCGAGTTCGGCCGGCGTGAGCGAGTCCAGGATCGCGCGGTAGCGGCGGAGCCGCGACTGCGTCGCCTCCATCTGCGACTCGTCCATCTTGGCCCCGCCGAACGTCGGGAAGAGCGAGAGGAGCTTCGAGAAGGGCCCCATCTGGCCGAGCGACGCGAGCTGCGAGCGCATGTCCCGGAGCGTGAACCGCCCGGTCATGAGGTGCTCGGCCGCCTTCTGCGCCTCGTCCTTGTTGACGAGCTCCTCGAACCGCTCGAGGAGCGTTTGGATGTCGCCCATCCCGAGGAGCCGGGAGACGAACCGGGTCGGGTCGAACCGCTCGAGCTCGTCCAAGTGCTCGCCGGTCCCGATGAAGAGGATCGGGGCCCCACTCGCGGCGACGGCCGAGAGCGCCCCGCCACCCTTCGCCGACCCGTCGAGCTTGGTGAGGACGACGCCGGTGAGACCGACGGCGTCGTGGAACGCCTTGGCGCTGCGGCCGGCGGTCTGGCCCATCGCCGCGTCGAGGACGAGGATCGTCTCGTCGGGCTGGAGCACCGCCCGGACCCGGCCCAGCTCGGCGATCAGATCCGGATCGATCCCCGACCGCCCCGAGGTGTCGACGATGATGGCGAAGTGCGGCGGGAAGCGGGCGAGGGCGTCGCGGACCACGAGCTCGGCCTTCGGCTGGGCCCGGTCGGCGTAGAACTCGCAGCCCACCTTCTTCGCGAGCTGCTCGAGCTGGTCGATGGCGGCGGGGCGATGGACGTCGGCCGCGACGAGGCCGACGCGGATCCCCTTCTTCTGGTAGAACCGGGCGAGCTTGCCGGCCGTCGTCGTCTTGCCCTGGCCGAAGAGCCCGGCGAGCAGGATCCGCCGGGGCTTGAACTCGAACGGCCGCTCCTTCCCGAGGATGGACCGGATCTCCTCGTAGATGATCCGGATGAGGAAGTCTCGGACGCTCGCGCCGGCCGGCGGCTTCTCCTCCTTCGCCCGGCGCTTGACCCGCTGGGTGAGATCGATGGCGAGCTGGACGTTGACGTCGGCCTGGAGGAGTGCCCGCTGGATGTCCCGGACGACCTCGCCGATCAGCGCGTCGTCGACGGTGCCGCCCCGGGCGATCTTTTGGAGCACCCCACGGAGCGATTTCCCGAGCGCGTCGAGCACCATGCCCGTTCCTCCCGCGTGGCCGACCCGACGAGGGCCGGCGGGGGATTATCTTTGGGGGCTCCGGCCGGCGGGGGGACGGCCCCGGCGTGACAGAGGGGCGCATGGCCGCGCAAGGTTCTTAACGAAACCGGCGGCTCCTTCGGTGTCGCAATGACCGCCGACGCCGGGACGGCGCCCAAGCCCGTCACCCCCCCCAAGTTGAACCCGGTCCGCGTTTCGATCCCGGAGGAACCGGTCGCCGAACGGACGCAGGGGTTCGGCGAGATCCTGCACGCCTACTCGAAGGAGGACGCGGTCCTCGAGGCGAAGCGGTGCATCCAGTGCCGGCGCCCGTGGTGCATCGAGGCGTGCCCGATCTCCCAGGACGCCCGAGAGTACATCCGGCTCATCGCCGCCGAGGATTTCGATCAGGCGGCCCGGGTCACCCTCCGCGAGAACCCGCTCTCCACCTGCCTCTGCAAGGTCTGCTACCACTACTGCGAGGACGCCTGCGTCGTGAAGAAGAAAGGGGTCCCCATCGCGATCCGCCACTTGAAGCGGGCCGCCCTCGACTTCGGCAACGACGATCTCGCGTACGTCCCCTCAGCCCCGAAGCACCAGCGCGTCGCGGTCGTCGGCGGCGGTCCGGCCGGGATGATGGCCGCCTGGGAGCTCGGGATCCGGGGGTACGCGGTCACCGTCTTCGAACAGGAGCATCTCCTGGGCGGGCTCATGCAGACCATCCCGGCGTACCGCATGACCGACGCCGACGTCGAAACCGACCGGGCGCGGTACCGGGACCTCGACGTGACGTGGGTCACCGACAACAAGGTCGGGATCGAGTTCCCCGTCGAGCGGCTCCTCGCCGAGGGGTACCAGGCGGTCTTCGTCTCCATCGGCACCTCGATGCATCGGGTCCTCAACGTCCCGGGGGAATCGATCCCCGGCGTCGTCCCGGCGCTCGAGCTGCTGAAGCGCGTGAGCCGCGGCGAGCAGGTGCCGCTCGGAAAGCGGATCGTCGTCATCGGCGGCGGCGACGTCGCCATGGACGCGGTCCGCTCGGCGCTCCGCCTGTCCGGGAAGGGCGACGTCACCCTCGTCTACCGGCGCGGCCGCACCGAGATGCCGGCCGATCCCGAGGAGATCCACGGCGCCGAGGCCGAGGGGATCCGATTCGTCTTCCAGAAGGCGCCGGTCCGGATCGTCGGCAACGGCCACGTCGAAGGGCTCGTCGTCGAGTCGATCGAGCTCGGGCCGCCGGACGCGGGCGGCCGTCGCGCGCCCGTCGCCGTGGCGAACTCGGAGGAGACGATCCCGTGCGACACGGTGATCGTCGCGGTGGGCCAGAAGGCCGACCTCCGAGGGTTCGGCGCCCCGGTCGATCTCAAGGTCACGTCCCAGGGCTGGCCGGAGGGGAAGGGGCCCGGCTTCGCCACCGCCATCCCCGGTCTCTTCGCGGCCGGCGGCCGGTCCGTCGTCTACGCGATGGGTTCGGCGACGCAGGCCGCCGAGGCGATCGACCTCTACCTCGCCACCCAGCGGGGCGAGAAGCTCACCGCACCGCCGCCGCGCCCCGACCCGTTCGGGGGCACCGAGACGTACAAACTGCCACCCGGGTACACCCAGCCGATCCGAATGTAACGCCGCGGCCGCCCGATACGGGGCGACGATGTCGTCCCAGTAGGCTTAAGGTGCCCGTCCCTCCCTTTTCCACCGAGGCCCCTCGATGCGATCGAGTCTCCGGCAGGGATGGTGGGTCGTCGTCGCGGCCGCGATCGTGGCACTCCCGGTGCTTCCCCCGGCAGCCGCGGGTCCGAGCGATACCCTCCCCGTGGTGCACGCCGGAAGCCAGAGTGACCTCCCCGCGGCGGTGCTCGCCCCGTGGTCCGCGCGGGTGGGCTACGATCCAGCGTACGTCGCCGAGGTCCCCCTCGCCCAACTCGATCTCGACCGGATCTCGGTCGTCGTCCACCTCGCCCCCCAGGATCCAGGGTTCTATCTGCCCGCTCCCGCGGGCTCGCCCGGGCTTACCGGTGGGACGATCGCGGAACGCTACGGCCGCACCTCGGGCGACTACGCCGCACTCCTGGGATACTTCGAGGATCACGGCGCCGCCATAGCCCGCACCTCCCCCGAGCGGCTCGACCTGACCCTCGAGGGGCCAGCGCCCGCGATCGGGGCCGCGTTCGGCACGACGATCCTGACCGGGACCTGGGAGGGCCGAACGGTGCACTTCCCGGCCTCGGTCCCCGCCCTGCCCTCCCCGTTCGCCGCGGAGGTGAGCAGCGTCGTCGGGCTCTCGGACGGGTTCACCCGCTTCGCGTTCTCGCTCGTGCCGGCCGAGGAGCCGGCGGCCGTCGCCGCGCCGCTGCAGGGACGGACCTCGACGCTCGTCACCCCGTCGGCCGCCCATCTCCTCTACGGCCTCAGCGATCTCTACAACTACTCCGGCTCGCCGCATTTCGCCACCGGCGTCGGGATAGCCGTCGTCCTCTGGGGCGACGGCTACGCCCCGTCCGACATCACCACGTTCTTCGCGAACGAGTACCCGGCCGGCTTTCCCTCGGTCACGGTCACCGGGCACCCGGTGAGCGGCGCGCCGGTCCCGTCCGCGTCCGCCCCGAACGATCCGAGCCAGGCGCCCCAGGAGCTCACCCTCGACATCGAGTGGGCCGCGTCGATGGCCCCGGGTGCTGCGATCCACGCCGTCTACGCGCCGGACGGCCCGGCGTCGAACAGCTACTCGCCGAGCGACGCCGATCTGGAGAACGCCTTCGCCACCGCCGTCGATCTCACCGGCGTCGACGTCGTCTCCATGTCGTTCGGTACCCCGGACGGCGCCGACTCGTCGCTCCAGGCCGCGTTCGCACAGACGATCGCGACGGCCACGCAGCGCGGCATCACCGTCCTCGCCGCCTCGGGCGACAACGCCGGCACGGTGAAGGGCGGCTGCCAGGGAGGTCCCAGCCCCGAGTTCCCGGCCGCCTCGCCGGGGGTGCTCGCCGTCGGGGGCACCGCGCCCGTCGAATCCCTTGATGCGTTCGGGACCGTGACCGGGCTCGACGCCGAGCCCGCGTGGAACGGATCCGGCGGCGGCTACTCGACCGTCTACGCGGCCCCGTCGTGGCAGGAGGTCGGAAGCGCGACGGGACCCATCGCGTCGCACGGTACGCGCGGCATCCCCGATGTCGCCGGCCCGGCGTTCGACAATTACTTCTATTTCGACGGCGGCGACCGGGCCGGGCGAGGGACCAGCTTCGCCACGCCGATGTGGGCCGGGCTCGTCGCTGAGATCGATGCACTCCTGGGGCGGCCCGTGGGCTTCCTCACCGAGCGGCTGTACGGGATCGGCGCGCAGGAGGAGAACGGCCAGACCGGTATCGGGCTCGTCGATATCACGAGCGGGGCGAACTGCCTCGCCACGGCGGTGACCGGCTGGGACTCGGTCACCGGTTGGGGGTCGCCCCGGGCGGTCACCCTCTACCAGGACCTCTCGTCGTCGTTCGTCGGGGTCGCCCTCACGACCTCGTCCGACGCGGTCGCGCCCGGGAGCGCGGTGAGCGCGACGGTGCTGGTCACGAACGCGACGAGCCACGCCGCGATCCCCGGGCTCCCCGTCGGCTTCACGCTCACCGCCCTCGGCTACTCAGGTCCGTGCGGCGGCACGATGGCGTCGGTCGCCGCGACGACCGACCTGAACGGTTCCGCGACGGCCGCGCTCACCGTTCCAGGGTGCTTCCTCGGGAGCAGCGCGCTCCTGAGCGTCACCGTCTCCGGGAACGGGTACTTCGGGAACAATTCGACCCGGCTCACGGTGAACCTGGTCGGGCTCGCCGGGTTCCTCGCCGGGATCCAGACGTTCCCGTACAACGTCATCGCGTTTATCGTGATCGTCGCTATCGCCGTCGCGCTCGGCTACTGGATCGGCGAGCGCCGCCGGCCCCGCCGACCGCGGGCGGTCCGGTACCCCGTCGCGGCGGCCGCCCCCGCCTCCGCGAACCTCCCCCCGGTGGTCCCACCGTCGTCGGGAGCTGCTCTGGACTCTGGTCCCCCCGTCCGTTGGCCCCCCGATCCCGGACCGTCCGGGCCGCCTCCCGGGGCGACCGATCCGGTCGGGGGCTTCAGCTCCCGAACGACGGGGGACCCTCCGCCCGCGATCGACGACTCCGCAGCGACCCCCGGACGGGACCCCGCCCTCCAATGCCCCCACTGCTCGGCGCCCATCGCCGTCACCGACGCTGTCTGCCCGGCCTGCGGCTCACCGCTGGGGAGCCCGCCCCCGGGCGACGGAACGTAAAGGGAGCGGCGTCCTCGCGGGCGGGCCCACGCCGAGGACGTGACCGGAAGAACGGGCCGCACCGCATCGATCGCCGATGCGACCCGCGGGTTCATCGACGACCACCCCAGCATCCGGGAGGCGCTCGCCGAGGACATCGTGAACTTCACCGCCCTTGCCCGCCGGATCCAGGGCGAGCTCGACCTCGCGAACGAGGAGGCGGTGACCATCGCCGCCCGCCGATACCAGCGCGAGCTCGGGACCCCCACGAGCGCCTCGGCGGCCGTCGATCGCCTGATCGGTGAGAGCCGCCTCCTCGTCGAGTCCCACGTCGCGCTCGTGCGGCTCCAGGACGACTGGGAGCTCATCGACCGGCTCCTCGCCGTCGGGCGGTCGGCCCTCGCCGACCGGACCGGCCGTCGGCTCTTCCAGCTCTACCAGGGCACCGAGGCGGTGACGATCCTCTGCGAGGAGGGGTTCCTCTCGACGTTGCTCCCCGAGATCCCCGTTCGGGCCCGCGTCGCCGTCGAGCGCGGCCTCGGCATGATCGCGTTCCGCAGCGGGCGCGAGGTCGCCGAGACCCGGGGCGTCGTCGCGAAGATGACGGCCCGGCTCTATCGCCAGGGGATCAATTGCCTCGAGACGGTGAGCGTTCACACCGACTCGATCTTCGTCTTCCGTGACGCCGACATGATCCGCGCGTACCAGGTCCTCTCGGAGCTCGTCGGTGGCGCTGCCGCGACGCCCGCGCTCGACGGCGCGTCGCCGGGAGAACAGAGTGGGCCCGCCGGCGACCCGCGGGGGACACGACGCTCAAGGCGCACCGCCCCCTAATCCGATCCCGCGGACCTGATGGCGAGGGCAGCGGTACTCGGCGCGAGCGGGTACCTCGGTACCGAGCTCGTCCGGGTCCTCTCGTATCATCCGGAACTCGAGCTCACCACCGCGATCTCGCGGAGCCACGCCGGTGCGCGCCTCGGTGACGTGGCCCCGCAGCTCGATCGGTACGCCGACCTTATCCTCGCCCCGACGGCCGACGCCGTCGACGCCGATGTCGCGTTCGTGGCCGAACCGGCCGGCGCGGCGATGGACGTCGTCCCGTCGCTCCTCGCCCGCGGGATCCGGGTCGTCGACCTTGGGCCGGATTACCGATTGCCCTCGGCGGCGGAGTACGCGACCGTGTACGGGGCGCCGCACCGCGACGAGGAACACCTCGCCGAGGCGGTCTACGGCCTTCCCGAGCTCTTCCGCGAGGGGATCCGCGCGAGCCGGCTCGTCGCGAACCCGGGTTGCTACCCGACGGCGACGCTCCTCGCCCTCGCCCCGCTCCTTCGTCATGGTGAAGTGATCGGTCCGGTCATCGTCGACGCGAAGAGCGGCACGTCGGGGAGCGGGAGCACCCCCTCGCCGGCGAGCCATCATCCGGACGCTGCGCTCACGGTCCGGCCGTACGGGCAGCCGTCGCACCGGCATGCGCCCGAGATGCGGGCCGCGCTCTCGGCGGCGTTCGGCGACGCCCCCCCGCTCGTGTTCGTACCCCACCTCGTCCCCCTGGTCCGCGGGATCCTCTGCTCGATCTACGCGACCGGCCGTGCCGGAGCGACCGCCGACGCCTGGTCCGGACTCCTCGCGAGCGCCTACCGTGACGAGCCGTTCGTCCGGGTGGGGGGCGTGCCCCGCCTCCCGTGGGCCGCCGGGACGAACCGGTGCTACCTTTCCGCGCAGGCCGCCGACACGGTGCCCGTCGTCTTCAGCGCCATCGACAATCTCGGTAAGGGCGGCGCCAGCCAGGCGGTCCAGAACGCGAACGTGATGTTCGGCTGGCCGGAAACGACGGGGCTCAACCACCCCGGCTTCGGGGTCTAACCTTCGTGGCGACCCGGAACGCGTCGATCGTCGCCCCGCACGGCTACGCCGCCGCCGGCATCGCCTGTGGGATCAAGCGGAGCGGCCGGCCCGACCTCTCCGTCATCGTCGCCGACCGTCCGGCGGCGGCCGCCGGCGTCTTCACAACGAACACCGTGAAGGCGGCGCCCGTCACGCTCGGTGCCGAACGGCTCGGCGCGCACGGCGACCGGATCCGCGGGATCCTCACCGTCTCGGGCGTCGCAAACGCCCTCACCGGCGTGGAAGGGCTCGACGACAACCGTCGGCTGCTCGTCGCGGCGGAGCGGACCCTGGCGCTGCCGCCCGACTCGCTCCTACCGGCGTGCACTGGTGTGATCGGCCCCCGGATACCGTTGGACCGTGCCCTTGCCGGGCTGGGACCGCTCGCCGCAGGCCTCGGGAGCACCGTGGCCGCCGCCGACCGCGCCGCGGCGGCGATCCTCACGACGGATACCACGCCCAAGGTCGCCCGGCGGACGCTCCGGCTCGCCGACGGCCGGCGCTGTACCGTCGGCGGTATCGCGAAGGGGAGCGGCATGATCGCGCCCCGCCTCGGCCCGCTGCACGCCACCACGCTCGCATTCCTCACCACCGACGCCCCGGCGACCCCCCCGGGCCTCGCCCGGCTCCTCGCGGCCGAGGTCGACCGGACCCTCAACATGGTCTCCGTCGACGGCGACACCAGCACCAACGACACCGTCTACGTGCTGGCGAACGGCGCCGCCGGCGGCCGGTCCGCCGACGACGATCCGGCGTTCCAGGCCGCCGTGGGCGCGGTCCTCGAAGACCTCGCCCGGGCGATTGCGCGCGACGGGGAGGGCGCGACGAAGCTCCTCACGGTCACCGTCGAAGGGGCCCGGTCCGTCGACGACGCCCGGGCCGCCTCCCGCGCCGTCGTGGGGTCGACGCTGGTGAAGGCGGCGATCTTTGGCGCCGATCCCAACGTGGGCCGGATCGCCTGCGCGCTCGGCTACTCCGGCGCCCGGATCGATCCCGCGCGCATCGACGTCGTCCTCGAGCGCCCCGGGGCTCCCGTGCCGCTCCTCGTCGACGGCCGGCCCGCGCCCGGCCTCGACAATGGCGCCGGGGCGAAGGTCCGCCGGATCCTCCAGCGGCTCGACGAGATCCCGCTCACCGTGCGGCTCCACCAGGGGTCGGCGACGGCGCGAGCGTGGGGCTGCGACCTCTCGTACGCCTACGTCCAGATCAACGCCGCGTACCGCACATGATCGGCCCGTCCCCCCTCTGGATCGTCAAGGTCGGCGGCGAGGAGCTCACGTCCGGCGCGCCGCTCGCCCGGTTCGTCGCGACCGTCGCCCGGTGCGTCCACGCCGGACAGCGCCTCGTCGTCGTCCACGGCGGTGGGGACGAGGTCACCATCCGGGCCGGCGCCCTCGGCATCGCGACGGAGCGGACCGCGGGCCAGCGGCGGACCTCGAGCGCCATGCTCGAGGTCGTAGCCGAGGTGCTCGCCGGCCGGATCAACGTACGGCTCACGAACGCGCTCGAAGGCGCCGGTCTCCCCGCCGTCGGGCTCACCGGGGTCTCGGCACGGATGCTCAAGGTCCGCCCGGCCGGCGAGCCGCCCGGCTCGCTCGGGTGGGTCGGGGACCCCGTGGGCGCCGGCACGCGGCTCTTGACGACGCTCCTCGACGACGGGTTCACGCCGGTCCTGGCCCCCCTCGGCGTCGACGCCGCGGGCCAGGTGTACAATGTGAACGCCGACCTCGCCGCCGCCGCGTTCGCGGCCGCGCTTCCGGCCGATCTCATCGTGCTCACCGACGTCCCCGGCGTCCGGGGCGCCGACGGGGGGGTCGTCGGTCGCCTCGAGCCCACCGATGCGCGCCGGCTCGTGGCCGCCGGCGTCGCCAGCGCCGGGATGATCCCGAAGCTCGATGCCGCGATCCGGGCCACCGCGGGCGGTGGCCGGGCATGGATCGGCGCGATCGACGATCTCACCCCGACCGGACCGCGGCCGGGCCGCGGCACGCTCGTCGCCCCGGGCCGGCGAGCCCCGCTCCCTCTCCTCCCGTCGCCGAACGCGGGAGGCCGATAGCACATGGACGCACGCACGAACCGACGACTCGCGGTGGTGCTCGCCTACTCCGGCGGACTCGACACCACCGTCGCGATCCCGTGGCTCGCCGAACACTATGATGCCGACGTCACCTGCCTTACCGTCGACGTCGGCCAAGAGGGGGAGCTCACCGGGGCGCTGGACCGGGGCCGGACCAACGGCGCCGCCGCGACCCGGCTCGTCGACGCGAAGGCGACGTTCGTCACCGAGTTCGTCTGGCCCGCCGTCCAGGCGAACGCCCTCTACGAGGGGGTGTACCCGCTCTCGACGGCGCTCGCCCGCCCGCTCATCGCCCGCACCCTGGCGCAGGTCGCGACGGCGGCGAACGCCGACGCGGTCGCCCACGGATGCACGGGGAAGGGGAACGACCAGGTGCGGTTCGACGTCGCCGTGCACACCCTCGCGCCCCAGCTGAGGGTCATCGCCCCGGTCCGGGAGTGGAACATGAACCGGGACGACGAGCTCCGGTATGCCGCCGAGCATCGGCTCGCGCTCAAGGTGACGACCGCCTCCCCCTACTCCGTCGACGAGAACCTGTGGGGCCGGTCCATCGAGGGCGGCCGCCTCGAGGACGCGAACCGTCCGGCGCCCGAGGAGGTCTTCGAATGGACGAGCCACCCGGCCGCGTGGCCGTCGGCGCCCGAATCGATGACCGTCGGGTTCGAGGCCGGCGTGCCGGTGGCGATCGACGGGGCCCCGCTCGGGCCCGTCGAGCTCGTCCGGGCCGCCAACGCCCGGGCCGGGCGCCACGGCGTCGGCCGGATCGACCACGTCGAGGACCGGGTCGTCGGGATCAAATCACGCGAGACGTACGAGTGCCCCGGGGCGATCGCCCTCCTCGAGGCCCACCGGGCGCTCGAGAGCCTCGTCCTGCCGCGGGATCTCCTCGCGTTCAAGGCGGGCGTCGACCGCCGGTTCGCGGACCTCATCTACGAAGGGCTCTGGTTCTCGCCGCTGCGCGAGGCGCTCGAGGCGTTCGTCACGTCGACGCAGGCCGTCGTGACGGGCGACGTGACGCTCCGGCTCCACCAGGGGTCGGTCCGGGCCGTCGGTCGGTCGTCGCCGTACTCGCTCCTCGCCCCGGAGCTCGCCACGTACGGCGTCGGGAGCCGGTTCCCCCAGGAGCTCGCCGAGGGGTTCATCCACCTCTACGGGCTCCCGAACCAGCTGGCCCACGCCCGCCGGGCGCAGGCGGCCCAGGCTTCGGGAGGCACCCACGCTCCGCGAGAGGTTCTCCCGGCCGCTTGATCGGACGGCCGTCGCGCTCTCGACGTCGACCGTCGAGGACACCGAGCTGCTGCCGTTCGATCTCTGGGGGTCGCTCGCCCACGCCCGGATGCTCCGGGAGACCGGCATCGTCGCCCCGGGCCCCGCCCGGCGGCTCGAGTCGGGGCTCCGGGCGCTGAGCCGCCGGGCCGAGCGGGGTCGGTTCCCGCTCGATCCGGCGCTCGAGGACGTCCATCTCAACGTCGAGACCGCCCTCGCGGCGCGGATCGGCGCCGCCGCCGGTCACCTCCCGACGGGCCGGAGCCGCAACGACCAGGTCGCCGTCGACCTCGCGCTCTACCTCCGGGACCGACTCCTCCGGCTCGAGACCGGCACCCTCGCCGTCGTGCGGTCGCTCGTCACGGCGGCCCGGGGCTCCGACGGACGGGGCACCGTGGCGGCGTGGACCCACCTCCAGCCGGCGCAGCGGGTCTACTGGGCCCAGCTCCTCGGCACCCACGCGCTCCGCTTCCAGCGGGATGCGGAGCGGTTCGCGGCGATCCGGGGACGCCTGCGCGAGAGTCCGCTCGGGAGCGGGGCGATCGCCGGCACGTCGCTCCCCATCGACCGGCGGCGGACGGCGGGGCTCCTCGGTTTCGCGGGACCCGGGCTCTCGTCGATCGACGGGGTCTCCGACCGGGACGCATCGCTCGATGCCCTGTTCGCGCTCGCGCTCCTCGCGACGCACGCGAGCGCCCTCGCCGAGGAGCTCGTCATCGGGGCGATGCCCGAGGTCGACCGGGTCCACCTCGCCGACGCGTTCGTCACGACGAGCTCGCTCATGCCCCACAAGCGCAACCCGGACCTCGCCGAGCTCGCCCGGGGTGCGGCCGGACCGGCGATCGGTCGGCTCGTCGCCCACCTCACGATCGTGAAGGGGCTCCCGATCGGCTACCAGCGCGACCTCCAGGCCGGAAAACCGCTCCTCGTCGACGCGGTGCGCGACGCCGAGCGGCTCCTCGACGTCCTCGCCCCGATGATCGCCTCCACCCGGTTCCGATCGCCGCCGGCCGATCCCCGCGTTGCGACCGATTCGGTCGAGCTCGCCGACGCGCTCGTCGCGGCCGGCGTGCCGTTCCGCGCTGCCCACGCCCGCGTCGCCCGCTTCTTGGCCGCCGCCCCCAAGCCCCCGGGTCGTCGCCCCGGGCCCGGCTCCGCCCGGTTCGCCTCCGCCTTCCCCGAACTGGCCCGCGGGGGCTACGCGGCGTCGGTGCCGGCGGCCGAGCCGGAGCGGCGTCGGTCGTCCGGCGGGTCCGCCTGGGTCGAGGTGAGCCACCTCCTGACCACCGTCGGGCGCCGGGCGGAGCGATCGGCCCGCGCGGCTCGCCGGGAGTGGGAACGGCTCGACCGGCTCCGCCGCGCCCTGGGGGCACCGCGCCTCGGGGCGCCGCCTCCGGTCCCGGGCGGCTCCCGTGCAACACCCCCGCACGGGTGAGACTCCGGACCGCCCCCGTCGGCGGCTTTATCCCGCCGGACGGTCCGGCGCGCGCGTCGCATGCGCGGCCCTTCACCCGCCGCCCGATGGGCGTTCGCCCTCGGCGTGGCGGTCGCAGTCGTGGTCGCCGGTGTTCCCGGAGCGGGGTCCGGGCGGCTCCCGGGTTCGTCCGTGCTCCACGGGGCGGTCCACCCCGCCGGCACGTCCGCGGGCGCCGCTCGCCCGTCCGGATTTGCGGATCCGAGCGTGGCGTGGCGCAACGTCGATGCGGGCGTCGCGGCCCAGGCGGCGTTCGCCGGAGGCGTCGGCGCGCCCCCCGCCTTCACCGGGGCGGCGCTCGCCCGGGACCCGTCGTTCGGCTCGGGCGGGCTCGATCTGCTCGTCGGCGGTTGCGCCGGTGACGGGTGCGGGGTGCTCGCCACCTGGGAGCTCGTGACCGAGCTCACCGCCCCCGCGACGTGGGTGAACGTCACCACGCCGGCCGACGCCCCGCCGGCGGTCCGCCAGGCCTCCCTCATCTACGACCCCGCGATCCCCGCCTTCGTCCTCTTCGGCGGCGTGGCGGCCAACGGGACCGCCTCGAACGCGACGTGGCTCTTTGACGTGGCGACGGCGGGCTGGACCGACGTCTCGGCGCAGGTCTGCTCCTTGTTCTGCCCGACCGCCCGATCGTCGGCGAGCTTCGTGTTCGCCGTCGACGCGGCCGATCAGGTCGGCGTGCTCTTCGGCGGCTGCGTGGGCGGCGACTGCACCGCGCCGACGAACGACACCTGGCTCCTCCGGGACATCGTCGGGAGCCTCTACTGGCTCCCCGGCGGCTCCTCGAACGCCCCGAGCCCCCGCTACGGCGCCCCCCTCTCGTCGGCCGGCGCGGCGGACGGGAACCTCACGCTCCTCGTGGGCGGGTGCGACGCCGCGGCGTGCGACCTCAGCGATACCTGGAGCTTCTACGCCGGTGGTTGGCTCAACCAGACCCCGGTGCCCGATCCCACCGTCGTCCCGCCGGCCCGGGGCGAATCGGTCCTCACGTACGACGACGGCGCGGGCCTCTTCCTCCTCGCGGGGGGCGCGGGGCCGGACGGGACGCTCGTGGCGAGCACCTGGGCGCTCACCGGGTGCGGCGACGTGTGCAACTGGACCGACGTGACCGACCAGACCGGCGTCTTGCCGGCGATCGGCGCCGCCTTTGTCGAGAACGCGAGCGGTGGGGTCCCGCTCGCCCTCGGGGGCACCGTCGACGGCACGCCTTCGGCGAGCCTGTGGGTCCTCGAGGGTGCGGCCGCGCTGAGCGCCGGGGCGATGGGCCGCGCCGAGCCCGAGGTGGGCGAGCCGGTCACGGTGAACCTCTCGACGACCGCGCCGCTCCCCTGGGCGGGCGATCGGTCGTTCCTCTTCGTCACGGTGACCTCGCCCGACGCGACGATCGCCTGGCAGACGACGGGGAACGCGAGCGTCCGGTTCCCCTCGGAGGGGACATGGACGGTCGGCGCGCTCGTGCTCGACCGGTTCGACGAGTCGTGGACCGGAACGTTCACCTTCACGGTGACCAACCCGGTGCTCCAGGTCAACGTCTCCCCCGCCGTGACCGACGTCGGCCAGGCGGTGACCGTGAACGGTTCGTCGTCGCTCACGTTCGAGGCGCCGGTAAGCTACCTCCTCGATTTCGGCGATGGGACGACGACCACCAACCTCTCCACGTCGCACGCATTCGCGGCCCCCGGCACCTACACGGTCCGGCTCACCGCGACGGACCCGTTCCTCACCACCACGGCGACCGCCGTGGTGACGGTCCATCCGCTCCCGACCGTCGACGCCGCCGCGACCACGCCTTCGTCGATCGCCGGGGCGCCCGTGGTCTTCGCGGCCACGACGGTGAACGGCACCGGCCAGTTCGCCTACCACTGGTCGTTCGGCGACGGCGGGACCGCCGACGTGCCGAACGCCACGCACACGTACGCCTGGGCCGGGATCTACGCGGTCACCCTCACGGTCTCCGACGGTGCCGGCGTGGAAGCGACGTCCCGGTTCTTCCTCCTCGTCCAGAACCAGACCGCGCTCGCGGTGACGGCGCTCGCCGCGACGTCCACCACGAGCGTCGGGACGACCGTCGGCTTCGACGCGGAGACCCTCGGCGGCGTGCCGCCCTACGCCTACGCCTGGGCGTTCGGCGACGGTGCCCGGTCCAAGGTCGTCGCGCCCGGCCATGCCTTCGACGCGCCGGGGACGTACCGTGCGGAGGTGTGGGCCAACGACTCGGCCGGCCACTCGGTGGTCGGGCAGGTGACGGTCGTCGTCACTAGCCCCATGCTCGCCCTGGGCGGATTCCCCGTCTGGGGATGGGGGATCGTCGTGATCGCCTTCCTCGTCGTGATCGTCGTCGTGGCGGCCCGACCGTCCCGCACCGCGCCCGTGGCTCCGCCCCCGAGCGAGGGACCCCGCGACCGGACCGGCACGCTTTCCACCGACGCGTGAACCCCTCGAGGGGCGGCGCCCCCGCCTTCGCGTGACGTATAACTGGACGCAATCCGACCGCGCGAATGCGATGGGCCGGCGACGGGCGGGTTACGTCTCGACGACCGGCTCGACGGGGGTGGCCGCCGGCGGCGGAACCACGATGGGATCGACCCGACCGTGGAGCGCGCCCTGGAGGAGGACCGACCGCTCCCGCGGGGTGAGCCCGGGGTGCTGGCCGTACAGGTGGATCTCGAGGCTCGCCCGGGTCGCGTAATCGCGGGCGCAGACCGGGCAGAGGAACGACGGACCGTCGCCGAGGAACCGGGGGCACTCACACCCAAGAACGTGGCACGGCATCGGCGTCGCCCGATCGCGCGGCCGTGCGAAATGGCGACGGACCCGGCCGTCCTGCGGCGCGAGGAGATAGTGGCTCGCCCGGAGGTGATCGCACGCCTGACACGGCAGCAGCCTGAGATGCCTCCGTTGCGTGACCACGGTGCTGCGCTCGCCCCTCCCCTTGTCGGGCACCGCGGTCGAAGGAGCACCCGCTCCTAGGGACCCGGCCCCTCACCACCTCCTGCACCACTTGGATATATCCCGGGTGTCTCGCGCGCGACACGGTCTCACACGGAGCGACAGGTCGCACCGAGCCCCCTCGCCTGAGACGAGGGGACGACGCCGTGCCGGTCGCAGGGCAACGTTGAAGGGTCGGACCCGCTCTCGGCGGCCGGACCTCACCGGGGCGTAGGATCGCCGATGCCGTCGAACGCGACCGGGGGCCCGACCGCCGCCGAGGTCACCCGGCGGTACATCGACAACCATCCGGCGATCCGCGACTGCCTCTCGTTCGACATCGTGAACTTCACCTCCCTCGCCCGGAAGATCCGGGGCGAGACCGGGCTCGCGAACCAGGAGGCGATCGAGGTCGCGTGCCGGCGCTACCAGCGGCAGATGCGCAGCGATCGCCCGCTCGAGCAGCGGGTCATCGAGGTCGTCCGGGCGAGCCGCCTCGAGGTCCGGACCCGGGTCGCGATCATCACCGCCCGGAACGACTGGGAGATGCTGGGCCAGGTCCTCGAGGTGGGCCGGTCGCTCCTGGCCGACCGGCGGCACCTCCTCCAGCTCCTCGAGGGGCCGGGGGCGCTCACGATCCTCTGCGAGGAGGACCTCGTCGACGCCGTCGTGAGCGCCATTGGCAAGCGGTCGCTCCTGGGCGTCCACTCTCAGCTCTCGGCGCTCACCGTGCGGAGCCCGGACCGGATCGTGGAGACCCCGGGAGTCCTCGCGTTCCTCGCCGGAGCGCTCTTCCGCGCCGGGATCAACAGCCTCGAACTGATGAGCGTCTACACCGACTCGACGTTCGTCGTCCGCGAACGCGACGTCCTCCACGCGTTCCGGGTTCTCTCGTCGTTGGTCCACCCCCCGGCCGACGGCGCCGACCGGGCCGAAGCGTAGTCCACGGGGCCGAGCCGGCTGGTTTCCGCCGGTGAGGTATATATGAGCCTGGGGTTAGGCACCTGAACCGAGTCGAGCGCAAGCTCGTTCGGGCAGCGGTGGCTTCGATGGTCGGTAGGTGGAGGGACGGCCACGCCGGACGGCGTGGGGTCTCGTCGGTAGTTGCGGTGATCGTGATCGTCGTCGTGCTCGCTGGCGTTGGGCTGCTCACCTACGGACTCACGGGGGGTCTCACCTCGACCCCGCCGCAGAGCTGCCAGCCGATCACCTCCCCGGTCTGCGGGAAGTTCGTGAACTTCCACGACGTCTCGCTGCTGCTGCCGTTCCGCTCGGTCCAGCAGAGCAGCATCGTGCCGTTCACCGTGAGCCTCCCCGCGGGGGAGAGCGCCACCACCTTCTCGATCAACTTCGGCGACGGGACCCCCGACGGGACGTCGACGAGCTCGCTCCTCAACCACAGCTACACGTCGCCGGGTACGTACCTCGTCGAAGCGACGGCGATGGTGAACGGCCTCGCCCACGACAACATCAACGCGCTCACCCTCCTCACCGTCACCACCTCGTTCGCCGCGAACCAGATCGGTGCGATCCCGACGGTCGCCGGCTCGATCATTAGCAATTCGACGACGCCGAGCGGGTCGAACAGCGCGACGGCGGTCCTCCAGGCCGGCGAGGCGGTCACCCTTACGGGGACGTACACCAACCAGCCGACGAACCCCGCCTTCATCGCGCTCCCCCCGTCGATGGCGTCGACGGGCGGCACCCTCGACACGACGCCGAACGGCGACTCGTCGCTCACGACAGTGGCGTCGTTCGCCACCGCCGGGACGTACGAGGTCTCGTTCGTCGGCCGGGCCACCAACGGGACGCTGGGAACCGACGGGAACGTGACCGGCGGCGCCATCCTCTACACGAACTACACGTGGACCGTCGTCGTCGCCGATGCGGCGACGCACGCCGGCATCTCGGGCTCGATCATCCACCACAGCCCCCACCCCGGGGTCATCATCAACTACGAGCTCGCGCCGGGCGGCGCGCTCTCGGAGGACCCCGCCATCGACTACGAGACCGTCGGCGCCGAGCCCATCCTCAACGTGTACCAGACGCTCATCACCTACAACGGCTCGCTCACCGGGCCCGACCCTACGAACTACGTGCCGGTTCTCGCGACGTGCGTCCCCGGGAGCGCGCAGTGCACCCGGATGTACAACTCGAGCCTCGTGAACGGCTGGAACTACACGTTCGTCATCCAGGGGAACGCGAGCTACTACGACCCGTCGACCCAGAAGAGCTGGGGCGTCTACCCCACCGACGTCGTCTTCGCCATTGCCCGGACGCTCGGCTTCTCGACCCTCCCGTCGACGGAGACGAACAACGGCTGGATCATCGCCCAGGCGCTCCTCGATGGCGGGAACATCACGTGGGACTCGATCCACGGCTCGTTCAACAACACGCCGCAGCACATCCTCAACTCGATGACGATCAACGACTCGACCGACTGCCCGGCGGCGGCGCTCACGGGGACCGACCACGGGTGCGTGACGTTCCACGCGTACGGCAATCACCACGCCTGGCCGTACTTCCTCGAGCTCATCGCCGACCCGCTCGGCGGTTCGATCGTGCCGTGCGGCTGGTTCAGCTCGTCGAACCAGGGCGCGGGGATCCCCTTCTGGACCGCGGGCAACGTCTCAGGTCCGGGCGACCACCCGTGCGGGGAGCCCGGCGCGCCGGGCTGGGGCCGCACCGCGGGCAACATCCCGGCGACGGGCTGGGACCAGTGGGAACAGCTCGGGAGCGGCGCCTTCCAGACCTACTTGGGCCACGTCCAGTACAACATGGTCGGGAGCGGTCCGTACTACCTCTCGCAGTACATCATCGGCGCGTCGTACTCGCTCCAGGCGAACCCGGCGTACGGCCAGAACCCGTACTGCACCTGGGCCGGATGCCCGCCGGCGGCCGGGCAGTACGCCCACGAGGTCGATGTCACCTGGGAGATCTCGGCGACGCAGGGCGAAACGGCGTACTTGAACGGGATCGCCGACCACGCGAGCATCCCCTCCACCGACTTCGCGCTCCTCCTGGAGCTCATCAGCCAGGGGAAGGCCGTCGCGATCAGCGCGCCGACGCTCACCATCGGCTTCGAGCCGTTCGACATGAACTTCAACCTCGCGGGGGCCCAGCGGCTCACGACGCAGCAGGTGAACGTGCCGACGGACTGGTTCAGCTACGTCGGGATGCGCCAGTTCTTCGCCCGGTCGTACCCCTACACCACCGTCCAGTCGACGTTCAACACCCGCGACGGCGTCGTCCTCGGGTTCGGGTACGGCGGCGCGATCCCGCAGTACATGGCGAACTACTACCCGCGGGACATCCCGTGGCCCAACACCGACCCGTGCAGCGACGCGAACAACCCCACGTGCCCGGCGTACTGGTGGGCCCAGATGCACAACGCGAGCTCGATCTACTACGATCCGTACGTCCTTGGCTGCACCGCCAACAATCCGTGCCAGTTCCCGCTCATCGGTAGCACCGGGTCCCCGGCGGGCGATCAGATCAACCAGCTGTGGATCACCGAGCTCTCGGACCTCTCGGGCGGGGCGATCAAGTTGAACGCCGTCGATCTCAACTTCGTGACGATCGTCATCAACTCCGAGTTCAGCGCGCCGAGCCAGAACGCGATGCCGTTCTACGGGCTCGGGTGGGCGCCCGACTATCCGGACCCCACCGACTACATCGGGCCGCTCTACGAGGCGAACAACACGTACACGTACGGCGACTCCGTCGAGCAGTCGCTCGTCGTGCCGCAGTTCACGAACGGCTGCCCGGCGGGCCGGACCGACTACCTCTACTTCGCGACGCACGAGGTCGGCAACAACTGCCAGGGGACGGCGTACCTCGCGATGGTGAACGCGACGTTCCTCGCCGCCAACGAGCAGAACCTGACGCTGCGCGTCCAGCTCTACGACTACGCCGAGCAGATCGCGTACCGGCTCGCGCTCTACACCTACACGAGCCAGAGCAACCAGGTCTCGTCGGTCGCGTCGTGGATCGACTCGAGCTCGATCAACACCAACGTGACGATCGGCGGCGGCGGCGACGTGCCGTACTTCTGGCTCACGGGGCACGACGTCCAGTACTCCGGCTCGGTCTAGGTCGGTCGTTCGGGCCCGCGAACCCCTTCCCCGCCGGCGGGCGCGCCTCGCCGCGCCCGAAACCTCATAATCGGCGCCCCGTCTCGCGCCGCCGTGCCGGACGCCGAGGGGCCGGACGCCCCGCCCGACGGGGCCGGTCTCTCGGAACCGGAGCGTCGGCTCCTCGCGTTCCTCCAGGCGGCCACGGCGGCCCAGGACGAGACGGCGATCGCGGCCGCGACCGGGCTCGCCGACGACACCACCCGCGGCGGCCTCCAGCGGCTTCGTTCGAAACGGCTCGCGCGCGTCGAAGAGACCTCGACCGAGCGCCGACGGCTCACGACCCGGGGCCGGTCCGCCGTGGACCAGGGTCTCCCCGAGCGACGGTTCCTTACGCTCCTCCGCTCCCGGGGCGGATCGATCCCCGCGGCCGACCTCGTCGCCGGGCCGTTCGACGAGGAAGAACGGGCGGCCGCCATCGGGGGGCTCCGTCGCCGCGGGCTGCTCGCCGAAGGGGCGCCGTTCCGGCTCACGCCCGCGGCGGCCGACGCCGACGCACCGTGGCCAGAGGAGACGGCGCTCCTCGCGGTCCGGGACGGCGCGGCCGACGCGGGTCCCCCGGCGGTCGTCGCCGGGCTCGTGCGCCGGGGGCTCGTCGCCGTCGACCGCGTCGTCGACCGGCGGTGGAGCGTCGCCCCGGACGGCGCCGACCTTCCGCTCACCGGCCTCGACCGCCCGCTGATCGGGGCGCTCACCCCGGCGGTCCTCGCCTCGGGCGCGTGGCGCGACGGAGCGTTCCGCCCGTACGACGTCCGGGCCGAGGTGCCGTACGTCACGGGGGCCCGACCGCATCCGTACCTCGCCTGGCTCCGCCAGTTCGAGGAGGTCTTGGTCGGGCTCGGGTTCGAGGAGGGCGCCGGGCCGCTCCTCGAGACCGCGTTCTGGAACGCCGACGTCCTCTTCATGCCCCAGGACCATCCGGCGCGATCGATCCACGACGCGTTCTCGTTGATCGGCACGTCCGGCCACCCGCCGGACCCAGCGCTCCTCGCCCGGGTGGCCGCGGTACACGAAGGGCGGCCCGTCGACGGAGCGACCCCGCTCTCGCGGGGCTGGGGCGGCACCTACGACCCGGTCCTCGCCGCGCGCCCGGTGCTTCGGAGCCAGACGACGGCGGTCTCGGCCCGCTTCCTCGCCGCGCACCCGACGCCCCCGTTCCGGATGTACGCCGTCGACCGGAACTTCCGGCGCGAGGCCGTCGACGCGACGCACCACCTCGAGTTCGCCCAGTGCGAGGGGATCGTCGGCCAGGAGGGGATCACCCTCCGCCACCTCATCGGTATCTTCCGGTCGCTCGCCGAGGGGATCGGGATCCGGGACGTGCGGTTCCGGCCCACGTACTTCCCGTTCACCGAGCCGTCGGTCGAGGGCCACGTGAAGCACCCTCGCCTCGGATGGATCGAGGTCCTGCCCGGCGGGATCTTCCGGCCCGAGGTCCTGCGGCCGCTCGGGATCGACGTCCCCGTGGCGGCCTGGGGGATCGGCGTGATGCGGCTCGCGATGGTCGCCCTCGGGGTCAACGACATCCGGGACCTCTACCTCGACGACCTCGCCCGGCTCACCGGGGGACGGCTCTAGCGTGCCGCAGGCGACGCTCTCCGCGGCCCGGCTCCTCGCCGGCCTCTCCCCGATGCCGAGCGAGCCCGAGCTCCGGCGGATACTCTTCGACACGAAGGCCGAGCTCGCCGACTGGACCGGCGACGCGGTCCGCGTCGAGGTGACGGCCGACCGGCTCGATCTCCTCTCCGAAGGCGGCCTCCGATCGCTCCTCGATGGGGTCGTCGGCGCCGCCCGCGGCCTCCCCCCTCTCGCCGTCGCCCCGTCGGACCCGACCCTCGCCATCGACGTCGACCCGTCGGTCGCCCCGCTCCGCCCGGCGATCGGCGGCGTCGTCGTGGAAGCACCGGCGGGAGCCCCCCTCGACGCCGGCCTCCTCGAGGAGGCGGTCCGGTACCAGGAACTCCTCCACGCAACGATCGGGCGGGGGCGACGGGTCGTGAGCCTCGGCCTCTATCCGATCGCGAAGACCCGGCCGCCGTTCCGCTACACTCTCGAACCACTCGCCGATCTCCGGTTCACCCCGCTCGGGGGCGACATCCCCGTCGACGGGACCGCGTTCTACCGCGATCACCCGTTCGCCCAGGCGTACGGGGCGTTCGGCCGGAGCGGCGACCGCGCGCTGGTGCTCCGCGATGCGGCGGGGAACGTGCTGAGCCTCCCCCCGGTCCTCAACGCCCGACCGGCGGGCGAGGCGACGGTCGGCGACGAGCGGCTCCTCCTCGAGGCCACCGGCCTCGCGCCGGCCCGGGTCGCCGACGCGCTCGGGCTCCTCCTCCTCGTCTTCGCCGCCCGGGGGTGGCGGCTCCGCCCCGTCGCGGTCCGCGGGACCGCCGGCACCGACGACGGCCGTGCGCTCCTCGCGCCGCGGACGGTCCCCCTTCACGAGGCGACGATCCGGTCGATCGTCGGCGTCGCCCTCGACGCGTCGGAGGTGGAACGGCTGCTCGGACGGGCCCGGCTCGCGGCCGGACCGGCACCGGGGGGCTGGGCGGTCCACGCGCCCCCGTGGCGCCCGGACCTGCTCGGCGAGGTCGATGTCATCGAGGACCTCGTCGTGGCCCGGGGGTTCCGGCCCGACGAGGGGATCCTGCCCCCCACGTTCACGCGGGGGCGCCGGCGGCCCGAGAGCGAGTTCCGGGACCGGGTGAGCGGCCTCCTGCTCGGCCTCGGCCTCACCCCGATCGCCACGCCGGTCCTCGTCGCCCGGGACGGGATCGCCGGCCTCGGGCGGGACCGGGCGATCGCGGTCGCGAACCCGGTCTCCGAGCTCTACTCCCACGTCCGCGACACGCTCCTCGTACCGCTCGTGGCCGCCCTCGCCCACAACGTCCGGTACGGCTACCCCCAGCGGTTCAGCGAGGTGGGGCCCGTGGTCGTTCCGGACGCCACAGCCGACTCGGGCGGGTCGACCCGGTACCACGCCGGCATCATGATCGCCCACGAGCGGGCCGGGTTCGCCGACGCGGCGGCGTTCGTGGAGTACCTGCTCGGGGCGCTCGGCACGATCGGGGTCCGCGAGCCGGCGCGTCTCCCGGGGACCATCCCCGGGCGGGCGGCCCGGGTCCGGCTCACCGGCGAGACCGTGGCGGAGCTCGGGGAGATCGACCCCGCCATCCTGGCTGCGAATTCGGTACCCGTGCCCGCGGTCTGGGCCGAGCTCGATCTCGCCGCGCTCTGGCCGCTGCTCGCTCCGTCCGGAACCGCTTAAACCGCCGTCCGACTCGTCCTCCCGATGGCCCGTACCCCCTCGAAGCGACCGGAGGCCGCGGCCCGCTGGGCGTCGGCGGCACGGGCGGCGATCGGGGAGAAGGTCGAGGGGGGAACGGTCCCCCTGCTAGCGGGCCCCGAGGCGGCGCCCGACGAGGCCGCCTACGTCGAGCGCCTGGGGTTCCCCGGCGAGTTCCCGTACACGCGCGGCATCCAACCCACGATGTACCGGGGGCGATTCTGGACGTTCCGGCAGTACTCGGGGTTCGGCAGCGCGGCGGAGACCAACCGACGGTTCCGGTACCTGCTGGCGGGGGGCCAGACCGGGCTCAGCGTCGCCTTCGACCTCCCGACCCAGATCGGCCTCGACGCCGACCACGCCCGCGCCCGGGGCGAGGTGGGCCGGTGCGGCGTCTCCATTGGGTCGCTCGCCGACATGCGGACCCTGTTCCGGCGGATCCCGCTCGATCGGGCGACGGTCTCGATGACCATCAACGCGACGGCGCCGATCCTGACCGCGCTCCTCGTCGCGACCGGCGAGGCGAGCGGCGTGGCCCGGGACCGGCTCGGGGGGACGGTCCAGAACGACATCCTGAAGGAGTACATCGCCCGCGGGACGTACATCTACCCGCCCGCGCCGTCGATGCGGCTCGCCACCGACCTCATCGAGTTCGCGGTCCGCGAGATGCCGCTCTGGAACTTCATCTCGGTCTCGGGCTACCACATGCGCGAGGCCGGCGCGACGGCGGCCCAGGAGCTCGCGTTCACCTTCGCGAACGCGATCGCCTACGCCGGCGCCGCCCGGGACCGGGGGCTCGCGCCGGACGCGTTCCTCCCCCGGCTCTCGTTCTTCTTCTCCGCGGACCGGAACTTCCTCGAGGAGATCGCGAAGTTCCGGGCCGCCCGGCGGATCTGGGCGCACCTCGCGAAGGACAGCCTCGGCGCGTCGAAATCCCGCGCGCTCCAGCTCCGCTTCCACACCCAGACCGCCGGCTCGTCGCTCACCGCGCAACAGCCCGAGCTCAACGTCGTCCGGACGACGTACGAAGCGCTCGCCGCGGTCCTCGGCGGGACCCAGTCGCTTCACACGAACGCCCTCGACGAGGCGCTCGGCCTCCCCACCGCCGCGTCGGCCCGTCTCGCGCTGCGGACCCAGCAGATCCTGGCCGAGGAGTCGGGGGTCCCGTCGACCGTCGACCCGCTTGCCGGGGCGTACGCCATCGAGGAGCTCACCGACCGGCTGGAAGCGGCGGCGCTCGCGTACCTCGACCGGGTGGCCGGGATGGGGGGCGCCCTGACGGCGATCGAGAAGGGGTTCCCGCAGGCCGAGATCGCCCGGGAGGCGTACGGCGCAGCCCGGGCGCTGGAAGAGAAGCGGTCGATCACCGTCGGCGTGAACGATCTCACCGTCGACGGCGGCCGGTTCGCCCTCTTCCCCGAGGACCGGCGCCGGGGGCCGGCGGGGCAGCGGGTCGCGCCCGGGGCCGAAGCGCGCCAACGGGCCGCGATCGGCGCGTGGCGGCGCCGTCACTCGTCGGCGAAGGTGCGGACGGCGCTCGCGACGCTCCGCACCGAGACCGAAAAGGGCCGGAACGTGATGGCACCGGTGATCGCCGCCGTGGGCGCGGGCGCGACGCTGGGGGCGATCGCCGACGTGTGGCGGGAGCTCTTCGGCGAACACCGGCCGTCCCGGGCGTACTGAGGGGCGATGGAGATCGACCACCTCGGCATCGCCGTCGCCTCGCTCGCGACGGCGGTCCCCGCCTGGACCGCGACGACGGGGACGATCGCCTCCCCCGAGGAGGAGGTACCCGCCCAATCGGTGCGGGTCGTCTTCTTTCCGACGCCCGGTGGCCATCTCGAGCTCCTCGAGCCGACCCGGCCGGATTCGGCGGTGGGCCGGTTCCTCGCCCAACGGGGCCCGGGGCTCCATCACGTGGCGTTCGCGGTCCCCGACGTCGATGCGGCATTGGCCGCCGTCGAGCGGCGGGGCGGGCGGCTCATCGACCGGACCGGCCGCCCGGGGGCCCGGGGCCGCACCGTCGGGTTCGCGCACCCGTCGGCCCACGCCGGCGTCCTCGTCGAGTTCGTCGAGGGGCCTTGACCGCGATCCGATCCGTCGGCCTCCGGCCGATCATCGACAGCCGGGCCCAGGCGACGGTCGAGGCTACGGTCACGCTCGCGAGCGGGGTGCATGGCGTCGCCGGCGCCCCGTCGGGCGCTTCCACGGGCACCCACGAGGTCGCGGCCTGGCCGTCGGGCGGTGTCCCGCCGGCGCTCCTCCGGTTCCGGGAGGTCGTCGAGCCCCGACTCCAGGGGATCGAGAACGACCAGTCGACGGTCGACGCCGCGCTCCACGCCGCCGACGGGACCGCCACGTTCGGTCGGATCGGGGGGAACGTCGCCACGGCGATCTCGGTGGCGTCGGCGATCGCTCGGGCCACGGAATCGGGGCGTCCGCTCTGGGAGGTCGTCCGTCGCCCGGGCGTCGAGGGGACCGCGTTCCCCGCCGTCGTCGGCAACTGCCTCAACGGCGGGCGGCACGCGATCGGCGGCCCCGACATGCAGGAGTTCATCGCCTTCGCGACGAGCCCCCGGCCCGACGAGGCGGTCCGGGCCGCCGTGGCGGTCCACGTCGAGCTCGGCCGGGCGCTCCATGCGAAGTACCCGACGCTCGCCCTTGGCCGGGGCGACGAGGGTGGCTGGGTCGCCCCGATTGGCAACCTCGAGGCTCTCGAGATGCTCGCGGCGGCGTGTGCCGCGACGCGGGACGCGCTCCACCTCCCGGTCCATCCGGGGATCGATCTCGCGGCGAGCGAGTTCTTCCGGGATGGCCGGTACCGCTATCAGGACCGGACCGTCGACGCGGACGGCCAGATCGCCTTCCTCGGGGAGCTCGTCGACCGGTACGGGATCCGGTACCTCGAGGACCCGCTCGAGGAGGAGTCGTTCGAGCCGATGGCGGCGCTCACCCGGGCCGTCGGGGACCGGACCCTCGTCGTCGGCGACGACCTCTACACGACGGCTGCGGCCCGGGTCCAGACGGGCGTCGAGCTCCGGTCGACGAACGCGGTCCTCATCAAGGTGAACCAGGTCGGCACCCTCACCGACACCGCCCGGACCGTCGATCTGGCGCGGTCGGAGCGGATGGCGACCGTCGCCTCCCACCGCTCCGGCGACCTTCCGGAGGGCTGGCTTGCCCACCTCGCCGTCGGGTACGGCTCGGTGGGGATCAAATGCGGCCTCCTCGGCGGCGAGCGGGTGGCAAAGCTAAATGAACTCACGCGCCTCGGCGCCGCGCTCGGAGCCCCCTGAATGACCCCGGAGGACGTCCTCGATCCCGGAATGCAGCCGGATGCGGGCGAGGGCCAGGACACCCAGCCCGGGGAGCTCCTCATCCCGGAGGAGACGTACCTCACCTCCGGCGTCCACATCGGCACCCAGCAGAAGTCGGCGAGCATGCGCCGCTTCGTCTACAAGGTCCGGTACGACGGGCTCCACGTCCTCGACATCCGGGAGACCGACCGGCGGATCCGGCTCGCGGCGAAGTTCCTTGCCACGTACCCGGCCGACCGGATCCTCGCCGTCTCCCAGCGGCAGTACGGCCAGAAGCCGGTGCGGGTCTTCGCGAAGACCATCGGCGCGATCTCGTACTCCGAGCGGTTCGTCCCGGGGTGCCTCACCAACCCGAACCTCGCCGACTACTTCGAGCCGAAGGTCCTCGTCGTGACCGATCCGGCCACCGACCAGCAGGCGCTCAGCGAAGCGGTGTCGATCGGCATCCCCGTGGTGGGGCTCTGCGACGTCAACAACGAGACGCGGAACGTCGACCTCGTGATCCCCGCGAACAACAAGGGCCGGGTGGCGCTCGCGACGGTCTACTGGCTGCTCACCCGGGAGATCCTGAAGGCCCGGGGCGGTACGTCGGCCGACCAGCCGTACGCGCTCACGATCGAAGAGTTCCAGGCCGCGCTTTAACGGCGCCGGCCGCCGGCGTTCGTCAGCGACCTTTTATCTCGACCCCCGGTCGACGCCCATGGTCCGCATCGCCGGGACCCTCGGCGAGCTCCTCGTCGAGCACGGGATCCCGGAACGCGGCGCGCGGCTCTACCTCGCCGCGTGCCGGGGCGGGCCCCAGACCGCCGCCGAGCTCGCCCGGCAGTCCGGGCTCCACCGGGTCGAGGCGTATCGCTTCCTCCGGGCCCTCGAGGCGGAGGGGCTCCTCCGGGCGACGGGGGGCCGGCCGGCCCGGTTCGTCGCGCTCCCCTTGGACCAGCTCGTGGACCGGTGGATCCGCCGGACGACGGACCGGCTCGAGAAGCTCCGGGGCGACCGGGAGAAGATCCTCGCCGACTGGAAGGAGAGCCTCACCGCGCCCGAACCCGGCGACCTGCGGAAGTTCGCCGTCCTCGAGGGCCGGTCGACGATCCAGCGGTACCTCCGGCGGCGGCTCGACGCGGCCGAGCGCGAGGTGCTGATCTCGTCGAGCGGCTTCGCGCTGGGGCCGGCCATCGAAGGGGGCGTCGACCGGTCGATCCGCGAGGCCCAGGCCCGCGGGGTGAAGGTCCGCTTCGTCACCGAGGCGACGGCGGCGAACCTCGCCGACGTGAAGCACTTCGCCCAGTTCACCGACCTCCGGCACGCCGAGAGCCCGGTGACGAACCGGGCGATCGTCATCGACCGCTCGGGGGCGCTCGTCTTCGTCTCGGGGGAGGAGGGGCTCGGGACGAGCGGCGCCGACCAGGTCGCGCTCTGGACGAGCGCGCCGAGCGTCCTCGCCCTCGCCCGGGAGTACCACCAGCGGCTCTGGAGCCGGGGGACGCCGTTCACGCGACGCTTGGCCGAGCTCGAGTCGCCGTCGACGGCGACGCTCGCGGTGGTCCGGGGCCGCGAGGAGGTGTCGTTCCAGCGGCTCCGGGAGATCACCGAGCTCGGGATGCGGGTCACGGGGCTCGGTACGGCCGAGTTCGACCTCCCCGAGATGATCCGGACGATCGCCGGTCAGCTCGGGCGGAACGTCGCCGCCTCCATCGAGGGGACGACGCCGAGCGCGGTGGCGGCGGGGCTCGCCGGCTACTACGACAAACACGCGCTCGGCCGGCTCGAGGTCGTCCACGCCGAGCCGCTCACCCTCCGGGTCACCCAGTGCTTCGCCTGCACCCCCCAGGGGCCCGAGATCGGCCGGGTGATGTGCCCGAAGCTCCTCCAGACGGTGTTCGAGCGCCGGCTGGGCGTCCGGCTCGACGTCTCGGCGCCGGATCCCCGGCGTCACGCGACGAAAGGCTGCCTGTTCACCGTGGCGCCGGCCTGATCCGGTACCCGGCCCGGCCGTGGGCGTACTAGGCTTGACGTCCGATCAGGGCCGGGATCGGGCGGACGGCGGCCCACGGGTCGCACGGTGTAATCGTTGTATGTACATGGGTGACAGGGGCGAGACGCACTTATATATACGAGTGGTCGGTTCCCCAGCCGGTTACGATGAAGCAGAGCACCTCCACCGCGGCCCGATCGGCCGCCCGAACCACCGGGGCGACGCGCGGCGATTCGACCCCTCTACCGGCGCCTCCGGCCGAGGATGTCTGCCCGGAGTGCGGCTCGACGCACCTCACCCGCGACGACGTGCGCGGGGAGATCGTGTGCGCCGACTGCGGGCTCGTCGTGGACGCGAGCGCCCTCGTTTCCGACCGGGGCACCCGGGGGAGCAAGGACGACACGGGCCGGGAGGCCCGGGGCTGGGGACCGGTCATCAGCCCGCTCATGCCCGACAAGGGGCTCTTCAGCGAGATCGGCGTCCCCACGCGGGACTTCCAGGGCAATTCGCTCTCGCGGAACACCTCGCTCAAGTTCTACCACCTGCGGAAGCTCAACCACCGGCTCCGCGCCGCTCGCACCCATCAGCGCAACCTCGTCGTGGCGCTGGGCGAGCTCAACCGGCTCGCGGGGGTCCTCGGGCTCTCGCGGGAAGTGAAGGAGTCGGCGACGTACATCTACCGCCGGGCGCTCGAGCACAAGGCGACGCGCGGCAAGAAGATCGTCGCCCTCGTGGCGGCGAGCGTCTACGCCGCCTGCCGGCAGTGCCACGTCCCGCGGACGATGAAGGAGATCATCGCCCACTCGAAGGCGACGAAGATCGAGGTCGGGCGGGCGTACACGCTCCTCGCCCGGGAGCTCAAGCTCGGCCTGAAGCCGGTCGAACCCCGGGACTACCTCGTCCGGTTCACGCAGGACCTCAACCTCTCGAAGGAGGTCCGCCAGAAGGTCCTCGAGCTCCTCGAGCAGGTCGAACAGGTGTACTCGACGAGCGGGGTCCTTCCCAACGGGATCCTCGCGACGATCATCTACATCGCGTCGAACCTGATGGGCGAGCCCCGCAGCCAGGACCGCATCGCCGCCGTGGCCAACGTGACGCCGGTGACGATCCGGAACCACTACAAGGAGCTCCTCGACCTCCTGGGGCTGCCGAAGAACCTCGCGAACCCGCAGGCGCGGGCGGCGCTCCCGGCGCTCGTCCGCCCCGGGGTCACCCGCGTCGACGGGAAGCTCGAGGAAGCCCCCGTCGAGATCACCTCGTAGGGCCCCACCCCCCGGCGGCGGGCTCCGCCGCCGGCAAACGGATTAACCCGCCGTCGGTGACCGCCCCGTGGCCGACCTTCCGCTGCTGAGCCACTCGTCCATCCGCACGTACGCGGAGTGCCCGCTGCGGTGGAAGTTCCTCTACATCGACCGGATCCCCGAGGCGCCCCGGGGGTACTTCTCGTTCGGCCGGACCGTCCACGCGGTCCTCGAGGAGATGGTCCGCCCCCTGGTGGTCCCGAGCGACCGCCGCGTCGACGGGCGGGAGCGGCAGCGCACCCTCGAGGAATGGTCGCCGGGGACCTCCCCGGGGACGCTCCTCTCGGCGGAGGAGCTCCTCCGGCGGTACGAACGGCTCTGGGTCGCCGACGGGTACCAGTCGGCCGAGGAGGAGGCCCGGTACCGGGCGCTCGGCGCCGACCTGCTGCTCCGGTACCGGGACGAGCTCGTCCGGGCCGCCCCGACGCCCGTCGCCGTCGAGGCGCACCTCCAGACCCAGTGGGACGGGGTCGCGCTCCACGGCTACCTGGACCGGATCGATCGGACCCCGACGGGCGGTCTCGAGATCGTCGACTACAAGACGTCGCGCGAGCTCTCGAACGCCGACGCGGCCTCGTCGGACCAGCTCGCGATCTACCAGGTCCTCGTCGAGGGGAACTTCCCCGACCCCGTCGAAGGGCTCACCCTCTACCATCTCCGCTCCCTCACCCCGATGCGGAGCGCCCCCCGGGCCCGGGCCGACTTGGACCGGCTCTACGTCCGCGTCGGCGCCGTCGCCGACGGGATCCGGGCCGAGGCGTACGAGCCGACGCCCGGTCCCCAGTGCCGCCGGTGCGAGTTCCGGTCCCGGTGCCCGGAGTTCCGGGCCGTGCCGGCCGCCGACCGGGACCGGCTCGCGGGGCTCGTCGACCAGTTCACCGCGCTCCGCCGCGACGAGGACCGGCTCGAGGCCGACCTGCGCGCGGCGGCCGAGGCGCTGCACCGCGAGGCGGAGCGCTTGGGGGTCCACCGGATCGAGGGCCGGACCGCGACGGTCGTCCGGCAGAAGGAGGAACGCTGGCAGTTCGAGTCCGAGGTCGTTCGCCCCATCCTCGCCGAGCGCGGTCTCCTCGGCCCGGACGGGTCGCCCGACCCCGACCAGGTGCGGCGGCTCATCCGGGACGGGCGCGTGCCGCCGGCCGTCCGCCAGCGTCTCGAATCGGCCGGCGGCCGATCGGTCCGGTGGTACTGGACCCTCGACGGCGGCCGGGACGCGTCGTAGCGACCGAACCCTTATCTCGGCGGCCGGGTGCGGACGGTATGGGTATCGCTCTCGCTTCGGCGGAGCGGGTGGCGCCGTTCGCCGACGCGACGCCGACGATCACCACCCTCTGCTCCCACTCGTCGCTCCAGATCTTCCACGGGGCCCGCGTCGAGGGGTTCCCGACGCTCGGGATCAGTGTCGGACCGCCGCCCCGCTTCTACGACGCGTTCCCGCTCGCCCGGCCGGACCGCTTCCTCTCGCTGCGCGACGTGAAGGAGCTCCCCCGCCAGTCGGCCCACCTCAACGCGGCGAACGCGGTCCTGGTGCCCCACGGGTCGTTCGTCGAGTACGTCGGGCCCGACGCGTTCGCCGACCTCGACGTCCCGGTCTTCGGGAACCGCGCGGTCATCGGCTGGGAGTCGGACCGGGAGAAGGAGCGGGAATGGCTCGAGTCGGCCGGCGTGCCGATGCCGCGCCGCTACGCCGACCCGTCGGAGGTCGACGGTCCGGTGATCGTGAAGTACTACGGGGCGAAGGGCGGGAAGGGCTTCTTCCTCGCGAAGAACCGGGACGCGCTCCGGGACTTCCGGCCGACGGGCCCCCACGTGATCCAGCAGTACGTCCTCGGGACGCGCTACTATCTCCACTTCTTCTACTCCCCGCTCTCCGACCGCGGCTACCGCGTGGGGCACGGCTCGTTGGAGCTCCTCGGGATGGATCGGCGCGACGAGGCGAACATCGATGAGCTCTACAAGCTCGGCGCCCAGGAGGAGCTCCAGCGGGCCGGTATCCGGCCCACCTTCGTCGTGACCGGCAACGTGGCCGTCGTCCTGCGGGAGTCGCTCCTCCCCCAGGTGTTCGACGCCGGCGCCCGGATCGTCGAGCGGTCGATCGAGCTCTTCGGCGGGATGGTGGGACCGTTCTGCGTCGAGGGGATCATGACCGAGGCGCTCGAGTTCAAGGTCTTCGAGATCTCGACGCGGATCGTCGCCGGGACGAACCTCTTCATCAACGGCTCGAGCTACTCGGACCTCGTCGCGCCCAATCTCTCCATGGGCCGCCGGATCGCGCTCGAGCTGAAACGCGCCCGGGACGAGGGCCGGCTGCGCGAGGTCCTGAGCTAGCGGCGGCGCGGCGGGCGGGGGGTTCGTGCCGGCAGCGATCGTCGCCGAGCGGTTGGGCCGGGTCTACGGCGCCGAGGGGGGGATCACCGCCCTCGCCGACCTTGACCTCACGATCCCGTCCGGCCTCGTCTACGGGCTCATCGGGCGCAACGGCGCCGGCAAGACCACCTTCGTCCGCATCGCCGCGACGCAGCTCGCCCCGACCTCGGGCCGCCTCACCGTCCTCGGCCACGACGTGCGGACCGAGACCGGACCGATCCGCGAGCGGATCGCGTGCATCCCCCAGGAGTCCCGGCCGCTCTACTTCCTCACCGTCGACGAGCTCGTCTACCTGTACCTCACCATGCGGGGCCTCGACCGGGTCGAGGCGCGCCGGCGGACCCGGGCGGTCCTCGAGGAGCTCGACCTCGCCTCGGTGAGCCACCGGCTCGTGAGCCGGCTCTCGGGGGGGCAGCGGCGCCGGGCGATGGTCGCCATGGTCCTCGCCTCCGACGCCGAGCTCCTGTTCCTCGACGAGCCCACGACGGGGTTGGATCCCCTCGCCCGGCGCGAGGTGTGGGGGGCGCTCCGCCGGGCCCAGCGGGAGAAACGGACCGTCGTCCTCACGACGCACTACCTCGACGAGGCCGAGGCGCTCTCGGCCCGGCTCGCGCTCTTGGAGGGCGGGCGGCTCGTCGTCGAGGGGACCCCGGCCGATCTGCGCGGCCGGGTCCGCCGGCCGTTCCGAGTGCGGGTCGACGGCGGACTCGGCCGGGCCGAGCTCGAGCCGTACGGCGACGTGAGCGCCGTCGACGGCGGGTTTCTCGTGTTCGCGGACGAGCGGTCGGCCCGGGAGCTCGCGCAGACGGCGCTCGCGCGCGGCGCCCGGGTCGCCCTCGGCCCCGTCTCCCTCGAGGACATCTTCCTCCAGCTCGTCGGCCGGCGCATCGACGAGGACGCGCTTCCCGAGGACGGATGACCGGCCGTCACCGCCTGCGGTCGTTCCTGACCCTCACGTACATGAACGGCGTCGTGCCCATCCGTCGGCAGCCGCTCTACTTCGTGAACCTCCTCGCGTCGCCGCTCTCGTTCCTCTTCTTCATCTCGATCGCCTCCCAAGGGACGCTGCTCCTCTACGGGATCGCCGGCGGGATGCTCCTCACCGTCCTCTCCATCGGCACGTCGCTCCAGGCCGACCTTGCCCACTACCGAACCGACATGAAGCTCCAGGACGTCGTCGTCGCGTCGCCCGTCGAGGCGTGGGTCTACGTCGGCGGGATGGCGTTCAGCGAGCTCGTCTACTCCATCCCGGGGATGGCGGTCTTCGTCGTGCTCCTCGCCGTGTACGCCCCGGTGACCGCGGCCGGTGCGCTCACCCTCCTCGGCGTCCTCCTCCTCGTCTGGGCGTTCGCGTCGGCGCTCGGGTTCACCCTCGCCACGTACTTCGCCGACGTGCGCGAGACGTTCGCCTTCGCCCCGCTCATCTCGCTCATGCTGACGGTCCTCCCGCCGGTCTACTACCCGATCAGCCGGATCCCGGGGTGGCTCCAGCCGTTCGCGTACCTCTCCCCGACGACGTACGCCGCCGACCTCCTCCACACCGTCGTCGGGCTGCCGGGCCCCAACTTCACCGGCGCGGTGATCGACTGGGTCGTCCTCATCGGCTTCACCATCGCGCTCCTCGTCCTCGCCTCGGTGAAGGCCCGCTGGCGCGAGCCGTAGGGCGGGTCCGGCGCGTCGCGCACCGCCGGCGACGCCGCCGGTGATTGTGGCCGGCCAAGCGCTTATGTACAAGGGCGCTGGTCGAGCGGCCCGCATGCTTCTCTTCGCCGACCATCGGGTCTTTTCTACGGAAGACGACCGGTTCCAGCGGTGCACGTTCTGCGGGAAGGACCTCGTGGTCCTCCCCGACGACCGGCGGGGGGGCGCGTGCTTCGATTGCTCGTCGCTCTCGGGCCCGGTCCCGGCCCAGTGCCCGGTCTGCCACGCCGAGATCCCGACCCCCCGGCGCGACGCCGGCTGCCCGGAGTGCGGCTGGTTCCCGAACGACTGACCGCTCCGGCGCTAACGTTATCCCGCGCTCCCGGTCGTCGCCCCCGAGGGCGTGCCGAGGTGGCTCAGTCCGGTACGGCGCGAGTCTGGAAAGCTCGTGGCGGAATACGCCTCGGGAGTTCAAACGCCGGGCGCGGTTCGTCCGCCCCGGGGGGAAATCTCCCCCTCGGCGCTCCTTCCCCGTCCCGGCACTGAGGGCCGATGCCGATCCCCCGACGCGCGGCGACCCCCTCGCTCCTCCAGATCGACGCGATCCTGATGCGCCTCACCGGCGCCTCGGCCCTCGCGGAGGTGCTCCGGTTCCTCCGCTCCGAGTTCCCGCACTTCGCCTGGATCGGGGTCTACCGCGTCGATGGCCCGCTGCTCCGGCTCGCGGCCTGGCAGGGCGATGCGCCCACCGAGCACGAGACGATCCCCGTAGGGCGGGGGGTGTGCGGGCGGGCGGTCCGCGAAGGGCGGACCGTCCTTGTGGGTGACGTGAGCGCCGACCCGGACTACCTCGCGTGCTTTCTCGAGACGAAGGCGGAGCTCGTCGTCCCGATCCGGTCCCACGACTCGATCGTGGGCGAGATCGATGTCGACGGGACGACGCTCCATGCGTTCGACGCGACCGACGCCGACCTCCTCGAACGCGTCGCGACGAAGATCGCCGCCGCGACGGTGGCCGCGTCGACGACGGGCCCGCCGCCCTAACCCCTCGGCGAGGTCGGCCCCGCGGTCGGTTACCGCCGGCGCGCCCGACCCAGCCGACGTTCGATCGCCCGCAGCGCGTCGTCGAGCGCCGCCGTCGCATCGAACCTCGGGAACCGGCCCGAACCGTCGAAGTCCCCCCGATGCTGCCGCGCCACCGCCCGCGTGAGCGCGGGCAACGCCCGGCCGATCTCGTCGACGATCGGCAGATCGGCGACTTGGGCGGTCCGAGAGAGCGGATTGAGGTCGATCGCGATGACGCGCTTGCCGGCCCGCCGAAGCGCGAGCGCCCGGTCACCGTCCTCGAGAGGAACGATGCAGAGATCGGCCCGGGCGATCCCGTGGGCGTCGATCCGCGCGCGGTCCGACGGGAGTCCGTCGAGCTCGGCCGTTGGGTGAACGCCGAGGACCCCGACGACACCGGCGCGGCGGAGCGACCGGGCGATCGCCTCCGCTCGCCCCGGGGTCCGGTGGAAGAGATTGACCTCCACGCGGAGCCGTGGGAGCGCGTGCTGGAGCGCCGCGACCTCGCCGGCGGCGAGCGCCGCCACGTTGCCGTTCACGCTCAGCACCGGATATTGGGCAGCTCGGAGCCACCGGGCCGCCATGGCCGTAGCCCGCCGAGCGCTCGCCGAGCTGCGCTCCCCGAGAAGATAGTCGAACGCCTCGGCCCTTCCCTGGGCGATGAGCCCCTCCGGGACGACCAGACCTCGCTGGGCCGCGTCGGCGAGCCGGGCGCGACGTCGGAGGCTCGCGTACCGCGGATGGCGGGGCGAGATCCGTGTCACGGGGCCCGCTCAGGGAGGGGTCGTGGCCGAGTCGACGGTGTCGCCGGGCGGACGGCCGTTCGCCGGGACGAGCCCCACGTGCCCCTCGACCTGGGTCACCCGCTGCTCGAGCGGACCGAGGCTTTCCTCGATGGTCTTCTGGACGACCAGCTTGAGGCTGTCTTCGAGCGCGACGAGGTCGCGGCCGAGATCGGTGATCCGCCGGGCGTTCTCATTGAGCAGGAGCCGGGTCTGGGTCGCGACGCGGTACGTGTCGGCGACGTCCTTCAGCACCTGTCGGGAGCCCTGGACGAACGTGTCGATCGAATCGCCGACCGGCTTCCAGCGCTCGGTGAGATCGGCCTGCAGCCGGGTCTTGAGCCCCTCGTCCAGCCGGACGATGCCGCGATCGAACGCGGCGTCGACGTGCTCGTCCACGGACTTCGCCACGGCGCTCACCTGCTCACGGGTCTCCGCCCCTCCGCTCCGTTCGAGCTCCTCGACGCGGTCCAGCCGGTCCTCGATGGACTGGAGCCGCGCGAGGAGGTTCGCGTACGCCGTGCCCACGAGCACGTCGACGTGACTCTGCATCGACTCGGTCGCCCGGAGCAGGAGGTGCAGGACCCAGTGCTCCCGGCCCTTCGTCTCGGCGAGGGGGCCCCGGTCGATCCGGTCCCGGGCGTCCCGGTTGTCGATGAGTTGCTGGAGCTCCTTCAGGATCTCGACGCGCAGCGACGGCGTGCCGCTCGCCGGTGGCGGCCGACCGCTCATGACGGTCGTCGCTATGGGGGGGCACCGCTAAAGGCGTTTGGTTGAGGAGGGGAGTCGAACCGGGATGCGCCGTCCCCACGAGAGCCGGCCCGGCGCGACGCGGCTCGTGAACGCCCACACCCGGACCCCCGCCGCCCCGGCTTCCGCGAGCGCGTCGGCGAAGGAGGGGTCGAGCGCCCCGTTCGGCCGGAACTCGTCGACATCGTTCCGCTGCACGACGAAGATGATCGTGCACGTCACCCCGGCCCGCTGGGCCGCGGCGAGCACTCGGGCGTGACGGGCTCCCCGTTCTGTCGGCGCGTCCGGGAAGAGCGCGGTCCGGCCGACCCTCAGGTTCGAGCATTTCACCTCGATCAGACGGCGCGGCGGTACGTGGTCCGTCGCCGGCCAGGCGAAATCGAACCGGCCCTCGCCCCACCGCGGTTCCGGTCGCCAGGGCGAGGCCGGGAGACCGGGAAGGATCCCGGCGACGAGCGCTGCCGCGACGAGGCGGTTCCCGACCCGCGCGTCGGTCGACACGAGCGTGCGACCGTGCCGGACCGCGATGAGATCCCAGGCGGTGCGACGGTGCGGGGCGGCGGCCGGGACCACGTACCCCCGGGTGAGTCCGGGGACGAGGAGCTCCTCCATCCGCCCGGGGTTCGGCACGTGGGCACCGAAGGCGGGTCCCCCGTCGACGCCGCGGACCCGGGCCAGGAACCGGTTCTCCCGCGCCTCGACGACGATCGACCGCGGCCGGGCCGCGTACCGGATCGATGGACCGGCCGCCGGCCCGGTCACGAGGTGAAGTCGGGGCCGAGGAGCTCCCGGGCGACGAGGAGCCGCCGGATCTCGGAAGTTCCGGCCCCGATCTCGAGGAGCTTCGCGTCGCGCGCGAGCCGCTCGAGCGGGAGATCGCGCATGTAGCCGTACCCCCCGAAGACCTGGATGGCGTCGAGGGCGACCTGGGTGGACGCCTCGCTCGCGTACGTGAGGGCGGCGGCGCTCGGCCGGGCCGTCCGCTTGTCGTGCTGGACCGCGTCGAGCGCCCGCCGCGTGAGGAGGCGCGACGCCTCGAGCCGCGTATACATGTTGGCGAGCTTCTCCTGGACCAGCTGGAACTCCCCGATCCTCTTGTCGAACTGCCGGCGCTCCCGGGCGTACCCCAGCGATTGCTCGAGGCATTCGGCCATGATCCCGACGGGGATCGCGGCGAGCACCGCCCGTTCGACGTTGAGGCCGCTCATCATGACCGCCACCCCCTCGTTCTCGACGCCGACGAGGTGCTCGGCCGGCACCTCGCAGTCTCGGAACGCGAGCTCGCCCGTGGGCGATCCGCGCATCCCCATCTTGTCGAGGTTCCGGGAGACGGTGAATCCCGGGCTCGTCTTCTCGACGACAAAGGCGCTGATGCCCCGGGCGCCCCGGTCCGGCGCGGTCTTCGCATAGACGAGGAGCGTGTCGGCGACCGGCCCGTTCGTGATGAACTGCTTCGTTCCATTGAGGGTGTAGTGCGCCCCGTGGCGTTCGGCCCGGGTGCGGATCGCGACGGCATCGCTGCCGGCGTCGGGTTCGGTGAGGGCGAGCGCTCCGATCGCCTCGCCGCTGGCGAGGGCGGGTACGAACCGCTTCCGGACGGCGTCGCTCGCGTTCCGGGCGAGATTGTCGGCGCAGAGGTTCGAGTGGGCGCCGACGGAGAGCGCCATGGCGGGGCTCACCCGGGCGATCTCCTCGAGGACCGCCGCCTGGGCCTCGTAGCCGAGACCGAGCCCCCCCTCCGATTCGGGGAGGGTGACCCCGAGGAGCCCGCCTTCGCCGAGCCGACGGAAGACGTCGCGGGGGAAGTGGTCGTCCCGGTCCATCCGGGTCGCGACCGGAGCGAGCTCCTTGCGGACGATCCGTCGCGTCGCCTCGGCGAGGTCCCGTTCCTCGCGCGACGGCTCGAGCTCCATGCGCCGCCGAGGGTCCGGTCGGGATAATGGTTTGTCGCGGTTCAGCCGGTGACCCGCTCGAGGCCGAGGTGGACCCGCCAGCCGGGTACGCTCGTCGGGGCGTCGGTCCGGTAGTGGGCGCCCCGGCTCTCGGGGCGGGCGAGCGCCGCGCGGGTGAGGAGGAGGGCGGTCACCACCGCGTTGGCCCCGGCCCCCGGGAGCGTGCTCGGGTCGGTGGGCTCGGTCACGGCGGCGAGCGCGTCGAGCTCGGCCGCGGCGAGGGCGAGGCGGGGGCCGCTCCGAACAATCCCCACCGAGGTCCAGAGAAGGTCGCGCACCCGGTCGACCACCTCCGGACGGTCCCCTTCGGCGGCCCCGTGGGGGATTCGGACCGCGGCCCGTCGCCGGGGTCGCCGGGGGCCCCCGGATCCGCCCAGGCGCAGCGCCCGGACGACCCGCTCCCCGAAGACCAGACCTTCAAGGAGCGAGTTGCTCGCGAGCCGGTTCGCACCGTGGACCCCCGTCGAAGCGACCTCGCCGCACGCGAGGAGCCCGGGCAGCGAGCTCCGTCCATCGAGGTCGACGGCCACGCCCCCGATCATGAAGTGGGCCACCGGGGCGACCGGGATCGGTTCGCGCGATGCGTCGAGCCCGTGGGCGGCCAGGAATCGGCAGATTGTCGGAAAGCGCGCGTGGAGCCGATCGCTCGGGATGCCGGTCGCGTCGAGCAGGACCCACCGGTCGCCCGTCCGGTCGAGTTCGGCCACGATGGCCCGGCTCACGACGTCGCGCGGAGCGAGTTCCGCATCAGGGTGGTGCGCGAGGAGGAACCGGTCCCCGGCCCGGTTCCGCAGGACCGCGCCCTCCCCGCGGATCGCCTCGGTGATGAGGTGTCGGGGCGCCCCCTCCCGGTAGAACGCCGTCGGGTGGAACTGTAGGAACTCCATGTCGGTGAGGAGCGCGCCGGCCCGCCAGGCGATGGCCACGCCCTCGCCCGTCGCCACCGAGGGGTTCGAACTCTCGCGGTAGAGGCTGCCGGCGCCTCCGGTCGCGAGGACCGTGGACGCGGTCGCGACCTCCTCGATCGACCCCCCATCGGCTCGCCCCAGGGTGGCCACGATGGAGCGGTCCGGGCCGAGGGACAGTCGGCGCAGGACCGTCCGCTCCCGGACCTCGATGCCCGCGTCGAGGACCCGGGCCCGGAGCGTCTCCTCGACCATGAGGCCCGTGGCGTCGCCGCCGGCGTGGACGATCCGGGCGCGGGAGTGGGCCGCCTCGCGACCCAGCGCGATTTGGCCCTCCACCGTGTCGAACGGAACCCCGAGCCGGACGAGGTCGGCGATCCGCTGCGGCCCTTCGCTCGTGAGCGCCATCGCGGCCGCCCGGTCGACGAGCCCGGCACCGGCCCGGAGCGTATCGCGGAGGTGCAGGGCGGGGGAATCGTCCGGTCCGATCGCGGCGGCGATCCCTCCCTGCGCGTACCGGGTGTTCGACTCCTCCAGCCGGGCCTTCGTCACCAGCACAGGGGCGAGCCCCTCAGCACGGGCTCGGAGGGCCACGTAGAGACCGGCGATGCCACTCCCGACGATGAGGGGATTCGAGGGTCCGGCCACCCCGGGCCGCTACCGCCCCCGCAGGAAAACGGTAGCGAGGTCCGGCGGACGAGGGGACCGCTTAGAGCAACCCACGACTGGGCCCCTCGATGGCCACCGTCCGCTGGCAGGAGGCGCTCCGGGTCGAGCGGGACCGGGAGACGGAGGAGGAGCTTCGGCGGCGTCGAGGGGCGGCCCTGGCGGAACGGCCGGTCCGGGTGACGGAGCTCATCGAGCCGCGGGCCGCCTATTGGCGGGATCGGGCGCCCGCCCCCCCGAGCCCGGAACGGCGAAGGGCCCAGTCCCGGGGGCGTCGCCTCCACGCCCGGATCGGGAGCGCCCTGGCGGCACCCGAGCAGCGCGAGGTTCGCGTTCGACGAAGTGGGATCATCGGGCAGGTCGATGTGGTGGCCGACCGTCCGACCGAGCTCAAGACGTCGGAATCGATGCCGGACCCCGACCGGGTCCTCGATCTGCGCCCCCAGTACGTGGAGCAGTTGGCGGCGTACTGCGGCCTCCTCGACCGTGCCGACGGGCGGCTCCTCCTCGTCACCGCCGTCGACGAGGCGCCCGTCGCCGGTTCCGTCGTCGACCTCACCTTCCGATCGCCGGCCCGTCTCCTCGCGGAGGCGGAGACCCGAGCGAATGCGCTCCGGCGCGCGATCACCCGCCAGGACCCGACCGACCTCCCACGGTGCCCCTGGTACGGCCGAGGTTGCGAGTTCGGCGCCCTCGCGCTGTGCGACTGCCGTGGGACCGAACCCGAGGCGGGACCCGGCTTCCTCGCGGAGGTCACCGGTATCGCGCCGAACGAACAGGCCAGCGCCGATCTGGCGGTCGCGCTGGAGGCGCTCCGGGATCCGGTTGGCGGACCCACCGTCGACCGATTCCGCGACCTCCTCTACCCGCGGCGGGCGTACTTCGAACGGACCGAGCCCGGCCGCCTGGACGACGTCGCTCCTCCCGGATCCCAGCTCCCGCGGGATACCCTCTACGGGGACCTCATGGGGCGGATCGAGTCGGGACCGACGGGGGAGGTCACCCGTCTCCATGCGCCCACGGGGGATCCCCCCGAAGCGGTCCCGTGCTGGCGCGACCGACCGTTCCTCTTGAAGGTCTCCCGATCGCCCCGGCCGGCCGACCCCGCCGAGCTCGTCACGGGTCAACCGCAGTACATCCTCGAGCTCGGCCTCCGCTGCGCCGCCGTCGGGATCGACGAAGGGCACCTCATCGTCGGCTACTCCCGGCTCGACGAGGCGACCGACGGGCTCCGGGCCTTCCGGGTCCGCTTCGCGCCGCTCGCCCGATGGGAGGAGTTCGCCGAGGAGCGCCTGTCGTCGTTCGGCGCCGCGCTTGCCCGGTCCGACCCTACCGCCCTCCCCGCGTGCCCCGCGTGGATGGCGCGCGATTGTCCCTACGGTGACCGGTGCGGCTGCGCCGGGGCGACCGGTGGGCCCGCGAACCGGTAGATGAGCGCCCGGCCGACGGGCCGGAACCCGAGGGTGCCGTAGAGCGCTCGGGCCGGCGCGTTCCGTTCGGAGACCCAGAGTCGACCGGCCTCGTGGCCCAGCGCCGAGATGGCGCGGATCGCCCATCGAAGGAGGTGATCGCCGAGCCGCCGGCGGCGGAGGTCGGGCCGCACGACGAGGTCGAGGAAGACCGCCCGGCGGGGCGTCTGTTCCGCCGTGAGGACGAACCCCGCGGGCTGGTCGTTGGCATCGAGGATGACGCACGACGCTTCGGGCAGGAACCGGCCGAGGAGGCCGCCGGCGATCTCCTCGAGCACCCGGCGGTCCTCGGCCGGCGAGTCGGCGACGAGGGTCTCATCGGCGGTGCCTTGGAACGCGATCCAGTCGAGCCGAGCGAGGTCGGCGAGCGCGACGGCGGCGAACGGCACCCGGCGGAACTCCGGCGGGAGCGGCGTGGGGCTCGGGGGCGGATGGGCGGAGGTCTCGAGCGCCAGCCGGACCAGGATCGAGGCGTCCGGCGGCCGGACCGTGGCCAGCAGGGCGTCCTCGTCCCCTTCGGAGAATCCGCTGAGCCCCACGTCGAGGCGACCACGACCGTCGGGACGCACCGCGGCCAGGGCCGCCAGGAGCACTTCCGCGCGCTCCACAGCGTGCGGCCCGCGGGTGACGTGGACGTGGCCGTACGCCCGACCCGGACGTGGCGAGAGGAACGCGAGCCCCGGGCCATCGGGAGAGGAGAGCACCCACCCCTGCAAGCGGCCGTCCTTGAGCTGGGCCGCCGCTTCCTCGACCCAGGTCGGGGGGAGGAACTCGCCCCGGGCCACGAGCTCGGAACGTAGACCGTGGGTGAGCTCCTGGAGGTCGTCGAGCCGGGCGTTGGCCGCCGACCGGGGCGATCCTGGGCTCGCCGCGGCGTCCGCGGCAGCGGTTACGTCGCCCCGCATTCCCGGCGCAGGATCTGAGCGATGTCCGGGGCGACCGACGCCTTCTCGGCGGGGTTGTCCAGGGTGTCCGTCGAGTAGAGGTCGTCGGCGACGGCCTTGATCCGCTCGAAGGCGTCCTTGAGGAAGAGGCCGTGGGTGCACGCGGCGGCGATCGAGCCGACACGCTGCTTCTGGAGGAGCCGCGCCGCCTCGACGATGGTCCCGCCCGTCGAGATGACGTCGTCGAGGATCACGACGCGCTTGCCCGCGAGATCCGGCGTACCGCTCGCGGGGAGGGCGAGCTCCACGCGCTCGCTATCGATCCGCTTCTTCTCGAGCGCCATCCACGGCTTGTCTAGGAGCTGGGCCATGCGACGGACCCGCTCCATCCCCCCCTTGTCGGGGGAGACGAGCAGGTCGACGGGGCGCTCCCGCAGGAGCCGGGCGATCGCCGGGATGCCGCTCGCCTCGAACGCGGGCTTGGAGAACGACGCGACCGTCGGCGGCGAGTGGATGTCCACCGTCACCACGGCGTCGGCCTCGAGCTCCACATGGCGGCCGAAGGCCCGGGCGCTCACCGGCTCGCCGGGGAAGAACGGCCGGTCCTGCCGGGCGTACCCGAAGTAGGGCACGACCACGAAGAGCTTGCGGGCCCCGGCCTCGCGCACGGCGTCCTCGAGGAGAAGGAGCTCGATCACGTCGCGGTCGGTCCGCGTCGATTGGACGAGGACAACCTCTTCATCGGTGAGGCGACCGCCCACGCGGAGGTAGAGCTCCCCGTCGGGGAACCGCTTTACGAACGGGATCCCGAAGGGCGCGTTCCCGAGCTCCCGGGAGACCCGCTCGGCGAGGGCGGTGGATGCGGAGCCGCCGATGACGTACACGAGGTTCCCGGGCCGCGGACGAAGGCCCGCGCTAAAAGGTTGCGGCGAGCGGCGAGCGCCCGGCGGGCCGCGGCCGGTCCGGTGGCCGATCTGGGGGGGTTCCGGACAAGGGCCCGCGGACTCCAGGGTCCCCAAGTTCGGGGCGCCGGCCCGGACCGGAAACATGGTGCCGTGCGGTGGCACGGCAAGGTGAGGCACCGGTGCGTCTCGCCGAGGAAAGGTGGGCCAAATCCTCACCCATACGTATCGAACTCGATATCGTCAATTGCCGTTTCCCAGGCGTCAAGATTCAAATACCACCTGCCGGCCCAAGCGTTCCCCAGCGGGTCGGACTCTGGTCCGCGGAGGAACGAACGAATGGAAATGTCGGCGAAGGTAGAGCGACGCTGGAGACGGAAGGGCAAGCGCGGGGTCTCCCCGATCATCGCCACGATCTTGCTCGTGGCGATCACGGTCGTGCTGGCCGCGGTCTTGTACATCCTCATCTCCGGTCTGACGAAGGGTCCCGGAAACACGCCGCTCGGCACCTCGCTCGCGCTGGCGCCGCCGGCGGAGGGCGCGGCGGGCACGGGCCACTGGTACAACTTCTCGATCCAGTCGGCCGGCGGCGGCATCCTGCTGAACAACCTGCTGTTCCAGGTGCAGACCGTCTCGGGGACGATCGTGACACCCGCGGGGCTCACTACGGTGAGCGTCCTCGGGGTCAGTGGCAGCGTGGTGGCGACGTACACCTACGCGACCGCGGTCTGGGCGACGGGCGGGGCGCTTCCCGCCTCGAACCAGCAGACGATCATCTTCGGCTCGACGACGACGAACCTGTCGGGCGATGAGCTGATCGTGCTGGGAACCGGCTCGTACTCGGGCTCGATCTCGGTGCAGATCCCGTAAGGGGCGGAGCGAGGTAACAACACACATGAAGGCAATGAGTGCACAGGTGCGCCGGTGGCGGACCCACGGCAAGCGCGGCGTGTCGCCGATCATCGCTACGATCTTGCTCGTGGCGATCACCGTCGTGCTGGCCGCGGTCTTGTACATCCTGATCTCGGGGCTCACGAAGGGTCCCGGGAACACGCCCCTCGGCACCGCCCTCGCGCTGGGTCCCCCTTCCGAGGCAACGGCCGGCACGGGCCACTGGTACAACTTCTCGGTCCAGTCGGCCGGTGGCGGCATCCTGCTGAACAACCTGATCTTCCAGGTGAAGACGGTCTCCGGTAACATCGTGACGCCCGCCGGGCTCACGACGGTGAACGTCCTCGGTCTCAGCGGATCGGTCGTGGCGACGTACACCTACGCGACGGCGGTCTGGGCGACGAACGGGGCCTCCCCGGTCTCGAACCAGCAGACCCTGATCTTCGGCTCGACCACGAGCAACCTCTCGGGCGACACCCTCGTCGTCCTCGGGACCGGCTCGTACTCGGGCTCGATCTCGGTGGCCATCCCGTAGGCGGCCGCAGCGACCCGCTTCGGCGGGACGCGACGAACCCTTTCCTTCTCTTCTTTTTCGTTCGCGGGCCGGGCCGCGACCGCTCGAGCGACGCGATCAGTCCGCGTCGTCGTCGTCGTCCGCCGACCGGGACTTCCGGGACGACCGACCGATATCGGGTCGGGGGCGCCCGCCGAACCGGCGGGAGACGTCCTTCCCGCGGGCACCGGACCGGTGGGAGCCCCGAGCGGGCGGGTCGTCGTCGTCGTCCTCGTCGTCGTTCGCGTCGTCCCGGGGCCCTCGGCGCCACCACGACCGGGGCGACGGGTCATCGTCGTTGTCCGCGTCCGACCGCGCGGTGCGTTCGTCCTCCCGCCGGCGGGGATCCTCGATCCCCTCGGCCCGCAAGAGGAAATGGACGGCGATCGCCGCTACCAAGAGACCCACGAGCGATAGACCGAGCCACTGCCACGACTGGGGCGGGACCTCGAGGGAATTGCCCTCGAGGAGCAGCTTCACGGCGCCGAACCAGGGAAGCATCCCCCGGGCCGCGCCGACGATCCACGCCGGCTGTACGAGGCTCGAGAGGACCGGCTGGTCCGGGTCGCCCTGCGGCGGCGACCCCGGTCCGAAATTGTTGTCCCCCATGGTGAGGAAGCCGGATCCCGACCCGAGGTCGGCGAACTGGACCCGGACCGTCACCGCCTGCCAGCCGACCCGGTAGAGGGTGAGGCCGCCCGCCACATGGTCGGTCCCGCACCCGGTCGGCGTCGTGACCGAGTAGACCGCGTTGGCGGCCGACCCGCACGGCTGACCGGCGAGCTCGGGGACACTCGCGGTCCCGTCGCTGTTGATCTGGATGTAGACAAGGGCCCGGTGGATGATGGGCGCCCCGCTCGTGTCGCCGTCGGGGTGGTAGAGGATGACGTCGCCGTACTCGCCGTACGTCTGGTAGCCGGACTGGGCGCCCACCACGTACGGGACGATCTGGTCGACCCCGAGCTTCTGCGCGAGCACGAGGTCGCCGGTGTTGATCAGGCCCACGTGATCGTCGGACCCGTGCTGCATGCTGTCCGACTCGACGACGTACATCGGCGGCCAGTTCTGCGTGTAGGCGAAGAGCGCGACGAGCAGGACGACGATGATCGCGAGCGCAACGAGCGGCTCGAAGAACACCGAATCCCGGGCCCGGAAGTAGACCGGCTCCTTGACCCGGTCGCGGCGGTGGAAGAACCCGCGTCGGTTCCCGGCGGCCGGGTCCGGGTGGTCCCCCGCCTCGGATCCCTCGGCCTCATCATCCCACGAGCGCACCGGGGGGCGCCGGCCGCCGGACCGCCCCCGGTGCCGTCCGGACGAGCGGCGGACCGCCGGCTCGTCGTCATCGTCGGCCGGCTCCCGAGGGTGGGCCACGAACGGCGGTGCCCGTGGGCGGGTTTAACGATTCGTCTCGAAACGCGTCGGCCGGTCGGAACGGAGCACGAGCGTGACGGTCCCGCGGACCGCGACCAGCGCGAGGACGAAGAGGCCCGCCAGTGCGACGTCGCCGAACGGCCACATGACCCCCGCCGCCTCACCGGTCCAGAAGATCGCGAAGGCGAAGAGCAGCGAGGTCGCCGCGAGCTTCAAGAGCGGGACCTTCACCGCTCGGAGCCGTTCGCGGACGGCGAGCGCGCCGACGACGAGCACCACACCGCCGATCACGGCCCCGACGAGCGCGGAATCCGGGTACCCGCCCGCGGCGAGCGCCACGAGGACGATGGCCGCCTCGGTGGTCTCGACGGCCCCGACGGTGAACCCGCTCGCCCAATGGACGGTTCGAGGGACTGATCGCGCCGGGGCTCCGGGGGCATAGGCCCGATACGAGCGAATCGTGCTGCGCAGCAGGAAGAGGCCGAACGCGAAGAGGACCACCCCCGACGCCCCGAGCAGCAGGGACGACGGGACGCGCTCGAGCGCCGCTCCGCTCGCGAGGGCGATGATCGCCACCACGGCGGTGCCGGCGATCGCCCCCTGGGCCGCCGACCGGACGCCGGTCGCGTCGCCGCCCATGGCGACCACGAGGACCGCGACCTCGGTGAGCTCGAGGAGCGTGATGGCGAGCGCGGCCACGATGACCGGAGCGTAGACGTCGATCGTGGTCGACCCCGCTCGCCGGTGGAGCGGGCGGACCTTTAACCCGTTCCCGGCTCGCCGGGCCCATCGGGACCCGGTTCGGGGAGAAGCTCGGACCTCCCGGGAGGGCAGAGTCGTGGAGTGGCCGCCGCTCCCCGGGCCGGGGGCGTACCCGGTCCCTCTTGACGTCCTGCCGTTCTACGTGCTGGTGGCGTTGTTCGGCCTCTTCGTCGCGATGCTCGTCTGGCTCCGGCGGAGCCACCCCCGCTCCCGACGGGCGTTCGAGGGGTACCTCGAGGCGGCCCGGGTCGATATCGGCTTCCTCGCCGTCGCCATCGTGGGCGTCGCGCTGCTCCACTTCGCGTACCCGACCACGAATCGGACCGGCTGGGCGGTGTACGAGGCGATCATGGGGGGCTACTGGCTCGCGTTCGCCATCCCCATCGTCACCGTCGCAAGCTCGGTCCAGAGCCGGTCCCGCGGGACGATCCCCTGGCGGACCCCCGCCATCGGGCTCGCGTTCGTCCTGTTCGTGCTCTTCGTCGCCGCGGCGTACTACGGGGTCTGACCGGTCGGTCCGGCGTCCCGCTGGTCGGGCGGCAGGAGGTTCGGGATCCCGTCCTCGATGGGGTACGTTGCGGGACACCGGGGACACGCGAGCTCGCCCACGAGGATCTCCTCGCCTTCGGTCCGGGTGACGGTGAGCTTGAGATCGCCCCGGCACACCGGGCAGCAGAGGATCTCGAGGAGATCCGGCCTCATCGGCTGGGGGTCCCTTCCACGACGCCGTAGCCGATGAGCCGCCAGGCGTTGAGCCGGCGGGAGATCGCGACGCGGCTGCCCGGAAAGACCGTGACGGCGCGTCCCAAGGTGAGCTCGATGTCGTCGCCCCGCGCGCTCGTCACCTTGCCGGGGGAGACGGTGGTGCCGACGGTGATCGCCAGCATCTCGCTCGTCCGGATCTTCTCGACCTTGGTCTCGCGCTGGGCGCCGAGGACCCGGTCGAGGAGCGTCGCCCGGACCCGGAGCTTCTGCGTGACGGGGGGGAGCGTGCCGGCGGTGCCGACGAGCCGGCCCGCGAGGCCATCGCCCTTCGTGAGCGACGGGTCGAGCGTCGTGCCGATCGCCGCGAGCCCGCCGGGGCGGAGCTCCTTCAGTTCCTGGCCGCCGGAGATGAGGGTCGTGACCTTGGCCGAGAGCGATTCGGCCCGCCCCTCCAGGAGGCCGGGCGAACCGGGACGGATCTCGACGGACTCGCCGATGCGGAGCTTTCCCTGGAGGAGCGAGCCGCCGAGGACCCCCCCGCGCAGCTCCATGGGCCGGGTCCCCGGCCGGTTCACATCGAACGACCGGGCGACGTACATGAGCGGAGTCTTCGACGCGTCCCGGGGCGGCGTGGGGATCGTCGCCTCGATCGTCGCGATGAGCGCGTCGACGTTCACCCGGTGGTTCGCCGAGACCGGCACGATGGGCGCCGTCTCGATCGGCGAGCCCTTGAGGAACTCGACGATCTCGTTGCGGTTCTCCGTCGCCTGCTCGTCGGTGAGGAGGTCGATCTTGTTCTGGACGACGACGACCTTCTTCACGCCGATGATGTCGAGGGCGTAGAGGTGCTCCCGGGTCTGGGGCTGGGGGCAGTGCTCGTTGCCCGCGATGAGGAGGAGCGCGCCGTCCATGATCGCGGCGCCCGAGAGCATCGTCGCCATGAGCGTCTCGTGGCCGGGGGCGTCGACGAACGACACGGCCCGGAGGAAGTCGGCCGGCCCGCCGCAGATCGGACACTTCGGCTCCGTCGAGTAGCCCGACGGCGCCTCGTGCTTCGGGCACTTGTAGAACGCCGCGTCGGCGTACCCGAGCTTGATGGAGATGCCGCGCTTCAGTTCCTCGGAGTGCCGGTCGGTCCACTCGCCGGTGAGCGCCTGGGTGAGGGTCGTCTTCCCGTGGTCGACGTGCCCGACCAGTCCGATATTGACTTCGGGTTGCCGCGGTGCCTTCATGCCGCGCCGAGCAGCTCCGTCAGCGGTTTCGGGCCGCGCTGCTCGACGACCGTGTTGATCTGGACCGTGTCCTCGCTCACCTGGTTGCCGCGGAACGTCCGCCGCTTCCGCATCCCCTTGCGGGGCGCCTCGAACCCGAACCCGTCGCCGACGAAGACCCGGATCTGGCGGGGTCCGGGCACGTCGGGCCGGAGCGGGAACCCGCTCTTGTCGGTCCCGCCGGTGATCCGCAACGTGTAGCCCGTGAGGCCGAGGAGTTCCCCGCCGATCGACTCCCCGATCTTCTTCCCCAGGAACCCGGCCGACTGCGGATCGGCGACGGCCCGGGCGTGGGACGTCTGGGCGTCGGAGATGACGAGCTTGAACTCTACCATCGGCGTTCGGAAGGGCGAAGGCGCGCCAGTGGCGGTCCCTTTAAGAGGGTTCGGGTAGCGCGGCCCCCACCGGGAGACCACGCGCGCCGGGAGCGCCCGGTGCGACCCGGGGTTTATCTCACCGACCTGCCTCCGACGGCACGGTGACCGACCTCGGGGCGCTCTCGCCGGCGACCGCCCTCGGGGCCGTCGCGCTCGTCGGGGTCCTCGGCTACGCCGCGGTCCAGGACGTTCGGATCCGGGAGGTCGCCGATCCGGTCTGGCTCGTCGGGGGGCTCGCCGGCGCCGTCATCGGATTGGGGCCGTCGATCCTGGACGGTCCGACGGCCCTCGCCTGCTGGCTCCTCGTGACCGCCCTGGTCCTGGAACACCTCGTCCCGTGGGACGCGGCGCTCGAACGCCGCGCCCCCTGGCTCCCGGGGGTGCTCGAGACCGGCGCCTACGTGGGCGTGGGGGTCATCCTCGGTGTCCTCGGGGCGGTGAACGGGATCGGCGGAGCGGGCGTTCCGATCGTCGCGGTGGCGGTCTACCTGTCGGTTCTCATTGCCCGGGCGCTCTTCGAGTTCGGCGTCCTCTACGGAGGAGCGGACGCGAAGGCGGTCATGGTCGCGGCGCTCCTCGTGCCCGTCGACCCGACGCCCCTCGTCGTCCCCCCGGCCTCGGCGCTGACCCTCCTCGCGTACTACCCGTTCACGCTCACGCTTCTGATGGACGCGGCCCTCGTCGCGGCGGTCGTCCCCCTCGCGCTCGCCGCCCGCAGCCTGCGGGCCGGGACGTTCGTCTTCCCGCGCTCGTTCACGAGCTATCGGATCCCCGTCACGGATCTGCCCCACCGGTTCGTCTGGCTCCGGGATCCGCTCGCCGAGGCGGGGACCGACGACGACGCGACGACGACGGAGGAGGACCAGCAGCTCCGGGTGCGCCAGGCCGAGGAGCTCACCGCCCGAGGGGTCACCGAAGCGTGGGTCACGCCCCAGCTGCCGTTCGTGGTCTTCCTGGCCGTGGGCGCCGTCGCCGCCGTCCTCATCGGCAACGTACTTTTCGATCTCTTCGCCGTGCTGTGAACCGCGTCCGAACAAGGTTAAAGGCGGAACCCGGGTCGCGCGTTCCGGACCGATGCCAGGGAAGCGTCCGACCGCGACGTCCCGACCGATCCGCATCCTGATTGCGAAACCCGGGCTTGACGGGCATGACCGGGGGGCGAAGGTCGTGGCCCGCGCGCTCCGGGACGCCGGGATGGAAGTGATCTACGCCGGGCTCCGCCAGACCCCCGAGGAGATCGTCGAAGCCGCCATCGAGGAGGATGTCGACCTCATCGGCCTCTCGCTCCTCTCGGGCGCCCACATGGCGCTCTTCCCGCGGGTCCTCGCGCTCCTCAAGGCGCGCAAGATGCGCTCGGTACCGGTGTTCGCCGGCGGCATCATTCCCGATGAGGACGCCCGCCGGTTGCGGAAGATCGGCATCCGCGCGATCTTCGGGCCCGGCACCTCCCTCGACCAGATCGTCACGACGGCGAGGGCGATCGCGCGCCCGCGCTCATGAGCCCGTCCGGTCGGGTGCCCCTCGCGGCGCGCCGGATTCTCGCCGGCGACCGAGCGACCCTCGCCCGCGTGATCTCGGACGTCGAGAACCGGGCCCCCTCCGCGATCCCGGTCCTCCGGGCGCTCTACGCCCACACCGGCCGCGCCCGGGTCATCGGGTTCACCGGTCCGCTGGGGGTCGGGAAATCGTCGCTGATCAGCGCGCTCCTGGGCCGTCTCCGGGCGGCGGGCCGGCGCGTGGGGATCGTCGCCGTCGACCCGTCGAGCCCGTTCTCGGGGGGCGCGGTCCTCGGTGACCGGATCCGGATCGAGCGACGCGCCGGCGATGACGGTGTGTTCTTCCGGTCCATGGGGAGCCGGGGCCACGCCGGCGGGGTCGCCGCGGCGACCCGGGAGGTGGTCCGGCTGCTCGACGCGTTCGGCATGGACGTGGTCCTGCTCGAGACGGTCGGCAGCGGTCAGGTCGACGTCGAGGTCCGGACCGTGGCGACGACCAACGTCGTCGTCCTCGTCCCCCACCTCGGCGACGAGGTCCAGACCCTCAAAGCCGGTCTCTTCGAGATCGCCGACGTGTTCTGCGTCAACAAGGGCGATCTCCCGGGGGCCGACCTCGCGCGGAAGGACCTCGTCGAGCTCACCGCGCTCACGCCGGCGCGTGGGGCGTGGCGTCCCCGCGTCGTGACCGCCTCGGCGAAGGAGGCCACGGGGATCGATGAGCTCTGGGAGGCGATCGAGGCCCACGAGGCGTTCCTCGATGCCGATGGCCGCCGGACCGCGGGGGAGCGCGAGCGGATCGCGGGCGAACTCATCGAGCTCGTCCGGGAACGTGTCGAGGGCGAGCTCACCGTAGCGCTGCGGTCGGACCGGAATCTCCAGGCGCTCGTCGACCGCGTCGCAAGCCGGGCGCTCGATCCCCACGCGGCGGCCGATCGACTGTACCGTGGCCGTCGTCCGCGCCGGCCCCCCGCCCGATGACCCTCACCGCGCTCCTGCTGGGGGCGTTGATCGTGCTCGTCGCGGGAACCATGTACTTCGTCTTCGCGTCGTTCGTCTTCGGCGCTGGGTACCAGCCGACGCCCCGGCGCTCCGTCGAAGCGATGCTCGAGCTCGCCCGCGTCGGGGCGGGCGACACCGTCATCGATCTCGGCGCCGGGACCGGCGCCGTCGTCTTCCGCGCCGCCGAACGGCTCGGCGCGCGGGTGGTCGCCGTCGAGGTGGAGCCTCTCCGGGTCCTCATCCTACGGCTGCGTAGACGGCTCAGCCCGGCGCGCGACCGTATCACAATCGTGTGGGGCGACCTCTTCCGTCGGGACTTCCGGGACGCCAGCGTGGTCGCGCTCTTCCTCTGGCCAGGGGCCATGGAGCGCTTGCGCCCCATCCTGGACGCGCAGCTCCGCCCCGGTGCACGGGTCGTGAGCCACTACCACCCGTTCGTGGGGGCCCAACCGACGGCCAACGACCCGGGGACGAAGGTGTTCCTATACCGGTGGCCGCTCGAACCGGCCCCCGGCACCGGAACCTAGGGGTGGAAGTGGAGCCACAGGAGGGTGGCACCGACGAACACGGCGATCAAGACCCCCACCCCGATCCACCAACCCAACTGGTTCGAAGCGGACCCTTCGGACCCCTGCACGGCCGCGCCCCATTCGGTCCGACTACAAAGCCCCGAGCGGCGACGGAAGAGAGTACCGGTCCCCCGGTTGTGGGGGATCGACCCGCCGGCCCCGGTTTCTTCGGCCCCGGCGGGGAGGGAAAGGGTTGGCCGTCTCCAGATCCCGGTAGGGATCCGGCCGGTGGCTCAGAGACCGAGCTGCCGAAGGATCTCGGCGGGGTTGCCGTACGCTCGGAGCGACTGGACCTTGCCCTTCTCATCGAGAACGACGCGGGTCATCTGCTCCTGCGAGAACTTCCGGTGGGTCGCGGGGATCGACTTGCCGGCGGGCCCGGTGAGGGGTCCGTCGTGGGTCCCGTGGACCGTGTTCACGATCAGGACCTCGTTGCCGACGACCGAGATGGTCTTCGACACCAGGTTCCAGTCCGGGAACGCGGCGAACGCCTCGGTGTAGGCGGTGCGGATCGCGGCCTTGCCCTGGAGCGGGTGCTCCTCGGTGGGCGTCTGGAACGTCGCGTTCTCCGCGTACTGTTCCATGACCTTGTCGACGTTTCGGCTGTTGACGACCGCGATCATATCGCGGACTTGGGGCTCTGTGATTGCTGTCACGTTTCTCCTCGGTATATAAACCGCCGTGGGAGGGGATAAGGGAGACCTGCCTCGGGGAGGGCGCCCTCGCGTCAACTCCTGTCGGCAACGGCGACTCCGCAGGCGGGGCCTCCCGACGTTCAGGGCCCGGACGGTGCCGACCCGGGTCGACATCGATCCCGGGGAACGATGGGGATTCCCGGCGACCTCGAGCGGTGGCGGTCCCGGATTCCAAAAGGTTAACTTGGCGGTCCCGGGTCGGCCCTCGATGGCGGCGACAGCCTCCCAACGTTACCTGGCTGAATTCGTCGGAACGTTCGCGTTGCTCCTCTTGGGAGACGGCGCGGCGGTGTTCAGTTCCCTCGTCGGGTTCGGCGGTGGGTTGGACGCCGCCCGGGTGATCCTGATCTCGGCCGCGTTCGGCCTAACCGTCCTCGCCGGGGCATACGCCCTGGGTGAGATCTCGGGTGGCCACTTCAATCCCGCCGTCACGCTCTCGATGGCGCTGTCCCGGCGCATGCCGGGGCGGGACGTGGTTCCGTACATCGTTGCGCAGGTCGCGGGCGCCATCCTCGGCGTCCTCGTGGTGCTCGGGATCGCCTACGGGTCGCCGGCCGCCTGGGCCAATGCTCAGGCGTCCGCCATCGGCTCGCAAGGGTACAGCGGGAACGGAGCCCCTTCCGGGCTGTTCAACATGGGCTCGGCGTTCCTCATCGAGCTCACGCTGACCTTCCTCTTCGTCCTCGTCATCCAGGCGGTGACGCGGCCCGAGAACGGCGCGAAGAACCTCGCACCCGTCGCGATCGGGTTCACGCTCCTGGTCGCGAACCTGGTGGCCATCCCCGTCGACGGGGCGTCGCTCAACCCGGCGCGCTCGTTCGCGCCTGCGCTTCTCTCCGCGGGGTGGGCGAGCGCCACCTGGTCGATCAAAGAGGTCTGGCTGTTCTGGGTCGCACCGATCCTCGGTGGCCTGCTCGCGTCGGTCGTCGAATCCTGGTTGCGCCCGACACCGACGCCGCCGGCCCCCTAGGGGCGCGTCGACGAGGATGGACGGCGTCTACTCCGACGGAGCCGGCTCGCCCGCACCCTTCTCCGGGTGCGTGTGGGCCGACTTCCCCTTCGGGGGGGGCGCAGGCGATGTCTCGTCGGCCGGCGCGGGGGCCGGGGCTTCCTTGGAGACCGGGGTGACGTACTCCTCGGTGATGTGGATCGACTTTGGCTTGACCTGCTGGCGGATCCGGTCGATCACCCGGGGCTTGGAAGCGGCCCAGGCGAGGTCGAACTTCGACCGGTCCGGCACCTTGAGCGTCACGACCCCCTGGTGGACCTCGACGCCGAACTCGGGGCCATGCCCGTAGGTGAGATCGACGACGGCGCGGACCTGGTCGGCCGGCGCCTCGATCTTCTCCTCGATGCGGAACGTCCCCTTGATCTTGCGCCCCGCGTAGGGCGGGTTGAAGTCGACGCGGACCCGGGCGGCGGTGAGCGTCACGACGCGGCCCCGGCGGCCCCGGATCGTGAGGATCGTCCCGAGCTCGAGTTCGGCGTCCTCCCGCCGCATCTCGGGGAGCCGCTCGATCTCGTGCATGGTGAAGAGCTCGATCAACTTCGGGTCGCGCTCACCGAACGCGTCGGCCGGGGCGAACTCCTTCTCGGTCTCGGCGCCCACGGCGAGCCCGACGAGGGCGTTCTCGATCCCGTTGGGGAAGTACTCGCCACCGATGAGGTGGGCCCGGGGGCCCCAGACGAACCCGGCCGGGACCTTGAGCTCCGCCGTTTCGGCGACCGATTGGTGCGTCGTGTCGACGAGGTCCGACCGGTCACCGGTCTCGGCCCAGAGGTCGTACTCGAGCCGCACGAGGTCGCCGTGGGCGACCGTCGCGCCGCCGGTCGAGTGGGTGGGCATCGGGCCGCCGAATCGGCCCGACCCTTAAGGCTTTCCGGCGGAACCGGCCGCCGACTGGTCGGCGGTCTTCCGCCCGGACCAACCGAACTGTCGCCACCCCTGGAAAGCGCCGAGCAGCGTGGCCCATCGTCGCGGGATCTCGAGCGCATTGTACCGGAGCCCTGGGTAGAGCCGGTCCTCGCGTAGCCCGATCACGGTGAGCGCGAGGGCGAGCAGTCCGAGCCCCACGCCTCCGCCGAGGAGGAGGAGGAGCCCGACGAGCCTCGTCCACGCCGGGATCGCAAGCAGCGCGCCGACGACAAGCAGGGTGGGCAGAACGACGTACGGCAGCAGCCGGCCCGGTGTCGCCTCGTACGTCGAGCCCCGACGCCGCCACACGACGTACCCGCCTTCGGCGTAGATCCGCTGCTTCCGAAGGAGGGTCCGGGTCGAGATCTCCGAGAAATCGTGGCCCACGGCGGCGTCGGGGGTGTACACGCCCCGCCATCCCCGCGCGATCGCCCGGACCGCCACGTCCTGGTCCTCGCTCGCGGCGCGCCGGAAGAGCGTCGTGTCGAGGCCTCCCACCTCACGGAACACCGACGCCCTCCAGGCGGAGTTCCCCATGGGCAGAGCGTGGGGCCGTACGCGGGCCACCCGATCGTAGAACCGCTGGAGGTACCCGTCGTAGAACCGGGCCCCGATGGTCCGAAGCGACGCGGGGAGCGCGGGCGTCGGACCGCCCGTGAACCCCACCGACGGGTCCGCGAACGGTTCGACGAGCTCGGCCAGCCACCCGGGCGGTGCGATCTCGTCCGCGTCGAGGAACGCGACGAGGTCACCCCGGGCCGCCGCGAGCGCCCGATTGCGGCTCTCGGGGATGTTCCCGGGGGCGTCCAGATGGACGACCCGGGGATCGCGTTCCTGGAACATCTCGGTGATCCTCCGGACCTCGCCGGTCCCGCCTCCGTCGGCCACGAGGATCTCGTCCGGCGCGAGGGTCTGGGCGAGCAGGCTCTCCAGGGTGCGGGCGACCCGGACGTCGTTGAGCACGGTCACGATGACGGTCACGCGGGGCTTGACCCCGCCCGGCGCCATGGCCCGCCCTTACCCCGAGGCGTGCCGGAGCGCCTCGATCGACGCGTCGACGGCCGCCGACGAGTTCCGCCGGGGCGCCCAGCCGAGGGCGGTGATCCGGTCGATGGCGAGGAGCTGGCGCGGGATGTCGCCGGCCCAGCCCCGCTCGCCCCCTGCATACTCGATCCGGGCGGTGCCGCCGAACGCGGCCACGACCCGCTCGGCGATGGACCGGACCGAGACCTGGTCGGCGGTGCCGAGGTTGAAGACGTTCACGAGGTCGTGGGCCGAGCGTTCGGCGAGCCGCATCCCCTCGACGCAGTCGTCGACCCAAAGGTAGCTCTTCGCCTGGCGGCCGTCGCCGAGCACCTCGAGCCGCGTCGGGTCGCGGCGCAGCTTCTGAAAAAAATCGTAGATCACCCCGTGGGTCATCTGCGGGCCGATGATGTTCGCGAACCGAAAGACGTACGCCCGGAGGCCGTAGCAGTGCGCGTAGGCGGAGAGCAGCCCCTCGCTCGCGAGCTTCGACGCGCCGTAGAGCGATTCGGGGAGGAGCGGGCCGTACGCCTCGGGCGTAGGGAACTGCGTGGGCATCCCGTAGACCACGCTCGACGACGAGAACAGGACCCGCTTCACGTCGGCCCGCCGCGCCGCCTCCAGCACGTGGAAGGTAGCGACGGTGCCGTGCTCGAGGTCTGTCGAGGGCTCGATCGTCCCGAGCCGGATGTCCGGGTTCGCGGCGAGGTGCCAGACCGATTCGGCGCCCCGGAACGCCGCGAAGGGGGCGTCGACGCGGAGGTCCGCCGGGGTCACCGTCACCCGCCCGCCATCGGCCGGCAGGTGCTCGCGCCGGCCCGACGAGAAGTTGTCGACGACCCGCACGTCGTGGCCGTCGTCGGCCAGCGCGCGGACGAGGACCGAGCCGATGGCACCGGCGCCCCCGGTCACCACGACCGGTCGGGCGTCGGGTCGGTCGCCCATGACGAGAACGGTCGTCCCACGAAGGGAAGAATATAAAAGCGGAGGGTCGCCTAAACGAGCGGTGCGGTGAGCCGTACCGCCCGAACGATGCGTACGTATGTTCGGATGATCTTCAACTCTGAAGGGGCCGATCCGCTCTCGGTCCGGGAGCTCATGCACGACCTCGGGTTCCAAGAATCGATGGGGCTCCACGACTTCGTGTACACCTGGAAGGAGCGCTCGTCGCTCGATGACGTCCTCAAGCTCGTGAGTTCGATGCACCGCCGGATGCGGGGGTTGAACGTCCACTACGAGGTCACGACGGTCGCCTGACCGCCGGCCCCGAGGTGCACCGGAATGGAACGGGAGCAGGTCGATCGGCTGCAGCGGTCGCTGCTCCTCCATCTGCTCGCCCACCGGGGCCAGCAGGTCCGCTTCGAGGCGGACCAGTGGACGACGGAGTTCGGCATCCTGCGGAAGTTCCCCTCCGACGACGCGGGCGCCATCAAGCAGGCGCTGCGCAGCCTCGAGATGGCCCGGTGGATCTACCGCCGGATCCAGTACGTGATCGGGTTCAGCGAACCCAAGCTGGTCTACTCCCTGACCCCGAGCGGCCACCGCAAGGCGATCGACCTCCGCCGGGAGGCGAGCGGGATCGAGGAGCCGGCCGAGGCGCTCGGCCGGGCGTTCGGGTCCGACGACGCGCCGCCGTACTCCGGCGACCGGGCCACCGCACCCGAGCCGTAGCCCGTCGCGGGGGTTGCCGTGATCGACGGCCCGCGGGTACGGCTGAGGCCGCCCGTCGCCGCCGATCTGCCCCGCCTCTTTGATTGGTACAACGATCCGGAGATCGTCGCGCCGTTCGACCGGTTCGCCGTCGACACGTTCACTGACTTCGAGGCGGCCGTCGCCGCCGCACCGGCGGATCCCCGGTCCACCGCCCCCCGGTTCGTCATCGAGCGGCGCCAGGGGCCGGAGCCCCGCGTCGTCGGGCTCGTCGGCCACTACGAGGCGCACCCGGTCCTCGAGATGACGGACGTCTGGTACGTCCTCGGGCCCACCGCTGAACGGCGGCAGGGGTTCGGGAGCGAGGCGGTCGGCCTCCTCGTCACCCACCTCTTCCGGGCGAGCGAGCGGGTCCGGGTCGGGGCCACCTGCGACGTCGAGAACGAACCGTCCTGGCGCCTCCTGGAACGGCTCGGGTTCCGGCGGGAGGGGACGCTGCGGTCCGCGCTCTTCCACCACGGCCGGTGGCACGACGTGGCGGTCTACGGTGTCACGCGGGCCGAGTGGGCGGCGCGTCCGGCGTCAGGGTGAGCTCCACCCGGACCCCGATCGGGGCCGGCAGGACGAGGGGGCCGAGCTCCCCCGTCGAGCGGACGTGCGTCCCGCCGCACGGACACGCGTCGAGCCCGTCGATCTCGATGACCCGGACCGGGTCGACGGTCGGCGCGAGGGGGACGAGCCCCGATCGGGCCGCGGGCGCGCGCTCCCAGGCGGCCCGCTCGACGAACGCGACGCGCACCGGTCGCGGGGGTTCGGTCGCGGTCCGGACCCGATCGACGACCGTCAGCCAGGCCGACGGGTCCGGCCAGGGTCGCTCGAGCTCGATCATCCCCCGCTGGCCCCCGAGGACCGCCTTCTGGGTCCGGAGCCCGGTGAGCTCGAAGACCACGGCGCTCACGAGGTGCTGGGCGGTGTGGAGGCGCATGTGGGTGTGGCGGCGGACCCAGTCGATCTCGCCCCTGACCCGGTCGCCGATGCCGAACGGGAGCGGTCGCGGCGCGCCCCGACCGATCCGGTGGACGACCGAGGGCCCGCTCTTCGTCACATCGGCGATGAGGACCGGCGGCCCGGTGGGGCCGCGGACCGTCCCCCGGTCGGCCGGCTGACCCCCGCCCACGGGATAGAACAGCGTCCGATCGAGGACGAGACCGCCCGGGGGAAGCGCCGTGACCGTAGCCTCGAACGAGCGCTCGTATGCCGCGTCGATGGTCCCTAGGTAGGCGAGTTCGGTCACCGGAACGGCGACTCCGGCCGGCGGAAAAGCGGTCCTGCGACCGACAGCGCCCGCCGGCGTTGAAAACCTATTTAGCGGGGGCCCGTGTAGGCGCGCCCCGAGGTTTCAGATGTTCAAGGCGCGCATCCGTATGGAGGTGCTTCGGGAGCTCGTGGAGGTCATCTCCACCCTCGTCTCCGAGGTGAAGCTCAGCGTCTCCAAGGACGGGATCGAGGTGAAGGCGGTCGACCCGTCGCACGTCGCGATGCTCGTCCTCCGGCTCAACAAGGGCGCTTTCGAGGAGTTCACCGGCGAGCCCACCGAGATCGGGGTGGACGTCGAGAAGTTGAAGGAGGTCCTGCGGCTCTCGAAGCCCGGCGACATCCTCGACCTGCAGTACGACGGCGGCAAGAACCGGCTCATCCTGCACGTCGGCAAGGTCACCCGCCACATGGCGGTCGTCGACCCGGCCGGGATCACCGACCCGAAGGTCCCCAACGTCTCGCCGCCCGGCGTCGCCGTGGTCCGGATGGAAGAGCTCCGGCAGGGGATCCGTGGCAGCGAGAGCATCTCCGACCACGTGACGATCACCCTCGAGCCCCAGACGTTCACGATGCACTCGGAAGGCGAGACCGACCGCGTCGATCTCACCCTCGTGACCGACGGGCCCGGCCTCAAGAAGCTCGAGGTCAAGGAGACGGTCCGGAGCATGTACCCCCTCGACTTCTTCTCGAACATGATGAAGTCGATCACCTCGAGCGACGAGGTCACGCTCCACGTCGGCAATGAGTACCCGCTCAAGATCGAGTTCCAGGTGGCGGGCGGGAAGGGCGAGGGCCGGTTCCTGCTCGCCCCGCGCGTCGAGGAAGACTAGGCGCGCCCCGCGCGTCGCCGGGGTGTCGTCGTCGGGCGCATGACGACCGAAGCGCGGCCGCGCGTCGCCATCGTCGGGGCGGCCCGCACGCCGATCGGGAAGTACGGCGGCTCGCTCCGTACGACGCGGGCCGTCGATCTCGGCGTCGTGGCGGTGGCCGAGGCGCTCCGCCGGGCCGGGGTGGCCCCCGCCGAGGTGCCGGACCTGGTGTTCGGCCAGGCGATCCAGGCCGGCGCCGGGCAGAACCCGGCCCGCCAGGTCCTTCTTGGTGCCGGTGCGCCGGTCCACGCCGGTGCCGTCACCGTCAACATGGTCTGCGGCTCCGGCATGCGGGCCATCTTCGCCGCCTCGGCGGCCATCCGCGCGGGCGACGCCGACCTGGTCGTCGCCGGCGGGATGGAGAGCATGTCCACGGCCCCGTACCTCGCGCCGGGCCGGGCCCGGTGGGGATTGCGGGCCGGGTCGGTCCCGCTCGAGGACGCGGTCCTCCGCGACGCGCTCACCGACGCGTACGGCGAGCACGAGCACATGGGGTTCACCGGCGAACGCATCGCGACGGAGCTCGGCCTCACCCGGGAGGAGGTCGACCGGTTCGCGCTGCGGAGCCACCGGGCCGCCGCCCGGGCCGGCGAGGATGGGACGTTCGCCGCCGAGATCGTTCCGGTCCCGGCGACGCTCACGGCCACCGCGACGGCCCTCGTTCGCGACGAGGGCCCGCGGGGCGATTCGACGATGGAGGGGCTCGCCCGGCTCCGGACGTCGTTCACCCCCATCGGGGTGCTGACGGCCGGCAACTCCTCCCAGCTCTCCGACGGCGCTGCGGCGGTGGTCCTCGCGAGCGAGTCGGTCGTGCGGGCGCGCGCCCTGCGTCCGCTGGGCTGGATCCACAGCGGCGGAATCGGCGGCGTCGCGCCGGACCGGGTCATGGAGGCGCCGATCCCGACGGTCCGCCGGCACCTCGAGCGGGTCGGGATCGCCCCCCAAGCGTTCGACCGCGTGGAGCATAACGAGGCGTTCGCCTCGGCGTCGATCGCCGTCCAGCGGGCGTTCGGCTGGCCCGACGACCGGTTCAACGTCCACGGCGGCGCCGTGGCGCTCGGCCACCCCATCGGAGCGAGCGGTGCCCGGATCGTGGTCACCCTCGTCCACGAGCTGGTCCGGACCGGCGGCCGGCTCGGCCTCGCCACCCTCTGCATGGGCGGAGGCAACGGCCTCAGCTTGATCGTCGACCGCCGCGAGCTCTAGGCGAGCGGGATCCCGAGCAGGGCGCTCGCCCGGCGGAGCCACCGGAGCGCCTCGGGCCGCTCCCCGCGCCGCACCCGCGGATCGGCCGAGCGCGCGGCGGTCCCGGCGAGCGTCCGCAGCCGATCGAGCCCGTCGTGGACCCGGAACCCGTCGGTGAGATCGGCCTCGAGCCGGGTGACGGCGGAGCGCACCGCGGCGGCCGACATCGACCCGCCGGCGCCGGGGGCGACGATCTCGCGCAGCGTCGCTCGGAGGAGATCGAACTCGCCGCGCGCGGCCTCGAGATCGGTGGCGCGCCACGGGAGCGGCTGGTGGTACGGCGGGGTGAGCAGGTACCACTTGAGCGCCGCCGGGCCCACGTCCTCGAGGGCGAGCCGGAGCGGGACGAGATTGCCCACCGACTTCGACATCTTCCGGCCGTTCTCGGTGACGAAGGCGGTGTGGAGGAAGACGTGCGCGAACGGGCGCCGGAGGAGCGCCCGGGCGATCTGGTTCTCGGCATAGTGGTGGGGAAAGACGAGGTCGAGCCCGCCCCCGTGGAGGTCGACGGGGAGGCCGAGGTACCGCTCGGCCATCGCGAAGCATTCGAGGTGCCAGCCGGGCACCCCGCGCCCCCACGGGCTCGGCCACGACGGGTTCGGCGCCGCCTGGCGCTTCCAGACGAGGAAGTCGGTCGATCCGTGGTCGGCGCTCGGCGGCGGCGCGCCGGGCTCGGGGACCGCCGCTCGATCGAGCGCGGCGCCGACGGCGAAATTGGGCCCGGCGTCCTCGCTCGATGTGTAGTACCACTCGTCCCCCCGTCGCTCGACCCGGCCGGCCTGTTCGAGCCGTCGGGCGATCGTCACCATCTGGGGGACGAACGCGCTCGCCCGGGGGCACCGGGTCGGCGCGGTGAGGCCGAACGCCCGGCAATCGGCGAGGAACCGACGCTCCTCCCGCTGGGCGAGCGTCCGCCAACCGATCCCGAGCGCCGACGCCCGGGCGGTGATCTTGTCCTCAAAGTCGGTGATGTTCATCACGTGGCGGACCGGGACGCCCCGGGCTGCGGCGAGCCGACGGACGAGGTCGAAGTAGAGGTACGTCCGACCGTGGCCCACATGGGCCGCGTCGTAGACCGTCGGGCCGCAGACGTAGAGTGTGAGGGCGGTCCGCCCGTGCGGCCGAACCGCGGCCGCACGGCCGGTGAGCGTGTCGCGCACCCGCCACGCCATGTGGTGCGGTGTCGGCCGACAGCGGGCATAACGTTTCCACCGGCGGAACGGGCGGCGCGACACCTTCATGAGCCCCGGCCCGCGTGCGGCGGCGGCGGGGGCGGCGGTGGAGACGCTCTACCTCCTCATCGAGACCGAGGTGGGTCAGCTCGAGGAGGTCGCCCGGCGGATCCGCGCGATCCCCCATGTCGTCGAGGTCCAGGGGGTGACCGGACCGTTCGATCTCATCGTGAAGCTCCAGGCGCCCCACATCAACGAGGCCCTCGACGTGGTCATGTCGAAGATCCGGCGGGTCCCCGGCCTGAAGAGCACCGAGACCCTCGTCACGGTGAGCGGCCCCTAGCGCGGGGCGGCGTTATACCGCCCGACGCCTCGTCGGGGCATGCCCACGGCTGGCGAGACCGCCCCCGAGTTCACGGCGCCGACGCACGCAGGTTCGCCCCTCACGCTTTCGTCGTTGCGGGGCCATCCGACGATCCTCTACTTCTATCCGGAAGCCGACACGTCGGGCTGCACCCTCGAGTCGAAGGGGTTCCGTGACATCTACGGCGAGCTCCGTGCGAAGGGGATCCACGTGATCGGCGTCAGCGTCGACCCGGTGGAGGCGCAGGCGGCGTTCGCCGGCAAGTACAGCCTCCCGTTCCCGCTCGTCGCCGACACCTCCAAGGACGTGGCCCGGGCGTACGGCGTCCTCGGCCCGTCGGGGAAGGCCCGGCGCGTCACGTTCCTCATCGACCCGAAGGGCGCCATCACCGAGGTCATCGAGTCGCGCGACGCGGCGGCCCATGTGACCCGGGCCAAGGCGGCGCTCCTCGGCTGAGCGGGCCCGCGCCCTAGGGCGGGGTCGCCGGGCGGCGACCGAAGCGGACCTCGGTCCACACCCGGTCCTTGAGCCGGACCAGCGCCGCCGGGACGAGGTACGTCCGCACGATCGTCGCGTCGAGGACGATCGCCGTCGCGACGGAGAACCCGATCGCCTGGAGGAGGAGGAACTGGCCGGTGGTGAGGATCGCGAACGCGCTCGCGAGGATGATCGCCGCCGCCGAGATGATCCCGCCGGTCCGGCCCACGGCGTGGACCGTCGCCTCGACGCTGGTGCGCCCGGCGAGCCGCTCCTCCCGGACCCGGGTCAGGAGGAAGATGTTGTAGTCGATGCCGAGACCCAAGATGAGCATGAACATCACCGTCGGGACGAAGTAGAAGAGCGGGAGGCCGAGACCGCTCCCGAGAACGAGGTTCGTCACCCCCCACGCCCAGGCGATGGAGAGCCCGATCGTCGCCACCGCGAGGAGCGGGATCAGGTACGACCGGAGGACGAGGAAGAGGACGATGACGAGGCCGATGGAGACCAGGATGGCGAGCCGTTCGGTCGCGAGCGCCGTGTTCGCTTCGATGTCCGAGGTCGTCGCCGCGCCGCCGCCGAAGGCGACGGCGGCGAGATCGGGGTGGCCGGCGGCGAACGAGGCGGTCTCGGACCGGAGGGTGCCGAGGAGGCTCACGGCCGCGGCCGAGAGGCCGCTCGACGCGGGCACCACGGTGAGCACGACGGTGCGCCCGTCGATCCCGACGAACTGGGCGAACGTCGAGCGGAGCTGGAGCTGCGTCGCCGGGGGCAGCCCGGCGATCCCGGTCCACGCCGCGAGGGGCGCCCCGAACGGTCCGATGAGCGAGCTCACCGACGCGACGCCGGGCGTTCCGTTGTAGACGTCGGTGATCGCCGCGAGCGTCGTGAACTCCTCGATGTTGGGGACGGTCCCGTTGAGGAGCGGATCGCCGAAGGTGAGCAGCGCCGTCGTCGGGAAGGTGTACCCGGGACCGAACGTGGCGCCGAGCGTCGCGAGCCCGTCGGCGGCCGGGTGGCCCCGGGGGAGCTGCTCGTAGAAGTCGAACGAGGTCGTCGAGGTGATCGCGACGTAGACGAGGGGGACCGAGGCGAGGAGGACGAGGGCGATCACCGTCATCGGTCGCCGGGCGACGCGCCGCCCGGTCCGGAAGAAGTAGGTCGATTCGTTGCGGACCGCCGATTCGGCGGCCGCCGCCTGGACCCGGAGCCGCGGTCCCACGGCGGGCCAGAACGTCCGTGGTCCGAGGAGGACCAGGAGCGCGGGGACGGCGGTGAGCGCCACGAGGACGGCGATGAGCACCGCGAGGGAGAGGACCATCCCCCACTGGGAGAGGAGCGCGACGCCGGAGAAGGCGAGGGCGAGGGTGGCGATGATCGCCGTCGCGCCGCTGGTGGCGATCGACTGGCCGGCCCAGGTGACCGAGGTGACCACGGCGTCGGCGGGCGCGGCCCCCTTGTGGAGCTCCTCCCGGTACCGGGCCACGAGGAAGATCGCGTAGTCGGTCCCCACCCCGAGGACGAACGTGTTCTCGAGGGTGAGCGCCGTCTGGTCCACGTGGGTGACGACGGTGCCGATGAGGACGACGCCGGCGATCCCGAGGAGGAGCGCGATCCCGAGCCCGCCGAACGTGATGAGCGGGACGACGGGGCTCCGGAAGTAGAGCATCGTGATGAGGACGAGCGTCGCGATCGTGAGCGGGAGGACGATGGCGAGGCTCGTGGCGAGGTCCGTCGACTCCTCGGCATCGAGGGGCGCCGGTCCGGTCTGGACGTACCCGATCGTCCCCGCCGGGTCGAGCGCCCGGAGGACCGGCGCGACGGCCGCATCGACCCGCCCGACGTCGTCGTGGATCGGGGCGGCACCCGAGCTCGTCGTGTAGCCGGAGTCCTGGGTGTAGGCGACGACGACGAGGGTCGCGTCACCGGCGGCGTCCACGAACTGGTGTTCGATGCCGTACGGGATCGGGAGCGGGTAGTCGGCGACGGACTCGTTGAACGCGATGGCGCTCGTCCAGGTGGCGACCTCCGCCGGAGTGGGCGCCCCCGCAGGGAACGCGGTCCAGACCTCCAGGATCCATGCCGCCGGAAGACCCGACTCGGTCGCGAGGACGACGCCGGCGGCGACCCGCTGGGCCGCCGACGTCGTGTAGTTCTCGATCCCGAGATCGGCGAGGGCGGCCCCGGCCACGGCGAGCGCCGTCGCGTTCGGTGCGAACAAGGGGAGGAGCTGCGCGCTCCCCGCGCGCGCGGCGCCGTCCGCACAGGCGACGACCGTCGACAGGTCGGCGGCGCAGTCGAGCGAGCCGTTGAACCCGCCCGCGCTCCCCGCGGCGCCGCCGTAGAACGCGGCGAGGACCGCCGTGGCTTCGGACGAGCCCGCGAACGTGGGCGCCGTCGCGTTGTACGCCGGATAGTTCCACGAGGCCGGTGGCGTCGACGGGTGGGCGGCGACGAGCCCCTGCCAGGTGGCGGTGAACGCGGCGGGCGGAGCCCAGAGCAGCGTCGCGCTCTGGTTGATGGCCGTCGGGAGATCGGGCGTTGCGGCGAGGCCGGCGGCGATCGTGCCGGTGGCGAGCGTCGTGAGCCCCTCGAGGTAGTCGCGGTAGCTCGAGTACACCGAGTCGACGGAGGCGCGATCGACGATCGTCGGGTCGCCGGCGATGGCGGCCGAGACGTTCACGACGATCGCCTGGCCGAGCGGGCCGGTCACGTTGGGGCCGGTGAAGACGAGGTAGCTCGCCGAACCGCTCCCGCCGCCGGGGAACTGCCGGGCGAGCTCGGCGGCCGCCTCGGCGCTCGGCGCGTTCGCGGGAAGCGTCGTCGCGGAGTTCGCCGTCACCGACCCGACGCGGCCGAGGAACGGAAGGGCGATCGCGACGACGATGATCCAGAAGACGATCGGGTACCACGGGTGCCGGACGATGCCTCGACCGAGGCGGGAGAACGCCCGCTCGCCGGCGGTGAGCGACCGGGGCGCCCCGTCGGCCACGGTCCGTCGGAGGGCCGGGGCGGAAAACGTCTCCGCTGACGGACGCTGCCGGCTACCCGGGGGCCTCGCGCGTCGGTCGGCCCGTGGTCGCCGTGCGCCACGCCGGAGGGAACCGTCCGGGATCGGCAAGCACCCGCTCGGGCCGGACGACCCACCCATCGGCCCGCTCCGCGAGCGCCGTCGAGGCGACGAGGGCGGTCCCGAAGGCGACGAGCTCGCCGCCCCGGCTCACGAGCACGACCCGGGCGCCCGAGGCGAAGGGACGGCCGACGGCGTTGATCCCCCCCCGGGCGAGCCCGGCGCCGTGGGCGACGGCCGACGCGGCCGCGTCGCGCAGGACCAAGTGCGGGAACTCGCGCCACACCTCGTCGATCGGATGCAGGAGCGCGCCGAGCGGTCCGGTCTCGCCGGCCCGGGCCCGCTCGACGGCGTCGGCGAGGGCGGCCAGGGTGACCGAGGCGGTCTCCCGGAACGGCCCGGTGCCGGTCCGGCGCAGCTCGGCCAGGTGGGCGCCGACGCCGAGCGCCTCGCCGAGGTCGACGGCGAGGGTCCGGATGTACGTCCCGGAGTCGCCGACGACATCGAGGAGCGCCCGGGTCGGGGTCCGCTCGACGATCTCGAGCCGGTGGATCGTGCGGACCCGGCGCTCGCGGCGGACCGCCGAGCGGACCGGCGGGGTCTGGAAGATGGGGCCGGTGAACTCCGCCGCCACCCGAGCGAGGTCCCGGGCGTCGACAGGCGCGTGGAACTCGACGACCCCGACGTACCGCTTCGGGAACTCGAGGAGGAGCGGGAGGAGTTTGAGCGCCGGGCCGACGCCGATCCAGAGGAGGCCGGAGACGTTGGGGTCCAGGGTGCCGGCGTGGCCGGCCCGCTCGACGCCGAGGAGCCCCCGGGCCCACGCGGTCACCTGGTGCGACGACGGCCCCCGGGGCTTGTCGATGAGGAGGAACGCCCCCTCGGCGATGCGGGCCTCCACGTCCGCCGGGAGCGGGGCGTCGGATGCGGTCACGCGGTCCGCCGCGCGCGCACGAACGACGCGAGCCGGTCGGCGACCGCGTCGGGAGGGAGATCGGAGGCGTCGACGGTGAGATCGACGGGGACCCGGTCGAGCTCGAGGCCGTAGTAGCGGCGGTACCGGTCGGCCTCGCTCCGCTCCCGCTCCTTGAGCGCCGCCGCCGCCACGTCGCGGGGCACCCCATCGCGGCCGGCGATGCGGTCGATGCGGACGGGCTCCCGGGCGGTCACGAGGAGGCAGTCGGCGGCGATCCCGGCGCGCCGGAGGAGGGCGCCCGTGATCCGGCCCTCGAGGAACCGGTTCGGCCCGGCGAGCTCCACCATCCGCTCGTCGAGGGCGCGGTCGATCTCGGGGTTCGATTCGGCGAGCCCGGAGAACGTGGCGAGCGCCATTCCCCGCCGTTCCGCCTCGGCCCGGAAGAACGCGCCGGCCGAGACGAACTCGAGGCCCAGCTGGTCGGCGGCGAGCCGACCGGCCGTCGTCTTCCCGCTCCCGGGCGGCCCGGTCAAGGTGACGACGGCGACCGTCACGCCGACCCTCCGGCGGGCTCCGACCCCGGGGCCGCCGTCGGGGGCGGCCGCGCGGCGTGCTGCCGGAGGGTGTAGTGCTTCAGGAGCCGGCGGAAGAGGAGCGACATCGGCACGGTGTAGAGCGAGAAGAGGACGAACCAGGGCGGGATCGGCCAGCCGGTGTGCCCGATGAGGGCGAGCGTCGAGCCGCCGATGTTGACGGTGACCGCCGCCGCGTTGCCGCACCCGCCGTCGGAGCCGATCTGGCAGAGCTGGCCCAGGAAGAGCCCGACCCAGGTGTAGATGGCGATCACGAGGAACCACGTCACCGCCATGCCCTTCAGCTGGGCGAGCGACACCTCGCTCGAGAGCGCGGTGAACCGGGACTGGTGGGGCTTCAGCGCATCGACCCGGTCCTTCTTCCCGGACCGCATCGCCGCCATCTGGACCTTGCGGAACGCGGCGCCCCACTGCTGGACCTTTGCCGCCTTGAACCAGTCCGTCGCCCAGTTGTACGCGAGGGCGGTGAGCGCCATCTCGATGACCGCCGCGGCGAACATGGTGAGGAGCGGGTAGCCGCCGCCGAAGCCGATCGCCGGCGCGAGGACGAGCCCCAGTTCCTGGGCGACGCCGTTGCGCGTCGCCTGGTCGAAGAGCATCACGATCCCGAGGACGAAGAGGAAGGTGAACAGGAACGTCGACGGCTTCACCGCCGGCGGCGGAGGTCGCGTGGGCGCGGCGGCGGGAGCCGGGGCCCCGTCCCCCTCGGCCTCGGCGTCGTTCCCCGAGGGGAGCGGAGCGTCCGCGTCGGCCACGACGCTACTCGCCTCCGAGGAAGCGGCGGAGCAGCGGGTTCATCTCCATCAACTGCTCGCGGCCCATCGCCTCGTAGAGGTTGATCACGATCCCCACGGTGAGGAGGACGCCGGTCCCGCTCGCGTTGCCCACGGTACCGATGAGGTCGGCCCCCGCGGCGAGGGCGCCCACCGCCGCCCCGGAGATGATCGTGATCACCGGGATGTACCGGGCGAGGACCCGCCGCAGCACCCGGGGCTCCCGGCGGAACCCGGGGATCTGCATGCCGCTCGCCTCGATCTGCCGGGCGACGGCCTCCGGCCCCATGTTCGTCGTCTGGATCCAGAACCGGGCGAAGATGATCGAGCCGATCACCATCACCGAGAAGTAGATCCCGACGTGGGCGAGGTCCTGCCACCACTGGTGGCCGACCAGGAAGGCGCCGTACGCCTGCGGGTTCAGGAGCGGGAGGAGCCACGACTCGAGGCCGTTCACCGTCGAGAGGTAGAACGCGCCGCCGGTGAGCGGCGTCGTCTGGGAGACCCCCATCGACTGGGCGACGGCCGCCGAGCTCGGATAGCTCCCGATCCACCACTGGTGGCCGATCAAGGGGAAGTTGTGGAGCGTCGGGTTCGAGTAGAGGAGGATCGAGAACATCGAGACGTTGGCGAGCAGCGCCGCCATGAGGATGACCGGGATGTTGCTCGCGTAGATGAGGCGCAGCGGGTACCGGCCCCGGGCGCCCCGGGTCTCGGCGTGGGAGAGCGGCAGCTCGATCCGCGTCGACTCGGTCCAGGCGACGAGGAAGAAGATGGCGGCGGTGCCAGCGAGCGCGACGACGGGGTTCGGCGAATGCAGGAGCACCTGCTCCCATCCGCCGCTCGCCATCTGCTGGGCGCTATAGTTCGAGAAGAACCAGAGCGCCTTCGGGATCGTCCCCGAGGGCGGGTTCTGGGCGGAGATAGCGACGCCCGGCTGCGACGGGAGCCAGTTGAGGGTCCCCTGGACGATCTGCTGGGAGACGCCGGCAGCGATGAAGAGCGAGATGCCGCTCCCGATCCCCCATTTCGAGACGACCTCGTCCATGAGGAAGACGAGGTAGCTGCCGAAGACCAGCTGGGCGACGATGATCGAGTCGGCGAGGAGCGCGCCGTTCCCCGTGGACACCCCGTCCAGGGTCTGGACGAGCGCCGCCGAGGGGAACAGGTACCCGAAGACCTGGGGGACCGCCTCGACGAAGATCATCGCGACGACCATGACCTTCTGGGCCCCCTGGTACATCCCCTTGTCCTCGTCGTCGGTGAGGTCCAGGTTGATGATCTTCGCCCCGGTGAACAGTTGCATGATGATCGAGCCCGTCACGATGGGCCCGATGCCGAGGTGCATGAGCGTCCCCTGCTGGCCGGCGAGGATCGCCCGGTAGCTCTGGAAGAGGTCGACGACGGTCTGCTGGTCGACGCCGTAGAGGTAGATGTTGGTGAGAACGAAGTAGAGCAAGAGGATGATGACGAGCCAGAAGAGCTTCGTCCGGAAGTGGACGTGGCCCTTCGGCTGGGCGACGGCCGGCATCCGGGACGTGACCGGTTTCAAGCCGTACAGCTTCGACTTCGGCCCGTCGTACGAAAGGCCCAGGAAGAGGAGACTGAAGACCGCGGCGAGCGCGACGCCGGTGACGCCGAGGGCGACGGGGGTCGGGCGGGCCCAGAACCAGTCGAGGAAGAGGAGGAACGCCGGGATCGCCGTCGTGGGGATCGCCCACGCGTAGTTGCGGGGGATCTCCTCCTCGGCCATCGAACCGCGAACGAGCCGGACGGCGGCCTATATACTCTTCTCTGGCGCTTCCGCGGTGGGCGGCGCCGCGTCGAGGACCGTCACCTTCGTCCGGGCGTGCTTCGAAGCGTGGGCGACGAAGACCGACCAGGGCCGGCTCGTCCCGCCCCCACCCAGGAGACGGTCGATCCCGACGGCCGCGAGGTCGGCGATGACCCGGTCGCCGTCGTGCCGCACCCGGCGTGCGCCCTCGAGGAGCGGCAGGAGCGCGTCGAGCTGGCCCACATTGACCGACGTGGGCATCGCGACGATCTCCGGCGGCCGCTTGAACCCGTGCCGGCCGAAGTGGTCCGGCGCGTAGATCAGCATCGACTTGAACTTGTACTTGTGGAGCCCCGCGTTCCCCCGGCCGCCCTGCTTGCCCGCGCCGCGGCCCGCCTTGATGCCGCGGCCGTGGGTCCGGGAGCCCCGGAACTTCCGCGTCCGGCTCGGCACGTTACATCATCCTCCGGGCGAGGTCGTTGATCGCCGCGCCCCGGTAGCCGAGCGCGCCGCCGAGGGTGAACGGCTTCTTCGTCGACCGCCACCCGCCCTTCGGCGCCCGGAGGCGGAAGAGCGGACGGATCCCGGGGGCGCGGAGCAGGCCGCCGGCGACGACCGCGCCCGCGAGCCCGTCCAAGTCGGCCGTCGTGCCGAGCCGGTCGCCGTCGGGCTGCGTCGCCCGCTCGGCGAGAAGGGCGCGGACCGTGGCCGGCTCGGCCTCGCCCCAGGTGACGTACCCCTGGATCTTCGTGAGCATCCCGCGCATCGGCGGCGAGTCGGGGACGATCGTCGCGTGGTTCGGTCGGGTGAGGTGGAGGTCGTGGAGCGTCTGGACGATGTCGTGCCGGGCGTGGATCGAGCCGCGGACCCGGATGACCATCCACGCCATGGTTACCGCCTCGGCGGGGGCGGACGGCTCCCGGGGGCGCCGGGGCGGGGCGGACCGCCGGGCCGGCCACCGGGCCGCCCGCCGGGGCGCCGGCCGCCGGGGCCCCGGCGCTTGCCGAACCGGCCGCCGCTCGGGGCGCCCTCCTCCTTCGGCGGGAGGATCGAGGTGCCGATGGCGCCCCGGACGACCTTGAGCCGCTGGGCGTCCTCGTCGGGGACCTTGATGCGGGAGAGCGCGAGGAGCGCCTCGTACGCCGCCTGGGCGTAGTTCACCGTCGTCTTCGTGTGGCCGTCGGTGTACCCCCAGGCGTCGGTGATCCCGGCGAACCGAAGGATCGGCTTCGCCACGTCGCCCACGGCGAGGCCGATGCCCCGGGGCGCCGGGCGGAACGAGACGACGACCGAACCGGACCGGCCCCGGACCGCGAACGGCACCGTGTGGGACCGGCCGCACCCGCACTCCCAGCTGCCGCAGCCCCGGAGGACCTCGACGATCTCGAGCTTCGCCCGGTCGATGGCGCGCCGGATCGTCGGGCCGACCTCCTTGCCCTTCGCGCGGCCGAGGCCGACGAACCCGTCGCCGTTGCCGACGACGACGGTGACGGCGAACTTGAACCGACGACCGGAGTCGGTCATCCGCTGGACCATGTTGACATCGAGGACCTCGTCGTGGAGGCCCGGGAGGAGCGCGTCGACGATCTGGGGCTCCCGGAGCGGGAGCCCGGTCCGGAGCGCCTGGCTCATCGTCGTGAGCTCGCCGCCGTGGACCCGGCGTCCGAGCTCGGTCCGGGGCATCCAGGGCGGGGGCGGCGGCGCGCCGGGGCCGCCGGGCGGCCCCATCGCCGGCGGGCTCATGGCGCTCCCGCGGGCCGGGTGACGTGACCGGTGAGTTCCTGGCGGAACGCGTTGATCGGTTTCGCGAGCGGCGGGGTGAGGTGGGCGCCGGCGAGCCGCTCCGGGCTCGGGAACCCCTTCTCGCCGTGCGGCACCTCGACGCCCGCGTCGAGCATCCCCTTGAGCGCCCCCAGCAGCCGGCCGCCGGCCGCGGGGCGGCGGAGCCCGGTGTCGAGGACCGCCGACCCCGTCCCGGCCGCCTTCGCCCGGAGCCCGGCCAGGTACCCCGTGAGGTACGCGGCGGGCGTCGACGAGAGGTCCCGGGCCGGGAAGCCGACGGCGACGAGCTCCCGACTGTCGGCGGCGGCGACGACCCGGTCGCCGACGGGGTCGAAGGTGGTGAGCGCGATCACGACGCGCCGGTTCGTGAACCGGACGACGGCCCGGGGCCGGTCGCCGAGGAGGAGCCGGAGCCGGGACCGGTAATCGGTCCGCCCCTCGCGACGGCGCCGGAACGGGACGCGGTACCGGGGTCCGTCGCTCACGCCTTCGCCTCCTCGGGGAGGTGCCCGGCGAGCCGCAGGTTGATAAGAAGATGCGCCCGGCTGCGGAACATCCCGCCCTTCGCCCGGCGGTAGAACTCGCGGTAGACCGCCGGCGGGATGCTCTTCTTCTCCCGGAGCTCGGCCAAGAGCGAGCGCTGCGCGCGGATGCGGCGCATCCAGCGCGCCTTCTTCGGGACCCGGGCGAGCGGCGTGCCCCGGCGCGACCCCGGACCCGCGTGGCGGCCGGCGGCGAGCTCCTTCGCCCGGGCGCGGGCGCGGCCTCGCGAAGTGCCGACGGCCGGCATCCGCTGGATCACGCCGGCGCGGATCGCGCTCCGCACGTCGGCGCGGGTGACGGCGTCGGCGAGCTCTTCCTGGCTCGCCGGGTCGATCCAGACCCGGCCGAGGCCGCACTTGAGAAGCGCCGCGGCGAGGCGACGCTGGTTCGTGAGATCGGGCATCGTCCCTACGCCTCCGCCCGCTCGGCGACGAGCGGGTTCAGGACGTGGATCCCCTTCTGGCGGGCCGTCTCCTCGAGGACGAGCCGGCGCCGGGTGCCCACGGTCCGCCCGATGATCGCCGCCTCGAGGCTCGCATCCAGCGCGTCGATATCGGCGGGCGTCCGGACCACGACGGGGCGGAAGCCGGTCGGGGTGAGGCCCCGGGTCGCCGCCGGCGATCCGTAGCCGATCTTCACGATCTCGGGGCGGTAACCGTAATGCCGGCGCTGCTTCGACTGGATGCCGCGCGGCCGCCGCCAGGCGCCCCGCCGGCCGATCCGCCAGTACCGGTTCGCCGCCTGTCGGCCGAACGTCGGCCGCCGCCGGTCCTCGGCGTCCCGGATCCGGAGGAGCCGCGTCGTCTCGGGGTCGATCGTCGGGCGCCGCGGCGCCTTCGTCCCGCTCTTCGCGGGCGTCGACTTCGCCTCCTTGGCCGGTGCGGCGTCCCGCTCGGCCGCCGCCTTCGGGGTCCGTCCCTTGCGGGTGGCGGGCTTCGGCGTCGCCTCGTCGGCCATCAGGCGGCCCCCTTCAGGCGGGCCCGTTCGACGATGTAGATGCCGTCCTGGAAGACCCGGGGGTCGTAGTCCCGGATCCGCGTCGCCCGCTCGATGTTCGCGGCGCTCTGGCCGACCTGCTCCACATCGGAGCCGGAGAGGATGACGAAGTCGCCGTCGACCTTCGCCTCGACGCCGGCGATGAGCGGGGCGGTCCGGGGGTGCTTCTCCCCGAGGAAGTTCTCGATGACGAGGGCGCCGTCCTTCGCGGCGACCTTCATCGGGAAGTGGGCGGCGACGACCTTCATCCGCGCCTCGAACCCCTGGGTCACCCCGCCCGCGAGGTTGCGGACGTGGGCCTCCCAGGCGTGGAGGAGCGCCTGGGACCGGCGCCGGGCGGCGGGGATGCGGAGCGTGAGGGTCACCGTCGAGCCGGCGACGGCGAGGGTGAGCGCGTCCGACGGGAACCGTCGGCGGCTCGTCCCGAGGGGACCCTTCGCCTGGAGGGTGGTCCCCTCGACGGTAAGCTTCACCTTTGCCGGCAGCTCGATGGCGACCTGGTCGCGGCGCGCGTCAGTAGACATAGGCGAGGAGCTTCCCTCCGATCTTGAGCTCGCGGGCCTTCGTGTGGCTCATCACGCCCTGGCTCGTCGAGAGGATCAGCACGCCGAAGTCCTGGGCCGGCAGGAACCGGGCCTCGTACCGCTCGAGGTTGCGCCCCGAGACGGCGATCCGGGGCTTGATCACGCCGCAGGCGTTGATCCGCCGGCTCAACTTCACGTCGAACCGGCCGCCCCGGCCGTTCGCGACGAAGCTGAACTCGTCGATGTACTGGTGCTCGCGGAAGATCCGCAGGACCTCGCCGACGAGCCCCGACGTCGGGGTGAGCGCCACCGTCGCCTTCCCCTGCCGGTCGGCGTGGCCGACGGAGAGGAGCGCGTCGTTGAGGAGATCGTGCCGCATCGTGCCCTCCTACTGGTACTTGCTGAACCCGAGGTCCGGCGCGACCTCGCGGAAGCACTGGCGGCACAGGTGGAGGCCGTAGCGCCGGACGATCCCGCGCTTCCGGTCGCAGCGGAGGCAGCCGACCTTCCGCCCAAAGAGCTTCTTCGGTTTCATCGTCGCGGTCTCACTCCACGAACTGGACCCGGTAGCGTTCGGCGAAGAAGCGGCGCGACTCGTCGCGGGAGACCCGGGCCGCCGGCGGGAGCGCCCGGGACCGGATCCGCCGGGACCGGACCCGGACGCCGGCCCGGCCGACCTCGACGGAGATGTCCATCCCGCGGACGCCGATCTCGGGGTCGTACTTCATCCCGGCGAAGTCGGTGTAGTCGGAGATCCCGAACGAGAGGTTGCCGCGCCGGTCGATCGACAGCGGGTCGAGGATCCGGTCCCGGGCATCGAGGGCGCGGTCGAGGAAGTCGGACGCGGCATCCCCCCGGAGCGTCACCTTCGTCCCGATCTCCTGGCCCTCCCGGATCCCGAAGTCCCGGTTCGTCGACCGGGCCCGGGTCGCGACGGGCTTCTGGCGGGTCACCATCTGGAGGACCCGCTCGGCCTTCGTCCGGGCCTCCCCGGATTGGCCGACGCCGGAGTTGACCACGATCTTCAGGACCCGGACCGCGCGCCACGGGTTCACGCTCCCGCCCGGCGCGGAGGCCGGGGGGGCGGCCACGGCCGCCGGGGGCGCGCTCATCGGGCGAGCCCCTCCGGCAGCGTGATCGCCGGGGCGCCCTGGTCGCCGATGACGAAGACGTACTCCTTCACCGTGGAGAACCCCTCCTTGAAGTGGACGAGGTTCGGCTGGGGGGAGTTGCGCACCTCGACGTGATCGACGCGGGCGACCTCGCCCACGTGGGAGCCGCCGGCGACGAAGGCGAGCGAGCCCGCGGCGAGGGGGAGATGGCCCACGACCTTCTGGCCGGGGAGCTGGAGACGGAGCGAGTCGCCGACGCGCCAGGGCGACTTCGGTTCGACGAGGAGGTTCCGCCCGTCGTGGAGCGTCACCTCGATGCGCCCGCCGCGGACGGCGTGCTTGAAGCGGACCCGGCCGATCTTCATCGCCGCCTCGGCGGGGGCGATCGCGACGAGGGTGAGCTTTCCCCGGCGGTCCTTCAAGACCCGGAAGTGCTCGTTGAGCGGCGCGTCGAAGCTCACGGTGTCCATGAGCCCGACGCCCCGGGCGAGATCGTCGACGAGCTGGCCGTCGACCTTCACCTTGCCGCTCCGCAGCAGGACCCGGGCCTCCCGGGCCGACGCGGCGAGCCGGCGGAGGTCGCGCACGACCATGAGGAGCGGGATCGATTGGTCCTGAGCGTGGGGCCCCGGGGCCGGGCGCTTCACCCATTTGGTCCCCTTCCGGTGGATCGTCCACGTGCGGGGCGCTGCCCGGCGCTTGAGCCGCCGCGTCACGGGCTCGGGCCTCCGGTGGGGCTCGTCGTCGACGAGGGAGCGGACTCGACACCTTCGGCGGCCGGCGCCTCGTCGGTCTCCACGGCCTCGCCCTCGGGGACCCGGAGGACCCGGCGGCGCCACGGGTCGGCGAGGTTGAGCCGGATGAGGAGGAGATGGCTCGGGCGGATCGGGAGCGGCTTCATCTTCGCGTCGGCGGTCTTCCCCGTGACGTTGTCGAGGGTGACCGAGTAGTCGCGACGGTTCACCTTCGCCACGCGCTCCTCCCGGCCCACGTAGCTCCCCGACAGGATCCGCACCGTGTCGCCCTTCCGGACCGGCAGCGACCGGCGGCCGTACCGGTTCTTGAGCTCCCGGGAGAGCGGCACCTGCATCCGGCGACGGCGCTCGAACGTGTCGGCGGTGAACTGGGCGAGCCGCTGGCGACGGGGTTGCGCAGAGGGACGGGGCGGCATGGCTCTCCTAGAGGATGATCGACGACGCGGCGGCGATGCGGGGCCACCGTTCCGCCGCCTCCTTCGCGACGGGGCCCTTGATCTGGGAGCCTTTGATCTCGCCGGTCTCGGTGGTGATCACCGCGGCGTTGTCCTCGAACTGGAGCCGGGTCCCGTCGGCGCGCCGCATCGGCGCCCGGGCCCGGACGATGACGGCGTGCAGGACCTGCCGCCGCATCTCGGGGGTGCCCTTCTTCACCGAGACGATCACGAGGTCGGCGATCCCGGCCCGGGGGTAGCGGCGGTGGGTCCCGTGCCAGTTGCGGACGGCGATGATCTCGACGACCTTCGCGCCGGTGTTGTCGACGCAGTCGAGCCGGGCGCCCTTCGGGAGGCCGCGGCCCCGGCGGCCGGGGAGCCCCTTCACGGCGTCGCCTCCGGCCCGACAACGGGCGCCTCGGGCTCGTCGGCGACGGCGTCCTCGCCGCGGACCCGGTGGGCGGCGGCGCCCAGGTCCTCGACGATGCAGAAGCTCACGGTCTTCGAGATCGGACGGGTCTCGGCGATGCGGACCCGGTGGCCGACGGGGATCGGAAGGCACGGCGGGGCGTGGGCGAGGTAGCGCCGCCGGCGCTTCTCGAACCGCTCGAACTTGGGGACGTGGGCGAGCAGCGTCCGCTCGACGACGGCGGTCCGCTGCATCGCCGTGGAGACGATCGTCCCCTCGAGGACCTGGCCCCGGACCGAGAGGGTGCCGTGGAACGGACAGTGGGCGTCGTCGCACTTCGTCTTGGGGGCGCGCACGTCGAGCCCGATGTCCCGGGCCCGGCGGCGACGCGTCGCGGGGGTGGAAGGGCTCATCGAGGATCACCTCGACCGCGGACGAGGAGGCGCTTCGTGCGGTCTTCGGGGCGGACGCGTAGGAGGTCGCCTCTTAACGGTACCTCCCGGTCGCCGAGGAAGATCGCGCCGGAGAGGCCGGCCTTCGGGACCTTCACGATGTGATCGTCGCCGGCCCGCCGGATATGGAGCAGATGGAGCGACTCGTCGACGACGGTCCCCCGGAGCGGGAGATGCTGGAGCCCCGGCGCCGCGTCGACGACGACGGGCGCGCCCAGGATCTCGCCGGCGAGCGCGGTGCGGACCTCGGGCGACGGCGCCGGCCCCGACGAGGCCCGGCGGGCGGCCCGGCTCACGGCGCCTCCGCCGCGACGGGGCGCGACGACGGCTGCCGGGTCCGCTCGGAGAGGACAGTGAGCGCCCGGGCGACGTTCGTGCGCAGCGCGCGCATCCGTCCCGGGCTCGGGGGCGCACCGCCCATGGCGGCGACGCCGCGCTCCCGCAGGAGGTCGTTCTCGATGACGGCGATCTTCTCGTTGAGCTCGGAGTCGGTGAGGGCGCGGAGCTCCTTCATCCGCAGGAGCGTCACGTCGGCACCTCGGGCGGCGGCACGGCGGCCGCGTCGGCCGTCGCGGTGACGACGACGGGCGGCGGGGGCCGCGCCTCGGTCCCCTTCACCTTGATCTCGTCGGGGAGCTTCGCCGTCGGACGCATGATCCAGACGTTGACCCCGATGACGCCCGGCTTGAGGCGGGCCTGGTAGAACCCCTTCTGCATGTGGAGGCGGACCGCCTCGCCGCAGTACTTGATCGTGCCGGACTTGAACCGCTCGGTCCGGTGCCGCTCGCCGGTGAGCTTCCCCGAGAGGATCACCTGGCAGCCCCGGGCGCCGGACTCCATGATCCGCCGCACCGTGGAGTGCCCGGCCCGCCGGAAGTGCCAGCCGCGCTCGAGCGTCGCGGCGAGCTTCTCCGCCATGAGCTGCGCGTTGAGCGCCGGCTGGCGCTCCTCCTGGACCTCGATCTGCGGATTGTCGAGCTGGAACCGGGACTGGATGTCCTGGGTGAGCTGTTTGATGAGCTCGCCGCGGCGGCCGATGAGGATCCCCGGCCGCTCGCAGATGAGCGTCACCCGGGTCCCCATGGGGGTCCGCTGGATGTCGAGCCCGCCGAAGCCGGCCCGGGCGCTCTCCTGGACGAGGTAGTCCTTCAGCAGGACGCGCCGCATCGATTCGGCGATGATCCGACGCTCCCCCGCCATGGTTACGCCCCCGCGCCCTCGGCGACGACGATCTCGACGTTCGTCGTCTGCTCGTTCCACGCCGTCGCCCGGCCCTGGGCCCGGGGCATGTTCGCCTTCTGGATCCGGCCCCGGGCGCACGAGGCGACCTTGATCACGAGGTCGCCGGTGTCCATCCCCTCGAACTCGGCGTTCGATTCGACGCTGGTGAGCAGCTCGAGCAGGAGCTCGGCGATCTTCTTCGGGTAGCGCCCGGGCCCCACACCGGTGTGGTGGGCGGTCTCCTGGTTGTAGCGGCGGAACGGGATCGCCCGCTTCCGCGCGATGACGTCCTCCAGGAGCGATCGCGCCGTCTCGACGCGCTGGCCCCGGATCGCGTTCAGCACCTCGTACATCTTCTTCGGGGAGACGTCGAGCTCGACCGCCCGGGCCCGAGCCACGGTCTCGCCGGGCTTACCCTGGAACGTGTACCCGCGCATCGTGCCTCACTTGAGGGGCATGAACTTCGACGACCGGGTGGCCCCCACGCCCGGACCCGAGTGCTTCTCGAACCGCCGGGTGAGGGCGAACTCGCCGTAGAAGTGGCCGATCATCTCGGGCCGCACCTCGACCTCCTTGAACTCCTTCCCGGTGTGGATGGCGACGCGGTAGCCGACGTGGGCCGGCAGGACGAGCGCGTCGCGGCAATGGGTCCGGATCGGCCGCTCGACCGGGTGGACTGCGATCTTCTCCAAGAACCGCTGGGTCTCCGCGGAGAACCCACGGCGGATCGTGCGGCGGGCGCGGGCGTTGAGCAGCTTCGCGAGGTCGTTGAGCGGGAGCGCCTTCAATTCCGCGAGCGAACGGCCGCCGAGGGCGAACTCGCGCTTCTTGCGGACCTCGAGCTTCTTACCGCGACGCGCCTTCGCCATGGGGACCTACTTCACGCCCCCGCCCCGGCGGGCCTTGCGCTTCTTCTGCGGGGAGAACCGGCCGACCTTGGCGCCGGGCCACGTCCCCGGGCCGACGGTGCTCGGCCGCCCGACGTGCTGGTGGGCGCCGCCGCCGTGGGGGTGGTTCACCGGGTTCATCGCGACGCCCCGGACCTTGAACGGCGGGCGTGCGAGCGCCCGGACCGTGTGGACCCGCTTCCCGGCCTTGATGATCGGCCGCTCGCCGCGGCCGCCGCCGGCGATCCCGCCGACCTGGGCCCGGCACGTGTCGAGCAGTTGCTTGAAGGCGCCCGAGGGGAGCTGGACGGTCACCTCGCGACCCGCGTGGGCGACGACGATGGCCCCGGCGCCCGCGGCGCGGACGAGCCGGCCGCCGTCGAACGGGTTCACCTCGACGTTGCACACGAGGGTCCCGTCGGGGATCTGCCCGAGGGCGAGGATGCTGCCGCGGTCGACGCGGCCGGTATGGAGCGCGACCTTGTCGCCCGTCGCGATCCCGTCGGGGGCGATGAGCCGCACGGTGGGACCGTCGGGCACCGTCGCGTCGATGACGGGCGCCGATCGGCCGGGCGCTTGCGCGATCCGCACGACGGTCGCGTCGCCGACGACGGCGGCGCCGGGAAGGTAGACCGCCCCGTGGTGCCGGTGGCTCGGCGACGTCCACGCTCCGGAGCCGGCGCCGCGGCGCCGGGAGCCGACGCGCTTCCCCATCAGAACACCCCGGCCCGGCTGCCGATGTCCTCGGCCGAGAACTCGGGCGCGAAGCGGACCGTGGCGATCTTCCCGGTCCGGACGATCTTGACCGTGACCTTCGCCACCTTGCACTGGTACGTGGCCTCGACGGCCCGGCGGATCTCGGCCCGCGTCGCCCGGTGGTCGACGACGAACTCGAGCTTGTTCTGCCGCTCCATCTCGTCCATCGACTTCTCCGTCACGTAGGCATGGAGGATGATCCGGTGCCGCAGGTTCATCATGGGCCGCTCCCCCCGAGCCGCCCGTCGAGGAGCGCGAGCGCCGCGTGGGCGAACACGGTGAGCCGACCCGGAGCGCCGCCCGGGGCGAGGTCCTCGGTCCCGAGCCGCCCGACCGGGACGACATCGACGCCGGAGAGGTTCCGGAACCCCCGGGCCTTCCCCGGGGCGCTCGTCACGACGAGGAGGCTCTTCGGCGCGCGACGGAACCGGCCTCGGCGTTTGCCCTTGCCGGCGCGGACGTGGACCCCGTCCTGGGCGCGCTCGATGTCGGTCCAGAGGTGGGCCCCATCGAGGAACGCCCGGGCCTGGGCCGAGGTCGCGATCGATTCGACGGCGTCCTCGACGACGACGGGGAGGTGGACGTCCTCGGCGAACTGGTGACCCCGGGCCCGGACGACCTCGGGGAGCCGGGTGGCGGCGATGGCGCTCGCGAAGGCGAGTCGCCGCTCCTTCGCGTTGACCTTCTTCGTCCAGATCGTGTCGACCTTCGGCGGGTGAGCAGGCCGCCCGCCGACGGTGTTGGGCGACTGGGCGCCGCGCATGCTGTCCATCAGGCGGGGCGTCCGCGCGACGCCCTTTCCCTTCCCGGACCACTGGACCGAGTGCCGCGCGCCGGCGGTGAGCTTCGTGCCGTGGGGTTGGCGCCGGTGGGATTGGGCCGCGACGACCGCCCGTCGGATGAGATCCGGACGGATCGGCGTGGAGAACGCGAGCGGGAGGTTCACCGTCGTGCCGGCGGTCCCGGCGAGCTGGACCACGTGGACCCGGTGGTGCGGGACGTGGGGCTCGGCCGGCGTCGGCGCCGGGGCGGACGGGGAGGCGGTCGTCGTCATACGCCCTGCTTCGACGCGGTGCTGAGGTAGCGGAGGTCGACCTTCTCGACGGAGACGACTCGGCTCCGGATCGGGGTCCGGAAGCGGAGCAGCCGCTTCGCGGGGCCTGGGAGCGAGCCGTGGAGGACGACGCACGGGTTGCGGACCTCGCCGTAGTGGGGGAAACCGCCGGCCGGCACGATGGGCTCGGCCCGGGGGTCGCGGACGATCTTCAGGATCCGCATGTTGAACTGGGTCCGGCGGTGGTAGCCGGTCTGCCCCGCCTGCGGGATGCGGTACGTGACGAAGCTCGGGTTGTGGGGGCCGAGCGTCCCGATCATCCGGCGGTGCTTCGAGTTCTTCCGCGGCTGGAGCTTCACGCCCCACCGCTTCGTATGGCCCTGGAACCCCTTGCCCTTCGTCACGCCGAGGACGTCCAGGAACTCGCCTTCCTTCGCGAGCTGGTCGAGGCGGAGCTCCTCGCCGAGCATCTTCAGGGCGAATGCCTTGCGCTCGGCGATCTTGTCGCCGGAGACCCGGACCTCGAAGAGGTTCGGCGCCTTCGTCGGGAGCCCGGTGACGAGCGCCGGCCGGGTGTGGACCACGAGGCGGACCTCATCGCCCGCCGCTGAATCGAACGTGCCCCGGTGGGCCGCGTCGGTGGCCGGGTGGGTGGGGATGCGTCGGTCGAGCTCCGGCGACTCGCCGCCGTGCCAGACCTCGGCCACGACTCGGCTGCCGTACGGATCGCGCCGATAGAGCCGGGTCGCGACGACCCGGATCGGCGGGACCTCCACGACGGTGACCGGGACGGAGACCTCCTGGCCGGCGGTCGTCGACCGCTTGCGGTAATCGACGATGAACGCGTGGGTCATGCCGACCTTGTAGCCGGCGAACCCTTCCACGGCCGGCGCCTTCGCCACGGTCGACCACGAACGGATCCGGGGGACGGGCCGGACGGCGCGTTTGCGCGGCGAATATGCTAGAGAACCCCGGCGGGGGCGGTGTCGACGGGCCATGGGTCGATAGGGCTAGCTGCCTCCGGTGGGGCTGGGGGAGAAAGGTGCCCTATATAATGGCTGGGAGAACGAGGCGCGCGCTCCCTCGAAAGTCGGCGCTTCCCCCTCGAAAAACCGGGCGCGACCGACGCGACCGGCCGAACGCGCGTGTAGAGACCGGCGACGGCTCGACCGCCCGTCGCGGACCGAGATTTGGCGGTTCGGCCGTGTTCAATGGGTAAATACTCCCCGCCCCATGGAATACGCACAGCAGCGAATGGGGCGGGATCCGGGGTCGCCCGAGCCAGCATTGCCACAGCCGGGCCGGTTGTGGACCGTCGCCGAGGCGAACGCCCGGCTGGCGGGGATCCGCGAAACGCTGCCGACGCTGCGCGCCTGGGTCGTCCGGCTGCGGAAGCTCCATGACGAGCTCCACCGCCTGAACGCCTTCTGGGGTCGGGAGGCCGACGCGCCGGATCAGCCGGACCGGGAGCTCAAGGTGCGCCTCGACGACGAGTGGAAGGGGCTCACCCAGCGGCTCGAGGCCGAGGTGAGCCGGCTCCAGGGCGAGGGGATCGAGATCAAGGACCTCGATGGCGGCCTCGTCGACTTCTACGGGCTCGTGAACGGCGAGGTCGTCTACCTCTGCTGGCAGCGCGGCGAGGACGCGATCGGCTTCTTCCATCCGCTCGATGGCGGCTACCGGAACCGGCGGCCGCTCACCGACGCGGTGTCCACCGACCTGCCCCGCCCCCGACGGCCCGTCTGATCCGGGTCAGGCGCCTGGGTCGGCCGGGCGGACCTCCCAGTAGAGGGGAACGATCTCGAGCGCGATCGCGACGAGCCCGAGCCCCACGAGAGCGACCGCCGGCACATCGACGAGCGGGAACGCTGCCGGCACGCTGAGCAGCGCAAGCGCCGCCGGGGCGAGGCTCGCGGCGGCGCCCCCGGCGATGGCGTACGCCGGGTGCCGGCCCCGGTACGCCCAGAGCGCGCCCACGCCGGCGACCACCGCCGCGATGACAAGGAGCGCCGCCGCCGACCAGACGCTGCTCACGAACCCTTCGAGATCGGTGAACGGGCTCACGTACCCGAGCGTCGCGTTCGTCGCGGCGCCCGGGTCGAGGGTCACCACGAGCCCCCGGGGTCCGCCGTCGGTGCCTCGGAACGTGGGCGAGAAGAAGAGCTCGAACGTCTCGGGGGCGAACCCGGGCGCGCTCACGTTGAGCGTCGCCCCGCCGCCGGGGATGCCGTGGAAGCCGAACGAACCGTCGGACGACGATCCCGTCGTGGCCGACCAACCGTTCTCGCCGACGAGGACGAGCGTCGCCGTCGGAAGCCCGCCGTTCGTGACGCCGCTCACGACAAAGCCCGCGAGCCCGAACGTCGCGGGTCCGAGCGCCTCGACGCCGCTGCCGACCAGGGCACCCCCGACGCCCACGAGGAGAAGGACGCTCGCGACGAGCGCGACGGTGGCGAGTCGCCCCGCGCCCCGGCCCGGGACGGCGACGGGGGCGAGCGGCGGGTATACCTGCGGGTAGACCTCCCAGGAGAACAGCGGCGGCGGATCGGTCGGCGCGACGACGGGGACGGGGGCACCGCAGTGGGCGCAGGCGAACCAACGCGCACCCGGCGTCGCCGGGACGATGGCGGCCATCGGCGCCCGGCAGTTCGGACAGCGGGCCGTCGTCCACATCGTCCGCGGTCGCGGCGCAAACGGCCGCCTGTCATAGCGTTGCGGCGGGCGCTCGCGAAGAGCCAGCTCCGGGTCGTCGGTGTGGACGACGGACCGTTCACCCGACGGGACCGGCACGCGCCCATCGCCGCGGTCTTCGTCGCGTCGCCGGCGGCGGTGGACGGGCTCGCCGTGGGGCGCGTCGAGGTCGACGGCCGCGACGCCACCGCGGCGATCATCGCCCTGGTCCGCGGCTCGCCACACTGGGACGGCGTGCGCGCCGTGGTCCTCGACGGGGTCGCGGTGGGCGGGTTCAACGTGATCGATCGCGCCACCCTCGCCCGGGCGCTGGGCCGGCCGGTAATCGCGGTGACCCGTCGCCCGCCGGACCGGGCCGCGATCCGGCTGGCGCTGCGGACCTACTTCCCCACCGACGCGCGCCGCCGGTGGCACCTCGTCGAGGCGGCGCCGCTCTTCCGGGTGCCGACGGGCGGCCGGCCGATCCTGGCCTCGGCCGTGGGGTGCACCCGGGCCGAGGCGATCGCCGTCCTGGCGCGCGTCACCGTCCGGGGCTACTGGCCCGAACCGCTCCGGCTCGCGCGCCTCGTCGCCCAGGCCGTCGCCCGGGGGCCGACGGCGAGGTCACGCCGGGGGTCGGCGACCGGTGCCGGGGATACGTTTAAGCGCCGGTCGGCGGTCGATTGACCGGGCCTGTAGCTTAGTCTGGACAAAGTACTGGCCTTCTAAGCCAGCAATCTCGGGTTCAAAGGTCCCGGTGGCCGTCCCCCGGGACGGAAACTCCCGACAGGCCCGCCTCACGCAGGGGCGCCGCCTACGTCGGCCTGGCACCGGGCGCAGAGCATCCCGCGTCGGGGCCCTGGCGGGAGCGGATCGCCGCAGAGCGGGCACGTCGCCCGCGAGTCGGCCGCCGCGAGGAGTTCCATGACGCTCGTCCGGAGCGCCGGGTTCGGCATCGGCGCCCGGTCCTCGCGGACCGTCGTCGGGCGGTCCATCGCCGGTTCGAACCCGTCGAACCGGGGCCGGTAGACGCCGGTCTGCCGGTCCATCGTGGCGAGTCCCCGGGCGGCGAGGCTCCGGAGCGCCGAACTCCCGAACTCGGGCACCCCGCCGAAGATCTGGGAGACCTCGAAGGGCGTGAGCCCGTGCGACTCGACGAGCGCCTCGATCACCCGGGCGGTGCGGACCGAGAGCTCGCCCCGGGCGAGGAACGTGTCGAGGGTGTGGGCGACCCGGCTCGTCCGGCGCACCTTGCGCGCGAGCGGGAGCCGTCCGGCCCGGGGGTCCCGCAGGACCGTCGAATCGAGGAGGTCGATGTCGATGCGGAACCGTTCGTCCGGCCCGTAGAGGAGGAGCGCCGCCGAGAACGGGACGAACTTCGCCCGCCGGACGAACGCCACGCCCATGGCGAGCGGCAGGAGCCCGGGTCCGGCCCCGGGCTCGGTCCGGACGGTGGACCCCTCGCCGTCGCCGGCCGGGGGCGGACGGTAGGCGTCGCGCAGCAGGAGCCGGGCGATCACCCGTTGGGGCGGTCCGCCGTCCGGGCGGTGGACCTCGGCCGAGCCGTCGGCGGCGAAGACGATCCGGGCGATGGGGAGCATCCACTCCCACGCCGCGGCCTCGGCGGGGGCGTCGGTGACAGCGAGCTCCGCCTCCCAGAACGTGACCTCCCGGTCCCGGAGCGCGTCGAAGAGCCGCGTGAACGTCCGACCCCCGGCCGAGAGCGTGACGCCGGCGACGGGCTCGCGCCGTTCGGCCTGGTACTCCCCGAGCGCCCGGGCGAGGCCGGACTCGGAGGCCGCGTCGTGGAGCGGTCCCGCGACATCGCTCGCGAACGCTTGGAGCTCAGGCAGCGTGACGCCGGTCAACCGTCCTCCGTCCCGCCCGAACTACGTCGTAGAGAGCGATAAACCGTTGGGCCGTCGTGTCGATCGACGCGGTGCGCGCGACGAACGCGCGCCCCGCCGCCCCGTACCGTTGGCGGGTCGCGGGGTCGTCGGCCAGCTCCTGGATGGCCGCGGCGAGCGGACCAGGCGATCGGACCGGCACACGTCGGCCGAGGACGCCGTCGACGACGATCTCGCCTGGGCCACCCTCGTCGGAGGCGATGCACGCCGCTCCCGAGGCCATCGCCTCGAGGAGCGCGATCGACGACGTGTCGGCCGTCGACGGGAGGACGAAGAGATCGCTCTGGGCGAGGAGCGCCGGCTTCTCCGTCTCGGCGACCGGGCCCAGGAACCGCACCCGGTCCCGGAGTCGCGGGTCGGTCGCGATCCGCGCGCGGACCGCCCCCTCCTCAGGCCCGCTGCCCCCGACGACCGCCCCGGCGTCCGGCCGGTCGAGGGTGGCGACGGCGTCCAGGAACCGGTGCACGCCCTTGTCCCGGGTGAGCCGGCCGAGGTACGTCACGAGCGGTCCCGTCGGCAGACCGCAGCGGGTCCGCCAGTCGGGAACGGCGATCCCGGGACGGAACCGGTCGACCTCGATGCCGTTCGGGATGACCTCGACGGGCGGGTCGAACGGCTTGCGGGCATGGGACTCGAGGGTCTCCGCCGCCGCCGCCGTCGGGGCCGTCGCCCGGTCGCACCGCCAGTACGTCCCGAGGGTCCAGATCCAGGCGATCCGCAGGAACCAGCGGACCGACGTTCGGTCCGGAAAGCTCTCCTGCATGGCGAACACGTTCGTGTGGTACGTCCCCACGAGTGGCTTCCGCCACCGGCGGGCGGCGAGGTAGCCGGTGTTGCCCATGATGCCGGGGGTGTGGACGTGGACCACGTCGAACCGCCGCCCGAACCGCTCGCCCCACAGCTGTCCGAACGGGAAGACCGCCCACCGGTACCCGGTGTAGACCGGCAGCGGTACCGACCGGGACCGGATCACCGGCACCCCGTCGATGACCGTGTGGTCCGGAGGCGCGCCCGCGTCCGGGTGCGGCGCGAAGACCGTGACCCCGTGGCCGGCCCGGCCGAGCGCCCGGGCGAGGCCGGAGACGACGGTGGCGACGCCGTCGTGCGTCGGGAGGTAGCTGTCGGTGAAGAACGCGATCTCCATCGGCGGGCCCCGGCTACGCCTCGGCGGAGAACGCCCGGGCGAGGGTGCTCCGGGTCCGGGCGTCGAAGCTCTCGGGACCGACCGACGCGATCAGGATGGACCCGGTCCGGGCGACCTCCTGGGCGGTCCACTGGATGAAGCGGAGCATCGCGTCCGGCGGCCCCTCGGTGGCGAGGACCTCGAGGGCGTCGACGTACACGACGGCGCCGCCGGTCCCCGTCGTCGCTTCGCGGATCCGTCCCGCGATGACCTCCGGGCCGAGGCCGGTGGCTCCGCCCCCGGTGCCGGCGACGCCGACGGGCAGGAGCGTCACCTTCTCCGGCGGGACCGCCGGGAGCGCCGGCGGGTGGAACGCCACGACGACGACGCGGGGGTACCGGGACGCCGCGTCGGCGAGAAGGCGGAGCGCCCGGTCGGGGCGCGGCTCGGCCACCAGGTACGATCCCCCGGCGGCGAGCGGGGGCGTCGGCGGTCCCGACGTCGCGGGCCGGGTCGTGGACCGGAAGAGGGGAGCGTACGCGGCCCGCGGGGGCGGGGCGAGCAGGTTGCGACGTTTGAGGTCCACGTCGTCCCGGACCCGGGCGAGGCGGCTCTCGACGAGGAGCCGGATCTCCTGGGCGGTGTGGCCCCGGGAGGCGTGCTGGAGCATCTCGCGGAGCGCCTCGCGCAGCCCCTCGCCGTACCCATCGGCGTACGCGTCGGCGTACTCCTGGTCGGCGTTGGCCCGGGCCCGGGCGGCCCGCTCGTCGGGCGCGTCGTTCACGCGCGGACCGCGCCGGGCGGCCGGACCGCCGGGACGGGCGACGGCTCCGGCGACCCGCGGTCGGGCGGCCGCTGAGGGAGCGGTTCGGCGGGGGTGAACTTGTACCCGTAGTGGATCACGCCGGCCTTCCCTTCCTCGCGGAGCTTGCGGAACGTCGCGCGGACCTTGAGGCCGATCGCGACGGCCGCCGGATCGATGTCGACGACCTGGCCGGTGAGCTGCGGTCCCTCCCGGGTCCGGACGATGGCGAGGACGTACGGGACCTGCATCTCGAACCCCTCCGACGCGTCGTGGACAATGGAGTACGTCACGACCTCGCCCTCGCCGGAGAGCTGGAACGGCTCCATCCGGCCGAGGGTCCGCCGGTGCTGGGTGCACGTCGGGCAGACCGCCCGGGGCGGGAAGTAGACCGCCCGGCAGTTGGGGCACCGGGAGCCGCCCAGGTTGTACCGGCGGGGGGTCTCGCGCCAGAACCGTGCGATCGACATGGACCCTCCGCGCTAGTTCACCCGTTCGAAGAGGTGGACGACGCTGGTGGCTCCGGTCCCGCCCACGTCATGGGTAAGGCCCACGGTGGCCCCGGCGACCTGCCGCTCGCCGGCCTCGCCCTGCAGCTGACGGACGATCTCGACGGCCTGGGCGACGCCCACGGCCCCGAAGGGGCGGCCCTGGGCCTTCAACCCGCCGGAGGTGTTGACCGTCGTCGACCCGCCGAGCCCGTACGCCCCGTCGGCGAACGCCTTCCCCGCGGCGCCCTTCGCGGCGAACCCGAGGTCCTCGAGCGCCACGAGGCCGGAAATCGTGTACGCGTCGTGGACCTCGGCGACGCGGACGTCCTTCGGGGCCAGGTGCGCCGCAGCGAACGCCCGCTTCGCCGCCACCACCGTCGAGTCCAGCGTGGTGAGGTCCCGCCGGTGCTGGAGCGCCATCGTGTCGGTGGCGACCTGGCTCGCGGCGATGCGGATCGGCGTGTCGGTGAACTTCCGGGCCCGGTCGAGCGGCCCGAGGACCACGGCGGCGGCGCCGTCGCTCAACGGCGCGCAGTCGAGCATGCCGAGCGGCTCGGCCACCGCCGACGCGCCCAGGACCTGATCGATCGTGAGCCGGTTGCGGTAGTGGGCGTTCGGGTTCTTCGCGCCCATCTCGTGGGCGTGCACCGCGACGCTCGCGAGCTCCTCGCGCCGGGTGCCGAAGTCGTGCATGTGCCGTCGGGCGACCATCGCCCAGAGCGCCGGCAGCGTCGCGCCGAAGACGATCTCCCACTCGTGGTCGGCGGTCCCGCTCGTCACCCGGTTCGCCTCGGTGTCGGGGACGTCGGTGAGCTTCTCCGCGCCGCCCACGACCACGAAGTCGTAGAGGCCGCTCGCGACGGCGAGGTACCCCTGGTGGAGCGCGACGGCGCCCGAGGCGCCCCCGGCCTCGACGCGCGTCGCCGGCAGATGGTGGCCGGCAAGGCCGGCGTAGTCGACGATGAGGGGCGCGATATGCTCCTGGTCGATGAGCGAGCCGCTCGCCATGTTGCCGAAGTAGAACGCATTCAAGTCCATCGACGAGAGCTTCGCGTCGACGAGCGCCTGGAAGCCGGCCTCGATGCCGATCTCCCGGAACGACCGGTCCCAGAGCTCGCCGAACCGGGTCATCCCGACGCCGAGGATCGCCACCTCCCGCATCTCACGACCCTCCCATGTGGATCTTGCCGCGGAACTTCGCGTAGACGGCGTACGGGAGCTCGACACCCTCGTCGAGGAACTGCTGGACCTTGGGCCCGAACGAGCGGTCGTACGTCGTGATCGCCTCCGTCGTCTCGAGGTCGAACGCGTCGGACCCGGCGCCGCTCCCGTACCCCACGACGAGGATCCGCTGGTGGGGGCCGGCGACGTCGAGGACGTTCGCAAGTCCGATGAGCGCCGCCCCGGAGTAGGTGTTGCCGATGTACGGCGTGACGAGGCCGTAGCGCATCTGCTCGTCGGTGAACCCGAGCTGGCGGCCGACCCGCTGGGGGAACTTGCCGTTCGGCTGGTGGAAGACGACGTGGGCGTACGACGCCGGCGTCGTGCCCATCGACTCCATCATCCGTTTGGCGCACTCGGAGACGTGCCGGAAGTACGCCGGCTCTCCCGTGAACCGCCCGCTGTGGCTCGGGTACCGTTGGCCCTCCCGCCGCCAGAAGTCCGGGGTGTCGGTCGTGTACGAGAGGGTCCCGTGGACGAGAGCGATCACCTTCTCCCGGCCGATGATGAACGCCGCGCCGCCGGCGCTCGCGGAATACTCGAGGGCGTCGCCCGGCGCCCCCTGGCTCGTGTCGGAGCCGATGGCGACGCCGTACCGGATCATCCCGGCGCCGACCAGGCCGAGACACGTCTGGATGGCGGCGGTGCCGGCTTTGCACGCGAACTCGAAATCGGCGGCGGTAAGGTTCGGCGTCGCGCCGACCGCCTGGGCGACGACCGTCGCCGTCGGCTTCACCGCGTACGGGTGGGACTCGCTCCCCACGTAGAGGGCGCCGATCTCCTGGGGATCGATCCCGCCCCGGACGAGGGCGGTCCGCAGCGCCTCGGTGCTGATCGTGATCGTGTCCTCGTCCGGGGCCGGCACGCTCTTCCGTACGACGTTGAGCCCCTGGCCCATGGCGACGCCGTCGATCCCCCAGACCCGGCCGATCTCGGCGGGGGTGATCCGGTACCGGGGCACGTAGGCGCCGTAGCTTGTGATCCCTGCGCTGAGCGTCATCGTGTCCCTCCCGCCTAGAGCTCCTCCAGCCGTTCCAGGACCGCCGTCGGTCCGTGGTGCGTCACGAGGAGCGGGATGTTCTCGACCTCGCTCAAGCGGACCGCGAGCGGGTCGACACGACCGGGGTTTGAAAAGACCACGGCGGCCGGCTTCAGCGGATGCGCGCGGATCGCCACCATGGGGGACCGACCGTACTTCACGTTCGAGAAGATGAGGGCTCGCTGCGTCGTCCACCCGTACACCTCCACGAACCGGGTCGCGTCGATGGCGAGGATCGCCCGGGGGGCGTCGAGGAGCGTGAACCCGTGGATGTCGCGGTGGAGGTCGACGCGGCTCGCCGCCTTCGCCTCGAGGACGTCGGCGAGCGCCTTCAACGGCACCGCGATGGCGAACTCGCGCATCCCGACGATCCCATCGGAGTGGGCCCGGGGCCCGAGCCGCTGGCCGACGCGGCCGCCATGGTGCTCGTCGACGACGAAGAGCGCTTCGACGTACCTCCGGATGAACCCGGCGCCGGGGCTCGACCGCCGTTCCGCCTCGTAGTCGCTGATCACCGACGGGACCGTCGTGAGCGCCTTCGCGAGGTCCCGCTGGGAGATGCCGAAGTCCTGTCGCCACTTGCGGAGGGTCCGCCCGGGATGGGGGGACAGGACGACCTCGCCCGCGATCTTTTCGCGGAGCTCGACCTCCACGCCGCGGCCACCGGGCCCGGGTATTTAGGGGTGCGTTCGGATGACGATGGGGGGGTTCGACATCAGCCGGACCTCCCTCGACCCGAGGAGTGGACCGGGCGAGAATCTCCGGCGGACGGGACCCCGTCCGCCCTTTGAACTCGCGGCCTCTACCTTGCCAAGGTAGCGATCTTCCGGGCTGATCTACCGGCCCACCGGCGGCGCCGACGCGGCGGCGGCCATAAGCGTTTGGCCGCCGAGTGCTTTGAATCAGAATCCCCCTTCCGACCCCTGACGGAAGGGCTCTGTCCACGGTGGTTCACCGTTCATCGTTCAGCTGTTCCGGAGCGACCAACGTTCATGGCGACTCATTTCCCTGCGTGGTGCTTGGTGCCCGACGGGGACTTCGCTGCTCCCTCGCCGCCCCTCTCGCCCCTCCGATCCTCTCCCTCCTTCGAAATTTTCGACTCCTCGTCAACAGCGGCGTCCGCGAAGCGCTCCTGACCGGTGCGACCGCCCGGAATTCACTCCTTCCCCTTAGTCAGAAGCTGGCCCGGGACTTCCGCGTCCACGGCTCCCATGCTCGGCTCGCGATGGAGCTCGCTCTTTCTCTAACGAAAGGGCATCGACGGCGGCTGCGACTCCACCGGGCCTCCTCGGTCCCGTTCGTTCGTACTCCCTGCCTCGTCGCCGATGACGCCACCTTCCACCTCGATCCGATGTCGGGACACCTTCGCCTCTCTCTCCGTAATGGTGAGTGGGCCGGCATCGACCTCCGACTCTCCGCCTTCCATCGAGCCCGCCTCGCGACCGAGCGGATCAAGCAGCTCCGGCTACGGGCGGACGGGGCGGTCCTGATCCTGGAGCGACGCCTCCCGGAACCGTACGCCCCCACCTCGCTGCTCGCCCTCGACACCAATGAACGGTCCTTGGATGGGGTGCTCGTCAACGCGAAGCGGACCGTCCCTGTCGTGGTCCCGTTC
>Ga0075426_10000017_pt1 | contig 147982 bp, 132 predicted proteins | sample SoiMethybrSBSTD5_FD_75304 | JGI IMG/M metagenome (GOLD analysis project Ga0075426, IMG submission 75304) | Bulk soil microbial communities from a Populus tree surrounding site in Tennessee, USA - Soil MetaG P. TD hybrid SBSTD5 | ecosystem: Environmental > Terrestrial > Soil > Tree plantation... | reverse complement strand
ACCTGAAGCCGAAAGGAAGGGGCTGGTGCACGAAACCGTCAGCGGCAAGGCTCTCGATCGCGCGATGGAGATTGCGCGGCGCCTGTCGTTACATCCTCCGGAAGCGCTCGCTTACATCAAACGGCTCGTCCGCAACGCCACGGAGACGCCGCTGGCGCAGGGCCTTGCGCTTGAACGAAACCTTTTTTTGAAATTGTGTATCTCCGAAGCTGGGCTCGCGCGGATGCGTTCCTATGAAGCGAAGAAGATCACCTCGCCGTCCCGCTCATTCGAGGTCTAAGGAGCGGAAACCATGACTGAAACTAAATCAACGGCACCAGTGCGGGTCACTGAGGAAACGTCCGCTTACTGGAGGGTTGTTTTCGATTATCCGCCCTTCAACGTTGTCGACGCCGGAATATTCGAAGCCCTACAAGATCTGTTAGCGCGAATGGATAACAGCCCGAGCCTGCGGGTCGTAGTATTCGAGAGCGCGAATCCTGATTTCTATCTTTCGCACTTTGATTTGACCGGCAAGATAGGGAACGTTATGACTGCTCTCGGGGCTTCGGGCCTCCCAATCTTGATGGATACGTTTGTACGTCTCACCAAGTCCCCGGTCGTCAGCATCACGAAGATCCGAGGCTGTGTCCGGGGAGTGAGCAGCGAGTTCGTGCTCGCCTGCGACATGCGCTTCGCATCGCGCGAGAATACGCGACTCGGCCAACCCGAAGTCGGTGTGGGACTACATCCAGGCGGCGGCGGTGCGGAACGTCTTCCGCATCTCGTCGGCCGCGGCCGCGCGCTCGAAATCATTCTCGGCGCGAACGACTTCGACGGGGATACGGCGGAACGATACGGGTACGTCAACCGGGCACTTCCGGACGCGGAGTTGGACACCTTCGTTGACGCGCTCGCGCGCCGCATTGCCTCCTTCGATCTGCGTGCCATCGCCGCGGCAAAGAAACTCGTCAACGATGTCTCGTTGCCGTCCGCCGACGGACTCCTCGACGCCTTCACCTCTTTTGGGACCGCGCTGAAGTGGCCTGAAGCGCAGCAGCGAATCCAAGCTCTGTTGGAGCGTGGACTCCAACGTGACGGCGACTTCGAGACTCATTGGCCCGCAGTGCTTGGCACGCTCCTCGAGACGTCACCGAGTGGCGATGCACAGCGAAATACGAATTAGCAGTCACCCTTGTTTTAGAAGGCGATATGGACGAAACATACGGAGCGATCGAGGTCCTAACCCCGGGAGAGTCCTCGCAAGTAGGACAGCCGATGAGGTATGCGCAAGTCGATGGCGGATCAAGCTCTGAAGCATGTCTGTACCAGGAGAAACGATCTCGATGACTACAACGGAGCAGAATAAAAAACTGGTTCTGGAGGCATTCGACACATTATTCAACAAACGCGACTATGCCGCCGCTGAGAAGTTTTGGTCGCCGGATTACATCCAGCACAGCGCACACATAGAACCTGGGAGAGACGGACTTTTTAACCTCATCAAGAGTCTCCCCGCCACACTCGAGTGGATCCACGGCGTCATTTTGGCCGAAGACGATTTTGTCATTGTCCACGGCCGTTATTCGGGTCACGGCTTGCCCGCTCCGTGGATAGTGGCTGATGTCGTGAGAATAGAAAGCGGAGTATTGGCCGAACACTGGGACGTCATCCAGGACGAGGCGACGAAAGAACAATCAAAGAGTGGTTTGCCGATGTTCGGAACTTCGTTCGCTAAATCCGATTATCAATCCGCTGTCGCCCCATTGACGACAAACGAAGCTCGCACGATCGTGGCGCCGCTGTATGACGCGCTGAATCAGCCGGGCAAGAAAGATGTGGCTGCCTTGCTGGCCCAGGCATGCAATCCTGACTATAGATCGTACGGGACAAATGAGGATTGGCTTACGCGCGACCAACTAGCCGAAGTTTTTAAGATGATTGGATCAGCCGTACCGGATTTGCGCTGGACAATTGAGGACATCCAAACGATCGGCGATCAAATCGTGGTGCGTGGTAAAGCGAGTGGCACGCCCGCAGGTGAGTTCTTCGGAGCGAAACCGACCGGCAAGAGTTTTAACACAATGTCGATCGATATATTCACGGTGAAAAATGGCAAGTTGGCATCCGCTTATCACGTCGAGAACTGGATGACAGCATTACAGCAGATCGGCAGGTAGTGTGCGGCGATGTGCAATGGGTCTGTCGCTGGGCGAAGCTAACGCACCTTGAAGCGATACTTATCGACACCCTCAGTCAGCCCTGTCCGCGTACAATATTCTGACCGTCACTCATTGGCCGATTTTCGCCGGGACCGGCGTGCGCCTGCACGATTTCCACGAAGGACTTGATCGACCAATTCCTCGCCGAACCGCCTGGTCAATGGGCCCGAGCGCAACAACAGGCGGTAATAGAGGGCGCCAAAGATCGCGTCATTCAGTAGTTCAGGTTCTGCCTCCGACCGCAACTCTCCGGCATCCTTGCCCCGCTGCAGATCGGTGATGGTAGCAGTCCGCCGGGGACTAACCCATCGGTCAACGAACTGCTGAAGAACTTCTGGCTCGCTCTGGCTCTCGGCGATCAGCCCAGCCACGATCTTGCCGAAGGGTCCGTTGAACGCGCCGATCAAGCTCCGCACTCGAAACCGTAGAGACTCTTCCGCGGTCCGGTCGGACGGCTTCTCTAAGTTGGGAGCCATACGCTCGCAGAGCATGGCCAACACCAAGTTCGCCTTGGTCGGCCACCACTTATATAGGGTGGGTTTTCCGACCTTGGCCCGCCTGGCAACCTCTTCCACTGTCAAATCGCGGACCGACTTTTCCTGGAGTAGAGCATACACCGTGTCCATGATAGCGGTATGCGATGCCGCCATTTCGCTCGGTGGCCGGCCTTTGCGCCTGCCGTGAGATGAATTGTTCATGTACTTAGTTTAACAGAACGTATCGTAAAGACTATTGACATCTCGTTAATGGTTCTCGCATAATATAAAACGTAACGTAAAGTAAACTCTAATTCTAGCCGGATTGACCCGCTGAAGGCCAAGTTCAACCAAGCGTGTAAAGGGAGAAAGCCATGAACGATCCAATCCATACTTACGAGCCTCTCGCTTCCGAAAATGCAGCGCTCGTCCTTGTCGATCATCAGGTCGGCCTCATGACCGGCGTCCGTGATTATTCGACCGGAGAGCTGAAGCACAACGTGGTAGCCTTGGCCAAAGCGGCCAAGGTGCTGAAGCTGCCGATCGTCGTTACTACGACGGCGCGCGACAGTATGTGGGGGCCGACGTTCCCTGAACTCGTGGAGGCTCTGCCAGGAGTGGAGATCATCGATCGCTCGTCGGTCAACGCCTTCGATGACGAGCGGGTGGCCGGCGCCATTGCGGCGACGGGTCGCAAGAAACTGATCTTCGCGGGCATCTCTCTTGAAGTCTGCGCGGCGTTTCCGGCTATCACTGCCATCGGCAAGGGTCTGGACGCCTATGTAGCAGTCGATGCCTCGGGAACGTTCAGCGAGACCAAGCGCCAGGTGGGGCTCCTGCGCATGCTTCAGGCGGGGGTTATTGTCTCGGATTATTCGACCTTGATGGTCGAGATCCTCAGGGACAACGCACGGCCAGAGGCCGGCGAGGTCTACGGAGCCATGGACATGCCGTGGGCCAAGCTTGTGGGCCAGATCGCGCAGGCGTACGGCAAGTAGGAGGGAAAAGAAGATATAAGGGCTAGCGATTCTTGAAACGGTATTTATCGATTCCTAGTGCTTTGATCCGTGAGTCGAGCGTTTGCCGTGGGATTCCGAGCCTGGTGGCGGCTCCGGATGGACCGGAGGTTTTCCCTCTGGATTCTCGCAGGGCGGATTCAATCAATTCTCTTTCACGCTGAGACAAGTCATCGGCAAACGGTACCGTTGGCCCAGTGAGTCTTTGCGGCCTCGTCCTAAACCATGTTTCATCCACCGAGAATATATCGCCGTCGCTTAATATGACTGCGCGCTCGACTACGTTTTGAAGTTCACGAATGTTGCCGGGCCAGTCGTAAGCTTCAAACAGCTCCAATGTCTTTCGTTCCATCCTCCTGATCTTTTTGCCGGTTTTTTGCGCGTAACGATCGATCAGGTATTCAACCAATAAGGGAATATCATCCTTTCGCTCGCGCAACGACGGAATCTCAATGGGCACAACATTCAATCGATAAAACAGATCCTGGCGAAAGGTTCCGGCAGCTATGGCAGCGCTCAGGTCACGATTGGTCGCGGCCAGCACGCGTATGTCGACGGAGATCGATTTACTACTTCCTACTCGCTCTATCTTCTTGTCCTGAAGCACTCGCAACAGAGCGATCTGAGTTTCGAGCGGCAATTCGCCTACCTCGTCCAGAAAGATCGTACCGCCATCAGCAGATTCAAAACGGCCCAGCCGCCGCTGCGCTGCGCCGGTGAAGGCACCCTTTTCGTGCCCAAACAATTCTGAGGCGATGAGCGATGGCGGAATCGCGGCGCAATTCACGGCGATGAATGCTCTCTGCGAGCGCTTTGAACGCTTATGAATGGAGCGCGCAATCAGTTCTTTTCCAGTGCCGGTTTCACCGAAGATAAGCACAGTCGAGTCAGTAGGTGCTAACTTGTCAACCTGCACCAACACTCGTCGCAGCGGGCGCGATGATCCAACAATCTCTTCGGACATCGAAGTCCGATCGATCTCCTCACGCAGAGCGAATGTCTCATTTCGGATTCGCTCTTCGGCTTGTTTGCGATTCTCAATGTCCGTGGCGGTCACGAACCATTTGGCGATTTGACCCTTTTCATCAAGCAATGGCTTATATCGAAATAGGAACCAGCGAAACTGTCCGTCATTCCCAAGCGACCGCTTTTCAATCTCGAATGGAACTCCCTGAGATAAGCCGACGCGCCGTTCGGTTTGAACTCTTTCCAAATCGTCTGGATGAAGATCTCGTTTGATTCGATCATCAGTCGCTGGGTTTTGCATCTCTTTTAAGGTGCGGCCCAGATAATCAAGCATCATCCGGTTCACCTGAAGAATAGAGCCTTCAGCGTCGAGCACCAGAACGTGCTGAGGGAGAGAATCGACCAATTGTCTTAGTTCTCGCTGATCGTGTCGCAGCTTGGCTTCCGCGCGCTTCAGATCGTCGATGTCGGTTCCGCTCGCGTACCAGCGCAGCGGCGTCCCGGTCTGGTCCAGCAGAGGTTTGTAGCGAATCAGAAACCATCGGTACTTTCCGTCGTTCCCTCGCGCCCTTTGCTCATTTTCGAATGGCTTGCCTCGCAACAACGCCTGCTGTCGTTCGTCGCGCAATCGCTTGACGTCTTCGGGATGAAAGACTCGATCACGAAAGTCAGACTTCATCACGTCATCAATCGTTAGACCTGTGTAATCCAGAACTGCCTGGTTGGCATAAATGATAGTGCCGTCCGGGTCCAGGACCGTGATCGTTTGCGGAATAACGTCAACTATCTGTTGCAAGTCGACGGTCGGGTTTGATTTGGAAGCGCTCATGTCTGAAAGTGAATGCCGCCGTCTAAGATACTCCCTTAGCATCTCCGGCTGCCAGACGAACAGCCCGGAATAATAATCGCTTCGCGGCCGAGGACCGGTGATATCATTCGACAACTTAAATCATCCTTGATTAAGGCCGCTTACATCCGTGTCGAAAGAGTCCAATAGACCAATCAGACAAGAGCTAATGCTCGGATTGATCTATCCAGCGGTGCTGGGCACGATTCTGTATCAACTGTTTTTCACGATCGGTCACGTACTAAGGCAGCAATATCCCACTACAGCGATTCTCTGGATCAAATGGGCCTTGGTTGTCATATCAATTGGATTCTACGTCTGTGACTACCTCTATATCATTTTTACCAAACGTTATTACTGGTGGTCTTTCTTGTGCGATATTGTATTTCTCCTGGCCTTCTACGCCGCCGTCATAGCAATAGACGTAGATAACCCCATCCGACCTCCTAATAACAAGGTCATTCTCTTGTGTTATTTAATTTTTCTTCTGGTTTATCTGGCTTGGGATGGCTACGAATTTCTCACCTTGCCCCGAGGTAAAGAAAAACATTTCTATCGTGCGGTGGTGTTTTGGGAATTGCCCGGGCTGTTCGTTATTGGCGTCTTCGAGATTATAGCTTTCGTCTGGAACGAACCCTTTAGAACAAGCATCGCTACGATTATTATTCTGTCGATAGTAACCATTTGGTTCGGATTTCTCGTTCGCCAAATGCGAACATTCAGTTGACACGTGGGGGTCACGTTTTGCGGAAAGAAGGCGGAGGTTATTGAAATGATTTATCGAACATTGGGCAGCACTGGAGAAAGGGTGTCGGCAATCGGCCTCGGCGGCTGGCATCTCGGTCTGAAGACTGTTGATGAGCAGTTGGCAATTCGCATCGTTCGCTCGGCAATCGACCGCGGCATTAATTTCCTCGACAACAGTTGGGACTACAACGAAGGCGAGAGCGAAAAACGCATGGGCAAGGCGCTGCGCGACGACTATCGCGAACACGCTTTTGTGATGACCAAGATCGATGGACGGTCCAAACAGGAGGCTGCCAGACAACTTGATGAATCTTTGCGTCGCTTAGGTGTCGACTACATCGATCTGGTCCAGCACCATGAGATCATTCGATTCGACGATCCGCATCGCATCTTTCATCCGGAAGGAGCGAACACTGCGCTGGTAGAAGCACGCGCCGAAGGGAAGCTTCGTTACATCGGATTCACCGGGCACAAAGATCCGCACATACATCTACACATGCTCGAAGTGGCCAAAGAAAACGACTTCAAGTTCGATACGGTGCAGATGCCTTTGAATGTTATGGACGCGCATTACCGGAGTTTCGAAAAGCAGGTTTTACCTGAGTTGGTGAAGCTGCAAATAGGCGTGTTGGGAATGAAGAGCATGGCGAACGGCATTTTGTTGAAATCGAAGACAGTAACGCCGGTTGAGTGTCTGCACTACGCCCTGAATCTTCCCACCTCGGTCGTTATCACCGGTATTGACAGCATGGAGATTCTGGACCAGGCATTCGCTGCGATTGAATCGTTTCATCCTCTGAGGAATGGTGAGCGCGAAGCATTGCTTGCGAAAACCCGTGAGGCCGCGGCGAATGGTCGCTTCGAACCGTTTAAGACGTCATCAATTTTTGATAGCACTGCCGAGAACCCAGCGTGGCTGGGTGAAGAACCGAGGGAGATTCGAGAGCTAGTGCCGGCGTAGACATCTAAAACTCGATCTAAACCGACGACGTGCCTCCTCGGCGATTCGCGGCCTCAGATGTTTCCACCCCCGCAAGTCTTTCCATCAACGGAATCACAGCTGAGAAGTCTTCCTCTCTGCCCTCAGCAAATTCCGCTACGTTCATTTGAAACGCGGCCGCGGTCGCCGGCATTGGAACCTTCGCAGCAGCCGCGGTTTCGAGAACCAACCCAAAATCTTTATTCATCAATCGAATTGCAAACTGGGGGCTGTAGTCTCCCGCATCAGCTCGCGGAAGCTTGCCCAGATGCGCCGGTGCGATGACAGCCGTATGGGATAACACCTCGAGCAGGCGATGACGATCGAGCCCTTCCTTCTGGCCCAACGCCACTGACTCGGCGATCGCTTGCATGCCAACTCCCAACAAAGTATTTGCAACCAGCTTCATCGCAGTCCCCGAGCCGCTGCCGCCCAGATAAAAATATTGACCGGCGATCGAGCTGAAGATTGGTTGAGCGGCTTGGAACAGTTCCTCGTCTCCGCCACAGAAGAGCGTCAAGGTGCCCTGTTCAGCGGCGGGCGTGCTGCCGGAAACCGGCGAATCCAGAAATCTCACTCCCGCCTCATGACTCAGTTTGTCCAGTTGGCGCGAAGTTGCCGGCAACACCGTGCTCATCTCGATTACTGCTGAGCCCCGACGCACATGAGCGAAGACACCTGCAGGATCGCCATAGACATTCTTGACTGCATCATCGTTGGTAAGAGACGAGAAGATGACGTCCGCTTCTGCTGCGAGTTCAGCGATGCTGTCGGCGACCTTTGCGCCGTACTTGACCAACGCCTCGGCAGCTTCGCGACTCCGGTTGTACGCGATAAGTTGATAACCGTGATCGAGCAAACGCTTAGCCATACGGCTTCCCATGTTGCCGATGCCGATAAAACCAAGTCGGGTATTTTCATTGGTTAGTGAATTCATTTGCCCTCCTACGCCATCAATTCAACTTCCCATTGTGTGGAACAGCCGCCCAATCAAGAAACCGAGCGCGGCCGCGCCAAGACCGATAGCTACCATTTGAATCCCGCTCTTACGCCAGTCGCCGACCAAGGTCTTCGCGGAATAGACTCCCACAGCAAAGAGCGTCACTGCGCTCAGCGCTATCGCCAGGATTATAGCCGGCGAACGTGCGACGACCATGAAGGGCACAATCGGTATGAAGTGACCGATGAGGGTTGCCACCGTGACAATCACTGCGCTCTGCACCAGACTTCTTTGGGCAATAGGCTGGAGATGGAGTTCTTCATCCATCATCGTGTTCACCCACGTTTCACGATTTGACGTGATCGTGGAAACAACGTCCTCGAGCAACTGCCCCTTGAAGCCCTTAGCCGCATAGATCTCCCTGATTTCCTCGCGCTCGTCCTCGGGTTGTGCTGCGATTTCTTTCTGCTCACGGGCTCTCTCGGCTAGATAGAAGTCGCGGTCCGAACCGAAAGACGTATACGCCACGGCGCCCATTGAGATCGACTCTGTGATTGCCGCGGCAATGCCGGTGACGACGAGGACGTGGGTAGACCCGCCCGCGGCAACGACTCCGAGCGCAATACCCAACATGTTGACCAACCCGTCCTGTCCTCCAAGGATCACATCTCTGAGAGAGTTGTTATTACCATGCTTTTCCTTTCCGATCATCAGCCGCTGACGCTCGATATCAACTGAAGGCCGCACAGCTTTTCCGAGAGCGGTCTTGCTCGTCTTGTTCACCAGTAAAGATTTCGCTTCTACCATGCTTCCTCCTAAATCATCGAACGAATATGCATATCCCAACCTCAGAAACTGAATCTCTCAGGGGATCTTTTGAGGGTAGACTGACGTGTCTTATATCCATCAGTCAAAGTCTTCAAGAACGCGACGAGATGGTCCTCCCCTTGACTGATCAACTCGAACCGGTTGTGACGCTTATTCTAACGGAGGAGCGCATTGTGTGAGCGCGCCAAAATCGAGTTTCACCAGATCAGAGATGCGCTCGATTGTGTAGTCAGCAGACCGGTAGCCGCTCATTGCTTTGTCGTCATGCGCGTAATGGCCCTGCCGCACGAATACGGTCGTGACATGTTCATCCCAGACATCTTTAACCGCAGTCAGGATACGTAGTTTGTCATCGATTAAAACGTGGTGGTCTGCCGGATAGCGCCGGGCGACGTCCTCCAATTCGGACTCTTTGTGGACATAGATCAGCACGGCTCCTGCAAAAGCATCGTACAGTCCGGAGCGGCGAATCTTGTGCGGCTGAAAGACGACATCTCCATCCGATAGAATTACCGGTACTCCGTACTGCCTAACACTCTTCACGACCTCAAGCGCATTAGGAAATAGACGTTCACGGAAGGGATATCCCAAGAGAAAATGCGAGACCGTAAGGACGTGCAGGTCGTGGGGATAGTTTGCGCGGTAACGCTGCAGGGCGCCGAGGTAATCTGCGTACCCACCTTCTGCCCGCAGTTCTTCGAAGATCGACCAGTAGCCCTCTTGGCACTCGTGACCAACCTCACGTTCCAAATGATCTCTCAGGTCGGCGGTCACTCGGTCGTTATCGAGCAGCGTGTTATCGATGTCAAATAGAAAAACTGTCTTCCTGCTCATCACCATGTTTGTCTGTGCGAGCGACTCCACAGACAAGATCTCTCCGAATTTCGCAGCCGCTACTTTGAAGTACTGCTCTTCGTAATCGCTTCCGACATTTCATTGATGGTTTCAAGAGTGGCGATTATTTCTGTAGGAAGTTGCAATACTACAGCCTTAAGATTCTCACGAAGATGGTGGACCGAAGATGTCCCGGGAATGAGCAGGATATTTGGCGAACGCTGCAAAAGCCAAGCCAGCGCCACCTGCATCGGCGTGGCTTGCATTGACGACGCGGCTGCGTCGAGCGCCGAAGACTGCAAGGGAGTGAACCCGCCAAGCGGAAAGAACGGCACATAAGCAATGCCTTGCTTCGCGAGATCATCGATGAACTTGTCATCGCTCCGGTGTGCCACATTGTAGAAGTTCTGGACGCAGATTATTTCGGTGATCCTCTGAGCCTCAGCGAATTGCTTAGGAGTGACGTTGCTGAGGCCGAGATGACGGATCAATCCTTGCTGCTTGAGTTCGGCAAGCACCGCCAGCGGTTCTCCGATCGATCCTTCCGACGGTTCCGATATTCCTCCCGCTCGAAGGTTGACCACATCAAGTGTGTCGAGTCCCAGATTTCTCAGGTTGTCGTGGACGGCATCAATCAATTCTTGACGCGAAAGCGCATGAATCCAGGACTTGTCCTCACCACGGCGAGCACCTACTTTGGTGATGATCACAAGACCGTCCGGATAGGGATGCAGTGCCCTCTTAATAATCTGATTGGTCACATGTGGACCATAGAAGTCGCTGGTATCAATGTGGTTCACGCCCGCGGCGATCGCTTCTCGCAGAACTGCGATCGCACCATCAACATCTCGCGGTGGTCCCCACACTCCCGGACCAGCGAGTTGCATGGCGCCATAACCCATACGCCTGACGCTCATTGATGTGCCCGGAAGAGTGAATATTCCGCCGAGATCTATCTGATTTGTCATCCTTGTTCTCCGCCAGATATTGTCACGCCTTCGAAGATTGGCGTCGAGAGTCTGTGAACCATAACAGACAACGTCCATCATAAAAGCGTGCAGGCCTCGTTGAATTCCAGCCGTGGCCCTCTTGGGAAAAGTTTCGAGTCATCGCCATAGCCAAGGTTGCATAAGAAATTCGACTTGACGTGGCCTGCGGGGAAAAACTCCTGTTCACAGCCTTCACATTCTTTGCCCGCGCCGAAAAATTCCTCGTCCACCTTCGCGTTATCAAAACCTGACATTGGGCCGCAATCGAGCCCAAGCGCACGTGCGGCGATGATGAGGTAGGCGCCCTGGAGGGTAGAGTTGCGCTTAGCGGTCTCTTCGACAAGCTGCGGATTCTGCGCAAACAGATCGCGCATGCCGGGCGCGTGTGTAAACAGCTTCGGTAGTTTTTCAAAAAACAGCATGTCGTAGGCGATGATCGCAGTAACCGGCGCGGCCATCGTCTTCTCCACGTTTCCCGGCGCCAGCGTGGGCCGAAGACGCTCCTTTGCCTCGGGTGTCCGGAGAAAAACGAATCGGGCCGGGCTACCGTTGGCACTCGTCGGTCCCCACTTCATCAGGTCATACAATTGACGAAGCGTCTCATCGCTCACAGGTTTGTCGAGCCAGGCACCCTGCGTGCGGGCCTCGCGGAATATTTGATTCAATGCGTCATCTGGTAACGTGCTTTTCATTGTTCCTCCCCTGGACTCCAGGTCCGCGTTCAATTCGCATCAACCATCTTCGAGTACCGCCTCAACGTCGATCGTAATATCAATTTCATTGCCCACGACAATCCCGCCACGGTCCATCGTGTCTTGCCAGCTGACGCCAAAGTCCTGGCGATTGATCCGAGTAGCAGCGAGAAAACCAGCGCGCGTCTTCGGTCCCTTGTCGACCCCATCCTCCCACCAGGGCGTCTCCCATTGCCCCAAGTAGCTGACATTCAAGATGGCTTCGCGGGTAACACCACGAATTGTGAGATCTCCAGTGACACTGAAGTCGTGCTCGCCTTTGACCGAAACTTGGTTGCCTTTGAAAGTGATCTCCGGATGATTCTCCGCGTCAAGAAAATCTACGCTACGCAGATGATTGTCCCGCTGTTCCACTCCGGTCCAGATTCCTCTGGCATCAATCCGCACTTCGACCGAAGAATTGCCTGGATCTGCGGGATCGAATTCGAGCGTGCCCTGAATATTTTTGAAATGCCCGCGGACATAAGTCACCATCATATGCCGGGCACGAAACTCGGCGGCGGTGTGTCCGGGCTCAAACGTCCATTTACTCATTATTGACTCCTATGAAATGCTACTTGCTCATCACGCTCGCTGGACAAAAATCCCGGCGAAGTATTGGCGATGCCCGTAGAAGACAATGAACCACAAGACCGTGGCCACGATTGCGAGCGGTGCGCCAGCGTGGTTTAAGAACACGTGATAACAAAGGATGTTCACGATTACCGGCCCAAGCAGCACCAGCGCCAGCGGCACGAAACGGTTAATCAGCAACAGTAAGCCACCCGCGATTTGCAGCGCGGCGACTACCCAATAGTAGTGAGACAGAAACAGCGCGCCCATGAACTGCCCAGCCAGTCCTGTCGGCATTGGCCCCATGCTGAGAAAATTCAAAAAGCCATTGAGGCCAAATACAAGAAAGACTAGCCCCAGTAAAATGCGTGCCATCAGAGTTACGATTTTCATTTTGGTGTTCCTTTCGATAGTTGTAAAAGCTTATCAATTTCGCTGTCATGCTGCGTCAGTGGCATTCAGCTGTTTCGAAAAATTCTCCCGAGGTCAGTTTGAAAAAGCGTGTCAGCTCCGGTCTGCTAACAGAATCCATCTCACGGCAGCTTATCGAAAAAGAGATAAACAGCTGCGATCCGGCCGTCTCGGGCAATGATGAAATCAGTCCCGGCGACCGCTGGCTCCTCACCAGGGCGGCCCTCTACCCATCGGATTCGCCCGGCATTGCCCAGTTCCTCAGGCTCGCCAATTGGCTGATATCGATAGTCCGCGTGCGTAGCCCGGAGCGAGCCCGCGACGCGATCGATTTCGTCGCGCCCACGGTAGACGTGCCCGCTGGGTTCGTAGAACACGCAATCTTTGGTGAAGATCTCGTCAATCGCCGCGCGCCGACGGACGGGGTCATTCTCACCGAAGACGTCTTGAAGATTGCGGGTCAGCAAAGTGGATATGCTCTGCGACATGATTTCTCCTTCCGGTCTGAGGTGCATTTTCAGAGGATCCTCGACTTTGAAACGGTCTGGTGCTTTTACGGCCATCTTTCGCTCACTGCTGATTTCGCCTGGGAACTGACATCTCCTTTCAGGACATTTCCCGGTTAGCTGATGATCGCTTTAGGTTCCAGGTATTCCTGTAGCCCAAAGATCCCGCCTTCTCGCCCAATTCCTGATTGTTTGAACCCACCGAAGGGAGCAAACGGATCGTGACTTAATGTGTTGATCAGGACGCGGCCGGCGGCGAGTTTGCGCGCGACACGGGTGGCCCTTTCGGGGTCCGCCGAGCTCACGTAGGCGATAAGCCCGAAGTCCGTGTCATTGGCTATTTCAATGGCTTCGGCTTCCGTCTTGTAGGTCAATATCGAGAGGACGGGTCCGAAGATTTCTTCCTTCGCGATACGCATCTCGCGCGTGACGTTGGCGAACACGGTGGGCTTCACGAAATTCCCACCTTCAAGTCCGGAAGGATGACCTTCCCCGCCGATGACGAGTTCCGCACCTTCCTCGATCCCAGACTTGATGTATTCCTGCACGCGCTTGTACTGCTTTGTGCTGGCCAATGGGCCGAGGGTGACGTCCTTATCCTTTGGATCGCCCATTTTGATTTCTTCGACGGCCGCCTTGGCCAATCTCTTCACTTCGTCCAGCCGGTCTTCCGGCACGATCAGGCGCGAAGCCGCGATGCAGGCTTGGCCGTTGTTCAGATAGCAGGCGTTGACGGCCATCGGGATCGCCGTGGAGAGATCGGCGTCGTCCAGAATGATGTTCGGCGACTTTCCGCCGAGTTCCAGCGTCATGCGCTTCATCGTGTCAAGCGAGTTCTTCGCGACCAGTTTTCCGATCTGCGTCGAACCGGTGAATGCAATCTTTTGAATGTCAGGACTTTTCGTCAGCTCAGTCCCAACGATCTCACCGAGGCCGGTCACGAAATTGATTACGCCCGGAGGCAAATCGGCTTCATGAAAAGCTTCCATCAACACTTCCGTTTGCATCGCGCTCATCTCGCTGGGCTTGATGACAACAGTGCATCCGGCAGCGATTGCCGGAGCTATCTTGATGGCGATCGAACCGGCGCTCGAATTCCAAGGCGTAAATATGCCCACCACTCCCGCCGCTTCCATGACGACTTTGGAAGTCCCGACAGTTCTTGTCAGATCGAAGTCCCTGAGAACTTCTTTGAAGTGCAGGAAAATGTTCACTGCGAGGTTGTTCGAACCCTGCGCTCGGTCTTGCGGAGCGCCGTATTCCAGAACCGTCGCGTCGACGAGTTGATCCATTCGCTTGGCAACGGCATCATGCAAACGCTGCAAGCAGTCCATGCGGTATTCCTTGCCGCTTTGCGAAAAGGTATTGAACGCCTCCCTGGCCGCGGCGATGGCCTGTCGAGTATCGATCTCATCAGCCATGGTGACCTTGCCGATAACCGTGTTGTTGGTCGGATTCACCAGGTCAACGACCTGGGTTCCATGGGGTGTGACGAACTTGCCGTTGATGTAGGCGCGATCAAAGGCTCTTACCAGAGCTGCGGTTTGGTTTTCGTTCATTTGCGGTTTACCTCGATATCTTCGATCTTCAGAACGCTCGGGTCGCCATAGTCATGAATACGCACCATGCGCGCCATTAGTCCCTCCTATTAATTCATTTCGAGCTTCCTTAGTTTCAAAAAGCCTCACCAATTTCACCTGTCATGCTCCGTCGGTGGCACTAAGCTGTTTGGGAAAATTCTCCCGGGCCCACGTCGCAAACCGCGTCGGTTCCCGGCCGGCTATCTTGTTTGCGAGCGCAATTCGATCGGACGAATCCGAACCCAGATAAGTATGGGCTTCCCAGTAACTGAACATCTCGGCAATTTCGTTTGCTCCAGGAAAGAACCCAGCGAAGACTTCCGTTGGGACCTGCTTGTATGAAAAGTTATGGCCCTGTCGATTTAGCGCCTCCACGATTTCATTGAAGCTCATGAAATCACCGACGAGCGGCAGATACTGGCCATGGCCTGCCTCATCCGGATGTGCGAAGGCGCCGGCCACGATGTCGCCGAGTTCGTTGATGTCGCCCATGTGAATCACCCGCAGTGTCGGATCAAGTGGAAGCGCCCAGCCCATAGACCCGTCCGCTTGCTTGTGCGCAGCAATGGCGCCCGCCAGGTTCTGGTAGTAGAAAGGGGCGATGACGAAAGTGTAATTCTCAAAGCCGGCCTGCTTCACTACCTGATCGATTTTGGCCTTGCCGGTGAAGTGAGGAACGTCGAACTTGGCGCCGCTGATCGCTTCTACATCAGGCAGAGTTGACCAGATAAGGTGTTTGACCCCGGCATCTTTGGCGGCGCGGATGGCCGCCGTCGCCTGTTTAAGCTCGTCGGTTCCTGCTTCCTGAAAATTCGTGACCAGGAAAACTCCATGCGCCTCTGCAAATGCGGCTTTGAGTGTCTCCGGTTTGCTTAAATCCGCCTCGACGACTTCCTCTGCGAGTTCTTGATGCTTGCCGGGATCGCGAGTCAATGCGCGCACCTTGAATTGGCCGTTAGCTTGCAGGGCACGTACAACTCCGCCGCCCTGCTGTCCCGTTGCGCCGATCACGGCGATCAGTTTCTTATTATTGGATAACACTTTGGTACTCCCTTCATCTTCAATCATTCAAGATTCAATCGCGCCCATCCGGCCCCGACGATAATCTTCAAACGCCTGATGGATTTCTGCTTCGGTGTTCATCACGAACGGTCCGTAACGCGCGATTGGTTCATTCAGCGGCACGCCGGCGATGAGCAATACTTCCAGCGTGGTGTTTGCGTCAGCCGTATTTTCGATTCTCACTTCGTCGCCGTCAGGCGTGAACATGATCATCTGCCCGTCAATACCGCGCTCGCTCTCCACTCCGAACAATCCGGCGCCGTCAACGACGTAAGCAAAGGCGTTGTAGTCGTGCGGTACTTGTTGAGTTACCACACCGCCCGGCTTAATTCGATAATGCAGGTAAATGATTGGCGTGCGCGTCTCAATGACAGCTTGTTCTCCCATCGCTTCGCCGGCGATCACGCTGACTGAGACCAAGCCGTCAGGCGATGTCGCCTTCGGAATTCGCGAACTCGGAATCTCCTGATACCGCGGCTTGATTAGCTTGTCGCTTTGCGGGAGGTTCACCCAGAGTTGAAATCCATGCATCCGCCCACCAGTCCGCATGAATTCAGCAGAAGGCATCTCGGCATGGACCACGCCTGCGCCCGCGGTCATCCACTGCACGTCACCTGGTCTAAGCCGTCCGGCACGTCCACTGGAATCCTTATGCTCCATGTCACCAGAAAGCATGTAGGTGACCGTCTCGAATCCGCGATGCGGATGATCAGGCGCTCCCTTCGCCTCGCCCGGAGCGACATCCATTGGTCCCATCTCATCAAGCAACAGAAACGGATCAAAGTCTGAAAACGATGCTTTGGGAAACGGCCGGCGCACGAGAAATCCGCCGCCTTCCAGGGTCTCGATACTGTTCACGATTCCTGCGACCGTGCGTCCTTTATTTAACTGTGTCTCTTCACTTCTCAATGCTTCTTTCACCGTCGACATAAATCTTATCCCTTCAAAACTCTTGTCTTATTCTTCGAATCATCCGGCGTCTCGTTCCTCTGCGTCGCCGCCTTGTAACCAATCTTTTTCAGCAAGCTGATCAGGGTCTTGCGTTCCGCTCTTGTCAGCGAGGCAGCCGCGAGCTTTTCCATGTCGGCGGCGTGTTCAGCGTAAATGCGCCTGATCAGCTTCTTGCCTTCCCCGGTTAAGTGAACGATCCGCGCCCTCCGGTCGGAGCCGTGCGCGCGGCGTTCCACCAGACCCTTCGCCTCCAAGCGGTCCACCGCGACTGTGATCGAACCGCTCGTCAACAGGACCTTCTTCCCGATTTCGTTAACCGGAAGCGGCCCTTTGTGCAGCAACGCTTCCAGCACGGCAAAGTCGCTGCCACACATCTCCAACTGCGAGATGCTGTTTCCGGCATAAGCCCCAACCGCCCTGGCCGCTTTCCACAAGACCAGGAAGACGTGAACGCCACTTCCGCCTGATAATGATTCCGACTTGTCTTTGCTTGTTTCCATTTACCTTGATATCACGATACTTGATGACGAGGGAGATGTCAACCGGGACTGAGAGCTCCGTGCGTTGTGTAGGACGCACCAGCACTGCCAAGCCGCATAGCCGAGCACTTGATCGCCGTGGACGCTCGGGAACACATTCTAATGGTGGTAGACTACCGGAAAAACCACCGGTCGCTCGCAGCGCGGCACCATAACGATGCGACGAGCCTCCAAGAAACGTGATTAATCAAAGGAGGCGTTGATCGGCCTTTTGAAAGACGAGGAGTAATTGAGATTGGCAGATGCCGAACAACGACGCAAAAGTGGAAGCAACTGAATTCAACGGCATGCGAATTCTGGTTACCGGTGGCACCCGAGGTATTGGCGAAGCCATCGTTAACCGCTTAGCTCGAGGTGGTGGAAACGTAATCGCGACCGCCCGATCTGTTTCGCCGGTAACTCCCGCTGATCGTTTTGTTCAGGCGGATGTCAGTACTCCAGAAGGAATAGAGAAAGTTGTAAAGGCCGTCACGGATCGATTCAAAGGTCTCGACATCCTTGTCCACAACGTGGGTGGTTCGGCGGCCCGCGGCGGTGGCGCCTTAGCGCTGTCTGATGATGATTGGCAAGCTGCATTTGATACGAACCTCTTCGCTGCGGTTCGTCTCGATCGCGCCTTTCTGCCCTCGATGTTGGAGCAAGGATCAGGCGTGATCATTCACATTTCGTCAATTCAACGAACGTTGCCGCTGCACGACTCGACCCTGGCATATGCCGCAGCCAAAGCAGCGTTGACCAACTACAGCAAAGGCCTCTCAAAAGACGTCAGTCCCCGGGGTGTTCGCGTAAACTCAGTTGCGCCTGGCTACACTGAGACAGACGCGGCTGTGGGAATGGTCAACGAGATCGCGCAGCGAACCGGCATTAGCCCGGACGCCGCACGGCAACGCATTATGGATTCACTCGGCGGTATCCCTCTGGGGAGACCGAATCGGCCTGACGAAGTCGCTGAGCTGGTGGCGTTCCTGGCATCTGATCGCGCTTCTTCGATCACCGGCAGCGAATACGTCATCGACGGTGGCACAATTCCAACTGTGTAACCTTGAAGTGTCCAGCAGATTGCGGCACCGTCGATCAACAAAATCGTAGCAGGCATGAACGGAGATATTGCCGCAACATCAGGGAGCGCTCTGTTGCACGACGTGCGTGTGGGACTGTTGCATCTGCACCAGACACTGCTGGACATGGAGCGCAAGAGTTGCGAGACGACGCACGGCCGCGTAAATAGCGGAGATCTCTTGCAACTCGTCTTGAATCACGCACAATTTGCCTGGCTGCGGACCATTTCTGCTTTGGTGGTGCAAATCGATGAGATGCTCGACGCTGATGAACCGGCCAGCACCGGGGACATGCTTAGCTTGATTGCATCAACTCGCCAACTCTTCACGGCATCTGACAATAAAGAATTCAGCGACAAGTATCAGGCTGCCCTCCAGCAAGCGCCCGACGTCGTCATTGCGCATGCGGCTTTGATGAAGTTGCTTCGATCAAAGGGCTAAACGACGGGACAATTATGGCCGAAATGCCGAACGACGATGCAAGATCGCCACTGCCGGGAACCATTCCCAGTGAGATGTTTCCGGTTCTGACCTCCGCCCAACAATCTCGCATCCTCGCACACGGCCACCGTCGCACCGTGGAACCAAACGAGATCGTGGTCGAGCTTAATGAGCATGTAACCAAAATCTTCTCTGTAGTCAGCGGACAACTGCACGTGTTGCAGGTCGCAAATAATCAAGAGCACATCGTCGCCATTTGCAATCCGGGCATGTTCACGGGCGAACTAAATGTGCTCTCGGGCCGCCGCGGACTTGTGCGCATTCGCGCCGCGGAGAAATCAGAACTCGTCGAAACCGAGCGCGAGGCGTTGCAAGCTCTCGTCGAGACGGACAGCGAACTCAGCGATATTTTTCTGCGCGCTTTCATCCTGCGTCGCCTGGAATTGATTGCGCGTGAAGCCGGCGACATCGTTTTGATTGGCTCCAGTCATTTGCTTGACACTCTGCGCATCAAGGAGTTTCTAACTCGCAACTACCAACCATATTCTTACATCGATCTCGAGCATGACGCGGAAGTTCAGGAAGTGCTGGATCGCTTTTCTATCTCTCTCGACGATTTGCCCGTGCTGATCTGTCGCGGGACCGCCGTACTGCGCAACCCAACTAATAAAGAAATTACCAACTGCCTCGGATTCAACGAAGGAATCGATCAAGCGCATGTGCGCGATCTGATCATCGTTGGCGCCGGACCGGCTGGCCTGGCGGCGGCAGTCTATGCAGCCTCTGAGGGACTTGATGTTCTGGTGCTCGAATCAAATGCCCCCGGCGGTCAGGCGGGAGCCAGTTCGAAAATAGAAAACTATCTGGGCTTTCCTACCGGTATCTCGGGACACGAGCTGGCCGGCCGCGCTTACACGCAGGCGCAAAAGTTCGGCGCGGACATGCTGATTGCCAAGGACGCGAGAGGCTTGGCTTGTCATCGTCGGCCTTACGCGGTGTTGATCGGGGACGGACAGAGCGTTTCTGCTCGAACGGTGGTGATCGCCTCGGGCGCGCAATACCGCAGATTGCAGCTCGAAAATCTCGCGAAGTTTGAGGGTGCCGGCGTCTATTACGGGGCCACGCATCTGGAGGCGCAGTTGTGTGGCGGTGAAGAAGTAATTGTCGTGGGTGGTGGCAACTCCGCCGGTCAGGCGGCAGTCTTTCTGGCGCAAACCACGAGTCGAGTCCAAATGCTCATTCGATCTGACGGACTGGCTCGAACAATGTCGCGGTATCTAATCCGGCGCATTGAAGAGACGCCGAACATAGAAGTTCATAGCCACACTGAAGTCGTGGCGCTGGAAGGAAACGATCACCTTGCGCGCGTCACCTGGCGAAATAATCAAACTGGAGAGACTGAATCGCACGACATAGCCCATCTCTTTTCCATGACCGGCGCGGTGCCGAATTCTGCCTGGCTCAATGGTTGTGTAGCGTGCGATGAGGGTGGGTTTATCAAGACCGGATCAGATCTTTCGGCGGAAGATTTGGCGAAAGCCCGGTGGGCTGTTAAGCGTCCGCCGTATCTTCTCGAAACCAGTCTGCCCGGCGTATTCGCGGTCGGCGATATCCGCGGCGGAAACGTCAAACGAGTAGCGTCCGCTGTCGGCGAAGGTTCAATCGCGGTGTCGTTTGTGCATCGGGTACTCGCGGAATAGAGGGGAAAGTATGGCTGAAAGTAGTATACGTCTTCCCCGTTCCAAATTCTGAATAATTCGCCAAGCCCTGTTCAGACGGTCCAAGTATTGGTTAGGTGGATAAAACCCTCATGTCTCTTCTAACCGTGTAACCGTGAATCAGAAACTAGAATTTGATCTCCGACCAACCTTGGAAGTGTTGACATTCATAGCAACGACCTAGGCGAGCCTCAATTAGTTTTCTTAACTTTGGCCGTGGCAGGTGCTTTTGATCCGGCCCAAACACTTCAAGCCGATTAGGTTCAAACTCTGGGACACCGTATGTCGAAAATGCTTTTTGGTTCTTTTGATCATACGTGCCCTTGACGGACCCATCACGACCTTTTCGAGCAGCTTTACACGCTTCTTGAGTGCCCCAGAGGACAACTGTATAAATGCCCACGGTCTCCGCCGCTTTTGCCATTTCCAGCGTGATAACCCTGTCGCTTGGCAACGACATGACGGAGCCTATCGCATTACCTTCCGATATTTTATTGCGAAGCGATGTTGCTAGTGGCAGTGGATCAAGTTTCTTAAAGCGATTCCACTCACTTTGGAGGCCCATGGCCTCAAAGTGTCCCTCCTGATCGATGTCTACCCATTCAAAGTTGAGTTCGTTCTTAAACCAGCCGCAGACATCGTCTTTTCCGACTCCAGAAGGACCGACTACGAGAATAACTGGTGCAATGCTCATACGGGTCGGAATTGTACCACTCGATTAACACGAGCATTAGGACCAAAAAGTAGATCTTCGCTAGCTGTTCGTAGATTAGCGGATATGCGTTTTTTAGGAGTTTCTTCACCATCTTAATTTTGTCAGTGAAGTCTATTCTTCCGTCTCGGAACATCAGTGAACGAAATGGTAAGAACTGGTCGTAGTTTGGACTTAAATAATGCGATGCAATCACATTCTCCAATGCCTTTTCAACGAGGACTGCTCTCTGAATAATTTCTGAGCTTGTTAGGTGAGTGTAGCGCTCGTTTAGTTCTTCATATCGCTTAATGAATTCCTCAATCTTGCTCCGCGTCAGAAACCTCTGTGTCTACCACTTCTATCTTTTCGTCAGCCATCTTCGAACTCCCATAAGGGTGGGCAAGGGCACTCACCCAACGAAAAATCCAGAGACCGGCTTAGGGTTTTGCCCTAAGCTTTTCTCGTAAATATCGCATCACCTCATCGTCGGTCTCTTTTGGTTCTCCATACTTTAGGTCTTGAATGTATTCAATCATCTGAGCGAAATCATCTTCTCCGGTCCAAACTTTTCTACCAATGCGCTCACCAAATTCAATTAGTTTGTTCATATTCTCAAGGCTGATTTCACCCTTAATGCTGTACGACGGGTAATCGACCCGAACAGAAGCGTAATTGTTCCCGCGAGGCTTCCAGCGAATCTTGATGTGACCCATCGGGAATTGGCGCTGAACGCCATTCACCATCACCTTCATATATTCCGAGTCCATTAGCGCAACGCTAACTTGTGCTTACGAATTAGCCAACGAGATGAAATAACACGTACCAACAACACTACTCCTACCACCGAATTTCCAATACTAGAAAACCGTTGCGGAGGAAGCTCATTCACAGGATGATAGACGCCCGACTCGACGGCGACGTACAATAGACGTACATCGTGGGGCCTAAAACAGCCTAAATCGTCCTAAGCCATCCTAATTGACTTACGTCTTAAGTCCTTCACCCTGAGCGAGATCCCATTGATTTCAAACCACTTCTGCGATGCGGTAAGCGGCTCTGAAAAGGCCGGCGTCGGCGGTTCGATTCCGTCCCTGGCCACCAAATTTTCAAGCACTTACGCGTCGGTCGTCACCCGAAATACGTTCCAATACGTTCCAAAAACCTAATTTGCGTGCAGAGGCTTGTCTTGTTTCTGCGACTGCAGTCTCTCTCATCTCAGCATAACTACGTGCGTGAGCAGGCCAGTCGAAGGCTATCAGGTTGCGCCGAAGTCGACTGAGGTCGGCTCGGTTCGGAGAGAGCCGTTCGCAATGCAAATGTCGTGGGCTCGGGTCCAATCCGCTCCACCTAAACTCTCGTACTTTCAGTTGTTTTACGAGATGATTTTGAACCGTGCAGATTTTCATATGGCCAATATGTGGTCAATTTTTCCTCTACCGTTGCCACGCAGCGCAGCATTGAATCTTAAGAATAGACCCGACACCGAACTCGGCACGCGGAGGTCAAAGTTAAAATCAAGGTGACCTTTTGCGGCACGCCCGCAATTCAGCCCCTGCATAGGTTAACCCTTGAATGAATTCTCATCTCAGCCAGCCTACGCCTCTGTGGGTCTAACCCATTGGTATGCAATTATTACGTCCGTTATTATTCCTATCCAACGAGATATGAAAGCAACAAATCCTAGTTACCAAAGGAGCGCCTTCAGAGCTCTAGACAGGTTTGTCGACCAATATATGCATGCAATGAAGTCACCGGGGATGACCTTGGTACTAGCTGATCGTAGCGGAGTCCTGCGTACTTGTACCTACGGATCTCGTGATCTTGACGGTAAAGTGGCCGTGGATCCAGACGAACTGTTCCACATCGGCTCAATTGGCAAATCTCTTACCGCGATAGCGATCCTTCAATTAATGGATGAAGGTAAACTGGACCTAAGTACACCCCTCAGCTGTTACTTGCCATGGGCGAAAATCGAAACTCCGTATCAACCGATCACTATCCACCACCTGTTGACTCACACATCCGGATTGCCAAGAACGGTCCCGGTCTTCCTCTCAGACTCTAGGGCTAGGCACACGCCAGGATTTGCCCCTGGGAAATATTTCTATTATTCAAATTTAGGTTATGACCTGTTAGGCTATCTGATAAGCACACTCGATAGGCGCTCATATGCAGAATCTATCCAGAGACGTATTCTTGAACCATTGGGTATGCATTCTACTGCGCCTGGGATAACACCTGATACATATCACCGAACCATACCGAGCTATACTGTCGACCGGGTCGGTCTTTCTTACAATCGACATGGAACGCTCAGGCAAGCACCAGTGCTAATATGCACTAAAGCCTCAGCAAGTATTGCTTCCACTGCCGGCGACATGGGTATTTTTATCAACATGCTTCTTAACCGGGGAGAGGGTTTGAGAGAGCGGATTCTCTCCGAGCGCAGCTTTGGTTTGCTAGTGAATCCCTTTGTCAAAGCGGAAGGATTTGGTCCGACAGCTTGTTATGGTTACGGTCTTGCCATTGATCAAATGGACGAGCACAGGATTGCGCGACATACTGGGGGAACGGTTTCATTTATGTCATCCCTACAAGTTGATTTAGATGGCGGAATAGGTGTATTTGCCTCTATTAATTCTATGCAAGGATATCGCCCGGACCCTGTTACAAATTATGCGTTACGAGTGCTTCGCGCTCAACAGCAGGGGAATCCGGCATCGACGCCGCTTTTTACAAACCGTGGCGGAGTAATCGAGAACGCATCCGATTATGAGGGTTGTTTCACGTCATCCAGCGGAGAACAACTCGAGTTCCTTGCCGACGGCGATAGACTCTACTTAATGTATCAGAGCCATTTCTTACCAGTGGAGATCACGGCTGGATCCTGTTTTCTCGTTTCGCATCCCGACTTCGTCGATTGTTTGGTAACCTTCGTGCGAGAGAATGGAAGCGTCATCGAAGCATCATGCAGAGGTGAATGGTATATGCATGACGAGTACTCTGCGCTTCAAAGCTTTCCTGTCTGCGAAGAATTGACGCCCTTCGAAGGTCACTACCATAACGACAGTCCGTGGCTGGGGAGCCTCACAATAGCCCAGCGTAGAGGTAGGTTATGGCTCAACGGAATGATTCCCTTAGAGCCCATTCGCCTGAATGTATTCAGCTTGGCTGACATCCCCTATAATCCTGAGTGGATCCAATTCCTAGACGTGGTCGATCACCATTCAATGCACCTAAAGTTCTCTGGCGAAGACTACTGGCGCATCTGAGCGATTTGTAGGAACTACGTGACGGTAGACTCCAACGATAGACGGCAACCGTCCAACATACTTACTACTTCCTTGCGTAACTGGCGCAGGATATCAGGTAGGCTCGGATGGATCATCAATCTAAAATCTTTAATCAAGTCATAAGGATCAGTTCGAACGAAACCAGATGCGGCCATCTGCAAATGTGTTCTAGCATCCTCGGGCTCGAAGGCTCCGTCCTTTAGGATCGCCAAGAGCCAAAACTTCCACAAGCCGAACCACACAAAACAGGCTTGAATATACGTATTCAAGCCCAAGTTCTTTCCAGACCAGGGCGAGCAAACAAAAATCCTCGCGGCAGCAGGATCATTATTTGTCAGCTTCTCTTCAAGTTCATTAGTATCGAGTATTGCGTGAATCGTTTCGTGTATGAGAGCATCAGCGAACTTGCTCGTACCTACCGATGGAAGCTGTGAATTGATCATCACCGGCCTCCCGATACATAAGCGGGTGCTGCAAGAATGAAAACCGCGCGACCTTAGATCCTTGCGTAGCACCAGTGTTTTAGTGAATCCTTTGATAATGTCCGAGGCGACGGCGCTGACCTGCTCAATGCCTTCCAACGCTCTGGATGCCACGGTTAGTATTTTGTCTAATTCAGTTTCGTCAATACCATCTGAATCATATTTAACGTCAGGTAATTCGCCGATGGCATAGGGGCTAACATAGTCAACGGTGATGGTACCTACTTTAGGGCTGACGTAGATTTTATCGGGTTGCCACTTGTTTTCATTAGAATTTGGCGGGTCAAGATCATAATGCTCGCCTTTGGGAAAGTAATAATCACCAAGGGCGGTCCAAACACTGCGCTCGGCGCGATAGTTTATGCAGGTTCGATATTGCTCCGCCGCTATTGCATTTGAGAGAAAAATCCCGGCTCGCTCTGGGTCCGGTGAACCAAAACTCAATTCATAATATATTTGGGGCGCGGTTACCAAACGCACAAACGATTCATTACTAAGTTCGTTCAACTGCGACCTTAACGCCGCTCCAGATGAAGTATTAACGCCGATCTTAGATAAGACTGATCCAATTGTGGATCCAACTGTATCCAGATACGTACCCCGCAGGCGGTTGAGGACTTCAACATCGCTTGTCCAATTGAGCAATTCCGCTATATCCGCGATCATCACTTTTCGATCCTGCGTTACGACAATACCAAACAACTAGTGAGGTCGTTTGATTGAAGATGTTAACCACCGTTCTACCCATAGTAAGGAAAATCGGCAGTTTGGAGCAAAACACTTGAAGGCATGCCAAAACGCGACGAGCAATCGGTCTAAAACATGAAAGTCAAAGAGGAGACCTAACCTTTAAAGAACTCCTCGTTACTCTTAGGAGACCAAGACATTGAGAATGCGGGACGCGCAGGCTTAGCTGCTCTGGCTGGACGGGACGGTTGAGCTCTCCTCGCCCCGAAAGTAATCGGACGATAGTGTATGTGATGTCGCGCTTCCTTTATTGGACCTCCCCTAGCATCTTTCCTGAAGAAGACGCGATGGCCGTCTTTGTCGAGAATCCATCCATCGTGTGCCCAGCCCAAAAGCTCTCCGGCGTAAGAGTAGACGAGCTGTCCCTCATATAACCAAGCTACAGGTGTGCCATCATAAAGATAAAAATATTCTCCCTCGTAAAGATAACAAACTCGATTTCCCTCCGAATTATAGAACTCAATCAAATCCTTGGACCGAGTCATGTAGGTCACCTCCTCAGATTGTGCGATTGTTCGCGGGAAAAATCCCTGTTCAGCGAATGTCCTAGATCGACATGTTCCGCGAACTTTAATTATACAACAACTAAAAATCTTGAAGGAAAAGGAATCGCGGCCACTTCAATCGTTGCGTTTGTGCGCGACAGCAATCAGACGATCCGAGTCCAAACCGTATGCACTCCCAGTTAGATCGCCAAATAACCTAATATTGGAAAACCCCGCGTTAGTCAACATGGCTTGAAGTTCTACTCCAGAGTACATTACATGTTCATAGACAAAGTTTTTTATACTTCCTTCTTTAATAAGTATCCACTCGTTGCGATAGCGACTCCAATCCCTAGTAACGTCGTACCGATTGATTATTATGGTTCCGTCTTTTTCACAGCAAGAGGTGGTGCGCTGAAATCTTCTTGCTATAAGTTCTTTGGCGAGAATATCGATAAGCAAGGTTCCGTCAGAATCGAGGCTCTCATATACGTCCTTTAATACAAGCAAATCTTCTTCCTGGGTGTTGAAATACCCGAATGAAGTAAACATATTGATAACTAGAGAAAAAGCCCTTGGCCGCAGGTACTCGTTCATATTTGCTTCAGTAAACTCTATGTCAAAATCAAGCTCCGCCGCGCTGGTCCTTGCCTTGTGTAACAGAAAAGTAGATTGGTCTACACCTGTCACATCGATTCCTCGCCTTGCTAAGGCGATGGCGTGTCTGCCCGATCCACAGCAAAGATCCAGGACTCGACCCTCTTTGTATTCGACCAGAGACAGTATCTTTTCGACCTGTTTATCAGCTATACCCATGATTTCATCGGGAAACATATAAGGGTATAGCTCTATCCAGAAGGATTCGCTCTCTTTCGATTCGGCCATAATTATTTTCCTGGCGGTCTGGAATTCCGCAAAAAGCGCTTCCGAAACCGGCATCCAGCCTCAATATATCCTACTTTAATATGGAGTCTTGATAAGAGAATGTGTTGACTAAGCTCTCCAAATGGTAATAAAATATTTGAAGATTTCCTAACATCACCAATCGACCTTAAGGATGGCAAAAATGGCGACATCTGAGCGTATGATTCAACCCTCTGAAGTGCGCAACCGAGTTTCGTTGGCGCTCGAATCGGCTATTGACACCGAGTTGGCGTTGGACAGTCAGTATGATCCTGTTTCCTTCTCAAGGGTGGGCCACAGCAAGAGCAACACTACTACGGCAGCGTACCCGAATATCCCGGAAACCTCGTTTCATGTTGATGATGAAACGGTGAAGAGGCTTGCGGGACTTCTCTCTGGCTCTAAGTAGTTTAAGGTCCGCACCAATTTCGGATGAGAGACTAATGTTCACCCCCAAAAGTGGACGTCGCCGAATGCTGTTTAGAAGGTGCGGCTCGCGCAAGAACGGGAGTCAACAGGCAACTGGCCGCACCCTTTGCCCTAGAATCACACTGATTCTCTCTTAGTTGACTCCGCATGCCCATTTGAGCGTCAGCTTTTTTCTTTGTATATGAGCACAAGTCCGTGGGCGTGGTATCCCGAAAAAAGTAGCTGGTATAGGAAGCTCAATGGACTGATCCAAACGTGGGTTCCACATTCAATGTTGGGGCTCAATCGAACGGCAGTTGTTGAGTGTCTATCCGCGTCTGCTGAGTCACAAAATCAATGGTTGATTCATCCCTGTATTAATTCGCTCACCATGGATGATTGCACAAACCGACTTCAACGGGACTTTCAGCTAGCTGTTTGGGTTGCGAGCCATGAGGGTGTTGATTTGGGTCGGATCGTGATCCCTCAAGAGTTGTGGCTATGGTCACCCGATGGCGGAGCAGCGATTCCCGCGGGCTGCTATGAACTATCCGAACTTGGCGCCAAGGCGAGCAGGTATTCTTGGCCCTTGCCGGTTGCCTTGGACATCTGGTGTCGATCGTTAGGTTTTCCGGCTAGAGACAGTTGGGCCAAGCTGGAACCTGTGTCTAATGCTCTTAACTCACAACTCGAAAAAGAGAGCGCGTTCTTTATTCGGGCAATTCTAATAGCACAATCGCGTTTCAGCGACTGTTTCAAGTGGATAGAGTCTGTAACGCGTGTTGTAATACCTCTTTATCATGAAAAGCCATCCTCTCATGATCAGCCAACCAATTTTAGAAGTCGCACTTTCGGCAATTTGCCGGGCCTTGTTCAGTCCGACATATATGGAGGCGAGATTCAGATTCTTGAGTCATTGGTCCACGAGTCGGCGCATAATCACTTGGAGTTCGCGGACGCGGCTGGACCTCTGGTTGACTTGTCCGTTACGCACCTTTATCCCTCGCCTTTACGACCTGAACCGCGTCCGCTCAGAGGCATACTATTAGCCTATCATGCACTGGCTTATATGTGCGCCTTTTACACTGACGCTATCTGCCATGCAATAGATGAAACCTCGTTTTGTCTTTCCGAACTCGAGAGACTGAGGATTAGGCTAAAGCAGGCCGAAGATGTCATAAGCGAAAATGCATATGCCTTTACCAAAGGTGGAAGCGCGTTTATTGAAATGACGCGGGAGGTAGCTCGTTATGGCAGATGATGAAGGCCCGCTCCACTTCGTCCTAAAGGTTGTGTCAAGATGTAATCTCAATTGCTCTTATTGCTATGTCTACAATAAGGGTGATGAAACTTGGCGCGACCGCCCTGCAATAATGCCAACCGAGGTCTTCAAGGTAGCGGTCGAGCGCATCTTTCAGCATTGTCTGCGCTCTCGACAACCGACATTGAGCGTAGTGTTCCATGGAGGGGAACCGTGTCTTGCGGGGTCGACGCGATTTTCCGAGTGGTGCAGCTACATCGAGCAACGGCTCGGCGGGTTGACCCGTTTGCGGTTCTCTTTACAAACAAACGGCACTTTGTTAGATAAGGGCTGGATTGATGTTCTTTGTCGACATCAGGTCTCGGTCGGACTGAGTAGCGATGGCCCCAAAGAACTACACGATGTCTTTCGTGTAGATCATAAAGGACATGGATCCTATGACTTAGTCAAACGGGGGATTGATCTTTTAAAGGGCACTCCGATACCACTGGAAATATTATCCGTAATCCAGTTAGGAGCGGACGGCTTAAGGATTCATCATCACTTTCTTGACTTGGGAGTACGTCGTATCAATTATCTGTTTCCAGATTTCAGTCACGATACTATTGCGCCTGTCCTTCAGACGTTCGGCCCAACACCCTGTTCAGATTTTTTAATACCCATCTTTGAAGACTGGTGGAGAAATGACACCTTGGATACAAAGATAGGGATCTTCTGGAATATTGCTCGCCTCATTTTAGGCGGCCCCAGTCACACCGACGTTCTGGGAAATCAACCATTCAGATTCATCTTCATAGAGGCCGATGGGGCGATTGAAGGTTTAGACGTATTGAGGGTCTGCAGTAACGGTATGGCTAAGATGGGTCTTAATGTTCTATCGAATGACTTTTCGGACCTAAGGAACATAAGCGACCTTCACCAGGCCTCGATTTTTGAGGGAATGGATATGCCATCTGCGTGTCATCAATGTCCTGAAGCGACCACTTGCAGTGGCGGCTATCTTCCGCATCGTTACTCCTCGGTGCATGGCTTCGACATGCCATCGGTATGGTGTGCAGACATTCTGCGATTGTTTACTCACATTCGTGAGCGACTAGGTGTTTCTTGTAGTGACACTCAGCGTCGCCGGCAAGTGCTGGCGGACTTTGCCAGCAATTAGATACGGTCTGGGGCTTCACATATGATGATTGAGCGGATGTCTGAAGTACTCAACTGGCGGCTTGAAGATGACACTACCGATCGTGTTTACAATTCTTACATCGAGTTACTGGCAGAGACATTAGGAAAGTTGAGCGCGAGGATTCGCAAGGAAGATGCGATGCTTGGGGAGCGACTTGCAAGTCATGCAGCACAATCGAGTGACGAAGCACTGCTACGGGTACTGTCTGCTCCTGAAACAAGTTACCGATTGCTCTCTCCACGAGCTCATAAGCTGTGTGATGCAGCAGCGTTCATTGAACAAGTCTTTGAAGTAGAAGCTGCCCTTAGTGGCCAACGAATTCTATTTCACAACAAGACTTGGAGCGCACTTGGGGATCTTGCAATTTATCCTGATGGAACCATCTATCGCTTTCCTCAGATCGAAGCTTTCATGCCTCTCGATTTTGGCAGCGACCATGCTAGAGCGATTGATTTGACTGGCGAAGGTACAATTGCACAAAAGCCCAATCCCCCGTTTCGTAACTACGAGATTGAATTGCTTGTTAATTGGCTCCATCGGACGAGAGATGGAATCAAGGCTACGAGCGAGTCGGTTCTTGATTTCGTGGTGCGATTCACGCGAGTCTTGGTTCTTCAAAAAGATCCCATTGGTAGCGCGAGTTTTTCGTCCGGTTCCACGCGTCAGCATATTGGTCGGTCGTGTTTAGGTAATCCTCAAATCGCTGATGAGGCCGACATAGCAAATGCCATAGTCCATGAAAGTATTCATTCGCTCTTATATATGCAGGAGGTACAGAAGGCTTGGGTGTTCGATCCGGATCTTTTCATGCCAGTTCCACGGGTGGTATCTCCTTGGACCGGTAAAGCCCTAGCCCTTCGGCCATTTCTACAGGCTTGTTTCGTTTGGTATGGCTTGTTGCAGTTCTGGAGTCTTGCGCTTTCGGCCAACGCATTTTCAATTGATAGAGCGAGAACCTGGATTCTTCAATGCCTCGTTGGCTTCACTAAGGGTTCGCTTCTTGAACACATAGATGAACATAAGAAGTCGATTTCATCAGACGTTATGGAAGCAATTCAGGAAATGCAGTTAACTGTGACCGAAGCTTTCGGGTCCGTTGTTTAAGTCGCTGACGTCTTCACCACATATTTGATTAGACACAGGTGAGTTCTAAGAATGTAATGGAGCTGCTTCGCTGATAATCTGCGTTGACCCCTCAAAGATGTTCCGTCAAAATATGCGTCGCACTAACTTCGTGCAACACTCGCTCTCAGCCATTGTCGAGTTCAGGTTATATTTCGCGGCTCGTCTTCACTCGCGCTCAGAAGGGTAGCTGACCTGCCTGGACAGGCCATCCCCCGCCGCGGCTACTGCTTCACCGCTGATGTGAAGTTGGTGAAAGTCGAAGGCGTAAAGCGCACGGACCGTTCGGGCCCTGAGACCGAAGTAATAATCAAAGAGACCCTAAGCACAAAGAACCGGCCTATCGACTCGCTGGCGGTGCTGCCGTTCATCAACGCCGGCGCCGACCCGGAAGCCGAATACCTCTCGGATGGGATTACCGAGAGCATCATCCAGAACCTGTCGCAGCTCCCCGCTTTGCGTGTGATGGCGAGGAGCACTGTCTTCCGCTACAAAGGCCGTGATTCTGATCCGCAAGAGGGGGGGCGGGAGTTGGGTGTCCGCGCGGTCCTGCTGGGAAGAGTCGTGCAGTTGCGCGATCGGCTCAGCGTCCGGGCAGAGTTGGTCGATGTGGCCGATGGGTCGCAACTCTGGGGCAACCAGTACAGCCGCGACGCCTCTGACATCTTTGCCATTCAGGAGGACATCTCGTCCGCGATATCAAAGGAGCTACGATTAAGACTGACAGAGAAGGAGCGGGAGCGCTTAAGGAAACGCTACACGGAAAACACCGAGGCTTTCCATGCGTATCTCAAGGGACGCTACCACCTGAGCAAACGGACCGGGTCCGACTCAGAAAAGCCATCGAGCATTTCCGTGAGGCGATTGAATTGGATCCGACTTATGCACTGGCTTACGCCGGACTGGCAGACACATACACCTTGCTTGGATCAGCCGGTTACGACGCACCAAGCCCACGGGAAATGATCTCAAAGGCGAAGGCTGCGGCAGTCAAGGCACTGCCCACACCTCGTTGGCTTTCATCAAATTCCGTTTGGATTGGGATTGGGCCGGCGCCGAAAAAGAGTTTGCGCGTGCGATCGAACTCAATCCCGGCTCCACAGCTTCGCAGCACTGGTACGCTCTTTATTTAACTGCGATGAGCCGTCAGACCGAAGCCATGCGTGAGATCAGGCGGGCACAGGAGTTAGATCCACTTTCGCTGATCATCACTTCAGCGGCAGGTCGCGTTTATCACTTCGCAGGGCAATACGATCAAGCTCTGGAAGAGTACCGCAAGACTTTTGAGATGGATCCGAATTATGCCGAGGCACACTTCAATCTGGGATTAACGTACGCGCAGAAAGGAATGTATGAAGCGGCCATCGCTGAATTGCAGGAGGCGATCAAGCTTTCTGAGAATCGTACGGTTATGTTAGCGGTGCTTGGACATGTCTATTCGATGGCGGGAAAGCAGACCCAGGCGCGCAGTGTTCTAGAACAATTTAATGAGCTGTCGAGTGGGTGCTATGTCTCTTCTCTCGAGATAGCCATCGTTTACACCGGGCTGGGCGAGCAGGATCTGGCATTTGAAAGTTTCGAGAAGGCTTATCTGGAGCGCGCCGGAGCGCTGATTTATCTTAAGGTGGAGCCGCTATACGATAGTCTTCGTGAGGAACCGCGCTTTAACGATCTACTGCGGCGCCTGAACCTCGAGCCGTGATAACACCAGCCTGCCATCACGTTTATTCTCTACATCTCTGACTCGCAGCCCGCACGCGAAGCATGCAGCAGAGTGCGGCCGGCGCAAACTTGGCGACGTCCGAGTACGCGGTGGCGAAATGGAACGGGTATCTCTACGAATTGCTCTGCGATCAGCGACCCCTGCACTTCGCTCTTTGGCGCATTCACCGCGGCCAGAAATTTCTCAGTCGCTCTTCCAACATGTGAAACGGAATGTAGTCGGCTTGGCGGCCGGCGCGTCGCAGTGTCTCGACCATTCGCAGAGCGCCGTCGGCGTTGAAGCTGTGCACCATGATCGTCGCCGAGCGTTGCAGTTCTGGCTGTTCAGCCAGGAAGGAGGCGATCGCATAGCCGGTGCGTTCGTCATCGGGAGTATCTGATCCGTAATGCTCAGGCATCAGATCGTGATCGAGGAAGATCGAATCGTATGTGCGGGCTGACAACAGTTCCTTCGCCTCTTCGACTTCGCACGCAATGTCGATCTCGTCGCCTTTGAAGCGTTTATTGAACCAATCACAACGACGCTCGTCATCCTCCAACAGGAAGATGCGAATTGGGTGACGGCCAGCATGCGGACTCGCGAGGCCAAACTTGTGCTTTAATCGTTCAATGACACTCATCAGGATTGCAGAACTACTTTCAGAAGTATGACAGCAATGATCTAAAGCGGAATTATCACCGCTCGGCTTACCTTTGATATTTGAGTACCAATCCGCTGGTTCCAACCGCCCAGCCGTTTTTCTTGTCGATGAACAGAGCGTAGAGGTTCTGCTTCGTACCGCTCTCTTGTTCGATCCAGGTTTGCCCGCGGTTGCCGGAACGGAGAATCACGCCCCCGCGTCCGACGATCCAGCCTTCGTCTTCGCTGACGAATTGAACACTCAAGAGGGTGCCACGCGCAGGACTCTCGACTTTCGTCCACGTTCGGCCGCCATCGTCGGTTCGTAGGATTGTGCCTTTCTCTCCAACCGTCCAGCCTTGTCTTTCGTTGCGAAAATCGACGTGATAGAGCGTCACCGTAGTTTCCGACTTCTGCCTCTGCCAGGTTTCGCCGGCGTCTTCAGTGTGCAGAATGGCGCCGCCCGCGCCAACTATCCACCCGCGTTTCTCGTCAACAAAATCGATGTGAATCAATTCCTGATTCGTCGGCGCGTGCAGCACTTGCCAGGTCGCGCCGCCATCGCGCGTAATCGCGAGAATGCTGTTGACGATCTCGTCATTGCGGCTGGCCGAGCCAACAACCCAGCCACGTTTCTTTCCATTGAAGCGCAAGCTGTAAAGCTCAGGCGTCGCGCCGGCGAATTCTGACGCAACAAACTTGTGCGCCTCGCGCCACGAATGACCGCTGTCAGAGCTTTCGAAGATGCTGCCGCCGGCCAAAAGGAACCCGTTGTCTTTGTTCGTGAAGTAGATGTCGTTGATCGAATGGTCCACGCCCAGACGTCGTTCTACCCAGCTTGTTCCAGCGTCGTCAGTGTAAGCCAGGAAGCCGTCGTCGCCCGCGACCCAGCCACGTTTGGAATCTGTAAAGTAAACGGCATTGAGATCCTTGCCGCCGGAACTAACGTGACTGCTGGTCCATCCACTTTGCGCGTAAGCGACAATCGCCGCGGCGATCAGCGCACCACCGATGAATGCCAAAATGATTTTCTGTCTCATTGCGAATCAGAAGTTTTGCACATCAATTTAGAATAACAAAACGCGGTTACAGCTCTCGCAGTTTCGGGCTGCGTGCCGCCAGTGTCGCCACAAAAATCGCTATGATGACTCCGCCTGCTGCCAACGTGCGCTGCACGCCAAACCGCTGAGACGCGGCGCCCGCAATCAGGTTGCCGATTGGCATCGCGCCGATAAACGAAAGCATGAACATGCTCATTACCCGCCCGCGCATTTCGTCCGTCACCAGCTTTTGCAAGAGCGTGTTAGTAACTGCTACTGAACACACAATTCCAAAGCCCAGGGCAAACAGAAAGAAAAGCGACATTCCCAAATGTGTCGAAAGCGAAAACATGATTAGGCATAACGCGAACGCCAAATCACCCCCGAGCACAAACCAGCCTTTGCGACGGAAGTCGCCAAGATAGGCAAGAAACAATGCGCCAAACAGCGCTCCGGCTCCGGCGGTGCCCATCAAAACCGCCAGGCCGGTCTCGCCCAAATGAAACACGTCGCGCGCGAAAATGGGCGTCATGAAGATGTAAGGCGCGCCGAACAAACTCGTGACGGCCGAGATCATCAGCAGCATCGAAACGCGTGGACGTCCGGCAACATAACGAACGCCGGCAATCAGATCCCCGACAAAGACTCCTTTCTGTTTCACTGAACGGGCAAACTGACCATCCATTGCGCCGGGTCGATCGAATTTCACCATGAACATGGCCACGACGACGAAGACGAACGAGAGTGCGTTGGCAATGAAACAACCAGCGAGGCCGAACACCTTGAATCCGATCCCCGCGCCGACTGGCCCGAGAACTCTGGCCAGCTGAAACTGCGTCGAGTTCAAAGCGACGGCATTCGCTAGGTCTTCACGACCAACTAAATCAAAAACGAGCGCCATGTACGATGGACCAGCGAGTGCCATGCAACAGCCGGTCACGAACGACAGACAAAGGATCATCCAAATCTGCACCACGTGAGTTAGCACCAGCACGCCCAGCGTCAGCGCCGAGAGTCCTGCGATGGACTGCGTGTAAATCAGAAGCTTTCGTCGATCCAATAAATCTGCGAATACACCGCCCGCCAAAGTGAGAAGCATTCCCGGGGCCGTCGCCATGAACCCATCGAGACCAAGATAGAACGGCGAATTGGAGAGTTTCAGCACCAGCCATCCTTGCGCGACGGCTTGCATCCAGGTACCTGCATTGGAAAGAAATGCGCCCGACCAGAACAGACGAAAGTTGCGATGACGCAGCGCACGAAACATCTCGCTGAGGCCGCGGTCTCGTCTGTCCTGCATTTCAAAGCGGGTAGACATGAACAATCTTAATAACATTCGCGCTGGGCTTGCGCCAAACGGCTATGGGAGCGCGGACATGCCTGTACGCATTAAGCGCGAAGCTCGAAACGAATGTTTTGCCGCGCATTGATAGCCGTGGTTTAATTGCGCGAATCGATCTATGACGGGAGCAGAGAAGTGACCTACCTAACAAAAATTCCGTGTGCCGTTCTATCAATTGGTTTTGCTTTGACAGCAATGTCAGCTGTTTCGGTATCTGCTCAAACACCAACCCCAACGCCGACACCCGTACCCGTGGCTACGACCGCAGCTCCTGCCGCGAACCCGGCTGATGTTGCGACAATGGATGCGACTGTCGCGGCACTCTACGACGTTATTTCCGGACCTCCCGGTCCGCGCAATTGGGATCGCTTCCGATCGCTCTTCGCGCCCGGCGCGCGTTTGATCGCGAACGGGGTGAGGCCAACCGGCGAAATTGTTACGCGCGTAATGACGCCTGACGATTACGCTCAACGCAGTGGACCGTTCCTCGAGAAGAACGGATTCTTTGAGCGCGAGGTCTCGCGCCGCATCGAGAAGTTTGCGAACATTGCGCACCTGTTCAGCACGTACGAATCACGTCACGGAAAAGACGACGCCAAGCCGTTCGCGCGGGGCATCAACAGCATTCAGATGATGAATGATGGAAAGCGCTGGTGGATTCTAACGGTGTTCTGGCAAGCGGAGGATGAGAAGAATCCGCTGCCGGCGGAGTATTTGCGGACCCGTAACTAAATGTATCCCCAACTTTCAGAGGTTTTCATCATAGCCAAGACCCCAGACTCTGAGGAGTTCCCTCATACCAGCCGCGAACTGCCCAGTAAAATCGATCATTTGAAAGAACGAGAGAGTCCATGACAAGTGTTCATAATCACAAGGATGAAAGAGAATAGGAATGATCCTGTTCTCAAAGCGACGTTGTTCCAGGGCTTTCAAGAGTTCCCGTTTTACCCACATCGATTCGACAGACTGCGGTGACAGTACAACTGCGAACCAATCACATCGTTGTAATGCAGCGCCAATTTCGTCGTGCCACTGCTGAGCGCCCATGATGTTGGCCCGACTATACCAAACGGGCACGCCGTGTCGTCGTATTCGAGCGGCTAACATTTCAACAAAGTCCAAGTCTTGACTTGAGTGCGATAGAAAAACTTCGTGGGGGAGGGCAATCGCCATTTGTCCGTGGGATTCAGGCGGCGTCCTTTAGCACCTGTGCGAGTTGCTCCAGCTCGTGTTCATTTCCACCGTTTTCTTTGAAGCTAATTGACTGGAGATGATCAAAGATCCATGGTACGTCGTCTTGGCGCTCCCTAGGGTACCCAACAAAGACCGGTACTACACGTCTCCTAAATGGTTTTTGGCTTAATGCATAATCGATGTCTCGGCGCATGAATTCGGAGCTAAGTGCCCCTTCGGTAAGAAGTACAACCATTGCATCAGACTCTCTCAAGCCCTGCGCGATCTTATCGGCCCAGTTGTCTCCTGGCATGATTTCGCGTTTGTCATACCAGACATCCAAGCCGGAACGTTCTAGATAAGAAGCGATCTTCGAAGCAAGCACTTCGTCTTTACTTGAATGACTAATAAAAACTTTCATAAGCCGTTCCCTTGGTGTTGGATTATATTCTTTCGTAATAACTCCAACAATGTAAATAATCTTGCAAGATTAACCACGCCGCCATGCCGAAAGCGATCCGCCCGATCCGCCGTGACGTTCATTGACGATCTCTGCAAGGATGGCGAGCGCGACTTCTTCCGGTGAAACTGCGCCAATGTCCAGACCGATAGGCGCATGCACTCGGCTCAATTGTTCATCGGCAATTCCTTCTTCTCGTAGCTTATCAAGCACAATGTTCGTGCGTCGCTTGCTGCCAATCATCCCGATGTAATCCGGATTTGACGTTGCGGCGGCGCGCAAACAATCTTCATCCTGTTTGTGGCCGCGGGTGACGATCGCGACTGAGACGCCTCGCCCAGAGCCGATCGCATCGCGCATCGCATCGATCCAACTTGCTGCTGCAACCAATTCAATGCTCTGTTCAGTCGAGCCGGAAAATAAGTCGCGGGCGACGAATTCGGCGCGATCGTCGATGAGTGTCACGCGATAACCGACGTGCGCGGCCAACCGCGCGAGTGAAGCTCCGACATGGCCTGCGCCGGCGATCACCAGTCGCGGCTCAGCTTCAATTCGTTCGAACAGGATCAGTGAATCGGAAAGATGCTGTAGCTCAGGCGCGAAGTCAGCAACTTGGCTCGACTTCGCTTCGTCGCGAATGCCATGGAAGTTAACTGCTTCCCGAGCAACTGCACGATTCAAATCTCGATCGCCCAAGTCGCCGACGGATTCGCTGTCCTCTCGAATCAGCAACTTCGCGCCGGCGCGTAGTTGATCAGACGCAAGCACAGTCGCCAGCACGCCGCTTGCGCCGCTCTCAAGCAGCGCAGCGATCTGTTTGCCGTCGACGTGAGATTGTTGGTCTGAGGGTTTCAAACGAGTAATTTACTCGGAGGCGAGGGTTTGCCAAACGTCGATGAAGATGTCCATCGTGCCGCCGCACACCATGCCCTCCTCGCTGGCTTCGTCAGCAGTGAGCGAGAAGTGATGCAAAGCGGATCTGCCATTGCGCATCGCGTCGCGCGCTTCAGCCCAGACTTCGGCTTCGACGCAGCCGCCGCCGACGGTGCCGGCAGTTTCGCCGTTTTCAAAGAAGAGCATCTTCGCGCCGCGACGTTGCGGCGTCGAGCCCCGCGTGTGCGCCACCGTGGCAACGACGACGCGCTCGCCGCGCTGGTTTGCGTCGTCGATCAAGCGATAGAGATCTTGTTGAGCGACAGTTCCCATAATTGGAGTTGGAGCGCCGGTGAACCGCACGCAAGATGCGTGCGTTCCTACGGACTTGGTGTCGGCGTCGGGCTTGGCAGCGGCTGATTCTCCTGCACCTTTGTCTTTGCGTTTTCGATCGCCGCGCGGTCCGCAGCGTCCATCTTCTTCTGCAAGCGATCGATTTCCGCGTCAGACGTCGCGATCGCCTGTTGTAGACGGTCTTCACTCGTTTGTAATTGATCCAACTGCGTCTGGCCGCGCTGCTTCTCAGCTTCCAACTGCTTGCGCCTTTGCTCGCGCACCTCCTCAGGCCGCGTCGTTCCGTATCCTTGCGTCGCGCGTTCGATGTTCTCAGGCTTTAACGCAAAATCGACATCTTCGAGATGCGCCGCGAGGTCGGCTTTCTTCGCCTGCACATCGCGCAGTTCGGAACGGAGCTGGGCCGAACGTTGTTCCGCACGCGACAATCTTTCCAGATCGACCAGCGATTGCTGCGATTGCTCCATAGAATTTAGCTTGTCGTTTAGCTTGTCCACCTGATTCGAGAGCGTGCGAATCGTTCGCTTCATCGATTCAGGATCTTCGGATAATTGCTGGTTCGCATTGGCGTTGTTGTTGGTCGCACTGTTCTCGTCACCGGAAGCGTTCGAGTTCGCATTCTCGTTTGTCGTCGGTTGATAAATATCAGGGTTAGTGATGCGCGGAGCAGACGAACGGCGTCTTCGCTTCTTCCTTTGTGCACTCGAGTCGACAATCAGAAACCCGAGCACAAGTAAGAGCGCGGCCGCTATGACGAAAAGTTTTCGAATTGAATATCTCGACATCACAAACCTCCTCAGCAAATTGAGGGATGCTGTCACAACGGCCGGGGATGCTTCACTAGCCTGCCTGAATCTGAAAGCTAATTGCCATCGCGCGCACCGACTGCGTCAGCGCATCGACACGAATCACGTCCGCTCCGGCTTCGGCAAACGCGCGCACGTTCTCGAGCGTAATGTTGCCCGATACTTCAATCGCAATCGAATTTGAAAGCTCACGCGCCTTACCAATCCGCCCCTGCGCTTGAGTCTCGTCCAAATCGCGGAGCACCAGGACGTTCGCGCCGCTCCCAATTGCTTCCTCAATTTCGCGCTCGTTCGTTGCCTCAACTGCGATGCGGTGGATGTGACCGACCTTTTCTCGCGCGCTTTTGACAGCCGCGGCAATCCCTCCGGCGATCGCCGCATGGTTTGATTTGATGCAAACTCCATCGTCCAAACCGTAGCGGTGATTAATCCCGCCGCCCAAAAGCACCGCATACTTTTCCAGCATTCGCAATCCGGGCGTCGTCTTTCGCGTGTCGGCGATCTTCGCGTCCGTTCCCTCGACCGCGCGGACATATTGACGAGTTAAGGTTGCAACGCCTGACAAATGTTGAAGCAGATTCAGAGCCACGCGCTCGCCGGCGAGTAGCACGTCAGCAAATCCCGCCGTGCGTGCGATCACTTTGCCGGGCTCAACTTCCTCGCCGTCGCCGGTGAATGCTTCGAGTTGTAGCTGTGGATCGAGCGTCACGAAAACCTCTTCCGCGGCCTCAAGTCCGGCGACAACCATCTTTTCAGCGGCGACGAACCGGCCTTTCGCGCGCGCGTTGCGCATCAAAACGGATTGCGTGGTGATGTCACCGCGGCCCAGATCTTCACGCAGAAATAATCCAATGCTCGAATAGAGCGCGCCTTCGTCAAGCCAGTTCACGATAGCGCCTCCGTCATCTGATCGAGAGCTGCAGTTCGCTGACCGATATCTGCGACGCGCGCTTGCAACTCTGAAACCTTTTCGGCGGGCGCACGCGAAACAAAATCGGCGTTGCCGAGTTGGGCTTGCAGCTTCTCGGCTTCCTTCTGAAGCTTCTCTTTCTCGCGCGCCAACCGCGCCCGTTCCTGCGCAAAATCGATTAAGCCTTCGAGCGGCACTGCAACTTCAGCTCCTCCGCTGAGCACCGCGCGCGCCGCGGCTTTCGGCATTTGCGCATTCCCGTCAATCGAGACTTCCGCGCGCGTGAGACGCGCAATCTGATCGACGCTGGCCGTAAACACTTTCTGCAGATCAGATTTGGCGGCAATCATCACTTGAATTCGATCGCCCGGTTTAATGTTCATCTCAGAGCGAATGTTCCGCACCCGCGAAATCAAATCGATCACCGCCTGCATCTCCGCTTCGGTGGCTTCATCAATTAACAAGATATCGCTCTGCGGATAAGCTGCCAGCATGATTGAGGGCTCTGCACCCGCATACGCTTTGTGCAAGAGTTCCGAGTGACTTACCGGAAGCCGCTGCCAAAGTTCCTCAGTCAAGTAAGGCATAAATGGATGAAGCAGTCGCAGCGATTGTTCGAGAATCGTAATCAAACGCGCGCGTGCGATTGTTCTTTCGGCTGAGTCAACTTCGGCGGTGACCGTTGATTTCGAAAGCTCAATGTACCAATCACAGAAGTCATCCCAGAAAAAGTGATAAAGCGTCTGCACAACGCCGTGAAATTCGTATTGCTCAAGCCCTGCATTCACCTCGCGCGCAGTTTTGTTCAGCCGCGAGAGAATCCAGCGATCGTGGAGCGGAAGGTTCGCGGGATCCTCAAATGGATCTCCGGCCGACTCCACTCCTTCTGCATTCAACAGACAAAAGCGCGCTGCGTTCCAAATTTTGTTTGCGAAGTTGCGATAAGACTCAACCTGCTTCTCGCTCCAGCGAGTGTCAGTCGAGCCGACCGAAGCCAGTGTCAGGCGCGTCGCGTCAACGCCATACTTGTCGAAAACTTCCAGCGGATTGATGCCGTTGGCTTTTGTCTTGGACATGCGCTGGCCGTGTTTGTCGAGCACGGTGCCGGTCACATACACGTCGTCGAATGGTTCACCGCCAATGAATTTCAGGCCCGTCATCACCATGCGCGACACCCACAAAAAGATAATGTCGCGCGCGGTGATCAGCACCGATGACGGATAGAACGTCTTCAAATCATCCGTTTCATTCGGCCAACCTAAGGTGGAAAAAGGCCAGAGCGCAGAAGAGAACCAGGTGTCGAGCACGTCTTGGTCCTGCGTCAATTCGTTCGTGCCGGCCGCGACTTCGGCTTCTTCGCGCGAGCGCGCCACGATTGTCTGGCCGTCTTCGGTGTACCACGCGGGGATCTGATGGCCCCACCAAAGCTGTCGCGAGATGGTCCAGTCGCGCAGATTCTCGAGCCAATCCGAGTAAACCTTTTCGTACGGAACTTCAGGAACAAACTTCGGTTTGTGATCGGCGCGCAACTTTGCCAACGCCGCATCGCGCAATCGATCCATGCGACAGAACCACTGCGTCGAGATCAAAGGCTCGAGCACAGTCTTGCAGCGTTCGCATTTCGAGATGGCGTTTTCGTAATCGTCAACTTTCTCGATCAGGCCAAGCGCATCAAGTTTCTCGATCACCAGATCGCGTGCTTTGTATCGATCGAGTCCGGCGAAGTCCGCGCCGGCAGCCTCAGTCATGCGGCCGAATTTGTCGATCACGGAAATCTGTTCAAGGTTGTGGCGCAATCCGGCTTCGTAATCGTTCGGATCGTGGGCCGGCGTGACCTTCACCGCGCCGGTGCCGAATTCCGATTCGACAAAATCATCAGCGACGATTGGAATCTCGCGATTCACGAGCGGCAGGATCAAAGTCTGACCCAACACGCTGCGATAACGTTCATCCTCCGGGTGAACCATCACTGCGGTGTCGCCCAACATGGTCTCGGGCCGCGTCGTCGCGACGGTGATGGCGCCGCCGCCGTCTTTGAATGGATAACGAAGATAATAAAGCTTGCCTTTCTGCGGCTCGCGCAGCACTTCCAAATCGGAGAGTACAGTCTGATCGTTCGGACACCAATTTACGATTCGATTGCCGCGATAAATCATTCCTTCGTCATACAAACGTACGAAGGCTTCGCGCACCGCGCGCGACATGCTCTCGTCCATTGTGAAACGGAAGCGCGACCAATCGACGGATGCGCCTTCACGCCGAAGCTGATTCAGAATCTGCCCGCCGTATTCCTCTTTCCACGCCCACACCCGCTCGACAAACTTCTCCCGGCCGAGATCGTGTCGCGACAATCCTTCTTTTTTCAGTTGACGCGTCACCATCAACTGGGTCGAGATTCCCGCATGGTCCATTCCCGGCAACCAAAGTGCGCGCCAACCGGCCATCCGCTTCCAGCGCGTGAGCGCGTCCATCATTGTGTGCTGCAACGCATGGCCCATGTGCAGCGAACCCGTCACGTTCGGAGGTGGAATAACAATCGTGTAGACCGGCGCCGCCGGGTCCTGGTTGATTTCGGGCGTGAAGTAACCGCGCTCTTCCCAGCGTGCATAATGCGAGGCTTCGGCTTCCTTCGGGTCGTAGGTTTTAGGGATATCGATCATCTGTTCGCGCGTTTGATAGACGTTTCGGGTATCGCGGCGATTAGTGCGCGCAAAGCCTGATTGACCGCTTCAGAGGTTGGGAACACCTCTGCGACGTCCGCATCAACCATTACCACCAGAGGCTCTTCTACCGCGATTTTTGCGAATCGATTCGGACGAGACTTCCCGTAGTCGATTTTGTATTCCTTTCGGATATCTTCGCCTCTGTGATTCGACCTAGTGTTTTTTTTCTCTTTCTTCATACTCTTTTCGCTCATTTCGAGTTGCCGCTCGAGCACTAAATATCCTGACGGTTCCTGCCTGTCGCTCAGTGAAGAACACAAACGGCAGGCGACTCAGCAACGAATGGCCAACTGCGATTTCGCGACGCTCCTCGACTGAATGGTCAGGATCGTCGACGATTCGGGCTAGGGGATCCCGGAATACCGTTGCCGCTTCGTCAAAACTTACTTTGTGTTTCTTGAGATTCGACGCTGCCTTGCTGGCATTCCATTCGAATCGCATTGATTGATTATAGCTGAGGCGGTGTAAGGAGCGCAGCATGACTGGGTCCGAAACAAAAAAAGGCGGGCAAGTCGCCCGCCTCTAAACGATCCTCTTGGTTGAGGATCACTTCTGCTCGTCGAGCTTTTTCTTGATCAGCAACTCTGATAATTCCGGCACGACTTCCCAGGCGATTTCGCGGACGACTCTGTCGGACATTTGTTCGACCACGCGACGCGCGATTGCCTCGATTGCTTCATCCGGCAAAGTTCCAACCGAAGCAGCGTCGTGATGTGCAACAGGCGCGTCCGGCGCGATTGCGGCTACATCTGATTCCGGCGCCGACGGCTTCGGCAAAACCGCAACGGCCTCTGTCTCAGTCGTGGTTTCGGCGGCGATCAAACCCGCATGAGCGTGCGGCGCCGGTGCGGAAATCTCGCTGACCGCCGACGGTAGGGGTGCGCCAAAATCCAAATCGAGAGACAGATCATCGCTTATCGTCTCTTCGAAAGCGTCATCGAGTTCGAGCAGCCAATCGTCTGCACTCAGGACCGGTTCAACCGGCGGTGTGAAGATCTCAGTCGTCTCCGCGAACTGCGAATATTGCGGTTCTTCAGTTTCGACTGCCGCAGGCGTTGCCACTTCAGCAGGGTAATCTACCGGCTCAAACTCGACCGTATCTTGAAACTCCGGCTCCGCGAATGTTTGGCGAGGCGCTGAATCTATCGGCTCAAACTCGATCTTGTCTTGAACCTGCGCGTCCTGTTGCGGCGACACTTCGTCGGGTTCGTCGGTAATGCGTTCGAGCTTCTTCGTGTCCGCAGTCTGAAGCTCCATGTCGGCTACGCATGTCGATCCCGCTGGTTCATCTGATTCAGGCTGATCCATTACCGGCGCTTCGACCAGAACAGTGACATTCGGCTCGGCCGATAATTCCTCATGCGTGTCGGGCGTCGCTTCGACGACACTCACCTGCGGCTGCGATAAGCCGAGCGTTGAATGATCGTCCGGAGACTTTTCATGCGCGGGCGCGTCGTTGCCAAGCAACGAACCGACTCGGCTCACCAGGTCGCGAATTGATTGGAAAGGTTTGCTCACCACGTCATCGGCGCCGGCGGCTCTGGCCTGTGCTTCATCGAAAGGCTCGAACGAACTGATTAAGAGAACGACGGGTATGGTTGAGAAGCGGTCGTCTCGTTTGATGATCTGACAAAGCTCAAAACCACCCATCTCGGGCATTGAGGCATCGGCGAGCACCACGTCAGGCATGGGGAATTGCTCTAGTTCACTCAAGGCGGCGCGACCATCGCCGACGGTGGTGACCTTCATGCCTTCATCCGAAAAAGTGAGGTCAATCACTTTTTGGATTGCGGCCGAATCGTCCGCCAGTAATAAATTTTTCCCCTTGAGCACTTCTTACCACCCCTACTTGCAACCTAACACCCGCGAGAAAATCGCGTCAAGAGTTTTGTTCTCGGAGGAGTCTCAGGAACCTTCGCTGGCACTCGCTGCCTGCTCCGAACTCCGTTCGTCAGAGTCTTCGGTGCGACGGCGAGGATAAGGATCGGCGGCTCGACGACGGGGAATTGATTCGGAACGGCGCTCGTCACGCATCTGCGCAGTTAGGCCACGAATGCCGTGTTTGTCCAGCAAATGACGCAACGATCGCACGGACATCTTAAGGAGATCGGCCGCGTTAGTCTGGTTACCATCAGTCCGCTTCAGCGCTTCGAGCACGTAACTCTTCTCAAGTTGATCGAGGTGCGCCGTCAGGTTGATACCTTCGGCCGGCAACTCCAGGTCGGAACTGATTCGAGTCTGGCTGTAATTCGTAATCTGTTCCGGCAGACGCTCCGGCTGAACCATCTCGGTTCGTTCGAGCGCGACCGCGCGTTCGATCGTATGTTCCAGTTCGCGTACGTTGCCGGGCCATGAATATGCCTCGAGCAGGCGCATCGCCGGCCCGCTGATCGAGATCGAGCGGCCCGTCTGCTCGCAATATTTCTTGATGAAGTGCTCCGCGAGTTCCGCGATGTCCTCACCGCGTTCGCGCAACGGCGGCAGCTCCATGGGGATCACCGAGACGCGATAGAACAAGTCTTCGCGGAACGTTCCTTCTTTGACGAGCGCCGCGAGGTTGCGATTCGTCGCCGCAATGACCCGCGTGTTCACCTCAGTCTCTTCGTGCGCGCCGACGGGACGGACCTTTCGCTCCTGAAGCACGCGCAGAAGTTTTACTTGCATCGCCGCGGACATTTCGCCGATCTCATCGAGAAAGATCGTTCCTTGTTCAGCCGCCTCGAACAAACCTTTTCGATTTGCGGTTGCGCCGGTGAACGAACCCTTCACGTAACCGAACAGCTCCGATTCCAAAAGCGTCTCGGTGAAAGCGCCGCAGTTGACCGACACAAAAGGTTTCTGGGCGCGCGGACTAAGATCGTGAATCGCGCGGGCGACCAATTCCTTGCCGGTGCCGGATTCGCCGGTGATGAGGACGGTTGATTGAACCTGCGCGACTGTCTCGATCATTTGATAGACAGCCTGCATGCGATCGGATCGACCGACGATGTTATTGAGTTGACCGCGGGCGCGCTGGCCCTTGATCAGCGCTTCGTTTTCAACTTGCAGCGCCTGCTTCTCTTTGACGATGGAGATTTTTTGGAGAGCGCGCGCGACTTTTTCTTTCAGCAGATCGTTGTCGAACGGCTTGTGAACAAAATCGAACGCTCCGAGGAGAAATGCTTCATGCGCCGTCTGCTCGTTGGCAAACGCGGTCATCATGATGACCTCGATTTCCGGATGCAGCTCGCGCGCCGCGCGTAAGAGGTCGATGCCGCCCATATCCGGCATCTTTACATCGGAAATAATTACGTCGGCGGGCTGCTCGCGCAGCATGGACATCGCCTTGCGGCCATTCTCAGCCACACGGATCGCATGGCCATCACGCTGAAACAGATGCGTCAAGAACTGGCGCATGCTCAACTCGTCATCAACAATCAGTAATCTGGCCATATATCAGCTGGTCACGGGTAACTCGATCGAAATTGTAGTTCCGGCTCCCTCTCGGCTGTGAACGTTGATTGTACCACTATGGTCGCGAATAATTTGATAGACAATTGAAAGCCCGAGACCGGTCCCGCCGGTCGTTGAAGTGAACGGTTCGAACAAATGCTCGACCTGCTCGGGCGTCATGCCATAGCCTTCGTCCGTGAACGAGATGCGGAGGCGATTGCCATTCGCCTGCTGCAACGAAACGCGAAACGCGCCGCCGTGGGGCATCGCCTTCAGAGCATTCCGCGCGATGTTCCAAAAGACTTGCTTGAGTTGCTCCGGATCGCCCGAGACGATCGCCGGACGTTCAGGCAAGTCTTCCTCGAGTACATGCCCGTCGATGATTTCGTCGCTGTTGCGCAGCAGCTTAAACGTGTCGGCGATGAGCGCTTTGATATCGACATTCTTCAATTCAGCCGGGCGCGGCCGCGCGTAGTTCAGATAATCGGCGACGATTTTATTCAAACGATCAGATTCACGCAGAATGATTTCCATCAATTGCGCCTGCTCTGTGTCGCCATCCATTTCGGCGTGCAGCATCTGAATCGATCCCCGCATCGCGGCGAGCGGATTCCTGATCTCATGTGCAATCGACGCGGCCATGCGGCCGACCGCAGCCAGGCGATCCTGGCGGCGCGAAGTTTCTTCCAAAGCGCGCACGTCGGTGAGATCCTGAAACGTGATCACCATGCCGCTCGTTTCCCCTGCTTCAGCAAACAACGGCGCGATCGTGAATCCCAGCCGCAAAGCCAGACCGTTCGGCGTCAAACAGTCGGCCTGAAAACGCGGGCTGACTTTTCCCGTCGCAGCTGCATTCATCGAGTCGTGGATTTGTCGCGACATGTCGCCAAAGAACATCGACGCATCGTGCCCGCGCACTTCCGAAACGCGGTACCCGGTGATTTCCTCAGCGGCCGCATTGAAAGTGTAGATGCGGCCTTGCAGATCGGTGGTGGCCACTCCCGATCGAATCGATTCGACGATGCGCTCATGCAGAGCGCGAAGATCGGCCAGCGAACGCGTGGCCGCGGCGAGTTGTACATCCGAAACTGCTTGCCGGTGCGCGAGCTTTGCCGCCAACAATCCGACGACCAGAAACGACACGTCTGACAGGCCCACCGTCTGAATGGCGTTCGCCATTGCTTCGCTCGACATCCCGCGGGTGTTGGTTAACAAGGCGCAAGCGGTAAATGCCGCGGCGCTCCCAATGGAAGTGATCATCGTGTCGCGCGACTCGAGGAAAAATCCGGCGACGGCAATGATGACGATGTAAAGCGCGGCGTAAGGCGATGCGGCGATTCCGGTGATCCAGACGAGCCAGCTGACCAGCAACACATCAAAAAAGAATTGCAGGCGTGCTTGAGCAAGAAAATTCTTCCACGTCAGTCGTGCGATGCTGTAGAGAACAGTGATTCCTATGACCGTGAGGACCAGAGGAGCGGTCGAGCTGCCGGGTCTAATGAAGACTACGCCGGGCGCGATTGATTTCCACGCCGTGCCAATCAGAAACAGAACGATGACCGCGGCCGCCCTGCCGATGATCAGCCACCAGAGGCGCCGGCCGAGTATTGATTGCAATTCGTCGTGGCGATCATTCGCCATGTAGAAAGCGTACCATAGAATGGGATAGCGAAACCGAGTGATGGTATTAGCCTATTTAGCTTTTTCTCTGCGTAGTCTCCGTGTCCTCTGCGTCTCTGCAGTGAATAAGCGCGTAAATAGGTTCACCGCAAAGAGGCAGAGAACGCCGAGGAGGCGCAGAGAATTTCAAATTAGGCCTATCCGAGTGATTCAGCCTCGCATTGTAAAACTCACGCTACGATGGTATTTGAGAATCACCCGAAAGGAAGGACCCCTATGTCCCGAGCTTTGCTGGCTTTGATTTTCATCTTTGCGTTGTCCAATCTTTCGACCGATTCGTTTGGTCAGAAGGGAAGTGTGCGTACACAAAATCGCCGCGCGCTGGTTGAGATGGAACACGCGTTCGCGAAAGCTGCGGCCACCAAAGGAACGCGCGCTGCGTTTCTCGAGTTCCTGGCTGACGACGGAATTATTTTTCAGCCGGCGCCGGTAAACGGAAAGAAATATTGGACCGAGCGCCAGCCGCGCAAAGGCTTGTTGAGTTGGGAACCTGCGTTCGCGGACGTTTCGCGCGCGGGCGATCTCGGTTACACAACCGGCCCGTGGGAGTTTCGTCCGAACGGGCCGGATGATAAACCTGTCGCGTTTGGCCAGTACTTTACGATTTGGAAAAAGCAAAGCGATGGTTCATGGAAAGCTGTTTTGGATCGTGGAGTCTCGAGCGACAAAGCGATTGCCAGTGAGGGCGTCAAGTTTCCTCTGCACGACGAAGACACCAGCAAAGCGACTGTCGATCGTGAGCAGGGAAAGGCCGCGTTGTTGGACCAGGAACGAAAGTTTTCGCAAGCCTCCGCGCTCAACGCCTACACCGCGTTTGACCTTTATCTCGCCGATGACGCGCGACTCTTGCGAGAAAATGCTGCGCCCACGGTTGGCAAGTCAGCGGCGGCAAAGTTACTGCCTTCTGCCGGCCGGGCACTAACATGGACGCCGGCGATGTGCGACATCTCGCAATCAGGCGATCTCGGTTACACGTACGGAGCGTTTGAACTCAATACTCGTGGCGTCACGTTGCAGCGCGGTAGTTACGTCAGAGTTTGGAAGAAAGTCGGCGGTAATTGGAAAGTCGTTGTCGATGTGATGAGTCCCGATCCGCGGCCTTAGTTTTCAAAGTGTCAATGATTAAAAAAGCAGCCCAGCGGTTTCGGCCATGGACTGCTTTTTTTTCTGGGCACGTGATCGCGATGTATTTTAACTCGGCAGACCGGTGGCGTTCGCGCCGGGAGGAACAAAATTCGCGGCGCCCTCGCGCACGTCCGGGTTGAAACTCCCGACGCCATCGAGTGCCAGCTCGCTAATCTCGCTGAGCCGCGAACGCAGTCGTTTGTTCTCCATATTCAGCAAATGTTTCGACTTGATCACTTCGTAATGCTCGAGCGCGCGGCTGACCGTTAGACGCAGGTCGTCGTTATTCCACGGCTTGGTTATATATCGATACACGAGTCCGCAGTTGATCGATTCGATTAGTGCTTCGACATCCGTGTAGCCGGTCAACAGAATCTTGACCATCTGCGGCCGCACGTCGACGGTTTTCTTCATCAACTCGATCCCCGTCATGTCGGGCATCCGTTGATCGGAAATCAAGAGCGCAACGTTATGTTGCTGTAACAGCGTGAGCGCTTCCGGTCCTGATTCCGCAGTTACCACCTCGTACTCCTGCCGAAACAATCTGAGCAGCGTGCGCAAATTCGCCGGCTCGTCATCAACGATCATTATTTTGTAAGTCATTAGTTCATCCTCTCTGTGTGAAGTTAATTTTCGAGACCGGTGGCTTCTTCGGCATCAACCGGTAAGGTGATGGTGAAAGTTGTGCCCGATCCCGAATTGCTTTCAACGCGAATCGTGCCGCCATGTTGCTCGACGATGCCGTGCGAGATCGAAAGACCCAGCCCGGTGCCTTCGCCGATCGGTTTAGTCGTAAAGAATGGGTCGAAGACGTGCTTTACATGCTCTGACGAAATTCCTTTGCCTGTGTCCGAGACTGAAACTGTCACTTTCGCGCCGTCGCAGCGAGTCTTAATCTTCACCTCGCCGCGATTTTTTCCGATCGCTTGCGCAGCATTGACCAGCAAATTCATCCAGACCTGATTCAACTGCGCCGCGAAACAGTTAATCGGCGGCAGCTCGCCATAATCACGCGCGAGTGTGATGTTGCCGGCCTTGTAATAGATTGACAGCAAACGCAGCGTCGCCTCGATTCCTTCGTTGAGATCGACGCGCTTGATCTCTGCTTCATCGAGCCGTGAAAACAGGCGCAGGTTTTTGATCACGTCACGAATGCGCTCAGCACCCAGGGAACAATCAGCGAGAATTGAATCGAGATCGTTTACGAGGTTGTCGTAATCGATTTGCTTTTTGATCTCACTAATCTGGATTGCGAGGTCGGCAGGCAAAGCCAGTTGGTCGTATGCCTGGAGGAATCGTTCCAGGGCTGCGACGTGCTTTCGCAACACATCGACGTTGCTATAGATGAAGCCGGCGGGATTGTTGATTTCGTGGGCCACGCCCGCCGCCATCAATCCGAGCGAGGCCATCTTTTCTGACTGAACAATCTGCGCCTGCAAGCGTTGCAACGCAGCTTGTTGCCGCGCCAGTTCGGTATTGCGAATTTCAAGCTCGCGCTTATAGCGCCGCGCGTTGCGTAGTAACAGACGCCGTTCGAGTGCGCGATGCACGGAAGCGGAAAGCACGTCGAGATCGCAAGGCTTCAGCAGGTAATCAGACGCGCCCATGCGAATCGCGTCGATGACGCGTTGCGTGCGATCGACGCCCGAGATCATGATCACGGCAGTCTCCGGATAGCGCTCAACGATCTTCCGTAGCAGTTCGATCCCGCCCAGGCCCGGCATCTGAATGTCGGAAAGCATAAGCGCGAACGGCTCGCGCGCGAGAATCGCGAGAGCCTCCTGGGCATTCCTCGCCGTCTCGCATGAGTAGGTTTCGTTCAGATACGACGCGAAGAGGTTAAGCACTGCCTCGTCGTCGTCGACGATCAAAATCCGACGATCGTGTTCCTCGGCGTACTCAGGGTCGATTGACGACTGATTGATCGGCGACGTCCCGTAGGTTGGTTCCGCTCGGGGCGCTTCTGAGTTCAGGTTCATCGTTGTTAGAGGAGGGGATTTCGGCAGTTGGCTTACTTGGCGGAAGAGAAGACCTTGGCAGGATCGATGCGCAACGAGGCGCGCGTGGCGAGCGGAGGCAGACCTGTGTTGCCGCGATAAAATTCAATATGCGAGTGCCTGTAAAGCGGCGAGGAACCACCCGGCCCGCCGAGGTTGCCGATGCGAACTCGATCGCCTTCGTCACTGATTTGAAAATCGTTTACGTGAAAGACCGCCAAGGTCACATCAGTGAAGTTTCCCAACTTTGGGTAATAGAACGTCACCACAGCATCTGTCGGCGAAGGTTGCGGACTGTGGCTGACAAAACCTGCCGGAACATAGAGCGGCGAATCTCCGGTGCCGTCGGGACTGCCGTACAAATGCATCGCGAACGAAAGATGCCCGCGTCTTTGAATACCATCGTCGCCGTAGACGTCGCCGCGATAGAGTGGATAACTCGCGGCCAGCCCGGCCGGCTCAAATCCATTTCCGCCGGCGACCGCGTTTGGCCCGCCAAAGATGCTCGCCAACAGTTTGTCGCATGCGGCCATATCGGCTGTGTAGTCACGCACGGTCGCGTTCGCAGGCAAAGCTTTCAGATTCAGTGTGTGAGCGTACTTAATTTCTGAGTCGTTCGGCGCCTCTCCGACAGTCCACGTCTTCGTGAAGCCTTCGAGGTTCGTCATCCAGGTTTGCGTGACTGACTTGATGCCCTCGCGGCCATAATTGAAGGTCACGCTTCGTCCCGTAGCATCGACCACGCCATGCAGCATCAAGCCATTCGCGGTGTAGAGAAAATTCAAAGTAGCTCCCGAACTTTCCCTGATCATTGCACAGCGAAACTCGCCGTCAGGGTAGCGAACAAAAACATATCTGGCGCCGTCGCTCGTGCGAATTGTCTTCGTGCTGTCGTTATCGACCAGACGGACATCGGCGGCTTCGATAGCTGAATAAGTTTTGCCTTCCGCCAGTTGAAATTCGACGACGTGACTCGCGCCGTCGGTCGTAAAAGCAGGCAGAACGAAATGACCGCGCTCTTCGTCGTAAGCTAACGCCTGAAAGATTGGAAACCTGAGTTGATCAAATCGATAGGTCAGCGCGTGGTCGAATCCGAGCTTCAATCTCTCATCTTGTAAACCGAGCAAAGGCATTTCTTTATCAGCCAAATTCCATTGGTAAGAGAGCATATCGGGAAGGGTCGCGGGTTTGGCGATCGCCGGATTGTTTGGTTTTCCGTTGTCACTAGCAGTTGTCGGAATCGTCGGAGCAGCTGCGGTCAGCTTCACCACCAGCGCAAGCACGGTACAGATACGAAATGCGAAAGGGATAAGGGCAAAGGGCCGCAACATGTAAATTTCTCCGTGTAAATTCGGCGCGGTATGTATGAGCGACTCGGAATTCTTTCGCTCGATCAGTTGAGGTGTTCTGCGCCTTTATTCTTGCTTTGCGGTTTCAGCCATTTGGATTGGGGCCAATCCGTGAAACCGCATTCGAACTAAAGATGCTGCGCATAAAAGGCTGCTCGCAGCGCTCGACTCACGTCTGCGTTGAGCAACCGTTGTGCCGTCGAGAGCAATCCGATCGATGATGAGTTTTCATCACGAAATTCGTGGCATGAATGGTGCTGGGAGAGTTGCCGGCAATCACTGCTGGCGCCTCGAATCTCCCCGATGCGAGGCAAACTTCCGGAGCACATTGGGTTACATGTCCCGTTTCGCCTCTGGCCCACCAAGAGTCGCCATGAGAAAAACTGCTGGAAATTCCGCGTCGTTATTGTCCGCTGAGCAGGAAGTTGTGTACGCGCATGATCTATCCGGCAACCTTACGTTTCTAAATTGCGCGGGCGAGCGACTGCTTGGATACAGTTGTGACGAAGCGCGGCGGATGAACGTCGCAGATTTAATGCGCGCTGAGGTAGCCTCGCAGATCCTCGAGCAGGTTGTGTTGAGCGCTGGAAGAGAAATCGGCACCGTCTATGAAATCGAGATTACCGCCAAGGATGGCCGGCGACTCCAATTAGAAGTGAGCATGCACGTCGTGGCACGACAAGGCCGTCCGATCGAAATTGAAGGCATAGCGGTGCCGGCAACTTCGAACACCTGGGCACGCGCCACAACGCCGCGATGCCTGGACGAAGATTTCTGTAACGCTTTTTAGATAACATCAGAGCCGAAAGGCTTTCGGTTGGCGCAGCGGCAAATAAAGAGTGGGCACGCCGCGATTACGCAGCTAGCGCGACTTGCTCCCTGGAGTCTTTGCTGCTGAGCGCGAGGATTATCGTGCGCTGAAGCTGTTCGCCGACAAACGGTTTCGAGAGAAAGGCGATTGCGCCGGCGGCGAAACTGTCTGCCACCGTGCGGATTCCTGTATCGGCACTCACGATAATTACCGGGATACGCATCAGCCTCTTTTCCGTTTTCATATGCTTGACAAGGTCCGCACCATGAAGATGCGGCATCGCCAAATTGAATACGGCAACCCCGAAGTTGGCGTCGTCCATCAGCACGCGATAAGCCTCGCGGCCGTCTTTGACGGAAACCGTTCGGTAAGTAGATCCACCGCCGATCGAAGCTAACATCTCAGCCGTGGTCGGATCGTCGTCAGCGATTAGAACTCGCGGACAACCGAATGCCGCCACCAATGCGGCCGCCGCGGTGTTTACAACCGACTGTGCGATTTTTCGATCGAAATCGGTCGATCTGTTTACGCGACGCATCATTTGACTCTCCGTTTGAATTTGAAGACGCCTGACTGACTCAGAGTTGAGGCATTCAGTTGATGATTCATGAGTATGGGGGAAGGCGAGGGTCAAATGTCGATTGATGAGGACGCGACTTACTGCCGTTTCTGGCCGACGCGGCGAAGTCTCTCGTTCGAGGGATTGTTGTGTGGTGGAGAAGTTGAGCGCGAAGGAATCACCATCACCGTCGGTTTGATTTTGCTCTCGATGGGCTTTCGCTGATTGCCCCAAACTGTTCGCGTTGGCTCAGCCGTTTTCATAACTGCCGCATCGGGCGTTTCCTCGGTGGCAGCATCAGCTTCTTCTTCGTCATCCGTATCAACAGCCATATCAGATGTCGAGATTGTTGACGTCTCCTTCGAAGCGACATCGACTACGCCAGAGGCGGTCATACGACTATTCAGTTCGCGGTAGATGCGACCGGCAACCGCGGCCGGAAAGTGTTTACGACCATCGCTGCCGCGAGCGATCACTGCGATCGCGATCTGCGGATCGTTCAGCGGCGCGTACGAGGTGAACAAGCCAACCCACATTCCATTCTCGATGCAGGTACCGGTCTTGCCGGCGATCGTCGCCTCCGGATCGAATGCCAGCCGGCCCGAACCGTATTTAACTGAGCCAATCATTCCGGGAATCATTCGCCGAAACGATTCGGATTCAATATTGACGAGCCGGCGAACTTTCGGTGTCGATCGGTTTTCGTCTTTCGGCGTGCGCGCGATAAACGGGGTGAGCAACTTGCCTCCGTTTCCAATGGTCGAAACCAGCGTCGCCAGTTGCAACGCGGTAACTTTGAAATCATCGCCGTGCGATGACATGTGATTTACCGCAAAGCCGGTCTTCGACTGCGGCACGCGGCCGGCCGTCTCGTTGCGAAGATTGATGCCGGTTTTCTCGCCGAGACCCAGCAGGTGCGCGTAGGAAATCATCTTCGCAAACCCCACTTGCCCTCCGACCGTTTGAAAATACTCGTTCTTAGAAAAGGCCAGCGCGCGCGTGAGATCGACTTTATTCGAATCAGATATCGCAACCGTGTTGGATGGATCGATCACCTTTTCGTTCAAGCCGGCGAGTCCGGTCACCAACTTGATCGTCGAACAGGGTTTGAATCCTTCTCGCAACCCCCATTGTTGATTCACGATCGAATACACCCGGCCGGTATTTGGATTCATCACGACGACGGTGCCCGCGTGATTACCGAGCGCGTTCACTGCGATACGGCGAATCTCCGGATCTTCGCCGGTCGGATCGTCCTTGGCGATCATCGATTGAACCCGCGCGCGCAACGCTTCTTCAGCGGCGCGTTGCCGAGCCAGCGCCGCGAGCCGGGCAGCTTCCGCGCGACGGCGAGCTTCGACGCGGCGACGTTCGGCGCGCCCCATTTTTGCGATTGTTTTTCGGTTAGCAGCTTGATGCCGCGATTCAGTTTTCCGCGGATGCCGTACTGCGCCGGCAGCAGCTTGCGAAATCAAAATTGCGGGTAAGACAAACAGAACTGAGACAGCTCGAATTATTCGGTGGATCACTTTCATCTTTGGGGCCTTCTTTTCTTGTTGGTTGAAACGGCAAGTCGGCTTGCGAAAACAAAATGTGTAGCAGAAATCAACTGCTGTTGCGGAAGACCGAGGCGTTTCGCCGTGTGAGGCTGCGATTCCGGCACGTTTTCAGCGCCATGCTCGCCTAGCGCACATGTTGTGCCAATGCCCGTGCCGTCTGGGTTTACAGCGAACCAGATAAAGGCACAAGTTTCAAAATATATCTGCCCAGAGTCGATCACGTGCAGGAGGTGGATGAAACGGCTGCTGAACGCGAACCTGTCGCCTGCGGCCACGAAACCGTTTTGCTGGTCGAAGACGAACAGATTGTTCGCGATCTGGCGCAGGAGGTGCTCAAGCAATATGGCTATACGGTTATGTGCGCGATAGACGGAGAAGAAGGCCTGCGCGTGTGCAAAGAATTCGAAGGACACATTGACTTGATGATCACCGATGTAGTCATGCCGCGCATGAGTGGCCGCGAGCTGGTTGAGCAGGTTGCCTTGTTACGTCCTAATACCCGGGTACTCTACATGTCAGGCTTTACCGATGACGCGATCGTGCGCCACGGATTACTAAATGAAGAGTTTGCTTTTATTCAGAAGCCGTTTTCACCTCAGACACTGGCTACCAAAGCTCGAGAGTTGCTGGATCGCTGAATCCGCTGTCCCGTTGCAAAATCAGTTGCCAGCCGCGTCTTGTCGCACTACAATCCGGCGGTTAAGCGATCTCGCGTTTGCCGGGAGCTATCGCCAGACTTAACTTTCTGTCGACGGCAATCAAGTCGATTGCCAAATCAATCCTGCAAATTCGCCGAATCGGTAGTTCCGCCCCCACGATGGCTTTGAGAGTAAAGGTATAGTTCTAGTCAGTAATCGAGTATGGCGAAGAATCAGAAGACAGAATTGACGAACCCTGGGACAGATAAGCAGGTCTCAACTGCGCAACTAGAGCAGCGCATTTTGGATCTTAGGCGCACCGAAGGGGAGTTGACTGAGCAGAAGGAAATTCTGCAAGAGATCTTCGATCATATTCCCGTCATGATTGCCTTCATGGGGGCGAATGGTCACGTAAAGCTAATCAATCGACAATGGCAGGAAACGCTCGGATGGTCTCTCGAAGAAATCCGCGCACCCGACTTTGAACCGTTCGTCCAAATGTATCCCGACGCGGAATATCGAGAATTCGTACTCGATTTCGTTAGCCGCGCCACCGGCGAATGGGCTGATTTCAGAACCCGAACGAAGGACGGAAGAGTAATAGATACTTCCTGGGCCAACGTCAATCTTTCAGATGGAACAAGTATAGGGATTGGGAGAGACATCACCGAGCGGAAGAGCGCGGAAGCGGCGCTGCGCGAGGCCGATCGCAGATATCGCGAGATATTTGAAAACGTCGGCGAAGGAATTTTCCAGACCTCGCTTGACGGCAGGTTCATCACAGCAAATCCGGCCTTGGCCCGAATGCTTGGCTTTGACTCGGTCGAGGAGTTGATGAATACCTGCACCGACATAGCGAATGAGCATTACGTCAATCCGGAAGATCGCGATGAGTTTAAGCGACTCGTGGCCGTCCGAGGAGGAATGCACGACTTTGAGCACGAAGCATTCCGAAAGGACGGTAAGACCATTTGGATTTCGGACAACGTTCGCGCGGTGCGCGATCCTAATGGAACGGTTCTTTACTATGAAGGTACTTCGCGTGACATAACCGAGCGAAAGCGTGCGGAGTTGACCAGCGCTGCATTTGCTGCGCTGGCGCGCAAACTCAGCGGAGCGCGGACCTACACGGATGCTGGCCTCATCATCGCGCAAACTGCAAGAGACCTGTTCGGATGGGACGCCTGTACCCTGGATCTCTATGACGTGAAGATGGACATCATCCTCCCGCTGCTGAATGTAGATACGATTGGTGGCCAGCGGGTTGATGTCACGCCATTAATATCGGCAATGCCGCCCACCGCTCGCAGCCGGCGTATCCTCGATCACGGTCCAGAGCTGGTACTGCGCGAGGAGCCAATCGAGTTTGATCCCAATGCAGTGCCGTTCGGCGATGCAACTAAGCCCTGTGCTTCGCTGATGTCTGTACCGATTAAGCATGGCGACGTCGTTGTCGGATTATTGTCAATTCAGAGCTATACAATACACGCCTATGATCACGTGGCACTCAGGAATCTCGTGGCCCTGGCCGAGCATTGCGGCGAAGCAATCAATCGGATTCGGGCTGAAGAATCGTTGCGCGAGAGCGAAGAGCGTTATCGTGATTTGGTCGAGAACAGTCATGAGCTTATCTGCACGCACGACCTCGATGGCCGGGTCCTGTCAGCCAATCGCGCGGCAGCGGTGGCTTTGGGATATGACCGTGAGGCATTCGTTGGAAAGGGAAACGTACGCGATATTCTGGCCCCTGAGGTCCGCGATCAATTTACTGATTATATGACCGCTCTTCAGGAAAAAGGTTTCACCAGCGGTATCATGGTCGTAAAAACCAGTTCGGGCGAAAAGCGTGTCTGGGAATACTACAATTCTCTCCGTACTGAGGGTGTTGCCGCCCCGATCGTGCGCGGAATGGCGCGTGATATCACTGAACAGCGCCGCGCCGCGAAAGCTGTCCGCGAAAGCGAAGAGCGATATCGCGAGCTGTTCGAGAATTCGAAAGATGCAATTTATATTCATGATCTTCACGGCCGCTACAGCTCGGTTAATCGCGCAGCGGAAGAACTGACCGGCTACTCGCGTGAAGAGATTGTCGGGAAACACTATTCAAACTTTATTAGTCCTCGCTTTCTGAAAGAGGCGCGCGAAAACTTTTGCTTAAAGTTCGACGTGCCGGCCGAAACTACTTATGAAGCGGAGGTCGTCTGTAGGAACGGCAAACGCATCCCGGTCGAAGTTACCAGCCGAATGATCCATAAAGACGGCGCCGTCATTGGCGTGCAGGGGGTGGTTCGAAACATTTCTGAACGCAAACGCGCGGAAGATGTTCTGCAGACGTATTCGCGCCGTCTAATGGAAGCTCAGGAAATCGAACGACAAAAGATTGCGCGCGAGCTGCACGACGAAATCGGCCAGGTTTTGACTGCGGTAAGACTGAATTTGCAAGCAATCCAAGAGTCGTGCGATACCGACAAGTGTCTGCCGCGGATTGATGAGAGTGTCACCATCATTGATGAAGCGCTCGATCAGGTCCGCGAATTGTCGCTGGAACTCCGGCCGTCTCTGCTGGACGAACTGGGACTCGTCGCCGCGCTTCGTTGGTATGCCGCGCGATACTCTTCGCGAAGCGGCATCGCCGCGGCCGTGATCTGTAATTCTGAAATCAATGGAGTCCCATATGAAGTCGGGACAGCGTGCTTCCGGATCGCCCAGGAAGCGTTGACGAATTCGGCGCGACATGCAAGGGCCACTAAGGCAACCGTCTGCGTCGAAAAATGTAATGGAGAATTGCGTTTGAGCATTCGAGACAACGGCGTGGGCTTTGACTCGCGATTGTTTCTGAATGGAATGGCTTCATCTGCACTTGGTTTGCACGGCATGCAGGAGCGAGCACTGGCGGTTAGCGGACGGGTTCAGATCAACTCTCAGATCGGCAAGGGCACGGACATCACGGTCGTCGTGCCTCTAAAGATCTAATCTCCCTGTTACGAATATCCATCATAAACATATTCGCTGGGTTAGCCAGAAGTTTTGCTTTGGTCAGCCCGCAACCTCAGGGTTTTCCCGATTGATGATCAGGGAAATCTGGGATAGATTCGCATCGTCCGTAATTGTGGTCTCGGTTTGAGATTCTTTCGCGCCGTGCGATTTTATCATGGCTCGCATTGACCTCGTGGATTGCCAACCCAGGAGCAAAAGTGAACCCGACTCGCATTTTGCTAGTCGATGATCACGCTCTCGTACGCGCGGGTATCCGAGCACTGATCAGCATGATTGAAGGCGTCGAAGTTGTTGGCGAGGCCGGCAGCGGAGACGAGGCTTTGTCTCTTACCGAAACACTCCAACCCGACCTCGTCCTATTAGATATTACGATGCCCGGCATGAACGGACTGGCGGCGCTCAGCGAGATCAAATCTCGCTTTCCAAGCGTACGCGTGATCATCCTGACGATGCATGAGGCGCGCGAGTATGCGATTCAGGCGTTGCGTGGGGGAGCGGCCGGCTTTATTCCCAAACGAGCAGCCAGCAGTGAGTTAAAGCAAGCTATCGATACTGTGATGAGCGGCAAGACCTATGTGTCGCATGAGATTGCGCAAGAAGGCGTCTCGGCAACCGAAGGGGCCCCACCCGCCCAGGAGTGGCTCGATCGGTTGACTCCGCGACAGCGCGAGATCCTGATTCTCATCGCTGAAGGGAAGAGCATGAAACAGATCGCACGCACATTGAACATCAGCGTGAAGACTGTCGAATCACATCGCGCCCAACTCACCGAGCGTCTGGAAATCCACGACATCGCCGGGCTCGTTCGCTTCGCGATCAAAATGGGACTGATAAAGGTCGAATGATCTTCGCCCTGGTCCAATTCCACAGCAAGCGCGTGTCCGCAAGTTCGGACTCGCTCCTCATAACTCGGATCGCTTGCGGCGGGTTTTTTTTTTGATTGCAATGAAAGATGCATCGCATTTGTGTCGTGTGTTGCCTGCTTCGCTGCTACACAAGAGAATTGTTTCGACCAGTCAGTTTGAGCCAACGCACAACAATCAAAGATTTTTCGTTGCCCAATTGAATCGGGTTTTGCCCTAATCGACAAACTTGTTTCTCAGGGTTTTCCCGATTGCGGGGTTCTTACCAGAAGCTTACATTGCGTGGAGTAATGGGAGCTTAAGTATTTTCTACCGAAAGAGATCGAAAGCTTCATTACCCAGTTCTCCCGACAATGGCTTGACCATTTGATAGTTTGAGGCCATTTGCTCTGAAGGTGTCGCTTGGGCCCCGAATCGAGACGACGGTGCGGCAGATAATCTCGATCCAGCCAGATCCAAACTAGTCCAAGATCTAACTACACCGGGGCATTCAAATCGCGGTTTGCGTCGTGGGCGCGGCCGCGCACGAAGAGGGACGCCGTATCGGGGGCGAGCACGGCGTCCTTTCTTCTATTGGATTTTGAACCTGGTGACGTCCAATTCCCTCCTGAGAAAGTGAAAAACATTCGACCGCGATCCCCAGGGGTTTAGATTTTTCGATCATTTTGTCAGTATAGGCGTTAGAGAAAGCGAAGCGATGTCCGAATTGCCCGCCAATATCTTAATCATTGATGACGTGCAGCAAATTCGTCAGTTGCTCAGCGAGTTGTTGTGCGACCACAAATGCGTGCTCGCCGCGTCGGCCGACGAAGCCTTGTCGGTGTTGCAGACGCGAGGTTTCGATCTGGTTCTCAGCGACATCAACATGCCGGGAACCAGCGGACTCGATCTCGTGCCGCAGATTCTGGAGCGTTCGCCCGACACGGTTGTCGTGATGATTAGCGGTGAGCAGGGAATTGAATCGGCAATCGAGGCACTACGCGCGGGCGCGTTCGATTACATCACCAAGCCGATCGATCTTCGTCACGTGCAGGCCGCGGTCAATCGCGCGCTAGGCCATCGTCGGTTGTTGGTTGGCAAGCGTCGCTATGAAAATCATCTTGAAGAGTTAGTAAAGGAGCGGACCGCCGAGATCGAGCATCTTGCATATTATGATCGACTCACCGATCTTCCGAACCGAAATCTCTTCATCGATCGCTGCACGCAGGCGCTCGGAATCGCCCAGCGCGATGAGCATCAGGTCGGCGTCGTGCTGGCGTCGCTCGATCGCTTCAAAAAAATTGCCGAGAGCTTGAGCCACGAAGCCGGCGATGTCGTGCTGCGGGAAGTAGCCAGCAGACTAAGAAGTTGCGTTAGAGAAGGTGACACCGTTGCGCATCTTGAAGGTGACGAATTTGCGTTGCTGCTGACGCAGGTCGACAACACCGACGAGCTCAGCGACGTTTGCTTAATGGTGAACGAAGCGATGAAGCGGCCGTTTCATCTCGGCGACCAGGACGTTTACATGACCACGAGCCTCGGCATCGCGACATTTCCGGCGAACGGCGAGGACACATCGATCATTTTGCGAAACGCCGGCGCGGCTTTGTATCGCGCCAAGAAGCAGGGTGGAAACAACTATCAGTTTTACGCCGCCGAGATGAACGCGCAGGCAGTGAAGCGTCTGGCGCTGGAAAGCAGTTTGCGGCGCGCGGTCGAAAACCAGGAATTTGTTCCTTACTATCAGCCGGTTGTGAACCTGATGACTGGTGAAGTGCTCGGAGCAGAGGCGCTGGTCCGTTGGGAGCATCCTGAATTCGGGATCTTGCCGCCGGCTAAATTTATCGGACTTGCCGAAGACACGGGCCTAATTCTGGACATTGCCGATTTCGTAATTCGCGAGGCTTGCCGGCAAACGCGCGAGTGGCAGGAGGAAGGATTGGGCCGGCTCAGAATCGCAGTCAACGTTTCCGCGCGTCATTTTCAGCAACTCGAATTCGTCGATCGGATCATGGAAGTCCTGCGCGAGACGCGCCTTGATCCAACTTGCCTGGATTTGGAATTGACTGAGACGTCGATCATGGAAAACGCGGAAAAGGCGGCCGCACTTTTATCCGACATTCGCCGGCTCGGCGTCTCCGTTTCGATCGACGACTTTGGCACCGGCTATTCGTCTCTGAGCTATTTGAAGAGTTTACCGATCGACAATTTGAAGTTGGACCAATCGTTCGTAAAAGGCGCGACGACTGACCCCGACGACGCGGCGCTGGTAATGGCCATCGTGACGCTCGCGCATAATTTAAGATTGAAGGTAATCGCTGAAGGCGTCGAGACTGAAGAGCAACTCGCTTTTCTACGGCTGTTGAGGTGCGACGAAGGCCAGGGCTATTTTTTTGGAAAGCCGGTGCCCGCCGCCATATTCCGCTCGACCCTGGCGACTGATCCAAGCCGAAAGCTGCACGTGTTGGCCCACGGGCCCCGGCGCGAACGACCCGACATCAAGGTGGTAAACGAGTGAAGAATATCGGGACGGCTTCGAGCGTTAAGGAGAGAACTTTACCGGCGCTGGTGATCGATGACGAGCAGACGGTGCGCGACTTTGTTTGCATGGTGCTCGCCGCCGATGGTTGGGATGTGCATCCCGCGGCCTCGGCCGAAGAAGCCTTCGAGATGCTCGACGACGAGAAATGGGCCATCGTCTTTTCGGACGTGATGCTTGGCGATGCGGACGGCTATGTCGTTTTGCGCAAGTTCAAGGAAGAGCAGCCGGAGACGAAAGTCGTGTTGATGACCGGTCATGGCAATGCAGTTGGCGCGTTGGATGCGACTGCGTTTGGCGCGTACGACTACTTGCTGAAACCGTTCGGCGCTGAGGATTTGCAATCGCTTTCAGCCGCGCTGCGCGAGCAAATCACAAGTAAGCCGCCGCGCCTCTCCGCCGGCCAACGCGGAACCAGTTATCAATCAGACATCGATCTGGTGGGACGCAGTCATGCTTTCATCGAAGTGATGAAGCAAGTTGGGCGCATCGCCAATACCAACTTGCCGGTGCTGCTCACCGGCGAATCGGGTACGGGAAAGGAATTGGTCGCTTCAACTCTGCATCGGCGCAGCGGGCGAGCGGACAAAACGTTCGTGGCCGTGAACTGTGGAGCGATTCCGGCAGAGTTGATCGAATCGGAATTGTTTGGTCACGTGAAGGGCGCGTTCACCGGCGCCGATCGGGATCGCCGCGGTTTGTGGGAAGAAGCCGACGGCGGCACTGTGTTTCTCGACGAGATTACCGAAACCACACCGGCGTTTCAGGTAAAGCTGTTGCGCGTGCTCCAGCAAGGCGAAATTCGCCGCGTCGGCTCTAATCAAATCGTTAATGTCGACGTGCGCGTCATCGCCGCCAGCAATCGCGACGTCGAGCAGGACGTCAAAGAGGGGAGATTCCGCAACGACCTTTTCTATCGATTGAACGCGGTTTCCATAAAACTACCGCCGTTGCGCGAACGTCGCGAAGATATTCCGCCGCTGGCGCAGAGTTTCGCTGATCGAGTTTTTTCACTTAGTCCGAAGGTGCGATTCGCGCCGGAGGCTTTGGAGTTACTGCAACGATATGACTGGCCGGGAAACATTCGCGAGCTTGAGAACGCAGTCGTGCACGCGGCGGCGATGTGCGATGGCATCATTCGTGCTAAGGACTTGCCTGAGCGCGTGCGAAACACACCTACGCATTCAGATGACGGCCACAAAGTCGATTCACCAACTGAGCCGGCCAAGGAAGAATGGCTGCCGCTGTCCGAAATCGAAGGGCGGTATGTCGCGCGCGTGCTTGCTCACACTGCCGGCAACAAACAAGCGGCGGCGCGCGTGTTGGAAGTCGATCGCAAGACTCTCGACCGCATGATCAAGCGACATGACATCGAGTTCGATCGTCGCAGCAGGTCCGACTCCGGCAACCATTCAAAACCCGCCCCCTAAAGTTCTTTTTTACCGCGGTGAAACGCCGCAACAACCCGTCTTCAAAATATTTACCCGCGGCTCGATTCAATGAATGCGCAGTTTCGGATGAAGGCACGCTGCTTGCTCTTCTGGAAGTGACCGGGCCGCGCGCTGTTCGCGGCTACTCATAGAGATAAGGGTGGCGGCGTCACTCGGGTTCCAAACGCCGCCACCGCCTGGTTGCCCCAGACCAGTCGCACTTCTCAAATTGTTTTATCGCGACTGGCAAACTCTTCTCGATCTCGATTAGTTCAATAGAACAAGTCTGGTGAAGATTCTGGGGTAGTGTGCGCAAGGTCCCACTTGCACTTCTTGCCCTTACTTCACTTTGAATTGATCGAGATTCAATGACGAACAATAATTCTTCAAACAGTGGCGCGACGCTCTTAGCGCCGAACACAATCCTGCAAAGCCGCTATCGAATCGTGCGTCACCTCGGCAGAGGTGGCATGGGCGCGGTTTACGAGGCGATTGATTTGCGTTTGGGACATACGGTTGCGCTCAAGCAGGCACTCACTTGCGACGAAAAACTTTGGAAACAGTTTGAGCAGGAAGCACGCATGATGGCCGCGCTGGATCATCCGGTGTTGCCACGCGTCAGCGATTATTTCACTGAGGACAATCGCGCGTTCTTCGTGATGCAGTTCATCGATGGATCGGATCTGTCCGATATCGTTGCGCGGCAGCCGGGGCCCTTGCCGCGTAACGCAGTCGTTGCCTGGGCCGATCAACTACTCGATGCTTTGATCTATTTGCATTCATACGATCGGCAAATCATTCACCGCGACATCAAGCCGCACAATTTGAGAGTTACTGCCGGCGGACGAATCGTGCTGCTCGATTTCGGTTTAGCAAAATCAAAAGGAACGAATCATGAAGAGAACGAGTCCGACAGAAGCGTCTTTGGTTACTCGCCGCGTTACGCGCCGCTTGAACAAATTCAGGATCTTGGCACGACGCCGCAGAGCGACATCTATGCCCTGGGTGCGACGCTCTATCATTTGCTCACCGGCGTTAAGCCCCCTGATGCTTTGACGCGCGCTACGGCATTCATTACCTCACAACCCAATCCGCTGAAGCCGGCTCATGAGATCAACAGCGCACTCGGGATAGAACTTTCAGAGATTCTCAGCCGTGCGATGCAACAAAATCCAAACGCGCGTTATGCAAGCGCGGGCGAATTTCGCGAAGCGCTTCGCCGAATAGGCAGGGTTCACGAACCGGACTCCGAGTTGGCGGCAGCGTTCGCGGCTTTCGAGTCGATGGATTTCGATGAAGTTACTGTCGTGGCGGCGCCACAAGCACGCAAGACTTCACGGCTTGGCACACAAGCAATTGCGGCAGTGTTCGTGATCCTACTTGCTGCGTTCGGCATGTTCTGTCGTTATTATCCCTGGAAACTTCCCACGACGCAGGAGACAATACCGCCTACAGTTTCGACCGCAGTCCTAGAAGAAATCTCAAACGGATCGATCAAGGACGCTGCGTGGAAGAATCGCAAACCAGGCGCAGAGAGTTCTGCCGGGCGTTTGCCGCGTCGAAGATAAACAGGTTCCTTTCCTAAGTAGCATTTGCTGGGATTTTCTCAGGGTCGCAGAATTGACTGAAACCGAATGAAATAAGGGCCGAGAAGAACTATTTCCACATCTCCGGCAGAATATATTGAAGAAAGATTGCTGGACTAAGAGGCCTTCGAGGAATCAAAGGGCATCTCAAATGCGATGTTTAGTCATCGATTGGTACCGCTCATCGCCTCGTTCGAGGGTGGGCTCGAGGATCAGGAAGTAGAGAAGGCTTAAGGCAAAAAGGAATAGCCCGACGATGACCAAAGAAATTTGTTCCAGTTCGACATGGGATCGAAGGCCAAAATAAAAGGGCAAAGGCAGCACCGCTTCGGCGAACCATAGCGTTAGCCGCAAAACGCTATGGGCATCTCGCCGGATCGCCCACCTTTCAGTCAACCAATTCAGCAGGAAGACAGTCAGCAGAGTAATCGCAAGCGGGTCCATGGCTCGCACATTTAGTGTTTGTAGGATAAGCAGGATCGGCCCGCCTGTTAGAACTGCGACATGAATATATGGCCGAGCTTTAAGTGTTGATTGCCGCCAAGCCAGCCAGATAATGACACCCACGCTTAGCCACGAATAATAGAGAAGCATAGCTACTCAGTGGATTTCACGGGCTTAGAATACTTCGACACGTCGAGATTTCCGCTGCCAGTCTGAATTCCTTCCATTTTATCCCTTGAGCCACCTGCATAGTCTTCTCAAAGTCAACAGAACCCAGTTTTCCAAAAGTTCCGGCAAAGTCAAACAAGCTCGTTGGGACTTTCGAAACGGGTAACTTCTGAAAGTCGTCCCTGCTGAGTTGTGCCACAGTTGTCGACGAAAGGAGCAGAGCGTCAAACGCCCTTTCATCTTCTTTCAGACTCATGAAATTCGCGACGATTTTGAACATCAATCCGGTTCGTTCAATTGAAGAGCTGGCGCTTTCGGCTGACTGCAGCGCTTGCGACAAGACGTCGGCGGCGTTCAAAGAAAGATCCGATTTCCCATTGAGTTTCATTGAAACCTCGCGTAGTGCCTGTGCTCGGACAAACCGATCAGGCAGCCTCAAAGAAAGGCCGTACGCGGCCTCAAGCTTGCCGTCCTTGACGTCCTTCCTCACTTCTCTAATCTTCAGAAGAGACCAAGCTCTGTCGTGCAATGCTCCGGGACCTATCGCACTAATCTTGTCTTCGAGTTGCTGGTGGAAATCGTCGGTTGGATTCTGACTGAGCGCAATTTCAACGAGCTTCGATAACGCGCTGTCCCGTTGGTCGTTGTCAGTGAGTGACTCGGCGGCCGAAAAAGCGGCTGAAAACTTGTCCGGAGCTTGTTGAATTTGGCCCACTGCGCTCAGTAGCTGTTGTCTCTTGGAATCCAATAATTGAGCTTGCTCTCTGTAAATCTTCTGAAGTTCAGCGGCATCCGCGGGGTTCGCCAGCTTAGTTAGCATCATAGCCAGCATTGCCTGCATCTCGTGTGAATACTGAATCAACTTAGCCTGGAACTCCGCTTTCAGGGGGGGCGGAGCATAAGTTGAACGGGATGCCGCGCGCAGAATGTTCAGCGCCGCTTGGTAAAAGAGTGACGCGGTCTCTGGGTCCAATGGCCGAGATGGACAAAAGGCGCAACTCGGGGATACATAGTCGGCCATTGCAATGGCGGCTACTACTCCGGCGCTAGGGTCCATCGATCGCAATTGATTAATAGAGCGCGAGAAGATTTGATTGGCGCGCTCAGGATCGCTTTCTCTCAGCTGAGAGAGGCGGCTAATGCCCGCGAAAGAAACTCCGTTTTTCAGCGCGCTATCGATCAGATCGCCGGCTGCTTGAGGATTGCTATCGAAAAGGCTGTCTGCCAGTTTCAGACTTTGGAGGTTTGCCGGATCAGAGCTTGTCAAACCAAATGTGGTTTGTATCGAAGCTATGCCGTCAGGATTATTTTGTGAATCTTCCGACTCTGACAGTCGCTTTAAGAAATCTCGGGCCATTGCGGGGTCGCGAAGCCAGATATGCCGAATCACGTCACTTTGTGCGACCCTTGCTTCGCCCTTATTTTCTAATGCGGTTGCGTTCTTAAATGCATCCAGGAAGATGCTTCGAGCGGTAGGCTTGTCGAACTCCCAAAGCGCATCACCAATCAACGCCTGAAGATCGGCGCGGATGCCGGGATCATCGATCTGGCGAGCCTCGAGAGCGATGGCGTCCATAGTCTGTAGCGCTTGTTCCTGCGCTGCCGTTAAGATGGGCGCTTTCTTCTTCGGGACTCTAGTTCTTGGTGCGCCTTGGGGGTAAGACGCTGAAGTAAGGAGCAGAAGCACGAGCAAGTGAAACACGGCGCAGCGAACGCCTCTTACAATTGAACCGTGCGAGCTTGCAATTTGCTTTTTGTACATGAGAGTGCCTCCTTCACGCGGTGATTTGCCACGACAGCCTGACTCAGCGAACTACCTAGTCGGGTAATCTGCCCTTCGGATTGACTGAAAGTCTGCCGCCCTTCGTTATGCCGTCTGTTGTGAGGCAGCAGCGAGACGAACCTAAAACACTAACATCCCCCAGGACCGTAAATACAGCAGCCGATGGCGCAGACCTCTGCAACCGGTATCGATATGCCCGCACAGACGGCGCATATTCCGCAACTAACGGCGCCGCCGTCCATACATCCTATACAGGAGCCAAGACAAATCCCGCCGGCAGGACCAATACCGGCACATTCCTTGAAACAAGACCACCAGTTACCGCCACCTCCGTGTTCGATTGCGAATAATGCCGAAGGATCGCCGTCGTCTTGGATCACGCCCGCATGGGCGCTTTTCTTCAAGCTCCTAGTCAATGCCCGACCGGTTATCAGCTTGGACCACCTGGAAGCGTCCAAAATGTTCTTGTAGGGCAGACTGCCAAGCGGGCTCGAGTCACTGAGTTTACGGTTACGGGTCGAAGCAGTCGCTTGGCTTGACGTAGCCACGATGACTGCAACTAAAAGACTCAGACCTAACAGGGCGGATCTGAGAGAGTAGCGACGTACTTGTTTTTCATTCATTGTGGGAACCTCCGTAAAGGTAAGAGTTGTTTCTGTAGAGCAACGCTGCGCTAAAAACCTTGTGAACCCCCCAGCTTATTTCTGATATTATTGACCGGTAGCGCGATCTATTGCATGATGTGTTTTCATCATTTTGTATGAGATAAATCCTTCAATTGTATCCAAGCACTTTCATGGCTACGAAGTGGCTCCTACAACTCGTCCAAGGAACGGCAGCTCCCACTTTCGCTGTTGATGCGTTCGGAAAGATTAGCGGTTGGAATCAAGCGGCGGAAGAACTCTTTGGCGTGAGATTAGATGAAGCTATCGGTCAACCGTGCCACGAAATCCTCAAAGGCACTCAAGAATTTGGACCATTCTGTTCGCCACACTGCTCGATTGTTCAGGCTCTGTATGAGAATCAGGCCGTGCCTAACTTTGATCTCAAACTGCAGACGAGGACCGGAAAAGAGTGGTGCAATCTCACCATAGCGATCGTTGAAGCTCCAGAATCTGGAGAAGGTCACGCGGTGCACGTGGTCCGTCGACTTGATCCTCACATGCTGGTTGAGCAACTGGCCCGCGTAATGACTGCGGGCCAAGCAGTTGAATCTGAAGCTGCGGCTAAATTGGTCTCGACGCGGCTGGCGAACTTAGCGGATATGAAGCTGACCACGCGGGAGAGAGAGATCCTTCGCTTGCTCGCAGATGGCAAGAGAACTCCTGCCATCGCGGATCAGCTTTATATAAGTCCAGCGACCGTCAATAATCATGTCCAACACATCATGGAAAAACTCGACTCCCATAGTCGCCTAGAGGTAGTCGCTCGCGCGCGCGAGGCGGGAATCATTTGAGTCGGACGCTCATCCGATAATCGAGAATTATGTCCTGGCAGCCATGCGGCGCGCCATTGAGGGGGATGTCACGCCACCTGCACCGGAAACATAATTACGATTGATCGCACGCCCGGCTTCTCTGTTTTTCTCTACCGCTATCTCACGTGCTCGCACGTTCGTTGATTGATGCTGGCGATAGCTGATGCGACTGACTTAGCCTTCGCGCAGAACACCGTCAAGGATTTTTGCGGGCTTCGATGAACTTCGCGAACGAAACAGAGTTCGCTTCGTACTTGACTGTGTTCCTCGTTTCGGATGGAAACGTCGATAGCTGCTGAGCGCAGCTAATCTATTCATCCAAATCTCTGTCCAATTCCAATCGTTATCGACGCGCAGTTTCTATGAAGTTGAGTGCGGGATAAAGAGATAAAGAATCGGACTACAATTTGTGTGTGAAAAGAAACGGGCGGCAAACGTCGCCCGTTTTTGTTTTTGAAATGGTGAGCCGAGCAGGGCTCGAACCTGCGACCCGCTGATTAAGAGTCAGCTGCTCTACCAACTGAGCTATCGGCCCACAACGGAAGGAAAATTATACGGTGTGAATTGAGGTAGTCAAGCGCAGTGTCAGAACCCAGAGCGATAGCGACGGGATCAAGGGCGTCTTGCGATCAACCGCGAACTACCTGCCTCGATCAGTCGCGCTTGATCCGGTCGCTACCGCTCGCGGTACTGACACACGCTCTTTCCATTTGGCAAACGCATTGATTTCGCAGAGAATGTTCAGTCTTGATCGCGAATCATTGTTCGCTCAAGCGACGAACGTACATGAAATACTACGACAACGTGCTGGGACTGATTGGCCATACGCCGCTGGTAAAACTGAATCGTCTTAATAAAGGACTGAAGCCGTTGATTCTCGCGAAGATGGAGAATCTGAATCCCGGATTTTCAGTGAAGGATCGCATCGGCATCTCGATGATCGAAGCTGCCGAGTGCGACGGCAAGCTCAAACCCGGCGGCACGATCGTCGAAGCAACTTCCGGCAATACCGGAATCGGTCTCGCGATCGCTGCATCCGTCAAAGGTTACAAGTGCATCTTCGTGATGACCGACAAAGCGTCAGTGGAAAAGTCGCGTTACCTCAAAGCGCTCGGTGCGGACGTCGTCATTACTCCGGTCTCGGCGAAACCGGGCACGCCGGATCATTACGTCTCGACGGCGCGACGCATCGCGGCGGAAACGCCGAACTCGTTTTATCCCGATCAGTATTCGCATCCGGCAAACCCGGAAGCGCACTATCGCACGACGGGACCGGAACTCTGGGAACAGACCGAAGGGAAGATGACTCACTTTGTTTCCGGCATCGGGACGGGCGGAACAATCTCCGGCACTGGAAAATTTTTGAAAGAGAAGAACCAGGCAATCAAAGTGGTAGGCGCAGATCCCTTCGGATCGATTTACAAGACCGTCAAAGAAACCGGCAAGGTTCCCGAGACGACTCCATATCTGGTCGAAGGAATCGGCCAGGAAGTTCTGCCGGCCAACGCTCATCTACAATACGTTGACGAAGTCAGAAACATCAGCGATCGCGATTCGTTCGAAACGGCGCGACAACTGAGCCGGCTCGAAGGGATATTCTGTGGCGGATCGACGGGCACGAATTGCGCGGCCGCGTTGCAGGTCGCGCGCGAAGCTGACGAGAACGCAATCATCGTCTTTATCGTCTGCGATACCGGCGAGCATTATCTTTCGAAATTCCATTCGGACGAATGGATGAAAGAAAAGCGTCTGCTCGCGCCCCACAAAGTCACCGCGGGCTTGCTCAGCGAAACCAAGAGCAAAGGCGCGCCGCGAGAAGTCGTTGCGGTCAGGCCGACGGATCCCGTATCTGTAGCCCTGGCGAAGATGAACGAGATGGGCTTGACGCAGATTCCCGTGCTCGAAGACGGAAAGTCTGTCGGCTCGTTGCGCGAAGGTCATCTGCTGTCGAAGGTTTTCAACGAGCGCGATTTGTTGGATTCGCCTATTAGCGAAGTGATGGATAAAAGTTTTCCCACCGTTGATGTCGATGACGATATCAACGCAGTGACGCGAAAGCTGCGCGCGAATCAAGCCGTGCTGATTGAAGAGTACGGCCGCATCACCGGAATCATCACGCGTCATGATGTGCTGGAAATAAGCGGCGACGGCGACCGGTGAGGGTCAGAAGCGCTTGCGGCTTCGCCGCCTGATGTGCGGAAAGGCTTTGCCTTTCCGTCGCCGAGTTGAATTGAGCGAGGCTATGCCTCGCAAGAGTCAGGGCATAGCCCAAATCAAAAAGGCACCCTAACGGAAGGTCAGAGACCTTCCGCACATCAAGCGGCAAAGCCGCAAAATCAGACAGCCACGCGCTCGTAAAACTTCACGCGCAATCCTTCCTCCAACTGCCGCACTTCACACAACTCGAATCCGTCGAGGAAGTTTGCCGGCATGAATGTGTCCGCGCCTTCGATTGATAAAGGAACTTCGGTCACGATCCATCTCTCGATGTGCGCGAGAAATGCTCGGTAAACCTTGGCGCCGCCGATCACATAGAGATCGCGCGTAAGCGATCCGGCCAAGGTCAACACCGACTTAACATCAGGCAGAGTAATAACCGAATTCGAGAGGCCGTCTTGCAGACTGCTCAACACAATATTCATTCGATCCTTCAGAGGTTTGTTGAGCGTGAGCCAGGTGCGACGTCCCATGACGACTGCATTTCCTATCGTCGTCTGCTTGAAAAATTTCAGGTCAGACGAATAGTGCCACGGCAGTGTTCCTCCTTTGCCGATAGCCAGATTCCGATCGATTGCGACGATGCCGACGATTGCCATTGTGAACGATGCTTTGTTAGTTCTGAGTCGTGCCCTAATTTCGGTTCTCTTTGCGTCTTGTCCGCGACCTCCGCGTCTCTGCTGTGAATTAGATTTGAAAACCACTCACCGCATAGACGCAGAGAACGCAGAGGAGCGCAGAGGGAATCCAAACTGGGCACTACGACTTCTGCGCAGTAGTGACCTTCGCGCGGACGTATCGTATCATCAGGTCGCCTTTCGACCACAGAAACGACGACAAACATGGGCGGCTTCTACTTTGCATTCGGTCTCACGGTTATCGGCATGCTGCTGTATCACCTTTCGCAGAAAGCCGTGCCGAAAGAAACGAATCCATTTTTCGTCATCGCGATTGCCTATGTCGTTGGCATCGTGCTGTGCGTTGCGTTGGCGTTTACTTATCCCGGCAAGAAGAGTCTGATCGAAACTTTCAAAGCATCAAATTGGGCCGTGTTTACCTTGGGCGCCGCGGCCGCATTGATCGAATTGGGCTTCCTGATGGCGTATCGCACCGGCTGGCGAATCAGCATCGCCGCCGTCGCCACGAACGCCGCTGCTGCAGTCGTGCTTATTCCGGTCGGCCTTTTTGTTTTCAAAGATCATCTCTCGCTGCGAAATGTTATCGGCTTGATCTTCTGCATAGTCGGACTCGCCCTGGTTGTTCGGCAATAACCGTATGCGTTGGCGAATTCTCCAATTGAGCTTTCTTGTCGTCATTGTGTTGGGCGCATCGGCGTCCATCTCTGCGTTGCCGTGCCCGCGCACATCGTCGCAGCAGGACGCATGGATTGGAGTCAAGGTCGATACATTGATTCGCTCAGCGCGCGCCTTGTATGAAAATGAAAAGGCACAAACTGCTTATGATCGAGTCGTCGACGATATCGCGAGCACGATGACGCGATGTGGTTTGGCTGAAGGCAGCGAGTTCGCGGTTCGTTATCTTGAATTCGTTGGCTATGTAAAAGCGCTGTCGCTCGCCCGTTTGGATGATCACGAACTCGGGTTCAACGTGTCTGACAAAATCTATTTTGCCGAGACGCAGAAGTACGTAGCGATTCCCGACTTCCTCTTAACCCCGCGATTTCTCAAAACAGTTACGCGTTTCGAAACTCTGCCGCAGGCAAAGGCCTTGCTGCGCGAGATGAACGCGACTCGATCGGCTGACGATCAACTCATCTTCTTCAGCTATGAATCGCGGCATTTAGGAACGCCGGACAATAACAACAGCTTTCGGCGATTGCTGATTGTGGTTCCGGGAAATCCGGCTCAACACATTCCCGAGAAATGGGTGCAGTTCGGACTTACAGATCCAGGCCTCAGGGTTCGCACGCGTAACGTTTCGGTGGTGTCCGTTGTTCCGGGTTCCGACAACACGACGAATACTTACTTCAAAGATTATTTTCGAACGTATCGACGCGATGGTTCGATTACGATCAAAGGACGCTGGGAGTTGGGCTACGGCGACGACAACTGCGTGGAATGTCACAAGAGCGGCGTGCTGCCGATTTTCCCTGTCGATGGCAGCGTGCGTCCCGCCGAGTTGTCGTTCGTGGAAGCAGTCAACGATCGGTTTCTATCATATGGACCGCCGCGATTCGATAGGTATCTCGACGTGAGCAAGTTCGGTCCGGGAATAGGATCCGTGCGGACGCCTGAGCCAATAGTCGCGTCGGCAAAGCAAGCACACAGCAACTTACCATCGACCCTGAACACAAATGCGGGCGCTAGTACTGCGTGCGTTTCGTGCCATCACCCGAATGGACTGGGATCGCTTAACTGGCCGATGGATGCAAAAGTGATCGGCTCGTTCGTCAAAGGCGGCAAGATGCCTTTCGGGGTTGAGCTTTCAAGAGGCGAGCGCCTGAAACTCTATAACCAACTCGTGCAGGACTATTTCTCGATTGATGCTTCGCGTCCGGGAATTCTGAAAGCGTGGCTCCTGGGTGAGAGTCGGTAGTTTTGGATTCCGCTTTGGGTAATGTCTCAACTTGGCTTTGCGCGTCTTGGCGCCTTCGCGTCTTTGCGTGAAAAATCTTCCGTGCAACAGAGTTCACGCAAAGGCGCAGAGCCGCAAAGAAAAACCGCCAAGTAAGACACTACGAAACGTTGCCACTGTGCCGGAACTGCCTGATATCACCGTCTACCTCGAAGCGCTTGAGAAGCGAATTCTCGATCACACACTCGAGCGCGTTTTGATCAATTCGCCGTTTCTGTTGCGCACCGCAAGTCCGCCGTTCACCGCAGTTGAAGGAAAGAAGGTCGTCGCGCTGCGAAGATTGGGGAAGAGAATCTGCATCGGCGTGGAGAATGAGTTGTGGCTCGTGTTGCACCTGATGATTGCGGGCCGGCTACATTGGAAAGCAGAGACCGGACTGTCAGGGAAGCTGCGAACGAGCGGGGCAGTAGCCCGACCGTCAGGGAGGGCTCAATTGAAGGTGAGCAAATCCAAGAATCACCTTGCGGCATTTCAATTCGACAACGGCTTGCTGACATTGACTGAAGCCGGCACCAAACGGCGCGCATCACTCTACGTAGTTGAAGGTGATGAGGGACTTCGTGCGCTCGATCCGGGCGGCGTCGAGTTGTTTCGGCCATCGATTCGCGCGCCAGCCAAAGAGTTCATCGATCTCGCAACTTTCACGCGCGTGCTCCAATCAGAAAACCACACGCTCAAACGCGCGTTAACGGATCCGCGTCTCTTCAGTGGTGTCGGCAATGCTTACTCGGACGAGATTCTTTGGCGCGCGCAACTCTCGCCGGTGAAGCTGACGCAGAAACTCAGCGCCGACGAAATCAAGCGGCTGCACGCGGCAACGCGTGACAGTCTGATCGATTGGATTGAACGTTTGCGCGAAGATGCCGGCGCAGAGTTTCCGGAGAAAGTCACCGCCTTTCGCAAAGATATGGCAGTGCACGGACGTTACAAAGAACCGTGTCCGCGGTGCGGTGGGAAAGTTCAGCGCATCCGTTACGCAACCAACGAAACGAATTATTGTCCCGCATGTCAGACGGGCGGGAAGCTGCTGGCCGATCGCGCGCTCTCGCGTCTGCTGCGCGAAGACTGGCCCAAGACGGCGGAAGAACTCGGTTAGTCGATCTCATCTATCGTCGCGATTTAATGAACATCTTATTGGCGAAGCAGCACATCTCATGTTTCATGCCGACGTCTGAAAACTTTTGCCGCCGACTCTTCCACCTAACCTGCATCCTCCTTTTCTTGACCTTCAATTCGGTCTCGCTTCGCGCGCAGACACTTTCGGGTTGTCGTCCGTCGCCGCCAATGCCAGCGAACCCCAAGCCTGGCGTCGGTGGTCTGAGTCTTAGTCGGGACGGCCGCACGTTGGTTGCCGCGGGAGACGACAGCAAGATTAGGTTCATCGATTTTGCGACCGGAAACGTGCAAAGAATTCTCAGCGGGCACGCGAACGTTGTTTACAGAGCGGTCTTTAGTTCTGACGAAAAACTTCTCGCTTCTTCCAGCCGCGATCGCACGGCAAGAATCTGGAGCGTAGCCACCGGCCAGGAGCTGCATCAATTGGGTGGCTTTCGCTGCGCAGTCAAGGCGGTTGCCTTTAGTCCCGACGGAAAACTGCTTGGCGCTTCGGGCAACGACGGAATGTTGAAGCTTTGGGACGTCAAGACGGGAAAGGAACTGAAGTCGCTCGTTCACATAAATTCAGCTGACGTCGATATGTCGATCTATTCGTTTGTCTTCGGTCGTGACGGAAAGAAAATCTATGCGGGCAACGGAGATGGCACCATCAGCGAATGGGACGTTGAGTCGGGAAAAGAAACGAATGTGTGGAAAGCTCACGATAGGTATGTTTTCAAAATGGCATTCAGCCCGGATTATCGGCTGCTCGCTTCCTACACCGATTCCGTGGTGAAGCTTTGGGACACTTCCACCTGGCGTGAGGTACAGAGCTTGTCGACGGTGCGAACTTCGGATGTGATAGCACGCGCGAGTTCAATCGCTTTTAGTCATAACGGAAAGCTGATTGCGGCCAGCGACATTGGACTCGATTCTAAGCAGAGCAAGTACATCTACGTTCAGGCCATTGTGTGGAACGTTAAGACTGGAGAGAAATTATTTACGCTTGAAGGTCACAAGTTCGACATCAATGCCCTCGTCTTCACGCGCGACGATCGTTTTCTACTCACCGGCAGCGTCGACACCAATATTAAATTCTGGGACATGAAGACAGGACAGCTAGCGCGGACAATAAATTTATCTGCTCAATCATCGCGATAATCGATAATACTGAACAAAGGGCAGCCCGCCTCACGTCGCGACAGATCCAGAAGCAAATCGCAACCTTAACTCGATGACCTTCCGCACCGCTTGAGTTTCAATATGCCAGGAGGTACGCAGCAAATGTTAAGAACTGAAGATGCGTTTTCGAGTTTTTCTGTGAACGATATTCCCAAGGCTAAGACATTCTATAAGGAGACGCTCGGGCTTGAGGTCAGCGAAAAACCAGAGGGACTGGAAGTGCAAGAGCCGGGCGGCGGAAGTCTTTTTATCTATGCTAAGCCCGATCATACTCCGGCAAGTTTCACGGTGCTGAACTTCGTGGTGAAAGATATCGACGCGGCCGTAGACGACCTCACAAAGCAAGGCGTTCGTTTCGAAAAATACGAGGGCGACATCAAAACTGACGAGAAAGGCATCCATCGAAACGGTGGGCCAACGATCGCCTGGTTCAAGGATCCGGCGGGCAATATTCTGTCAGTGCTTCAGAATGAAGAACATTAATTGCTGAGTCAGCAAAAACAGATAGAGACCGGGCCGGAGCGAAGCGAAATTCCGAGAACAATCTCATTCGAAACGGGCAGTGTGCGAGGCGAGCAATAGCTTGTAGCATCTTCGGTTGTCGGATCATTTTCGATGACGAAAATGTTTGCCTCTCGCACTCCTCCTTGACTCTATTCCTCGACGCACTATCTAATTCCCGCACTCGAATCCTAAACCGGAGGAATTAGCCATGCGTTCCCCTAATCGTCGCGGAATTCTGACAGCCACCAAAATTACGATCGCGTTCCTTGCGCTCAGCCTCACCTCGTCAATTCGGGGACAAGGCCAGCCAGCGCCGGCGATCGATATCAATCAAAAGCTCGCAGGCTTTGATACCTTCATGGAGAAGACGCTCAAGGATTGGAACGCACCGGGCATCGGCGTCGGCATTGTCGTCGGCGACAAGCTGGTTTTCGCGAAAGGCTACGGCTATCGCGACTACGGGAAGAAGCTGCCGGTGACGTCACAGACGATGTTCACCATTGCGTCGAACACGAAGCTATTCACCGCCGTCTCCGCCGGGATGCTGGTCGAAGAAGGAAAGCTCACATGGGATCGGCCAATCAAAGAATCAGTACCCACGATCGAGTTCTACAACAGCTATCTGAACAACACGATCACTTTGCGCGACATGCTGTCGCACCGCACGGGCATCACGCGGCACGATTCGATCTGGTACAAAGCGGATTTCTCGACGAAAGATTTATTCGAGCGGCTGAAATATCTCGAGCCGAAAGAATCTCCGCGCCAGATTTTTCTCTACAACAACATGATGTATGCGGGCGCTGGCTATGTAATTGAGCTGCAATCAGGAAAGCCGTGGGCCCAGTTCGTGCGCGAGCGAATCCTGCAGCCGCTCAACATGAACAGCACCGTCTTTACCATCACGGACATGTTGAAGCAGCCCGACGTGGGCGTGCCCTATACGGAACGGCGCGATTCATTCGAGCTTTACAGAATTCCTTACTATGAAGATCAGCAAGGTGTGGCGCCGGCGGGCGCGATCATTTCCAACATCGAAGACATGTCGCATTGGCTGATCGCTCTCATGAATAACGGCCGGTACGACGGCAAGCAGGTGCTGCCGCCGAAAGTTATTCAGGCTACGCTCGAGCCCGCGATCGCTTTGCCGAATGCTGCTGGTCAGGCGCGTGGCTGGTGGGAAGTTCTAAATCAGGCGTATGGCATGGGGCGTTGGACTGCTTCATATCGCGGACGACTAATTGCTTTTCACGGTGGCGACTTGCCGGGATTTCACTCACAGATTTCTTACATGCCGAATGAACACATTGGCGTGATCGTCTTCGTCATTGGCGATCACATTGCGCCGCTTTACAACCCAATAAGTTACAACGTGTACGAGCGTCTACTGGGAATGGATTTGACGCCGTGGACAGATCGGCTGCTCGACATTCGGCTGAAAAATAAGAAGGCCGGAATGGAAGCGCGCGGCAAGGCGGGATTCGGCCGCGTGGCGAACACTAAGCCTTCCCACGATCTCGCTGATTACGTCGGCGAATACGATCATCCGGCGTACGGCACTTTGAAAATCTCGCTGAAGGTCAACGCACTCAGGTTCGACTTTCATAAGATCGGTTTGCCGCTCGCGCACTTTCATTACGATCGCTTCGACTCGCCGGATGACGAAGAGGAAGGGAAGTGGTCCATCAACTTTTCAACCAATCCGCAGGGAGACATCGACAAAGCGACAGTGTCGCTCGACGAAGGCGAAGTTACGTTTGTGCGGCGCGCGGCGAAACTGGATGAAGCGACCGCGCAACGAATCGCGGGAAATTATGAAACTCCGAGCGGCGGTAAGTTTCAGGTAGCGTATCGGCCGGGTCGCGGATTGTTCGTGGTACGCGTCGGCGCGCCGGATCAAAAGCTGATTCCGTACAAGGGTCTGAAGTTCCGCATTCCGGAATTTGCCGACGTACTCATCGAATTCGTGGAAGAGCAGGGCCAAATCACGGCGATGAAGCAGATCGATCCGTCGGGAGAGTATGTTTCGAAGCGGAAGAATTGAATCCGCAGATTACGCAGATTACACAGACAAAAAACAACTGAGGAATGTTGAATGAAACTCGAAGGACTGACTCCAATACTTAACGTCTCAAACATCGTCGAGAGTTTTGCGTGGTTTGAAAAGCTTGGTTGGCAGAAGGCCTGGGACTGGGGCGATCCCCCAACGTTCGGAGGCATCTGCAATGGAAAGGTTGAGATCTTCCTTTGCCAGGACGGCCAGGGGTCGCGCGGCGGATCGATGCCTCAATACAGCACGTCCGGGAGCTGGACGAGTTTCACCGGCGAGGATGAAAGGGCAGGCGTTTGGATGAGTTGGTGGCTGGAATCACCGGCGGCGGTTGATGAGGCTTATCGACTCGCGACGCAGCATGGCATGACGGTAACAATGCCGCCGACCGATGAACCGTGGAACGTGCGCGAGTTTCATCTACGCCATCCCGATGGCCACACGTTTCGCGTCAGTGCGGGATTAGAAGAAGAATGAGCGCAGCAAAGTCAGACGAAATAATCGAGCTGATGCGACAGGCGAATCGGCACCGATTCGAAAATCCTCCCGAAGCGCGCCGGCTTTACATCGAAGCGATCGAAGCCAGCGGCAAGTCGGAACTTAAGCGCGAATTGATTCGGGCACTCAAAGGGTTAGGACAAATCGAGCGCGATGCCGGCAACTCGAGTTCCGCGCTTTCACTTTATGAAGAAGCCTTGACGCACTGCCGCGCAACCGGCGATGCGCTGCTGTTGGCGCACACAGTTCGGCACATAGGCGACATTCATCAGGACATGAAGCGCGATGACCTGGCTGAACCATGCTATCGCGAAGCGCTCGAAATTTATCGGAGCAGTGAACAAACTGCTCCGTTGGATCTCGCCAATACAATTCGGCCGTTTGCTCTGCTGAAAGAGAACGCCGGAGAGATTGCAGAGGCAAAGCAGCTTTGGGCAGAAGCTAGAGACTTATATTCAGCCTCGAATGTCTCGCAGGGTGTTAAGGAATGCACGCGCAGGCTGAAGCTGCTGGAAGATTCTTAGTCATTTTGAGTTATCGTCAGATTACCCAGATTTCACAGACTGGGAACGAACATCGAATTTCTAATCGGTATAATCGGCGTAATCTGTGGATTAGTATTCCCACGTGGCAATGGCAATCCGTGAAGAGCGTCCGCCGCGATTGATCATGGGCGATCGCAGACAGTTTCTAATCGGCGCGGCCGGGTCTGTGGCTTGGCAAATCGCAGTCCACAGACTCAGTTTCGCTCAGGCAAACAAACGGACGCGCATCATTCTGCTCGGTACCAAAGGCGGACCAACACTCTCCAGCAAAACCAATCGCACAAATTCCGCAACGTTGATTCTCATCAATGATGTTCCGTATCTAATCGATTGTGGCTATGGCGTCTCGCGGCAGCTAATCAAAGCGGGCGTGTCGCTCGATCGGCTGCGCTACATCTTCATCACACATCACCATTCCGATCACAATTTGGAATACGGGCCGCTGCTTTACAATGCAGCGGTCGCGTCACAGTCAATCAGGATCGACGCTTACGGCCCTCCGGGTTTGCAAAAGCTGACAAATGATTTTTTTGAATATGAGAGGTTCGATATAGAAACGCGATTAGTCGACGAAGGTGGCGAGGATCCGCGCAAAGCGATCGCTGTTCATGAATTCGAGCGCGCTGGGCTGATTATGCAGAACAATGACCTGAAGGTTACGAGCTGTCGCGTACGCCATCCGCCGATCACTCAATCGTACGCCTATCGATTTGACGCGAAAGATCGGTCGATCGTGATTTCAGGCGATACTGCTTACGCACCCGAGTTGGCCGAATTCGCGAAAGGCGCAGATCTGCTGGTGCATGAAGCGATGTACCTGCCGGCGATCGAAAAATTGATTCAACAGAATCCGAGCGCGACCCGCTTGCGAGAGCACCTGCTTGCGGCTCACACTTCGACGGAAGACGTTGGCAGGATTGCGGCTCAAGCCGGCGTGAAGACAGTTGTGCTTTCGCACCTCGTTCCCGGTGACGATCCGACAATCACGGATGAGCAGTGGGCGAAAGGCGTGCGCAAGAACTTCAAAGGACGAGTCATCGTCGGCAAAGATTTGATGGAGATTTAAAGTTGGAGTTTTCTATGAAAGCAATCTTCAAACGCGCAGTGCCTTACGCCGAAGATGCGATGAATCTTCCGGTCGCGGACGTCGCTGCGGCGATTCCATATTATGAAAACACGTTTGGCTTTCGCGTGATGTCGCGAAAAGACGAGCCATACAAATCAGTTGTGCTCGTGCGCGATGAGATTCAAATTGGACTAGCCGAAAATGGTGGCGATCCTACGCAGGAAGGATGCTTCTTTGAAGTAGATAACATTGAAGCAGCGTTTACGGAGATCAAAAACAAGCGGCCGGCCGATTCAGACTTCCGGATCGATCAGCATGGTGAAACGGCCTTCCAGGTCTTTTTCGAGGTGGCGCCAGACGGATTGTGCTACATGATTGGACAACGCCAGCAGTAGACCTATGGCGATGAAAAGACTCTCGCTCTGAAAGAGAGCCCTTCGCTCTTAGAGGCCAGGCCGACTCTCTACTTGGGTAACAGACTGCACTGGCTCGGTATGTCGCCATTAAATTCAAAATTCGCACCGACGACGACGGGTTGGTCTGAAGTTACTCGAACAGCGAAAGCTACGTCGGTGTCGGTGGCCGGATTAGCTGTCGTGTTCGGCATGACCCACTTAACGTCGCGCGTATGGGCTGAGTCGAGCGTGACTGTCGTGGCGCCAGTTTCACCCGGATAAGTTGCGGCGGGACTCGAGCCTGGGATGGTATGGCCCGCCAGATTGTTTCCATTAGCGTCGAGAATATTGACGGCGACGTGTGCAACGCTCGCGCTGCCATTGAAAACATAAACATCGTCACGCGGACTGCCGCCGGCACTTGGCCGGTGGGCGGGCGTGCAAATCCAAATGTAGGGCGGGCCACCGCCCGCGCCCGGCGGACCTGCAGGCCCCGGTGGTCCCTGCGGACCGGCACAGGCAGTCAAAACAACTACGGAAGCAACCGCAACGAACATCAGGCAGGCTATAGAGTAGTAGCGACGGCGCATCTTTAGATCCTTTCCGCGAGTTTCGATCGGACAAAATACCGAAGTCGCGCGCAATCTAACGACCGCCTTGTCGCTTGTCAAGAATAATTCTCTTTACGGATTCAAGATGTGAGGCGGTAACTCTTAGTTACGCTGCTTTGCGTTTGCCGGCGAGACTCTTCTTCAGCGCTGCCATCAAATCGATCACTTTACCTTTTTCTTCCGCAGGGACTTCGACTTCGACAACGTCTTTGTGTTGCTTTCGTTTCTTCTGAACCAATTTCACCAGCTGGTCTGTCCTTTGGTCCTTAAGGTCTTTGAGGTTAAGTTGATTATCAGAGTGCTTCTCAATCAGTTTCTCGAATTTCTTCACGGTCGCGGCCGGAACCTTCTTCTCTGCAGGCAGACCAACCTCTTTCGGTGATCGAATCTCGTCGGCAAAGCGCATCGTCTCGGCGCGCAGGATGCCATTCTCTGGGAAGATCGCAACCAGATACTGCTTGCCGCGCATTACGAACATGGCGACGCCGGCCAGCTTTTCTTTTTCCATCGTGTGGGCCAGGAGTTTGTAAGCCTTCTCCGCTCCTTCGCCCGGCGCAAGAAAGTACGAACGATCGAAATAGAGCGGCGGGATGTCTTCGAGCGGAACGAAGCGACGGAGGTCGATGTCGCGGCTTTGCTCGGGAGCGAGCCTTTCGAGTTCTTCGTCCGTGACGATAACAAAGCGATCCTTCTCTATCTCATATCCGCGAACCATTTCGTCGTCATCGAGGTCTCGTCCGGTTTTCTCTGAGTAGTAACGTCGCGCCAACGGTTCGCCTTCAGGTCCCAGCATTCGCAGCGGCGCGCGATTCGTGCGATTGCCCGGATAGAGATCGACCGGAACGCTGACGAGGCCAAACGTCAGTGTGCCGGACCAGAACGGACGCGCCGATCGCGCCTCGCCGTCAGTCGATTTCTTTCGTGGTGTTTTTCTTCGTGGCATTTTCTGTCGCCCGCTAAAGCGGGCTCAATAAGATTTCACTCTTTGATCCAAGGGTATCGCGCTACGCGCTCAACCCCTGGCTACTCTCGGTCACGCCTCCGGCGTGAAAACTGCTTTTTGCTTACCGCTCACTGCTTACTGCTTACTGTTCCTCACGCTGCCTTCTTCTGTTTCTTCAACGACTCGATGCTCTTTGACAGAACCTTGTCGAGTGATGTCGTCTTCCTCTTACTCTTCACCAAATGCAATTTGGGTTTATGGCCTTTGGCTTTCTTCGCGACGAACTCAGTCACGCGCTCGCGGTATTCGTCTTTGAAATCCTTTGGTTCGAATTCGCCCTTGAGCATTTCCACTAGCTGCTTCGCCATGCTCAATTCTTTCTTGTCGGGCGCACGGCCCGCCGGTTTCGGCAGATCCTTCGCAGACAAGACTTCTTCGGCGTTTCGCAGAGTGAAGAGAACGAGGTGTCCGTCTTCAGCTTTCAGAGCTCCGACGTACGGCTGCTTGCGCATCACCCAACGCACCACGCCTTCCTTTTCTTTGTTCTGCAAACCTTCGGCGAGCGCGAAATAGGCCGCCTGATCGCCATCCGGCCCCAGGTAGTAAGGCCGATCGTAAAACTCAGGCGGAATCTTTGCCGGCGAAACAAATTGGGTGATTTCGATTTCGCGCGATGCTTCCGGCTCTAACTCTTTCAGCTCTTTTTGGTCGAGAATCACAAACGTGCCCGGTTCGACTTCGAAGCCTTTCTGAATTTCTTCGCGCGGAACTTCTTTTCCGGTTTCGGCATTGACCATGTGCTGCTTCACGCGCGTCTTCGACTTCTCGTCGAGGATGTGAAAGCGCACAGTCTGATCCTGCACCGCCGAATAAAGCTTCACCGGTACCTTCGTCGAATCGACTTTCAAATTGCCTTTCCAAATAGCTCGTGCTGCCATCTCAATCACTCGCCGCACCGACACAGTCGCGGCAGAAAATCTCAATCTCGAACGTATCCTCGACGCACAAACCGCACAGCGGACCATCACATGCCGCACATCGATATTCCGTCTGAATTACATACGTCTGACTGCATGCCGGACAGATTTCCGTACCTTCTTCGAGCCACCATAGCGCGTTCTGCTTGGTCATCCGCACGGCATTCGGTTCAAACGCATTTCAAGTTCCACAATTACTGATCAAAGCAAAAATCGCGCAGAGATACGCGCATAGATACGCGCATAGAAACGCGGTTAGATAAAAGCAACTGACTGATAGGACCGCAAGCGAGACTCTCGCCCCGCGGCATCGTTCTTGCCAATGGACTGCTCACTTTCCCGAAACCGACTTAATAAGAGACAAGAGGTTTGCTTCCACATGAGCGAAGGATCAAATCACTCGAAAACGACTCATGCGAGTTCGAATGCGTGCTGCCCGATATGCGGCGCGACCATAGTTCGCAATGCCGAATCTCCGGCTGATGAGCTTTGTCTAATCTGTCGCGCGGCAATTCTTGATCGCGTTTTGCGTGCGCGGCGGCAAAATAAACGTTCCTAAAGTCTTATCCAATCGTGACTGCCTCAGGAATTGTTACGACTCGAATTCAATTCATAGACAAATCCCGCGCGTCCCACATCGAGCGTGTTAGGCGGCGTCGCAGTTGCAAGAATGCACGGTGAATTTCGGAACAAGGGGGAACATCATGAAGAGATTAGGAACAATGATTTTGATGCTCGCGTCGTTCGGATTTTTCGGTTCGTTACAGCAAGCCAACGCGACGACGGTCGCGGCGTTTGGAAAACCGCAAGTCCGAATTGAGCTCGGACAGCGGAGACGACGTTGGCGAGATCGTGACTGGGCTTACGGCGAGCGAATCGGCTATGGCCGCACATTCACGCGTGACGTCTATCGCGGACGGCATTTGTTCCGCGAGACATATCTGGTGAGACGTATGCCGAACGGCTTTACGCAAACATTCCTGGTTAGTCGCGTAAGAGTGTACTAAGCGTCGACCGATAACACCCCGATTGAGCCGAAACGCCGGATCCATTAATTGGATTCGGCGTTTCTTTTTGGAGCTTGCGATCATCGGAGCAGGGAATGCGTGCCCGTTTGGCGACTGCGCGACCGCTCTACAGCCATGGATCGGTTTGGTCACGCACAGCTGATAGCAGGCTAAGTTAGTAACCCTCCACACTCAAACGGACAATCAGCGCATTTACAAAGATCCATCATCGGCGTATGGTCTAGTTAGTAGTATTTGATCTCTTAAAACCCAACTCTCGACATCGGGCTCGAACTCTTATCCATTAAGAGTCCCCTCCTTGTGCCGTCAGCTGCGTTTGCTAGCGTGACCGGAACGAGGAGCGAAATTTCCAAACTACAACTATCGCCACGCACGTAACCGGATAGTTCCGGCGACGGCTAGTCACGTTTGCGTACAGACAATGAAAGATTGGTGAAGTTATGTTGACGCCATCACAACGACCACCCCCGATGAAAACAGAGCCGAGACCGGCGAATAAGATACTCAGCGCTTTACCTCACGAAGAATACGAGCGACTCCGTCCTAAGCTTCGCGACACGCAAATTAAGATCGGCGAGATCCTCTACCGGCCTGAGGAGCCCATTGATTTCGTCTACTTCATCAATCGTGGCATTGTCTCTTGGCTGGCCACGCTGGAAGACGGCAATACCGTCGAAGCCGGCGTGATTGGACTGGAAGGAGTGGCTGGCGTGGCGGTCCTCCTGGGCGCAGCATCAACGCCCAACGTGGCATTGGTGCAAAGCGAAGTAGACGCATTGAAAATTTCCAGCCGGGAGCTGGTCGAAGAGTTTCGCCGGAACGCTGAACTGAACCGGTTGATCCTCCACTTCACTCACTTGCTGTTCACGCAGGTGGCGCAAACAGCCGCATGTAATCGATTGCACACGTTGGATCAAAGGCTGGCGCGATGGCTGCTGATGACGCACGATCGGGTTAGCGGAGACGAATTTACTTTGACGCAGGAATTCTTGTCGCGCATGTTGGGTGTGCGCCGGGCCGGCGTTAGCGTGGCAGCGAACGACCTGCGACAGAGCGGGCTGATTGATTATCACCGCGGCAATATCAAGATCCTCAACCGGCAGGGGCTCGAAGCTCAGTCATGTGAGTGCTATCAAATCGTCAAGCAGGAATACAACGCGCGTTTCTAAACGATCGCAATTACTCAACTTCCCGCCCATTAGCTGAAGCTTCGCATCTAGTCAAAAACTTGCGAAAGACTGGCTCAACTTTCGCTACCGTACTGACTTCGCTTCTAAGATGAGCGACACTTCTGCAAAGCCTCTTCGAAGAATCAGAAAACGTGATCGAGAAACAACAGCACACCATCTTAGTGGTCGAGGACGTGGACGAGATCGGCGCGAATATGAGCTCCTCACTAAACAAACGGGGCCATCTAGTGATGCGCGCCTCGACGGCGGAGCAGGCTATTGAAATGGCTGAGAAGAATCGGCCGGCAATGATCCTTACTGATCCTGACCTGCCAACTCTGGATCAATTGATGGAATTGCTCCGGGATCATAGCGGCCTCAAGGATTTGATCGTGGCCGTCATTGATATCAACGATCCCGAGCTAGCGCACAACAACGTTACGGTGCTCAATGATTTTCTAGCGCTGGACGATCTGCTGAAGTCCGACCATAGAAATGAACTCTCCGTTTGATTCTGCGTCTGCTAGCGTACAGACCCTAGCGATACAATTCCCGACGCAGGCGAAAACTCAGGGCGTTCGATCTTAAGCCCGAAAAACTGAGGCGATCACCCGGGCTTTCGCCTGCGCCAATCAGCCGCCCCGAGGAAGTCACCCCCGAGGAAGTCACCCCCAATGCCCCATTCGCCCAAACTCGGGAATTGGTATGTTGTAGTTACCTGCAAAAACTGCAACTCAACGATCCGATTGTTTCGCGATCTGACGGGCGGGAAAAGTTCGCTGGATGCGCGGTACCTCGTCACCTGTCCGCACTGCAAACATCAAGGCGAATACGAAGGCAAGCATTACCAGGAACTTCTGGAGGACAACTGAAAATTTGAGGCTACTGCGCGCGGCTCACTTATAGCGATAGGTGATTCGACCGCGAGTCAGATCATAGGGTGACATCTCTACGCTGACGCGGTCGCCGACGAGAATGCGGATGCGATGCTTGCGCATCTTGCCAGAGATGGCGGCCAATACGACGTGACTGCTGTTGTCGAGCTTAACTTTGAAAAAGGCGTTGGGCTGCTTGTCTATAATCGTGCCTTCGGCGGGAACCAAATCATCTTTTGCCAATAGAGTCTCCTTCTAATCCTGTCTAATCTTGATAGTGTTCGACGATGCTTTTCTGCAAGCCGGCGGGAACGTCTCTCCACGGCTTTGATGCCAACATCTTCGGCGATACTCCGGACGTCAAAACTCGCCCGACGTGCCACTGTCGCACATCAGCGTCAAAATTCCAACGATAGTAGGGTCCATCTTCGCGTCGGCTGTAGAACACCGGGAGGCCGTTTTGGATTTCGACGGTACCGGTGTTTACATAAACTCGCAGGCCGTTCATCTTCACAATAGCTTTAGCACAACGAACACGGCGGACAGCGTGACGCCGGCGCCTACGATCAAATGCAGCCAACTAACCGCGAGCCGGCGACAGTTAGTGCATCTCACCTGCCAGAGCGGCAAGACTGTTCCACAATGCGAGCATGACCAGATGACCTTTGGCATTTGATGTCCGCGATTACGCTTGAGCGTTGCCCAGTAATCGTTTTCGTCTGCGCTTACCAGTTGCCAGACGCCACACCGCGTTGGCTGAATCAAAACGGGCACGCTTGATTCCGCGCGCGAGACCGAGCAATTGCAGCACGCGAATGCCCCACCAGTTGAAATCGATCTCGTACCACTTCAAACCATGACGCGCAGACGTCGGATGGGCGTGATGATTGTTGTGCCAGCCTTCTCCGAAAGTCAGCAGCGCGACCCACCAACTGTTACGCGAGTCTTCGTCCGTTTCGAATCGCCGTCGTCCCCACATGTGCGTAGCGGAATTGACCAGCCAGGTTGCGTGCAGTGCAAGCGTTACCCGCAGAAAGATTCCCCACAGCATGACGCTCCAACCACCAAACACAAGTAACAATACGGCTAGAATAATTAGTGGGACGTAATAGAAGCGATCGATCCAAACGTAATATCGGTTCTTGATTAGGTCAGGAGCGTAGCGCTCAAGCGTGGCCTGATCATGATCCTGTGCGGCGCCCTTTAAGATCCAACCCACATGTGCCCACCAAGCGCCATCCCGCGGTGTATGAGGATCGCCGGTTCGATCTGTATGCGCATGATGAATACGATGCGTCGTCACCCATTGAATTGGACCGCCTTCGAGCGCCAGCGTGCCGCAAGTCACGAGAAAGTATTCGACGAACTTCGGTACTTTGTAGCCGCGATGCGTAATCAATCGATGAAAGCCCATCCCGATGCCGAGGCTACCCCCCACCCAATAGAGGATCAACGCGGTGATCAGCGCCGGCCAGCTGAAGAAAAATAACGCGACGAGCGTGAGGAGGTGGGCCACGATCAAGAAAACCGCAGTACCCCAATTCACACCCTTTGTTTTGGGCTTTGCATCGTTAGCTATCAAAGTTTTCATCGTCTTATCTAATGCAGTTTCACGAGGCGGCGAGCGCGAGTTTCTCTTCGCTGGCGGCCATGATCTTAATTTTCTTAAGTTCGGTTCGCTGGAAACCAAAGAAGGTCGCCATTTGAACAATCTGATTTCCGTTTACGAAATCCGCTCGATCGGAGCAGAACTTCTCAATGCCGGGGGAGAATTCCCGACAGGTCATGCCCTTGGGAATATTCATCCCGAGTTTGCATTCGCTGCCTTGCGTGTAGTGCACGCAGAATTCACATACGATCATTGGTCGCCTTCCACGGTGATAACGCGTTCGATCTTGTTCTCGAGCGTTGGCGTCGGGTTCGCGACAAAGCTGCCAACCGCTCGTGCTTCGCTATCGTAAAGGCCGAACACTGTGAACAAATTCGTCGCTTGCATCAGTTGGCGTACCGTCGGCGATAGATTAAAAAGCTTCAACTGGCCGCCGTTGTCTCGAACTACCACCAGGGTTGAAACCAATTCACCCAGTCCCCTGGCGCTGATTGACTTAACTTGTTGCAGATTCAGCAGGATTTGTTTTTGACCGCCAGCCAGCAGTGACGAGGCGGCGTTAGTGAGCGTCACGCTGCTACCACCGAATCTCAGCTTGATTCTCAACAGCTCATCGGTATCAAGAATGGTGACCGTTCCGATGCGACGTTCTTTGAAGCCAAGCTCGTTCAAGTTGTCACGACTCACGCAGTCAATTCCGTTGAACTGCGCGCTGGAATAATTAGCTATTGGCTTCAGGTGATCTGGCGAATTCCAGAAGAGCTGAGGACGGAGTTAGCTTAACCCAATCTACCAGCAACACTACAGAGACACAGGCTATATGTCAAACATGGGATATATTTCGTGAATTAATATTAGACAGAAGCGATGCATACGTGTATGCTTCATCCGTTGGATAGAAAAGGTGCGATGATCAGAGTTCAAATCGATCACTTACTGAAGGCTCGCGGACGATCTTTTTATTGGCTCGCTAAGGAAACCGGCGTTAGCCATACGACGTTGTGGCGGCTTAAGAAAGACAAGGCCCAGGGCATCACGTTTAATACCCTCGAGTTGATCTGCCGAACCCTGAAGTGTCAGCCAGGCGACGTGCTAAGGATGGGTCGCGACAAGCCGACTAAGACGCGCGGTTGAGCTGAAAAGTTTTTTCAGCGCGCCGTTTGCGATCTTACATCCATCCCTGCTCTAATTTATTCACCCCGACGTGTTTGCTGAAACCCGACAGGCGGAGAGTGTCTATGAAAGTTTTACTAGTTAACCCTGAATTTCCCGATACCTATTGGAGTTTTCGGCATGCGTTGCCGTTCGAGGGAAAGCGTTGCGCGTTTCCTCCGCTCGGATTGTTGACTGTGTCCGCGCTGCTGCCAGACGCGTGGGAGCGAAAACTGATCGATTTGAATGTGGAATCGCTGAAGTCCGCGGACATTGAGTGGGCCGACATTGTTTTTGCGACAGCCATGCTGGTGCAGAAAGAGTCGCTCAGAGACGTCGTCAAGAGATGCAAATCGCTAGGCAAGCGCGTCGTTCTGGGTGGTCCCTACGTGACGACGACAATTGAAGAGTTGCCGGACGCGGATCACATATTTCTGGGGGAAGCTGAAACAACGCTGCCGCAATTCATCGACGATCTTGCGCGTGGCGAAGCTAAACGAACATACCAGGCTGCCGAGCGGCCGCCACTGTCCGCCACGCCGATGGCCCACTTTCATCTCGCTAACATGAAGCGCTACAGCGCGATGTCGATTCAATACTCGCGCGGTTGTCCTTTCTCGTGCGAGTTCTGCGACATCATCGAGATCTACGGCCGCGTGCCGCGAACGAAAAGTAACCAGCAGATGATCGCCGAGTTCGACATGCTTTACGATCTGAATTGGCGGGGAACGGTCTTCATCGTCGACGACAATTTCATCGGCAACAAGAAAAACGTGCGGCTGCTGTTACCCGAAATCGCGGCGTGGCAGAAGGCGCATGGTTATCCGTTTTCGCTGCTTACTGAATCGAGTTTGAATCTCGCCGACGATCAGGCGTTGCTGGCAAGCATGCGCGATGCCGGTTTCCGACGCGTTTTCATTGGCATCGAAACCCCCGTCGAAGAGAGTTTGCACGAAGCGCAAAAGTCGCAGAACCGCGGAGACCTGCTGAGTTCCGTCAAGACGATTCAGAGTTACGGGATGGAAGTCATGGCCGGCTTCATCGTTGGCTTTGATAACGATCCGGTCGATATTTTTGAGCGGCAGATTGATTTCATTCGCAAGAGTGCGATTCCGCTCGCAATGGTTGGTCTGCTCAACGCCCTGCCGGACACGCAGCTTTGGAAGAGACTGGAACGCGAGGGCCGGTTACTGGGTGAAGCTTCAGGCAACAACACCGTCTGCACTTTCAACTTCAAGACACGAATGGACCCGACCTTTCTGGTGCAGGGGTACCAAACGATCATGCGCACGATCTACAGTCCTCGTGAATATTATCAACGAGTCCTGGACTCAATGCGCCGGACGGCGAATCAATTCTCCGAGCCACAACACTACGGACTGGTCAGAGGGTGTATGACTCTCACCCGTATCCTGTTTAAGCTGGGCGTGCTTGATTCCGCGCGTTGGGAGTTCTGGCGCTTCTTCAGCCAGGCGATCGTGAAACACCGAAACAAGTTCGCCGATTCGCTGCGCCTGGCGGCGGTGGGCTATCACTTTCGCAAACTAAGCGACGCCTATAGCGAAAGCTAGACGGAATGGATTAGCCGCCGCATCCGATCGGCGAACAGCACATCCATCTTTCCAGACTCAATAATCGCAGTGACTTCGCCTTCACCGAAGGTTGGGTGCATGATCACCTGGCCACGTCGATATGTGCGCGCTCGATCATAAGGCGCCCCAACCTTGGTTGACGCTCGACGAGTTGTGCCGCTCTTGTAAGGGACACGCGAGCCGCAGATCGGGCAACTGACTCGGGTAATCTTTCCACCTTTGGTCATGGACGCGACGATGTGACCGCGCTCTTCACCGCAGGTCACACACATCTGCTCGACTCGATCTCCGATTGCAAAAGTTTGTTTGTCTTCCATATTGCTCCTCATCTTTCTGTAAAACCTCGGCTGGCTCAAGCATGTCAGAAGCCCGGCCGTGAGGGAGTCTCGGCGAGTCGGGATTTACGCGCGAGCTTCTGACCCAATCCGCTTATCGCCCGCGTCGCGGCCGAAACGAACGAACCGAATTGCTGCGGGTTCGTGCGCTGCCCGCAAAAGATTTGACGGGAACCGCGGCGATCGCTTGCGTGCTGCCATAACCTGTCGGCACAACTCGCTTTACGGCTTGACCCATGAGTCTTTCGATTGCTCGCATCGACAACTCATCGACTGGGGCAACCATAGTGATCGCTTTGCCGAGGTTGCCGGCTCGTCCGGTGCGGCCAACGCGATGCACGTAATCTTCCGGCGCTGCGGGCACGTCATAGTTGATAACGTGCGAAACTGAATCAACGTCAATACCCCGAGAGGCAATGTCCGTTGCTACCAGCACACGCGCGCGGCCGTCGCTGAACTCGCGCAGGGCGGCTTCGCGCTGCGGCTGCGAGCGATCGGCGTGAATTCTATTCACGCTGTGGTCGCGCGCTTTCAAGATATGCGAGAGGCGCTCGGCGCCGCGTCGTGTACGCGTGAACACGAGCACTCGCTCGAATTCATCGCCTTCTTTTTCCAGCAGTTCAAGCAAGAGCGCCGTTTTAGAATGTTGCTCGACATGGTAAGCAGTCTGCTCAACCATTGTCGCCGCACGACCGCGCTGATTTACTTCAATCAAATGCGGCTCTTTCATTGTTGTGCGAGCCAGTTGCTCGATGCTCGATGACATGGTTGCGGAAAACAAAAGCGTCTGTCGTTTTGTTGGCAGCATCGCCAGTACGCGACGAATTGCCGGCAAGAATCCCATGTCCAGCATGCGATCTGCTTCGTCCAGGACCAGGACTTCGATCGTTGAAAGATTAACGGCGCCGCGTTCGGTTAGATCGAGCAGGCGTCCTGGTGTCGCGATTAAAACGTTTGCGCCCTTTCGCAGCTCGCTGATTTGGGTCCGTATGTTTGCGCCGCCGATCGCAATCACGCTGCGATTCGCCTTGACGCGGTTAAGCTCGCCATAATTCTTTTGAATCTGAAGCGCCAGTTCACGCGTCGGCGCGAGTACGAGCACGCGAAGGCCCGGTTTCGAGCGTTCGCTGATCTTTTGAATGATGGGAAGTAGAAATGCGGCCGTCTTGCCGGTGCCGGTTTCGGCACAGCCGATTACGTCTCGGCCGCTGAGGATGACAGGAATCGCCTGTCGCTGAATTGGTGTCGGTTCGTTATATCCGAGAGACTTGCAGGCGCTCAGTTGCGCGGGCGCGAGTCCCAGTTGAGAAAAATCCATAAACTCCTTTTGATTTGGCGACGAATTATTCGTCGCAGTTGATGTTGCTTAGCAGGGCAGTCTTTCATGTCCGCCATGATTAACGCTTAGGCGGAATACCGCGGGAGACACAAAAGACCTGCTCACTACCTAACCGCTAACTGGTAATTACCAGCGCGGTTCACGATTGCCGCCGCCGCCATAGCCGCCGCCGTTGCGACCGCCGCCGCCGCCGCCGCGATTACCACCGTAACCGCCACGACCGCCGCCGCCGCCGCCAAAGCCGCGACCACCGCCGCCGCCACGATTCTCGCGCGGCTTGGCTTCGTTGACTTTCAAAGCGCGGCCGCCGACTTCTTTACCATTGAACTGATCGATGGCTGCGGTGGCCTCTTCCTTAGTGGACATTTCGACGAAGGCAAAGCCTCTCGAACGTCCGGTGTCGCGGTCTTCCACGACACTCGCTGATTCAACCGTGCCTGCTTGAGCGAACAATTCCTGCAGCTCCTGACTGGTGGTTTGGAAAGCGAGGTTTCCAACGTAAAGTTTCGTTGACATGTAAATTTACCTTTCCCCTGTTTGGGAATGAAAAGAAGCTGCGAACTGAAAACGGGCTTCGGCGAAACGGTAGCGGTCGAAGGACCAGGTTCGGATGCTCTTGGAAAAGAGCGGCTTCGTAGTTGAAATCAGCCTGCTCTCGAACTATCCAAACGTCCGGCGCTAATCGTTTTGTGCGCGGGGCGCATCACCGTTGATGCGCGAGAGAAGGATTAACCGTGACCTATAATGCCTTATTTGCAGGAAGCTTGCAAACTGTGATGGCCCAAGGGCCTGCAATCGCGGACGAGATTCACTCGTCGTCGTTCTTTTTCTTAGGCTTTTCGTCGGAAAACACGATATTTACAATTAGCACCAGCCCGGCTATGGCCGCGAGTAGAAAGAAGATCGTGGGGAAACCGGGGTAGCCCAGAATGCGAAATGAAGTCTCAACCCGCATCATCAACGCCGCTCCCACGATCAAAGCTGCGAGGATGAGTCCGAGAGTAATTCGATTGGCGACCTTCTGAAGTCCGTCGAGTACGACCTTCTCGTCGATCGCGTCGACGCCGATCTTCAATTCGTTATTGCCGACAGCATCGAGAATCTTATTAACGCGATTCGGCAGCCGTTCGACAAATTCCTTTACATCGATGGCCCGGGCGAGAATAGATCCCGGCTCGAGACTCTGGAACACCTGCCGCGTCATGATGTTTGTGGCCTCGCTGCGGATCACCGCGTTGGGATTGAAAGTTGGATCGAGCACGTAGACCACGCGGTCCAGGTTCATCATCGCCTTGGCAATCATCGTGAACTCTGGTGGCAGACGGAACCAGCAGTCCGCCGCTATTCGCTGAATTTCCAGGACGATCTTGCCGGCATGAATCTGCTCGAGTTCGGCGTTCGCATGTTGCGCCACCAGATTCGCAACCCGATGTTCGTAATCATGCTTATCAAAGTTGCCCTTGGGCTCGCCCATCTTCATGGCAACCTCGGCGGCTTCGTCACCACGCGCTTCGCTAATTGCCAGCAACAAACGCAAATGGTTCTCGCGAAAGTTGCCGGCGATGTGGGCCACCATTCCGAGATCGAGCAACGCGATACAACCGTCGTCAGTGATGAAAACGTTGCCGGGGTGCGGGTCGGCGTGGAAGAAACCGTCCACCAACATTTGTTTCAGATAGGCGCGAAAGACTTCCTCCGCCAGGGCCCTCGTATCCAGCTCCATCAAACGCAGCGGACTGACGTCGGTAATCTTTTTGCCGGGAATGTAATCCATCGTGAGCACTCGCGACGTGGTGTAGTCCTCAACCGGCTCCGGGATAACTATGTTTTCGAATTCGCGCAGGCTCTTGCGAAGTCGTCGCAAGTTGCTCGCCTCGCGCTGAAAATCCAGTTCGTGAAGCAGACTCTGACGCAGATCAGCGAGCATGTTCGTGAATTCGTAACGCTTGCCCACCTCGGTATGCGCATCGATGAATTCAGCGACCTGTTCCAGTGCTTCCAGGTCCTGGACGATCTGCTCGCGAATGTCCGGGCGCTGAACTTTCACCACGACTTCGCGGCCGTCACGCATGGCCGCGCGATGAACTTGTGCGAGCGAAGCCGCCGCCGTCGGTTCAATATCGAACTCAAGGAACAGTTTCGAGATCCGTCCGCCCAATTCTGATGAGACGATGCGCTCGACCTCCTCGTAAGGAAATGGCGCGATCCGATCCTGGAGACGCGACAACGCGTCCAGGTATGGTTGCGGCAATATATCGCCGCGGGTCGATAGTAGTTGGCCGAGTTTAATGAAGGTTGGCCCGAGACTTTCCAGATCGCTCGCCAACTCTTCAGCTTTCGGCTGGGCGGTTTTTTCGATCGCGGTGCTAGTAATCAATCCGAGATCGGACTGATTAACGAGATCGGAGCGGCCATATTTCACCAGCAACGCCACGATTTCGGCGTAGCGTTTCAGCCTTTCAGTTTTGAGTGACAACACCATTGTCGGTTCACCAGGAATTATTTAGCGATCTGAGCAGGAGACCGGCTCCGACTGAACAGTCTGAGGATACCGAGAACGAAAACAGCCAGCGACGCGAAGAAGCTGAGCCAAAACCAACCCGTCAAATGCGCCGAGATGATGCCGCCCTCATCCTGGACGCGCTGTCGTTCATCATTCATCAGGTACATCGCCACCGAACCCGCTATGGCGCTCAGGATCGAGAAAAGCAAACGGTCGCCGCGTCGCCGCAGAATTCCGATTACCACGACCGCCAGCATCAGCAATGGCACTAACCAGAGCGAAACACGATCGTGACGAGCAAGATCCAATCCGCTCAGCGTATCTTTGGCACCGCCGCAACTAATCTGCTCCCAGGGCAGAAAGAAGCAGACGATCACGATCATGGCCGCGCTAATATTGATGCGTCGAAGAATTTCCATCAAATCTTCAGAACCGCCGCTCCTTTAATGGCGTCATGCTTCAGCGCGATCAAAGCATCATTAGCTTCTTCTAAAGCGAACGTCTGCACGTGCGTTCGCACCGGAATCTTTTCAGCTTCAATCAGAAACTCTCGGCCGTCTTCGCGCGTGTTGTTCGCGACAGAACGGACTACGCGTTCGCCGTAAATCAGCGAGTAATCAAATGAGGGAATCGGACTCATGTGAATTCCGCCGAGCACCAGCACGCCGCCTTTATCCAGAGCTTGCAGCGCGGGCGGTATTAAGTCTCCGGCCGGCGCGAAAATAATCGATGCATCCAATCTCACGGGTGGCGCTTCCATCGTATCGCCAACCCACGACGCGCCCAGTTCCGTCGCCAGTGCTTGATGGCGCTCCCGATCCCGGGTGCAAACGTAAACTTCGGCACCGCGTGCTCGGGCAACTTGAATCACCACGTGACCCGCGGCGCCAAAACCGTAAATGCCCAGACGCGCACCGCGCCAATTTTCAATTCCCGTCAGCCGCAGCGATCGGTAACCGATGATGCCGGCGCACAACAGCGGCGCTGCTTGTAAATCGTCGAAACCTTGCGGTACCGCATAAACAAAATCCGCAGGGGCAACGGTGTATTCAGCGAATCCGCCGTTTGCGCTCCAGCCGTTGAACTCAGCCCGCTCGCAAAGATTCTCGTGACCCGCTCGGCAGAAACGACAGACACCGCAAGTCCGCCGCAACCACGCAATGCCAACGCGATCGCCAACTGCGAATGACGAAACATTCGCGCCCAGCGCCGCAACTTCACCCACGATCTGATGACCAGGAATGACCGGGGACATTCGCGGTTCCAAATCGCCTTCGACTACATGCAAGTCCGTGCGACAGACGCCACACGCGCGGACGCGCACCAGGACTTCATCGTTGTTCGGCGACGGCTGCTCGAGCTCAATCAGTTGCAACGGCCGATCGTCGATCGACGCCGGCGAACGAAGCACGCAAGCTTTCATGATACTGAAAGTCTATGCCTCTGTTGATGTGTTCGCCAGCGTCGTTCGTCCGCGATCACTCGACGTCAAGCGGCCTTTCCTCTCGCTTTCGTGTGGCCATTGCCGCTAATCTCCAGGCGCCTCGGTTTTTGTTCCTCGCGTTTTGGCGCCGGCATAGTTATTTCCAGCACACCGTTGTCGAAGGTCGCCTGTGCTTTCTCAATGTCCACGCCTTCCGGAACCGGAACGCGCCGGAAAAATTTTCCGTAGCTGCGCTCGGTGCGAAAGTAGCCTTCACCTTTCTCGTCATGTTCGTTCTGGCGCTCGCCTTCGATCGTAATTCCGTGCTCAGAGAACTCGACGTCCACATCGTCTTTGGTTAAGCCCGGCAAGTCTGCCCGGAGCACAAGCTGACTGTCGCGCTCGAACATTTCAACCTGAGGTGACCACAGGCCTGCCGGCAACTTTGCACGCTCGATCACCGGCGACAGCCAGTCACGGCCCAAACCAATATCGCCGAACATCCGATCCATCTCTTCGCCGAATCGCCGCATGAGCGTAAATGGTGTCGCCACGATTTGCTCGCCCAATTCCCCTGCCTTGCGATTCGCTAACGCGGTGGATTGATTGCCGGTCTTCTTTGTCGTCGTACTACTCTTTCTTTTTGCCATCGCTTACCTCCAAAATTAAGAGCTGCGTTCTATTCCGAGCGAACTATGCAGAGCGAAACGCAGCGAATGAATCATTAATCAACACGTGTTGGTTTCGCGTACACTGAATCTCATAAGCGTTCAGTTTGCACCTCATACGCTCCGGTTTTCTGAATGCTTTTATGTTCAGGTTGAAGTTCTGCAACTAGAATGCCCGACGGAGGGAGAAAAAATCTGCCGCGACCGGGAAATTAAAGGATAATTCTGCTAGCATCTGAGGGTTCGTAACAGCTAACCGTTTTCAGACTTCCGAGATGAGCACTGCATCACGTCAGCAACTTGCCACGACCACTTCAACCGACAATATACGCACACAGTTTCCCTCGTTGGGCCGCGAGCACAACGGAGTTCCCGTCGCATACTTTGACGCGCCGGGTGGAACCCAGACGCCGCAGTGCGTCGTAGATGCGGTTTCTGATTACCTTCTGAATCACAACGCGAACACGCACTGGGAGTATCCGACCAGCCACGAAACCGACGCCATCATCGAATCGGCGCGCCACACGTTCGCCGACTTTCTAAACGCTTCGGCTAATGAAATCGTGTTTGGCCCAAACACGACCACGATGATTTATCACCTGTCGCGCGCGCTGGGTCGGTCGTTGGGGCCGGGCGACGAGATCGTGATCACTGAACTCGAGCATCACGCCAACGTCGCACCGTGGCAAGCATTAGTTGTTGAGCGGGGCGTGACGTTGAACGTCGCGTCGATGGATCCTGAGACGGGCCAACTTGATTGGAATGATTTCGAGCGGCTGGTCACGAAGAGAACAAAAATAGTTTCGTTCGGCGCGGGCTGTAATGCCCTGGGAACCGTGAGTGATTTTCGCCGCGCAGTTGAGTTGGCGCATTCAGTCGGCGCGCTGGCGCTGGTCGATGCCGTGCACTACGCACCGTACTTTCTTTGCGATGTGAAAGAATCCGATTGTGATTTTCTGACGTGTTCGGCTTACAAATTTTATGGGCCGCACGTCAGCGCGTTTTATGGAAAGAAGGATCTGCTTGAGTCGATCGACTTTCCCAAGCTGCAACCGGCGCCCGACAGCGCGCCTGAGCGCGTCGAGATGGGCACCCAGAATCATGAAGGCATCGCCGGAGCCGCCGCGGCGGTTGAGTTTTACGCATCGCTTTGTGTCAGTACCGGGAGCGGTAGCGACCGGATCAATGATTCGACTTTGAGTCGACGCGAACTGCTGCAAGCCTCATTCGCCGCTCTCCGCGAGCACAGCTCACCGCAAGTCAGACGTTTGTGGGAATCGCTGTTGCGCATCAACGGCGTTCGTTTGTTTGGTCCGGCGCCGGATGCGCTCCGCACTCCGACCATTTCTTTCATCGTCAAGAACGTAGCTTCGACTGACGTTGCGCGGCGATTGGCCGCGCGTGGCCTGTTCATTTCGCACGGAGATTTCTATGCGCAGACCGTCGTCGATCGATTAGGTTTACAACCTGAAGGCTTGGTGCGCGTGGGCTGCGCGTGTTACACGAGCGACGAAGAGATCGAGAGATTGATCGATAGCGTTAAAGAGATCGCCAAGTGATCTTAGGCTCCGTAGGAGCCTAAGATTTATAGTTCCCGAACATTCCTTTGTTGAGAACTCCGAAGGAGCGAAATAGTTCTTGACGAATCATTTCGCTCCTTCGGAGCTTTGACCTGGATTGGCCCGGGTTCTATAAATATTCCGTCCCTACGGGACTCTTCGAGAAATGAAACAGTACCACGATCTTCTTAAATCCATTCTTGACCACGGAGTTGAACATCACGACCGCACCGGTGTCGGCACCATCTCACATTTCGGCTATCAGACACGATTCGATCTCGGCGCAGGATTTCCGATCGTTACCACCAAGCGAGTGCCGTTTCGTTGGATCGCCGAGGAGCTGTTTTGGTTTTTGTCGGGCGATACGAACGAAGCAAACCTGCGCGCGAAGGGCGTCGACATTTGGAAAGAATGGGCGGACGCAGAACATACACGACAATTCGGCCGCGAACCGGGTGACCTCGGGCCTGTGTACGGATACTTATGGCGTTCGTTCGGCGGGCATTATCCGAAACTTGATGGCGTCGATCAGATCGCGCGGCTAATCAACGAGATTGAAACGAATCCTAACTCGCGCCGCTTGATTGTTAGCGGTTGGGATCCACGCGAATGCGATAACGTGGATCTGCCGCCGTGTCATACGCTGGTTCAATTTAAGATCGATAGTGCTGGGAGCGCGGGCGCCCCGCCCGCAACGGCTCCCAAACCCATTCTTCACTGTCAGCTTTATCAACGATCCGCAGACGCATTCCTTGGTGTGCCTTTCAACATCAGCTCATATGCGCTGTTGACGCACATGGTCGCGCACGTCTGCGATCTCCAAGCCGGCGAATTCATCTACACGCTAGGTGACTATCACATTTACCAAAACCATCGCGAGCAGGTGGATCAGTTGCTCGCGCGCGAACCGCTGCAGCTGCCGCGTTTGGAAATTGTTGATGAAGAAAAGAAACTGCGCGGTCTCGCAGGGCTGCTGAGCTTTCGTTTCGATAACCTGCGGCTCATCGGTTACGAATCCCACGCGAAGATCGCAGCGCCCGTCGCGGTCTGATGAAGTAGTCAGCGCCATGCTTCGCTGAAAACCTAAAGCAGTTTGAGAATCTGTCTGGCGGCGCATTCGGGGCTGTGCCTTAGGTCGGGTTCTGGGCTCACTTAATAGGCAAATGTCCTGTGTTCCCTTGATGGATATCTTAGCAGTAGCACGGACACCGCTAATGGTCGCTGGCGCTCTCGCTCGAGGTTGCCTGTGCTTTGACAACCATCTCCAATTTCTCTCTGCTTTTCCTTATCCTCGAATCCGGATGGCCAACACCTTCAGAAATGCTCACTACTTTTTTCAGCAGTTCGATCGCCTTCTTGTAATCCCTCAAAGCCTCATAAAGCGATGCGAGTTCATACATAGTTGTAGCTGCATTCATCTCATCGCCAACGCTCTCCACAATGACCAAGCTTTGCTGGAAGTAATCAATGGCGGGTTGGTACTCTCTCTTATGTTGATATAGCAAACCTAGATTATTCAATATGGCAGCCGTTCCACGTTCATCGCGTATTTCATTCAATATCGCGAGAGCCTCTCGGAAGTTCGTTAGGGCCCGTTCGAAGTGCACATTGGCATCGTGCCACTCCATTTCTGCTGTAGATAGAAAACCAAGGCAGTTGAAAATGTCAGCTATCCTCCGCTTATCGCCTATTGTTTCCAAGATTTCTAGCGCGCGCTGGAAGTTATTCTCAGCTTTCTGCAAATCCTTTTTGTCTTGGTATAGAAGTCCTCGATCCTTATAAAAAAGACCCACACTGTTGAAAGCACCAGCCTTCTCATGCTCATCGCCTACTCTCCCCAGGATCTCCAGCGCACGCGTGAAGTCATTCTCGGCTTTTTTCCAGTCCCTTCTGTCCTTGTTCCGGAGTCCTCGATCCTTATAAAGAAGGCCCCGATCGTCGTACCCCCAGGCGATGACACGCTCATCCCCTGTTCTTTTAAGGAGTGCAATACTGCTCTTGAAGTGCTGAAGAGCTTCGTCCCACTTCTTGTTATCTTTATAGAGGAGTCCGAGATTCTTTAGAGAGACGGCCTCTTCGCGTTCATCTCCTATCTTTCTCGCGATTTCGACGCCGCGTTCGAAGTCACTCTGCGCTTTTGAGAAGTCTGGTCTGTCCTTATATAGAAAGCCCCGGTTGTTCAGGATCGTAATCATACCGCGCTCATCTCCCTTTCCTTCCAAGATCTTCAGACTGTCCTCCAGCGACTCAATAGCCTTGTTCCAGTCCCCCTTATCTTTGTACAAAATGGACAGATGGACCGCTAAGGTCTGCTCCAGATCTCCAGTGAAAAATAAACTTTCCTCTTTCAACCTTTCCCAGATTTCTAAGGCTTTATCCCAGCCAGTGGAGACTTGGTTTTTCTTACCTTCGAAGAATCGGATCCACAGGTGAATTCCTGTGCTCAGATCACCGATCTGCTCACTGGCTATGCTAAACAAGAGATCGAGTGTACTTAATCTGTAGGAATAGATGGCTTTGTTACATAGTTTCTTGAAACGATCGATTCCACGCTCCGGGTCAGCGACAAGAAGATGGTACATCTCCTCGCGTTCCCACTCGGCGCGCTGCTCGTCGGATGATAACGATTGTTGCAACTTGTATTCATAATAGGCTGCAACTCTCCCATTCAACGCCTGGAAATCCCGCGGCTTCTCCTTTCGCCAGCGATGCAGTAGTAGATTGCGTACATTGTCGTGAAGAAATAAATTTCTGGGGCCGACGAAGGCCAACTTTTTTAACTGCAATTCTTCCAGAATACTCTCTGTCTGCTCCGAAGGCTTTGTTCCCTCGCCTCGCAGCCAGGCGAGGATCTGCTTATTGAACCAATGCGGGATAGCACAGAGGCGAACCGTTTCAGCCAAGTCGGGCTCCTGGCAGGTTATCTTGTCGATGATCTCACCGAGCGACTGTTCTACGTCTATCCGCAAGACATCCTCCGACCGTTCCTTCGTTATGCTACCTCGCTCGCTCATTACGCTACCTCGCTCAGAGTGCTTTTTAAGTTGGGAACCATCATGGCCATATGGAGTGGAATTCCTGCCGAGAACTTCGAGCAGGATATTGCTTCCTCATCCGTAATCTCAATATTTAACTTTTCAGCGTAGATCTTTATCTGCTCTGCCTTCATCAATGGTAGATAGTCAAGCAGGTGCGTATTCTGCTCCCACTCCCATCTAGGAACATTTGGCCAGCGGCGCCCGGCAGTTACAACCATCACGTTTTGGAGCTCCCCTCTATTGACCTGCTTCAGCAGCGTATCTAACAACCACTCTTCTTCCTCTTCGCTAAGACGCTCAAAGCTGTCAAGAAGGCAAACTACCCGTCCCTTCTGCTCCACAAACTGGCCCAGGTCTTCAAGAAAAGCATTTTTCAGGAGTTCCTTTATATGGCCCGGGCGCAGGCCTTCGTGTGTCACGCTTACTCCTGCCAAAATCTGGGAAACAAGATATTGATCATCTACCTCCCCTCTGGGTCGATAGATGCCAAGAGACTGCAAGGCCTGGGCGAGGCGGCGTGGTGGAACACCTAATCGATCACATATCACCAAGGCTAGTGTGAGGTGCGGGTTGTCATACGGTTTCCCACGAAAGTCGATGTTGCAATAAGCAACACCTTTCTGTTCACAATGAAAAACCAACATGCGCAAAAAACTGGTCTTCCCGCGCCCACCGGACGTCTGAATGAACATCAGGCGCTTCTCCTGCGAATCGGTCAGCATCCTCTTAAAGAGATTCTGCTGATCCTCGAAGTCGATAAGATCCTCGGGGAAGACGAGGTCTACAGGCTTGGACGATGTTCCTTCACTCTCGCTATCTCTTGTGTTGGGGACCAGCGTTAGACCGGAGCTAACTTCTTCGGCCAAGCTGGACAAGAGATCCAGCAGTCGTTCAGCTACTGTCTTAAGAGACAACTGACGCGAGACGGTAACCCCATGTATATGCCGGAGTCCATAGGGAACCTTGTCATTACTTGCCTTTCGGTCGAGAAACACTGGCACGACCCGGTGTTTTTCCGTATTTTCGCGGGCAAGTTCGATAGCTGCCGCTATTTCCTCTTGTTCATAGTAGGCCGCTTCTGTTTTCGATGAAATGAGTACTACTGTAACCAACGACTCTTGTTGCGCTTTGGGCAATTCTATATTCCATTTGTCGCCAAGTTTGAGCTCGCGAGTGTCAAGAAAAACGCGCGACTTTGGTTTAAGGCACTCATAGAGTTTTTCAGCAGCCCGCCTGTCAGGGCCTGCATGTGCTATAAAGAAGTGCCACGTGGACTGGTCCGGAGGCATGGCCTTTACCCTCACTCTCTTAGACGTGATCGCTAAACTGGTTAAGAAATAATGTTAATTGAATAACTCACCAAGTCTGGGAGTCCTCCATGGCTGGGCGCCTGCTATAGATAGACAAAGGGAAAGTTATCAAACAGGATTTGCCCAAACGAAAGCGCTCTCGAAAGGAGAGCCCGGTTCACGAGATTCCCACCTGTCGAGCTCGAGCGGTTGGTGCCCGTCCTGTCCGAAAACTGGGCCGACCAGTTGTGTCTATTGTAAACGTACTGTCAAGGTAGCGAGGAGGAATAAGGTGAAACATCTGCGGCCTGGGCTGCTAAATGAGAGTCGGGGTGGATCACTTTCAGGATCGAGCGCCTGCAATAGTTCACTCGCCTTTCGGAGCATCAGACTTACCTGGGGGTGTATCCACCACTCGCTTGCTGACTTCATCCGCAGTAGAAACGTGAAGTTGAACCCCTTTCACATGAATTGTTCCTTCAAGGGTTACCGTGCCTTGAGGCTTTCTTACCAGCATGTCTATCTTGTTAAAGTACTCTACTTCTTTGATCGTTCTCTCCATTCTCTCATTCGCAAAAGGCGTGACCAGGCGTTTCCATTTCCTGTCCAGACTTAGCTGACCGTCCGCATTCGGATCAAATTCTACAATCGCAATGGTGAGACTGTTGCTGGCGAGCCTTACTGTGAACTTACGTCCCTTGTAACCGTCCACGTTCACCCACAAGGAAATGGACTCGTACTTTTTCACTGATCCATTAGCATTCTCAACGGCCAAGGGAACCTCAGGAGTCAGGTAAGTCGCAAGGAAAGCTCGAGTCTTTTTTTCCTTAATGCAATAGCTCGCAATAATTTCACCGTCTTTTAGTAGCCATTTCGACTTCTGATCGGCTCTCCACGAGTCATCAAAACTCTTATCAGGTTCCGTCATACTTTCCTGATGACGGTCATTCCGGGTCAAGTAATCCGCCACATTAAGATCGTCGGCAACTAAGGCATTGGGCCACGGCTTTTCATAAATACGGAAGTCCGGCTCGTCCGAGGGCAACAAGATTTCAGAAGGATCTACAGCCATGATGTGGCCTTTTTCATCTTCCGGTAAATGATGTTTTGCCCGAATTTGATTTCGTTCAGTGACTTGAGCCTGGTAGGACTCGCGATCATTTTCAGGACCGCGAACACTGTTCGATAATGTTTTTGGATCGGCCTGCCAACGCTCTTCAATCACGTCCACCACTTCATCCAATGCTTTGATGATTGCTGCCTCAGCCTCTTCACACGAGACATTCCATTGTCTTGCTTTCGCGCGCACATACCCTTGTGACAGACTCGTATCGTTCTTAGTCCCGTTCAAATGGGTCATCAGATACCATTCGGCGAGTCCATTGGCGGTACCTCCTGTATTGTCCCAGGTATGAAATCGCGAAGGTCCAGCGCCGAGTTCCGGGTTGATATTGCCTCGTCTGAGGGACGTGACCGGCCCATATTTCTTAATGACACGTCCCGTTCCATCCTTGCGACTGTTTGCCCACCTTTCGTCGAATAAGTGATCTGCCCACGCTATGGCCGGCGGATAGACAAGACCTTCAAAAAGTGAAGCAAAGGGCACTGACTGATCAGAGTCCGCGATCTCTCCTTCATTATGAAGAAGCCTTGGACCGGCGGTATTGTATCCGGTGTGGCCATATTCTGTGGAAAGACCTCCAGCATTATTGTTCTGCCTTTGCATGTAAGTCAGGTAGTAGATCAGGTTGTGATAGAACGGCGCTTGTTTGGATTTCATAATAAGCGGCCCTAAGTATTGAATGATCCAAATCTCATGCAAGGTCCATGTATGAAGTTTCGGAATATCAAGTGGGCCAACGGGAGAGTCCCAGGTCGCGGTTCCGCTGTAAAGAGAAGTCCATGCTTCTTTGGTGATTGAGCCTGGCCCATAAATCGTATCGCGGTCAAGATAAGCGTCGAGGTGCGGAATGGCCCATTCGCTCCACATGTATTCCGGGTCATCAGAGCAGCTTTTTGTGTTGGTGTTCACGTTCCATCCAGAATAGAGTCTGCCACTGGCATTGTGATTGACGAATTGTTTGTAATCCATGCTTCCAAGGATTTCGTCAGCCAGGATAACGATTTCGCGTTCCAGAAGATTGTCGGAATCTGCAAAAGCTCCTCGGATGGCTTCAAGCGGCAGCTTCATTTCACCATTGTCAAGCAAAGGCACAAAAACGTGATCTCCCCACACACCAGGAACAATGTTCGCATCATCTTTCGTCCATTCACACCATGATACAAATCCGGCCTTAGAATGAGTCCGAGCCGGATCCTTTTGAAAATTACGAAAAGCTAGTAAAGCATCCGCCATGAGTTGAAGGGCTTGCTGAGGTTTGATTTGCAACTTTCCCAGCATTGGATTGCCTTGGGCAAGATGAAAGAGCGTGGAAAGGTAGACACCTAGTTTTGAAGGTGCGGAGTATGTTCCAATAGAATCTTCTTCGCCTTCTAATGTGACGTTGGTGGCAACCTTCTCTCCGTCCCTGGTAACTGCAAAATGGTCCACTGGAATATTGTTTTCAACTCCTGGACCAAGAATGTTTTGGCCAATACCACTGATGGCTGTTTTCAGTCGATTAACCATTTCAGGAGTCGGCGCAAAACGCCCCGCATCGATGACTGCTCGCTGCTGTTGGGGCAATTCGTTAGGTCCTTGAGCGTCTGAATGCGACATGTCATGCTCCGTTACAAAGCATCAATCGGTGGCAATGAGATCCGCGACATTACCATCCCCCTCGTGTGCTTACAACTAGGTGGATCGGCGGGTAGTTGAGTGCGAACCCGCTCCGCAACCATTCGTTTTTTTTGGGCGGAGACGTGTTTCTGAGGCGACATGCTTTTTCAAGACAAAGTCGCATTCGGGCCGTCGCGCAGTCTAACCCATCTTCGATTCGATGATGTCAGAAGTTACGGATTGACTGTCTTCAATCGCCCGTCTCTCACCCATCACGACGCGCACGTCGTGCATCATTCCATCATCAACCAATGAAACTTCGCCGCTTGATTGAGTTGCGCCATCAAGTTCGACCGTGTCCACGCCGCGATTCAGCGAATGCGGATTCTCGACTTTGATTCGATAGGTAGTTTTGCCGCGACGATAAGTGATTTCGAACTCGCGCCAGGCGCGTGAGATGCACGGATCGATGCGAAGCCGATCGCCTTGCAACTTGAAGCCGAGAATGTATTCCAGCGCGGCCCGATACATCCAACCGGCCGAGCCCGTGTACCAGGTCCAACCACCGCGCCCGGTGTGGGGTGGCACGGCGTAAACATCTCCCATCGCGACGTACGGCTCAACTTTGTATTTGTGCAAACCCGCGCGGGTCGAAGCATGGTTGATTGGATTCAACAACGAGAATAACTCGTCGGCGCGGTCGCCATCGCCGAGTATCGCAAACGCGATCACTGTCCATAGCGCGGCGTGCGTGTATTGCCCGCCATTCTCGCGGACGCCGGGGACATAGCCTTTGACGTATCCCGGATCCAATTTCGTTTTGTCGAAGGGAGGCGTGAACAGAATGATTAGTCCCTCGCCGCGTTTCACCAGATATTCGTCAACCGAAGCCATTGCGCGACCGGCTCTGTACCGATCGGCGACGCCAGAGATTACCGCCCAGGTTTGCGCGATGGAATCGATCCGACACTCATCATTCTGCGCCGATCCCAGCGGCGTGCCGTCATCAAAATATGCGCGTCGATACCAGTCACCGTCCCAAGCCTGCTCGAGTCCCTTCTTCAACTTGCCCAAATGCTGTCGATAGCGTGGCGCCCTCGTCGACGATTGGGTTTCCACCCGTTCGCATAACGGCGCAAAGCTGCTTAGCACCGTCGAAAGAAACCAACCGACCCAGACGCTTTCGCCTTTCCCGCCCGCGCCGACACGATTCATGCCGTCGTTCCAGTCACCCGATCCCATCAACGGCAAACCGTGGTTACCCAAACCCAGACTGCGATCGATGGCGCGCGCGCAATGCTCGAAAATGGTTGCGCTCTCAGCAGAGACCGTTGGCTGTAGATAATTCTCGACTTGACCCGGTTTCAGCAATTCACCTTCGATAAACGGAACCGGTTCTTCCAGCACGGAATAGTCGCCCGTCTTATTCACGTAGAACGAAGTTACGTATGGCAACCAAAGCAGATCGTCAGAGAAGCGTGTGCGCACGCCGCGGCCGGAGGGTTCGTGCCACCAATGCAGCACGTCGCCTTCCTTAAACTGGCGCCCAGCGGCGCGCAAGATTTGTTTACGGGCCACCTGCGGCTGCGAATAAACCAGGGCCATCACGTCCTGTAACTGATCGCGAAAACCGAAGGCGCCGCTTGATTGGTAGAACGCCGATCGTCCACGAACTCGACAAGCCAGCGTCTGGTAGAGCAACCAACGATTAACCAATGTGTCCATCGAGGCATCTGGAGTTTTGATCTCGATCGTGCCTAATGCCTGGTCCCAAAAACCAAGCACGCGTTCGAAGGCTTCGTTCACTTCATGCGCACTGCGAAAACGGGCGTTGATAGCGCGAGCTTTTTCGATCGATTCAGCTTGGCCTAAAAGAAAGATCACCTCGCGAGCCTCGCCCGGCGCCAGTTCAATCGTCGTTTGGATCGCCGCGCACGGATCGAGCCCCGCGCCTTCGCGTCCGCTCAGTCCCACTCGCCGCAACGCAGCAGGCTTCGCCAGGTTACCGTTGCGGCCGACAAACTCTTCTCGATCGCAAGTCATCGTGAATCGATCCTCGCTCGTGCCCACGAACGTCACGCGATCAGCAAACTCATTGTTATAGGAATTGCGCGCAAAGATGGCGCGCTCGCCTTCTTCCAGACCAGTCACCACGTGCATGGCTGAGGATTCGCGACTGACACCGAGAACCAGCTCATTGTAGTTGGTCACGGAAAGCCTTCGCGGACGATCCGTTCGATTCCGCAGCCGCAGCAGAGAAATTTTAACCGGCGCGTCCAGTGGCGCGAACAGCAACAACTCCTGCGAAATACCGTGGCTTGCATGCTCGAAGACCGTGTAGCCCTGACCATGTCGCACCAGATAGTCTCCGGCTTCGCGAATAGGCAGCGGCGTCGGCGACCAGGTCGCGCCGGAATCTTCATCGCGAATGTAGATTACTTCGCCGGGCGAATCGCTCACGGCATCGTTCGACCAGGTCGTCAGGCGATTCTCGTGACTGTTGATTGACCACGTAAATCCGCCGCCCGTTTCAGTAATCAGAAACCCGAAGTCTTCAGAGTTCGCGATGACATTGGACCACGGCGCCGGCGTCGATTGGCCTTCGCCGAGCGTTGCGACGTATTCGCGTCCGCCGTGGGCGAATCCACCGATGCCGTTGAAGAAGGAAACCTTCGGGGGCACCAGCGTCGGTTCGGGATAACTCTGCGCCGCCATGCGCGGCTGAAACGGCGGCGGTAGATCTTCATCGATCGGCCGCCGCGTGAGTTGATCTTCGAGCGACCCTCTCTCAGTTATGATCACCACGCGCGCTACGGCGTGCAGCAGGATGCGCTCTTCCTCCGGCATCATGTCTGAGCGGCGAATGAAGATGCCGCCGGGTTCATCGAGCAGCGTCTGCGCGCCCGAAGTTCGCACCGCAAGCTGCAGGGAATCCTGAAGCGATTGCGCATAGCTCGTCGGATGATCGTTCATAATCACCAAATCGAATTGCAGACCTTTCGAGCGCAGGTATTGATGCGCGCGCAAAAGCTGTCGCGACACGGGAACGTCTTCTTCGCGCTCGAGCCGGAGAATTACGATCGGCAAATCGCCGCTGATTCCATGGGGCCACAAACCGGATTGCGTCAGCTTGTTGAGCGCCAACACGTGTCGGCTGGGGCGCAGCGAAGAATCCGGATACAAAATGCGGCCGGCGAGTCTTTGAAAGAGGTGGGCTTCGTCAGGATCGATATGCAGATGGTTCATCTCGACCTGTGCGCGGGTCCACGCCAGCCGAGATTCGCGCTCGAAAATATTCGGGTCGCGATATTTTTCCGTCAGCGCGATCGCCTTCTCGCGCGATTCAGCGACTCCGGTCGTGAAAACAATCTGGGCGGTTTGATTCGGTTGCAATCGCACTCGAGAACGCAGACTGAAGATTGGATCGAGCACCGCGCCCACGGTGTTCGACAGCGGCCGATCCTCCACCACCGCGACAGGTGACGCGGTTGTACGACCGCGACCCAGAAATCGCGATCGGTCCGTCTCGTACTGAATGCCCCCAATGGTCTGCGTCGAGGCGGCCATCACATGAACTCCCCAGACTGCTTCGTCCTCAGACGATCGGGGCCGGCGTCGCGCCAACAACGCCTGATGGGCAAAATGAAATTCAGTTTCCACGAACAGATTGCTGAAGGCCGGATGAGCCTGGTCGCTCGCCATCGGCGCGATCACGACTTCTGCATAAGAGGTCAACTCGATCTCGCGCGGCCGGTTCGATTGGTTCGCCACCGATACGCGTCGCAGCTCGCTGTTATCTTCGCCCGAAACGATTACTTCGAGATGTGTAACAATGCCGCCGTCGCGCCGCCAGAAATCCGCTTTGTCTTCTGAGAATGCCACTTCATAACTGTTCGGTTTCGTGCAGACGGGTTGGTATCCGGCCGACCACACCGTGCCGCTGCGCACATCGCGCACGTAAATGAAACTCCCCCAGTTATCGCGCGTGGTGTCGGCGCGCCAACGCGTGACTGCCAATGGCCCACTCGTCGAATAGCCCGCGCCCGCCGTCGTGATCATCACGCTGTAGTTTCCGTTGGATAACAGTTGAGTGCGCGGCGTCGGCAGATCGGGTGTGTCATAAGCTCGTGTAACCAGACCCGTGAGCGTGCGGACCACGCGTCCAGTCAGAACCTCTTCAGCGCGAGGATGCACGGCCCGGACTCCGCGCGGAATGCGCTCCTGGAGAAGCAGCTCAGTCGCTCGCACGATCGGATCGCCGTGAAAGCGATTTTGCATCACGCCGCGGTTCAGCAGGTTGTCGAGCGCAATCAGAATCATTCCCTGATGATGCGCCATGTAACAGCGCACCAACGTGCAGCGTTCGCCCTTCTTGACTCGCTCAGGCGTGAAATCGAGGGCTTCATAAAATCCGTAACTCGAAAGCGCGCCTTCGCGCTCGAGTTGCCTGAGGTTCTGCATCGCCTCGTTCGGAAAAACCTTCGACGCCAGGATCGTCGAGTAAGGAGACACAACCAGGTCTTCGATCAGGCCGCGCTTCAACCCCAAACCCGGAACGCCAAACGGCCCATATTGATAATTCAAGTGCAGATCACGCGCTGCGTAAGCCGATTCGGAAATTCCCCAGGGCACACCCCGTTCATAACCGTATTCGATTTGCCGCTTAACGACGGCTGCGTACGTTTCTCCCAGCAGCGTCTCGCGGTAGTCGCGCATTATTAACAGCGGCATCAGGTATTCGAACATCGTACCTGTCCACGAAATCAGCGCCCGTCCGCCGTCGACGGCAGTCAATTGCCGGCCCATGCGAAACCAATGTTCCTGGGGCACGTCGCCCTTGGCGATTGCGATGAAACTCGCGACGCGCGCTTCTGACGCAAGCAGATCGTAAAAAGAATTGTCGTGAAGTCCCTCGCTGACGTTGTAGCCAATCGTGAAGACCTTGCGTTCCTGATCGAGCAGGAACTTGAAATCCATCTCGTCAATGATCAGCGCCGACTGTTGCGCTATTTTGCCGAGCCGCGAGGTCAAGTTCTTGCCAGCCTCAGCCGCTCGCTCCATAGCGCTCGTGAGTTGGCCGATCTCTATCAGCGAGGCGTCGCGAGCTTGCAGATTTTCCGATGAGGTCTGTTCAAGTTGAGCGCGCAAGGCCGCAAGTTCGATCAAGACTTCGTCGCAGGTCTCTGAGACGTGCGCGAGCGAGGGCACAGCGCGCAGCCTCTCGGTTATTGCTTTCCAACGCGGCGCGGCAATCGCTCCGGCGCTGGACAGAATCGCATCGAGTGAGCCCAGTACGCTCCACGGCGCCAGCAGATGAAGATCGCGACGGCAAGATCGAGTTTGATGTAAGAGCGAACTGGTCCACCAGCGAAGTTCGGTAAATCCTTCCTTGCCGTGTTCATGCGTCAACGCGGCCACGATGTCGTCGATGACCGCGGCATGCTCGTTCAGGGTTTCGACCAGTTCGATCCATTCCGGAAGCGATGCCGGCAGGATTCCGCCAAGCACCCCGGCGCAGCCCTGGACCTCGGCATTCAATTGCTTAATCGTGATTGCGTCAGTGCGCTGGATCAACGGAGGCAGTTGTGAAGTCTCGGCCCGAAGAGCGTCCATGGTGTCTTGGAAGCCGCGAATGACTCTGGCGTCCAGAAGTTTGTCGTCAGGGACTTCGATGCAGGCCTGTTTGAGCGCGATTAGATGTCCGGCGAGATTGCCGCTGTCGACAGTCGAAACATACTGCGGCCACATCGGTTGCAGCGTGCGCGTGTCATGCCAGTTGAAATAATGGCCACGAAACTTCTGCAGCTTCTCTAAACCGGCAAACGTAAATTCCAGCCGCTCAAGCAACTCAACCAAACCGATGTAGCCAAGGTCGTAAGCCGAAAGAGTCGAAAGCAACAACAGCCCGATGTTGGTTGGCGAGGTGCGATGCGCGATGACCATCGGCTCTTCCTGGATGTTGTCCGGCGGCAGCCAATGGTCTTCGTCGCCGACAAAGGTCTGAAAGAAACGCCAGGTGCGCCGGGCCGTGATGCGTCCCGCGCGCACGTCTCTGGCGGAGATCTCTTGTACTTCTTCAACGCGGTGGCGACTGACATAAAAAGCTATTAGCGGCGACAAGAGCCAGGCCAACACGAACAGAGCGGCAAGCGGTAAGGCGCGTGCGTGGGCTATTGCGATTAGGAGGGTTGCGACCAAAGCAATCGCGCAGGCCGGCCACATGAATTTGAAAAACGATCGCCGGTCGTGCTCGCTGGACCCTTCGGCCCTGGCCGCCGTCATCCACTCGAGCAAGTGTTTTTTCGAAACCAGCTTGCGATGCGAGACGCGAACGATTGCGTCGACCATCAGGTAACCCTGGTGCGCGAGAAAAATGATTTCGACCGCCAACTGCGCGGTGTTTGTCCGCAGGTCGCCCCAGACGCTCCAAAAGTGACTGGTCCACGGAACGCCGCGCGGATGAATCAGCAGACCGCTCGTCGCGTGCGCGTACACCGGAAAGGCGAGCACCAGTAGCGCAAACAACGTCCACCAAAATGGATTGCCGGGAAGAATGGTCCAGCCTGCGGTCAGCAATAGAACGATCGCCGGAGCCAGCAAACTGCGTCTGAGATTATCGAGAATTTTCCAACGCGAAATTGCTCCGATGCGGTTCGGCCGTTTGTTTCCGCGCGCATCCAAAACGCTCCGGCCGAGCCACTGCGCGATTTGCCAGTCGCCGCGCGTCCAACGATGCTGGCGCTTGGCGTAGGTGTCGTAATAAGCCGGATAGTCATCAAGAAACTCGATGTCGCTCACCAGCGCAGCCCGCGCAAAAATCGATTCAAACAAATCGTGACTCAACAGAGTCTGGTTCGGCACGCGATCGTCAAGCGCCCGTTCGAAGGCGTCGACGTCATAAAGGCCCTTGCCGGTGTAAATGCCTTCACCAAAAAGATCCTGATACACATCGGAAGCCGCCGTCGTGTACGGATCGATTCCAGTGTTGCCGGAAAAGATTCGCGCGAAGAGCGAATGCGAAGCGCTTTCGAGCGAGATGCTCACGCGCGGCTGCAAAATTCCGTAGCCTTCCATAACACGCTCGGCTGACGTGTCAAACCGCGGCTGATTGAGCGGATGCAGCGCCGCGCCGATCAAACGTCGCGCAGCGTCGCGAGGCAATTGAGTGTCGGAATCCAGGGTGATGACATAGCGAACCTGTGCGAGCAGATCGTCCGCCGCCGTGTTCACAACGAAGCTGGTGTCGCGCGCGCCGCGCAGCAGGCGATTGAACTCGCGCAGCTTGCCACGCTTTCGTTCCCAGCCGATCCATTTGCCTTCGGTTTCGCACCATTGACGGCGCCGATGAAACAAATGAAATCGAATCGGCTCGCCGGCGCTGTAGCGCCGATTAAGTTCTTCAATACCCAACCGCGCAGCCTCGACAAAACTTTCGTCGTCCAACTCGTGCTCGCCTGGCGCATCGGCAAAATCTCCGAGCAAAGCAAAATGCAGATGTTCGTCCTGGTTCGCCAGGTACGAGATTTCAAGCTTGTCGATCAACGCCTCGACCGTTGCTTTATCGGGAAGAATCGCGGGCACGACGACCATGGTGCGCGCCTCGGGCGGGAGTCCTTTCGACAGGTCGATCTTGGGTAGCAACTTCGGCGGAATAACATGAGTTATGTCCCAGTTGAGCATGCTGAGGGCAAGGTCGCTGGCGGGAACCAAAGCGAGTAGCGCCCCGATGATTGTGATCGCGACGCTGGCGTTGATCTGATGCATCGCAAAAACCAGCACCGCAACGATCAGCGCGGCTAACAGCACGCAACTCCCGAGATACGCGATCGCCGCGTGTCGTTCGACGGCGCGGGTGACGCGTTCGTTGAGACGCGCTCGATAAGCGACTTGCGCTTCCAACTGGTCCAGGCCCTTGTCCACCAGAAAGTAGCCGACGTGTGCGTGAGCCGAAGCCTCGTTCGCCGCGCGCGCGGCTTCCGCCATCTGCAACGCAGCGCGCGCAATTTCCAGTTCGCTCTTCTTCGCTCCCTTGCTGAGGCGCTCGATGACGTGCCGGTAACGATCGCGCGTGGCGAAATCCATGCGCGCATAAACCGCGGCCGGATCTTTTGCCAGCTCCGGATCGACCAGGCTTACTTTCTCAAAAAACTCTTTCCAATCGAGCGTCGAAAGCAACCGCATGCTGGTGATGATGTTGCCTACCGTGACTTGCGCGGCCGCCTGGCGATGATGTTCTTCGTGGACGATCTTTTCGAGCGATAGCCCCTGTTTTGCCAGTTGCTGATCGAGCCATTCCAGCACCGGCATCACCGCCGGATCCTGATCGCGCAAACGCTGGATAAGTTGGACCACGAACGCCCGGCCCAACTTCTTGCGGGTCCGCGGCAGCAACGAAACCACATCCTGCGGCTGGCGCTGGGCTGCTTCGAGGATGCGATCGGCGAGCCGATCGGCTTCATCCCGTTCGCTGCGTGACGAACCCATGCGCGTGGTCAAACGCCGCAGGTTCTCGACCAGCGCCAGGCGCAAACTGATCGGCACGGCCCACAGTTCACCGATCGAAAGAGCTGAAACCTTTTGATAGGCATTGATGAAACGGCGAAGTGTTTCAGTGTCGAGATGACTATCGGTGTGCGCGATCAGCTCGATTGAGAATGCATAGATGCGTGGGTAAGTCCTGAACGGACCATCGGCGAGTTTCGGCAGCTCGCGATAATATCCGCGCGGCAAGTCCTCGCGAATTTCGCGGGCCTGCTCTTCGACGATGTGAAAATTGTCGACCAGCCATTCGGCAGCGGGAGAGATTACGTGTTCGCTGCGAATCGATTCGGCCAACGCCTTGTACGCTTCGATCAGCTTGCGACTGTTTTCTTCCAGGCGCGGCAGCAGCAGATTCACGTGACGAGGCTTGTGGGCGATTTTGTGTTCCGTGGCGAGGAACGCAGCATACTGCTCGAGGCGCTCGATGCTGTAAAGCTCCTCGCGAATCGGCACTTCTTCGGTGACGTGCCGAAATCTCTCGACCAACGATGAAAACACTGAAGGCATCGCTCTCAAACCAATGGGGAATAGATTAAGAAAAGTTTTCGCTAGAATATCACGAGCGTGTCATAAGGATGGCAGCGGCGAGGTTTCTGATAGTGGCGAGGTTTTGAAGATGGATAGCATCGGTGACTATAAGCCATCTTTAGATGGCTTACCCGCAGGGTTCCTAGACCAGCGCTTTTAGCGCTGGGCCAGACAACGACACTCTTTATGAGCGCGCTTGCGCGCGCTTCAAGGGGCAGTGCTTTAAGAATCAATAATAAAGCCGTTGAAACGGCCTTTGGATTCGTTCGCACCTAGGCCCAGCCGTAAAACGGCTGGTCTAAGAACCCTGCGGGCAAGCCACCTGAAGGCGTCTAAAGAACGGCGTTCAATCAGACAGATTCTTCAATTCGCGTGTCGTGGTTCAATCGCCTTGCTTCGTAATCTTATCTAATCGCTGCTTGCCGTTCTGTGGCGGCTCAGTTCCTTTGCCCGCCGCGGCCACACCGGCGCCCTGCGAGTAAACCATCTCGCCGCCGTACCATCCCTGGAACAAAACCAAACCCATAACGAGCAGCGCGGCGATCAGGTATGGAAATCCGGGAACGCGATCGCGGCGCGCGTACGCCAGCCACCGCCACAACGTAAGCACAACCACCGCACCCACCAGAATGAAACCAACGTCCATGTGAAAATCGACGTATTTGAAAGTTTCGCCCAGCACACCGCGCGTTCTGGTCATATCGTAGTAGCCGCTGGCTGCAGTAATCGCGCCGAAGACGAGCGCGCCGATCAACGACCAGAATGCGGCGGCTCTCAACGATGCTTTATTGAACAATCGTCCGAGTAGATCGCTGATGAAAGAAAACACGACCAGGGCGATCGGAAAATGTACGAAGGCGGGATGAAGTGGCGCCATGATGTACTCCTTTCAATTTGAAATCGGCGGAAGCGAGCATGAAGATGGACGCCTCCGCCGATTCGGATTCGTTTAGGGTTTAATGACGACCGCCTTTTCTTCCGCCCTTCCTCATCGGCTCGTGATTCTCGGGCTTACCGTAACCGCCGCCGCCCGGTTTCTCGCCGCCATGATGCACGGCGTTCACCGTGGCCCAGGCGCGGCGCTCGGACTCTTCTTCCGATACACCTCGTTCTTCGTAACCCTTCTCGATGTGTCTGGCCTGTCGCTTTTCCTTGTCCGTATATTTGTCTTTGTCACCTCTTGGCATTTTTGCGTCCTCCCTTTTTCCAGATGAAATTCGTCGGGTCCGTTAACCTTTCGCAAGTTGCGCGCGCCGGTACGCTGTGAATCCGAACCACAGCCCGTAAAAAACGATTAGTACCGCGACGGCAACGCCGATGGATAAGCCGAGCGAGTCAGTGACTTTGCGGAACACCACAAAGACGTCGCCGCAGATTCCCGGCGGCAACGTGAGCATTGCGGCAATCAATAGCCCACTCGCAACTTTGTGAAAGTGCACCGTGTCTTCTCCCTGCATGGCGATGCGGTGATACGCCGCCGGCGTCATTAACAAAATCATGCTCAAAGCAATTAAACACAGACTGCCGATGTGAATGTATTTCGATGACTGCGGCAGAGTTTCAAACCCATCCATAAACATCGTCACTAACTGAAACCCAAGCAGAGCCTGGGCGCCGGGCAAGACCACACGCGCCTCAGTCAATGCTTGATCGATTTTGTCTTCGATTCGCGTCGGATGTGCGCGCGGCAGTTCGCTCTTTTTGCGCTTCGATCTCTTTCGCCGTGAGGGCGAGAAAAAACCAAACGCATACCACAAGGAAAGCGCGACAAGGCCCGTGAACATTCCTGCACTAATCGCGGCGGTGGCGCTGAACACACGTGCAGTTGCGAGATAGAAATCAAACGAAAATGCCAGCAGGAAAGGAATGAGCGCGAAGTCCATGACCGCGGTCGTGAATGCGTGAACGTCTTCGGCGTCGCTGCCGGAACGCGCGATGCGGTGATAGGAGCCGGGCGCGATGATTAAGGCGCTTGCCAACAGCAAGAGGACCAGCGCGGTCATCTTCAGATACTGCTGCGATTTTGAAAGCTTTTCGAATCCCGGCTCGAACACGGCCCGAAAATGAAACCCGAGAAAAATTTGCGCGCCCAGAATCAGCATGCGGCTTTCGTCGAGCGCCGTTTTTATTTTTTCGCGCAGCCCAGTCATTCGTTCGTCCGTTCCTTTTCGCGAATACCATGCCAATTGCTCGATGGCCTAATGCATGTCCTCGAACTGAAAATCAAATGTCTTATTACGCGTGAAGCGAGACCATTCGTACGGGATACTGTCCTTGTCGATTGGTTTTCGTACGTGAAGCATCGACACTACTGTTCGATTCAGCTGATCGTTTTCTGTCGACCCGCGAAATTTTGCCCAGCTTGTGTTCGATCGCGTACAGACAGCCTACGCCGTTCAGAAAAAAATGTGGCTGCTCAGATGGATCCCGACATCCCTTAGCGAGAAAACGCAAGGAAGGAGTACGAAGGTAGTCGCAGTTCTTACGTGACCGCCTTCAAGAATGCGATGTCGATTGGCAAGGCTCTCGCTCCGTCGCTTGAAACTCAGCTTTCACCATCCCAATCCTCTTCGACGAATGTTCGTGCCGATACCCGCCAGGGGAAGACTCCGACAGTGCTCGTGGTTGACGATAACGACGACACGAGACAGATGATGCGCACTCTTTTGGCCATCAAGGGCTATCGCGTCCTCGAGGCCGCCGATGGAGAGGAAGCAATACAAATTGTGTCGAGCGAAGAGCCGGGCTTGGTCTTACTTGATCTTCAGCTTCCGCGGATGAATGGTCTGAATGTGATTCGGCAACTCCGCCACCGGCAGCGCTTAGCGACGGTTCCGTTGGTCGTTATGACCGGCTACGACAAGCACTTTGATACTGCGGTTGCTGCGGGCTGTGATGACTACATGGTGAAGCCGATTGACTTTGACAGGCTCGGTGAAATTTTGGACTACTACGTCCCACTCCAAGACGGGAAAAACGGCAGAGACGGCACAGACGGCAGAGAGAGAGAGAGAGAGAGAGAGAGAGAGAGAGAGAGGCCTGAGTGTATGTCAGTTCGGTGTTAGCGACGTTGAGATTTTTTGTTAGACCGTCTCATGTACGAGACAGTACAGACCGTCCGTCGCAATCGGAATTAAATTTCGCGTTAATACGATCCCGACAGCAAGGGAAAAGCAGGGTGCGTGTTCATTTCAGGGGTGAATGTGCATCCTGCTTTAGTTTTCTAATCTGACGGCTCAGAAGAACCGGCGCGTTAGTGAACCAGGGTCCCGCCCGCTTGTGTAGGCGACACAGTCAAACGATTCTGATTTAGGTAGGCACGAACTTTCGGCGGCACGTGTCGTCGCAAAAGAGCATTGCGCGCTTGCCATTGATCGGCCGCGCTCATTTCCACGAGGAAGCGTAAATCCTTGGCTTCGAGGATCGCGATCGGAACTCCATCACGATAGAGAATCCGGTTTGAAGCTGCGGAAGATAGACGTCCGCCTGGAGTAACGACTCCGAGAAGATTCAAGGGATCGGCGGCGCTAACCGAAATCATCAACCCTTCGGGTTGCGTGCGACGAATTGATCGCAACAGTTGCACTGCGTCAGCGGTCGCGAATTGTTCACCGGAGAATCCACCGACAAACCGTCCACCGCGAATTTCGCCGCGCGCTTCCATCCGTCGCAAAGTTCGTAAGAGATCTCGCCACGGCACTACGATCGATTCGCGATCGAGGAGCTTGCGAAAGACGACACCGTATCGTTGCAGCAGCCTTTGGGCGACCGCTTCGATCGTTTCGCGGTCGATTGGTTCAGCATTCGCTTGGTTGGTTTCGTTTTGATGTTTACGCTGCAGGCGCACCCAGCGCCCAGCATCATCCATGCTGTAAACAGCTTTGCGCCGCCGCCGCCGCTTTTCAACTTCGCGATGAGTCGTTTTACTAAGCGGCGTCAGGAGCGCGCGCAATCCGGTGAAACTGTCTGCGCTAACCAGTCCGCGAAAGACCAATTCGCCCAACGCTTCTTCAACCATGCTCGGCAGAAGCTCAGTCCCCGAAACGATGTCCACAAAAAACGACGCTCCGTGTTCTTTCAGAAATTCGTAAACAGTCTGCGTGTTCGTTGACAGCGAGCCGTTTGGATCGGTCGGAGCAGGGAAGACTTTGTTCCAGGTCGGGACATGCTTGCGATTCAAAAGCACAATCGGCGTGCTGCGGACGGGTGATGAACTGCTCGACTTTTCGGCTTGTAACTTTGGCGGAGAAAGTCTCAGCCAGGTGAGCTTGCCCGAAACGCACAACGCATCGAGCCATGCCGGATCGTAATCGGTGACGCGCGCCGGCAAAATTTCTGATTCCCATGAGCCCGCGGGTGCTTCGAACCCTTCGAGTTGATCGAGCACAGTCGCAACGCTTTGCGGGCCTTCAACTTTGTGGTCGGGCGCAACTTTCTGCCAGACGAGAAGGAAGCGCATGAAATCCGCCGCCGAAACAGGCTCGATCTCTTTACGTAAACGATTGAGCGTATAACTGTGAATGCGCGCGAGCAATCGACGCGAACACCACTCTGTTTCTTGGATCGCGGGCGTCTCTTGCTGCGGTTCGCCGCCATTCCTGGCGGCGCTCGCGCCCGGCGTAAACTGCCCCTGCATCGCAAAGCCTTCACCCTCAAGCTTCGCCAATCCAATCTCAATTCGGTCCGGTGGCAGCGAAAACGATTCAGCAAGCTGCGCAACCGTCACCGGCCCGAGTCCCTCCAAACGTCCGCGCAAGACTTCAACTACGGCATTTTCAAAATCCCAGCTCTCGTTGGCGTAACTCGCGGGCGGCGCTATTTGAGGATTCAGCGAGGCGTTGGGATGAATCGCGCGTAGTTGACTCAAACGCTCTGCTGCAACCCAGATGTTGTCAGTACCGGGAGCGGTCGCGACCGGATCAAAATTGCTAGTTGAAGGATCAATTGATCCGCTCGCTACTGCTCGCGCTACTGATACGATCACCGTGGCGCGCCGATCATTCACCAATTCCTCAAACAACTGCTGCCAATCGTACTTCGTTCCTTCATCGCTCGTAATAAATCCAAGCTGCATCAGCGCATCGTGCAATTCATCCGCGTTTTCAGCTGATGGCCATGCTTCTTCACGCACTCGATCGATTGCCGCCTGATCGAGTTTGCCGAGGTCCGCCGCCGTCTCAGCATCGAGAAAACGCCGATTCATTACCGCCAGCGTGCGCCGCTCTTCAGCTGGAGCATCGTCAAGAAACGCATAAGGCTTGGCGGTCAAGATTTCCTGCGCGAGCGGTGACGGCTCGGTCATTTCGCGAGCGATGAGTCTGCGTTCGCCGCGCTCAATCGATCGCAGCAACTCTTCCAATCCACGAATGTCCATCGCTTCTTCCAGACAGTCGCGCACGGTTTGCTCGACCAACGGATGCGCGGGAACTTCGATGGGGCCGGTCAGGTTTTCAGCGCACGCGAGTTGATCGGGAAAGACGAGCGCGAGCAAATCTTCCGCGGCCATGCGCTGCAGTTGCGGCGCGACCTTGCCGCCGCTGCGCCAGCGCGGAATCGCCAGCGCGCGCGTTGCGTTCCAACGCCAGCGGATATTGAACATCGGCGCGTCCAACAGCGCTTGCGACAACAGATCGCAAACCGATTTCGAATTGAGATAGTTGAAGATCGTCTCGAGCGGAAAACTATGAGTTGGACCAAGCGACAGCACGATCGAGTCTTCAGTCGCCGCGGCCTGTAACTCGAAATTGAAAGACCGGCAGAATCGTTTTCGTAGGGCCAATCCCCAGGCGCGATTCAAGCGGCTGCCGAACGGCGCATGAATTACCACGTGGGTGCTGCCGTTCTCATCAAAAAAGCGCTCAACGACGATATCTTCCTGCGTCGGCATGACGCCGAGCGCCAGCTTAGTCAAAGCGAGATACTCGACAATTTGTACGGCCGCGGCGTGAGTGAGTCCAACTTCATTCGTGAGCCACGCCATGCTGGAAGCGCGGACACCCTCGTTCGCATCGCCGCCAGTGTCGGTACCGGGAGCGGTAGCGACCGGATCAATTGATTCCGTTACAGGCAACCGTGATCCGGTCGCTACCGCTCCCGGTACTGACAGTGTCATCTCGTCATCGATTCTCTTCGCGATCTCCTTGCGCAAACGCGAGACCGACTGCGAAAGCTCCGCGGATCGTCCGGGCGCTTCGCCGAGCCAAAACGGAATCGATGGCGGTTGGCCATGCGCATCCAGCACGCGTACTTCACCGGTGCCGACGCGCTTGATTTCGTACGAGCTGTTGCCGAGCTGAAAGATATCCCCGGCGAGACTCTCGATCGCGAAGTCTTCATTCAATGTGCCAACGAAAATTTCCGATGGTTCGAGAATCACTCGATAATCCCCTGTATCGGGAATCGCCCCGCCGTTGGTGATCGCCGACAGGCGCGCGCCTTTACGTCCGCGCAAGCGATGATTGACCGCATCGTGATGAAGATAGGTGCCCCGACGACCACGTCGCGTGGAGAAGCCTTCGGACAGCATGCGAATTACTTCGTCGAATTTTTCGCGCTTCAAATTTCTGAATGGATAGGCGCGGCGAACCATTTCGAAGAGCGCGTCTTCCGTCCATTCTTCCGGCGCGACCGCCGCGACGATTTGTTGAGCGAGGATGTCGAGCGGCTGCTCGGGAATCTCCAGGTGATCGAGTTCGCCACGCCGCACCGCGTCAACTAGTGCCGCGCATTCAACCAGTTCGTCGCGCGAAAGTGGGAAGATGCGGCCTTTCGGAAAGCCACTGACCGTGTGATTCGAACGGCCAATGCGCTGCAGCAGAGTCGAGATCGCGCGCGTCGATCCGATCTGCACTACAAGATCGACAGCGCCGATGTCTATTCCAAGTTCGAGTGATGCGGTCGCGACAAGCGCACTCAGCTCGCCTGATTTCAAACGTTGTTCGGCGGATAATCTCAGCTCGCGCGCCAAGCTGCCGTGATGGGCCGTGACGTTTTCATCCCCGAGCCGCTCACCTAAATGTCGCGCAACGCGCTCAGCCATGCGCCGCGTGTTGACGAACACCAGCGTGGTCTTATGTTCGCGAATTAGATTCGCGATGCGATCGTAAATTTCTTCCCAGACTTCATTCGACATCAAGGATTCGAGCGGCGAGCCGGGAACTTCGATCGCCAGATCGAGCTTACGCTTATGACCTGTGTCGATGATTGTGCAACGCGGCGAGCCATCGGCATCGATGTTGGCGGCGCCGACTAAGAAGCGAGCGACTTCTTCGATCGGTTTCTGCGTCGCGGATAAGCCAATGCGCACCAGATGTGAGGGCGTAGCGACTGGAGTGCAAGCGTCCTCGCTTGCTGGCGTACGAGTCCGATGTTGTCCGCTGGTTGCAAGCGAGGACGCTTGCGCTCCGGTCTTCACATGCTCAGCGACGAGAGCTTCCAATCTTTCGACCGACAGCGACAGATGCGAACCGCGCTTGTCATCAACCATCGCGTGAATCTCGTCGACAATCAGCGCGCGCGTCGTGCTGAGCATCCTGCGCCCGCCTTCACTCGTCAGCAGGATGTAGAGCGATTCAGGAGTCGTGACGACGATGTGGGGCGGCTTCTTGGTCATCGCCGCACGATCTTTCGCCGGCGTGTCGCCGGTGCGCACGAAAGTGCGAATCTCAACGCCGCTTATGCCGACGGCTTCGAGATTCTGCTGAATGCCACGCAGCGGTTCTTCCAGATTGATCTTAATGTCATTGCTCAACGCCTTGAGGGGTGAGACATAAACGACGTGCGTTTCATCGCCAAGATTTCCGGCGACCGCTTTCCAAACCAAATCATCGATCGCTGACAGGAATGCCGCGAGAGTTTTTCCGGAGCCGGTCGGCGCGGCGATCAGCGTGTGACGGCCTTGCTTAATCGCGGGCCAGGCCAGCGCCTGCGGTTCAGTCGGAGCAGGGAAATGCTTCAGGAACCAGGAGCCAACTGCCGGATGAAATTGATCGAGCGCTTTCATAAAGGGTCGTCAGTGTACCATGAATGAAACAGCGTGTTAAGTCAGAAACCAGGTCGAGACGGCCACAGATTACACGGATTAATGCGGATCAGAAAAGATGGCTGGTTTTGGAGTACTGCCCTAATGCTGAAATTCTCTGCTGCGCAGAGGAAACTGAAATTAGAGGATTACCGGTTTCGGCTTTCTCATCTGTGCCTATCTGTGTAAATCTGTGGCCAACGTGCCTCGGACTAAAGCCCATCGCGATTATCATCCGGCCAAACATACCGCCGCGCCTCGGGCCAGGACCGTGCGCCGTCGCGTCGAGATTCCGAAGAGTGCCGAGCAGATTGAATTAACGCTCGGTGGGCGCGAAGTGAAACTCACGAATCTGAAAAAGCTGTTCTGGCCTGAGCTGAAAATCACCAAGCGAGATTTGATTCAGTACTACGCTGATGTCGCGCACGTGCTGCTGCCGCATCTTCAGGATCGCGCAATGGTCATGAAGCGTTATCCAAACGGCGCCGCGGGCGAATTCTTTTTCATGAAGCGCGCACCTTCACCGCGCCCGCCGTGGATCGAGTTGTGCTCGATTCATCATGGCTCGGGCAACGTAATTGATTTTCCGATCATTCAGGATATTGCGGCGTTGCTTTGGGTGATCAATCTCGGCTGCATCGATCTGAATCAATGGTACGCGCGCTGTGACGACGTGGATCGGCCGGACTATCTTCATTTCGATCTCGATCCGGTCCCCGGCGCGAAGTTCGAACAGGTTTTAGAAACAGCTTTGGCTGTGCGCGAAGCTTTGGATTCGTTGGGCATGCCTTCGTATCCGAAGACGACCGGTTCGAAGGGAATTCACATCTACGTTCCAATCGTGCGCGGGCCGACGCAAAAGCAAGTTTGGACCATCGCGAAAGAGATCGCGCACGTGCTGGCGTCGGCGCATCCGCAACTCATTACCGCGATCTATAAAGTGGCGAAGCGGCCGAAGGGACGAGTTCTGGTTGATTACAATCAGAACGCCTGGGGCAGAACCTTGGCGTCCATCTATTCAGTCCGGCCGACGCCGCGCGCGTGCGTTTCGACGCCGGTGACCTGGAAAGAGATCGAGAAGGGAATCAAGATCGAGGACTTTCGGATCGATAACGTGCGGAAGAGAATTGAGAAGCTGGGCGATCTTTGGAAGCCTTTGGTTGATAAGCGAAAGCGATTTGATCTGAAGCTGTATTTGAAATAATCAATTCAACCACAGAGGACACAGAGAAAAATCATCAAAAGCAAAAAGGGTTCTGTTATTGCTGGTAACTTCTGACTTCATTTCTGCTGATTCTTTTGTTTTCCTCTGTGTCCTCTGTGGTTGAATGTTTCTATGACTCTACCTCTCAAACAACCATATCTCCCGATGGAAGCGAAGTCCGTCGAGCGGCTTCCGAGCGGAGACGACTGGCAATACGAGCCGAAGTGGGACGGCTTTCGCTGCCTCGCATTTCGCGATGGCGACCGTGTCGATCTGCAATCAAAGAGCGGCCAGCCGTTGGCGCGTTACTTTCCCGAATTGGTTTATGCCTTGCTTAAGTTGAAACCAAAACAGTTTGTGATCGACAGCGAAATCGTGGTGCCGGTCAAAGGGAAGTTTTCGTTCGATGACCTGCTGATGCGGATTCACCCCGCCGCGAGCCGAATCAAGAAACTGGCGAGTGAAACTCCGGCGAAGATGATTGTGTTCGATCTGCTGGTTGACGATCGCGGAAAGTCGCTGGTGGATCTCTCGTTGAAAGAAAGACGAAAGAAGCTCGACGCCCTTGCGAAGAAATATTTTTCCAACAATAAGTCGATCGAGCTCTCGCCTTGCACCACTGATTTGAAGATCGCGAAGCACTGGCTCGCCGGCGCCGGAGTCGATCTCGACGGCGTGATCGCGAAGCGCGCCGACATGCCTTATCAAAGCGGCAATCGCCACGGAATGGTGAAGGTGAAGCGTTTGCGCACCGCGGACTGCGTCGTTGGCGGATTTCGTTACGCTTCCGAAGGCAAAGTGATCGGTTCGATGCTGCTCGGCCTATATGACGAGAAGGGTTTGCTGCATCACGTTGGATTCACCTCGAGCTTCAAATCTGATGAGAAGCCTGCGCTAACAAAGAAGTTGGAAAAACTGATCAAGCCGCCAGGCTTCACCGGCAACGCGCCCGGTGGGCCGAGCCGTTGGGCCACCGAACGATCAGCCGAGTGGCAACCACTCGCCCCAAAACTCGTCATTGAAGTTCAATACGATCACTTCACCGGCGGCCGCTTTCGTCACGGAACAAAGTTCCTGCGCTGGCGACCGGATAAGAACCCGCAGCAGTGCACGTTCGGCAGCTTCGCAGCCGAAAGCCCTAAACTCTCCGATCAGAAGATACGTTCCTAATGCTATTGACGAAAGTGAGCAACTGAGGTATCAATCTGCTGCCTTAACACTTTCCTTAACAGTCTAGTAGTTAGCGATAGCAGCAATTCTTGCAGCAGCATCACCCCCGGAGGTGCCGATACGCATGAAGAAGAAGGCGTCTGCCAAACCGAAATTACTGATCATGGCCAGTTGGCGAGCTCGCAGCGAGCCAAATAGTCCCTTGCTCAGATTTGTTCGTGATCATGCAACCCAACTCAAAGAATTCGAGATCCACGCCACGGAAGGCACATATCACTCGATTCTTGCTACCGGCCTTTACACGAAAAATGACGTGAATTGGCACCGTGCAGGCCCGGAAGGGGGAGTAGTAGAACTTGCCGCAATGGTAGCTCGTAAGGACTGTGAGGTATTCATTTTCCTGTCCGATCCCAAAGATCGCGAGTCAGATGTGCCTGAGAATCGCGCGCTTCAGCGCTTGTGCAAAGAACTGAAGGTTCGTTTGATTAATACGCTGGCTGGCGCCGAACAATGGGCCCTGTACGAGGCAACCATGCTTCTCGACGAGTGGCGTAGGAAAAAGAACAAAGCGAAAAAAATGGTACCGGCGAAATGGAAGGAGGGACATCCAAACGTCGATGAGCGGGGCGAACCGTTGTACCCGGCATTCACAGAACAAACTCTCTCTCTCATCTCGCACGACGGAAAAAAGGAAGACATGGTGCTCTTCGTGAACAAGCATCATGACTTTCTGAGCCAGTTCCACCGTATCCTTACTACTGGAACGACTGGATACCTGCTGAAGCTTCTGTTTGCGGACGAAGGACACCAACGGGGAATTTTGAGAGATGCCCGAAGGAATGTGGAGGCGGCCAGGTTTCGAAGGCTGGAAGAAGACGTCTGGGTGTTGAGACTTTTCTTCTGTAACAAGACTCGCCGTGCCCAACTGGCGGAAAAAGCTCTGCTTCGGTTCCGATCTGACTACAAGAGAATTGAAGAGAGACTAGAAGCCAAGGAAAAATCTTGGACTCTATCATCACGCCCGAAACTAACAACTGACCAGCGATTCGTCAATAGAATATTCCCACTTGCTTCAGGCCCACAGGGTGGGGATGTACTCATAGCAAGTGAGGTCCTTAACAATAAATGTCATGCAGTGGTTTTCTTCCAAGACCCGGGGACCGCTCAGCCACACGATCCGGATATTAGGCTATTCGAGCGAACCTGCCAGTTTTGGTCAAGAGAAGATCGGTCAAAGCAGACGAATCAAACCTCTATTGGCGACTCGGTGAGACAGAGCTACGCAACATGCGTTAGCGATCCTCGCTCGGCGGATGAGTGGGCCAGCCATATGAAGAGAATTGTCGCCGCAGTCTCAACAACCGCGCCCCTAGCACATCGTCTTCGCCGGAAATTCAGATTGCGTGACGTAGTTATCGTAGACGTCGACAGCGATAGCGAGAACACTGAGTTAGGAAAAGCCCTCGCGCGGGCGTGCGCTGGATATCTGCATCGACGGATTCTAGCAACTGCTCAAGAAAGAGAACTAACTAGGATCGGAATCGGGCACGGGTGGACGATTATGCGCGTCCTCGAAGAACTAAAAGAGATGAGGATGAGTGGCTTGCTTCGACCGGTAGCGCTTCCTAATACGGTCGTTTGGTCGACATTGGTTGGGAATCTAACAGTCGTGTTTACTAATCGAGAATCAGCGGTCATCGCCAACGAGTTTCAAAAATACTACGGCGGAGACGTCGAAGCGTTCCAGGCGAGCGGATTCGTGGATCGGAAGTCAATCGAAAAAACTCTGCCTTCGGACGATCAAACGCTCATTAAGACGCTAAGCTCTGCGGAACTCATCATCGTCTCAGCGGCCCCATGGAATAGTAAAGCCACCCTGGTTCGTGAGACTTTGCTTAGTCGCGCTTTGTTTCCGGCCTACAAGAAAGCTGTTGGTACAATGTCGGTATTATTTCTTCGAGAGGACGGCTCTGAGGTCCTTTTCAAGTATTCGGCCGTCGGACTCGGCCACGAGGGATTCGCGAGTGCAGCTCGAAGAGGGGCCGTTATTCTGGTATGCGGAGGCGCCCAGCGACGGAAAGTCGCCCTCGCCGCCCTTAAAGGTAAATTGGTTTCCGTCTTGGTGACGACAAACAAAACGGCCGAGGCGCTGTTGCGGGGTGGTAAATCCTCGGACTTCGGAAAGTTCTAAGATTCAGACCTCCGGCGCAACGCGTTTTCATAACGAGCGACTAACGAATCCTTAACAGTGTGCAGGAACTCACTGCATCACGAAGTTGTACGTAATCACTCCCTGAATCTTCACCGGTACTCCGTTAAGAATCGTCGGCGTGAAGCGGGCGCGGAGCGCGGCTTCTTTTGCTGCCACGATTAGGAACGGATGCCCCGATACAGTTTGGGCCGAAATCACTTTGCCTTGTTCATCGACAAGGATCTGAACATTAACTGATCCTTGCGTATGCGTCTGCTTGGCGATCGTCGGATACACGGGCTGCGGTAGGCTGATTGCTTTTGAAGACAACACGATCGAAGGCACCCTCTGTGTAGTTGGCGGCTTCGGCGGCACGGGTTCCGGCGGCTTCTCTTCAACTCTAACCCGCGGTGGCTCTGTCGTGCAGGTAACGCACGCGTCTAGTGTACTTGGCAGCGCTGGTGGATCGACGTTGCGACCGGTGAGACGAACGGGCCCAGTGACTGGCGGAATGCCTGAGCCTTTGACTCCGACATCGTTTGGAACGACGCGCGGATCGTTCGTCGGCGGCACGATCGCTGTTCGTTCGGACATCCTGATGTTCGGGTCAACCGGCGCGCTTGTTGGCGTAGTTCTGCGAATGACCGGGTGCACATCGCGCGGCGCTGGCGCCGTTGCAGGAATAATCGGTGGAACCCAGTTCAGCAACTCTAGACTATTCGTCTGCGCTTCCAACTGCGCGTCATACGCATAGACGCTGACGATGCCGGCGGCGAACAGAATCACAGCGTAGGCTGCGACGGTGATTAGAAAGAACGAACTGCGACGCTTGAACTCTCGCGCATGCGACTGCGATTCGATTAGGTTGGTAAACATCTTAGCTCCTCTCTGAGTTACCGGTGCCGTTCGGGTCGAGAAGCTGCAACGTTAGACAACCTAACTTAAGGATTGTTCCCAAGAGTGTTCGACTTGGTACTTTGTACTTAGTGCTTTGTACTTTGATCACAAATTCGACGTCGTGGTAATTCGAAAAAAGCCAAGCACAGAGTTCAAAGCACAAAGTACTAAGTACAAAGTACCAAGCACAAAGCGCGAGGCACGGGGCCTTGCGCCGTTGTCAACTCCTAAGGATTTCCATTAGGATACCGCCGCTTTCTTACCCTACTTCGAGCCGGGAGGGATCATGGCTACAGCTACTGCCCCCAAAGAGGAACTCAATCCATTTGAGATTGCGAAGCAGCAATTCGATCGCGCGGCGGATTATCTCGAGCTGGAACAATCTCTGCGCAACGTCCTGCGCAGCGCCAAGCGACAGCTGATCGTTTCGATTCCCGTGCGCATGGACGGCGGCGAGACGAAAGTCTTCGAAGGCTATCGCGTGCAGCACAACATCGCCCGTGGTCCCGCTAAAGGCGGCATTCGCTATCACCCGAATGTTTCACTCGATGAGGTTAAAGCGCTCGCTTCCTGGATGACCTGGAAGTGCGCGACCGTCGGCATTCCTTACGGTGGCGGCAAAGGCGGCGTGGTCTGCGATCCGAAAAGCATGTCCAAGAATGAGCTCGAGCGATTGACGCGCCGATATGCTTTCGAGATTGCTCCGATCATCGGTCCTGATCGAGATATTCCCGCGCCCGATGTTTACACCGACTCGCAAACGATGGCCTGGATCATGGACACGATTTCAATGGTGCACGGTCACACTGAGTTGGGCGTCGTGACCGGCAAACCGCTTTCGCTGGGCGGCTCGCAGGGTCGTCATGAAGCAACCGCGCGCGGCGCGCTCTATGCTCTGCGCGAGGCGTGTGCGGTAAAGGGAATAAAATTGAAAGATGCGCGCGTCGCCGTCCAGGGCTTTGGCAACGCCGGTTCGATCATCGCGCGTTTGGTAGCCGAAGACGGCGCCCGCGTCGTAGCAGCCTGCGATTCAAAATGCGGTATCTATGCTGAAAGCGGATTGGACATTCAAGCAGTCCTCAAACATAAGGAAGCGACGGGCTCGCTGCGAGGCTTGACCGGCGTGAAAGAAATCGCTCCCGACGAAGTGCTGGAAGTTGAATGCGATGTGCTGTGTCCGTCGGCGTTAGAGAACAGCATCACCGCAGCCAACGTCGGCAAGGTGAAAACCAAGATCATTGCTGAACTCGCGAATGGCCCGACAACTCCGTTTGCTGATCGCGTGCTTGAAGATCAAGACATAATGCTGATTCCCGACATCCTTGCGAATGCCGGCGGAGTGACCGTGAGTTACTACGAATGGGTGCAGGATCAGTACTCGTTTTTCTGGAGCGAGAAACGCATCAATCAAACGCTGGAAGACACAATGACCGATGCGTTTCAGAAGGTGCATCAGACGGCGCATCGCTACGGCACAGACATGCGCACCGGCGCGTACATTCTGGCGATCGATCGCGTGGCCGAAGCGACGAGAGTGCGCGGAATTTTTCCGTAAAAAGGAATTTGCCACAGGGGCGCAGAGACAAGGCCGAGCTAAATCATGTCCGATCAAATCATCGTTTACGAAAAGCCGACTTGAACGAAATGTCGCGAACTGGACAAGCTGCTCCGTGAGAGCGGCGTCGACTTCTCGAAAGTGAATTATTATCTCGAACCGCTGAGCGAGAAGAAGCTGCGCGAGTTGATCAAGAAGATCGGAATCAAGCCGCGCGAACTTCTGCGTACGGGCGAATCAATCTATCGCGAGCTCGAGCTGAGCAAGAAGGATCTCAGCGACGATGAGATCATCTCGTTGATGGTTGCGCATCCGGACCTGATGCAGCGGCCGATCGTGGAACGTGGTGATCGCGCGGTGCTCGGGAGACCAACAGAGAATGTCAAAGAGTTGTTGTAGTTCTCTGTGTCCTCTGTGGTTCAAATCTTCGGTCCCGACAATTAACCACAGAGGTCACAGAGAGAACTTTGCCTAAATCATCAAACACAGTTTTCCTCTGCCAATCATGCGGTTACGAATCGCGCAAGTGGTTGGGCAAGTGTCCCGAGTGCGGCGAGTGGAATTCGCTGGTCGAAGAGCGTGTCGTCAGCACGAAGAAAGGCCGCGGCGGAAACGGTTTTCGTTTGCGAGAAGCGAAGGCCGTTGCTTATCAAGAGATCGAATCGCAGGACGATACGCGCATCGCTTCAGGCGTGACTGAATTCGATCGCGTGCTCGGCGGTGGGATTGTTCCAGGGACGTTGGTGTTGCTCGGCGGCGACCCGGGAATCGGCAAGAGCACGTTGCTTTTGCAGGTCGCTGATAAATTGAGCGCAAGCGGCGCGACAGTCCTTTATATATCTGGTGAAGAATCTGAGCGGCAAATCAAACTACGTGGTGAGCGTCTGCGGATCGCCGCGCCGAAGCTACTGCTGCTTCCCGAAACAAACCTCGAAAACATTTTGCGCGAAGTCGATCGCGTGAAGCCCGGCGCGATCATCGTCGACTCGATTCAAACGACTTTCTCATCTGAAATTGAATCTGCGCCCGGATCGATTTCGCAGATTCGTGAAGTCGCTGCGCAGTTTCTCATGCTGGCCAAGACGCGAGGCATTCCTGTTTTTCTAATCGGCCACGTCACGAAAGAAGGTTCGATCGCCGGCCCGCGCGCGCTCGAGCACATCGTCGACACGGTTTTGTATTTCGAGGGTGAGCGTCATCACAATCATCGCATCGTGCGCGCGACCAAGAACCGTTTCGGCGCAGCCAACGAAGTGGGCGTCTTTGAAATGACGAACGCGGGCCTGATGCCGGTCGCGAATCCTTCACAGATGTTCCTCGCCGAACGTCCGGCCGACGCGGCGGGATCGGTCGTGACTGCTTGCATGGAAGGTACGCGGCCGATGCTCGTCGAAATTCAGGCACTGGTTTCGAGTTCGAAATATGGAACCGGCCGACGCATGACGCAGGGTGTCGATCAGAATCGCGTCGCCTTGATGATCGCGATGCTGGAAAAGCGCGGGGGCATGCAGCTGCTCGGCGACGATGTGTTTGTGAACATCGCGGGTGGCATGGAGGTCGATGAGCCCGCCGTCGATCTTGGTTTGGTCACCGCGATCACTTCGAGCTTTCGCAATCAACCGATCGATGCGCACACCGCGGTCTTCGGCGAAGTTGGATTGACCGGGGAAGTGCGCGGCGCGACGCAAGCTTCGGTGCGCGCGCGCGAAGCACAGGCGCTCGGCTTCAAAAAGATCGTGATGCCTGCTTCGAATACGACCGGATTAGAAAAACTGCTCGGCCTGCGAATCGTCGGCGTGCGATCGGTCGACGAAGCGCTGAGCGAACTATTTTGACGCAAGCATTCAACCAGGAAATCACGATTCAATGGCCGTGCGTAGCAGGCGGCACAATTTAGGCCAGTGTGGAGCCGAGCGAAAGCGAATCGCGGCCCCAGGTATCGCCAAGAAGATGTCGAGAGAATGTTCTCGCGTCATTATTCTGCCGCCCGCTAAAGCGGGCTGAACAATTCTCTGTGGTTCTGATCCCAGGGTTTCGCTCGCTTCACCCTGGGCTAAAGTCTGACGCCAGCTACGCTGGCTCGTGACCCATTCAACTTAAAGGAGTCTCCAACATGCGAACGCGTTCGACTTACGTTTTGATGTCATCTCTGGTTATCGCCTTTTCGGTTTCGCTCTTCGCAATCTCATCAAACGCCCAACGCCGCCAACCAGCGGGTTCTACATCCACAGCCAACGCGACTGATGCGTTGAAAGTTCTTCAGTGGCGACAGATTGGTCCATTCCGCGGCGGACGATCGACGGCAGTCGCCGGCGTCGCTTCGCAACCGATGGTTTTTTATTTCGGCGGCGTGGGCGGCGGCGTCTGGAAGACGAGCGACGGCGGAATCAATTGGGAGCCGATTACGGATGGATCGGTTTTCGGCACGGCCTCGGTCGGCGCAATTGGATTATCGGATTCTGATCCGAACACGATCTATGTCGGCATGGGCGAGTCGCCGATTCGCGGCAACGTCTCGCACGGTGATGGCGTTTACAAATCGACGGATGGCGGCAAGACCTGGAAGCACATCGGCCTCGAAGACACGCGTCAGATTTCGCGCATTCGCGTCAATCCGAAAAATCCCGACATCGTTTTCGTCGCGGCGCAGGGTCACGTTTGGGCGCCGAACGCCGACCGCGGTGTCTTTAGATCGAAAGACGGCGGCAAGACCTGGCAGAAGGTTCTGTTTCGTAGCGACAAAGCCGGCGCATGCGATCTGATCATCGATCCCACAAACCCGAATGTGATCTACGCGGGATTTTGGGAAGTCTATCGCAAGCCGTGGACGTTGGAGAGCGGCGGCCCTGGCAGTGGCATCTTCAAATCAACTGACGGCGGCGATACTTGGACTGAGATCACGCGCAATCCCGGTTTGCCGAAAGGCATGATTGGAATCGTGGGCATCACGGTTTCGCCGGCCAATTCTGATCGACTCTGGGCGATTGTCGAAGCTGAAGACGGCGGTGTGTTTCGATCAGACAACGGTGGCAAGAACTGGACGAAGACAAACGAGCAACGAAACTTAAGACAGCGTGCCTGGTATTACTCGCGTATCTACGCCGATCCGAAAAGCGCTGACACGGTTTATGTTTTGAACACGGGATTCTATCGATCGAACGATGGCGGAAGAACGTTCAGCGGCATCGGTGTGCCGCATGGTGACAATCACGATCTTTGGATCGCTCCGGAAGACCCGAATCGCATGATCGAAAGCAACGACGGCGGCGCGAACGTTTCATTCAATGGCGGCAAGAGCTGGAGTGAACAGGATCAGCCGACAGCTCAATTTTATCGCGTCGCGCTCGACAACGATTTTCCGTATCACGTCTACGGCGCGCAGCAGGACAACTCGACCGTGCGCATCGCGAGCCGTTCGGCTGAAGGGGCAATTGGATTCAGCGATTGGTACGACGTTGGCGGCGGCGAGTCAGGTTGGATTGCCCCCTCGCCGAAAGATTCGGAGGTTGTTTTCGCCGGATCGTATGATGGATTGATCACGCGCTACGATCATCGCACCGGCCAGCTACGCGACATCAATCCTTATCCAAACAATCCGATGGGTTGGGGCGCTGCGGACATCAAGTATCGCTTCCAATGGAATTTCCCGCTGGTCTTTTCTCCAAATGACAGAGACACGCTGTACTCGGCGGCGCAGGTGCTCTTCAAATCAACGAACGAAGGACAGAGTTGGGAAATCATCAGTCCCGATCTCACCCGCAACGACAAATCGAAGCAGGGCGCATCCGGCGGTCCACTCACCAAGGACAACACCAGCATCGAGTATTACGACACGATCTTTACGGTGATGGAATCGCCGGTGCAGGCCGGCACGATCTGGACCGGTTCAGACGACGGCCTGGTCTATGTCACGCGCGACGGCGGCAAGAATTGGTCGAACGTGACGCCGCCGAAAGACATGATGCCCGAATGGATTCAAATCAATTCGATCGAGGCGGGCGCCTTCGATGCGGGCACCGCGTATGTCGCGGCGACGATGTACAAGTATGACGATTACAAACCATATCTCTACAAGACGGCCGACTACGGCAAGTCCTGGAAGAAGATCACCAATGGCATCCCCGATGGAGCATTCACGCGCGTCATTCGCGAAGACCCGAATAAGCGCGGATTACTTTATGCGGGAACTGAAACCGGACTCTATATTTCGTTCGATGACGGCGCGAATTGGCAGTCGATGCAATTCAATCTTCCGGTTACTCCGATTACCGATCTCGCGATCCACAAACGCGAAAGGGAATTGGTGGCGGCTACGCAGGGCCGCGCTTTTTGGATTTTTGACGACCTGCCGACGCTGCATCAGATGATGGATGCAGGTGGATTCGGCGCCGCGTCACAGACGAAGCTTTTCAAACCAAAAGAGGCTTACCGAATGGCTGGTGGTGGCGGATTCAATCTTCCGCCGACGGCGACGGTTGGAAAGAATCCTGCCAACGGCGTGGTCGTGTATTACTCGCTGAAAGCAAAACCCGCGACGGATCTCGTGCTTGAGTTTCTCGACGCGAACGGCAAATCAGTAAACAAATTTACGACGCGACTGCCGCGCGGCGGTGCGGGGCAAGGTCCGGCGGCTGCTGAACAACCGGCAGCCGGCGGTGGAGAAGAAGGATTCTTCGGCGGGGCGCCCGCGCGAGCGACGACCGACGCTGGTTTGAATCGCTTCGTTTGGGACATGCGTTACGCGGACGCGACGCGGTTCCCGGGAATGATCCTTTGGGCGGGACAGACGAACGGACCACGCGTTGTTCCCGGCAACTACCAGGTGAAGCTGACAGTCGACGGCCAGACGTTGACAGAAAATTTCGAGGTCAAATCCGATCCGCGCTTGACCACGACTGCGGCTGATTATGCAAAGCAACTCGATCTGTCTTTGAAGATTCGCGACAAGCTGACCGAAACGCATAACGCGATCATTCAGATTCGCGACGTGAAGAAACAGATTGACGATCTCGTCAAACGGGTCGGTCCGCAATCAAAGCCGATCGCTGATGCTGGTAATGCTTTGAATAAGAAGCTGACGGAAGTTGAAGAGGCTTTGTATCAGACAAAGAACCAGAGCAGTCAGGATCCTTTGAACTTCCCGATTCGGCTGAATAACAAGTTGGCTGCTCTGCTCGGCGTAGTTGCTCGATCGGAAACGCCGCCGAATGAGCAATCGTTCGCGGTGTTCGACGAGTTGAATGCTGATATTAACGCGCAGCTTCTTAAGCTCTCGCAAATCATGAAGACCGACGTGCCGGCATTCAATCAGCTCGTGAAGGATCAAAACATTCCGGCGATCGTGGTGAAGCCATAGGAGTCAGTAAATTGAAGTGCGCGGAGCGCATGGCAGCATAAAGCCTGGGGCGCAAGCCCCAGGATCGAAGCCAGCACATTTTAGTTAAGCCCGCGAAGGGGGCGATAGCTTCAAAGCGTTGCGGCTGTCGCCCGCTCCGCGGGCTTCGATTTGTTTTGATCTGTCCTGGGGTTCCGCTTCGCTTCACCCCAGGCTTTATGCTGTCACCCGCTCCGCGGGTTAGGTTCCCATCAAGCGCATAGCGAGTTGAAAGTTGTTCACTTCTTAAACAGATTCGCAAACGCCTGCTTGGCGTCGGTTGGCTTGCCTGAAGATGTCTCACGTTCCACGACGGTGCGCGCCGCGAACAGTTCACAGGTGTTTCGTCCGCCCTTATTAAGGATGCGTGCGGTGATCGGTTTGCGGCATTCAAAGCGCGAACCGGGATCGAAAAAACTGCATTGCCGGCACGTGTGAAGATCGGCGTTGCACTTGGGGCAGGTGCTCTCCCGACCAATACTCGTCTGGACGACAGCTCCGCAGGCCGCGCACTTGACCTTCTGCTCAAACGCCATCATGCGAGGTGAGCGCGGGCCTTCGCGTTCGACTGGCTTCGATTGCGGCTTTGATTGCGATTTGGGACGCTGCTGCGGCTCCCGGTCGTTATCCATGTAGCCACGCTGGCGATATTTGCGGTCGCTCATCAATCCTCCAATATTGCCTACGAATACGGTTGGGCAGACATCATAGGCCAGATCTGTAAAAGCCCAAAACTGTTCGATTAAATTCGGTGACGCCTCAGTGGATGCGTGGTAGAATGCCGCACATTATGCGGTTTGATGTTGTCCTTATAAGAATAATTTTTACAGGAATTTTGCTCGCCGCGGGCTATGTTCTTCATCCGGTTCCCGGCCATCGAGCCTTTTCCACCGCGGCCGCAGGCCTGGTCGCGATCGCGATCATCTTCTTTGAGATGCGCATCCGCCGCGCGTCTTTGAAGACGTTGATTGGCGCGGCCGTAGGATCGATTCTTGGCATTGTCGGCGCGTTTCTGATCGGCTCGTTGATTAGCAGCCAGGAAGCGGTGGCGGTGCCGCCATCCACCAAGACCTTTCTGACGCTCGCGCTGACTTTCTTCATGGCCTATGTTGGATTGATGGTGGGCGCCGCGAAGGGCGACTATCTGGATCTTTCCGCGCTCGGTGGAATTTTCAGCGACAAAGCCGCACGCCGTGACCTGAAAATACTCGACACGTCGGTAATCATCGATGGCCGCATCGCCGATGTTGCCGAGACGGGATTCCTTACCGGTACGCTGATCATTCCGCAGTTCATTCTGCGCGAGCTGCAGCAGGTTGCGGATTCGCCCGACTCGTCGAAACGTCAGCGAGGCAGACGCGGCCTCGACATGTTGAATCGTCTGCAGAACAACAGCTCGCTCGACATTCAAATCGTCGAAACTGATTTTCCTTCCGTGCGCGAAGTCGATCTGAAACTGATTGAACTCGGCAAACAGATTGACGCGGTTATTGTCACGAACGATTTTAATCTCAACAAAGTCGCGCAGCTTCGCGGCGTGAACGTTCTGAATATCAACGAACTCGCGAATGCTCTGAAGCCGGTCGTGCTGCCCGGCGAAGCGATGCGCGTCTTCATCCTGAAGGAAGGCAAGGAATATAACCAGGGCGTCGCCTACCTTGATGACGGCACAATGGTGGTCGTTGATAATGCGCGTCGGTTGATTGGCAAGAATGCCGACATCGCCGTCACCAGCGTGTTGCAGACGACTGCGGGCAAAATGATCTTCGGCCGCATTTGGGAAGAAGCCGAAAACGGTGGCAACGGTGAACGATCGCGCCGGCCGCTGCGCGAAGTGAAAACGGCCCCCTCCTTAACCCGAATCAACGACACCGAAAGCTAGGATGAACGTCGCAATCGTTGTTGCCGGTGGAAGAGGCACGCGGTTTGGCGGCAACCGGCCCAAACAGTTTCTGGAACTGAACGGCGCTCCCGTCATTGTCCAAACGCTAAGACAGTTTGAGCGCGCCGGCGAAATTCAAAACGTGATTGTGGTCTTGCCCGCCGATCAAACGGCGGGCTTTGAGTCTCTGATTAAGAAATTCGATTTGAAAAAAGTCTCGCACGTGGTCGCCGGCGGCGAAACGCGCGCGCAATCGGTGCGAAATGGATTGGCAACGATTGGTGAAGCGAACATCGTTGCGGTGCATGACGGTGTGCGGCCCTTAGTTACCCCGGATGAGATCGATCAAGTTGTGCGCGTTGCCAACGATAACGGCGCAGCAGTTCTGGTCGCGCCGGTTGGCGACACGGTAAAAGAGATCGAGCACGATCGTGTGAAACGAACTGTCCCGCGGCAGAGTCTGCGACGCGCTCTGACTCCCCAATGTTTTCGTTTCGAGGTTCTAAAACGCGCTTACCTGCTTTTGCCGGAATTCGAATCGTCCGGAAACGAAGTAACCGACGAGAGTTTCCTGGTTGAGCAACTTGGCGTCGAGATCACCGCGGTAGAAGGCGGCGCGCGGAATATCAAGATTACGAGGGAAGAAGATTTGGTAATTGCGAAGGCGATCTTAAGCTCTTACTGATCTTCGTACTTTGTGCTTTGTACTTTGCTGTGGAGGCCCGAGGCGCTCCTCAAATTGTGCTTTGCAAAGCTCAAAGATCAAAGGACTAAGTACAAGTAATTTATGTTTCGTATTGGCATTGGTAGCGACATGCACCGCCTGGTGGCAGATCTGCCGCTCGTTCTCGGCGGCGTGCGGATTGATTCCGATCGTGGCGCCGAAGGTCATTCAGATGGCGACGCGCTGACCCATGCGGTCGCCGATGCGATGCTCGGCGCGTTGTGCGAAGCAGATCTGGGCGCGCATTTTCCTGACTCTGACGAGCAGTGGAAAGATGCCGACAGCTTGCAGTTGCTTGCTCGCGTGGTCTGGCTCGCGCACGAGCGCGGCTATCAAGTGGGTAACGCGGATGCGACGATCATGCTCGAGCGGCCAAAGCTCCGCGAGCACATCGATGCGATGCGCGATAATCTGGCTCGGACACTCGATATCGACGTTGCTTGCGTCAGCGTTAAAGCCAAGACCGGTGAAGGGCTCGACGCGGTTGGCCGAGGGGAAGCCGTGAGCGCGCAAGCAATTGTTCTGCTCGCCGTGAAAAAGCCATAACGCAAGTTGCTACCTTGAGATGGTTCACTGATTCAGTTTCTCTCAGCGGCTCTGCGACCTCGGCGTCTTTGCGGTGAATAATGTTTAAATGCATTCACCGCGGATACGCAGAGAACGCTGAGGTGGCGCAGAGAAAGTCAAAGCAGGGCACTACCCAACTTGAGGGTCGATCGACAACTAACCGCAAGATGACATCTTGCGCTACTTAATGAGACCGCAGGACATCATTCGCAAAAAGCGCGACGGTGCAGAACTCTCTCAAGCAGAGATTGAGCTTTTTGTGCGTGGGGTCACCAACGGCGAAGTCGCTGATTATCAGAGCACGGCTCTGCTGATGGCGATTTTTCTCAACGGCATGACCGACGCCGAGCAGTCAGCTTTGACGAATGCGATGTTGCATTCGGGCGAGATTCTCGACTTCTCAGATATCTCCAAGCCAATAGTCGATAAGCATTCAACCGGCGGCGTAGGTGATAAGACGTCGCTGCTGATTGCGCCATTTGCCGCCGCTGCCGGCGCTTGCGAACCGATGATCTCGGGACGTGGTTTGGGTCACACTGGCGGCACCCTCGACAAACTCGAATCGATTCCGGGTTATCGAGTAGATCTTTCTCTGGACGAATTTCGCGCGGTGCTCGATCGATGCGGATTCGCGATGAACGGGCAGACGGCTGAAATCGCTCCGGCGGATCGAAAGCTTTACGCGTTGCGCGATGCGACTTCAACCATCGAAGCGATTCCTTTGATCGTCGCCTCGATCATCTCAAAGAAATGCGCGGCGGGCTTGGATGCAATGGTCATCGACGTCAAGACCGGGTCGGGCGCGTTCATGCGCGAACCCGATCGAGCGAGGGAACTGGCCCACGCCTTGGTCAAGACGGGTAAGTCTCTCGGCGTAAACTCGCAGGCGCTGATTACAGATATGAATCAGCCGCTGGGCCAGGCAGTCGGCAACTCGGTAGAAGTGCTTGAATGCGTCGAGCTGCTGCGCGGCGAAGTTAGCGACGGCGCGAGGCCAGTGCTCGATCTTTCGATCGAACTGGCGGCGCGGATGTTGGTTTTGGCGAAAATCGAAGCATCCATCGACGCTGCCCGCGATCGCATCAAACAGGTTCACGAGTCGGGCGCGGCGCTGGAAGCTTTTCGTCAGAACGTCGAGGCGCAGGGCGGCGATCCGAAGGTGTGCGATGAGCCGCGAAAAATTCTGCCGTTGACAGAGAATTCGTTTAAGGTAGAATCCCGGCGCTCTGGTTTCGTCACCAAAGTTGATACGGAACAAATTGGTTACGCACTCGCCGAAGCCGGCGGCGGCCGTGTGCGCGTGGAAGACAAAATCGATCCGCGCGTCGGGTTTGTCGGCGAAGTGAAAATTGGTGACGAGATTCATGCGGGTGAATTGATCGGTCGAGTGGTTTGTTCAGATCGGCAGCAGGGAACTCAAGCTGCGGGGCGCATCCAGGCGGCTTATCACCTCGGCGACGAACCACCGGAAGCGCTTGAATTAATTAAGGAAATTATCGAGTAATGAAGTTGAAAGTTCTCATCGCGCTCGCTTTGCTGTCGGCTCTCCTTTTCGCCGGACAGGCCTGTAACCACGCGAGCTACGGCGCTGACGATCCGAGCAAGATTCGCGTCGGCATTGTCTTTGACATCGGCGGCAAAGACGATCGTTCGTTCAACGCCGCCGCTTGGAACGGAGTGAAGTGCGCCGAGACGGGCATGCTGCCCGACGGCAAGACCAGCTGTGGCAAGCCTCCTTTGAATGTAATCGTTCGCGACGTCGAGCCAGGCAATCCGGTTTCGATCGAGCCGGCGATGCGGGCATTCGCTGAACGCGGTTATGATCTCGTCATCGGCGTCGGCTTTGCGCAGGGTCCAATCATGCAAGCCGTCGCGAAAGATTATCCTAACATCCACTTCGCGATCATCGACGGCGTGATTTTCGAAGACGACGGCAAGACTCCGAAATCGAACGTGGCTTCGCTCGTTTTCAAGGAACATGAAGGGTCGTATCTCGTCGGTCTGATCGCCGGCATGACTTCCAAGACGAACACAATCGGTTTTCTCGGCGGCATGGACATCGGATTGATTCACCGGTTCGAGGGCGGATACGAGCAAGGCGCCAAAGCCGCGAACCCAAACATCCAAGTGATTCAGAACTACGTCGGCGTCACCGATGCGGCCTGGAATAATCCGGGCAAAGGAAAAGAGATTGCCCTGGCGCAAATCGGCAAAGGCGCTGATGTAATCTTCACTGCGGCGGGGAACTCCGGGCTCGGGGCATTCGATGCAGTCGAACAGGCTGGCAAAGATTCAAGCGGCCACGCGACGCACTTCGTGATCGGCGTCGATTCAAATCAAAACATGGTCAAGCCCGGCTTCGTTTTGACAAGCATGGTCAAGCGCGTCGACAACGCGGTCTATGACATTGTCAAGGACGTCGTGAATCATCAGTTCAAAGGCGGCTTTCACGTGTTCGGCCTGGATAGCGATGGCGTTGGCTATGTGATGGACGGGAATAATCAAAATCTCGTGTCGCCGCAGGCGATTCAGTCTGCCGAAGCAGCGAAAAAGAAAATCATCGACGGCCAAATCAAAGTTGTCGATCGAATGAATCAGTGATCGAACTGCGAAATATCACAAAGCGCTTTGGTGAAGTGCTCGCCAATGATGCGGTTAGCATCAAGGTGACACCGGGAACGATTCACGCCATCGTCGGCGAGAACGGCGCGGGCAAATCGACAGCGATGCGCATCGCCTATGGCTTCTACACGGCGGACAGCGGCGAGATTTTGATTAACGGCCAAGTGCGAGAGATTCGTACGCCGCACGATGCAATCGCGCTTGGCATCGGCATGGTGCATCAGCATTTCATGCTGGTTGAGCCGATGACGGTAGCTGAGAACATCGTGCTTGGCGCAGAACCGGGCAACGCGGCGTCGCTTGATTTGAAGAAGGCCGCCGAAGAAATTCGCCGGGTCTCAGACGAATTCAAACTCTCGGTCAATCCGAATGCAACCATTGAAAATCTCTCAGTTGGACAGCAGCAGCGAGTCGAATTGCTTAAAGCGCTGTATCGTCACGCGCAGTTGTTGATTCTCGACGAGCCGACCGCGGTGCTGACGCCGCAGGAAGTCGAAGAGTTTTTTGCGATTCTGCGCAGCATGCGCGAGCAGGGAAAAACGATCGTCATCATCACGCACAAACTTTCCGAGGTGCTGGCGATTTCCGACAATGTCACGGTGATGCGCGACGGCAAAGTCGTCGGCGATGTGAAAACGAGCGACACCAACGCGGCGGATCTGGCGCGCTTGATGGTCGGCCGCGAAGTTCTGCTGCGAGTGGAGAAGCCCGCCGCGAAACCGGGCGACGTGGTTCTGGCTTTGCGAGATCTTTCGATCCTGGGTCGCGATGGATCGAAGCGTGTCGACGGCGTCTCCTTCGAAGTGCGCGCTGGAGAAATCGTCGGCATCGCGGGTGTCGAGGGCAACGGCCAGACGGAATTGATTGAAGCATTGGCGGGATTGATTCCGGGCGCGTATGTGACTGGGTCGATGAGTTTTGAAGGACGCGATATCACGCAGCTCGATGCGCGAAAGCGAAAAGAGCTGGGCATTGCGCACGTGCCGGAAGATCGACATCGTCGCGGACTGCTGCTGGACTTCAGTCTCGCGGAAAACACGATTCTCGGCGTTCACTATCGCAAGCCTGCTGTTTCCGCTGGTGGTGTTCTACTCGATCAGAAAGGCATTCAAAAACGGACCGAGCAAGTCATTCGTGATTTTGACGTGCGCCCGCCCAATGCGGCGCTGCCGGCGCGCGCGTTATCGGGCGGCAATCAACAGAAGCTGATTATTGGTCGAGAATTTGAGTTACCGCCGAAGCTCCTGCTCGTGTCGCAACCAACGCGTGGCGTCGATATCGGCGCGATCGAATTCATTCATCGGAAGATTGTCGCGTTGCGTGACGAAGGATGCGCGGTCCTGCTCGTGTCTGCCGAATTGGAAGAAGTAACGGCGTTGTCCGATCGTTTGCTGGTAGTTCATAACGGAAAGATTGTTGGCGAAGTCGATCCGACAGTCGCAAGCAATGAAGAAATCGGATTGATGATGACAGGAGGAAGAGCCTAGTACTCGGTGGGTGCGGCATAGACCAGAACGCGTCGATTTTTGCGAAGTTGTTTTCAGAAAGCGTGCGGAGCACGCGATAGCATAAAGCCTGGGGTGAAGCGCAGCGAACCCCAGGAAGTAGATCAGCGAAGCATGGTTAGCCCGCGGAAGCGGGCGCCAGACCAATAAGGTTGAACGAGTAGGGATTTGTAATGCGAAGGGATCTGCTGTCACCCGCTCACGCGGGCTTTGGGATCTTTCTTAATCAATCCCTGGGGCTTACGCCCCAGGCTTTACGCTGGCGCCTGCTCCGCAGGCTTGCTTAACCATGAAGCTCTTCAAAGAAATCCTGTTTCCACTGATCGCGGTCATCGCCGCTTTCATCGTCGGCGGCATCGTCATTCTGATCATCGGCGACAGCCCGATTCAAACTTACAAGCTGCTGCTTGGGAGTGCGTTCTCGTGGCCGGACGGGATTGGCTACACGCTCTTCAACGCAACGCCGCTCATCTTTACAGGGCTCGCGGTTGCCGTGGCGTTTCGCTGCGGACTCCTGAACATCGGCGCCGAAGGCCAGCTCTACGTTGCGGCGTTCGCGGCCGCCTGGGTTGGAATGAAATTCGGCGCGCCCGATCCGGGAAACACTTTCGTCTCACAGATCGCTCATTTGCCGGGAATTATTCTCGTGCCTCTCTGCTGCATCGCCGCGATTGCCGCGGGTGCGATTTGGGGCGGCATCCCCGGACTGCTGAAAGCAAAGTTCGGATCGCATGAAGTCATCAACACGATCATGCTGAACTTCATCGCCGTCGCTCTGCTCAGTTACTTCACGCAATATCACTACAAAGTTCCCGGCGATCCGATCATGCAGACCGCGCCCACCAGTCCGAGCGCGAATCTCGCCCACCTGGGAAAATTTGTTCCTGGTCTGCCCGCGCGAATTCCTTTGAACCTCGCATTCATCCTCGCGATCGTCGCATGCATTCTCGTCTACATTTTTCTTTGGAAGACAAAGTGGGGTTACGAGATGCGCGCGACCGGCGCGAATCCCTCGGCGGCGGAATACGGCGGCATTTCGATTCGCAAGCAGATCATTTTAGCGATGGCAATCTCAGGCGGACTCGCGGGTATGGTCGGAATTAATGAGGTGCTCGGTTACCGGCATCGTTATTACGACGGGTTCTCGGCGAATTACGGATTCGTCGGTATCGCGGTCGCACTACTTGGGCGAAATCATCCGGTGGGAGTTTTTCTGGCGGCGATTCTGTTTGCGATTCTGCTGCGCGGGGGAATCTTTGTGGATGCGTTCACGATGCATGTCTCGAAAGACATCGTCGACATGTTGCAGGGAATTGTCATTGTTTTCGTCGCAGCCGAAGCGATGTTCCGCGGCCCGCTGAAACAGTTTGGATTGCTAAAAAGGGCGAAAGTCTGAAAACGGATGTTCGCAGGTTGGCGTTTTGTGTTTTTGTCCGCGCAGCGGACTTTTGAAAATAGCGCAGCGATTTATCGCTGGGAACTGGATCACGGAAGTCTTTTTCGAGTCCGCGAAGCGGACTAAAGAAACGGTAAGGTTCGAAATTCAGATGTCTCTCGCCCGCACCGCGGGCTTTGACCAAATGGTTAACACTCACCCAGCACTAAAAGTGCTGGGCTATTACCGGTCGTCCGCTTTGCGGACTTAACTAAACAGTGCGCCAAATTCTTACGCTTTCACTTTTGTTCTCGACGATTCGGTTGTCGACGCCGCTGGTGCTCGCCGCGCTGGGAGGTTTGTATTCCGAGCGCTCCGGAGTCATCAACATCGCTCTCGAAGGTCTGCTGCTCGCTGGCGCATTCACTGCGGCATCGGTGACGTACTACGCGCACAACCCCTGGGTCGGTCTCGGATCAGCGATTGTCGCCGGTGCGGCGGTGGCCGCGATCATCGCCGTCGCCTGCATTCGTTACAAGGCGGATCAAGTCGTCACCGGCACCGGCATCAACATTCTGTTCATCGGATTGCCTGCCGTCTTGAGCGGAGCGCTGTTTCTTTCATCCGGATCGACGCCGCAAATCCCGAAAGAAAATTTGTTGCCGGTGCTCTCCCGCTTTCTCCCGTTTATGCCGGCGTGGCGAATCTTTACGGACGTTTCGATCATTTCGCTACTCGCGCTCGTCGTAGTTTTCGTCACGCGATACGTTTTGTATCGCACGCCTTTCGGTTTGCGTCTGCGCGCGGTTGGTGAGAACCCGGAAGCTGCTGATGCGGCAGGCGTCGCGGTCAATCGCATGCGCTATGTCGGCGTGATTCTTTCGGGCGCGCTGGCGGGAATTGGCGGCGCGTATCTTTCGATCGGCCAATCGTCGCTGTTCACGCGCAACATGGCCGCGGGCCGTGGCTTCATCGCGCTCGCGGCTCTGATCTTTGGAAAGTGGCGGCCGGTGCAAACCATGCTCGCGTGTCTGCTGTTCGGTTGCGCGGACGCGCTGACGATTCAACTTCAGGGCGTGCCTGTATCGGTAAAGATTTTGCGCCTGGCAATTCTGCTCGTTTGCGCGTTATTAGGCTGGTTCATCACGCATCAGTTGACCTTTATTCGGTCGGTATTGACGCGAGCATTGCTGGGCATAACGCTTGGCGTCATCGCAGGTGTTTCAATTCTCTATTTCGCCACCCGCGGACTGGGAATGGTTGAAATCCCGGTTCAATTCATTCAAATGATTCCCTACGTCGTTACGATCATCGTGCTTGCCGGCTTCATCGGCCAATCGCGCGCGCCGAAAGCTCTGGGAACTCCTTATCAAAAAGAAAAGTGAGTGCGGCAGCGCAATTTGCCAAATTGCGCCGCGAACCGGCTTGAACTCTAAACTCAAATACTGTTGTAATGTCTCTCGCGTAAATATCAATGTCAGCAAAAGCAAATCCCTCGACTCTTTATGATCGCGCGCATCATGCCGCGCAGATGATTCGCTCGCGAATCAAACTACAGCCTACAGTCGCAATCGTTTTGGGTAGCGGTCTCGGCGCCTTCGCCGACGATCTAGCCGAAGCAAACTCAATTTCTTATTCGGAAATTCCGGGATTCGCACGGGCGACGGTTGAAGGACACGCCGGCCGTTTGGTGATCGGAAAAGCCGGCGAGGCGCCCATCGCCGCGATGCAGGGCCGCTTTCATTTTTACGAAGGTTACTCGCTGGAAGAAGTTACGTTTCCGATCCGCGTGCTGAAACTGTTGGGCGTGCGGACGTTGATCCTCACGAACGCGGCCGGATCGCTGAACACAGAATTCACGCCGGGCTCGCTGATGGTTATCAGTGATCACATCAATTTGCTCGGCGCTAATCCCTTGACTGGACCAAACGACGAGCGCTTCGGCCCGCGCTTTCCCGATCTCACCACGACTTACGCGCCAGAGTTGCAGACATTGGTGATCGAAGAGGCGAAGGCGATGGACCTCGACATGCGACGCGGAGTTTATGCGTCACTGACTGGTCCCAGTTATGAAACGCCCGCGGAGATTCACATGGTGCGCACTCTGGGCGGCGACGCGGTCGGCATGAGCACCGTGCCGGAAGCAATCGTGGCGCGGCACATGGATATGCAAGTGATTGGTATCTCGTGCATTACGAATCTGGCCGCCGGCGTTTCGAATCGTCCGGTCGATCACAGCCAGGTGATATCAACCGGCGAGCGCGTTCGCGAGCAGTTTACTGAATTGTTGAGAAGGGTTGTGGCGAGACTGGCATGATCATAGGTATCTGCGGCGGCACGGGTTCAGGCAAGACGACGGTGGCGAATCGGATTTTGGAATCGGTGCGCGCGGATGAAGTGGTTTTCATTCAGCAGGATCTTTACTATCGAAATCTGAAGGATATGCCGCTGGATTATCGTAACGCGGCCAATTTCGATCACCCCGACGCCCTCGATAACGAACTGCTTATCAAGCATCTCAAAAAACTCAACGCCGGCGAACCGGTCGAACTTCCGATTTATGATTTCAAGACGCACACGCGTCTGCCTGATACCACGCCAATCTCGCCGAAGCCGATCGTGATCGTCGAAGGCATTTTGATCTTTGCCGAGCCGCGCTTGCTCGAGCAGATGGACATCAAAGTTTTCGTTGATACGCCCGACGATATTCGTTTCATTCGCCGTCTGCGGCGCGACCTGGCCGAGCGCGGGCGCACGCTCGATTCAGTGATCGAACAATACGTCGCGACGGTGCGGCCGATGCACATGCAATTCGTAGAACCGTCGAAGCGTTTGGCAGACGTAATTATTCCCGAGGGTGGTCATAATCTTGTGAGCATTGATTTGATAAGCGGAAAGATTCGCGAGAGACTGGCCGATTCTTTACATACAGTTGGAGGGCACAGTTGAGCGAGTCTGAAAATGATTTGATCGCGATTGCGACTGAGGCGCGTCTGCGATCGGTCGCGCCGTTTTCAAGTTTTAAAGTGGGCGCTGCGTTGCGCACGAAAGAAGGAAAAGTATTCACCGGCTGCAATGTCGAGAGCGCGAGTTACGGCTTGACGGTCTGCGCGGAACGCGTGGCGATCTGGAAAGCCTTGTCCGAAGGCGAGCGCGACTTTACCGATCTCGTGATCGTCGCCGATACCGAGCAGTTGACGCCGCCGTGCGGCACGTGCCGGCAAATCATTTGGGAATTCGCCAAACACGCGACCATCCTGTTAGCGAACCTGCGCGGCGAGCAGGAAGAAGTTGATATCGCGCATTTGTTGCCTAAGGCATTCGACGCGAGGTTTCTGAAAGAAGCGGGGCGGTGAAGCGAGAAGCTTGCGGCTTAGCCGCAGCTCCAGTGCGGTAAGGCTCGGCCTTACCGTTACGTTCTAATTGATTAGAGGAGGCTCCGCTC